>VFQT010000049.1_pt1 | contig 199803 bp, 144 predicted proteins | sample 3512381 | NCBI WGS metagenome assembly VFQT01 (sample SAMN10412376, study PRJNA504923) | tailings metagenome | isolation source: Relicate 2 Philex TSF3 active mining site | place: Philippines: Tuba, Benguet | collected 2017-08-29
CCGCTGGAGGTCGCCTCGCTGCTGAAATTGGCAGCAACGAATGTGCTGTTTCCAGGTTTTTAACTCGCACATGCCCGGGCCGGTTTTGAACGCGCGGCGATAACTTCAGTTCCCGTTTTTCATCAGTATTTCCGTGGCAGCTTTGCGGACGTTTTCATCCGGGTGCTGCTGCAGTTTTTGGATGTCATTCTGGCTGAGTATGTTTGGGGGGATTGCATTGTTGTCGAGAGCTTTCAACAGTTGGAGGCAGCGATCCGGTGTGCGGGTTAGTGCTGCGAGTGCCAGTTGCTGATTTTCGGAGGCGAAGCCTTGCAGATGTGTGACGAGTGCATCGGTGGCTTCTGGTGTTGGGATATCTCCAAGTGCACTAATGGCTCCCATTTGCAGTTCCGGGTGGATGTTGGGTTTCAGTGATGGCAGCAGTGCGGGGATAGCCTGTTCCGCTGGCAGCAGCGCGAGTATTCGCAGTGCGTCGTAACGAGTGCCAGTGGGGACGTTTTCGTCCTGTGCCATTGTTTGTGCGAGTTGAAGCGTTTTTTGCCAGCGGCCTTGCAGCTCTGGCGTGGTGAACTGACTGACGGCAAACACGTCGTGTGGCCAGAGCCCGCTTTGGGTGACACCGTTGATCAGTCCACCACCGATGACGACAGCCTGCCAGTGTTGCAGCGGACTGTCGGGAGCGGGAAGTGCGAGGAGCAGGAGGGACTGGATCTGGCTTTTGTTGCCGTTTTTTGCGGAGGCAACAGACAATCTCCAGATCCACGGGATCCGTCGATATTCCTCCGCAGAGCCTGTTGTGTTTGGCAGCCCTGCGATCAGGAGGGGCAGGATTTGTTCTGCCTGGGGCAGGGCAGCAGTGATCGCTGCTTCGCGGTCGCTGGCGGGCAGACTGTCATTGAGCAGCCAGCTGGCGAGTTCTTTGGGGGTTTCCGGGAGTGGTGTTTTGCCGGTGGTCATACCGCGCGCGAGTGGCACTCCATCTCCTGCAACGAGGTGAATTGCGCGGAGGTCGGCGAGTGCATTGCGGGGGTCTGAATCCGGTCGGACAACAAGTTGGCTGTTTCCCGCCGGGATCAGTACCGTGCCGATCCTCTGCAACTGGTATCGATCCCAGCCTCCGGTGGACTGCACGTTTCCGCGGAGGGTATTTACCGGGGTTTCGATGCGAAACGGATTTCCGGCGGAATCCGGGTGGCAGGCCCATTCTGCCCAGAGTGTGAATTCTGCTGCAGCCGGATTCTGCAGTTGCCAGCGGAGGTGGTCCGTGGGACCGTGCCAAAAACCAGCGTTCTGAAACGGCTGTTCGAAGACAATTTCTTCACCGTAGAATTCTGCCGAGACAGCTGTGAGTACGGAGTTGCCTGCTGGGTTGATGGTTACAGTCTGTGGATGATTTCCGGGGAAGGAGCGGGGGGGCATTCTGAGCGTGCACAGCCATGCGTAGAGGTGTCCCAGATCTGTTGGTGTGAGATTCTGTTCGAGCCCTTCGGGCATGAGTGATTTTCCGGTACTGCGAATCAATTCAACATCAGATCTGAGCAGCAGGCTGGTTTTGCCTTCAGAGGCAAGGAGTGAGAAGCTGTTATCGGACTCATCGCGGATGAGTCCATTCAGGCTGCGTCCGTCGTTGAGCAGGACGGCGTATCCCTGGTAACGGGGGTCGACGGCGAGGTTTGGGTCCAGCACGGCCTGGAGGAGAGCTTCGACAGGGCGTGATCCCCACGTGCTGATGTCGGGTCCCACGTCGCTTCCGACATTGCCGATGCGGTGGCAGTTCGAGCAGTGCTTGTGAAAGACGGCGGCTCCGATGGCTGAATCTCCGGGTGACGCAATGGCTGTGGAGAATTTTTGGATGAGCTGTGTTCGACTTTCTTCGGAGGGCATTTGCAGGAGGGTGGCGGCTGCCTGTCGGATTGACTCTGACGGGTGATTCAGCAGGAGTTGTGTTTGCTGGATGTTCAGTTCACCGGGGTTGATTTGTTTCTCCCTGACGGCTTCCAGAAGGCTGAGAATCCACTCGTTTCGCTGCAGGAATCCGGCGAGGAGCGATGTACGAATCTCGGGGGACATGGAATCCCATTTGCTGAGAAGGGTAGCGGCGAGCTCCGGTCCGGAGCTTGTGAGCAGTTCTTCTGCGGCAGTGCGCTGGAGGGGCAGAGGGGATTGGGGGGTCAGCATCTGCAGCAGCAGTTGTTCGGCGCTGTTGTCAAATGCGGCAGCGGTTCCGAGCAGGCGGGCTGCAATGATGTGTTCTTCTGTGCTGTTTTGGTTCCGGAGGATTGACTGCTCGAGTTTTTGCAGCAGTTGCCTGAGTGCTGTGAGGTTGGCGGGGGTCAGTTGCTGTTTTCGCTGCAGCCAGCCACGGATTGCTGACGCTGCGTCAGGCATCATCGTGGCGGACGGCGTCCTGAGGGCGTTGACGAGGGTCTCGTTCAGCAATTGTGCGGCAGCATTATCTGCTGTTATTGCAACGGCTTGCTGCAGCAACTGGCCTCGAATGGATTTGCTGTTTTCATCAAGGGCTGTAAGCACCTGCAGAATATTGTCGGGGTTCAGTGAGCTGCGTGCGGCTGTCTGCAGAAAGGGATCACTGGCAGTATGACTGAGCAGATCTGCGAGGACCTCACCAGCCTGATTTGCTGGCAGCATTCCGGCTGTGCAGGCCAGTTGCATGCGAACGACTTCGGCGTGATCGTTGCGTAAGGCGGCAACAGCTGAAGCTGTCTCCTTTCCGGAAGGCAGCCATTGTTCACAGAGTCGGAGGGCGTGTCTTCGAACCTGGGGATGCGAATCCTGCAGCAGTTGTATGGCGGTTGATTCATCGAGTTTTCGGAGGCAGGCGAGTGTGGAAGCAGCCTGCAGGCGAACTTCCGGCAATTGTGACTGCAGCAGTTCCTGCAGTACTGGAACGGCATTCAGGTCTGCGTTCCAGAGGATTAGTTGCTGCACGAGGTCGCGAACGGTGCCGTTGGGGGTCTGCATACAGCCTGCGAGTTCAGCTCCCTGCATTCGGGAGAGATTCTGTACGGGGCGCAGAGTCGAGTGCTGAGGTCGAATACGGTAGATTCGTCCGCGATCGGCACCAGCTCGTGTGTCGAGTTCTGCGAGCGTTGCGGGTGGAATCCAGATGGGGTGTTCGATGACGAAGCGGTACATGTCAACGATCCAGATGGCTCCGTCGGGACCGGTACGGGCCTGCACGGGGCGGAACCACGGGTCAGATGAGGCGAGATATTCCTGTTGTTTTTCTGCTTCCGGGCGGTCGCTGCGGAAGGTGGAGCCGGACTGAGTCAGGATCTGTCGATGGACAAGATTATTGACAGGTTCGCAGGTCAGGGCGGATCCCAAAGCAGCGTCTCCCTCGAGGCGGTCCCGGTATATTCCCAGTCCGCAGGCAGCGGTTGCTTTTCCGGGTGGTCCTGAGAGTGCAAAGAGCGTTTGAGTGGAGACGGGATAGAGTCGTCCCGGCTGCGGCTCAGCAAGCAGGCTGACGACAGTTCGTTCGGCAGCCAGTCCGGGATTGCGGCGCAGGTAGTGTTCCTGAAGCGGATAGTGCAGGAGTGGTTCTGTGTTGTCACAGCCAAACCAGTCGCCATAGTCGTTGCGAACGCGTCCCTGCTGTGTGGATCCGGAAGCTGGTTCAAGTTCACCGGTATCCGGGTTGCAGCGGAAGTCGCGCTGTCCCAGTTCGACAATCTTTCCGGTCTGCTGGCAGGTGATGGATCCCCCAAACAGACCGCAGCTTCCGTAGATCCATCCATCGAGTCCGTATTCCAGGCTGTTGACTCGTGCCTGGTAGTTGTGTGTGGCAAAGCCGGACCAGAGTTTTTTGACTTCATCGGCGCGACCATCGTGATCCTGGTCACGAGCCAGCAGAATATCGGGAGCGGCGCAGATCAGCAGTCCATCCCGCCAAACGGTAACTCCGGTGGGAAATGGCAGTCCGTCCAGAAATACCTGTGAATGATCGAGCGTACCGTCACCATTTGTGTCTGTCAGGCGTCGGATGGTGCCGGAGGACTCGGGACCGGGCCCGCCCTGAGGGTAATCGCGCATTTCTGCGGTCCAGACGCTTCCGTCAGGGCCAAATGTCAGGGCTACCGGACTTTGCACGAGCGGTTCTGAGGCTACCAGTTCCGCCGTGAGTCCGGGTGCTGTTCGCAGGCTTTGCAGTGCCTGGGTTGGTTCCAGTGGCGTGGTGCCACCGGTGCGTGTGGCGTCGTGTTTTTGGGTGTTTGGTGAAAAGGACGGTCCGGTGAGCAGTTTTCCGGTGGCTGTAATGATGGCATCTTCGAGCCCGGGCGCCCATGGGCCGGGGATATCGTAGTAAACCATGGCTCCACCACCTTCATATCCACCTTCCTGCAGCACGCGTTCGGAAGGGACGTAGCCGGGGCAGGCATTGCTGTAGGCTGCAATCCAAAGGTTGGTGTTCGGCAACTCCCGGCTCAGCCGCAGTGAGTAATCGGCAACGACTTCTCCGGGCAGGAAAACCATGGCAAACTGCTCATTGAAGCGAAGAGTCTGGATCGGGACGGGGATTTCTGAGGTGAGTGTTTTTCCGGCATCGAGTCTCTGCAGCTGCACCCGAGCGTGATAACCGATGGCATTGTCAGCAGTGGCCCTTTTTTCCCATTCGCCTCTGTCAGGCAACGGCGCGAGTGGCAGCGTAATTCGCCGGAGTCCTGCAGTGCACGTGGCGGGAAGCGGCTGCAGCCCTTTCTGAAGTGTCGTGTGAACGGCCTGAGCCAGTTCGAGGCCCAGACTGTCGGCGACATCAGCGCGATCGCCAAGCACACCACCGCGAGGGTTGGAGTCTGCTCCGCAGCCAATAGCGATCAGTGGCTGGCAGGATGGATACATTCTCTGCAGGTGCTCTGCTGCATAGCCAGCCCAGTCGCCGCTGATGAGATTGTCGCTGAGTGTGACGCAGTGGCAGGCATAAGAGATCAGTACGGCCTGCAGTATTCCATCCGGTGAGTGGACGGCGAGAATCGGGAGGCGGTGATCTGTTGGTCCACGGGGTGTCCTGCGATTTTCGGCGAAGCCAGCTGAACCGATGCCCCACGACAGCCGAGCGGGGCGCTGACTGTGAAACGCGTTGATTGCAGCTGCGACAAGTCGTTCCTCAAGGAATGCGGTGCAGGAGACGATTCGGGACCACTGGTCATCCGGTATGGCAGTTCCGAACAGGGTGTTCGCGCAGCCGACAATCATCGGGCCACTGTGTGTGTGGGTTGCGCACAGTGCGAGATTTTCGCGTTTGATTCCGATCTGCCTGTGGATTTTCTGCCAGACGCGTTCGGCGAGGTCGTCGGGAATTCCGAGTGTGTCGACAGTCAGGATGATGGTTGTGTTTTCGGGTGTGTCACCGAAGGCGAGAGCGCGGGCGAAAAGTCTTTGTCGAATGCCTGCGGACTCCAGACGCCGACCTCCGAATCCATTCAGTCGAACTGGTTCTGTGGGTGTAATGTCGACCGCCGCATTTCCGGCAACTCCCAGGGGGGTGATTTCTGCGGCACTGCAGCAGTATGGGATCAGGAGGGCCAGCAGTGTCAACGGGGTGATTGTTTTCACGGGAAGCTCCAGTGTGATCTTCGGATCCGGTCATCCGGCGGCAGACTCCGGCGTTTTCCACGAAAATGCCCGGAGTTGCAACTCCGACCCCGCTGGCACAGTGTGGTAAGCGGAAATTGCGGCAGGATGTGTGTCTTCATCGGGGCTTAAGGCAGCGTTTGTACAATGATCCTGAACGAAGTGTTGTGTGTGGACGCCGTGAAAGGCAGTCTCCTGTGGTCGATGGAAGCTCCGGAGCCGACTCGTGAAGACCCTGCACAGGGTTATTTGACGGAGCATGGCTATGCCAGCAATTCTGCGGCGACGGACGGTCGAGCGGTGTATGCATTTTTCGGGAAATCGGGTGTCGTGGCCTGCGACATGGATGGTCGGAAGCTGTGGCAGGTCAGCGTTGGTTCAGAATCATCGAACCGCCAGTGCTGAAGTATGACGATGGTCGAACGGAGCTGATTCTGGCTGTGCCGGGAGAGGTGTGGGGGCTGAATGCCCGCACGGGGAAGCTGGCCTGGTTTGCGGAAACGCAGTTGACCGGGAACGTGTGTCCCAGTCCCGTAGTTGTGGGCTCAGACATCTTTTTGTTCGGGGGATTTCGATCTTCCGGGAGTTACTGTCTGCGATCGGGCGGCAAGGGTGATGTGACGCAGACTCACGTGAAATGGCAGACGCGGTCCAGCTCCTACGTGGCTACTCCCGTACATTTCAACGGGCGTCTGTACTGGGCTGACGACCAGGGCATAGCGTGGTGTCTGAAGCTGGAGACCGGTGAAACGGTCTATCGGGAGCGAATTTCGGAGCTGCGGTCTGGCGGGCGACCGATCTATGCGTCTCCGATCGTTGCCGGAGGCAGAATTTACATTCCGACGAGACGAGACGGCACGCTGGTGATCCCGGCTGACGACAATTTTTCGGTGCTGGCGATGAATCGGATTGCCGGTGACGAAAGTGACTTCAACGCGACTGCGGCAGTGCATGGAAAGCGTTTGATTCTGAGATCGAATCGGGCGATTTATGCCGTGGGTGCCGGAGGTCAGTGACGGTTTCCCAGCGGTACTGAAAGAGCTCCAGTTCCCTGCAGAATTGGCGTTCAATGATCCTGCGATCGTCACTGCTCAAGAGTTCCGAGTAGTGCTGTTGGGCGGGTCGCAGGCCTCCTTTGGCATTTGGCAGCAGCAATGGTTCGGGCAGGCCCAGTCGCATTCTGACAGTTTCCAGTTCAGCGGCGAGATTTTCGTAGCGGAGAATCCGATCGACGAGCATTTGTCCGCTGCCGGACATATAGATCTGAATGCCGCGCTGGGTGAGCAGTTGAATCCGGGGTGACTGCAGGAACTGACTGATGGGAGGTCGTGGTCCTTTGCGGCAGCACCAGTAGTACAGCGACACGGCGCGTTCAAAGGGGTTACGCTCGACGCAGAAGCGGAAGTAAGTGCCCCAGATGTGTTCTCCGACGAGTGCCCGTACTTCCGCTGCCGGCATGTGATTATAGAAGGCGGGTTTGCTGAAGGTCTGTCGCAGTCGGTTGAGCCAGTGTTTGGAGGCATTGTGAGGCTGCTGGTAATTTTGCGGCCCGATTCCCCCAAGTTGTTTTCTAAGGGACTCGTCTTCCGCTGACACGGGTGTGATGATGTCATCGGGGCCGAGGAATCTGGAGAGAGCCAGCTCGATACTGGTGCCGGCGGTCTTGGCCGTTTTCAGGAAGATGAATCGATAGCGATGTGAAACAATCACAGTTGGTGCCTTTGTCAGTTTCAGGCCGCGAAATTCTGCTGCGGCGTTTCGCTGTATCCCATTTCATCGAGAATTTTGGGCAGCTCCGGCAGTTCACTGAAAATCTGTGTCAGTCGCTGCTGGTGTTCCTGTGATTTCCACGAGTTAATGCGTGTGGTTTCAGTCTGTCGCAGTCCATTGAGGGCTCGCAGATCGAAGTTCGGGGGCACGCGCGACAGAAAGTCCTCAAATCTGCACGCTGCATCAAGATTGGCAAAGCGGTTGATTTGGTGTTGTACTGCAGCGGGGCTGGAAGTCAGGGCTTCGTAGCTGACGGACAGGACATCGCTGCGGTTTCCGGACCATTTCCAGTGCAGATAAAAATGTTGCCAGTCGCGGCAGTTGAGGTAGTAGTGCTGCGGAGACGAGAAGTGTCGAGAGGTCAGCACAGCTCGCGGGTCGCGATGCATCAGGATGAACAGTGCCTGTGTGCCATTGGCGGCGTGCCAGCTGGCGATTTCAGGTATCAGAAAGAGATCTTTCGGTCTTTTGGTGAGTATGACGGAGTGGGATCGTTTGCCGGCTGCAGCGACTTCGAGAGCGCGTCGTTCCCTGCCGCATGTACCGAGGTTTTGGGTGCATGATTCAAGCAGGAGCTGCAGGAGTGTTGTGCCGCTTCTGGGGAAGCCGCAGATCACGATGTGTCGTTTAAGTGGTGTACCTGGCAGCCAGCCACGATCTTTACTGCGTGCAAAGAATTTGAGTGCAGGCAGCAGCAGCGTTTTCGGGAACTGAAACGTGGGCTGGCGTTTGGCAAGTCGTTCCGGTGGAAAGTCCGGTCGTTCGCTGCTGGTTGTGTCCGTGACCTGATGCCGTGTCATGCCGGGGCTCCGGACAGGGCTGTTGGGTAAGCGGCAGTCTGCGTGCGTATCTCGGACGGGCTGGGCAGCAGTTGATCCAGAAAAGCTGCACAGCGATCGCTTTCGGAAACAGGGTTCTGCGCTGGCAGTGTGAGTGTAAGCTGTTCAGTTGATTGCTCGAGAAAACGTCCGGCGCGGATGAGCCTGCAGAGTTCACGCGAGATGCGGCTGGATTTTCTGAGGGGCATTCGGATCAGGCTGACAGCGGCACCGGAGCTGAGGGATTCGCTGATCATGGACATGCTGTCGCAGGTAACGGCGATTCGTCCGGCGGTATTCATGAGAGAGAGAAGTTCGGACGCGGGCAGGATTCCGGCTGAGAGTGCGGCAGTGGCCGGGTGCTCGTGCAGGAGCTGCAGGAAGTCCGGCGGAGTTCTTCTGGATGTAGCGATGGTCCATTGGGCCGAGTTCTGTTCGATTATTCTTTGGGCCTGCCGGGCGACGGTGCGGCTGTCCCAGTCGAAGTGCCGTGAGTTGCCTCCGATCAGCATTAATCCTGTGCGGGGGCAGAGTCCATTTGCGGGGCGTACGCGATGCAGGACTCCGCTTGTCCGGAGGACTCCGGCATGCGTGATCCAGACGGAATCGTGGTGCGGAATGAGGCAGGCGTCAAAGAAGTGGCAGGGCAGGGTAGGCTTCATCAGCACGACGGCTTTGCCGCCAAAGCGGTATCGAGCGAGGAGCATTGGTAAGTGCGTGCGGTGTCCTGCGCCGATGAGGAGTTGAGGAGCGGGCAGAGAGTGCCAGCAACCGGGAGTTTTCGTGGCTGAGCAGTTCAGGCTGTTTGGTGCAGAGTTGACTGAAACGTCATAAAACCTGCAGTTTCGTCGCCGTGCGATGGCTTCTGAGAGAGCGAGCACCTGGTTTTCGTGGCCGGTGCGTCCATCCAGAAACCGCCAGACAACAGCAGTATCGGATGCCGACATGGTTTCGGTTCCGGAGATAGCGGAGGGATTGGTGTGCGTCCTGAGGAGGTTTCAGGCGGCGCGTGAATGAACAATTTCCGGTTGCAGCATGTGCAATGTGGCCGGCGCGTTCTGTTGCAGTTCACTGAGAGTTCCGACAGCTCTGATCTGTCCCTGATCAAGTACTGCAATACGATCGACGAGATCAAGGAAGGCGCTGCTGAGTGAATGTGTGATGATGAACACGGTGCGACCGACGGCAAAATCCTTTAGTACGGTGTGAATGACATCTTCGCTGTGCGAATCGACGGCTGAAGTTGCTTCATCGAGGATCAGGATGCTGGGATTTCGGACGATTGCGCGAGCGAGGGCAATTCGCTGCCGCTGGCCACCTGAAAGTTTTCCGCCTTTTTCTCCGACGATGGTTTGGTAGCCGTCGGGCAACTGCTGAATGAAACCGGAAGCCTGTGCTTTTTCTGCGGCCTGCTGGATCATCTCAGTTGTGGCGGTCGGATTTCCGTAGCGAATGTTCTCGTAGATGGTGTCGTTGAAGAGAAAAGTTTCCTGTGTCACCAGACCGATTTGGCTGCGGAGGTCTGCCGTGCGGAATTCGCGGATGTCCACGCCGTCGATCAGAATCTGTCCCTCGTCCGGATCCATGAAGCGTGGCAGCAGGCTAAGCAGAGTGGATTTTCCGGATCCATTACCGCCGACGACTGCAATGACTTCTCCGAAACGGACGTCGAGGCTGACATTTTTGAGGGCCAATGGCCGAACTGTGCCTTCCATTTCGAGGGTGTCGTAGCGGAAGCTGATGTTGCGGAAGGTGATCAGTGAGTTATGCGGGATAAGCATTCGCGGTGCGGCTGGCTCGGGGACTGTGGTTCGCCGATCGATGAGTCCAAAGACTCGCTCGCAGCCGGCCATCCCGCGTTTGATCTGTTCGAAGACACTGGACAGTTTTCTGACCGGGTCGAGTGTGCCTGCGAGCAGGGCGTAGAGTGTGGCCAGTTCCGCGATACTCATGGGTTCGGCTGCAAGCTGTATGCCGAGGATTGTGTCGGTTTCGCGGAGCACCAGATAGGCTCCGGGGGCCAGTGCTGCGAAGACTCCCAGCACTCCCATGGTTTCCGAGATGGGTCTTGAAAGTGCACCCAGCATCACGATTTTCATTGATCCGGCATAGTACTCGCGGTTGGCCTTCAGGAACTGTCTGCGATGTTTACGGAAGCCAGAGAAGGCAATGACGATTCTTGCAGCCCCGAAGGTTTCGGAGATGCATTCGTAGATTTTGGCCATGCTTTCCATTGTGCGGTGGGATGCTCGGCGGAGGCGTTTTCCGAAGAAGCTGAAAACGAGTCCGAGCAGTGGGACCATGGTGATTGACAGCAGTGCCAGACGCCAGTTGACGAAGAAGGCGAGCACGGTGCAGGCGCCGGCTTTCAGCGGTTCGCGCACCAGGGTGACTCCGAAGACACGGATAGCCTGAGTCATCTGTTCAATATCATTGGTCATTCCGGACATCAGTGACGAGGTACCAATCCGGCTCAATGACTGCACATCAAGTCGCAGGGCTGCTCGAAAGCAGTCCTGCCGAATGGCGTTGACTGTCAGCTGGACGATGCTGCCGACCAGGAGTTCCTGGAAGTAGATGAACAGGCCTTTGATCACCGTTGCCAGCAGGAGGACACCCAGTATGACAGCCATCGTGTCGAAACGATCGTGTGGCACCCAGGGAAGTACAGAATTGCGGATTCGGGTCAGCAGCAGTACGTGTCGTGATTCTTCGCCCATCAGGTATTGCAGTCTGGCGCGGCGTTTCACATCGATTTCGGGGACCTGTTCGAGCGAATCTGAGAGTTCCGAGATGGTTGTCTGGCGCGTGGCAATTTCCGCGTCCACAAATTCATGCAGGCTGTCATTCTGAAACAGCACTTTGACGACGGGAAAGGCAATTGACAGATTGAGGGCCCAGAAGGCTGAGACAATGAGTGCACAGACGACGGAGAGCACAACAAGCTTCCGATATCTGAGCACGTACAGCGAAATTCGTAGAAAATTCTGCATCGATCCATCCATGGTCGACAATATCGCGAGCTAAACCGTTGTTCTATGCGGGATTTGCTTTTGTGGTCAAGTGCAAAGCTGCGGCAGCAGACTTCAGGAATGAGGCGAATTACCTGAATTGTCAATGTTTTGGGGGTTATTTTCAGAGCGGCGGAGCACAACTCGGGCGAGCGCAGCACCGGCACCGGCCCCCAGCAAATGACCGTCCCATGGTACATGCGACCCGGCTGTCGGGAAAAGTCCCCAGAACAGCGGTCCGAACAGAACGGGAACGAGCACAGCGGCAGCGATAGCCAGCGGTCGGCGTTCAAAAAAGGCGGCAGTGATGAGCCATGCGGCCGTGGCGTAGATGAGCGTGCTGGCGCCCATGTACTTCGGACTCATCCCGAGCGACCAGACAAGCAGACCACTAAGGAGCCAGAGTGCTGCAAGGATTCGTGGCCAGTGTTTTTGTGTGGTCTGCAGCATCAGCAGCAGCACAGTCAGTGGAATAGTGTTACCGAGCAGGTGATTCAGGTCTTCGTGTATCAGCGGCATCGTGGCAATGCCGACAAGGCCGGAAAATGTGCGTGGCTGAAGTGTGAGGAACATGACGTCGACCAACTTGCTGACGGGCCATGCCAACCACAGGAGTCCTGTGAATACCAGTACGCGCCAGAGGTCATTCCAGAGTTTTCGGATCATGGCCAGTTCCTACAGTGTTTCCAGCAGTATCAGCAGCAGCCGGATTTGTGAGTCGTTGAGGGGACTGGACTGATCGTGGTGTCCGGATCTGAGGACATCTTCGAGTGATGTTGCGCGACCATCATGAAACCATGGACCGCGCTGGCTGACACCTGCGAGTCCCGGTGGATTGAAGTTGGTTTCACCCTGTTCATCGTGGATGCCGACGTCAAAGACATCGTCAGTGGTAAGTGATTCACCGGCATGGCAGTTGCTGCAACCGGAGTTCCGGAAGACCAGTCTGGCCTGCTGCAGTATTTGCGGATCGGGCAGTTGTTTGCGGCTGGCAGCAATTCCCGGCGGTGGTTGGAGGGTGCGGAGATAGGCTGCGAGTGGTTCAATGGGCAATTGTTCGGTGGCAAGCTGGGACTGCATTGAGATCAGCAGTGAAGTGTGTACTTGTTCTTCAAGCTGTTTTTTGCTGCCATTCCATGCCCATGGGCCGGTGGTGGCGACGCCCAGCAGTGAAATGACCTTTTTGGGGGCTCCGCGATCTTCGTCACCGAAGGTGTCTGCCAGCAACCCGTTGGTGTGTCCATCGGTGTGACAGGAATGACAACTGTACCAACCGTCGAGTGAGACGCGGGCATCATAGAATTTCTGCTCCCCGACCTCCGCTGCGGTGAGTTGCCGCATGGGCCCAAGTGCGACTGTCGTTCGAACCGCAACGGAGTCAGGCTGCAGTGAGACGACAGAAAGGGAATCATCGAATCTGTTGACAACGAACGCGAGTTTTTGGTCGGCGGACAGACAAACAGATTCCGGTCGTTTGCCAACATGAATGCGTTCGAATGGCAGATGACTGGCCGTACGGAAGGCCACCTGATCTGTTCCTGAAAGAACCAGCAGAGTTGTGTCGCTGTGGGTAACGGCGATGTTCCCGGGGTCGCCGGAGCCGATGGAGGGAGTCCCGAGGGGGTATCTGGAGCGTCCGGTGCCTGCAGGTTGAGCATAGGCGGGGGCGGATGCAGCGGCGTCCGGGTTCAGCGTGTAGCTGCCACCCTGCTGAAACTCATTTCGTTCATCAGCACCTTTTACGAAAGATGCCTGTGGGGCAGCCGAGAACAGGTCTTTGAGGGGAAGTGAATGGAGTCCGTTCTGCATCAGCACACCCCAGAAGACTCGTTCATACGTGGTGAAGGTGCTGGAGTCCAGAGTCTGGCAGGAGACGAGGAGTGAATCCGTGCGGGGGTTTACCGCCAGTCCGCGGATATTGTGGCCATGCACGGAGAAGTGCCTAAGGACACGTCCGCTGGTGGCATCAACAGCGGCAAGGCGACCGCCGAAACTGTCTGCGACAATGATAGTACAGCAATCGCTGAACAGTATTCTGCGCGGAGAAAATGGGAGCGAAACTTCGGCCTGCAGGTGGGCTTGTCCGGTGGAATCTAGGGCCAGCAGCGTTACAGACGCTGGCCAGAGCGAGGAAACTGCGACCAATCCTCCGTCACTGCTGACAGCCAGATCCACCGGCGACAAGGGCAGGGAGTGCTGATTAAGCAGATGCAGTTCGCGGGCTGCAGGACCAGGTTTCAGGACCAGAAGTTTACCGGTGGCATCATCAAGTGCGAGCAGAAGGCGTCCGGTGGATTCGACAGCACTGAGAGCAGCTGCGACCTTCCACTCATTGATGACGCTGAGTGAGGATTGATCGACGGCAGTAATGGAACCGCTGCGGGAATTGGCGGTAAACACTGTACCGTCAAGTACTGCGGCATCTATGGGCATGCGCAGACCGGGTGTCGAGGCGTCAATAGTCGGGAGTGGGGATCGCTGACCTGCCGGCAGGGTGGCGGGTGCTGTGATAACCAACGCGAGGGCTGTGATGAACTTTGTAATGGCAGGCAGCCGAGGCTTTTGACGCCGGATGAGTTTTGAATGCCGGGGTTTCATGAGGACATCCACGAGTGGTGCAGGGGGTGGTTGGGGAAGAAACCGGGCCGAGTCATCATGATAACGCAGGTGTATTCCCGCGGTTTGGAAATTTGCTCGGTTTTTCCCGGAAAGCAGATGAAACAGGAATTCGCCCCCGGTATGGAATCTCGGGAGCGTTGAGAGATTTTAAGCCTGACCCGTTGGTATGATTCGGGAACGCTTGTCCGGGATTGTGCAGGGAGCCGATGACAATGGTGGAAATGCAGCAGGTCCTTCAATCGAATCTGTCCGGCGTGTTGCTGCGAATCCGTGCCGCGTGTGCAAGAGCGGGGCGAGAGCAATCCGGGGTGAGGCTGATCGCAGTGACGAAGTATGCCGACTGGGCATGGGTGCAGATGCTGGCGGGGCTGCACCCTGTTTTTGGCGAGAATCGTCCACAGCAGCTGGCGGAACGGAGCCAGCAGTTGCCGGCTGTGGAGTGGCACCTGATTGGTCATTTGCAGCGGAACAAAGTGCAGCTGGCGTTGCGGCACGCGGCACTGATTCATTCGGTGGATTCACTGCGTCTGCTGCAGTCGATAGCTGCCGGAGCGGTTGCGGGCAGGCGTCCCGCGGTGCTGCTGCAGGTAAATGTATCGCGGGAGGATTCGAAGACGGGTTTTGGAGCTGACGAGCTGCCGCGTATCTGGGATCAGGTTCTGGAAAATGCGGAGCAGGTCGAGATTCGCGGACTGATGACGATGGCAGCAGAGAGTTCCGATCCGGAGGATGCTCGCCCGGTGTTTGCGGAACTACGACACTTGCGGGACCTGTTAAATGAGCTGCCGGCGACACGGCAGCGGGGAATCCGGCTGTCAGAGCTGTCGATGGGTATGAGCGGGGATTTTGAGCAGGCTGTCGAGGAGGGTGCAACATTGCTGCGAATTGGGAGTCTGCTTTTTCGTGGCCTTGGCGCTGACTCTGGCTGAGGCGAAGGGGAGAGCAGGCGGCACCGCGGGGGCCTGTGCGGCAGCAATTGCCGGTGCGATAGCCGGGGGGCCGTGGTTTCCGTCTGCAGCGAAGGTTCCGCGAATTCGTTTTCCGGAAAATGTTCGGAGAATGCCGAAGACACCGGCAGGGCAGGATATGCGCCGGGGGGCCTGTGCGCAGGATGGCTGGCGGCCATCCACCGGGTGGGGCGAGCTGCAGCGGAGAGACAATGAGCGGAATTTTTTTACGCTGGAGATGTTTGTGTTCCGGCATTGTCGCGGCGACGTTGTGTGCTGCATCTGTCATAGCAGATGACGACTGGCTGCCGGCATCCATGGTGCCCGAGGACCCTGCAGCCACCGAGACCGCAGACAGTGCGTCAGCGGACCAGATGTCTGACCTCGAATTCAATCGTCGTCTTCCGGAGCCTGAGCAGTTCTTCAATCATTCGGGAGATGATGGCTGTTCGGACGATTGTGGTGACCTGCCGATACCAAAGGGCAGGAAGGGGTGCTGGCAGGGAGGGACGTTGATCAGCAGTTATCTGCACGACGATTCCTCGACCGGACTTGCTATTGGTTCGCTGGATGCTTCAACCACGTTTGGCGTGCCGCTTGGAAGCTTTGAGAACATTCTGCTGCTGACTCCTTTCTTTCGGGCGGACTTTCTGAATTCTGCCGCGGTATTTGATTTGCCATCCGAAGTTTATGAGACGGGTGTACGGGGCTTGTGGAGGAAGCAGCTGACGGACCGTCTGAGTACGATGGCGATTGTGACGCCGGGAGTGCGCACGGACTTCAGAAACAGTGATGGCGCCGTACGATTGTTCGGTCTGGGGCTGCTTACATGGCAGGCAGTTCCGGACAGGCTGTCGTTGTCGGGAGGGGCGGTGCATACTGGGCGAGATGACTTTCCGGTGCTTCCAGCGGCCGGGATTCTGTGGACTCCGAGCTCTGAGTGGAAGATTGATGTGCAGTTTCCATCCCCTCGAATTTCGCGGCGTCTGATGAAGGACGGCCAGAACAGCGAATTGTGGGGCTATGTTTCCGGAGTTTTTGGCGGCAACACGTGGGCGGTGCAGAGAGCCTCAGGGTTGAATGATCAGCTGACAATTCGGGATTTGCGACTGATGCTGGGGCTTGAGCAACTGTTGCCGGCGAATCAGTCGGCGTTCATGGAGTGCGGACTGGTGTTTGACCGCTCATTCACGTGGGAAAGCGGTGCAGAAGAGACGCCTTTGGACAGCACCTGGGTGCTGCGTGCAGGGGTCAGTTTCTGATATCCTGTGGGGCGCCGGATTCTGCAGTCGAAGGGGGCGTTGTCGGAACGCTGGGAGATTCGGGAAGAGTTGTATTGAGAGCAGTGGATTGAATCAGGCTGTGGGGGGTGACAACGGTCGTCAGATTCTGTGGGCTGGCGGATGAACCTGTGCCTGAGATGACGGCCAGTACCATCAGGAACAGTCCGACACCGATCGGGATGATGGCGTTCAGTTCGAGGTGTCTGCGGAATGAAATGCTGATGGAGTCGGTGGTTGTTTTGTGCAGTCGGACGGTGCGTCTGCCGGACTCATGTCTTTCGCGTTTCATGAATTCTGTGACTGACTTCCCGAGGGAGTCGGAGAGCAGTTCGGTGGTCCACTGATGCTTCTCGGGGTTTCGTGTGTTGTGTCTTGCGAGGAGGCTGAGTCCGGAGCGGAGATCCTGTTTCAGGAGCCCCAGTTGCTGTTCACCTGTAAGCACCGGGCTGTTGCTGGCGACGGATGGCATTTCGCGGAGTGGCGAGATGATCCAGAGGTGCTGTCGCAGCGGGCTGTTGCGAACGAACGGGACAGCCAGTTGCAGCCCGGACATTCGGTTCTGATCTGCGGTCAGTCTGGCGAGCCACCGCAATTTGAAGCGGGCGAGATTGGCATCAGGAGACAGCACGAGTCGTCTTCGTCCGGGGGCTTCCCACGTCGCCTGCACGTTTTTGGGGAGTTCTGTCACAGCGACACTATCGGGTATTTCAACAATACAGGTGAACGGTGAGACGCGACTGAAGACAAGGAATTCCGTTTCGGCAGCTGGTGATTGCCCAGGCCTTGCTGATACAACGGTTGCTGAGATGGCCACGAGGCTGTTACCGGGACCGGAATCAGTTTCTGTCGGCACAGCGGGAATTGGCAGTTGGATGTTCATGGGACTGATGAACTGACCTGCCGGCAGGCGTTTAGCGTATTCCGATTCACGAGCGCCGGAGGCGGTCATCTGCAGTCGACCGACATCGAGTGTCCAGTCGGGCATTCGTGATTCGGGAGTTGGCCGAGCCGGCGACTTTTCGGCAAGGAAAAGTTCGGACCACGTGATGCGTTCTGAGATTGCAGGCCATGGGATGCTGGCATTGGAACTGTCGGTGGCTGATTTTCGTTCGGGGAGAGGCAGGCTCCAGATCACAGTGAAGTCGGATTGTCCGAAGAGTGATCGGATGGCCGTGCCATCGACAAAGAATCGCTGACCATCGCGCTGGAGTGCATACTTTTCGCGGTTGGAGAGTACTGCTGGTTCGCTGACAAATTCAGTGTTTTCAGGGAAGTTCATTTCCAGAGGCCCGAGAGCGACGGACCACTGTGTGAGTCGCACGGCGATCTGGAGTCGATCGGCAAGCCACCATGCGGCTACTGCGCCCTGTGGATCCACGGGATTCAGTCGGGTGAGTCTGATGGGGCGAGTTTCGCCGACGACTGTGAGTCTGAGTGGTGAGCCTCGCTGCAGTACGTCTCCGGGTTTGAGTGGGGGATCGGAAACGGCGTCACCGGTATCAGCGAAGGCGAGTCCGGTACCGGACTGGTCATTGAGGACCAGCGAGGATTCAAGAATCTGGGATTTTTCAAGAGTTGGGCTGGGTATGCGCAGATCAGCATCATCTGGAAGTATTTCCAGGGTTCCCTGGAGGGTAATGGCGTGCAGGCCTGTTGTGCCTTCGCGCAGCAGGATGATGACCTGGTTTCCGCGACGGTGCCATGAGGCGAGTCGATTTGCTTCACCGGCTGTGACTTCGACGTTCTGTACAATGACTTTTTCGGGAATTGTGATGCGGTGTCGAAAGACGGCCAGGGCGGAAGTTTCGACGTCCATGCGGCAGGTCCAGTTCATGTTCTGTTCGGTGAAAGTGCACTCCTGCGAAATCCGGACTTCATTGGTTGTGATGCGGTCGGGGGCGGTGAGTTGCAGGCTGAGGGAATTCTGTGAGATCTGGAAGATCAGATCGGACCTTCTCAGCCATGGGCCCCAGCGTGGTGAAACGTCTGTGAAGTTGAGCGGAGTGGCCAGCGATCTGTCGGGAGTGACGGGTGCAAAGATGGGGTTTGCCCGCAGGGCGAGAATTCCGCCGAGTGTCGGCGTACAGTCGGCGAACTGATTCAGCTGATGCACTGGAATCAACTGCTGCTGTAGTGGCAGGGGCCGAGTTGATCTGAGTTGCAGGTGCAGAATGAAGTCCGCCGGAACAACTCCGGGAAGAGCAATGACGGCGGATTGATTGTCAGTCGACCAGAGCAGTTCAGGGTTCTGGAATCCGGCAGCAGCGGCAGCCGAGAGGAGTTTGAATCCGTCGGGTATGCGGTAGCGTATTTCTGTGCTGAGTGGGTTCCATTGTTCAAAGCGGCAGTAGCAGCTGAGATTTTGCAGTCCGGAGGTGTTTTCGGCGACAGTCATGACTTCAACTCGGGCGGGATTGGCGCGGCTGCGATCGAGTTCTGTCTGGAGCAGTCGCACGTCGACAGAGTCTCCGCCAGCCAGTCCGTTGAACGGGACAGATCCGCTGGCGGGATTCCACTGGATGAAACCGTCAGTGGACTGCAGTCGGGCGATTGAAAACAGTCCTTCAGCGGCGATGATTTCGATTTCTGACAGCGGGCTGGGTGGAGCGGGTATGCGGAATTGCAGCCCTGACGGCTGACGGAGCGTGTGAGGACGAAGTCGGCAGACAACGAAGTGTTCTGAGAATGCTGCGACTTCGTCGGCGGCTACTGCGGTGCGATTCTGGTCGGTGTCAGCGATTGGAAAATCGGGAACAGTTTTGGAGGCGGGGATGGGAATGGCGAGTTGATCGGGAGGATTCGGTTCAGGAAAGACCTGTTGTCCGTTGACTTCACAGGAAACCAGCTGAGTTCCCTGGGTGGGCAGGTTGAGAGCGCCAGGCTGATCGCTGCTTGGCACGGAGACCACCAGTTCAAGTCTGAGTTCGACGGAGTCCGGTGTGCTGGCGGTGACGATGGCTTTTAGGGAGCGTACGACGGCGTCGGATTTTTTAGGAATCAGCAGCTCGAGTTCTCGGAGTTGCCGGAGATAACTGCGGCGAACGAAGGCGATTCCCGCAGTTTCAGGAGTGGGTGGAGGTGTGAGGATGTCGGGAGTCCGGGCATTTTCGGTCAGGGGGCTGCGGGGGGGCTGAGCGGCTTCCTGGGCTGTCGCGGAGTGGGTTGTGAGGGTCACGAGGAGTGTCAGGCTGCGGAGTATTGCGGTATTTCGGAAGCTGCGCAGGTATCTGAGGAAACTGCGAGTTGACAGCATCAGCAGCAACGCTCCGGCACTTCCCCAGAACGCTCCCTGCAGTGCGGCATGGACGACGGGAGTCAATTCAAACAGACCAGCGGGTGAAAGCATTATGATTGGTAGAGCTGCAGCCTGAGGATTTCTCAGCAGCAGTGTTGAGCAGGAGAGGCAGATGCCGAAGAAGACAACGCCCATCCCGGCCGCAACGATCCGGCGTCGCTGTTTCTGAGTGACTTCCAGCGACATGGGATAGTCTTTTGTATCCGGCTGCACGAACCATGCGCGGGTCCAGCCACGGGTTCCTGAAAGTTGCCAGTACAACTGGAATTGAGTTGTTTCTGCGTGCGGTCCGGAGGTGAATCCAGCGGAGTTTGCTGCGTGGGCGGGCTCAGGCGAGTTCCGAAAAAAGAGTTCGTCAAGCTGCGGAGCATCGGAGGAATCAGCAACACGGAATTCAGAGGGAGGCAGTTCTGGTTCAAGTTCGGGAGCGATCAGCAGGTGGTGTACGAATTGAACGCCCTTGCCATTGATGGATTGCAATCTTGATAAATTCAGTCGACTGCGAATGTTTTCGAGCGGAGTGAATTCTGGGCTCCATGTCAAAACGACGCGACAGCGATCGGTTGTGGCGGGCAGCGGGATCCGGAGTCCAGTGGGACCCCGTTCGGCAGCGATGCGTCTCCCTTCGACAAGGACATAGGGTTGTGTCTGGGCGGTATCGATCAGCAGCTGATTTGCAGTTACGGGGCCGGCGACATCGATGACTGCGAGCATTCGGTGTTCGACCTGTCCCTTGCGTTCCCGAATCAAGTGATAGCAGGCGGCATCAGCTGACTGTATCGGGTCTCTGGCTTCGGGACTGGATCGTTGAATAACGATGGTTTGGGGTTCGATGGGCAGGATCCACGATGCCAGTTGAGCATTTTCCGGGACAGCCGGTGATTCCTGCAGTCCCGTGACATTGAGGATCTTCAGATCGGAGCGAGGCAGGGTGATTATGGCGGTGGTGGTTTCTGCTTCGGGGAGAAAGGGAACTGCCGCAGAAAATTGTCCGGTGACTGCGCGTCGGATACTTCCATTGATAAGCACGGTGGCATCGTTGCGGAACTGTGGCAGTGGCAGGATGGCGTCTCTCCAGGAATTTTCAGAGCCTGCTACGGCGCGCCATGTCGGGGTAACGGTCTGTCCATTGACAGTCCAGCTGATTTCTTCAGCGAATTCAGCGTCCAGTCGGAGAATGATGCTGGACTGCAATTGTGAGGGAGAGCATTCGACCTGCAGATTTTCGACAACAACACCGTCACCGTCAGTCCGTAACTGATGTGTCACACGGCAACGGGCAGGCTGGGTGGCCGGTTGCATTTGCGGGAGCGAGTCACCGCCGAAGTAGCAGAGAGTATCTTCCGAGATTTCGGTGGCGGGAAACCACGGAGCAGCGGCAAGAAACGTCTGATTTGCCATCGACTGCAGGCCGCTGGCCCAGCGGCTTGAAATGCGGGATCCCGTCAGCGTCGCGGGTGAATACAGAAGCCATGCTGCTGTGCGTTCGACGTCCGGAGCGACAGCGAGTGGAGGCTGCAGGGTGGCCGGGTCCGCCTTTTCGGACTGCTGCATTTGCAGGTCAATGACCCGTGATGTATCGGGTTCGAGGGTTTCGGGAAGGTGTACGGTGAGAACGGAGCTTTCGGAGCCATCAGAAGCCTCGCCACCTGAAGCGGATCGTTGTTCGAAATAAAGTGCGCGACCGTTTGATGTATAGCGTGCGGCTACGATCTGCCAGCCGGCATTGATGGGCCATTTCAGTTCAATGACTGCAGCTTCACGGCACTGCACATTGACGAAGCAGCGAACGGCAGCCAGTTGCCCGGTGGGTGGCAGAAGTGTTGCGACAGCATCGGAGAGAACTGCGGCGGTCGTGGAAGTGCGGACGGTGGCCGAGGCATCGCTGCTGTACTGCGTTAACTGATAGGTGCGTGACTGATCCGGTCCTGGAACAACGTCTCGTTCCTGCATTCCGGTGAGTGCCCAGTCATCGATATTGACGGTGGATGGCAGAGAGACACTGACGATGCCCGGCGGCGTTAAAAGTGTTCCACGAGTTTCCTGTGCGCTTTGCCATTCCTGCATCGCCAGCGCCGGGAGATCCCATTTGTCGGCATCCGGGATCACAGATGCGGTGGAGATCGTCAGTGATCCGGCGGAACCGGCATCAGAGAGTCTGATGAGCAGACTTTGTGAGTTTTCGGAAGTGTGAGTTTCCCAGCGCACTGAGCGGTTTTCATCAGTGCGAACGGCAGTCACGCGGGCGCCGGGGCTAAGTCGTGCCGACAACGCTGCGAGGTCGCGCGAGTTCTGTGGGAGCCCGATGGTCCATCGAGAGGACATGATGTCGCCGTTCAGGACGTGATTTGCCGAGAAACTTGTCAGTGGCAGTGGTTCGGATGGCTGCAGGTGGGATGTGTTTCGACAGGAAAATGCGAGCCTGGCGGGTTCAGACGCCAGCAGTTCCCAGAGCAATCCGGATTCAGCGGGCTGGGGCCCAAGGACGAGGCAGCCCAGTCCGGTAACTTCTGTTTCCGGAGGAGTTTTGAGCTGCAGCGAAGTGGCGCTGCTGGCAGGCAGCTCCAGTCGAAATATTGTGGATTCGCCTGAGACGAGTCCATCAGCGGTCCACGTGCCGCTGAGATCGCCGGTCAGACCGGGTTTCAGGACGAACAGACGTCTTTCAGTATCCGCACCCAGTGGGACGGTTCCCTGTGGATCACGGAGTTGCAGTCGCCGCAGGCTTGTGCGTCCGAGCAGGAGACCGTTTCCGGAAGCTGCCTCTGCGGATCTGCTGAGTCCGAACTGCAGAGTACCGGAGACCAGAGAGCGTCCTCTGAATTCTGCTTCATAGCGGGCCATACGGATTGTTGGGGCAGACGGTTCCTTCGAGATTGTCAGAAGTTTCTGCAGGGCACTGAGATCTTTTTGGGAGAGTGGTACGTATTCACCCGCAGCGATCATTTCAGGGAGTTGCTCTGGTGTGGTGGGTGCAGTACTGACACTGGGAGTTGTCGGGGATTCTGCGGTGCTGACGGAAGCAGGGGATTGGGGAACCTGCGGATCAGTCTGTCCGGTGGCAGCCTGGAGCAACAACGAGAAAAGTATCAGGAAGTGTCCGGACATTTCAGCGTGCCGAGCCTGAGGAGAGATCCGGTTGCAGAGCACTGCTGCCCGATGCTGCACCGTGGTTATCTCGAACGTCTGCGGCAGCGAGGTCGGGAAAACCGAAGATGGAGGGCAGTTCGGCGGTGTTGGCAATCGAGTTGCCGGAGGTGCGTCGATCTGCCAGATATCTGTGCAGCTGAGCGATACATAATCCTGCCAGTATGCCGGCAACGGCAGCTGGCAGAAAGACGGCTGACCAGACAGGCTGAGCAATCCATGTGGTGAGTGCCAGGGCAGGCGTGAGGACGAGGGGTACGAGTGGCGAGAGGCGTCTGAACAGGGACATGGACAGAAAGATCAGAGCACAGCCGGGCGCGGCAGCGAGGACCTGCAGGGCAAGTGGAACTTCGATAACTCTGAGTTCCCGGGCTGCCGCGGTACCGAGGCAAAGTCCGCTGGCATTTTGCTGTCGGATTACAGACGGAGTGCAGGTTTCGACGGCCGTCCGGACTGCGGGCGAGAAGGTGGAGATTACGGAGGCGAGGTCGGCGGCATGCTGTGCCGCGACGGGCTGCCTCCACGGCAGCGCCGAGGTCAGCCCGTGATCAAACGAATCAAAGTCGCTGCCGAGCGGAATACTGCGGGCGCCGGGGGATGACAGCAGGCTCCAGACGACCGGCAAGGCAGCTTCTTCAGCGGAAAAGCGAGGTCTCAGCAGGCTGAGCCGGCGGTAAAACGCCGAGCCTGATGGAGTAATCTGGCGACATCTGATCAGCAGCACTGTCGGGCCTCGCAACTGTTCGAGCGCCGTGGGCAGGATCTGCCAGCGTACAGCAGTGCCGTCTGTCGTTGGCACTGCCTGCAGTGCTGTTCTGGCAACGTCGGCTGTGGTCAGCATCTGACTGCCCAGCTGCACAGATTCGAGCTGTAATTCATTTTCGAGGCTGAAATAGATGTTCCGGGGAACGTCCTCCCACGCCGCGATTATTGATGTAAGAGCCTGTCCGGGCAGCAATTCGGAGCCTGCGAGGATCAGCAGGGGGCTTTCTGCGCCTCCAAAGCCGGCTGTTTCGGCGCGGCGGACAGGCAGTGTCAGGTTCTGTGCCGTCAGGGCGGGAATGGCTGACGAACCTCCACCCGTCTGCCCGCTTCGCCACTGCCACGCAGCATCAGACTCTTCGGAAAATACGGGCTCCCAGCGGACGGGGTCTGCGACCTGCAGTCCGCTCCATGATGCTGTTTGTGCGCGAATGCTGCGAATCAGGCAGTCACCGGGAATCACCAGCGGCACTTCCTGAATTGCGTTTTGGCTGGCTGAGCCCGATTGCTGAGCACTCCAGATCCAGCCCACATCCAGCAACAGTTCTCCTCGAGCTGACTGAGGAAGTCGAAATGTCCACTTTCCAGAGGGCCCTATCACCGGTCGCAGTGGTTCACGAATGCCTGCAGCACGCACTATCGGCTGGACTCGATCCGGCACAAACAACGCTACTTCAGTCAGGTCTTTATGATCGATCAGAAAGCGAATCTGCTGTCGGAGTTCAAGTCCGTTGGCGACCGGCGCCAATCTCGTGGAAACATCCGCTTCGACGACCGGGTCCTGTTTTCGCAGTGAGACCAGCAGTGGTTGCTCCGGATCTCGATAAAGCAGGCTGCGCGGTGGATTGACCGGACCTGCAGTCTCCGGGCCAGCTCCAGCTGACGAGATCGCGTTCAGAGCATCGGCAGATGCGGGCGCGGTGATTTCAATTCGATTCTGGTCGGACTGCAGCAGTCGAATGGTAACGGGTTGACCGGTGCGTTCGCGTACCTGAGGGCAGAGCAGGCTGAGTACAGCATCTGCTGTGGCTTCCTGTTTTGCGAGACAGCGGAGTTCAGCACTGAATTCCCCTGTTTGTCGTTCGAGAAATGTCAGTGTGATCCAGTCCGGCTGACCTTCAACATCACGCAGAACTGCTCCCGAGGTGCCCGGCTGTCGCTGAAGTACAATGTCGCCGGGCAGCAGGCCCCAGATTTCACGCATTGCCTGCGGCCACTGCAGCGGCAATTCCAGGAGTGAACCGCGGAGAACATTCACGTTCCAGCGCATCAGCAGACTGACGGAGTTGCCTTCCGGCTTCAATTCCAGTTCCTGTGTGAAGATGTACTGTGCCTCCGTCTCCTTCACCAGAAGCTGAATCCTGGATTCCGGAGATCGAAGCCGAAATGCGGTCGCTGCGACCCCTCCGGCCACGTCGGAGGCCACGCGGCGTCGCTGAGCGCCCTCCACCTTCGACTGCTCCACAACAAGTCCTGACGGGATCAGAATATCGAGGTCACCTGTCTGGACATTGGCCTCCTGAACAACCGGAAGCGAAACAGCAACCGCAAGTGGAAAAGCCTGTTCCTTCATTTCCAGTTCGAAACCGAGAGTCAGCTGGCCTTCAACCGCTGAAGTGAGGCGTATCAGAGTCCGCTGCGGATTTTCATTCGGCAGCGATTCAAAATTCTTCAGTACCGAGGCATTGGCTGAGTTTCGAGCACTGACTTCCTGAAGCTCGAAACCCGGTGGATAGACCACACTGACCTCGGAAAGAGATCCACCAGTGATCTGCAGCGACTGTGTGCCATTGAGACTGACAGGAATAGTCGTCAGGTCAAGTTTGATGCGGGACTGGGACTGCACTACCGGGGGTACGGCGATCTGAGGTGTGATTTCGGACCATGTCAAAAAGATCGGACCTGAGAGCCCCCAGAGTTCAACAGCCCGCACACCCTGTACATCACGCTGCGTTTCCGACACCGCATCGGCTGGCAGACGCTGCAGGTCGACAGGGACAGCAAAATCGAGGCGTGCGTGGGAGGCTGTGGATTGCGGGAGAGTCAGATTCAACTGCCAGCCCCCCCCGGTTACAGGTCGTGCGCGGCTGATCATCTGCAGAGTGAGTGTGTGCAGGCCCCGACCGCGGAGATGCCAGGTCCTCAGATTCTGCTCACCAGCCGACAGGACGGCTTCGGCGCCTGCGGCCTGTGATTCATGGCGAAACTCGGTCAGAAACACTTCGCCGAATGAAACGGGAACGGCAATCCACTCGCCGTCGGTACGAATCTGTATCTGCAGTCGGAATGTCAGTCGCACAACATCGCGTTCAACGGCTCCTGTGATCTCGGTGTGGGCAATTGTGAATGCCGGTACTGCACGCTGTTGCAATCCGCGCTGCAGCAGGAGATCAGCAATGTCAGGCCCCAGCAGATTGCGGAGTGGTACGAGGTCCCCCGATTTCATGCGGATGAATATATCAGATGTTCCGAGCGTTTCGGCGGCGGGGTCCTGCGTTGCGGGTGGCGTCGCTGCGGGCGGGGCGAGATCGGACTGTGCAATCACAGGTTGCGCAAAGAGACACAGACTGGCAAGCAAAGGACCGGCAAGCAACAGTCGTGCGGCGCTGCCGAAGTTCGGGAGTCGCCAATGCATAGACCCTAACCCTTCCCGCGCCACTGAAGGTTGCTGAACTGACTGACACAGAGGCGGCAGACCTGTGTCAACCGCCGGAGCGACTGAACCGGAATCCGCCGAGCAGAGTCCGCCAGCCTGCAGTCAGTATAGTTTACGCAAACAGCCCGGGCCGGAGAAGTTGCCAAAGTTTACCGAGGTCCTGCAATGTCACGTTTTGTTGAGCGGGCGGATTGCATGTGTTCATTTGAACAGATTTGTGAGTTGTTGCTGGAGTTCGGGTGAGCTGGCAGCGAGCAGGCTGGGTGCGAAGAGATCGATTTTTTCGCCTTTAAGGTTGGAGAGGACTCCACCGGACTCGGTGACCAGCAGGGCTCCGGCGGCGATATCCCAGACATTCAGGCTGCTGGACCAGAATGCGTCGATGCGGCCGGCTGCGAGGTTAGCGAGATTGAGAGCAGCGGACCCGGTGCGCTGTACGGTCTGCAACGTGCTGAGAGCGGTGAGGAATCTGCGGACCGCCGGGTTTTCCGGATTTGCAGCTATGGGGAGGCTGGCCATCCCGAACGCTCGATCGATACGCGTTTCGCCGCTGGTTTGCAGTGGCGAACCGTTGAGTGCGGCACCGCCGTTTCGGATAGCGGTGAACAGGTCATGTCTGGTTGGATCCAGAATGACGCCGACTTCGATCGCACCCTGGTACATCAGGGCGATGGAGACGGCGTAATAAGGGAAGCCGTGAACATAGTTTGAGGTTCCGTCAAGGGGATCGATAATCCAGACGGCTTCGTGGCTGGAGCCGCGTTCGTTGAGATTTTCTTCACCGAGGAACGAGTGATCAGGGAAGTGCTGCCGGAGTCGGCTGACGATTGCGGTCTGGGAGGCTTCATCTGCGTCAGTGACGAGGTTTGCTCGACTTTTTTCGCGGACGGAGAAGCGGCCCTGCCAGTCCAGCAGGACCTGTCCGGCGACTTGAGCGGCTTCGACGGCAGCGTTCAGCCAGGCTTGTTGCGACATAAATTGCACCTTCCGGAGAGCAGAATTCGGGGTTCTGGCAGGAAAACGTGGATCTGGCCGTGGTCTGGAAGTGTAGTGGAATGGCGGACTGTGGGAACGTCAGCCGTGGCAGGCGAGGTGATCGAGGTGTCAAATCCGATACGATCGTTGCAGACTGTATTTGCTGCCACCGATGCCTCTCTTCCGCAGTGCGTCCAGCTGGAATGGGGTTGCCGAACTGTCGTTTTCCCCCGATTGTGAGAGGTGTTTGTGCAGGAAAACCTGCAGAAAACATGACCCGGAGGGGGGCAATCGGCCGAAACTGCCGATGGAGAAGTGTTTCCATTACGTCGCCGATCTGAGAAAGCTGAAGCCTGTGGGATTGTCATGAAGTCTGCACGCGTTGTGCCCGGTCGTCGCGGTGCCGTTCTGTCCATGGAACTGGTGCTGGTGCTGCCGATTTTTTTGCTGCTGATTTTCGGCATCGCTCAGTTTTCGATGCTGATGGCGGCGCACGCGCGGATCACATCGGCAGCGCAGTCCGGGGTGAGGATGATGAGTCTCAGTGGGTCCGGTGTTCCTGAAGTGCAGGAGCGGGTAGCGAACCTGCTGGGGGCGACGCTGGCGGTCAACTGCGAGATTGACGTTCAGCCGGCGGAGTATGCCGGGCAGATCGGCAGTGTTTTCATCAAAGTGCCTATGAGCAATGCCAGTCCGGATCTGCTGTGGATGACGGGATTCAGTCTGACGGATCGCTATCTGGAATCAAGTGCTGCAATGGTGATGGAGCGGGTAGCAGTCGTGGAAATGACGGCTGAGGACAGCGGTTCGGCCCTTTGAGTTATTCGCACGGCATCGAGATGCATTTTGAGTACTGAAGGAGACACCTGTGAAGATCACGCCCTGGATGCTGACGATTGCGACATTTTCGATTGTCTGTACTCTGGCCGCGGGTTACATGCTGAAACTGGCATTTGGTCGGGCTCCGTTAACCGAGTCGCCTCGCACGACACGCACCATTCCCATGCTGCAGACGGACGTGGAGCCGGGTACGGTCATTACCCGAGCACACATTGGGATGGGTCCGTGGGATCGCAGCAAGACTCTTGAGCCGGACACCATGCTGAATTCGGACACGATCATCAACCGGATCTCGAAGGAGAAGATCACTGCGGCGACTCCGCTGCGAGGTTCGATGTTTTATGCTCCGGGAGATTTTCCGGAGCTGGACATTGCCGAGGGGAAGCGAGCGGTGGTGGTGCGGGTCAGTCCGACGACGGCGGCACTGAATGCGAAGCTGAAGCCGGGGCAGTACGTGGATGTGCAGTTGACAGTTGATGAAGCGGACGTCTCAGCAGCAGCTCGACGTCGTGCGGGTTTGGATCCCCGCAGTGACACTCTTAGCGGTGATGCCATGACGGCGACACTGTTTAAAGGTGTGAAGGTGGTGCAGGTCAATCGGTCTTCCCCCGGAACTCCGATACCGACCGCGGCTGGCAGCCAGAGCGTGACACTCGAGCTGGATGAGGAGCAGTCGCGGATTGCTCTGCTGGCGCAGAAGAAGGGAGAGATTGATCTGATTTACAGCAACAACGGTCCGGGGAAGGGCGGAATCAGTATTGAAGCCAGCGAGGACGACCGAATTTTCTTCATGGAGATTCTGGGACTGAAGTCCGTGGCACGTGAAGAGAACAAGCCATACCGAACCGAGCAGTATCGCGGGCCCAGTTTCAACAGTCAGTATTTTGAGGACGGGCAGCGCATGGGCAACCCAACCGGACCGCGTACGGCCCCGGCACCGCCGAACAGTTCCTCCATTCGCGGCCCCGCGACTACGCAGCTGAACGACAATGATGTCACTCTGGATGACCTCGCCGGCAACCTGCCGGCGGACAGTGGAGTTCCTCGCTGAATTTCCGGAGGTCAGATACTCGCAACAGGAGAGTGCTCATGCGCAGGGCTGAGTACAGAACGAGTCTGCTGTGTGATTGCAGCTCGACCGGTGTGCGGCTCTGTGTGGCTCGTTCCGGCGTGCTGTCTGTGTGGTCCGTGGCGGCTCTCAGTTTCGTCGGTTTGCTGTCCTTTCTGGTGCTGGACCTGTGGCTGCTTTCGGGATTGATGCAGCAGGCTCGCAACTGCTGTGAATCTGCGGCTGTCGCTGCTGCTCACAAGTGGCTGGCTGACGATCTGCTCCGCAGTGGTTATCAGCAGTTTCAGGTTGATGGTCGGCAGGCGACATGCACTGACGCAGCGCTCGATCAGGCCGGCTGGTATTCTGAACGATCGCAGCTTCCGCCGCTGAGCGAAGCGGACGTGGAGTACGTCTGGCGTGAAAACTCAGCAGATGCCGCTTCCTTTCCAGTTCCGTCAGCAGTTCGCGTGCGACATCCGATGGCTGATGGTCGCATTTATCGTCGTCCTGGCAGTTTGCTGAATGTTTCGGAATGTGCGGCAGCGGCGACAGCCAGTCTGGAAAACCGTCCGGTGGCATTCCGTCCGGCGCCCGGCCAGACTCTTCCGATGCTGCCGTTTTCGATCTGCGATGATCCTGGTGCAGCCGGGGCGGGTTGGTGGACTTCGCAGATCGAGCAGATGGGGGGGGCGGACGAGGTCTCATGGAATTCTGAACAGCGGATTTTCGAGCAGGGTCCGGACGGTATTCCGGAAATTTCGGTTGAGCTGACGACTGAGCCGTCGGGAAGTCCGGATGAACTGTCTCTGCTGGATTTCAGCGGTGGTGACCAAACTGCGGCCAGACCACTGAAGCGTCAGATCGAGGAAGGTCTGAGGTTTGCGGATCTGGAGGTTCTGGGTTGGAAGGAGTTGGCCCTGCCGGCAGTGTTTCCAGCTCTGCAGCCGCAGGCGGAGCAGTTGGCGGAACTTCAGGTGGAACTGGCGAGCGGGCGAATGGAGCCGAGTCTGCTGATGCTGTGCAGTCGTCTGGCGAGTGGGGGAGTTTCGCTGCAGCGAGCTGTGGCGGTGCGGGTGGTTGATGCTGTGCAGTCGGACGTGCAAACGGTCAGGCTGCGATTTCAGCCCTGCGTGATGGTGACCTCAATGGCTGTCACCGGAAGTCCGGAAACTTCAGAGAATCGCTACGTCTACAGTGTGCGTCTGGCGAACTGAGGGCGACTGTTTGCGGATTGCGGTCGCATTGCCGGATTGGCGAAGCCGGCAAGGCTCGGGACCGGCCGGCAGAATTTTGTCGGTTCCGCTTGCAGTTGATTCAGTTTCCCTGGAGCATTACGAGGCTGGTTTTTTCTTTAATCCGGGTGGGAGACTGGTCTGATGGCTGGGCGAAACTTGATCGTGTCACTGGCTGTGGTGTGCCTGTGGATGCTGCTTCCGGTGAGCGGCATGGCGCAGACAAATTCGGCGCCCGGGGCTGCTGCTGGCCCGTCGGAGGTGAGCAAGCTGCTGCAGCAGCTGCAGAAGGAAAGCCCGGAAAATGCTGCGAAGCTGCTCGATGAGGCGATTGCGGCTGACCCAGCCAATTTTCGTCTGCATTCGTATCGTTCGCTTGTGGCCAGCCGTTATGCAGCAGCGGGCAATCTGCCGGAGGCACTGAAGCAGGCAGAACAGGGTTGCGATGCGCTGTTGCAGAAAATTGAGGAGCCGCTGGCGGCCGGTATGACCGCTTCGTCGGTTCAGATGTACTACGGTTTTGCCCGTCGAGCGGGCAAAGCGGACCCCGGTCGTGTGGAGGCTGCACTGGCAGGTCTGCGGAAAGCGGGTACGCAGTCTGCAGATGGTCAGTATCTTCAGGCGATTGCTCAGTTGACGGTGCTGCGGAGCGAGTTGCTGGCGAGCGGCGGTCGTGTTGAGGATGCTGTGGCGGCGATCCGCGACGAGTTGCAGTTGTTGCGGGCGGGAATTGAGCAGCCGTCGAGTTCTGAGAAGGCTGTATTGGCATCCGCGAGGCTTCTGCAGGCGTTGCAGTTGCCGTTTGGGGGTCAGTCGGACGCAGAGCAGGAGGTGGCGAGGCAGCAGTTGCAGGAACTGTTCACTGCTGCTTTGACGCGACTGCCGGAATCCTCAGCTGTGCTGTCAGAGTATCTGCGCGTGCAGGGTTCTGAAGCGTCACGTCTTTCCGGCACGGATCCGGAAGCTGCGACACGGATTCTGGAGGCTGCAAGGGCTCTGGCGGCTGAATCAGAATTGAAGGAGCAACCGGCAGTAAAGGCTGCTGTGGCGATGTATGCACCGCTGGACCGTCGCATTGAATCGGCGCGACTGCAGTTGCAGATGATCGGCAAGCCGGCACCGGCACTGGACATTGCCGCTACGGCTCATGGAGCGCCCGTCACGGCAGACTCACTGAAGGGCAAGGTAGTGCTGCTGGATTTCTGGGCGATCTGGTGCGGTCCGTGTATTGCGACATTTCCCCATCTGAACAGTATGTACGACGAGTTCCACAGTCGCGGTTTGGAGATTGTGGGTGTGACTCGCCAGTATGGTTATGAGTGGAATGCGGAAACGAAGCGTGCATCTCGTGCCGAGGGGGATGTATCTATGGAAGCGGAACTGGCAATGCTGGAGGAGTTCATGAAGCACCATGAGCTGCGACATCCCACGATTGTGACTCCGAAGGAGTCAGCGATGCAGAAACAGTTTGGGGTGACGGGAATTCCGCATGCGGTGCTGATTGACAGGCAGGGCAATGTGCGGATGATTAAGGTTGGTTCGGGTGAAGCCAACGCGAAGGCGCTGCATGACATGGTGCAGACGCTGCTGGCCGAGTGAGCTTTCCTGGCTGTGCGTCCGGGTTGTCGTAAGGTTTGTGGTCAGCAGAGGGAACGGCGAGACAGATGACTGGACAGGCGACGCTGCCGCGTGGATTTCGTGCGGCCGGATATACTTGTGGAATCAAGGTCAGCGGGAAGTCGGATTTGGCGCTGTTCGTGGCGGATGGTCCATCGTCAGCCGCTGGCGTGTTCACGACGAATCGCGTCTGCGGTGCTCCCGTTGTGGTATCTCGTCGGCGCGTTCCGTCCGGATCGGCTCGTGCGGTCATCATCAACTCGGGCAATTCGAACGCAGCGACCGGGGATCCTGGAATTGCGGATGCCGAACGCATGACGGCAGAACTGGCATTGGCGATTGGCTGTCGTCCGGAAGATGTGCTGGTGTGTTCGACAGGGGTGATTGGTGTGCCGTTGCCGATGCCCCTGTTGTTGTCCGGCATTCCGCAGGCTGCGGGAAAGCTGGCATCGGATGCTCAGTCGCTGCTGGATGCCGCGACAGCGATGATGACGACCGATACGGTTCCCAAACTGACATCTCTGGATTTGACGCTGAGTGGTGGAGGTGTGCGGATTGCGGGTGTGTGCAAGGGGGCAGCCATGATTGCTCCCAACATGGCGACCATGCTGGGAGTTGTGATGACGGATGCGTTGCTCACGCCTGCTCAATGTACGGAACTGCTGCGAGCGGGTGTGGAGGATACCTTCAACTGCATCAGCGTGGACGGTCACATGAGCACCAGTGATACGGTACTGCTGCTGGCCAGCGGGGCCTCGGGTGTGAATCCGGGGGCCGACGATCTGGCGGAGCTGGCTGCGGGGATTCGGCAGGTTTGTCAGCATTTGGCGACCAGCATCATTCGGGACGCGGAGGGGGCGGATCACTTCATTACGGTGGACGTAGCGGGAATTGTCACCCGTTCGGCTGCTCGACAGATGGCGAGGGCGATAGCGGACAGTGCGCTCGTGAAGACGGCAATCACGGGCGGGGATCCGAACTGGGGGCGGATTGTCTCTGCGGCGGGTTACAGTGGGGTCGGATTTGATCCGGCGTATCTTTCATTGCGGATCAACGGGACTGAGGTCTATCGGGCTGGAACGCCGGCAATTTTTGATGCTGCGGTTGTATCGCGAGGACTGAAGTCCGCTCGTGAGGTTCATCTGGAGCTGACTCTGCATGGCGGTCCGGAATCTGGAAGTTGCAGTGCTCGTTTCTGGACATCGGACCTGACAGCTGAATATGTGAGGTTGAATTCCGAGTACACGACCTGAATGTGCCGGGAGGGTGGATGATGCGATTGCTGCGAAAAACGGTGTGTTCTCGGGTGATGCTCTGCGGTGTGTTGTTTGTGACTGTCAGCACTGCGGCCGAGGCACAGCAGCGTTTTGAGCAGCAGCGGGAAGCGATGGTTCAGCGGTCGCTGGAGGCGGAGGGAATTCGGAATCCGCGTGTGCTGGAGGCGATGCGGAAGGTGCCTCGGCACGAGTTTGTGAGGACGGCAGACAGGAGCCGGGCTTATGAGGACACGGCTCTGCCGATAGGCAATCAACAGACAATTTCGCCGCCCTATGTCGTGGCTTACATGACGGAGGTGCTGGATCCGGGCCCGGAGGATCGGGTGCTGGAGATCGGTACCGGCAGTGGTTATCAGGCTGCGGTGCTGGGTGCGATCTGTCGGGACGTTTACACGATCGAAATTGTGCCGCAACTGGCAAAGCAGGCGACTCGACGGCTGCAGGACCTGGGTTATGAGAATGTGCATGTCCGGGAGGGTGACGGCTACAAGGGCTGGGAGGAGCATGCGCCGTTTGATCGGATTATTGTGACGTGTTCTCCGGAGAGCGTTCCGCAGCCATTGATTGACCAGTTGAAAGAAGGCGGGCGGATGATCATTCCGATGGGTGAGCGTTACCAGCAGTCTTTTCATCTGCTGAAGAAGGAGAATGGCTCGCTGCAGGACGAGAGGCTGATATCCACGCTGTTTGTGCCGATGACGGGTGAGTCTGAGGAGCAGCGTCGAGTGCTGCCGGATCCGGATCAACCGCAGATTGTGAATGGTGGTTTTGAGCGTGATGAGAATGGTGACGGTCGGGTGGATGGCTGGCACTACCAGAGAAATGCCCGTTTGGAGACGGATGGCGCGATGGAGGGGCAGCAGTATCTGCGATTTGAGAATGCGGATGCGGACTCGCTGTCTCAGGCGCTCCAGGGGACGGCAGTCAACGGCCGTCGTCTGGCGGCGCTGCGATTGCAGTTCTGGATGCGTTGTACGGGAGTTGTTCCGGGTGCTGGTCCGTCCGGGCAGGCAGCGGTGGTGGTGCATTTTTATGACGGTGTGCGACGTGAGATCGGGGCTGTTGTGATTGGTCGCTGGCGGGGAACGCTGGACTGGCAGGATGTACGTTCTGTGGTGCAGGTACCTGCTGAAGCGAAGGAAATGATCTTTCGTATCGGACTGAATGGTGCTGTGGGTCAGCTGGACCTTGATGATCTGAAGATTGTTCCTGTTCCGCGATGATTCGGGGCAGGTGCGGCGTCTTTATTCCGGGGCGAGAGCAATGAGCGTGTACCCTGTGGTTCTGTGTCCTGTGTTCCTGCTTTGCTGGCTGTTTTTGCAGACAGCGGCAGTCTGTCAGGACGCGGCGAAGCCGGCGGATCCTGCCGCTCCCGCCGATGGCGTCGGTTCCGGTGATCCCGAGAACCCGTTTCCTCGGGCCGTCAGGGTGCCTGCGGGGGTTATGGATGGCGGGGCGGAGTGGTTTAATACATCGCAGCCACTGGCGCTTGAGGATCTGCGCGGGAAGGTTGTGTTGCTGGATTTCTGGACGTACTGCTGCATCAACTGTATGCACATCCTTCCGGATCTGAAGTTTTTGGAGGAGAAGTACGGCGATCAGCTGGTGGTGATTGGCGTGCATTCCGCCAAGTTTGACAATGAGAAGGATTCGCAGAGCATTCGCAATGCGATGCTGCGGTATGAAATCGAGCATCCGGTGGTGAATGACAGTGAGATGCTGATTTGGCGACGTTTTGGGACTCGAGCATGGCCGACTGTCGCGTTGATTGATCCGGAAGGGAACTACTGTGGTTCGCAGAGTGGTGAGGGCAACAGGGAGCTGCTGGACGGTGTCATTGGACGTTTGATTGAGTATCACCGTTTCAAGGGCACTTTGAACGAAAAGCCTTTGGCGTTTTCTCAGGAGTCTGTCCGTGTTGCTGAGACTCCGCTGCGTTATCCGGGCAAGGTGAGTGTTGATACAGAGGGCAATCGCGTATTCATTACTGACAGCAATCATAATCGGATCGTTGTGGCTGGAATGAATGGTGAGCTGCAATCAGTGATTGGCAGTGGTGTGGCTGGACGGCGGGACGGCAGTTTTCAGGAGGCTGAGTTTTTCAGGCCGCAGGGAACAGTGCTGGTGAACGGGGTGCTGTATGTGGCTGACACGGAGAATCATTTGATTCGTGCGGTGAATCTGGCGGAGGGGCGTGTATCGACTCTGGCTGGTACGGGTCTGCAGGGGCAGCCGGGGCAGTCTCTGGACGGCGGGCTGCTTGAAGTACCGCTGAACAGTCCGTGGTCGATTGCTCATTCCCGGGGGACTTTATTCATTGCGATGGCGGGGCCGCATCAGATCTGGTCGCACGTGCTGGGAAGTGATCGTGTGGCTGTGCATGCGGGCAGTGGTCGTGAGGATGTTGTGAATGGTGCGTTGGCTGAGGCTGCATTTGCTCAGCCATCGGAACTGGTGGTGGACGCTGAGGGAACGTGGCTGTACGTCGTTGACAGTGAAGGATCGGCGGTGCGTCGAGTTTCCACTGACGTGGCGGGTCGGGCAGAGACGCTGGCTGGCACTTCGGAGTTGCCGCGCGGGCAGTCATTGTTTGCATTTGGCTATCAGGATGGTGTCGGGGACGCTGCAAGATTTCAGCATCCGCTGGGTGTGGCACAGCATGGCCAGACTCTGTTTGTTGCTGATTCCTACAATCATCGCATCCGACGAATTGATCTGAATGGGAATGCTGTGACGACCTGGCAGGGAGACGGTACAGTCGGAAATGCAATACAGCCATTGCAGCTGAGCGAACCAGGCGGGCTGGCGTATGCCGGGGGGCGACTGTTCATAGCCGACACAAACAATCACCGGATTATTACGGTGGATGAGGCTACGGGGGTGTCGGCGGAGTTTTCTGTGGTCGGCCTGACGCCGCCGGAGACAACTGTTCGGCGACCGCTGCCGGACCTGAAGTCCGCCGTGGAGGTGGCTCCGGTGAGGCTGGCAGCGACCGCAGAGTTGTTAACCGTTGTGAAGTTGCAGATTCCGGCGGGCTGGAAGAGGAATGCCGATTTTCCGGTGACGTGGGCGGTGTTTGCTGAGTCTGAGCAGACTGTTGTGCCGAAGTCTGCTTTGGCGGTGCGGCAGGAAGGTGAGGTGGTGGGGGATGGCAGCGAGGTGCAGATTGTGATTCCGCTTTCCGGCCAGCCGGGCGAGGCGTCTTTGGTTCTGCAGGTCACGTGGGGGTACTGCACGTCTGACGGCAAGGGGTTGTGTCGGATGGCATCGGCGGTGTGGAAGGTGCCTGTGGTGCTGAACACCGACGGTGGTGAAAGTCGGCTGGAGCTGCAGTTTCCTGAGCCGGATATCCGGTGAGGTGCTGCTGGTCAGCGGAAGCAGGTGTAATCATCGCTGGAGGGTGGTCCGGGGTGCAGTCGGGAGGAGCACCAGAGCAGCCCGGGAACGGTGATTGCCCAGAGGCTGCCCAGCAGCAGCAGGCTGGGCAGTTCGGGGGTGGCGATGTGCACCAGTTCCATCCGCTGTCCTCCCAGAAATGTCATCGGGGCACCGACGTAGGTGAGTGCGGCTGCCAGCAGAGGTCGCTGGCAGAGCCAGCGCAGGCAATTGGGCATGGTGGTGGCAAACTGAGCCCACAGCACGGTCATCCAGAGGGGCGGTAAAGAGGGCAGGGGGCCAGCCTGAGTGAATTTCAGGATCCCGGCAGCGATGAGCAGGGAGTCGACGAGGAGTCCGGCGACAGCCGCGACTGTCATGAGCAGGATTTGGCGACTGCGGCGTGGGTGCAGTTGCAGGTGAACAGCCATGAGTATTGCGGCGCAGGCGATGCCGATTTGTGAGTGACCTGCGGCGGATGCTCCCATACAGGCCAGCCAGCCGGCTTCATAGAGCAGAAAATTCAGCAGGTTGGACATGGGGGTATTTACTGCGCCGGGGAACGGTTCAGGTGGTTTTTTTCGGGGGTGGATCGCGTTTGAGAACACCCTTCTGGATTTCTTCAACGACTTTGGCGAGCACAGCGGCGTCTTTTGTTTTCATGACATGCGCGATGCGGGTGGCGGGGATGAGCATGCGAGTCATGAGTTCTTCGGCGGATTCCCAGAGTTTTGCCTGTTTTTTGGGTGGAGCGAGATAGAGGTTGGTGACCAGTTCAGCAAGTCGCTGTTCATCCATCTGCTCGCGGTTGTCGTAGTACCTCTGGATGACTTTCTGCTGATATGGAGAGTAGTTGCGGTCGCTCATGGGGTTTGACTGGCGTGTTGGAAGCGGTGTGCAGAAGCGGGAAGGCTGATCGGACGATGTGTCTGATTCAGCCTGTGACGGTGGGTATTTGAGAGGAAGTTGTTGACAACTTCCAGCCCATTTTGGGGACTGGAATCGACCGAAAATCGGCCTGATTCCGGATGATCGACGCGATTCGCTGCGGGAAATGCAGTAGGATTTCAGCGGTGTGTGCCTGTGACAGGGTGCAAGCGATGGCAATTTTCACGGTTTCTGACGGGCGGTATTCTGCAAATGTCTGACGTTGGTAATATTTTTCGCGGCTGTATTCCTGCACTGATGACTCCGTGTTCAGCTTCGGGTCAACCGGATTTTGAGGCTCTTGTCAGTACGGCTCGTCGGCTGGTTGGGGCTGGGATGCGTGGGGTGGTGTATTGTGGTTCCATGGGGGATTGGCCTTTGCTGACGGACCTTCAGCGTCAGGAAGGTGTGGAGCGATTGTGTCGAGCGGGCGTGCCTGTGGTGGTAGGAACGGGAGCGCAGAATCCGGCGCTGGCAGCGGCTCATGCCGCTCATGCTCGCAGAGCGGGTGCAGCGGGTCTGATGGTCATTCCGCGAGTGCTTTCGCGGGGAACATCAGCGGCGGCTCAGCGGCAGCATTTTGCTGGCGTGCTGCGTGCTGCTGATGGTCTGCCTGCGGTGATTTACAACAGTCCGTACTACGGCTTCGAGACTCGTGCGGAACTGTTTTTTGACCTGCGGCAGGAGTTTTCAAATCTGGTGGGGTTCAAGGAATTCGGCGGTGCCAGGTCGCTGAGCTATGCTGCCGAGCACATCACCAGTCGTGACGCTTCACTGACACTGATGGTGGGCGTGGATACTCAGGTGTATCACGGTTATGTGAACTGCGGGGCCAGTGGTGCGATTACGGGAGTGGGCAATGCACTTCCGAAGGAGGTGCTGCGTTTGGTGGAATTGTGTGAACGGGCGGCGGGAGGCTGTGCCAGGTCTCGCTTGCTGGCGCAGCAGCTCAGCGAATCGCTGATGGTACTGTCGACCTATGACGAAGGTCCTGATCTGGTGCTGTACTACAAGGCCCTGATGGTGCTGGAAGGGCACACGGAGTATGAGCATCAGATTGGCAGCTCGGACAGGCTGAGTGACAGTCAGTTGAACTTTCTTAAGGCACAGTGGGGTTTGTTCCGCGCCTGGTGGTCAAATTGGGAGGGGGCCGTCTGACACGGCCGGCGGGGAATAGTGATCGAGCGGAGTGTTGTTGTGTGTGTGTTGAGTGAAAAGGGGATACCGGATGAGAGGCTCGCTGCTGGTGATTGCGCTGGTGACTGCTGGAGTACCAAACATGCTGGCGGATGATGGGATGTTTCCCATGAGCGAGCTGCCGCGGGTGAATCTGCGAGAGCGGGGAATTGAGCTGACGGCAGAACAGTTGTTCAACCCCAGCGAGATCAGTCTGGTCGACGGTATCTGCCGAGTGAATGGCTGCACGGGATCGTTTGTCTCTGATTCGGGCCTGATCATCACCAATCACCACTGTGCTTTTGACGCGATTCAGAAGGCCAGCACCAGTGATCGCGATCTGCTGACGAATGGTTTTATCGCTGGCAGCCGTGGTGAGGAGATTCCGGCTCCTGATTATCAGGTTCGCATCACGGAGAATTACCGGGACATTTCAGCGGAGGTGTTGTCGGTTGTGCAGGAGGGTATGTCGTTTCTGGAGCGAACGAAGGCGATTGAAAAACGCCGGAAGGAGCTGGAGATTGAGGCGGAGCGTCAGCATCCGGGTTTGCGTGCGGAAGCGGCAGAGATGTTTGCGGGCCGGACGTATGTGTTGTTTTTGTATACGTATCTGAAGGATGTACGGCTGGTGTTTGCTCCGCCGGCATCAGTGGGAAATTTTGGGGGTGAAGCGGACAACTGGGAGTGGCCGAGACACACGGGGGATTTCTCGTTTATGCGTGCGTACACGGCTCCGGATGGCAGTTCGGCAACGTGGTCCGCGCAGAATATTCCGTATCGTCCTAAACGATTTTTGCGTGTGCAGTCGGCGGGAGTGGACGAGGGTGACGCTGTCTTTCTGCTGGGTTATCCGGGGCGAACGGCGAGGCATCGAACGGCCAGTTTTTTGCAGTATGAGAGTCGTGTTCGGCTGCCTCTGACTGTGCAGCTGTATCAGTGGCAGATTCGTCAGATGGAGGAAGCGGGAGTCGGTGACCGTTCGGTCGCGATCAGGCATGCATCGCGAACGAAATCACTGGCGAATGTGGAAAAGCGTTCGCGCGGGCAATTGCAGGGTTTGCAACGAGCACAGATCGTTGAGAAGCGATTGCAGCAGGAGTCGGAGCTGCAGTCGTTTATTGAGGCGGATGAGGTGCTGCGGCAGAAGTACGGGAGTGTGCTGCGGGACATTGCTGCGGTGTATGCCGAGATGGAGTCTGCCGGCCCGCTGGAGATTCATCTGCAGCAGTTGCGGCAGGCCTGTCGCGCAGCGGCATTTGGCTTTGCCGTTGTGGATGCGGTGCACGAGCGTGCAAAGCCGGACATCGAGCGAGAGTCGCCATGGATGGACCGAAATTATGCTCAGTCTGTGCAGGAGCTGAAGGTGTCATTGCGTGACTGGCATCCGCCGACGGATGTGGAGATGTTGTCGGGTATGCTGCGAAGACTGAGTTCGATCCCCGGGGCTCGTCAGATTCCTGCACTGATCCCGCTGACAGAGAGCGAGCAGATTTGTGAGCAGGTGGCAAAGCGGCTGATTGAAGGGACGAGACTGGGTGATGCTGGTTTTATTGAGCAATCATTGGGACAGACAGTTGATCAGCTGCGAGCGACAAAGGATCCACTGCTGACCCTGCTGCTGGACCTGTATCCGTCTTATCTGCAGTTGCGTGAGCTGGACAAGACTCGCGAGGGGCGTCTGAGCCGACTTTACGGTTCACTGCTGGAGGTGAAGGAGCAGTTTCTGCGAACGGGCTTCATTCCGGACGCGAATGGAACGCTGCGTTTTACATCGGGGCGCGTGCGAGCGTATTCGCCGGCGGATGCCGTCGTCAGGACTCCGATTTCCACGCTTCGGGGTGTGATTGAGAAGACGACAGGGCAGGACCCGTTCATTACACCTGAGCCGGTTCTGCGAGCGTACGGGGCGCGTAACTTTAAGGGTTTTTTGCATCCGCGGCTGGGGCAGGTACCGGTGGCAATCCTGTATGACACAGATACGACCGGGGGGAATTCGGGCAGTCCGGTGCTGAATTCGAAAGGCGAGCTTGTGGGAGTCAATTTTGATCGCTGTTTTGAAGCGACGATCAACGACTTTGCGTGGAATGCGGATTACAGTCGATCGATCGGTGTGGACATTCGATATGTGCTGTGGATTACGGGGCGCGTGTACGGAGCGACGCAACTTCTTGACGAGATGGGTGTTGCGCTCGCTGAATAATCGTCCGGGGAATGCTTCTGAGCTGCTGAAGTCAGGAAAAAGCAGCGATTTGGGCTGAATATCGTGATCCTGCCCGGGGTGCTGTACGTTGTGGGAGACGTGGGGAGTTACGGGCGGCGGTGCATGGGTATTTTTAGGGGGTAGTGTGATGTCGACAGCAGAGCCAAATGAGTTGAAGCAGGATCAGGGGCAACTGGAACTTCTGCTGGTGGCCATCGTGACTGTGATGACCTTTGGGCTGGTTCTGCTGTTTGGTTTTGTGATCGTAAATCCGCGTGAAGAGATAGTTGTACTGCGGTTTGGCAAGTATGTGACAACACTTCGACGTCAGGGCATCAGCTGGATTCATCCTGTGGGTCGTGCTTTGCATCGCATTCCGACTCGGGATATGACTCATGACATTCCGGTGACAACGGTGCTGGAGAGAAACGGGAATCCAATTCAGATCAGTGCGATTGTGGTTTACCGTGTTGATGATTCGTACAAGGCAGCATTGGAGGTCGAGAGTTATCGAACGTTTATTGAGGACCAGGCCAGTGCAGTGATCAAGCGGGTGAGTGCTCAATTTCCGTATGAATCCCCGGACCACAGTGAGCCGTGTCTGAAACTGGAGAATGACACGGTCAATCGGGCATTTGTTCAGGAGATGCAGGAGGCGGTGCAGGCGGCGGGTGTGCGGGTGCTGAATGTGCGGATGAATGACCTGACATATGCACCGGAGATTGCTCAGGCGATGCTGATGCGTCAGCAGGCGATGGCACTGATTGATGCTCGCAAAACCATTGTCGAGGGTGCGGTGGAGATTGTGAAGGATGCGGTGCAGCGGCTCAGTACTGCCGAGTTGCACATGAGTGATGAGCAGCGGGAGCAGTTGATCAGCAATCTGCTGGTGGTGATTTGCAGTGGCGAGCGAGCGCAGCCGGTGGTGCAGGTGCAGCCGTCATCGCAGCATCGCGGGCGTCATTGAGTGCCGGCTGGATCAGCAGTGACGGTGGGCTGCTGCGGCATCAGCGAATCTGCGATGTCGTTGGGAGTGTGGCAGCGTCTGGTGGCGGGTAGTGCGTTTAGGGTGAAGTGGGTCGGAGGACGTTGCTGAGACGGGCGGGATGGGGTGACGGTAAGTTTTGCCGAAGAAATGTGTTATGATTACCGCACTGGAAGTCATTCGATGGCATTTTTCCGTCGGCCTGCTGGCAGATTCTCATGCGAACAGCTCTGTTTATCCTGATATTTCTGCAGGTTCTGCAGTGTCGGACTGCTGCTCAGGATATCAGCAGCGAGGAGTTCTTTGAGAATCGGATTCGGCCTGTGCTGGCGGGTACCTGTTTCCGCTGTCATGGTGGTGAGCGGGTATCTGGTGGTTTGCGTGTGGATTCGGTGGATGCATTACTGGCGGGCGGGGATTCCGGTCCGGCGATCATCCGTGGAGATTCTGCGGGCAGTCTGCTGTTTCGGGCCATTGCCAGGCAGCCGGACGTTTCTGCAATGCCTCCTGCTGTCGATCAGTCCTTGTCGGCAGAGCAGGTGGAGGATTTTCGGAACTGGATTCTGGCGGGAGCAGTTTGGCCGGAGAGGGCAGCCGATTTTGAATCGGCGAAGCACTGGGCGTTTCAGCCGATCGGCAGTTCTGTTGTACCGACGGCAGATTCTGGTTGGTGTCGGACGGAAATCGATGCGTATGTACTGCGTGGGCTGCGAAATGCGGGACTTGAACCGAGTGGTGATGCGGACCGACGTACTCTGTTGCGTCGCGTGACTTTTGATCTGACGGGGCTGCCGCCGACACCTGACGAGCTGGATGCCTTCGAGCGGGATGCAGATCCGGCCGCGTTTGAGAAAGTGGTTGATCGTCTGCTGGCGACTCCGGCTTATGGTGAAAGATGGGGACGACACTGGCTGGACGTGGTGAGGTACGCCGATACGGCGGGTGAAACGGCCGACTATCCTGTGCCTGAAGCGTGGCGCTACAGGAATTATGTGATTGAGGCATTCAATCGGGACATGCCATTTCACCAGTTTGTTCGTGAGCAGCTGGCTGGTGATATTCTGGCATTGCGGAGTCCTGATGAGCGATTTGCGGAGCGAGTGACAGCGACGGGCTATCTGGCATTGTCCCGGCGGTTTGGTTTTGACTCGGAAAACTATCACCATCTGACAATTCACGATACGATTGACAGCGTGGGCCAGACATTTCTGGGTCTGAGTATTGGTTGTGCGCGCTGTCACGACCACAAATTCGATCCGATTTCCACTGCTGAGTACTATTCGCTGTACGGCATCTTTGACAGCAGTCGTTACCCATTTCCGGGTTCCGAGCAGAAGCAGCGAGTGCGTTCATTGGCGCCTCTTGTGCCACCACAGCAGGCAGAAACTGAGTGGCGGTCCTATGTGAAGCGGACGGCTGATTTGTCGCGGGAGCTGGCGGCCCTCAAGCGTCCCGTTCCTGTGGCGGTGCTGCGCAGCCTGATGGATCTGGACGGCGATTTTGAACTGCAGGCTCCGGCTGCCGGTGGCAGTTATGGAGTTCCGGTGTCTCCGTGGCTGTACACGGGAGTGGTGTCGGTCACAGGTGAGGCTCAGAGTCCGTTTCAGCACGTGTATCCGGGCGGTCGTCACGGGCTGACGGTGCCGTCGGGAGCCGAGCCGTGGCGGGTCTGGCAGGGACTGAAGACGGTCAGTGCTGAGCCGGCATCAAAGCTCTGGTTCAGCGTGGATTTCCGGGTAAGGGATGGAGCTTCACCGGAACAGGGAGGACATCGAATTCGCCTTGCATCGTCCGTGTCGGGGCGGGGTATTGATGTGCTTCTGAGTCAGGGCGGGGTGTTGTTGCAGTCGGGCGAAAAGTCTGTGAAGGCAGGTGAGTATCGGGCGGGCGAATGGCTGAGTTTGCAACTGGAGCTGGATCTGCGGGCTCACCATGTTGTCTGTCGTCTGGGGACAGAGCAGGGGATGTTGCAGAGTGAGGATTGGTGGGTGGGGCAGGAGTTTTCACCTGATCTGCTGATTCTGTGCGCGGACAGCGATCGATCGCAGGTCCGTCCGGGGCTGGATTTTGACAACATCGTTCTGCAGTCTGTGCCAGTGGGAGCAGTATCGCGAGAGTGGTCGGTGTCTGCGGGCGAGTCGGCTGAAGCCCTGGCGGCTCAGTTGCGTCAGCTGACGGGGTTGGACGGAGATCTTGAGCAGCAGGCAGGGGATGCTGGATTGACAGCTCCGTGGAATGCCGGGCCGGGCAGTATTGTGAAGCTGCGGCCAGAGTCACAAAGTCCGCTGGAGAATGTTTACGGAATGGGTCGTCAGGGATTATTTCTGCCCCAGCGATCGCAGTATGACGGGTTTGGTGTGACGATCACGGATTTGCCTGCGGATCCTGCTGGTCTGGTGCATCTGGCATTTGATATTCGCCCTTATCAGGCAGCGGAAGGCTGCGGATCGTGGCGCTATTACATAGGGCACGGACCGGGCCCGCTGCCGGCTGTGGAGCTGCACTTCACGGATCGTGCGATGTTCACAAAGTCTGCGACGGGATATGTTCGTGTGGGGGAGCTGAGTGCGGGCGAATGGCACCAGGTTCAAATTGTGCTGGATACTCGGAACCGCAGTTTTCGGGGTCAGATTGTGGGTGCGGGTTTGTCTGCGGAGTTTCATGGGGAGTGTCTGCCCAACTGGGATGGTGTCATCGATTACAGTTTCATAGACAGTTACGGGCATCTGCCTGGGCTGCGTCCGGCGCTCGACGTGGATAATTTTGCGTTGCAGTCCGCACCCATTCCAGCGATTGATTACAGGGTTTCGCGGCAGGATGCTGCTGTTCGTCGCGGGGAAGTGCAGCGCCTGAGGCAGCAGATTTCTGCACTGCAGGGGCGTGCGGACGTGCTCCAGCAGGAGTTGCAGACACTGCTTGCCAATGGTCCTTATCCGATGGCCTACGCGATGTCCGAGGGGACTGCGCATGATGTGCGTATTCAGCAGCGGGGAGAGCCTGATCAGCTCGGGGAATCTGTTGCTCGAGGATTTCTCAAAGCAGTGGGTGGGGATGTTGCCGGAGTTGAGCTGACGGGGAGTGGTCGACTGCAGCTTGCCGAGTGGCTGGTCCGTCCCGAGAATCCATTGACAGCGAGGGTGATAGTGAATCGGGTGTGGCAGTATCATTTTGGCAGTGGTCTTGTGCGGACTCCGAATGATTTCGGGGTCCGGGGGGCAGCGCCAGTGGATCCGGAGTTGCTCGACTATCTGGCGGAACGGTTTGTACGAGAGGGCTGGCGTATCAAGTCGCTGCATCGTGTGATTCTGCGCAGTGCGGTGTGGCAGCAGCAGGCGAGTGCCGCTGGTGTGGTAAGTGCTGCTCCCGGCGTAGTTCGTCGCCGACTTTCTGCAGAAGAGATTCGTGATTCCATTCTGGCAGTGAGTGGTCAGTTGGATCGATCTGTGGGTACCGCCCATCCTTTCCCGCAGCCGTTTGAGTGGGGATTCAGTCAGCACGGTCCGTTCAGCGCTGTTTATGATCACCGGCGTCGCAGTGTGTACCTGATGACATCGCGTTTGCGGCGGCATCCTTTTCTGGGTTTGTTTGACGGTCCGGATACGAACGCATCGACGGCAGAACGTGCGCGGACAACGGTTCCGACTCAGGCTCTGTTTTTCATGAATGATCCGCTGGTTCATGAGGCTGCTGCTGCGTGGTCTGAGCGGCTGGAGGTGACTGCTTCGGAAGATTCGGAGCGACTGCGTCTGGCGTGGCGACAGGCACTGCAGCGGTGGCCGGAGGCTGAAGAACTGAGCGAGGCTTTGGAATTTATGCAGGATTATGGGGTGCGTTTTGCGGAGAGTGATGGACGTCGCAAATCACTGGAAGCGGTACTTCGATCGCTGCTTGGCAGCAACGAGTTTTTGCATGTGGATTGAACCATGAATCGAGAGATCAGTGCGTCGAAGATGACTCGCGGGCAGTGCCTGCGGTCACTGGCGGCGGGGTCGTCGCTGCTGCCGGGTTTGCTGAGTGAACTTCTGGCCGAAGACAGCGGTGTGCGACTGCGGAATCCGCTCGCGCCAGGCATTCCTGACAGCAGGCCACGAGCCAGCCGGGTGATCATGTTGTACATGAGCGGAGGCGTATCCCACGTAGATACCTGGGATCCTCGTCCGAAGCTGATGCGTGATGCCGGGAAGACGGTGACGGTGAATGAGTTTCAGGGGCGGAAGGGCAGCTTCAGTATGTATCTGAAGTCCCCGCAGTGGACATTCAGGCCGCGGGGGACATGCGGGACGCAGGTCAGCGATCTGTTTCCTCGGACAGCAGCCTGTGTGGATGATCTGTGTGTGATTCGTTCGATGAAGTCGAACCATACAAATCATTATGAAGCGACACTGGGTATGCACACGGGTTCGTTTACGTTTGCCCGTCCCAGCATGGGTTCGTGGATCAGTTACGGGCTGGGGACATTGAATCGGAATCTTCCGTCCTTCATTGTTCTTGCGCCTCAGACGCCGTATGCCGGGGGGCAGGTGTGGGGCAGTGATTTTCTCCCTGGTACCCATCAGGGGACTCGTGTTGTGCCGGGCAGCGAGCCTGTCGCCAACATTCAGCGTCGAGCTGAATCTGAGGAGCTGCAGCGACTGGAGCTGGGTTTGCTGGCGCGGATGAATCAGCGGCATCGTTTTGGGCGCGGTGATGATGCGCTGCTGGAGGCTCGGATGCAGTCCTTTGAGACCGCCTTTGGCATGCAGAAGGAGATGCCGGAGGTTTTTGATCTGAGTGATGAGACGGAATCGACATTCCGCAGTTACGGACTGGAGCCTGGCAGTACTGCGGGCTTTGCCTGGCAGTGTTTGATTGCGCGGCGTCTGGCTGAGCGGGGTGTGAGATTTGTGGAACTGATTGACACGGGATCGTCAGGTAACTGGGATGCCCACGGAGATATGCAGACTCATGCACCGCTGGCTGCCAATGTCGATCAGCCGACGGCGGCACTGCTGCAGGATTTAAAACAGCGGGGCATGCTGGACGACACTCTGGTGGTTTGGACGACGGAGTTTGGCAGGACACCTTTCAATGCGGCGCCGCAGGCCGCTGGTCGTGAGCATCATCACTGGGTGTTTTCATCCTGGCTGGCTGGTGGTGGAGTTCGTGGCGGGATGACCTGGGGGGCGTCGGATGACTATGGCATCGAGGTTGCGGCCGACGAAGTGCATGTGCATGATTTTCACGCCACGATTCTGCATCTCCTGGGACTGGACCATACGCGTCTGACGTGGAGAAATTCGGGACGGGATTTCCGTTTGACGGACGTGCATGGTCGTGTTGTGCAGGAGATACTGAGCTGAGTTGGTGACAGTACTGGTTCAGGGGGCTCGGGAGAAGCCAGCAGTTCGCTGTTCGGGTGGCTGTCTGAGGAAGGCCAGCACATCGGCCATTTGCTGGACGGTGACATCCTTTTCGATTCCTTCCGGCATCAGGGACCTGTTGCTGGACCGCAGCTCTTCGATTTCGCTGCGATCCACAGCGACCTGCCGTCCTTCGGGCTGTTTCAGAGTCAGTGTTGCTGGCGTTTCACTGACCAGCAGTCCATTGAGAAGTTGGCCGTCCTTTGTGACAACGATGTATTCTGTGTATTGCGGGTCGACCCGGCGATTGGGGTCGAGGATGTCATACAGCAGGGCATCGGCGGCACGAGCGCGTGTGTCGCTGATGTCAGGTCCGACATTGTGGCCGAGGCCTCCGACGCGATGGCATTTGCTGCAGGTGCGTTCGAACACAAGTGCTCCGCGAGCGATATCTGCGTCCAGTGAAAGAGCCGCGGCATAATTCCCGGCCACCTGCTGGCGGTCGGCGGAGACTGCTCCTCCGAATAATGTGCGGGCGATTTCCTGAGTGTTTTTGTCGCTGTTCTGCAGCAGTGGCAGTCGCTGATCAATGGAGAGAGCTGCCGCAGGGATATCTCCGGACTGCATCCGAGCGAGCAGATCGTTCAGGCTGTCTCTGCGGCTGAGGAACAGGTCGATGGCGGTGGAACGCGCCGCCGGTGTCAGTTGAGACCAGCAATCCATGACCTGTCGAACGAGGTCTGGTCGACCCGAGCGTCGGATAACGTCAACCGCAGCTTTCTGGCAGGCTGATGATTCTCCTGGTGACAGCAAACTGGAGACAGCAGTCTGGAGTTGTTCGGTCGGCAGTTGCGGCAGCAATGACATCGCGGCAGTACGATCCAGGTCTGAGGCGGTGCGATCGACGGCGACAGCAGCGGCAGTCTCAAGGGTCTGGCGGATCCCCGCGAGGCTATCAGCGAGTTCCGGTGGTGGGTTTTGAAGCAGAGCGGAAACGGATTTGGGCATGTGGCTGTTGCGTGATCCGGGCAATCCTTCGGAAAGGCCAACAACGACCGCTGTGCGGAACCAGACAGGCGTGATTGCGGAATCGCGAATGCTGTCAGCCACGATTTTCAGGGCATCGAGGTTGCCATGGACGCAGGTGTTGACGGCCAGGCGCCGCAGATAGTCCTGTCGAACAGCGAGTTGTGTGGTATCTGGTGAGGCCGGGGCAGCGGCCAGCAGTTGAATGACGAGATGCGCGGATTCCGGGACCGCCACAAGAAATGCTCGCTGGATCCATGGATCATCGGTGGCGGCGATCTTTGCAGCGGTGGCTGAGAGATTGGCATCGGTGCTGTTGAGGGCCAGGAGTGCCTGAAAGCAGACTCCGGGGGCCGGATCCTGCAGCAGTGTGGAGAGCACTCTTTGTCGAACGGAGATATCCTGAACGATGCCGGACAGGCGGGCTGCATCCTGTCGGACCTGGGCAAACGTATCTTCGGCTGCGATGCTGATGTCGGCGGGGGTGAGTGCGTGCAGTCCGTGGAGTGTCCAGAGGGCATGCAATCGACCGAAGGCGGACGGCAGACCCGGGTCCTGGGCAGCGAGCAGTCTGCGGAGCAGCGGGATTGATGATTCGTCGCGTTTTTCGAGCAGCAGTCGCTGCCCGAGGAGTCGTCGCCAGCCATTTCCATCGGTCAGGAGTGCGACGCAGTCGGCGACAGACTGAGGCTGTCGGAAGGCAGTGGATGTTGAGTGCAGCGGAGTAATTCTCCAGATGCGTCCGCGATCCTCACCGGCTCGCCAGTCCATCTTTGCGGCGACATCATCGGGAACAAATTTGGGGTGTTCGACCCACAAACGGTACATGTCTGCGAGGTAGAGGGAGCCGTCGGGGCCTGTGGCGAGGCTGGCGGGTCGAAACCAGGTGTCGGTCGATGTGAGAAAATCGGCGGTTTCGCGTGCGCGAGAGGAGTTGAATCCAGCGCCGTCAGGCGTGATGACGGAGCGAGTGACGAGGTGCCCAACCGGCTCGCAGACGAAGACTGAAGTATCGGAATCCGGTCCGGCAAGGCCTCCGCGATACGCAGTGACTCCGCAGGCAGACGTATGGGTTCCGGCGTGCGAGAGCCAGTTGCTCTTCATCGACACTCTGGGGTAGACGCGTGTTTTTTCACCGGCTGGTCCGGCGTCTGTATGTCCTGCCGCGATTCCGGCAAACGGATTGCGGGCCACCTGTTCCAGGGTGAACATTGCTGTCATGGAAGGGTTGCGATTGGAACTGAAGAAGCGACGGCCAAAGCTGTCGACTGTGTTGCCGAATTGTCCGGCGCCGGAGACGGCTTCAAACTTCATGGTGTACGGGTCGAAACAGAAGTCGACTCGGGGGATATCCACTGGGGCGGCAGATTCGAAGCCAGGGCGGACGCAGCGAACCTTTCCATGCCCGTAGGTGCACCAGATGCGATTATCGAGTCCCATTCGCGGGCAGCCGATCTGCATTTGTGGGTGGGCCGGAGTGAAGCCTTCGAACCAGGTCTCTGTGCGGTCAGCCACGCGATCGTGATTGTCGTCGGGCAGGTACACGATCGAGCTTTCTGTGCACGCCAGAACGCCGGTGCCCCAGGCGAGGACGCTGTGGCAAAATTTCAGGTGCTGTGCAAAGACCGATCGCCGGTCCATTTTTCCATCGTGGTTCAGATCTTCGAGCAGAACGATTTGTGAGAGTGCGTCTGTGTCCGATTTTGGTGGGCCCGACGGATAGTCGCCATATTCGGCGACAAACATGCGTCCGGCGGCGTCGAAGTCGATTGCGACCGGATCGAAGACCAGTGGTTCTGCGGCCACAAGTTCGATTTGGAAGCCGAGTTCAATCGCAAAACAGGCTGCGGACTCGGCAGGTGATTTTGGCGGATCCGTGGGCTGATCAATCCAGTGTCGGCCTCCCCGCTGCTGTTCAATGGAGCGGACGAGGTCTTCGGCGGGAGGCTGGGTCAGTGTGACGACGAGCGGCAGGATCAGGGACAGCACCTTCAGCGACGTGAGCATCGGGAACTCCGATCAGGGCGGGACAGGCAGGAGGCAGTTCGGTGCAAAAAGTTTACACATGGAAACTGGGACGGGGCGGGGATTCGCTCCATTCTGCCAGCATGAGCCGTCGGATGCCAGTGTGACTTCCGGAGCGTTTCAGCGGCGTGCCGAAATTGTATCGGACAGCCAGGGATCGGCGGAGAAGATTATCGGCAGGATGGTACTGAGTTGTGTGATCCAATCGGTTTCCGGAGGAATACTGCGGGAGGCTTTGAGGGATCCATCTGTCAGCCCTGATTGGATGATTCTCAGGGTTTCCAGCATAGTGCTGCGGAACGTGAGGAGTTGTTCCGAGTCAAGATCTGACCGCAGCAGGACGGTCTGGGTTTCAGTGCGAATTCTTTCAAGGCGAGCGAGTCCGGAGTGCTGGCTGCGGTAGAGGAAACCAGCAACGAATGCGCGTCGCAATCTGCCGGCGCCGTCGAAGTGATAGACCTGATTTTGTCCAAAGAAGAAGCTGGGTGCTGATTCTCGGAAGCCGACAGTGAGGGGTTCCTGGAGGGATGGCAGCAGGAATTCGGCGCGAGGCAGGAGTGCGGTAGCTTCGCGGATCAGGTCCTCGCGTTCGGATTCGTGTTGAGCCATGCAGTAACGGGTGCCTGTGTGGCATGCGAGAGGATGTGGTGTGGATTCACAATGAACGAATCGGCCCAGAGTGTAGCAGGATTTCAGCCGCTGGAAAACGGTGGTGGTCCTCGAGTTGATTTGTGTGATGCTCTGCGGATGGTAGATTTCGGGTTGTGTTTGGGACTGTTTTTGCAGGCGACGGGCTGAGCAGGGAAAGGTGCGGTGTGTGATGGTGCTGATGCGTGTGATTCCGGCGATACTGGTCCTGGTATCGATGGGTGCGGTTCGTGCGGCGGATCCTCCTGAAAAGATGGCGGCGATTGAGGGTGTGACGGAGTATCGTTTTGGGAATGGCGCGAGGGCGGTGCTGTTTCCGGATGCTTCACAGCCGACGATCACGGTGAACATGACTGTGCTTGTGGGATCTCGGCATGAGGGTTATGGCGAAGCCGGGATGGCGCATCTGCTGGAGCACCTGGTGTTCAAGGGGACTCCGACGTTTCGTGACGTGCCGAAGGCATTGCGTGATCACGGGGCCAGTTTCAACGGTACAACCAATCAGGATCGAACCAATTATTTTGAGACACTTCCGGCGACGGATGAAAATCTTGAGTTTGCGATCCATCTGGAATGTGACCGTTTGGTCAACAGTTTCATTGATCGTGAGGATCTGCTGAAGGAGTTCACGGTTGTTCGGAATGAGTTCGAGCGTGGTGAGAACAGTCCTGAGGGTGTGCTGTTTCAGCGAGTGATGGCAGCCGCTTATGAGTGGCACAACTACGGCCAGACCACGATTGGAAATCGTTCGGACATTGAGCGGGTTCCCATTGAGAATCTGCAGGCGTTTTATCGTCGGTATTATCAGCCGGACAACGTGGTGCTGATTGTGACGGGGCGTTTTGAAGAGTCGAAGGCCCTGGAACTGCTGGGTAAGTATCTGGGATCAATACCGCGGCCGGAGCGTCGGCTGGATGCGACTTACACGGAAGAGCCGGCGCAGGATGGAGAGCGGGAAGTGATTCTGAGGCGTGTCGGTGGGGTGGGAGCAGTGGTAGCTGCGTATCACATGCCTGCGGCATCACATGAGGACTGGGCGGCTTTGTCGATTCTTGGGAGTGTGTTGTCGGAGACGAAGGTTGGCCGTCTGGACCGTGCTCTGGTGGAAACGAAGATAGCGACGAGTGCATCCGGTCGATCGGATAGTTCGCATGATCCGGGTTTGTTCACATTTTCAGCGTCTCCGGTTGAGGGGCGTCTGAATGAAACTCGGGAGCTGCTGCTGAAGACGATTGATGAACTTGGCAGTGTTGAGTTTTCGGCAGAGGAAGTGGAGCGTGCGAAGCTGCGTGCGAAGCGAGGTTCTGAGCAGTTGATGACCAGTGCAGCAGCGATGGCATCGGCGCTGAGTGGAGCGGCGTCGCTGGGTGACTGGCGCCTGCTGTTTCTGCAACGGGATCGTGTGCAGAGTGTGACGGCAGCGGATGTAAATCGGGTCGCGGCGACGTATTTCAAGCCGTGGAATCGGACACTGGGTCTTTTCATCCCGTCGGATGCTCCCAGGCGTCTGACCATTCCCTCAGTGCCGTCGATTGCGGAGGTGGTGAAGGACTACAAGGGTGGCGCTGCAGTAGCGGCGGGTGAAGCTTTTGATCCGACTCCGGAAAATCTGGACGCAAGGACTCGGATCATTGAGGAGGACGGCCTGCGAATTGCGTTGCTTCCGAAGAAGAATCGTGGTGAGACGGTAGCGATGACTTTGGCGCTGCGTTATGGGAACGAAGAGTCTCTGAAGGATCAGGGGACGGCGGCTTCGATGATCCCATCCATGCTGATGGCTGGTACGAAGCGACTGGATCGTCAGGCGCTGCAGCAGGAGATGGACCGTTTGAATGTACAGATTGGTGGTGGTGGCGGAGGTGGGCGTGGACGTCGTGGTGGTCGTGGCGGCGGGGGTGGTGGCGGTGCTGCCGGAACTCTGTCGTTTTCGATTGAAGCCCGTCGGGATTCACTGGAGAAGGGGATTTATCTGCTGGGTGAGATTCTTCGGGAGCCGGCGTTTCCGGCCGAAGAATTTGAGCAGATGCGTTTGCGTTCGGCCTCGATGATTGCATCGATGGAGTCGGATCCTGCGACACTGAGTTCTGAGTTATTGTCGCGCAGCCTGTCACAGTACCCGAAAGGGGATGTGCGTTATTCGATGACGATGACAGAGCGGAAGGAGGAACTGGAGTCAGTGACTTTGGATCAGTTGAAGTCTGTGTATCAGCAGCAGATGTCGGCAAGTCATGCTGAGATAGCGATTGTGGGTGATTTCGAGGTGGAATCGGCGATGTCTGCTGTCCGAGAGATTCTGATGGGCTGGAAGTCCGAGACTCCCTGGAAGGAGATTTCCCGTGAGGCTCGTGCTGATGTGGAGGCGAAGAAGCAGGACATTGTGACACCTGATAAGGCGAACGCTGTGTTTCTGGCGGGTTTGTCATTTGCAATGAATGACGATCATCCGGATGCGGCAGCGCTGCAATTGGGCAATTTCATTCTGGGTGGCGGGACGCTCAGTTCGCGTCTGGGTGATCGCATTCGACAGAACGAGGGCCTTTCCTACGGTGTGAATTCTTCCGTGAGTATTCCGAGTACGGGGAATGATGCGCGGTTCGGCATCAATGCGATTACGAATCCGGCGAACATGAATGCTGTGGAGAAAGCGGCGATGGAAGAGCTGGAGCGTTTTCTGAAGGATGGTCCGACAGCGAAGGAGTTGTCGGATGCTCAGACGGCCTGGCTGGAGTCCCGCAAGGTCTCACGTTCGAGTGACGGGGCGATTGCGGCGCAGCTGATTTCAAATCTGCATTTGTCGCGGAAGTTTGCGCGGGATGCGGAGGAGGAGCGTCGGATATCTGTGTTGACGCCGGAGCAGGTGCGAGATGCATTCCGGCGGCATATTGATCCGGCGAAGCTGGTTGTGGTTCGAGCTGGTGATTTGCGGTGACATCAGTGGTGTTGGTGCGTGGCTTGAGTTTCCGGGCTGAAGGAGCTGGAAGTGAGATCAGAAATCGGTGCTCTGGCCATTGTACTGATGCTGATGAGTTGCAGTTGTGCAGGCGCGGGGGATCGTCCGGCTGGGCGATCCTTCGCGACTCGTTCTGAAGTGATAGCACGTCACGGCATGGCGGCGACGAGTCAGCCGCTGGCGACGATGACGGCGGTTGATATTTTGCGGCGGGGTGGTTCGGCCGTGGATGCGGCGATTGCGGCGAATGCAGTGCTGTGCGTGGCTGAACCAACGGGTTGTGGGATAGGCGGGGATCTGTTTGCGATTGTCTGGGATTCCGGGACCGGCAAGCTGCACGGGTTGAACGGAAGTGGCAGATCGCCGATGGGTCTGACTGCTGAGGAATTTCGTCAGCGGGGGCTGTCACGGATTCCATCATTTGGTGTGTTGCCGTTGTCCGTGCCTGGCTGTGTGGATGGCTGGTTTGAACTGCACGGCAGGTTTGGTCGGCTGCCGATGTCTGAGGTACTGGCGCCGGCCATCCGGTATGCTCGAGAGGGCATACCGGTGAGCGAGGTGATAGCCGAGGGCTGGCGGAGTGGTGAGACGGTCTTTCGTGATCAGCCGGGTTTTGCGGAGACTTTTCTGGTGGGCGGCCGAGCGCCTCGGAAGGGCGACGTGTTCACCAATTCGGCCCTCGCTGACACATTGGAGCGGATCGTCGAGCATGGACGGGATGAGTTTTACCGTGGTTCAACCGCGGTGCGAATCTCAGATTTTGTGCGGCAGCATGGTGGGTACCTGTCGCTGGAGGATCTGCAGCAGCACAAGTCGGAGTGGGTGGCACCGGTTTCTGTAAATTACCGGGGCTATGATGTCTGGGAGCTGCCGCCGAACGGTCAGGGGATCGCAGCTTTACAGATGTTGAATCTGCTGAGCGGGTTTGACGTTGGCAAGGCTGGATTTGGCAGTGCGGACCATGTGCACTGGTTTGTGGAGGCGAAAAAGCTGGCGTTTGAGGACAGGGCCAGGTTATACGCTGACCCTCAGTTTGCGGCAGTTCCCGTGGCGGAGCTGATATCGACTGATTACGCTGATCGACGTCGCGTGCTGATGAATTCGGAGCGTGCTGCGTCCAGCTATCCGGTTGGGATTCCGGCGGCGGTGGAGGAGGGCGATACAATTTACCTGACGACGGCAGATTCTGATCGAAACATGGTGTCATTGATACAGAGCAACTATCGGGGCTTCGGTTCGGGCGTTTGCCCGACGGGACTGGGTTTTTCCTTGCAGGATCGCGGGGAAATGTTTGATCTGCAGCCTGGTCGGATGAATTCCTATGCGCCTGGCAAGCGGCCGTTCCACACGATCATCCCGGCCTTTGTGACGAAGGATGGGCAGCCGTACATGAGTTTTGGGGTGATGGGTGGAGCGACGCAGCCGCAGGGCCATGTGCAGATACTGATGAATGTTCTGGATTTCGGAATGAACATTCAGGAGGCCGGTGACGCACCGCGAATTCTGCATTCCGGGTCATCGGAACCGACTGGTGAGCAGATGACCAACGGCGGTACTGTGGCGCTGGAATCAGGTTTTCCGGAGGGTTTATCAGAGCGTTTGAGTGAGCGGGGGCATGCTCTGAAGCCGGCGCTCGGGGAATTTGGCGGATATCAGGGGATTATGTACGACGCGGTGCGAGGAGTGTATTTCGGCGCCAGTGAGTCTCGAAAGGACGGCATGGCTGCCGGCTATTGATGTTGGTGAGCAATCCTTTACTCTTTTCTCAGTGTGCAGGTTTCGCGTATGGAGTAGTTGGCGAAGTAACCGAGAGGGCTCCATGAGAACCCGCTGGATGGCACCTGAATGCTGACGGTGACCTCGGTATTTGTTTGTGTGACTGAGATCACTGCTCCGGTACCCAGTCCGACCAGTCCCATTTGTCGCATGGCTTCCGTGGTTGCGTGTGTGGCGGTGTTTCCGGGGATTGCCGCTTTGCGAGCACCTTCGTAAGCGGCAAAGCCGATCGTGTGTCGTGCAAAATTCATGGACGCAAGGTCCAGAGCTCCGAAAAAGAGCAGCAGAATAATTGGTACCACGAGGGCAAATTCGACAGTCACGGCGCCGCGTCGTTCGGTGGAGCGTGACGGATTGCATCGTTTCATACTATGTTTCCGGAGCAGTGCATCGTCCATCGGGACTATTCGGTCAGGACGATGGAGACAGTTCGAGCGAGGTTGCGGAAGGTGGTGCGAAGTTGTTCTGCATTGGTGGCCTCATTGTATGAGCCTCCGGTAATGCTGGCGATATTTCGCAGGACGGTCTGCGAGACTGTGAGCATACTGACGCAGTGGATTACGACGCCTGCGCTGGCCGCATCTCTGGCGGCATCTTCGGGGTGACGACAATTCGCCCAGACGCCGTCGGTGAAGAGGATGATGACTTTATTGCTTTGGACGAGGCTGTTGGAACCGGTGAGGACGCGAACGGCCTCGTCGATACCGTCGGACAGTTTTGTATTGCCGATGAGGGGACCTGAAGAGAGTGATGTCATTCTGTCAGCGACGGCGGTGCGGTTGCTGCTCCAGGTAAAGGTCGAGGCATTTGGGAGGGGAATGTCGCAGCTGACGTCGGTGGAAGAGAGTCTGGGAAAGTAGGACTGTCGAGCAGCACTGCTCCATGTAACCAAACTGGTTCTGGGTGGCGATTGTGCGGCGCCGGCTTCGTCGAGAAAGACGTTGATGGCATCTCGCAGTGCAGCCCAGCGACTGAGGCTGGGATGTGGTGGGGAGTGATCATTCTGAATTGCTGTGCTGGGGTAGTAGGATCGCGGGTACAGCAGTGGATTTCCTGAAGGGTAGGCGTTGCTGTCGGATCGCAGGATCATGGATTGCGAGCGGTCGAGGCACAGGCAGATTTCGATCTCCTGGCGTCCGGCGGTGGCTTTTGCTGAGGTACTGAATCCGTCCCGGCCGGTCAGGGTTTTGAAGAACAATTCAACCTGCGAGAAGATTCCACTGCCACCGACTTTTGACTGCACCTGAACAGCGTTGTAGGGTGACATGCCGGCGTTGAAGTTCCATTGTCCATTCTGGCCGGCCACTGCCTGACCTAAAACTACGTCATTCGGGCGGATTTGGAAGTCACGTCCGCCCACTTTGTTGAGGCTGGCAAATTGCACGGCGGCGGCGACGGCCTGATCAGGATCGCGGGTGCGCGCGAGATTTTCGGCGCCTGCCTTCGCTGCAGCATCAGTGGCTGTGCGCAGTTCAGTGCGTATGAGCTGCATGTAGGCATAATCTATGGAAAAGGCGATTGTGATTCCGAATGCAACGAGCATTGAGGCAATGAGAGCATGGGCGGCACCACGGCGATCTGAGGCAGCGTGGGGATGGTGACAAACCTGGCGGTTGAGACGTTTTGATTTCATAGAATGTCTCGCAGAAGGCGTTCAGCGGAGTGATCAGAGTCGGGCCATTCTGACAACAGCAGAAACGTTTTGTCCGCTCATGAAGCTGACGGGGCCGAAGGAAAGATTGGAGGCGGAGGCCGTGACTGTGACGGTAATGGCCGTGCCTCGAGGTGTATCCTGTGTGACAGCGGGAGAGATCGAGATGGTGTAGTTTGGGGCGCGACGGGAAGTCATCACGCGAGCTGCACTCTGCAGAGCAAGACTGTTGTTGTCCCCGGGGGATGAAATGGACTTGGCAGCTTCAAAAGCAGCGAGGTTCAGCGTTTGTTTCAGGAAAACGACATTCGCGAATTCCACGCCGGCAAATATCAGCAGCAGCAGAAATGGCAGGCAGACGGCCGTTTCAACCGTGGCGGCACCGGCCCGGGATTTCGGGTGATACCTGAAATGGCAGGCTGAGGGCGTTGGGATCTGAGGAGATTTCCTTTTCACAGCTACCTCGCAGCGGTGACCGAACAAGCTCTGTTCGGATAGCTTTACGTTTTGTTACGGGGATTGAAGACTGACTGACGAACATATAGGTCAGGATTTGCTATTGTGCGTCAAAGTTTCGGGAAACGCTGAACGGAATGTTTGTTTGGATCGTGCCAGAGTGTGTTTATGGGGCAGCATTGGGCTGGAAATCTCAGTGTTTTTGCGGAAACCATGTTGTCGGAAGGCAACGAGCAGGCATGATTGGAACAGGGTGATGGGGGCAGTGTGATGTATCTGATGAGACTTGCTGATCGTGTCTCCCGGGGTCTGAGAAAGCTGCCGGACGAGCAACTGGGGCGGCATCGTGAATTTTTGCTGCGGCAGCAGTGTGATGCGGGCGGATTTCGTGGTCGGGAAGGAGATGGAGACCTGTATTACACGGGTTTTGCGGTGCGGGCTCTGGCGGTGACTGGTGGTTTGCCGGTTGAGAATGCCGCGAGGCTGCATGAATTCTTGAAGTCTGCGGACCCGTTGTCACTCAATGCGGTGGATCTTCTGAGCTGGCTGTACAGTGCGTTTGTGGTTGAGGCCTCACGTGGTGTCGGCGTACTGAGGGACAGGCCGGAGGAGTTTGCGGCGGAGGTTGTGCGGAGCCTGCTGCAGTTGAGAACTGCTGATGGCGGGTTCTCGCGTACAACGGAGGGAGCGGCGGGCAGTACTTATCAGTCGTTCATGTGTGCGCTGGTTTTTGAGCTGTTGGGGCAGCAGATTCCAAGGCGGAATGCACTGGTGCAGTTTCTGTACGATCGCCAGCGGGAGGACGGCGGTTTTGTGGAGATCGCGCCGATGAAGCGAAGTGGTACAAATCCGACTGCGGCCGCTGCAGCTCTGCTGACAAGTCTGGGGGCGATGGATGATGAAATCGCGGAAGATGTGCTGGGGTTTCTGACGGACGTGGTCAGCAGTGAGGGAGGATTTCAGGCGAACACGAGAATTCCGTTTGCTGATGGTCTGTCCACCTTCACCGGTCTGCTGACAGCGCAGGACCTTGGGCGTCGCGATCTGATTCCGGCGGAGCAGATACTGGCGTACGTGCGAGGCGGTCTGGAGCTGGAGTCTGGCGGATTTCGGGGGGCTGTCTGGGACCAGCAGGCGGACGTGGAGTACACGTTTTACGGTCTGGGAATCCTTGGTCTGTTGTACTCCTGATGCCAGACAGGTGCAGGAAACGGCAGAAACTGCAGTTTTTTGTGGGGAGTCTGTGATGACGAGTGAAATTCTGCAGTTCTGAACACAGGTCAAATCCTGTTCCATGTGGACAGCAGAGGAAGGGGTTCGGTAGAAGCGGGGATGAGGGAGGTCGGAGTTTTTGTGTTCTGACTTCCCCGGATGAATGCACCCTGAGGTGGCCCGGAGGCCTGCTGATGTCCCGTTTTTCGCGACTCATACTGATCCTGCTGCTGGTCTTTGAGGCCGGTTGTCAGAATGCCAGATTCTGGAAAAGGGGCAGTGATCAGGCGGACCGCAAGGCGACCGCTGCGAAGGCGGACGGAAAGGTCCAGAAAAAGGATGCGGATAAATCGAAGTTTTCCTTCGCCGGGCTGACGCGCAGAAAACAGGAGTCCAGCGAGAAGGAATCAGATCAGGCCGAGCCATTGATTGCAGAGCAGGAGCAGCAGGTTGAGCAACTGGTGAAGCAGGGGCAGCAGGCGCTGGAAAAAAATGATCTGGATGGAGCGCAGCAGGCCTACCGTGAGATTCTGCTGCTGGATCCGACGCATGCTGCAGCCAACCATGGTCTGGCGATGGCTGCCGATCTGGAGCATCGCTGGAAGGACGCCGAGTACTACTATCTGCAGGCACTGAAGGCCAGCCCGCAGGATGCGAATATTCTGTCGGATCTGGGGTATTCCTGTCTGCTGCAGCAGCGTTTTGCAGAGGCGACGAGGTATCTGAATCAGGCTCTGGAAGCGGATGCGCAGCACGAAAATGCTCGTGTGAACCTGGCACTGCTGGATCTGCAGCTTGGACGTCCGGACGCTGCTGAGCAGAGGGTCAGGGAACTCTACGGTGATACAGCTCGCGCTGCCGAGATGATGTCACAGTTGCAGTATCAGGCGAATGAGGCTGGCGGGCATGTGCGTCGTGAGGCTGATGTTTCGGGTGAGCTTCCGGAGGTACCGGCTGGTCTGCCATTTGAGCAGGTTCAGGAACTGGCTCGGCAGCAGCGTGATGCATCATTGCGACGACGGGTGCAGGAGAACGCGGGCCGACCGATTCCACCGGGAAGTGCCGGCTGGTCGGGGGGGGCGGGAGTTGACGGTTCGGCGGGGCAGTATCCGGAGTCGGGCTGGCCGGTGCCTCAGCCGGATCAGGGAATCCCATCCATGCCTCCACTGGATACCCGCGAAGCGGCTCAGGCCGGATATCGCGGTCAGTGGCCAGCAGGTCCGGCGAATGCGAGGACTGCCGGCTGGAACCAGCCGCAGCAGTCTTCAGTGCGTGGCGGTTTTCCGCAGCAGCAGGCAATTCAGCCAAGTTCGTGGGTTCAGCCGGCACCGTACGGTTCTTCGGGAGGGTATCCGACCGGTGGCAGCACGGGGATGACTGGTGGAGCCTGGGGTGGAGTGCGACCGCAGACGCCGGGGGCAGCTATGGCACCGGCTGCACCGATCCAGACTGGCAGCCCTGTCCCGATTCGATCGGGCAGTGGAGGAGTTGTGCCGGGTGCACAGAGTTATGGAGCTCCGGCGGGAATGCAGATTCGTGGTCCACAGCAACCGGGTGGAACTGAGGGCTGGGGACAGGCTGGTCCGATGGGGCCTCAGGCCGGTTATGGTGGAGCGTCATCGGGCTGGGAGAATCTGCCGCTGGAGGGATTGAATGCGGGGCCGGGAAATCTGTTTCCTGTCTATGGTGATCAGCCGGAGGGCTGGAACATGCAGGCTGGCATGATGAATGCGGGGCAGGGAGCAGTGGGGCCGGGCGTCCAGCCAGCAGGTTTCACACCTGGCGGGCGAGACCTGGCAACCGGCCTGCGAGCTGCCGGCGGAGACATGTCAGCCAGCGTCAACAGCGGCTACTACGGGCCACCGCGGAGTGTGCTGGCGGGGCAGGAGCTGTCAGATCAGATGTCGGCGCAGGCTGCCGAGCGAGCAGCGATGCGGAACGGCTATGATGCATGGCCTGACGCTGTTCCTTCCGTGGCGCCCATGCAGGCGTATGAACTGCAGCGAGAATCAATCCATCAGCAGTATCGTGGGATGCAGCAGAGCCAGCAGGGATTGGAACGCAGGCCGCGCTGAAAAATGTCACGGTGAGTCAGCGGGGTGATTCGGGCACAGCGGAGTTCTCGGGTCGATTGACCTGGTACAGTGGCAGAAATCGGTAGTAGACTTCCAGAGTGAGTGTGGCGAGGGTTGTCGAGTAGAGGCGGCCTCCGTAGCGTCCCCATGTGTCATTGGGATCCCAGCTGCCGGCGAATTCTCCGGAGGTCAGCTGTTCGGAAATCAGCAGATCCCGAATCATGCTGTTCCACTGTCGCCAGGGTGCACCGCCGTGCTGATGCATGGCAAGCGTGCCGTAATACCAGTAGTAGAAATCGGTGCGGGCCACGGACGGTGGATTTCGCCCAATGAATCCGACGGCTTCCCGGGTTGCCGGGGAATCCGGCGCGGCTCCCAGCATCTGTCTGCAGAACAGAGCTTCGGCGGTCATCACGGGGGTCGGGGGTTCAGAGCCACCGGCAGTACCGGTGATGGAGCGTCGGTAGCCGTAGAGTCCTCCGGCTGAGCCCTGAGCCGTATTTTTCAGGAAGGCCTGCATGCGGGTGCGGACCTGTTCAGGAATCGTAACTCCCGCCATTTCGGCGCTCTTCAGAGACATCAACTGCCAGCCGAACATGCTGACATCACCCTCCTGAAACTGCCTGTATCTCCAGCCGCCGCTGACGGGATCCTGCTGTCCGATTGTGAATGTCACGGCCTTTGCCAGAGCGGATCGGAGGCGAATATCATCCACCCGCCGCAGTTGCCATGACCATCTGAGCAGAGGATCTGCAATGACGGAGTCATGCAGTGTGGAGGTCATCGGCAGCACGGTACCCGCAGCGGGGGTGGCCGACGCGGAGGCCACAAGTTTTGCTGTCTGGAATGCTGACGACAGCATCGTGGGTTCAATGATCGAACCCAGCACAATCTCCTTCTGCATACCACAGGCTTCGGCAAGTGCATAGGTGGCCATGGCATGGCAGTACATGCGTGCGTAATGTTCAGCATTTCCGGCGAGGCATCCATCGGCCGTCTGCTGCTGGATCAGCCAGTCGAGCGCGTGGTCGACCTGGACTGCGTACAGTCCCTGTTCGTGCGTATAACCGGCTCCCAGAAAGCAGAGAATCGCGAGTGCCGTCAGGCCTGCGTCCGCCTCGCGCCCGGCGAAGTCGCGGTCAACTCCGTTTTCATCCACATCCACGCGACCGGCACCGTGGTCGGAGGCGTCCCAGCGACCATTCGGTGACTGCACACCGGCAAGCCAGCGCAGACTTTTTTCGACAGCATCCTCTGACTGTCGGGACCCACCGTAGACTTCGGTGGCCTTCTGGCGGGCTTCCACACCTCGCAGGCCATAGGCGGCGGGCGGAGTGGGCCTGCGACGTACAGAGGGCAGTTCGGCAACCATGATTTCCCCGGCTGACAGCAGTGAGTCTGCGAATTCCGGTGCAGTGCTGCCGGATCGAACGTCTTCGTACTGATTGCTGAGTGGCAGCGGGGTGCGAGCGGAGTCCGGTGTAACGCGGGCCGGTCGAGTCTGCACGGTGGCATCGGGCAGTCTGCGGGCAGGCCGAGGCAGGCGTGACTGTACAGTCAGGGCTCGATCAGGCTGCGTTGCCGACGGCGTTGTTCCGGTGCGAGCTCCGGCAACGAACGAGTCTGACAACTGAGGTGCGGTGGGTTTTTCAATCCGCACATTGTCCTCCATGGCAGCCGGCAGCGGAACTGCGGAGGGATCCTGGGCCAGAGCAGCAGGCAGAGACAGTTCCGCTGCCTGAATCTGCAGCGCCGTGGCGGGAGCTGCAGCCACCGCTGGACGCTCGGGCTGTGTGGTGTCGATTTCCAGCCCGGCTCGCGATCGCTGCTGGCTTCTCTGAAGTGCTGGCAGATCTGCCTGACTGGATTCGTAAGTGGTGCGGAGTTCGCCGGCGGGGTCTGAAGCGGCAGCGGCGACCTGTCGAGGGCCCTGCTGCCCGGAGTCCTCGAGCGGCGCCAGCTCTGTAAGAGGTGCGGGTTCAAACTGGGTGACATCGGCTGCTGAAATGGCTTTGGCAGCGGGCATTTCCGGAGTTCGTTCCGGTGTTTCTGCGGGCTCAAGAACAGGCGATGCGACTTCAAACCGCAGCAGTTCTGCCTGCGTCGCAGAGGGACGGTCCAACAGCGGGACATTGCCCGCTCGGTCCTGCAGTACCTCACGGTCAGACTCCGGCAGGACCTCAGTCAAAACCTCGGGTTGCGGAGCCACCGTCGGCGGTGGTTGCGGAGTGGCTGCCGGTGCAGGATCGAAGACTTCCAGCCCCAGCAGGCAGACGCAGTGAATCAGAATGGAACCCATCAGTGATTTGGCGGCAGTATGTCGGTCGCCCCAACGAGTGGCCAGCATCGTGCCAAGATGGGCCAGTGACAGCAGCATAGCGGAAACCAGCAGCAGAGCGATGATGTCGTCACCCGACAACCTCGCACCGCTCTCCAGTTTGTCCAGCAGCTGCAGCACCGCGTCCATGACTATTTTACAGCCTTTCCGTCGTCACCAGGTTCCGGCTGGAACGCCAGTGAAAATCTGGTGATCTGCAACTGATGACAGAGGCTCATGACGTCAATAACGGATTGATAACTGCCGTCCCCGTCGCCACGAATGATCACCGTCTGTCCGGACCATGCTGTGCGAGCCTGTTCAAGGGCTGAACGCAGTTCTTCACGGGACATGCGACGTCCACCAAGCGACAGTTGTCCCGATCTGTTGACGGATACAACCAGCGGGTCGGGTTCCCTGCTGAGAGTCTGCAGGGGGGCTGCTGTCGGCAACTGGACATCAAATTTCTGATCGTTTGCTTCTTCTGTGAATCGAGCGCCTACCATGAAAAAAATGATCAGCAGAAAGACAACGTCAATCATCGGTGTCAGATTGAGTATTGGGTCTTCCAGATTCTCTGTCTTTAACGGCATGACTCCCTCCTGACTGTCGACGCAGCGACCGTGCTGCTGATCCTACCGGAAGTTGCACTGCAGAACATTCAACAGCCCGTGTTTTCTGCAAATCCGGCTGCGGCTGTGAATTGCTGGCCGAAGAGACTGAGTTCAGGGCATGGGCGTGGCAGTTCTTAGCTGGGTTGTTGTTTTTCAGTCATGTGCTTGTACATGCGTACAGAGCTGCTTGAGAGGAATGTGACGTCGACTCCGGCCACGAGCAGTGTACAGCCGCGTTTGCTGTATTCCAGCACAGCCTCGGCTGTGACGCCGAAGTACCCGGTGGGGATTTGTCGACTGCGGCAGCACTGCAGCACTGTATCGATAGCGGCGACGACTTCCGGATCGTGGATCTGTCCCATGCGATTGAAGCTGGCGGACATGTCGTAAGGTCCGAGGAGAATGCAGTCAAGGCCGGGTACAGCGGCGATATCTTCGATGCTGCTGACGGCATCGCGGTGTTCGGCCTGGACGATGACGACGACTTCATCGTTGGCGTCTCGGACGTAATCACTGAACCGCGCTCCGTATCCCTGGGCACGTCCGATGCCGACTCCGCGTTCGCCGATCGGAGCATAGCGTGCGCAGCGTACGACCTCCTGAGCCGTACAGGCGGAGTTGACCTGGGGCACGATGATTCCCTGTGCTCCTGCGTCGAGGACGCGTTTGATGGTACCCTCTGAGCATTCCGGGATGCGTACGATGCAGGCGATGCGGTGGCCGACAGCCTGGAGGATATGCTGGATATCCCGAACTTCGATTGTGCCGTGTTCGCAATCGATGAACAGCCAGTCGAAGCCGGCATCTGCGAGAATTTCGGCGACTGCGGCGGAGGGCAGTGTGAGCATGGTGCCGCAGAGGGTTTTTCCGGCGAGCAATTGACTGCGAAAGCCTTTGATCATGCTGGGTAATTCCTTTCGTGCTGATGCGGGCGGAGCGAAGGCGGGTGTTATTCGTCAGAGACCGATGTCGTCGAAGATGGCTTCATTGAGCATTTGATTTCGTCGTTGATGCTGTGCTTCACCGCAGAAGCCATTGGCGGCCCAGGCGACAACCAGTCGTTTTTCCGGGTCACAGAATCCGATTGAGCATTGAGCGCCGCCGTGGCCGAAAGTGGCTGCGGAACAGCGTCTGCCGAATCCGTAGGGGACAGTGTCAGGTCCGTACATGGCGGAGTTGCAAATGATGCCCAGTCCGAAGTCGATGATGTGTCGAAAGGTTGAATCCAGCATTCCGGTTCTGTGGCGTGTGGTCATGAGCCGGACGATGTGGCTGTCGGCGAAGGTTTGTCCGCAGTGAGAGCGTCCCTGCAGGAGCAGCATTTCGTAGAAGGCGCCCAGTTCTGAGACTGGTCCGCGCAGATTTCCACCGGCGGACGGACTGACCAGCCACGGTGGCCCGGCAGCGGGGCTGATTTCTGAGCGTCCCTGCTGTCGTTCGTAGAGCAGTGGCAGTCTGCTGGCGATGTCGGGCTGCTGATGGTGTGGTATGCCGCAGGAAGAGTTGAGCATGCCGAGGGGTGAAAGGAGTCTGTGTCGGAGTATTTCGGCGAAGGAATTTACCTGGGGGTTGTCCGGGGCGACGAGGCTCCGGATGACTTCTCCCAGCAGGAACCAGCTGCTCTGCGGGTGGTATGCGGCCGTGCCGCGGGGGAGCTGGCAGGGAGTCTGCAGCACGGTTCTGACACTTTCATCCCATGAGGCGTGTGGCCATCCGGTGTCGGTTGTCGGGAAGCCTGCGGTGTGGGTGAGGAGCTCAAAGAGTGTCAGTTCGGCTTTGTCGGAATCTGCTGCGGCGGGCAGCCAGTGTGACAGGGGCAGTTTCAGGTCTGATTCCGGATGCCTGAGCAATTTCAGCAGCAGCAGTGCCGTCAGGGGCTTCCCGGCGCTTCGCCAGGGCATGAGTGTGTCGGGTGTCAGGGGGCGTCCGGGTGTGGCGTCACCGAGGCCGGCATTGAGGAGGGGGACACCGTCGACGGACACGTAGATCTGCAGTCCCGTGTGCAGTCCGCGGGCAACTCCCTCCTCGAATGCAGCGACGACACCTGGAAATTTTTGAAGATCGCGGGGCATTGGCCTGATGTTTGCGTGACGGGGTGTGACGGGGGCAGGGTGGACTTTCAGGGTTTGACGGGGACAGCCAGGGAAACTTTGGCTGAGGCGATCCCTGCCGGGTCATTTCTTTCCAGCAGGCTGGCTGCCATGACAGACAGTCTGCGCTGAACCGGCACCACCTGGCTGGTTCCATCGGGGAGTTCCACGGTCAGGGGAGTATCGAGTGGCAGCAGCCGATCGCTGAGCAGCAGTGTGATGTCGGCTCGCGAACATGCTGTGATGCGAACTTTTCCGTCATGGACTTCGGCGATGATCTGATCGCCGGCTTTGGCTGTTCCGGGTTCGACCTGCAGCCAGTAGAATCTGTTGTGCACAACGTCATCCTGTACCCAGACGACGCGGGCTGGCCAGGGCTGACGCGTGAATTCAGACATCCATGGTACGGCGACTTTATCCTCAAGATTCATCCAGTGTCCTTTTCCTTCGTGGAGTGTGACACTGTGAACGTAGCCCTGGGGGTCAGCGTCCTTGAGGGTTTTCAGTCGTCGCCCCCAGTCGGCAGCGACACTGTTTCTTCCGTAGGCGGAATCCTGGGCTCCCATGTGGATGGTGAAACCGATGTTCCGGAGTCCTTCCGGGCGAGCTTCATTGGGGTGCCCGGCCATCATGGCTGCGGCAGCGAGTCGGTCGGCCATGCGTGGCGCCAGTTGGTAGACCCCGTCACCTCCGGCGGAGTAACCCATGATAAAGACCTGATCAGGGTTGACATTCTCGAGTACGATCATGTCGGTGATGAGACGATCGAAGAACTGATCGATGTGTGCCTGGTGCCAGAGGTCCCACGTATTGGTTGCAGCTCGCGGAACCAGGTAGATGCCCTCGGCGGGCTGGTAGAGTCGTTTCTGGTTTTCGTACTGCTGATCATTGACTGCCGGTGGAGCCCCCCCACCTCCGTGCATGGAGATGAACAGTCGTCTTCCGGAGGCGGGCGGGTCACCGAATGATCGGTACCAGAACGGCATTTTCAGATCACCGAGGACGATTTGGCGGGCGTCCAGTTCTGCCTGACGTTCTGTTTTCAGGAAATCACGTCGTGCGCGCCACAGGAGTTCCGTGGCTGCGGTTGCCTGTTCGGCTGACAGCGGTGTGTTGGCGAAGGTTTGGGTGGTGAGATCACTGAGGCGTTGATTGGAGAGCGGGGCTGCAGTCAGCCATTGTTCGAGGCTTTTGAGTGGATCGGCCTGAAGTGTGGAGCAGGGCAGGGCGAGCAGCAGTGTGAGCAGAGAATATTTGAAAAGTCTGAGCATTTTGTGAATTCTCGGAAAGCCGGGAGAATTGAAAATCGGGTGGGGGTGTGTGATACAGGCGGCGTTTTCAGCCCAGCCGGCATTCCAGCAGGTGTGACCGGGAACTGCAAACCAACTGAGTCCGGGAACTCAACCGCAGCGCAGCCGGTGACGATCAAATGGGGTGCCACGGAGGGGGTAGTTTTCAGTATTCCTGCAAACGCCATGGACCGGTTTCGATTCGGAGCGTAGTATTTACGTGGAAATCTGCCGGAGAGGTGCTGGAATCGGCGGATTTTGCTGAATTGCGCCTTTTCAGGGGCATGTCTGTCATGGTCAAGAGACGCGGTAAACCTGTATTGTCGGAGCAGTGTCCGGAGGTGGCACCTGCGACGGATGCAGCTTTACAGCCTCGTGCCGAGCGTCTGGCGGCGATTCGGCGGGCTGTGGAAGCAGGCGAGTATGACTCAGAGGAGTTGCTGGCGAAAGCTTTTGACAGGATGCTGCAGCGTTATCAGTCCGGGTTGGCTGCGGATTGAGAATTGAGAATCGCAACTGTCCTTTGGATTGTGGGTGCAAAACAGCGTTTCGGATGGCAGACTATTTCGGCGGGCGCTGTGCTTGTTGACAGTCGTTCGCTGATTTCTGGTTTTGTCAGGTGACCGTGGGGCCCGCTGTGAATGAATCTGCCATAAATGAACTGGCCCGGCACGAGGTGACCGTATCACCGGTTGAGAAATTCCGCGAGTTTCTGGGGACTCGAGGCAAACGCCTGACTCAGGAACGCGAAACGATTGTGCGCGAAATCTTCGCGGACCACGAACATTTTGATTCCGACCAGATTGTTTCCCGTCTGACACAGCCTCGACGAGACGGTGGGCGAGTCAGTCGAGCGACTGTTTATCGGACGCTGCGGGAACTGGAGAAGGCCGGCCTGATTCGCAAGGTGGCTCGTTCGAACGACCGTGAGGTTTACGAGCACGACTACGGGTATCCCCAGCACGACCACTTCATCTGCGAGAAGTGCAGTCAACTGGTCGAGTTTCGTAATGAGGAAATCTCTTCAGTGCTGGAGCGAGTCTCAGCGGAGCATGGTTTTCGCATGAAGGGGCATCGGCTGGAAGTGCACGGCATCTGTGACGCCTGTGCGCGTCCGCCAGTGCGTCGGCATCGCAAACTGGACATGATCTGACATCAGGTCGGGGGTGCGATGGCGGTCTCCAGCATGGCTCGTGCAATTTCCTCGCAGGCGGAGATGGAATTGTTGACATTCCAGAAATCATCAGGTTTCTGATAGAGGCTGCAGTTTTCGAGGTCCTGTTCGCCGGACTGGCAGGAATCCGGCCGCACAAGGAAGTACTGCTGTGTCCGCAGGCCGGTCCAGCCATCACCTGAAATGGTCAGCATTCGTTGCAGAGATTCCGGGTGCTGCTGTGAAATGAGCAGAAGGCTGAGCGGAGTCAGCAGCAGAGGCGCAGTCGGATCCTGTGGCGGGGCAGGGGGCTCCGGTTCCGCTGGCAAAGCCAGCAGTTCGGAAATTGTGGGCAGCAGGTCATTGCTGCCGCAGAGCATTTGTATGCGAGCGTTCCGCCTGTTGAGTGGCAGTATCCAGAGCGGGACTCGAATTTCCGTTTCGCAACAGGCTGCCGCAAAATGCTGCGGCAGGTTGCGGCTGAGCCCTTTGAAGCCGGTGATGATCAATATGGGTTGTTGAGCTGATTCGCCGCAACTGGCATGCAGGGATCGGACTCTCTGCAGTACTGTCGTGAGTGTTTCAAAGGATTCGCCACCGGTGGCAGTTATTACCAGCAGGTCCGCTATCGAGGCGCCGTTCTCATTGGTATCGGACGACAGATCATCGCTGAGTCCGGAGCGTGACACTGTGAATTCTGATGGCCCGGTGAGGGTGGGGGCGAGTTTCGCGTGCCGGCAGTATTTTCCGGCTGCCTGCATGCGTGCCAGGAATCTGCGGCAGGCTTCGGGACCACCGAGGTATTCTGTGACCGAGCATTCGGGAGTTGGGTGCTGGCTGTAGTACTGTTCAAAGAACAGAGCTTCAGCATCGAGATCATCGAAGGGGTGCCAGTCTGTCCTGTCGGCAGTTGCTGTTCCCTGATTTTCCATCGCTGGAAAAGGGCAGCAATCCAGCAGCAGCAGCCATACTGAAGCAGGTGGTTGGTCTGAGCGAGCCATGATGTTGAGCGAGCTCTGTTGCGGGGAAAACCAGCGAGGTGGACACCGCGCCAGTGTAGGCTGACAAACGCTGCGGGGCCAGTGTGGTGCATGTGGCTGTCGATCGCAGGACTGTATTTCAATCTGCTGCGGGTGTGGACAGTTCAGGAGCCTGCATGAAACGGAGAAACTGTGTTTCGAGCAGTACGGGATCCCCCACCAGGCTGCGAAACAGTTCCAGTCTCTGCTCAGCAGTTCCTGCTCCGGGGCCGGGCTGGCGGGCTGTGAGGCGAACATACTTTGCGAAATTTTGTCTCAATTCATTCTGATCATTTGAGCAGAGGAAGCAGGTAAAGGCCCAGGCAAGACTGTAGGCGTCGAGCGATTGTCGTGAAAAATGATCGTCGGATGCGATGATTCCAGCGAGATCACCGGGTTGATATCGGGGCAGATACTGTTCGTGAAACCAGAGCAGTCGTTCATGGTTGATGCAGTCTGTGACGGAGTTCTGTTGTTCACTGCGTGTGCGGGCCGCATCGGATTCGAGGTACAGGGCGAGGCCTTCCACGAGCCATTGCGGTCCGTGCGCGGTACGACTGTGCACTCCGCAGTTGAATCCAATTTGATGGCAGGCTTCGTGTGTCAGCGTGGTGCGTGTGAGTGCGGAGACCCGAACGAAGTCATTTGCCTGTGTTGTATTCCGGCTGGCATCCGGTGCAGAGGTCAGGATTGTTTGTTCGGCAGGCGATGGGCTGGGGTGGGGCGCGTCACGTTCCAGAACCGCGATGCGATTGGATTTGATGGAGTAGTAACCGCTGAGATCTTCTGACCATTTCATCTGATCACGATCGCAGTAGTGTCGGAAGAGTTCTTTGTCAGGGAAGATAATGGCCGTCAGGGGCAGTTGGGGTGGCTCTGGTTCGAATCCAAGTTTCTGAAAGCGTGCGTGCATTTCCAGAAACAGCTGTTCCAGTTCCTGACCGTAGAGACGTGCTGATACTGCGGGAGCAGCGACGATGCAGTGCTGCGTTGTGATGACCGTGTATGAAGGAGGCAGTTCTTCCTGCAGTCTGCGAATGTGATCGGTCGTATCTGCCAGGCGAAAGTTTTCGGCGATGACCTGCATTGAAGAAATGCGATTGACTGAAAGCTGGTGAACGGCTCCGAAGGGGTCCATCAGCCAGACGTGATTACCGCTGCGGCTGAGCAGACGACCGGTGTAGGATTGTTCCCCGATTCTGAGTTCAATCAGTCGGGGTCCGTCTGCGGCGGCGGTGGGGCAGGGCAGGCAGAAGCACAGTGCGACAGTGGCGACGATCGCCAGTGTTTTGAGAGTGTGAGTGCGGGTTGGCAGCGGAGTCATGCGGATTGAGCAGGCGACAGTGTGATCTGTTCAGGAGACGCGGTGTCAGTGCTGGTTGCTCAAGTCTGACCTTTGCTGCGCCCGGCATCGTCGGCTGGCTGTAAGAATTCTGTCGTTTTGAGAAATCAGTGGTGAACTTGAGGAGCTGTTGCAAAGCGGCATCATGGGGATTTCGTGGTGCTGCCTGGGAATTCGCGAATCCGGGCGGTTCTGCGTCCAGCGTCCGTCGGGCTTGACCTGTTCCGGCATCCGGGGACACTGCACCCTGGCGGCCGGAGGCAGCAGGCAGTGGTCTGCAGGTTCAGTCGGCCATTGAATTCTGATGGTGGATGGGGAGTGCCATGTTGCGAACGGGGCAGTTTGCGGGATCAGTGGGGAAAGCAGTGTGGCTGTTATCAGTCGTGGTGGCTTTCCCGGGGTTATCGCGGTCTGAGGACTGGCTGCAGTGGCGTGGGCCGAATCGCAACAACATTGCGTCGACGGGTCAGCAGATTCCGACGGAGTGGGGTGCTGAAAAGAATGTTGTCTGGCGTGCGAGCGTACCTGGTCGTGGCCATTCATCACCGCTCATCGTCGGTGATCTTGTGGTGCTGGGGACAGCGGATGAGTCCGCGGAAACTCAGAGTGTGGTGGCCTACAGTCGGGCGGACGGACGGCAGCGCTGGCAGACTCTGATCAGTCAGGGCGGGTTTCCGCCGGTGCACGCCAAGAACACGCATGCGTCGTCCAGTGCTGCGTCGGATGGGCGGATGGTGTATCTGTCATTCTGTCATCATGAGAAGATAGAAGTGGTGGCACTGGACATGACGGGTAAGGTTGTCTGGCGTGTGGATGCGGGGAATTTTCGGCCGCAGGCGTACGAGTATGGCTATGCTGCTTCTCCGACGGTGTACCGCGATACTCTGATCGTGACAGCGGACTGTGACACATCTGCGTGGATCAGGGCCTTCCGTCTGACTGATGGCGAGCAGCTTTGGGTACGAGAGCGACCGCTGATGCTGAACTGGGGGTCTCCGATTGTGGCGACTCTGGGCGGGCGTGACCAGTTGTTGCTGAGTGGAACAAACATGATTGCCGCTTACGATCCGACCTCGGGGGCTCCGCTGTGGAGCACGCCGTGTCTGACGATGGCAACCTGCGGAACCTGCATCTGGGCGGACGGAATGGTATTTGCCAGCGGTGGTTATCCGGACGCAGAAACGGTGGCAGTTCGAGCGGACGGATCGGGCGTCGTGTGGAAGAACAAGGTGAAGTGTTACGAGCAGTCGATGCTGGTTGCGGGCGGGCATGTGTATGCGTTCAGTGATCAGGGAGTGTTTTACTGCTGGAATGCGAAGACGGGTGAAGAACGCTGGAAGCAGCGTCTGCGGGGCCCGGTATCGAGTTCGCCGCTGATGGTGGGTGATCTGATACTGGCGACGAATGAGGCTGGAACGACGTGGGTAATCCGGGCGAATCCTGAGAAGTATGAACTGGTGGCTCAGAATCAACTGGGGGATTCGGGATTTGCATCGATGGTCGCCGTGGACGGGCAGTTGTTTGTTCGCACGTCGACGGGTGATGGAGCAGGGCGTACGGAATCGTTGTATTGCCTGGGTCAAAAGAAGCAGCCCTGAAATGTCGCATACTGGTTCGGGGATAGTGCTGCTGGGCGGCGGAGTTGTGGGTCTGACTACGGCTCTGTTGCTCAGGCAGCGTGGTGTTGAGGTCACGGTTGTCGAGCGTTCGCTGATCGGACGTGAGGCATCGTGGGCCGGCGCGGGAATGCTGCCGCCGGGCAGGGCAATGACAGCGGAATCGGCTGAAGTCAGGCTGAGATCATTCAGTTGCCTGTGCTGGTCTGAGCTGAATGATCTGCTGCAGCGTCTGACGGGCGCGGATAACGGATATCGTATCTGTGGTTCCTGCGTGCTGGCGGATGCTGCGGAGGAGGCGGAGCGTGAGGCCGCACGGTGGGCGAGTGAGGGTGTGCTGGCGGAAGTGCTGGACGGCGGCTCTCTGCGGCAACGATTTCCGATGCTCAGTGCGGCTTGTTCTGCGGCAGTCTGGCTGCCTGAATTTGCTCAGGTCAGGAATCCGTGGCATCTGCAGATCCTGAGGTCTGCCTGTGAATCTGCGGGTGTTTCGATCGTGGAGAACGCTGGTGATGCATCGCTGGAGTGTGGCTCCGGACGCATCACGGCGGTCAGAACTGCGGACCGGGTGCTGTACCCGACAGCAGTCTGTCTGACTTCGGGCGCGTGGACCGGTGGTCTGCTTGAGCAGTTTGGTGTGCAGTCGCGAATCAAGCCGATTCGCGGGCAGATGGTTCTGATGCGTGTGGGTGCAGGGTGGTTGCCGGGTGTGGTGGAGTGTGGCCGGCGATATCTTGTACCGCGGCACGACGGGTTACTGCTGGTTGGATCGACTGAGGAGGATGTCGGGTTCTGTCGAGAGAACACGGTTGCCGGAGTTCGCGGTCTGCTGGAGTTTGCCTGTGAGCGTGTTCCGGAGCTGGCGGTGGCCCCGATTGTGAAGACGTGGGCCGGGCTGCGTCCGGGGACTCCGGATGGTTTGCCGCTGCTGGGGCGAGTGGCTGGCTGCGAGAATCTTTATGTGGGGGCAGGGCACTTTCGTTCCGGGCTGCAGATGTCTCCGGGGACGGCGAGAATTCTCTGTGATCTGATGCTGGATGGTCGGTCCCCGATCAGTCTTGAGGGCCTGCAGGTGGAGCGATTTTCTGCGGGTGTGTGGAAGGGTGCATCATGCGAGCGGTAGTTCAGCGGGTTTCCGAGGCGTCGGTCACGGTTGCCGGAGAAGTGACGGGGCAGATTGGCCGGGGTTTTCTGGTTTTGCTGGGTATTGCGGCGGATGATTCTGAAAAGGATGTGGTCTGGATTGCGGAGAAGATTGCCGGTTTGCGCGTTTTTGAGGATGCGGAAGGGCGGATGAATCTGAGCCTCGGAGATGTCTCGGGTGCGGTACTGCTGGTGAGTCAGTTCACACTTTACGGAGACTGCAGGAAGGGTCGACGTCCCAGTTTTGTGGAGGCGGCTCGACCTGAGGTGGCGCTGCCGCTGTATCAGAGTGCCGTGGCTGAGCTGCGAGGGCATGGACTGGCGGTGGAGACGGGCAGGTTTCAGGCCCACATGGACGTGCGTCTGTTGAATGATGGTCCGGTGACGCTGCTGCTGGACAGTCGCCGGCAGTTCTGATGCTGTGATTTGCGGTTTGCAGTGCGGGACTGCCCTTCTCTGCCGGATTTTCAGTTCTGGTGGCGCCTGATCCGGACTTTTCGTCAGAATACCTGCAGTATTCGCCCTTTCTCGGTGTCTCCCAACCCGCCTATAATGGTGGGGATTTTGCCGTTGGGCTCATGGATGTCCGCCTATGAATTCGTCGCAGATTATTGATCTGGTGGTATTGTGCGTGCTGCTTTACTGCACGATACGCGGCGCGTCCCGGGGTTTGCTTTCGCAGCTTGCGTGGGCGGCTGCGCTGCTGCTCTGTTTCAAATTCTCGGGGACGCTTTCTCCACTGATCGAACCATTGATTGCGGTTGAGCCTCCGCTGAATCACTGGCTGTCGATGCTGGCGGTTTATGTGGCGCTGTGCGGAGCGACATTTTTCGGGGCTGGTTTGATCGGCAAGTGGCTTGAGGACGCTCGACTGGGAGGATTTGATCGGCATCTGGGAGCGCTGCTGGGTCTGGTCCGGGGTGTTGTGATCTGCATGACGGCGATGTACTTTTTGATCACAATGTCACCGGACATTCGAAATGCTGTCAGCAGGACGTGGTCGGGATACGGTGCCGCATTGATTCTCAGTCATTCGCAGGTACTGCTGCAGCTGGTGCCGGATCATTCTGTGGGGGCAGTGGAGCAGGTGTTGAACAGGTTCGGGCAGCATTTGCAGCCGGCAGCGGACGAGCTGGCTTCAGCGCGACCGGCGACTGCGGGGGCTTTTGCGGGTGAGGGGGAAGAGTCTTCTGAGTCGTGGCTGGGTGACGGTGGCACTGGCTTTGATCTGGGGCGACTGTCCGGACGATCTGACGCTCCTGCGAACTCATCGGCAGAGGATCAGCTTCGCAGTCTTCCTGCAGAGTTGCGTGAGCAATTGTCTGAGGGTGCACTGCGGCAGCTGCTGGAGGCGACGCCGGAGGAGCGTCAGCGTTTGTTGAAGGAGTTGTCGGGTGAGGCATCCGCTGGGGCCGGGGCGATGTTGTCGGGACTGCTGCGTCGCGTCTCCGGTGCGGATGTCGGGCAGGGTGCAGAGCGGCGTCGTCAGCTGTTGGAATTGAGTGCTGTGGACGGGAAGTTGCTGGATGAGATTTCTGCGATCTACAGTCAGCGATCAGACATTGTCGCGGGAGCTCGCGAGCATCTGACGGGTTTGCCGTCAGTGGTGGTACGTCGAGTTCTTGAGGACTGGCATGCGGATGCTCTCGGACTGGCTCGGGATCCGGACATTGGAACTGACGTGGATACTCGACTGGACGAGCGGATTGTGCGTCAGTTGAGTCGCGCGGGAGTGTCTGTGGAGCAACTGGACCGGGATCTGCGTTCGCGTCTGCGGGGTATCTGAGGTGAGTGGTCTTTTGCGGAGAATCGTGAAAACGCTTGATTTTACCATAATCAACTTAACATAACGGACATTATCGGACGTTGCTTGTTGTGGGATTTGGGTGGCGGGTCAGATCAGGCGGGCTGGCTTCAAAAGACTTCAGCGATTGTCTGTGGTTGGTGCAGTGACCATCAGTGACAGTTCCAGCAACTGCTCGTCGCGCGACAGCGTGACCGCGATTTTCTGGCCAGGGCGATACTCGGCCAGTCGACGTCGTGCATCGGATTCACTGGTGATCACAGCATCACCGATCAGCACGATCAGATCGCCGCGACGAATGCCGGCCACCGCAGCAGCGGAGCCTGGTATCACCGCATCAACCCAGGCCGGGGTTCGTTCCAGAACTGCCGGCATCAGGGCCAGCCCGAAGCGGGCGGTCAGTTCCCTGGCTGACAGTGCGGGTTCATTTCGCTGTGGTTGTGAATTGGCCAGTTTGCGACCTTCAAGCATGGCTTCCACAGCGGGCCTGAGGGTGGTCAGTGGCACCGCATAATTGACCCAGGTCCCACTGATGGCATGACGAATCTCGCGGCCGATGAGTCCAACCGGCGTTCCGCTTGCATCTGTCAGGAGCCCCCCGGCAGCGCCCGAGTTGTTGGTGATGGCATCAATCAGCCAGACACGGCTCTGCAGCGGAAACTTCCATTTGCCCTGCACTGCCTCCAATGGCACGGAAGCCGCGATGACCCCATGAACGACGGACACTGGTTCATTTCCGGCGGCGACGCGAAACATATTGCTCCATGCCAGTACCGGAGTACCGGGTTCCGGATCCATCGATGATTTCAGATCGATACAGGGGAACTGATCTGACGGGTCAGCTTTCAGTTTGAGGAGGGCTGCGTCGAGTGAAGGTTCGGTGGCCACAGTTTCTGCCGCATATCGTTTTCCGTCGGAGGTCACAGCGGTCAGGAATCCGGCCGACACGAGGTGGCTTGCGACGGTAAGTACGTGGCCCTCTGCAGTGACAAGGACTCCTGTTCCATAGGAATCGAGCGAGCCCAGTCCTGCTCCGAACAGCTTGACGACGACTTGCTGAGGTCCAGCCGTATCCGTGTCGGGTGCGTGGCTATGGGCGACGCTGATTGGCTGCAACAGGGTTCCGGCTAAAGTGAGCAGTGTTCTGCGGCGGATTTTCATTTGCCTGATTCCTGTTTCCCGCTGGCATCGGAGATCTGCAGCCAGCGGAATTGTTCGGTGGCCGGATCAACAATGCCCAGTCGTTCCGGGAAGACCATTCCCTGCCATGTTTTCCAGCCTTCAAACATCAGACGTATTTCGTCCGTGGCGGCTTCCGGTTCAAGGTCGAGTGCGACGGGCAGGGCTTCCTGACCGTCGAAATACCAGCGAGCCAACCGGGTACCGGACCTTGCTGTGAGCACTCGCAGGGCCCTGCCCGACGGCAGGTGCACCGTCTTGCCGGCGGCTGCGATTTCATCGAAAGCGGGGCCATCCTTCTGCAGCATTCGGTGCAGTTGACTGATGGCAATCAGGAAGCCGGGAAACATGGCTGGTTCCTCCTGCATGTCCGGTTGTGCTGTGTTCTGCAGCCACGACCGGTCATTGAGTCGAAGTCCGACAGTATCTGCAGTGACAATCAGTTCTCCCTGCAATCCGGGATCCTGTTCCGCAGATCTCAGTTGAATCTTCCATGCTGCTGTGGGTGTTGTGTCGGCAAGTCGCATCCGGAGTGGTGTCAGCAACTGCTGAGTGGCCAGTTGATTGAAGTAGTAATTGCTGAAGCCATCGCGGGCGATGAAGAGTTTTTGGAGGTCGTCTGACAGCTGTTCCTGGGGTTCAGCTTCAGTTTCTTCGTCCGGAGGGTTCTGGCGTCGCTCCTGCGGCAGTTCCGGAGCTTTTCGGAATGCGTGCAGCGGTCCGAGTCGCACTGTGGCGGAATGTTTTCCCGAGCGATCCCTCCAGACGACCGGAATTCTGGTGCCTTCCGGAAAGATGCCGACCACATTCTGGAAATCGTTGGCAGAGCTGAGTTGTCGGCCGGCAAATGACTCGAGGATCGCACCACTTCTGAGTCCGCGTCGCCATGCTTCCGACAGTTCACTGACCTGGCGAACGACCACGTTGAACTGGTCATCTGACTCGACAGTGAAATCTGTGCGACCGTGATCGACGATCAGGCCGCATTTGAGGTGATCGATGAAGTTCAGTACCTGATTGACGGAGATGGCATAAGCGGCCCCTGAGTTGACGCGGCCGCGTTTTTCGAAGGATGCGCGTCCATTGATGCCGATCCAGCGGCCCTGAATATCAAACAGTGGTCCTCCGGAATTCCCTGGATTGATGGACGCATCGATCTGAATGCAATCTGTGTATTCGAGAAACGTATTTGCCGGATACTGATAACGTCTTGTGCCGCTGACGATGCCCCACGTGACGGTTGGTGAAAAGTCGGATGCCAGCAGGAAAGGGTTGCCGAGCGCGAGGCACTGGTCCCCTGCCCTGACATTGTCACTGTTTCCGGGGGCGGCAAAGGGAAAGTCGGTGCGGCCCTGAAGCTGAATCAGTGAGACGTCGCCAGTGGGATCGATTCCCACGAGGACGGCATCGTAGACTTTCCCGTCATTCAGTCCGCATTTCAGGAAGCTGGCTGAACCAGAGGTGACGTGGTAGTTACTGATGGCGAAGCCGTCTGCGGAAATCAGGACACCGGAGCCACCACCGGCTCCGGCGGAATCCATGACGCAGACAACGCTGGGGGCAATTCTTTGGATGACCTCGATTCGCTGTCGCTCGCTTTGCCGGAGGTCTTCTGCCGTCAGCGGGGAAAGTGTGTTCAGGAGCACCAGCAGGCAAACGCAGCAACGGTACATTTCTACTTCCCCTGTGACAGCGTTTGCTGACGAGCCTACTTCCACCAGACAAGTGTATTAACCGAGTACTTCAGGCCTTCATACTCGTACTGCACTTCACCGAAGACTGCGACGCGTTCTTCTCCGTTTTTGGCGGCGGTGCCGATGTATTGTCCGTCGGTGGCCTGCAATTCCTCGGAAGTCCACTTTGATTCGCGGAAATCATTGGAGGCAGATCGTGCGGACCAGATTCTGGCGGCCAGCGGGGTTCCGGAAGGCTGCAGGCTGAAACCTACGGCACTGTCGGTGACCTGCGGTTTCCATTTGATTTCAGGCAACGTTTTTCCGGCGGCGACATGACGGAAAAAGACAGCGATTGTGGTGAGGGCGTAGTTCCGTCCCTGATTCAGTCCGTGGCCGGCATTCGGGGCGCGATGAATGTGACGGACTCCCTGCAACTCATCCCAGTAAAGGTTCATAGCATCGACGGTCCAGTAGCGATCGTTGGCGCCTACCACGATCAGTTTGGGCATGGTCAGGCGGGAACGGTAGGTGAACGGATCCATCATTTTCCAGAGTTCCGCTTCCCTGCCATCCTCCGGGATACCGTTTTCATGCACCAGGCCTTTGCTTGTGTAGTCGGCGATCTGTTCGCTGTAGACGCCCCAGGTCTTTTTCTGGTGTGTCATCTGGGCGGGGAAGTTCAGGACGTCGATGACAATCGGCGCTGTGGCGATGATTCGTTTGTCCACAACGGGAGTCAGCCAGCTGGTCCAGCCGCGTTTGGAGGCGCCGGTGATGACGAATGAGTCGACGTTCTGCTGGAACTCACTGCTGGCGAACTGCTGCAGTGCATCCATTGCCTTGACGGCACTTTTGGCCATGGGGAACAGCAGCGGCCATGTTGCATCACCGGTTTCCAGGTACCTCAGCCACGTTTCGGTGATCAGATCGTCTTCGACCCGGTCTCCGAACAGTGGCTGATTGGGGACCTGATGCAGTGTGGCAACGCGGGCACCGGCGGCGTTTGCGAGTGCCAGTCCGAGTTCAAAATCCTTCAGTTGCGGCATCCGCCCATTGCTGCCACCTGTAACGAACAGCAGCATCTGCTGCTTATGGATCAACTGCGTGGGCTCGTAAACAATCAGAGCGTGTTTCCAGACAATGTTCTGCCATTTTTGTGAAGTGAGTTCCAGCCGATGAACACGATTCGGACCGACCTGAATGGTGTCCAGTTTTTTCCATGCGAAGTCCGGTTCCGGACGATCCATGTACCGGAAGATCTCCTGCGGCAGCTCACTGGCCGCCTGATTCTCGTCTGCGAGTGTGATGCAGGGAGCAAAGAACGGCAGGAGTACCAACAGCTTCAGAAAGTCAGCGAATGACGACATGGATGAATCCTGGGGCGGACAAACGAACGTGAGTGCTGTCGCTTCGGTAAGGGCAGCCACTGAAACATGAGAAAGAGACAAAGGCGGAACGGCAAGCGGGGCCGTTCCGCCAGCAATCCGGTCAGCGATGTTCCACGTGCGAGACTAATAATCGCATGTCTGTCGCTGTCACTTTGTGGTCAGTGCAACGACTCCGAGGTCTGTGGGCTCACCCGCCTTGACGGAGATTTTCTGAGCAGTTGGGCTTTGGGGGTCAGCATACCGACCATTGAGTTTGTCTTTGCCGGTGTACTGTCGCGACATGAGGTTGAATTCCTGCCACGTAAATGTCAGTACGTAGTCTCCGGGGGGGACTCCGTCGCCCTGCTGGTAGGTGGAAATCTGGAAGTTACCTTCGGGATCACATTCAGTACCGGACACTGTGGGATCTTTGGTGTCAAGGCCTGCGACTGGTACGCATTCGATACGAATGGCGGACCCCGGAGCCTGACCGTCGACGGTGATTTTACCCTTGACCGGGAAAGTGGCTTTTCGGTTGGGGGCTTCACCACAACCGGAAATGAGCAGCATGGCTGCGACCAGCAGGAGTGAGCAGTATTTATGCATTCTGCGATTCCATTCGAGGAGAGGCCACGAGGGGCCGGAAAGTTAAGGGGAGGCTAAGTTGTCTGAGGAATTGACGCAGCGGGGCCCTTTCGCAGGGCCCGGCTGCGACAGTCCTGGCGGAGCTGGCGAAAAAATCAGAATTCGCCGACAATTTCGCCCTTCTTCTTGGTCACGGTGGAAGCGAACACCGAGGCCGCCACATTTTCGCTGATGAAGCGAACTGATCCGTCAACCAAAGCAAACTGGCAGCCGCCGGTGTGAAAGCTGTGGAAGCCGTTGCCGCGAATGTTCGTGCACATGGCACAGGGACCACCACCAAGTCCGGTGCCGTCGTACAGCGATCCCTGCAGCCAGTGTTCGAAGGCGAGGGCATCTGACCAGGAGCCTCCGTTGGTGACACCGAGCACAGCCGGAAGATTGGTTGCCGGGGTGGATTTATAGTAAAGCCTTACACCACCTGTGCGTTCGCCGAACATCAGGGTGTTGGACGTTCCGTCGGTGACGTCACGCATGCGTGATGTACTGCCACCGAGGCCAGCGGCTGTCAGGCAGCCGTCACGGTCACCACCCTGATTATTGTTGTAGGCCAGATTTCCGTAGACACCGCGAATGCCGGTTGTCCCACCGTAGTCAGTTCGGCCTCCCTTCCAGGTCATATTCATTGGTGGTACGCCGGCAGCAAACGCGTTGGCCGGATACATGTAGTCATCGGTTGTCGGGCCGACGGATGACGGGCAAAGGAAGGCGGGAATGACTGTGGCGGCCGCAGCCACGTTCTGGGCCTGAATCGTGGTGTTGTAGCCGGTGGGACCCATCATCATGGGAACTGAGGAGTCGATGGAGTTGTAAAGGTTGGTCTGTTCGATGTAGGGCAGGAGCAGTGTGAATGCCGAGCGGGTGACGAGATTCGGTGGCGCGAAGATGTAACCTGGGGGGAACATGTTGGCAACGTCGTGGTAGTTGTGTACTGCGAGTGCCAGCTGCTTGAGATTATTCTTGCACTGCGTGCGTCGTGCGGCTTCGCGAGCCTGCTGAACAGCCGGCAGCAGAAGGGCCACGAGGATGGCGATGATGGCAATCACCACCAGCAGTTCGATCAGAGTGAAACCGCGTTGCGATTTGGTCAGGGTTCTCATGCATGCCTCCGAACAAAAAAACGGGGGGAAGAAAACGCAGGCAGAATGCGCAGTATTGTCTGAGAATTTCGAAAGAATGGAAGTTTCTGATCTGGTAAAGCCTGGCAGATTTCAAGTCTTTTCCGGGGGCGAGATACTCGACAGCTTCGCTGAAAACTCACAGAATCCGAAGAACCCCGCGAGGTCGCCTGGGCCTGCCCTGCTCTCCAGTCTGTGCCTGCCCCTGATATCGGCAACCTGCGTCCCGCCCTGATTTTCCAGCCCCGTTTCCGGAGCTTTTTTATGGATCTGTTGTCGCTGCAAGTTCGACTGGGAGTGCTGTTGTCCTGTTTGTGGCAGACGTGCGGCGGTGTCGCAATCGGACAGGAACCCGTTGCGGAGCTGATTTTTCCCCTGCATCCACAGCACAACCATGCTCCCGGCATTGCAGAGCTGCAGAATGGCGAACTGATCGCTTCATGGTACCGGGGCAGTGGTGAGCGCACCGCGGATGATGTGGCGGTCTGGGGAGCTCGGTTGAAACCAGGCAGCACAGCCTGGAGTGAATCCTTCCTGCTGGCAGACACTCCGGGTTTTCCTGACTGCAATACCGCGCTGATGACGGATGCGGAGGGCCGGTTATTTCTGTTCTGGCCGGTGATTATAGCGAACACATGGGAGACCTGTCTGACGCGACTGCGGGTCTCGGATCACCCGGCAGGAACGGGGGCACCCGCGTGGAATCGTGACGAGACGATTCTGCTGAAGCCTGACGATTTTTCAGCTGAGGCGATTCGTGTGCTGGATCAGACGCTGGCGTTGCTGCCTGCCCTGCCCCCGCAGAAAATGGCATCGATCAACGAAGCCCGGGAACGTCTGAGTCAGAAGGTCTGGCAGCGTCTGGGATGGCAACCGCGGTGCAAACCCACAGTGCTCAGTTCCGGCCGCATACTTTTGCCGCTCTACACGGATACGTTTTCGCTGTCGATCATGGCGATCAGCGATGATGGCGGGCGTACCTGGTTTGCGGGCAAACCGCTGCTGGGGTTTGGTGCGATCCAGCCGACAGTGCTGCAGAGATCTGATGGCACAGTTGTGGCGTGGATGCGTGAAAACGGTTTCACCGGTCACGTGCGTTACGCTGAATCTTCAGATGAGGGTGTCACGTGGGGGCCGGTGCTGGTTTCCGGCCTGCCGAATCCTGGTTCCGGTGTGGATGGCGTGCGTCTGCAGAGCGGTCGCTGGCTGCTTGTGCACAATGATGCTGCAGAAGGTCGCGGCCGACTGGCCGTCAGCCTGTCAGACGACGAAGGCAGGACATGGAAGTGGAAGCGGCTGCTGGAAGATCTGGCGGAGGGATCCGCACACTATCCCTGCGTCATTCAGACGCGAGACGGCCGCATACACGTTGTCTACAGCTATTTTGTGAAAGAGGGAAAATCGATGAAGCACACTGTATTCACCGAGGCGTGGCTGGAATCTGTCCCAGCCGCAGGAAAGCAGTGACTGAGCCCGCCCTGCCCCGTGGCAGGCTGTCGCTATTATTCCTCATTATTCCTCATTATTCCTCATTGCGATTTCCGCCGATCAGTCCCAGTTTGATGAGGTAGTACAGCAGGGTGAGCAGGCTGGAAGCGAAGGCTGCAACGTAAGTCAGGGCGGCGGCATTCAGAACACGGCTGACTCCTGTGTACTCAGAGTTTGTGACGATGCCATATTCCAGGCACAGTCTCTTGGCGCGGGCGGAGGCATCGAACTCCACGGGCAGCGTGACCAGCTGGAACAAAACGATGGTTCCAAAGGCGATGACACCGGCCAGCAGCAACGGTTTGGCGTGCAGGATGAAGCCCAGCATCAGCAGGACTTCGGAAGCTGTCGAGCCGAAACCCACGACTGGAACCAGTGAGGACCGCAACCACAGGGGGCCATAGTTGTCAGCGTGCTGAATGGCATGGCCAGCCTCGTGGCAGGCGACTCCGATTGCAGCGACGGAATTACTGTCGTAGACGTTGTCTGACAGGGCGAGAGTGCGGGTGACAGGGTTGTAGTGGTCGCTGAGGAAACCCTGAGCGCGCTCAATCTGCACATCGTAGATGCCTGCGTTTTGAAGCAGCAGTTGAGCGGCCTGAGCCCCCGAGAGCCCTCTTTGTGTGGGCTCTTTGGAGTACATGCTGAACGCTGACCTGACCATCAGGCTGGCGATGCCGGACATCAGCAGGCCCGGAACCAGGACCATGAGCAGGTAAGTTGAGTCGAAGAAGTAACCGAACATCTTCTGTCTCCTGTGCAAAAATCCGGAGCACTGCCAGTTTGGCGGTCCGCCTCGATGCAATATTCTAACCGCAAGACGCATACCGATTGCCCGAAATCCATGATTTCTCTGAGCGATTTCGGACGAAGCTGTGATTGCAAAAATTTTCAGCATTTTTCATCGACAATTCCGAACCAGCCGTTTTTTTGTTCAACAGTGCTGAACGGTCAACTAGACTGCAGTGAAAAGTGCCTGAACACTGCCCCCCGCCCTGCCCCCGACGAAGACTCTCCACATGCTGTCTGCATCGACATTTGCTGAAAATTCACTGGTGCGTCGTCGAAAGATGGTGCAGGTTGGCTGGTCCGGCCTGCTGGGGTGTACTGCGGGACAGTTGGCGACGGCCGCGCCGGCGGTTGCTGCGGGGCGTCAGCCCAGGGCAAAGTCGCTGATCATCGTATTCTGCACAGGTGCCATCAGCCACCATGACACGCTGGATATGAAGCCTGAGGCGGCTGCGGAAGTTCGCGGGGAGTTCAGTCCGACAGCGACTTCCGTGGCGGGAACTCAAATCTGTCAGCATTTGCCTGGCCTGGCTGCTCTGGCTCACAAGTACGCACTGGTGCGCAGTTTGTCCCACAAGGACAACAATCATCTGATGTCGACTCATCATGTGCTGACGGGGCATCTTCAGCCGGGCGGATTTTTCGACAAAGTGGCATCACGGGATGACTGGCCGTGTTATTCGGCGGGCTGCGAATTTCTGCGTCCCCGTTCAGATGGAATTCCCAGCGGTGTGAACCTGCCGACCTGGCTGATGTCTGCTCCGCTGACATGGCCGGGTCAGCACGCCGGTTTTTTGGGTCCCAAATATGATCCGTGGCAGATCGTCGGCGATCCATCGCGGGATGATTTTCGCGTGGAGTCACTGTCGTTGATTCAGGGGCTGGATCAGGGGCGACTGGACAATCGACGTCGTCTGCTGCAGAGTCTGCAGCCGTCTGATTCCCCGGGCTCCATCAGCGGTTCTGCGGCACGCATGGTTGAAGACCAGCGGCTGGCATTCAGCATGCTGTCATCCGGGCGTCTGACGCAGGCTTTTGAGCTGCATCGTGAGGCGGAAACTGTGCGTGATCGCTACGGGCGACATGCCTTTGGGCAATCATTGCTGCTGGCGCGGCGTCTGGTGGAGGCGGGAGTGCCGATTGTGCAGGCCAACATGGGGCCTGTGCAGAACTGGGACAGTCACAGTGCCATTTTTCGAACGCTGAAGGACCGCCTGCTGGGCCCGCTTGATCGAGGCGTGTCTGCTCTGTTGCAGGATCTTGATGAGCGTGGTCTGCTGCAGGACACCATGGTGATCATGCTGGGAGAATTCGGCAGGACTCCGAAGATCAACGCTGACGGTGGGCGTGATCACTGGGGGCCGTGTTTTACAGGGCTGTTTGCGGGGGCTGGGGTGCAGGGAGGAAAAGTGATTGGTCGTTCGGATGAAATCGGAGCGTATCCGGATTCGGCAGCATTTTCGCCGGACGATCTGGGCGCCACAGTCTATTCCGCGCTGGGGATTGAGCCGCATTCAGTGGTGCGTGATCGTCTGAACCGTCCGGTGCATCTGAATCAGGGGGCGGTGATTGAGCAGCTCTACAGCGGGGGCGACGCGGTCTGACGAAAACTGTTTCGTCAGACCGGGCGGCTTCCGGCCAGGGCTCAATTGTTTGTGGCGGCGGGCCTTGTTTTTGCTTCCGGTGGAGGGGGTGTTTCTCCTGAGTTTGCCGGTTTTGTGTCGTCAGCAGGCTTATGTGGGCCAGCTTTGGGCTCTGCTGTCTTCGGAGGCAGTGGCAGGTTGAAGGGTGCAGAGACTCGTCTCCCCACTGCCGGTTTCAGCTCGCGCAGCCAGATATTGCGGAAGCGAACGGGATCACCGTGAAACTGCAGCGAGATGGGGCCGGTTTCGGCATGGGGTTTGTAGTGCGGGGCTTCGGTATAGCTGGTGGGGCCGTGGAGTTCGAAGTTGTTGAGCAGCAGAATTCCGTTCTGGATCAGCGTAACGTATGCGGGCCTGTCGACGTCGCCATTTCCCTTGAAACGGGGGGTGTTGAAAATGATCTGGTAGGTATTCCATTCACCGGGTTTGCGCATGGCATTGGCCAGCGGGGGCGTCTGTTTGTAGATCGAGCCGGCCTGGCCGTCGAAGTAGGTCTGATTCTGGAACGAGTCAAGAATCTGAACTTCATAGAGTCCCAGCAGGTAACAGCCACTGTTGCCGCGGCCCTGTCCTTCTCCGCGAATTTCGGTGGGTGCCGACCATTCGAGGTGCAGCTGGATGTCCCCGAAGTGCTGTCTGGTGGTGATGGCCGATTGTTTGGCCGTGGCAACTCCATTTTCGATGGTCCATTTGTCGCCATTTTCCCATGCGTCGAGGTTCCTGCCGTCGAACAGGACGATGGCGTCTGATGGCGGAGCATTGTCAGTGGTGCCGGGAGTCACCAGAGGTGGTTCCTGCCACTCAACACCGCTCTTCCATTCCTGAGCGACCGACTGACCGGCGTGCATGAACAGCGCAATGGCCACAAGGCCGAGTGATCTCAGTTTTTTCACAGTTTCAACTCCGGATCGGGATATGGTGGCAGTAACAGCAGCAGCAACAGCGGGGTTAAGCTTAAGCCATTGTCCTGGGGAAGTGGAGTGTCCGAATGCAGATCAGCCGGCATTACTTCCGGGTGGCCTGTTGGAAAAGTCGATCAACGCCGGCGACGATGCGATCCTCGATGTCGCCGTTCCAGCGGAGGGCCGGTCGCCCGTATTCATACAGATTGCTGCCTCCTTCGTAACCGCCTTCCTCCCAGACTCGCCGGCTGGGGATGTAGGCGAGCATATCATCGGAGTAGCCCATGACCCACGTACCGGCGCCGTGTTCCTGTTTGAATCGGAGTGCGTAATCAACGACGGTTTCGGCTCCCATGCCGATCCACTTCAGTTCGCTGCCGAGCAGCCAGACGTGGAGTGGGTACGGTGAGCCGGTGGCGAAGGACTGACCGGAATCCAGTCGTGCCAGCAGGCGTTTGGCCCAGCGGCCTCGAATTCCCTGGTCGGTGGCTGCGGCCTGCTGAAGTTCGTCACGCGTGACGATCTGCAGATAGGGCAGTTCAATCAGTTCAAAGGCGGTGCGCAGCTGTGGTGACACGGGCATCAGGGGCTGCTGCAGTGCCAGTTTTACAGCGTCGGCCAGCATAGTGCCATATTTTTCGCAGAGTTCCACGGTTCTGCGGGGCAGCGGGTTCTGATCGCCGCCGCAGGTGTTGACAAACATGGCTGCAGCTCCGGGAAACGCCTGCTCAAGTTGCAGTTGTGCGAATCCTGGGTAGTCTCCGCACCACCTGGTGAAGCTGAGTGTAGTGGGGTGGCAGGCATAACCGAACAGGATGGCGGCAACGGTTCCGTCGGGTCGAGTCACCTGCAGAACGGGTACGGTGTGGTCAACAGGACCAGTCAGCGGAACGCCGCGAGCCAGCAGATCAGGGACATCGGCTTCGCGATTATTGCGGCGATTTACGGCGAAGGTGGTGTGACCAGTGCCATGGCGGAGTGTGGCGTCGCGCAGATCTGCAAGTGCGGTTTTGCAAAGCCGGACCGTTCGTTCCACCATCAGGTCCGTGTACTGCCGCACCAGTTCTTCCTGTTCGGCTTCGACTGGGTAATAATCGATCAGGTCATCTCCCAGTCGAGGTCCGCAGTGGTTGTGGGAGAACGTGAACAGCACCTGGTCGCGCTGCAGTCCATGGTGTTCAGCGAGCAGCGCGAAGACGCGATCGCTCATGGAGGCGGGGACGCCCTGGAAGTCACTGGTGATCAATACAGCTTTTGTGCCATCGGGGGATTCGAGTGCCAGAGCTTTCATCCAGAGATCATGAAGTTTGCCTTCCGGTGCGCGGCGAGACCCATATCCGGCCAGCCAGACGGGTGTTTCCGGTGTTATGATTTCGCGGGCGACACCTGCGCGCCAACTGCGGTTGTGCGTGGTGCTGGCGGACGTACGGGCCGAGCTGTCTGCCGAAGGGAGCAATGCTGACGCAGTGGCGGCCTGCAGCAGGAGACGACGATTGAGCAGCAGTGCCATGTGAAAACCTCGCGGAAGCAGATGCCTGAACAGTATCAGAGTCTCAACAGAATGGCAGATGGGATGTGGAGATACCAGTGAGCATTGTTTAACATATCGGCGTGTCGGGTGATTGGGTCGAGCAGCGGGAGTCGATTGATGCGTGCGCCGCGTTGTCAGGTTGTGCCAGGAATTCCTCATCATTTTGCATTTCAGATCGCAGGTCGCGAAGTCCTGCGATGGAATTTCGGGCAGGAATATCCGCGGCCCTGTTTTTTTCCCGTGCTTGCTCCATCGGGGGCTCAATTGACGCGGATGGGGCATCCGGGTGCTCCGGACCATGATCACCACCAGTCGATCTGGTTCGCCCACAACAAAGTGCTGGGGATCGACTTCTGGGGAAACGCGAGCGGGGCGGTTGTGCGGCAGCTGCAGTGGTTTGCCCTTGAGGATGGTGCTGACAGCTGTCGGATGGCGGTGGAACTCGGCTGGTTTGATGGTCACAATCCGGCGCCGTTGCTGCGCCAGGAACTGATAGCGGAAGTCCGTCCGGTGGCTGAGTCCGGTGAGTATACCGTTGAGCTTCAGAGTCGTTTTGTTCCGACTGCGGCATCGCTGGAGTTTGCGAAGACGAATTTCGGCTTTCTGGCTGTGCGGGTGGCAAAGAGTGTCTCGGCGTTTTTTGGCGGTGGAGTGTTAACGAGCAGTGCGGGTGTGACTGGAGAAAAGCAGTTGTTTGCGGGCGCTGCGGAGTGGATGGACTACAGCGGCCCGACTCAGATGAACAGTGACGATCGGGAGGGGATTACGTATTTTGATCATGTTTCGAATCCAGGTCAGCCCACCTGCTGGCATGTGCGGGACGACGGCTGGATGTGTGCTTCGCCCTGTCTGAACGGAGCCTTGCTGACGACTGCGGAAACTCCACTGCAGCTGCGGTATCTGCTGTACATGCATGCTGGCGCGGTGCATCCGGATCGTGTGGCTGAATTGGCCGGAAGTTTTCGCAGGCTGCAACCGCTGCGGCTGGAAAAATCGACCGTGAATCACATTCGCTGGCAGCTTGTGCGTGGCTGATCCGGTGCATCAGCCTGTCCCTGTCGTCAGCGAACTGTGCGAACCACACGGCAGATGCTGTGATTTGACTGGACTGTTGCGGCCACTGTGGGGCAGAATACGGGGATTCCGGAACCGACGAGCGACTGTGAAGTCAGCAGTAGTCCGCGGTTTTGAAGCTGACTGAAACGACAGACCGATGCCTGCGGAACTATTGAACTCCGGTCGCCGCGTTTCTGCGGTTGTTGTGCTGACTTTGGCCTGCAGCATTTGGGTTCGTGCAGAGGCGGATGACAAAGTCAATTTTGAATCACAGATCCGACCATTGCTGCAGCAGCGGTGCTGGGACTGTCACGGGGCTGAGCAGCAGGAGGCTCGGCTGCGACTGGATCGACGCAGTGCAGTGCTTAGGGGCGGGGATTCTGGTGAGCCGGCACTGGTAGCAGGTAATGCTGATGCCAGTCATCTGATGCAGCTGGTGCTGGGGCGTGAGGCTGGCAAGCGGATGCCTCCTGAGCCGCAGCCGGCACTGACGGAGGCGGAAACCGCCCTGCTCCGCCGCTGGATCAACGAGGGTGCGGAGTGGTCGGTTGGAGCGGAGCCGGATGACTCGAAGGAGTCCGAGGTCTCCGATCACTGGTCTTTTCAGCCGGTGCGCCGTCCGCCGTTGCCGGAGCTGCAGTCGGACTGGCCTGCGAGTGCGGTGGATCTGTATGTGCTGCAGGGTTTGCAGCGGCAGGGGTTGTCCCCGAACCCGATGGCTGCCAGGCGTGACCAGATTCGCAGGCTGTATCTGGACATGCTGGGGCTGCTGCCTGAGCCGCAGGCCGTGCTGGAGTATGAGCAGGATGAGCGACCGGAGGCGTGGGAGCAGCTTGTGCAGCGGGTGCTTTCCAGTCCGCATTATGGTGAACGCTGGGCTCGGTACTGGCTGGATCTTGTCCGATTTGCAGAGACGAACGGGTATGAGACGAATCGCGAGCGGCCGAATGCGTGGCCATACCGGGATTACGTGATTCGGTCTTTGAATGAAGATAAGCCATACGATCAGTTTGTGCGCGAGCAGCTTGCCGGGGATGCCATGGGGGCTGCGGAGGCTACGGGTTATCTGGTGGCCGGGCCGTATGACCTGGTGAAGAGTCCGGACATCAATCTGACGCTGATGCAGCGTCAGAACGAGCTGGATGACATGATTGGCACGACATCCACGGTATTTCTGGGGCTGACGGTCGGCTGTGCTCGCTGCCATAATCACAAATTCGACCCGATTTTGCAGCGTGATTATTACGCATTGCAGGCAGTCTTTGCCGGGGTGCAGCATGGCGACCGACAGCTGCCTGAGAAGCCGGAGACGACGGAGGAACTGGGACGACTTGGCGCCAGAATCGGTGAAATTCAAAAAGTCCTGCAGCCATGGGTCAGGCCTGGAAGTGTGCAGCGTGAGGCGGTAAGTGTTCGAGGCAACGAAGAGACGTTTGCTCCGCAGCGGGCAAAGTTTGTGCGATGGACGATTACTGCGACGAATTCCGGAGAGCCGTGCGTTGATGAGCTGGAGATTTTCAGTGCGGGGCAGAATGTTGCATTGGCGTCGTCGGGTGTGAAGGTGACGGCCTCGGGGACACTGCCGGGCCATGAAATTCATCAGTTGAAGCATCTGAACGACGGAGTTCCCGGAAATGCTCGCAGCTGGATTTCAAATGAAGCGGGGCGTGGCTGGGTGATGCTCGAGTTTCCTGAGGTTCGGGAGATCAGCAGGATTGTCTGGTCGAGGGATCGTGAGGGGCGATTTCAGGATCGTCTGGCGACGAAGTATCAGTTCGAGGTGTCTGAGCAGCCGGGTGTATGGAGTGTGGTGGCATCTGATGCCGGTCGAGTATCTCCCGGAGTGGCACCAGTGGAGCCGGAGTATGATTTTCGAGTTGCGGCCGGTTCGGAGCGCGATGATTTGCAGCAGCTGCTGACGGAGCTGCAGTCGCTGCGGGCTCGACGTCGGCAACTGCAGTCTCCGGGTACGGTTTATGCGGGGACATTTCAGCAGCCGGGGCCGACGCATCGGTTGTTTCGCGGGGAGCCGACTGCGCAGCGGGAGATCGTGGGGCCGGACACTGTGGCTGTCCTTGGCAGGCTGGGTTTGGCGGAGGCATCATCTGAGCAGCAGCGGCGTGTGGCTCTGGCGAACTGGATCGCATCGTCGGAGAATCCGCTGACGGCTCGAGTCATCGTGAATCGGCTCTGGCAGTTCCATTTTGGTCGGGGACTGGTGTCAACGCCGAGTGATTTTGGTGCCGCCGGGGCTCGTCCAACGCATCCCGAACTGCTGGACTGGCTAAGTCTTGAGCTGATGGAAAACAACTGGTCACTGAAGCATATTCATCGCCTGATTCTCTGTTCGCAGACGTACCGTCAGAGCAGTGTTCCGCGGGCGGATGCGATGGAGCGTGATGGTGGTGCGGAGTGGTTGTGGCGATTTCCATCGCGGCGACTGGAGGCGGAGCCGTTGCGGGACTGTATTCTGCAGTCTGCGGGAGTGCTGCGGAGCGACATGTACGGACCTGGGTTCAGTGCGTTTCAGGTGGAGCTGGAGAATGTGCGGCATTATTTTCCAAAGCAGCAGTATGGTCCGGAGGACTGGCGGCGCATGATTTACCAGACGAAGGTGCGTCTGGAGCGGGAGTCGGTATTTGGGGTGTTTGACTGTCCGGACGGAGCCACATCGGTGCCTCGCCGCAGTCGCTCCACGACTCCGCTGCAGGCGTTGAACCTGTTCAACAGCAGTTTCATGCTGCAGCAGTCGGAGTTGCTGGCGGAGCGTCTGAAGCGTGAGGGTGGTGATACTGCGGCGGAGCAGATCCAGCGGGCATTTTGGATCTGTTTCGGGCGTTCAGCGGCAGAGGATGAATTGCAGGAGTGTGCCGAATTTGTGCAGACTGAGGGACTGGTGGCATTTTGTCGAGCGGTCCTGAACAGCAACGAGCTGGCTTTCATTCCCTGAGGCTCGTGATTTGTGAGTCCGCGTGCGGCGACGTATGATGCAGTTTCATTTCTGAAACTTCGGCTGCTGGTGCTGCATGAATAATCCTGCTGACGGGTCGGGTGTTCCGACATTTCTGGCATCGCTGAATCCTCGCCAGCTGGCGGCGGCGATGCATGGTACGTCGCCACTGTTGATCATCGCTGGTGCGGGGACTGGCAAGACAACCACGTTGGCGCACAGAGTGGCGTGGCAGGTGGCCTCGGGTGTGGATCCGGCCGGCATTCTGCTGCTGACATTTACTCGACGAGCGGCTGCGGAAATGCTGCGGCGAGTTGAGCAGATTACGTCGACTCTGGGGGCTGATGATGTGCGGGATCCGTCGCTCTGCCAGAAATCGGCCATTCGTCGGATTTGTGGTGGTACGTTTCATTCAGCCGCCTCGGCACTGCTGCGGAGGCATGGTCATCTGATTGGACTGCATCCGGATTTCACGATCATGGATCGTGGGGATTCGGAGGACCTGCTGAATTTGGCGCGTACCGAACTGAAGCTGCCTAAGAGCGAGAATCGTTTTCCGCTCAAGGGGACGTGTCTGGATATCTACAGTCGCTGCATCAACACGCAGCAGGCTCTGCCGAGGGTTCTGGAGCAGTGGTTTCCGTGGTGTCTGGAGCATCAGGCGCGATTGTCCGAGCTGTTCAGTGTTTACACTGACACGAAGGAGCGCCAGCGCGTGCTGGACTTTGATGATCTGCTTTTGTTCTGGAACGCGCTGGCTGCTGACGAGTCTGGAGCGCGCATCTTTCGGCAGCAGTTCAGTCGGATTCTGGTGGATGAGTATCAGGACACGAACGTACTGCAGGCGCAGATACTGAAGAATCTCTGTCCTGACGGGATCGGTTTGACCGCTGTCGGAGACGATGCGCAGTCGATTTATTCATTTCGGGCAGCGACGGTACGAAATATTCTCGATTTCCCGCAGGATTACCCGGGGACTGAACTGATAGCGCTGGAGCAGAACTACCGGAGTACTCAGAGGATACTGGACGTCACCAATGGAGTGATTGCTGAGGCGGCGGAGCGGCATCACAAGGAGTTGTGGTCCACGCGTGGCCCCGGTGCAGTACCGCGTTTCGTGACGTGTGCGGACGAGGATGCGCAGTGTGAGCATGTAATCGAGCAGATTCTGGAGCGTCGTGAGCAGGGAGTTCAGCTGAAGCAGCAGGCGGTGCTGTTCCGGGCTTCGCACCACAGTATGGCTTTGGAAGCGGCTTTGGGACGGAAGAACATTCCATTTGTGAAGTACGGCGGTCTCAGATTTCTTGAGACCGCGCATGTGAAGGACCTGATTTCCTTTCTCAGGCTGGCCGAGAATCCTCTGGATTCGATTGCGGGCTTCCGAATTCTTGTGCTGTTGCCCGGCATTGGTCAGTCGAAGGCGGCGCGGCTGCTGGAGCAGCTGCGGGAGGCGGAGGGGCGATTTGACGCGTGGGACAGCTGGGGCCCGCCGACGGCTTTGCAGGACCTGTGGCCGCAGCTGGTGCAGTTGCTGCGCAGGCTGGAGGCCCGCGGACGCAAGGGGGAAGGTGGTGTCAGTGCTGATATTCACGCCGTGAGGCAGTACTATGAGCCTCTGCTGCACAGTGCTTATGAAAACGCGCCGGCTCGGGTCAACGACCTGAAGCAACTGGAAACGATTGCCGTGCGTTATGAAAGTCGGCAGCAGTTTCTCACGGAAATGACACTCGATCCGCCAGCTTCAACTCAGGAATTGCCGGCAGATCCGCTGCTTGACGAGGACTTTTTGATACTGAGCACCATCCATTCGGCCAAGGGGCTGGAATGGGATTCCGTACACGTGATTCACGCGGCCGATGGCAACATTCCGGCAGACATGGCGACCGGCAGTGCGGAGGAGATTGAAGAGGAACGCCGGCTGTTCTATGTTGCGATGACCAGAGCCAAAAATCATCTGACGGTACTGAGGCCGGAGCGATACTATTTTCACAATAGGCACCGCAGTGATCAGCACTCGCTCAGCCGTATCACGCGGTTTCTGACACCGCCGATTCTGGCGATGATGGAGCAGGTTTCCCATGGTCTGACTGCCGGCAGCGGCGGAGCAGGTGCTGGTGGTGGATTGGTTAAGGGGGATACTGCTGAGATTCGGCGTCGCATCGCGAAACTGTGGGGCTGAGTGGTGCTCAGTTGCGACTTCTTTCAGAGTGTAATCGAAGAAAATCCAGTGTGCGTTGAAAGTCCTCCGGGAGCGGTGCTTCAAAGGTCAGTTCACGACCGGAAACAGGGTGCTGCAAGGTCAGGCGAAAGGCATGCAGTGCCTGACGCGCGATCAGGACGTCCTCTGCATCATCGGGGGTGCCGGGAGCGGGTCTGGGGGTCTGCAGTATGTCGGAACGTCTGAGTTCCGTGGTGCCGATGTACAGACGGTCGGCAACGATCGGGGTGGCAATATGCTGCATATGGACTCGCAGCTGGTGGGTCCGACCTGTTCTGGGATGCAGATCCATCAGGGCGTAGCGTCCGAAGGATTCCGCAGTGCGATAGAAAGTTACAGCCTCGCGGGCATTGCCACCTTCCGGGCAGACCATCATTTTTTCACGCACCCGGGGATGCACACACATAAAGGTGCGGATGTAGTCTGAATTCAGCTCAGGAACACCTCGAACAATCGCCCGATACTCTTTTTTTACCTCGCGCTGTTCAAACTGTCGGGAGATCTTCTGGTGGACCTGATTGTCACGAGCGATGACGATGACCCCGGTTGTATCGCGATCGAGGCGATGCACGATGCCGGGCCGCAGTTTTCCGGCAGTATCGCTGAGTTGATTGAAGTGAAACTGCAGTGCTGCCGCGAGTGTGCCTCGTGAACTGCCCCGTCCCGGGTGAACGACCATGCCGGCAGCCTTGTTGACGACGACCATGTGGTCATCCTCCCAGAGGATCTGCAGTGGCAGTTCCTCTGGCTCAATTCCCGGCCGTTCAGCATCTGTGAGCGTGACGTCAATCCGATCATTGACTCGCAGTCGCCGCGACGATCTGGGGGGCATTCCATTGAGCTGAACGCCACCGGCTTCGATGATTCGCTGCAACTGTGCCCGGCTGTGGTTGGGAAACAGCCTGCTGAGATAGTGGTCAAGCCTCCAGCCGTGGGCGCGGGCTTCAACGGTCAGTCTGACAGGAGCCCCGGTTTCAACCGGGATATCTGCGGGAGTCAGCGATTCAAGATCGTCCTCCGAGAACAGCTCCTCCCCTTCCAGGGTCATTCGCCGGTTTTCTCTGCGGGTGCCGAAGCAGCGTCAGCTTTTGGTTCCTCAGCCTTTGGCTCTTCAGCTTTGGGCTCTTCAGCTTTGGGCTCCTCAGCTTTTGGCTCCTCAGCTTTTGGCTCCTCAGCTTTGGGCTCCTCAGCTTTGGGCTCCTCAGCTTTTGGCTCTTCAGCTTTTGGCTCTTCAGCTTTTGGCTCTTCAGCTTTGGGTTCCTGCGGGGTCGCGGGTGTTTCGCCGGTGGCAGGTGCAGTTCCTGGGCTGAGCAGGTTTTCGAGTGGGTTGATGCCTGGGAACTGGGGCACAGGGGGAACGTTTCCGGGGCCATCCTGCGGCAGTCCGGTTTCTTCTCCGGGCTTGGGATCCTGCTTCTGGAACCACGCGTAGAAATCTTTGGTGGTCTGCTGTTCGAGTTTTTGAATGCGGGTTTTGGCGAGTTCGGCGAAGGTTTTTTCATCCGGGAATGACCTGGAGACCTGCTCCCATGCTGCGACGGCGGCCTTGACGGTTGCATCCTGACCATCACAGCGTGCTTCAGCCAGGCGGGCCATTCCGACGAGCAGTCGGAGTCGGATGTCACTGCTGATATCCTGGCTTTCCTCAATTCGCTTAAACGTTTCTTCAGCCTTTTTCAATTCTTCAAGTCCGACCTTGCGATTGGTGAAGAGGCTGGAGAGTGCATTCTGGAGGGTCAATTCTGCTTCGCGCAGCCGGGCGTAGTTTCCGATGGGAGTACCGACGGCATTGTCGGCGGCATCAGCGTACTGTTCCGGGGTATTTGCGGCCAGCAACAGGGCCGACTGGGCAGCGGTTGCCGGGGGTTGCCGTGAAATATAGACATAGACGGCAGAGGCAGCGAGGACAGCGGCGGCTGCATAGATCAGTGTTGTGCCGTTCCGCTGCAGCCACGGGCCTGATTCCCGCAGGATCTTTGCCAACTGCACATCATCTTCACGGTGAACGTATTGCTCATCCGACATCGTCGGGACTTTCCAGTGAGATCGAGTAAAAACCGGGGCCAGAGAAGCCCTGTAGTATAAAAAATGCAGGGAATCGTGGTCAAGCTGGGAGGCACGGGGAGCTGCAAGGCTCCTGACAGTTGAAATTGCCGATATTTTGAGTGTTTTACTCGGAGTAGACAAATTCGTTCATGCTGAAAATGGTCTGGCAGAGGTCTGTAAGCGCCTGCAGTCGCGGGTTTCCACCTTTTCCGGCCTGCTGAATTTCCTGAGTTTTAAGGAATTGCAGGGCGGCCTGATGCTCTTCCGCCGACGGCAGTCGGCTGAATGCCAGTTGCCAGGCGGCGTTCACTGCTGCGGCTGTGTTTTCGGCGGGAAGTCGATTGGCAAATCCGGTTGCCCACTTCCGAGCCTGGGGGCTGTTCATGAACATCAGTGCCTGCGGTGCGACCGTTGTCACCGGGCGCTGTCCGATGCTGACAAGGTGCTCCGGCCAGTCAAACAGCATCATCATCGGAATCAACTGACTGCGTTTGATGAAAAAGTAGATGCTGCGCCGCTGCATGTTCTGGTCCAGTGTTCCGGGGCCGAACTGCTGCAGGTTGAGCAGGCCGGCAACTGAGAGCATGGAATCACGAATCGCTTCAGCCTCCAGACGCATGGGGCTGCGTCTCCAGAGCAGCACGTTTTCGCGGTCCAGCTGCGATCGCTGCTCGTCAGCAGCACCGGACTGCATCCAGGTGCTGCTGGTCATGATCAGTCGGTGCATTCGTTTCAGGGTCCAGCCGTTGTGAACAAGATCGGCTGCCAGCCATTCGAGCAGATCAGGGTGTGACGGACGTTCTCCGGAGATCCCAAAATCGTTGGGTGTTGCCACGAGTCCGCGGCCGAAGTGATGCTGCCAGAGTCGATTGACGATGACGCGCGCGGCCAGCCGGCCGGCACCGCGGTCCGGGTCGGTGATCCAGTTTGCCAGAGACGCACGGCGATAGCTGGTGCGAGTCCAGCCGGCGGGCGGCTGCACAAGCCAGTCCCGGGAGTCGGTACTGGCGGGCATCAGGACCTGCAGGTAGCCGGGCTGCATGACCTGCTGCTTCTGATGCACGTCGCCGCGCTTCAGCAGCCAGGTTTCGGGGTAGAAATGCGGGAAGCCACGATCATCGGCATGGTGCCGCAGATGCGGAAGTCCTTCGCTGGTCACCATGACTGTGGCCAGTTGAAGTCCGGGCCCCTGTTTCTCGAGTGCCGCCACGGCCTGCAGCAGCTGCTGCATCTGTGGATCGATTCCGGCGAACCATTCGATTGCCGTCTTCCAGTGTTCTGTCGAGCGATCTGGGTTGCCGCGCAGAAATTTCAGGGCTGCGAGGACTGTTCCGCTGAGTCCGCTGGAGCCGGTTTCGGCCTGTGGCATCGGACGATCTGTCACCGATAGTCGGAATCTGCCGAGCGTGTGCCGGGGATTGGGGTGATTGAGGGTCAGTGTGACGGTCCAGCGAACCGGACCGGCGATTGAGACCGGCTGTTCAAAGTCGAAGACAGCGGCCTGATCTCGGCCGATCCCTCCGGCGTCGACCGCCCACCCCGAGACTTCTCGATCATCGATGGAGGCTGCAGCCGAGAGTTCGCCGGCGTCCTGCTGATGAGTCGCACGAGCGGCCGTCAGGCGGACCTGCAGCGGAGTGGCGTCGGCTGCAGCATCCACCGGGCTGCAGGTTACGGCGATGTTTCCGAGAGCAAAGTTGCCATTGGGTGCCCTGCCCGGTCCGCCCTGCGGCAGGCTTTGGTGAGTCAGGGCTTCCAGTCGAACAGCAGTCACCGCACCACGCTGTGTTTCTCCGGTCAGCGTGATCACTTCGCGCTCAGGTGGATCGCCGGTTGACAGAATGGAACCATCCGGTTGCGGCTGGAAGACAGTTCCGGCACTGGAGGTTACGTGTTTCAGATGCAGTGTTTCCCAGGGCGCAGCGGCCTGTTCTTCGGAGTTATCCCGCAGCCAATCCAGGAGACGTTCAGGCAGCACCGTGTTGCGATAGTCTGCTGCTGCCTGCCTGGCGGCTTGCAGCTGCATGTCGTATGCCTGCTGTCGCCGGCGATTTTCGTCGGGAGCAAGGTCGAGCTGGGTTTCGGAACGAATGGTGGTGGTAAAGGCGGCAGCCAGCGAGTAGTAGTCGCGGGCCGGAATCGGATCGAACTTATGATCGTGGCAGCGGGCACAGCCCACGGAGAGCCCAAGAAAGGTCACTCCGGTTGTCATCACCATATCGTCGAGTTCGTCGTACCGAGCTGATTCGAATTCCGTCTCGGTGAGCTGTGTCGGGAATGCACCTGCTCCGAGAAACCCGGTGGCCATCATGGCGTCAGGGGTCTGCGGGGCCAGCTCGTCTCCGGCCAGCTGCCAGCGCACGAACTGGTTGTAGGGCATGTCTGCGTTGAATGCGCGGATCAGGAAATCCCGGTAGAAATACGCCTGTGGGCGGTCGTAGTCCTGTTCGTAGCCGTGTGATTCAGCGAATCGGGCGACATCCATCCAGTGACGAGCCCAGCGTTCGCCATACTGCGGTGATTCCAGCAGTCGATCGATCAGATCCGGCCATGCCTGCGGATCGCTGCTGTTGACAAAGTCAGAGACTTCTTCGGGGGTCGGCGGCAGTCCCAGCAGGATGGCATAGGCACGTCGGATCAGGATGCGTTTTTCCGCAGGGCCATTCGGCCTCAGTCCAGCCGACTCCTGAGCTGCCAGCACAAAATGATCGATCGGGTTCCGGCACCAGCTGGCGGAGGTTACGGCAGGAACTGTCGGAGACTGCAGCGGTCGAAAGGACCAGAAACTGCGATCTTTGTCCGAGACAGTCATCTCTGCAGCGGGTTTTTCTGTGCGATTGCCCAGCGGTGCGTCGTACGGTGCGCCGAGATCGATCCATTTTGAAATGCTGCTGATTTCCTGCTCAGACAGTTTTGGCAGTTTCCATGGCATGTGCGGTTCAGCGGTATGAGTAATCAGCTGCACAAGCTGACTTTCGGCTGCTGATTCTGCGAGGAAACCGCTGTTCATCAGTGAGTCGCGAGTCGCCAGATCAAAATCACTTTTGACAGACTGGCCACCGTGGCATTCAAGGCATTTGGCTGTGAGTATTGGTCGCACTGCTGTGCGGAACAGTTCCAGTCCTTTTTTGGCTCGTTCAGGGTGATCCGGGGGGATCTGTCCCGCCGTCGGCGGCTGGGCGTTGAGCGACGTAATCAGCAGACTGAAGGCGGCAACCAGGCGCAGTTGGAACATGGCAGGTCGCATGGCAGGCGGATTCCCTTGGGCGGGGGGCTGAGGCGGGACGAACTTTGCTGCAGTCTACCGGGTTAATGCCCGGATTCCCAGATAAAACGACGCGCCAAATGCAACTCCGCGGTTCGTTTCCGGGTGCCTCGCGGATGACTGCAATCTGTGCTGAGTCCTGGTATACTGGGTCCGGCGGGCGTTCTGACAGCATTCCTTGCGGATTTTTTCTATGGCTTCAGCGTGGACCAGACTGCGTGGTCATCAGGAGCAGCGAGCACTCTTTGAACGATCCATGCGAAACAATCGCCTGTCTCATGCCTATGTGCTGGCCGGCCCTGATGGCATCGGCAAGCGGACCTTTGCGCGTTTGCTGGCGCAGTCGCTGTTTTGTCAGCAGACAACGGCTCAGGAGTTGGAGGCCTGCGGTACGTGTCGCAATTGTCGCAGTTTCGAGTCCGGAAACTGGCCGGACTACTTTGAAATCGGCCTGCCTGACGGCAAAACCGAAATTCCGCTCGAGCTGATACTGGGTTCAGCGGACAAGCGGGGACGTGAAGGGCTGTGCTTCGAACTGTCTTCTGCACCACTGGCGTCCAATCGCCGGATCGCTGTGATTGACGATGCCCAGCGGATGAATCTGGACGGTGGCAATGCCCTGCTGAAGACTCTGGAGGAGCCTCCCGCAAATGCTCTCATTCTGCTGATCAGCGAAAGTCCTGAGGCATTGTTGCCGACTATCCGCTCGCGATGCCAGTTGATTCGATTTTTTCCGCTGGTGCAGGAGGATCTTGAGCAACTGCTGCTGGAAAAGGGCATGGCAGCGAATGCGGATGAGGCCCGCGCCGCGGCTTTGCTGGCCGAAGGCAGTATGACTCAGGCGGAGCAGCTGCTGAATGCAGAACTGCGGGACCTGCGGGAACTGGTCGGCCGGGAATTCGCGGCATTTGAAGCGATGAAACCGCAGGAAGTTTCCAAACAGATTGCTGATCGTATCGAAAAGATTTCAGCCAGCACCGAGGATCAGCGGCAGAATACCCGCTGGCTGCTGAGTTTTCTTGCCGATGCAGTGCGTTTGAAGCTGCGTCGGATTACAGGTGGCGATCTGACTGATCCGCTGCTGCAAAGGATGGGGCTGCGATGTGCCTCGGACCTGTTGGCGATGCTGATCGACAGGATTCTGCAGGCAACCCTGCATGTGGATGCGAATTCGCCGGTCAGACTGGTGCTGGAAGCACTGTTTGATGATCTTGCCCGCTCGATGCGGCTGGGGCCGACCTCGGCCCGCTGAAATAAAAAAATCGGGGCCGCCACTTTCCAGTGACTGGCCCCGTTGAGACTGCCGAGCTGTCGAGTTTTACTCGCGGCTACTCTTCCATTTGTGCCAGATCGATTCCGTATTTCAGCCAGATTGTATTTCGCCAGTCATTCATAACCGGCTGGGCAATCAGGCCGCTGACAAGGCCGGAAATTTCTCCGCTGCGGAAACCAAACTGCTTGCCTTCCGTGAGGAATAACTGCTGCAGTACCGCTTCGTCTCCGATGCGGTCGGTGACCTGCACTACGTAGTAACTTTTCAGATCGTCGTCGGCGACTACGCCTGCTCGCTCCGGTCCAAGTTCATCGAATACGGATTTCATGAACCGATCACCTGCGGCTTTCAGCACACCGCCGGATTCGTCAGACCAGTTGATTGTGCCCAGTCGCAGTTGCGGCTGCTGAAAGCTCATCGGAGGTGCTGATTCCTGTTCCAGCCATGAGAACAGTTGGGTCTGTTTCACGACCAGGGCAGCGGACGCCGCGTCCCCCAAAACTGTCTGTCCCTGCAAGCTGTCGGCCATGGATTTTCGCTCAGCCTCGGGCAGGCTGAGACCGTCTGTTACAAGTTTCGCCAATGCCCCGGCTCGCTCTTCGGCCAGTTTGCGTGCCTGCTGACGCTTGAGTGTCAGAATGACTTCATCGCGGATTCCCGGATCTTCGAGCGTGGGAATGTGTGATGCGGAGAACTCGGTGATCCACCACGCGTAATGGGATTCATTTCCGGAGAGGTCGAACTGGTTTCGCACAGCACGATCGCTGGCGAAGAGGTTGGCATCTTCCCACGGATCACGCTGAGGGAAGCGTGAGAAGACCTCGTCTGCAACCGGGGCCCCGCTGGTGTAACCGAGGGCCGGGCCGATCTGCTCATCGGCAGCGAGATCCATACGATTCAGCAGCCCGGTTCGCACGAAACTGAGCCCCAGTTTTTCACCCAGAGCCTTCATCTCGTCCAGCAGCGATTTGTGGACTTCCTGCATTTCAGTGGCGATTTGCTCTGAAGTCATCGATGGGTTCTGATCCACGACCTGACGTCGAGCGGCTGAGCGTTTTCGTTCAATCTCGCGCAGCCCGGTCATGACTGCTTCCATTTTTTCGTCAATCGCTTTGCGAATGCGTTCCTCATGCAATTGTTCGCGAATTTCAGATTTGAGTTCATCGTCAAGCGGGCGATATTCGACGGGAGGGATCACGAAAGGTACGGGATCGGGCCCGCCGGTGGCCGGTGCCTGAGCAGCGGCGTCTGTGGCCGGTGCTGCGGGAGCATCGGCGGGTGGCGACTGGGCTGGTGCATCCTGGGCTGGCGGAGTCGTCTCGGCAGAAGGTTCTGCGGGCTTGTCGGTTTCGTCCTGGTAAGGCAGGCAGTTACCGTCAGGCTGAGGTGCCGGTGCAGCCGGCTGAGTGGCTGCCTCAGATTCTGCTTTTGGTTCAGCGGGCTGTGCCGGCGGAGTTTCCGGGGCCGGTGCTTCGGCTTTAGGTGCATCCGGAGCAGGTGCATCCGGAGCAGGTGCATCCGGAGCAGGTGTGGCCGGAGCAGGTGTGGCCGGTTCCGGTGTCACTGGTGCTGCGGGATCAGCCGGAGCAGCAGGTGCAGCAGGTGCAGCAGGTGCAGCAGGTGCAGCAGCGGGGTCATCAGCGGGGTCATCAGCGGGCTTTTCTTCGGGCTCCTTGCGATAGAAGGTATCCTTTTTTTCGTTGTAGAAAGTCTCGATTTCGGCATCTGTGGGTACCGGAGTACTGTCCTGTGCGGCTTTCCAGGAGAGCTCAAGGAATGCGAGGGAGGCTTTGTTGAACTGGCGAAATCCTGGCGACCCTGGTCCGTCCATTCCGGGGAATTTTTTGGCGTACTGAGCGAAGGTGGATTCGATTTCTGCGGTGGCAGGTTCGGGGACTTTGGGGAGGAAAGCATCCACATCCAGTTGAACGGCATTCAGGCGTTGCCGTACCTGTGTGCGGCGGAACATGTCATAATAAACGCCTGGGGGCTGAGCGACAGCGGCTGTGGAGGGAGACAACTGCGTGAATGCAAGGCGGGCAGCAATTTCATGTCGAAATGCTTCGAACAGCTGATCTTCAGAAACCGTCATTCCGCCGACGTTGAGTCCGGTTCGAATTTCGGCGAAGGCCTTTGCTGAGAGTCGGCCGTCGACGGCCTGGTTGATGAAATCCGAGACCATTTCGTCGGTAACAACGATTTGCATGGCATCGGCTTCGGCTTTCAGCAGTTCGCCGAAGATGGCATCTTCCTGCAGTGTTGTGTAGTAGCGGAACTGGGGCGCGAAGCGCTCGGTCCCGGCACCGTAGACTTTGCTGAAAGCCTGAGCCATGAAGGCGTTGCAGATGCTGCGGCGTGTGGAAGTTTCCTGAATCCGCTGGTCATCGAAGGCGCCGATGGCGGAATCCTGATAGAAGCCGTCGGTGGAGGAGATGGAGCCTGGAATCAGCCAGCCGGCGATTCCACCAAAGATTGCACCACCGATGCTGTACTGCAGCCAGCGACCCTGCCGGATGCCGGAGAAACCCATGATGATTCCGCCCAGCAGGACTCCCAGCATGACAAAGTGATTTGTCTGGTTGGACATCATGTCGCTGATGGTGAAGGCCACCATCGAAAGGATCACGATGCTGACCATGGTGATCTGCTGATGGCGACGGAAAAAAGTGAACGGAGTGCTCATGAGTAAAAACTCTTTGAAGCCGGGTGTTCCGGAGTTGGCGACAGAACGACTGACTTGACAGACGTCTGCACGATGCTTTATTCCAGTAACGCGGGAGGCACGGTCGTGGGTGAACAAAAGGCAAAGCGGAGATTCTAGCCGTCGGCAGTGCAGAGGCAAGGTCAACCAGAGTTTCCCAGCCTGCGGTTTGCCGTGATCGCGGTGGCAGTATGCACTGGGAGGTTGGGTTGCGGGACCCTGTCAGGCTGCCGGGCCCCTGTTTTCTCGATTTTCCCGGAAAGTGGTGCAAATCTCTCGAATGTGTTGAAATCCCCCGCCGTTCCGGCTTTGTTGTAGGGGGAATCTGCCGAGGCTGTATTTACGCCGGTCTGACCGGCTTTTCAGAAACTGATCGTTCATGGCTGCTCTCAAGAAAGCGCTGGTGATTGTGGAATCACCGGCAAAAGCTAAGAAAATTGCGGGATTTCTGGGCGATGATTACATCGTTCGGGCCAGTATGGGGCATATCCGCGACCTGCCATCCAGCGCCGCGGAGATTCCGCCTGCGCTGAAGAAGGAGTCATGGGCGACTCTGGGAGTCAACGTCAACGACGACTTTGATCCGCTGTATGTGGTGCCGGCCGAAAAAAAGAAGCTGATCACGGAACTCAAGGACGGCCTGAAAAAAGTCAGCGAACTGGTGCTGGCGACTGACGAGGACCGTGAAGGGGAAAGTATTGGCTGGCATCTGGTGCAGGTACTGAAGCCAACGGTTCCTGTCAGCCGCATGACATTTTCTGAGATCACAAAGCCGGCGATTCTCGAGGCCATCCGAAACACTCGGCAGGTGGACGAGAATCTGGTGCAGGCTCAGGAAACCCGGCGTGTTGTGGACCGTTTGTATGGTTACACGCTCAGTCCTCTGCTGTGGAAGAAGATTGCGCGGGGCCTGTCAGCCGGGCGGGTGCAGAGTGTTGCGGTGCGACTGCTGGTCAATCGCGAGATTGAGCGAATGAAGTTTCGCAGTGGTCGATTCTGGGACATTAAGGCGCGTCTGACTGCCGACTCGGGAGTGCCCTTCGAGGCTCTGCTGCAGTCGCTGGGTGGACGTCGCATTGCGTCGGGCAGGGATTTTGACGAGCAGACCGGACGCCTGAAGGCTGGTGCGGATGTGCTGTTGCTGTCCGAAGAGCAGGCGCGGGCCACGGTGCAGCGGATCGAAAAGCTGCCGTGGGTGGTGAGTGCGGTCGAGCAGAAGCAGCAGGTTCGTCGCCCATACCCTCCGTTCACAACCAGTACCATGCAGCAGGAAGCCAATCGAAAGCTGGGGCTGTCCGCTCGCCAGACCATGCAGATCGCACAACGTCTGTATGAGGAGGGCCATATCACCTACATGCGAACGGACAGTGTCAATCTGAGCGGTGAAGCGATTCGCGCCGCTCGGGGGCGGGTGGATGATCTTTATGGTCGCAGCTATCTCAGTCCGGAGCCGCGGCAGTTTTCCACAAAAACCAAAGGAGCCCAGGAGGCTCACGAGGCCATTCGCCCGGCCGGTACTGACATGCGCACAGCCGAAGAGCTCGGACTGTCCGGGCCTGAGTACCGTCTGTACCAGATGATCTGGAAGCGGACGATGGCAACACAGATGGCCGACGCGCTGCTGCGGTTTGATACAGTCACGATTGCGGCGGGCGATGCCGAGTTCCGGGCGACGGGCAGGACGGTGGAATTCCCTGGTTTCTTCCGTGCCTACGTGGAAGGCAGCGATGATCCGGATGCGGCAATTGAGGATCAGGATTCGACCCTGCCGACGATGCGTGAGCAGGATCGACTGGCTCTGCAGCAGGCGGAAGCCAATGCTCACGAAACCAAGCCTCCGGCACGTTTCACCGAGGCGACTCTGGTGCGGACGCTGGAATCGGAAGGAATTGGTCGTCCCAGCACATACGCCAGCATTTTGAGCACGATTGTGGATCGAGGCTATGTGCGGAAGAATGGCAATCAGCTGATTCCGACATTTACGGCGATGGCAGTCACGCGACTGCTGGAAAACTACTTTCCGCGTCTTGTGGATCTGGGCTTTACGGCACAGATGGAGCAGAAGCTGGATGATATTGCGACGGGATCGGCAGAACGTCTGCCTTATCTGCGTGAGTTTTACAACGGCCGTGAGGGGCTTGATGAGCAGGTGAAGCAGCGGGACGGGGATATTGATCCTCGCGATGCCTGTACGCTGTCGATTGACGGTCTGGATGCGGCGGTCCGAGTCGGTCGTTATGGCCCGTATTTCGAAAAGACTCGCGGGGAGGAAAAGCTGACCGCTTCGATTCCCGACACGATTGCTCCGGGTGAGATTACGAACGAAGTCGCCGATCGCCTGCTGGATGAGAAACAGCGTGGCCCGACGGCGATCGGTATGCATCCTGAGGAAGGTCTGCCGATTTATCTGAAGCGAGGCCCGCGGGGCCCCTATCTGCAGATGGGGGAGGTCACTGAGGATGGAAAGAAGCCGAAGTACTGCAGTGTGCCCAACTTTATCAGCACCGACAGTCTGGATCTGCCCACTGCACTGGAATTGCTGGCCTTGCCGCGGCAGCTGGGCAAACATCCGCTGACGGGGAAGGTTGTGAATGCCGGGATTGGCATGTTCGGCCCGTATGTGACTCACGATAAGGTGTTTGCGGGTTTTGATCGCAAAACGCATCAGTTTGAGCATGATGGTGAAACGTACAGCGTGCTGAATGTGCCGCTGGATGTGGCTGTTGAAATGTTGCGGAATACGCGCCGCAAATCTGCGCCGGTGGCATTGAAGGAGTTGGGGCCGCATCCGGAAGATCAGGCTCCGGTGCAGATCTTCGAGGGGCGTTACGGTCCGTACGTTAAGCACGGCTCTGTGAATGCCACTGTACCGAAGGAGACGGATCCGGCCTCTGTCACGATGGAGCAGGCGCTGCAATGGCTGGCGGCCCGGGCGGCCAGCGGTGGCAAGTCGGCTGGGCGTCGTGGCGGTGCGGCTCGGGGAGCCAAAAAGGCCGTGAAGAAGGCTGCGAAGAAAGCTGCCGGGAAGGCGGTCAGCAAATCGGCCGGCAAGGCCGCCAAAAAACGCGGTCGGGAAGTCTGACACGGAAGTCGGGAAGATCCACAACGAAAGAAGCCCGACTGCGAGAGCAGTCGGGCTTCCTGTTTGAACTGAACCGTGAACGCGATCATTCAGCCTTCGGTGCATCAGCAGCCGGAGCGTCAGCAGCCGGAGCGTCAGCAGCCGGAGCAGCGTCAGCGGGCTTTTCGCCTTCGGCAGGAGCGGCAGCCGGGGCAGCGTCAGCGGGCTTTTCGCCTTCTGCAGGAGCAGCGTCAGCTGGGGCAGCGTCTGCCGGAGCAGCCGGAGTTTCAGCCGGGGCAGCCGGTGCACCACCAGCAACGCCGGAGCCAGCAGCAGCACCGCCGCCGGCAGCACCAGTCTGCTCGCCACCACCGCAACCCACAGTAATTGACACAACAGCCAGCAGCACCAGTGCAGCAAGAGAACGCATCATCTTCATATGACCCAGCCTTTCAGTTTCCATCGGCCATCATCGGCACAAATTGACTCTGTTCCGCCGAAACCCCCCGTTTCGGCCACCGTCAACTGACACTAAACTACGGAAACCCGGTATAAATTCAACATCCAGCGATGCGAAAATCGATCACTTTCAGTTTTGGTGGCCAATGGCCCGATATCTGCGGGAATGCCGCCACGACCCTGAAAGTTTCGCTACAATACCTCGGAAAATGTACTTCGGGAGCTGAACGAGGGCGATTTTTGCCGTGTCAGTGCCAGGGGCAATTGCTGGACGGAAGATCAGGTTATGGCAGCCGGAGAAGACCGAGATCAGGAGGGATTTGAGGACAGCGTGGACGGTGACGCACTCACTCCTCGAAAGAAGGTGCGTCGATTTCCGACTGGTCCGGGTGTGTACCTGATGAAGGACGGTGAAGGGCGAGTGATTTATGTTGGCAAGGCCGTGAATCTGCGGAACCGTGCTTCGAGTTATTTTACGGCGGCGGCGGAGGTGGATCGCAGGACGGCCGATCTGGTGCTGGAAATTCGAGATGTGGATTTCATCGAGGCGGAGAGTGAGGTAGATGCGTTGCTGATGGAGGCGCGGCTGATCAAGGACATACAGCCTCGTTTCAATTCTCTGCTGAAGGACGACAAGACTTTTCCGTATCTGCAGATTACGACGCGGGAAGATTTTCCGCGTGTTGAGTTTACTCGTCAGCCGGAAACGTCGGGAGTGCGATTGTATGGTCCGTTCACCAGTGCGGGTCAGTTGCGTGGCACGATAGCGGTGCTGCAGAAGATTTTTCGATTCAGGACGTGTTCGCTGGACATTGATGAGAAGGACGAGCGTTGGCGCTGGTTCAGGCCCTGTCTGCTGGCCAGTATTAATCAGTGCACTGCGCCATGCAATCTGAGGATCAGTCGTGAGGAGTATCGTGAGGACATCCGTCGGCTGCGATTATTTCTTGATGGTGGCCGTCCGGCGCTGCTCAAGGAGATGGAGGGGTCGATGAAGCAGGCTTCCCGCGAGCTGCGTTTTGAGAAGGCAGCGAGGATACGGGATGAGATTCAGGCTCTGGAGAGTCTGAATCTGCGGGGAGACCTTGAGAGTCATGCGCAACCGGAGGTGTTCTACACGGATCCGCGGAAGGGTCTGGAGGGATTGCGGAAATTGCTGGGTCTGTCTGAGATTCCCCGCCGTATTGAGGGGCTGGACATTGCTCATCTGCAGGGCAGCGAAACGGTGGCCAGTCTGGTGCAGTTTATTGATGGATTGCCCTTCAAGCCGGGTTACCGGAAGTTCAGGATTCAGACTGTCGAAGGTGTGGATGATTTTGCGTCGATGCGTGAAGTGATTACTCGTCGTTTTTCGCGTTTGAATGAGGAGGGCGATGTCTTTCCGGATTTGCTGCTCATAGATGGTGGCAAGGGGCAGTTGAATGCGGTGATGGAAACATTTCAGCTGCTCAGCATTACTCCACCGCCCACGGTGTCACTGGCGAAGCGTGAGGAGGAGATTTATGTGCCGGGTGCAGCGGAGCCGCATCGATTGAGCCGTCATTCGTGGGCTCTGCGTCTGCTGCAGTATATTCGCGATGAGGCTCATCGATTTGCTCAGCATTACCATCACATGCTGCGGCGACGCTCGTCACTGGGAGAGCAGAGTGGTCGTCGTCGGGGAAAGCGTCGCGGGGATAGCTGATTCGAGGAAGTCTGCTCAGGGAAGGGAGTTTGCTGTGTCGGAAGACCGCAGGGTACGCACATTTCGTCAGCGTCTGGAGGACAGGCTTCGTGAGGCGATCATAGCGCGTCATCGTCGCAGTGGCGTGGTGTTGTTCAGCGACACAACTCTGCGGGATGGTGAGCAGATGCCGGGTGCCACGCTGGAGCCGCATGAGAAGTTGCGGATCGCGCTGGCCCTGGAAAAGGCCGGTGTACATTCTCTGGATGCCGGTTTTCCGGCCAGTTCGGAAGCGGATGTGGAAGCCATTCGACTGATGGTGGGTCGGGTGCGGGGCCCGGTGCTGACAGCGCTTTGTCGGACGGTACGCAGTGACATTGACGCGGCAGATCGCGCTCTGGATGGAAACCCGGTGCACAAACGCGGGGTCAGTCTGTTCTGCGGAACCAGTCCGCTGCATCGCACTTACAAGCTTGGGAAGAGTCGGAGTGAGATTCTGCAGTTGATTTCCGACACAGTCGGATACGCGGCGGAGAAGTTTCGGATTGTGGCGTTCAGTCCTGAAGACGCCAGCCGCACGGAAGTCGACTTTTTGTGCGAGTGCTATCGTGAGGCTATTCGCGCGGGGGCGACGACAATTGGCTTTCCTGATACGGTGGGGCTGCTGACTCCGGAAAAATCACGGGACTTCATTCGGCGGATTCAGGACGGAGTGCCGGAGCTGCAGCGGGCTCTGCTGGCGGTCCATTTTCACAATGACCTGGGTCTGGCTGTCGCCAATACTCTGGCGTGTATCGCAGAAGGCGCCAATGTGGTGCAGTGCACTGTGAATGGAATCGGCGAACGGGCGGGAAATGCTTCGCTGGAGGAGGTCGTGATGGCACTGACACTCCATCAGGAGCAGTACGGGCGGACCCACCGTGTTGATACTCGGATGCTGGCCCCCCTGTGTCGTCTGGTGGCAGAGCTCACAGGGGTCGGTCTGCCGCTGATGAAACCTGTTGGCGGAGCGAACATTTTTGCGACTGAAGCGGGAATTCATCAGGACGGACTGCTGAAGAATCCGGACACCTATCTGCCGTTCCGGCCTGAAACGGTAGGCGGTGATGAGATACGGCTGGTGCTGGGAAGGCACAGTGGTCGTCGGGCGGTCGCACATCGCCTGCAGGGACTTGGTATTCCCCATAATGAGGCACGGGTGATTCGCATCACGGAGAAGTTGAAGCTGCTGCCCAAAGGGACGATTGTGGATGATGTTCTGTTGCAGCAGATAGCCGCAGACACCCTGTAAATCGAGCCCCGTCCATTCAGTTTCGGAATTCCCTATGGCCTCTGTTCTGGTCGATACCCACTGTCATCCCGAATCTGATTCGTTTCGTCAGGATTTTGAAGAGGTGCTGGGGCGTGCTGCAGCCGCCGGGGTGGTGCAGTTGCTGGCGATCGGCATTTCCGCCGCCACCAGTCAGGCCGTAGTCCTCCTGTCCAACAGGTATCCTGGAATTTCGGCCGTGGTGGGAGTACATCCGAACCATACTCATGAGATTCGGCCGGGGGACTGGGAGCGGATTGAGGAACTGGCATTTCATCCGCGGGTCGTGGGGATTGGCGAGACGGGTCTTGATAACTACTGGAAAGACGTCCCACTGGATCTGCAGTACGATTCGTTTCGACGACATATTCAGTTGTCCCGTCGGTGTGACAAGCCATTTGTCGTGCACTGTCGTGAGGCTGAGGCTGAAGTTCTGGAGGTGCTGCGTGAGTCAGCGGAGACTGCTCCTTTGCGGGGTGTGATGCATTCGTTCTGCGGCAGCGAAGCGACAGCGACTGAATGTCTGCAGATGGGAATGTTTCTGTCCTTCAGTGGTATGCTGACGTATCGCAGGAATGATGAATTGCGAGCGGTGGCAGCTCAGGTCCCGCTGGATCGGCTGCTGATCGAAACGGATGCTCCGTATCTGGCCCCTCAGCAGTACCGTGGCAAACGCAACGAACCTGCGTGGGTTGCCGACACATGTGCCTGTCTGGCGGAAGTTCATGGCATGTCGATGGAGGAAATGGCAAAAATCACGACGGGCAATGCGCGTCGCCTGTTCAGGCTGGATTGTGAGTCACTGAATCTGCCACCGTCGGCTGATGCTGTTTGACGGAAGTTCAGTCAGTCGATGAAGGCAAATTCATTTGTGTTGAGCAGTACCAGGCACAATGATGCGAGTGCCAGCTGCTCGGGACTGGCGGGCTCTGCGGTGGGCTGTGCCTGCAGCGGCATACTGAACCTGCTGCTGATGGCAGTCTGCACAGCCAGCCGTTCATCCGGATTCAGCTGACGCTCGAAGACCACCAGCAGGCTGAGGTGTCCGTGCCAGTATTCGCCCGCGATATTCCCCTGCTGCCCAATGACCCACGGTGTATCAAGGCGTCTGGGGGGGAGTCTGGCTGACTGGAAGGCAGCCTGTCGCAGTCCCTGGAACAGCACAGCACCGTTGGGACCATTGGCAGCCGTCAGCAGGAATGGTTGATCGCCCTGCTGCAATTCGCCAACTCCGGACAGCGCGTCGCTCAGGCGGAAGGCTCGTTCGCCAGTGAGTCCCACGAACAGGGATTCGGTGGAGTTACCATCGCGGCCGCTCCAGTTCGACAGCAGTTCCCGGTGTCCTGCGGCGGCGCGATCGGTCGCGACGGCAAACGCGGTGAACTCATCCTGATCCAGCAGTCCAGTGCCAAGCTGCAGGAAGCTGTCGCGTCCGTTGAACTCCACAGCGGCATGGTTGTTTCCCGGCAGTTTGCTGAGCATTGGCCGTCTTGCGGGTACAGGCTGGGTGGCAGTTCGCCCGGCGGTATCACGGCTGAGCCAGAGTTCGACGGATCCGTCCGGGGACAGCTGGATTCCTGTGGATGCGTCCAGCAGCAGCCGCACTTCGGTTGCGAGGGGCACATGTTCCGCCGGGGCGGCGATTTGTCGGCAGACCGCTGCAACAGCCGGGGCAACGCGTGTGGGCAGTGAGTTCTGCTTGCCTGCTGCCGCGGTCCGGAGGCTTTCGGCAAGGAGACGTTTCTGAGTTGCGAGGTGCTGGAGGCTGTCGGACAGTTCCTGCTCGTCAGGCTGACGCTGCAGGATTGCCTGCCAGATGTGCCGGACCTGGGCGGCCTGTCCGGGGACGGGGGCCGTGGTGGCAGCCAGTGCTTCGGCACGCTGGTGCATAAACTGATTGTTCAGCAGTGTCAGCGCCTGAGGGGCAACGATTGAGACATCCCGGCGCCCGCAGGAAATGGTGGTGTCGCACTGATCGAAGGTGGTCATCATAGGTGGCTGCAAACTGCGCTGCAGATACATGTAGAGACTGCGGCGCAGTTGTTCTGCCGGTGGTGATGCTGTCCATGCGGCATCTTTTTTCGAGAGGCCTTCGAGGGCGTCCGTGCTGAGAGTGGGCACGAAACCGGGGCCTCCTGTTCGCCGATCCAGTTCCCCGGACGCGACCAGAAACGCATCCCGGAGGGATTCGGCGTCCTGCCTTCGCCGATTGGCTCGCCACAGCCATCGGTTACCGGCGTCGATGGAACTGCAGTGCTGTTCCTGCGGATGCTGCGCTGACTGCCTCCATGCGGCGGAGGTCAGTATCAGGCGGTGCATGTGCTTCAGGCTGCCACCACTGCGGAGCAGTTCGCGGGCGAGCCAGTCCAGCAGCTCAGGATGGCTGGGCTGATCGCCGGTGAAGCCGAAGTTGCTGGTGCTGCGAACGAGCCCTTCACCGAAGTGGTGCATCCAGAGTCGGTTGACAATAACTCGCGCAGCAAGTGCGTTCTGCGGGCTGGCAATCCAGTCCGCCAGCTGCAGTCTGAGCCTGGTGGTGCTGCCCGTGTCCGCCGCAGCAAAATCACTGCGGCCTGGGGCTGGCAGGCAACTGAGCGGACCTGCGGAAACAGCCTGCAATGGCCTGTGACGCTCGCCGTTTTTCAGAACATGCAGTGGCTGGGGCTGTCTGGTGAGGTCAGTCCATCCCAATACTTCGGGATATCCCAGTGCTGCTGCATCCGGTCCACCCAGCAGCGTGCGACTTCCGGCTTTCAGTGGCCCCGGCCAGAAGGCTGCAGCAAATCGATAATAATCGGACTGGGGAATCGGATCGAATTTGTGATCGTGGCAGCGTGCACATTTGACCGTCAGTCCGAGAAAGGCGGAGGACGTCGTGTGTACCAGATCTTCAAGTCGTTCATAAACGTAGTCCTCAGGGTCATTCGGCTCATCGTTCCATGTGCCCAGTCGCAGAAATCCGGTGGCAATCACAGTCTGTTCGCTGCGATTCGGGACTTCGTCTCCTGCCAGCTGCAGGCGGACAAACTGATCCCAGGGAAGATCTGCATTCAGTGCCTGCACGACCCAGTCTCGATACTTCCAGGCAAATGGTTTGGGCTGGTCGCGTTCATAGCCACTGGTGTCGGCATAGCGTACCACATCCAGCCAGTGTCTGGCCCAGCGTTCACCATAGTGCGGCGATGCGAGCAGGCGGTCAAGGAGTTGCTGATACTGAACGGCAGTCAGCCCCCCCTGCCCTGCCCTGTCTGCGGCAGCAGCCAGTTCCATGTCGGATTGCAGCGGTGGCAGTCCGGTTACCACCCAGCTCAGCCTTCTCACCAGTTCCCGTGCTGTTGCCGCCGGGGCAGGTGTCAATTGATGTTGCTGCAGTCCAGCCGCAAGGAATCGATCAATGGGATGCGATTGCCAGGTGTTCCACGGGACAGCAGACGGTTGCGGTGGCTGAGCCGTCTTCAGGGGCTGCAGTGACCACCAGTCACGACCGCCGCGGCTGGTCAGAGTTTTTTCGAAGAGATCCAGCACGCGACCGGCGGGAACTTTGGCACCCTGATCAATCCAGCGTCTGAGCACATCCACTTCCGACGGGGGAAGCGGACGAGCGTGGCCGTTGGCAGGCGGCGGCATTTCAGCTGCAAGGACTCGAGCCAGCAGCAGGCTGCCGGCTGCATTTCCTGGAATCAGTGCCGGACCGCTGTCTCCACCGCGTCGCTGATCAGCGGCAGTTTCCAGCGACAGGCCACCGGAGGGATTGTTGTTCTGGTGACATTCGAGGCAGCGACTGAGCAGGACGGGAGCAACATCCCGGTCGAAATCGGGGTCTGTCTGTCCTGCCACCGGCCTGATCAGGACCGTGAAGGCGATCAGTGTGATGCGGATCACAAGCGACATTCAGCGACTCCGGAATTCACGGCTGTTTGCCCTGTTTTTTAGCTGTCCCGGGCTTTTTTTGCGGGCTGATGGCCTCTCCGTCAAACGGCTGGTTGCCGTAGGCGGATCGCGGAACCTCAGCGGTGTCACCGACTTGCTCACGCAGCCGCTGCAGTTCGGCCTGCAGTTCCTGTACCACCTGAGCATACTCCGGATCCCCGTAGTAGTTCCTGGTCTCCTCAGGATTTTGTTGTCGATCGAGCAGTTCCCATTCGTCGATATCCGGCTTGTAGTAGTGCACCAGTTTGTAGCGATCGGTGATAACGCCCATATGTGGCCGCACCCGATGCGGGACAGGGAATTCGTAATAGTGATAGTAAAGGCTGGTTCTCCAGTCCGCCGGGGTTTGCCCCTGCAGAATCGGCAGCAGGCTGCGTCCCTGCATATCGGCCGGCTGCGGGAGTCCGGCGATATCGAGGAAAGTCTGAGCAAAGTCAACAAGTGAAACGATTTCCTTCTGCACGGACCCTGGTTTCACAACGCCCGGCCACCGCACCATCATTGGTGTGCGGAGTGATTCTTCGAAGATCCAGCGTTTATCGAACCAGCCGTGTTCTCCGAGGAAGAATCCCTGATCGCTGGTAAACACGACCACCGTGTTTTCGGCTTCCCCCTCATCCTCAAGGGTCTGCATCAGTCGTCCGACATTTTCATCGACCGCTTTTACGCAGGCGAGGTAGTCATGCATGTAGCGGTTGTATCTCCAGCGGACAAGTTCCCTGCCCTGCAGTCCTGCTGCCAGAAATTTTTCATTTCGAGGTCCGTACCAGGCGTTCCACTGCTGCAGTTGTTCAGGAGACATATTGGGTGCGGGACGCAGTTTGGCGTCCAGTTCCGTAAAGGTTCGATCAAGTCCCATGTCGTGATCGGAGACTGCGCGACTGCGACCTGCAAAATCGTCGAACAATGTGGGGGGCTCGGGATAAACCCGATCGTTGTCCCAGCCAAGGTGCCGAAGAGCGGGTGCCCATTCGCGATGTGGCGCTTTGTGCTGGCTCATGAGGAGAAACGGTTTTGTGCGATCCCGCTGCTTCAGCCAGTCAATCGACAGATCAGCGATCAGGTCGGTTGTGTAGCCGTTGAGTTTGACTTTTTCGCCGTTGCGAATCATCGGTGGGTTATAGTAGAGCCCCTGGCCGGGCAGAATTTGCCAGTGATCGAATCCGGTGGGGTCCGAGACGAGGTGCCATTTGCCGATCATGGCAGTCTGATATCCGGCAGCTTTCAGCAGTTTGGGGAAAGTTGTCTGTGAGCTGTCGAAGGTGCAGTTGCTGTTGTTGTAGAAGCCGTTGCGGTGGGAGTATTTGCCGGTCAGGATTGTTGCCCGGCTGGGGCCACAGATGGAATTTGTGACCAGACAGCGATCAAAGCGGGCACCCTGTGCGGCCAGTTTGTCGATATGGGGTGTTTCCAGAAGGTGTCGACTTTCACCGTAGGCACTGATGGCCTGGCACGTCAGGTCGTCGCAGAAGATGAAGACAATATTCGGCCGACGAGGTGAGGACTGTGCAGCGGGCGACTGAGCAGTGCTGGTGGCCGGCGTAAGCAGCCAGCAAAGCAGAAGTGTCAGCAGGCAGGTTGTTCGGAACATGGTTCGGCTTTCAAAGTTCAGTTGCGGCAGACAGTTTCGTCCAGATTCAGTACCAGATTGCAGAGCATGGTCCACGCGGCCAGTTCCACAGCGGGCAGCTGTGCGGCGACGGCAGCTTCCCCGTTTTGAATCACGAGGGCTGCTTTTTCGGGGTGAGTTTCAAAGTGTTTTCGCTGAGTGTTCAGGGCCTGCTGCAGGATCGGCAATTCCTGTTCAGCGGGTTTTCGGGCCAGCACAGTGCGATGCAGCAGGGTGATGCGAGCGGTGTCATCACCGGTGGATTGCAGCAGTCGTTCCGCGAGGACTCTGGCAGCTTCAAAGTGCTGCACGTCGTTCATCAGCTGCAATGCCTGCAGCGGAGTGTTGCTGCGTTCGCGGCGACTGCAGAACTGTTCGCGGTTTGGTGCGTCGAAATTTGTCATGAACGGTGGCGGCGCCGTGCGTTTGATGAAGCAATAAACGCTGCGGCGGTAGAGCGCACTGCCATGTTCCTGCATATAAAATCGGGTGTTGCTGTTTTCATAACCGACGGGCTCCCAGATGTCCGGTGGCTGATAGGGCATGACCCCTCGACCACCCATGGTGGCATCCAGCAGGCCGCTGACGTACAGCACATTGTCGCGGAGTTGTTCCGCATCAAGGCGAAACCTTGTACCGCGGGACAGCAGGCGGTTGTCGAAATCCAGCTGCAGGGCAGATTCTGTCGCCACTGACGCCTGGCGGAATGTGGCTGATGTCAGCAACAGTCGAAAGAACTGTTTCTGATCCCAGCCTGAGTCGCGAAATTCCGTGGCCAGCCAGTCAAGCAGTTCAGGGTGTGAAGGCGGATCTCCGCGAGTACCAAAATCATCGCTGGTGCGGACAAGTCCTGCGCCGAAGACCTGCTGCCAGATGCGGTTGACAGTCACCCGGGCAGTCAGTGGGTTTTCCGGTGAGGTGAACCAGTTTGCCAAATCCAGTCGGTTGGCGCGGCGCCCTGTCAGTGGCTGACCATCCTGGCTGCGAAGAGGTGGGAACTGAGCAGGAACACCGGGTTCCACCCTCGCGCCACGTTTGTCGTACTGTCCACGCTCCATGATGAAAGCTTCGCGAGGCTGCGGCAGGTCAGTGAACATAAAAGTCCCAGGGACCTCGTCCAGAACCGCAGCCCGTCGAGCGAGAGCCGCATCGAGGGATCGGCGTTCAGCCGCAGCCGGGGAATCTTCAGCACGCTGCACCACCCGTCTCCAGAAAGTCTTCAACTGCAGCAACTGGGTGGCATCAGGAGTGTCCTGCGGGCCCGCCACCAGCAGTTTCTGAAGTTCCGGGGGCAGTCCGTCAGGACTTGTACCCCTGGAGATTTCCCACCAGGCGTTGAAGGAAGCGCGGGGATCACGTCCGGCAACAAGACGACCGGAAATACGCACACTGTCGATACGAACTCGACCTCCGTCCTGTCCGAGCACCAGCGATTTGATGCGTGCGCCGGGAGTTGAGCCGGCCTGCAGGAGCGGGATTTCCAGCGAATGCCAGGTTCCGGGGGCTGGCAGGCTGCCCATCTTTTTGCCTCCCGACACCTCCATTTCGTCGGTCCAGATGGAACGTCGAGTCCGACCGTCATCGTACTGAATTTTGAGGCTGCGGGGCGGATGTCGCGGATCTGTCCAGACATCAACAGTCAGGATTCCATCGGCAGGGATGATGATTGGAATAAGCGTCAGATCAATGGTCAGTTCGTAGTCTGATCCGTAAGCCAGTTCCAGTGAGCGAGCGTCTGTGTTTTCCCCGGCCTGCGAACTGCGAATCCATACGGCTTCATTTCGTGAGGTATTACGGGATCGGCTGCCGGGAGGCAGGAGATCGTCGAGGATCAGATCACTGACGGGGCGTTCTGCTGCGGGGTCTGCAGGTTCATCCGTGAGTCTGCCGGCAGCGGCTGCCTCGCTGAGTGATTTCTGCAACTGCTCCTCCGCCAGCCTTAAACGCTCTTCGGCGTCGTCGCTCAACCGTTGCTGTTCGGGCGTTCGGACTCGCAGAAATGGCTGCGTGCGGCTGATGTTGCCATCCATGCCGGGGTCGGCTGCCGAGTAGAAAAAGGCATACATGGAGTAGAAGTCGCGCATAGTAATCGGGTCATATTTGTGATCGTGGCAGACTGCGCAGCCCGCCGTCACACCCATCCACGTCTGCATGGTGGTGCTGGTCCGATCCACCGCATAGCGATAGAGCCATTCTTCATTGATCGCGCCGCCTTCGCTGGTTGTTACATTGCAGCGGTTGAATCCGGTTGCCACTTTCTGTTCGAGTGTCGCCTCGGGCAGCAGGTCGCCGGCAAGTTGCCAGGTGGTGAACTGATCAAATGGCAGATTGCGATTGTAGGCACTGATGACCCAGTCGCGCCACGCCCACATTTCGCGTTCATTGTCCAGATGCAGACCGTGAGTATCAGCGTACCTGGCAACATCGAGCCAGTGCCGCGCCTGCTCTTCGCCATAGCGAGGCGACTGGAGATACCTGTCGATCATGCGCTCATAAGCACCCGGCGACTGATCCTGAAGGAATTCATCGACTTCGGACACCGCTGGTGGCAGGCCTGTCAGTACAAAAGCAACGCGGCGGATCAGAGTGGTGCGATCTGCCTCCGGCTGCGGCTGCAGTCCTGTCTGTTCCAGCCGGTTGAGGACAAAGGCGTCAGGAGGATTGCGGACCCAGTCTGCCCGACTGACGGCGGGGAGCGGGGGCCGGACCGGGGCTTCAAATGCCCAGTGCTTCTGCCACACTGCACCTTCCTCGATCCAGCGACGGAGCAGTTGCTTCTGCTGAGCGGTCAGAGTTTTACCGGTTTCCGGAGGCGGCATCTGTATGTCGGTGTCGGACGAGTCAATCCGTTTGAGAAGTTCGCTGCTGTCGGGCTTGCCCGGTTTCACGGCTGCCCGTCCATCATGGTCCAGTAAGGCGCCTTCCGGTGTATCCAGGCGCAGATCGCCCTTGCGAGTACCAGCATCGAAACCATGGCATTCAAGGCAGTTGGCAGCAAGGATCGGGCGAATGTCCCGATTGAACTGCACACGGTCCGCCGGATCTGTTGCCTGAGCCGCAGCGGACAGCAATACGCAGACGATCCATACAGCCATGCCTGCAGGAGAAGCGATGGTCCGCAGGGACAGGGTGAACTGAATTCCCGGCATGGATGTGTCCAGGTGGAGGGGGACTGGCTGGAAGGAACCGAGGGCAGCCGGAGGTGACGGCCCTGATCTCGGTGAATTGTATCAGGATTCGCAGCCATTTTGCCACCCTTGAGTGAGTTTACGGGCGGGTCAGCATGCAGAACCGGTCCAGCGGAACGCCGATCGCCCGGAAGACTTGTCTTTTGGCCCAATTCCAGCGAGATTGCAGGTCCTCAGGGGGAATTGGGTCCTCCGGATTTCCTCACCATCACCCCACCACTCAGGGAATTCAGGCTATGACTACGTTCGGTCAGTCAACAAATCGACGTCAGTTTTTGCAGCAGTCAGCTGCGCTGATCGGTGCCGCAGGCGTGCCGTCAGTGCTGCAGGCAGGGAATCGCCACAAACAATTGAATGTTGCGGCGGTAGGTGTCAACGGGATGGGATGGGCCGACCTCAACAGTATTGGCACACATGCAGCTGTGAAATTTGTTGGCTTCTGTGACATCGACTCGGCACGTTTTGACAAGGCTGATGCAGCCTATCCCGGTGTCAGGCACTGGGCCGATTATCGTGAAATGCTGCAGCACCTTGGCGCGACTGTGGATGCGGTGATCGTGTCAACTCCCGACCATATGCATGCACCGGTGGCAATGGCTGCCATGCAGATGGGAAAGCATGTTTACTGCCAGAAGCCGCTGACACATACCGTGTGGGAAGCGCGGCAGATGACACTGATGGCGGAAAAGGCCGGCGTGACAACTCAGATGGGCAATCAGATTCATTCGGCAAAAGAGTATCGACTGGGGGTACGACTGCTGCAGGACGGTGCGATTGGTCGAGTGCGGGAAGTGCATTCGTGGGTTGGAGTGCAGGGGCGGCAGTACTGTCAGCGGACGGATCGCCCGGCAGCGGCCGATGTCCCAGCGACGGTCAATTGGGATCTCTGGCTGGGAGCAGCACCGGAGCGTCCGTTTGCCGCTGAGGTTTATCATCCCTTCAAGTGGCGTGACTGGCAGGACTTTGGTTCCGGAGCCCTCGGCGACTTTGGCTGCCACATTCTGGACCCGGTATTCTCGGCTCTCGGTATCCGACATCCGACCAGTATTCTGGCCGAAAATTCCGGAACAACTGCTGAAGTCTGGCCGGGGCCGGAAACTGTCACGTGGGAGTTTGCCGGGACGAAGTACACGACTGGAGCGATCAAAGTGATCTGGCGTGACGGCGGACTGAAGCCTGCGCTGGAACTTGCCGGCATGCCCGCTGACCGGCAGCTGCCCAATGCCGGTTCACTGTTCATTGGCGAAGGTGGCACGATGGTGCTGCCGCATGTGGGTATGCCGCAGCTGTATCCGATGGACAAATTTGCGAACTACAAACTTCCCGACGTCGCCGGTGCCAGTCACTGGCACGCCTGGGTGGATGCAGTGCTGGCAGGGCAGAAAACCACGGACGGTTTCGACTACGCTGGTCCCCTGACCGAGACCGTGCAGTTGGGCAACGTGGCAGCTCGCCTGCCAGGTCAGAAGATTCAGTGGAACGCCGAAGGTTTCCGTACGGATCTGCCGGCAGCCGATAAACTGCTGACAAAGCCGTATCGCAGCGGTTTCGAGGTACGGCCGGTTTGACTTTTGCTGCAGCCGGACTGCAGCGCACTGCCAACCGCGCGGACAGCCAGTCCGCGCGGTTTGACTTCATAGCAGTTGCCGGCGAGCCTGCTGCAGGGTTTTCAGGAACGCCTGCACGTCGTCCGCAGTGTTGTAAACTCCGAAACTAACGCGAGTTGATCCGGCAATTCCGAGATAGTTGTGGAGCGGCATTGTGCAGTGGTGTCCATGACGAGTGAACACGCCGTGGCTGTCAAGCAGCGCGGCCAGATCCTCGGGATGAACGCCGTCGATCAGAAAGCTGACAATGGCACCGCGATGTTCAGGGGCCGGTCCGAAGATCCGCAGTCCGGGGATCTCACGAAGCCCCTCGAACAGCAGCCGGGTCAATTGCTCTTCATGCTGATGCACGGCGCCGAGCCCCAGTTGCTGCAGCCAGCGAATGGCCGCGCCCAGTCCGATCACCTGCACGATTGGCATCGTACCGGCTTCAAATTTTGCAGGTGGTCGCGACCAGACAGAGCGTTCGACAGTCACCTCGGAAATCATGTGACCCCCGAACACCACCGGTTCCATTTCCTCGAGCCGTGACTGGCGTCCGTACACGATTCCCACTCCCGTGGGACCGTAGACTTTGTGTCCGCTGAAGACCAGGAAATCGATGTCATCAGCTGCAACGCTGGTGGGGAGGTGCGGGACGCTCTGGGCGCCATCGACCACGAGGCAGGCGCCGATTTGACGGCACCGGCGGGCAATCTCTCTGATCGGGTTAATGGTTCCCAGCATGTTGGACATGGCGGTAACGGCAACAAGCCTGACTCGTTCAGTGAAGACGGAGTCGAAGGCGGAGGCGTCGAGACGACCGTCCGGGGTGAGTGGTATGAGTTTGAGCGTGGCTCCGGTACGGATTGCCACCTGCTGCCACGGGACGAAGTTGGCGTGATGCTCCATCACGGTCGTCAGGATTTCGTCACCGGGACGCAGACGCGGCAGTGCCCAGCCTGATGCAATCAGGTTCAGTCCGGCGGTGGTTCCGGCGGTGAACACGATTTCGTCCGGAGATCGAGCCCCGAGGAAATTCGCTGTCAGTTCGCGAGTTGCCTCGAACTCTTCATCAATCCGCACTCCGAACTGGTAAGTGCCTCTGTGAGCGTTTGCGTAGTACTGTTCTTCGACCTCGCGTTCCTTCTCGATGACGCAGGCTGGCTTCTGCGAAGACGCTCCGCTGTCAAGCCAGACGGGAAACCGTCCGTCTCCAAGGGGCCTGTTGAGCACCGGGAATTGTCTGCGGATCTGCTGGACATCAAAACGCGGGGCCGGACACAACGGCAGTACCGTGCCTGGGGAAGCGGCTGAGTCTGCAGCGGGCAATCCGGAGGTGACGGCGTGTTTACGAGCGAGCAGCTGGATGCGTTCCACCATTCCGCGCAGTCCGTTTCGTCGCTGCGGAGAAATGTGCTGCTGCAGATTCAGCTGCCGAAACACTGCCTGAATGTCAAAACTGAGTATACCGGCGGCAGTCATGCCGTCGTAAGCGGACTGCAGGATCGCAATCAGCCCCCGAACGATGTTGGAGTCGCTGTCAGCCAGAATTCGAATGACCGCGTCGTTGCCGTGGCCGCTGACGTCAGCAGAAAGCCACACCTGACTCTGGCACCCGTAGACTCGGTTTGCGTCGGTGCGCAAAGCTGTTGGGAACGGCGGCAGATCGTCGCCGAGTTCCAGCAGGTATTTTGACTGGTCCTCGCGGTCCAGGTCGGAGAACTCTTCAAAGATCTCCTCCAGTGACAGCCCCATTTCACTTCCCCCTGTGTTTACCGTAGGGCCTGTTGCCAGGATCAGAGGATTTCGAGTACCGGGCCGGCGGGAGACCGGATCAGTTCCCGGAAGATCTGAACAGCCACATTCTGGCAGACGGTCCTCAGATCTTCCCGGGCGGGGTTGTCTTCCTGCAACATCTGCATCAGTTCTCCGCGGTCGGCGTATTCCCGGATACAGGCTTTGAGGGGGATTTCGCCAAGGAACGGGATTTTCATTTCCGCAGCAACCTTCTGCACACCGCCACGGCCAAAAATTTCGCCGGTCATGTTTTCGATGAAACCGAGAATTGGAACGCTGACTTTCTGGTACATGTCAACGGCTTTGATGGCGTCCAGCAGGGCAACCTGCTGCGGAGTGCAGACGACAACGGCGCCGGCCAGTCCAACCTGCTGAGCGAGTGTCAGAGCCACATCGCCGGTGCCAGGAGGCAGGTCGATGATGAGGTAATCGAGTTCACCCCAATCGGTATCCTTCAGAAACTGTGTGAGCGCCTTGTGCAGCATCGGTCCACGCCAGACGACGGACTGACCCTGGTCGATAAAGAATCCCATGGACATCAGTTTGACGCCCCCTGCATCAATTGGCTCCATCCGCATCATGCGGTTGCCTTCACTGTCGGTGACTTCGCTGGCCGCCGGCCGACCCTCAGCGTGCATCATGTGCGGGATGCTGGGGCCGTAGACATCAGCGTCCATCAGGCCTACGCGACAACCGAAAGAGTGCAGACCGCAGGCGAGTGCTGCTGCGACTGTACTTTTGCCGACCCCACCCTTGCCGCTGCCGACGGCGATGACATTGTGCACATTCAGTCCGATGCGACCACCGGTGTCCTTGCCGCGAACAGTGGAATGCACTTCGATGCGGACATCCAGTTCCGGAGCAGCGAAGCGGATACGCTGCCGCACCAGGTCTTCGAGACTTTTGGGGTTGGGCCATGCCGGAGTTGGCAGTTCGAGTCGCACGCGCGCATCGTTGCCGTTGATGAATGTATCACGAACCATCCGCAGTTCACCGAGTGATCGCTGGGTGAGTGGTTCAACAACATTGGAAACAAGGAGTTGCAGTTGCTCGGCGGTCGGCATAGTCAGTTGCGTCTGAGAAGGTGAATTCGGGGCCACAAGGGCGATACCGGATGGGACAGAACAGGCAGGGCCCGCGAGAATCGTTGATGGCGACTCTGCCGCTGCTGCACCATCCTAGGTTCCATGGACGTCAGATCAACCAGACCACGCCCGGCACAGGCTGCGATTTGCCGAATCGCTGAAACTTTTCGAAGGCTGGAAAATGGAATTGTCGGTGCCGGGGCAGTCACGAAAAAACCCGCGACCAATGGTCGCGGGTTTCAGATGACTGAGGGAGCATGCAGGCGGACGCCATGCAGACTGATCAGTTGTGTTCCGGCAGAGCAAACGGGTCCTGAGCCAGCGGTTTGGTGATGGCACCTGAACGGATCAGGCGAACCGGAACGCGACGAGACACCACGGCGCCGTTCTCGATGACCTGAATGCGTTTCAGGTTCCGGCGGTAGACACGCTTGGAAATACCGGTCGTTTTGCGACCGTTACCACCCAGGTACTTGGCTTTGCCGCGTTCTGTTTTCTTGTTGCCCCGACCGGGCTTCAGGTCACCGTAAAGTTCCACCAGTGACGCTCGCTTGATCCGCTTGTTCTTTTTCAGAGTGCTCATGATTGTTCAAGATTTCCCGCGAGCGGTTGGATTGCCAGGCAATCGGAACCTGAACGCTGACGCAAAAAGAGTCACAAAAAGGGCCACATGACAGTTTTGCAAACTGCGGCCGGGAAGCAAAGCAGTTGCAGGTACACCCGAACCGAGCAGAATATCACGGCCCGTATCGACGTTCAATCGAGAAAAGTTGTGGAAATTCAGGTTTTTTGCAATTCCTGGATGACAAAGGGGGCTGATTGAAATCAGCCCCCCGTGTTTCCACCCATGCACTGTGGCAACCAATCACTTGGCCGCTTCAGCTGTGCCCGGCAGTTCGCTGGCTTTGATCAGGTCGCCAAAGGTCTTGCCTTCAGTTGCACTCTTGCCGGCTTCCGCCTTTGTGAGAGCTTCCTTGATCTTCGCTTCGTCAGACTCGTTCTTCTTCGTCAGAGCTTTGCCAAATTCCGCACCGTAATTGTTGCGGATCTTCTTGTCCTTATCCGGATGGCAAACTGCACAGGTCAGCTTCCCGTCGGTGCCGTGCTTCTTTGCCAGTTCGGCGTAGGTCGCGCTCATCACGTCCTTGTACTTCGGACGAGCAACAGCCTGTGATCCGCTGGTCACAAACAGGCCGGCGGCAACAGCGGCGACCGCCACAAACTTCAATACGTTCTTCATCGCCCTCTCTCTTTCATCCCGAAACATCAAGATCACCGGAAGTTCAATAATCCACCAAAGTTGCCAGAACTGCCGCAGGCTATGCCCACCGCTCGCAACCGGCAGCACACCTTATGGCAAGTCACAGAACTCTTCGTCATATCCGCTGCTGAATCAACGGAATACTGAAGAAATCCTCTGGAACCACACCATATATGGCGTCAGGAAACCGCACTGTCAATCGACCGACCCACAGTGCGGACTGTGGTTTAGTCAAACACCAACTGCCGGAATTCCGGACCGATGGGTCTGTTCAGGCTTAGTGCAGTGTTCGTGTGTTCATTTTCGTTTCAGGCACTGGCACGTCGTGGCGGAGTTCCGGCGTGGCTGCCGGCAGCCAGTTGTTCGAGTTGTACCGCCATCCGCTGGAGGACATCCGCGACAATTCGCTGCTGCCTGACGAGCTCCTTCAGGGCTCGGGCAGAATCATCCATGCGTCTGTCAAGCAGGTCCAGTCTGAGCAGCAGATCATCTGCGTCCGGCTCGGTATCCTCCTCGTGTTCGTCACCGAAGAGCTGAGATTCGGACATGGCAGAATCTGATTCACTGGCGGCAGAGCGGGCGGAGGCTGCCAGTTCGAGCAGTTGTTTGCGGACAGCCAGTTCTTCGTGGCGGTGCACGGGCGGTGCTGTGGCGTCGGTGGTGGGCAGGCAGAAGTGAAAGACGGCCCGAAAATCGCCGATTTCCAGAAGGTCTCCGTCTCTCAGGTCGGCATGGCTGACAGCCTGCCCATTGATGCAGAGAGTCGGTGCCGACGCCAGCAGCGTAATGCGGGCGGCGGCGGTCCCGTTAAGTTCGATGGAGGAGTGCAGGGAGGGGACACCGGCTTCCCCGAGTCGGAGATCACAGGCAGCCCCGCTGCCGATCAGGCAGTGTCCGGCGGTCAGCGGTCGAAACGGAAATCGACGACCATCATTGGCCAGTTTCAGGCAGGCCACGGTGTTTGGTGGCAAGAGAGCGCTGAAGTCTCGCACTGTAGGCTCGCTTTCAGGACCATCCGGGGGGAAACATGGTGACCTGGAGGCCACCGTGTCGGACTTATCGTCATTTTCGCTGTCTTCAGAATGCAAATTCGGGACGGTTCACCGTATTCCGGTAAATCGACTCAAGATCGGCATGGGAATCGGAATTGGAGACCCTGCCGAAGGCCTGAGCAGCAGATTCTGCCGGAGGGTCCGGACTTCCGGGGTGCCCGTCAGCGTCCCCAGGTCTGCAGGTAGCGTTTCAAGTCCAGTTTTTTCACGGTATTGTCGGAGGTCATGTAGCGAATTTTTCCAAAGATTTTTCGCTCCGGTCCCCAGGCTCGATCATAACGGCCGAATACCCAGAAGATACCGGAGCAGGAGTTGGGGTCGCGGCCATCGAGCGCATACTTGTTGTTGAGTTCGATCAGAGTGGCCAGGGCCTGCTGGGGCTGGGGGGACCATTCCAGCACTTTTTTGCCCCAGAGCATTCTGAGGTAGTTCTGCATGCGTCCTTCGCGAAGCAGTTGTCTCTGGGCAGCATTCCAGATGCGGTCGCCGGTGGCAGCGGCTTCAAGCTGTTCGTGGGTGTAAGTCTCAGGCCTGCGGTCCGTGGCGTGTTCGTGCAGGGTTTTTCGAGCCCAGTCCGGGAGGGATTCCCAGCGATCGTACCGGCGGTCCTGCCAGCACATGTTGAACCCCAGTTCTCTCCACGTGACCAGTTCGTCAAGGAATGATTCGGCGGACTCTGACATTCCCCACCAGCCATTTCGACTGCCGCGTGTCTGTTTGGGATCTGCCAGCAGCCCCGTGTTCCACTTCTCCTGTTCGGCCAGTTGCTGGAACACTTCGTGAACGGAGATGTGCCCGAAGTGCAGCCACGGTGAAAGTCCGCTGGCGACATCGGCATCGGGTTCATTTCGTTCTTCGCCGTAGCGAGCAAGTTTGCGGGTAAGAAAGAGCGAGAGGCATTGGCGAGCTGCCACAGATCCGCCGGTGTAACTGGTCTCGCGAACAGACTGATCGATGGGAATTGTTTCGAGCCAGCCGGTGGGATCTGCCAGTTCACCGTCGGAACACAGTCCGGGCCAGCGCTCGAACAAGTCCGGCAGCTGCGACAGACGCGGGACGGCGGGGTCAGCCAGTGGTTGGGGAGTCGGGCAGTCAGTCAGGTGAGGTGTCAGTTGTTTCTGCAGAAATCTGCGGAAGGCATAGGCGGTGGGAAAGATCTGGTCGGCTGCCCGCATGGGCAGCAGCCCGTTGGAATCGACGGCTTCCAGCAGCACTGGCAATTGCCGGCCCACGGCGCGAATCATCTGGGGCAGGAAGAAACAGGGGTAATCATCGGTCACGAAGGTGCAGGCACGGGCGGCGATCTGCTGCAGCAGTCCGCTGCCACCACCTGGCGAGCGTTCGACCCAGCCGGCATAGGCATGACCATTTCGCCGTGCCTCCGCTGCGTTGTCCCGCATTCCCTGAATCACGAAGGCATGCAGCCGGCGACTGGCCCAGCGATAGTCGCAGCGCAGCGGCTCAAGGATCAGCAGCGGCCGCTGCAGGGCGCGGCAGTGTTCCAGTGCGCGATCAAGCGCAAAATTGAAATGCAGTCTGCGATTCGCTGTCATCCAGTACACCACAAAATCGCCTGAACGGTGGATTCCCTGATCGTTGACCCGGCGAATTCGAATGTCCGGAACTGCCTGCATCTGTCTGCTTCCCGCGGTGTGACTGTTTTTGATTGGGACAGAACGTTTGGGTGATTTCAAAACGTTCTTTTGCTGGTCTGCCGGGGTTGCCTCCCGTGACCGTTTCTGTGTCTTTCGTGGCCGTATTGTCTGCTTTTGTTTGGTTTTTTGAATACAAAAACATCGTTTTTATTGAGCAATTGGCGATTTTTTTGGCGAGGAAGTTAATTTTGTGAATCGTGCACGGTTGATTCAAAGTGAACGATTATGTATTATGTGGACGATTCAACTGGCCGATTTAAGGCGTGGTGAACGATCTCCAATGGAGCTGAAAGATGAGCGTTTGTTCTGCGAGACGACGGGAATCGAAGGCGAAGACAAGCTCCTCCAAAAGGCGACCTGTTGTTGATCCTGCGGAACTGCAGGCTCTGCGAACTGCCGCTGAAGAGTTGCTCCAGACGGAAATTCGCTTCATCTACGCAGCCGAGTTCGAGGAATTGGAGGGTGAGTCGGAGCCGGTCACCGCAGCATTGCTGCTGCTGGAAGAACTGCAGGTTTCGGCCGCCGAAGTTTCCAAAACAGTCTCTGAATCCTCGGCTGACCCGGGATCAGGGCTGAACGCCTGTGATCCGCTGCTGACGTTCTCGCAGGAACAGACATTGTTCAGGGCAATGAACCTGCTGCGATATCGAGCCAACCGTATGCGAAGTCGTCTGGACCCTTCCGCCCCCTCGGCGGAGCTGATCCCTCAGATTCGCAGGATGCTTGAGCAGTCCGAGCAGATTCGCGGCCAGCTGGTGAGATCGAACCTGCGTCTGGTCGCCTCAATTGCCCGCAAGTTCTCAACTTCTGTGCAGGATGTTGAGGAGTTCAGCAGCGACGGCAGCATGATCCTGCTGGGAGCAATTGACAGATTTGATTACTCCCGCAGATTTCGGTTCAGCACCTATGCTACGCATTCAATTCAGAGACATTTTTTCCGTGCCTGGAAAGTGCGTCAGCGACGACGTCAGCGTTTCCCGGTGACATCAGCCGAGATACTGACAGAGGTGCCCGAGGAGTACAATGAGCAGCCGATCTGTGCTGATCCTCAGGCGGTTGTGAAGGAGTTACTGCAACAGGCCCCGGACGTTCTGGATCCTCGCGAGCATCAGATCCTGCTGCACCGTTTCGGACTTGGCGGAGTCTCGTCTGAAGCACGGACACTGCGTGAGATTGCAGCAGACCTGGGGGTTTCCAAGGAGCGAGTGCGTCAGTTGCAGCTGAAGGCACTGGAGAAGCTGCGTCCGTTCCTGAATCCGGCGCAGTTCAACCTGGAAGCGGCAGGCGTGTGACAGGGGTCAGGGAGAATTCCTGACCGATCACGGCCAGCGCCCATGCCGGCCAGGGGGCCGGCGGAAGAGTGGAGATAGTGAGCAGTTCCGGGAGTACTGGGTGCCGGAATTGCAGGCTGAGTGCATGCAGAGCGATTCCATTCGGAAATGCGATGTCACTTCCGTACTTTCTGTCTCCCAGGATGGGAATGTTGAGTGCCTGCATTTGGGCTCGTATTTGATGCTTTCTCCCGGAATGCGGTGTAATTGCCAACAGAGAATGGCTTCTGCCCTGCCCCAGCACTCGATATTCCAGGCTGCTGTGCTGTGCACCCGGTTCATTTGGCCGTGCGACGACCGTCAGGTACCTCTCTTCGTCCCGTCGCAGCCAGCATTCAATCAGCGCTGCTGGCTGTTCGGGTGGTTGGGATGTCAGTGCGACGTAGGTTTTTCGCGTGGTTCGGTCCCGAAACTGTGCGCTGAGACGCGCCGCGGCCTTCGATGTACGGGCAAAGATGAGGACTCCGCTGACCGCTGAGTCGAGTCGGCTGACCACTCCCAGGTAGACAGCACCGGGTTTGTTGTAGCGGTGAGCGATGTACTGACGCGCGAGGTCCAGCGCGGTGGGAACATGTGGCAGTGCGCCCATCGTCGCCAGCCCCGCCGGCTTATTGACCACAAGCAGGTGGTTATCCTCGTAAATGACCTGCAGACCGGATGAATCAGCGGCCACTGCCTGAACTTCCGGCAGGGTCTTCATCCGGCAATCCTGCTGCTCGGCGCAGTTTCAGCAGCTCGTCGGCTTCAGCAACGCGTTTCTCTGGTGCAAAGTATTTGGTCAGGGAGTCTGACATCCTGCCAATCAGAGATTCAACGCGGCGTTTTGCTGCGGAGTTTTTGGCTTTGTCAGCGCGATCAATGGCGGGGGCTCGGATCTCGTTCAGCTTCAGGCCAAAGGCTTCGTCGCCGGGCAGCGTACTCATGGCTGCAACAGCCTCAAGGAAGCTCTCGCCGTTTTTGGCTTCAGACGCTTTTTTCGCGAGACTCATGTGCACAGCTTTTTCGGCGGCCATGTCCACAAGTTCATCTCTCAGCAGATACAGATCTCCTTCAACACCCAGTCGAATAGAGTCGTCGGGCAGTTTCACTGTATCGACGGGAGTAAGTCCCGGTGCATAGGGAACTCGAGCAAGCAGTGTGCTGCCGCTGTACGCGTAGAGCCAGAACGTGGGATTTTTGGGATCGGTTTGCAGTGTCAGTTCACCCCGACGATCTGTCAGTATTCGAACTGGCGGAAGGGCGCTGACATCGGTCTGTCGGAGCTTTGCGACCTGATCCACTCGCAGGCAGATCAGCGGTCGATCCGGTCGGTTCTGCAGCACCATTCGGACGCGACTGGAGGCTGCAACGGGGCGCTGACGTACTCCGATCTGCTGCAGGTTGCGTCCTTTTGTTCCGAAGGGGACCAGACCGTGTGAAAGCAGCACTCCGCGAGCCCTGCCGGTATCCTGCCAGCCCTGCGACGGCTGGGTATCGACTCCTTCCACCCGCACCGCCTGCTCATCCGCCGACAGTCCGCCACTGCCCAGGACATCGTTGAATCCCGTGATGCGTACATAGCAGAGGTCAAGTCTCTGCAGCAGCTTTACCTTTCCGGGATTTTTTCGGTCCATCTGCCGCAGGAATGTGCGTAGTACGTCGCCTTCCCGCAGTTGGGCGGCAGCTGGATCCGGCGGGATGATCAGTCCGGCCTGCACAACGAATTCCAGTTCGGTCTTATCCAATGTCTGTGATGTATACAGGAGGATGGGGCGAAAACTGTCACGGCCCAGTTCGCAGGCGGCATGTGCAGCGGCGTCTGGAGTGAAGACCTTGCGAGTAGTTATGGGTGTCAGTTCCTGGATGCGAACGTCGAATTCACGGCAACTGACGGTGAAGCCATCGCGGTCGCATTCCACCGCCATCAGCAGGGCTTTTTCAGTTTCGCTTTCCACATAACGGCTTTCCAGTTGTGGAGCAGCAAGGCGTTCGAGAGATTCTGTGCTGCCGGGCACGAACCAGGAAGACTCAAGCACATTCGTGATCCACATTGCCCCGTACATTCGATCGAAACCGTGGCGAATTTGTCGCAAAATGTCGGCTCGCAGCTGCGGATCGACAGCCTCTGGTCCGCTGAACCCCACCTCCACGGTGACGCGATACGGTCGTTGCTGAAGCGGTGTTTTATCGACAGGGGCAGGTGCCGGAGCAGGCGTGGAAGTGGCGACAGCACTCGGTGCAGCGTTCGTGGTGGCTCCATTCGCAGGTGGTGCGGAACCGGTCGGTACAGTCTGCGAGGCCTGCTGGGCCGACAGCACTGTTCCGGGAAGCACAAGCAACAGCATCAGAAAGATTACGGCTGGTCTCATGGCTTGATCATCCATCGCTCAGCATTGTGGTAGGCAGACATCAACTGAGCCGGTGTCCCGGTAACGTTCTTTCGCATGACGGCGTACTCATCAACTTCCCACAGCGGGATCAGAAAGGCCTGAGCAGCGATATGTCGATGAATCGTGAAGAGTTTTTCCTGGGCATCGAGGAAACTGGAGGCGTAGTCGAGGCCCACGAGCTCCTGTCGCATCCAGTCTGGGTACAGTCCCAGTCTGGACATATCATACGTTGTGTCATTTGCGAGGACCGGCCAGAGTTCCAGCAGGGGTTCTTCCATTCGCACCTGGCGATAGCAGAAGTCCCAGTCAGAATCGGCGAGTGGTTTTCCGGGCTGATCGCCCTGGATGAGGTCAATTTCAAAACCGATTTTTGTCCAGTAGCTCAGCATGCGTTCTGCTGCGGCTTTTGGCACTTCCCCGGGTTCAACCACAAAACGCAGACGCGGCAGTCTGACATAGTCGACTTTGGTGTTCTTGCGGAACTGTTCGGGATCAAAGTTGATTTTGTCAACGCGCGCCTTTTCTTTTGCTGCTTCCGTCAGTTTCATAAGTTCGGCGATTCTCAACTGTTGTTCAGCGGCGAATCGCAATGCGTACGCAAGTCGCAGGTTGAATCTGGGTGCCGGTTCACGAGGTTCCGTGGCGTAACTGCGCAGGTGCCAGGCGGCACTGGTTGGCCGACCATGCTTCATGGATTCATCCCGCAGAATCGTGGAGCGCAGGATACCCTCACGATTGATTGCAAACGACAGAGCCCGACGGGTTTGAGCATTTGTGATGCGTTCTGACCGGGGGTTGAAGATCAGCACGTGAGTCATTGGCAGCGAGTATTTCTTCACCTGAAAATCTGACGCAAGGAAAGCGTCAACTTCCCATGGGAGCAGTTTCGGGATGTAGTCAATGTCGCCACGATTGAATGCCTGAATCATGCGGTTGCGGTCATCAAATCTCTGTTCCTGAATTTCAGCGATATGATACTTGCCGGAGTCCAGTCCATCAGGCTCAGGAACACCTCTGAGCCAGGATGTTGAATTTCCGGTCGCAGCCTGCTGCTGAAAACGCGTGGCGATGACAGCGGTGGTACCGTCGGCGGAGGCATCTGCAGCCTGCTTACCGTCTGGTTGCACTCGGCGTGTTGCCGGGAATCTGAGCAGGGATTCGATACTCAGCGGGACTCGCGAAAATCGAATCCTCAGCTGTGATGGAGATCTGACTGAGATTTCAGAGACGAACGAGGCGAGTCGGGAGCTGTAAAGCGGGTGAGCGATGTCGATTCGCTGAGCGATCGATTCGGCCACCTGATTGGCGGTCAGGAGTGGCTGCGTCTGCCACGACGGCTTTGTTTCACGCAGTGTAAACACGACTTCCCTGCCCAGATCCGACGGGTCCCAGACCTCGAAAAAACCCGAGCGAAAATAGGTCAGTTCGTCGGCTGAAGATGGCTCAAACAGACTGACCTGCGCCAGCTCCTGCAGTCGCTCATCCGACTCAAGGGGAGCCGGGTGAATGAAGGGTCCCTGGGGATCATTGATACCGACTCGCAGGACCTGGTGTCTGGCAAACAGTTGAGTGAAGGCTGCTCGGCCATTACCTGTTGTGGGCCAGACCGCTTCAGCACGACGAGCCAGAGCAGCGGCATCAGCATGCAACTTCTGCTGGCCGCTGGCTGCAGCCTTGTCGAGCAGGTTTTGGCTGAGTGTCTGCAATTCTGATTGTGCCGCAACGGCAACTTCATGCTGCGGAAACAAGCGTTTGACCCGATCGATGAGGTAGCGGGCTTTACGAAAATCCTCCCTGCCCACTGCGTCACTGATCATCGGCCGCACCAGCTCACCCAAACGCGTGGGCAGTTCAGCGCTTTGCGGATTTCGCTGAAAGACCTGATCGAGCAGAGCCAGCGCCGCATAAATTTCCCCTGCGGCAGCCCGCGTCGCCGCTTCGCTCAGCAACAGTTTCTCAAATCGAGGGATCGATTTCTCCCAGCCCGGCAGTTCTGTCTCCACACGCAGCAGCAATTCATAGGACGTGCGGTAATCCGCTTTCTCAAGCAGCTGGTCCACCACGAGCAGCATCAGATCCTCAAAGTACAGAATCTGGTCAACCTGTTCCACAGGAACGGCATATTCAGTCAGATCACCGGGCAGCGTGAACATCAGTTTCCTGAGGGTCTTCAGTCGCTTCGTCCTCGCCTCACGTTCCTTCTGATTCTGCGGCCTGGATGCTTCCAGCTTCTTGTATTCTGCATCCTGTTTTCCAAGGATATCGGGTCTTGAGTCGAGCGGGTTGACGACTACGACTCGCCGGTCTTCCGGTGAGCCGGCCTTCAGGACAACCCAGTCAAACTCCCTGTCATCCAGGTCCGCCCGCAACAAGGCTTCGGCCGTGGGCAACGGCATTTCCGACAGCTTCGGCAGTTCGGTTCGTCCGACTGACTCGTCGCTTCTGACCGCAGCGCAGCAGAGCATCAGCAGGACAAACACCAGGGTTTTGAGCCTGTTGAGTGCCGAGCCCGGAATTGTTGGACATGTAAGGAATCTGAGTTTCATGAACACAAACTCGCGTTATCGTCTGAGTGCCGGATCAATTGCGTAAAAGCTGCCGTCCATTCCGGTGATCACGATCTGATTGCCGAAGCGAGCCAGGCCCGACTGTACGGCCTGGCCAATGGACATCGTCGCTCCGGTCGGAACTCCGGCCGCATCAAGTTTTGTGAGCATGCCATCCGTGCGTGCTACCAGCACTCCGTCTTCAACCACCAGTGGGTTTCCGGCAATTCCGAAGCCGCCCAGCTGCAGTTCTGCAGCCGGCGCCAGTCCGCCCTGAACTCGAAACACCTTTGCCGCCTGTCCGGCCACCTCCACAATGACGACCTGCCCGGCAACTTTTGGTGTTGCACTGGGGACACCGCCGAGTTCGGCTGTTGCGAGGATCTCGAGGTTGGATGCCTGCATCATCATCAATTTCCCGTCGGTGGTTGCGACGAAGAGGAATCCATTGGCTGCCGCGGGGGCGACCTCGACAGCGTGAGGGAATGGCGCCACAGTCAATTCCGCCAGCTGTGGTCGCGGAGTGTCCCGGTATTCAACTCGAATGAACTGATTGGCCGCATTCAATGCAACCACCTCGGTTCCGGAAACAGCCACAAGTGCCTTCCATGGCTGCTGCCGATCCTGCGTCTGGGCGGAGAGGTAATCTTCCGCTTTGCGTTCGCCGGAAAGTCCGGTCAGGTGCAGTTTGCCGGGTACCGCAAAGACTGCTCCTGCGTTGATCGCCACAGGTGGTACTTCCGGAGCACCCGGCAGCTCCCACCGCTGCTCCAGTTGACCCGTGGTTGTGAAAGTCCACATCGCGGGTTCGGGCAGTCCGCCCCACGCTGCCGGTCGACCGTCGTTCAGGACGAATCCGTTGATCGTCGATGCCAGCTTGTCCGGCAGGCGAAAGCGACTGACCGATTCCAGCAGAAAATTCTGCTGTTTAAGCTGGGCAAACGGTATCCTGTAGGATTCGCCGTAATCCGTAATTGCCAGGAAAGACTCACCGCCGGCTGATGGTGCAGCGGCGACGATCCGAGACCCAATCGCTGTGCGCCAGATTCCCTGCATTTGTTCTCGATCAGCCCTGGTGAAGAAAGTCGAGTCAGAGACGGAGGTGCGCGTGGTGAGAAATGCCGAATCCTCAAGCAGGCGAATCGGCTGCGTATGCACACCCTCCGCGGTCAGGCCTGAGTCCAGTTCGACTCCGTTGGCCAGCGTGCGGAATTTTCGCAGATCCCGCCCACCCAGCCAGACCTGGCCACCGGGACCGGCCATCAGAAACATGCGTGTCTGCAAGCCTTCCTCGAGCTGATTCGCTCCTACCAGAGACAGAGGAGGCTGACCGGGTTCATCACTGACACGGAAGGCTGTCACTCGCTGCGGAGTTGAAGGGACAAAAAGTTCGTAGCCGCGGAGCAGCATGGGATCCTGAACCTGTCCATCGACTGGATTTTCTGCGATTTCGGTCAACTGTCCGGATGATTCCAATTGCAGCGTCTGAATCCTGGCCTTCGCTGTCGTCTGATTGTCACACATCAAAAAGTAACGGCCGGCTGAGGCAATCGGGACGCGAACACTGCCTGGCCCGTGCGGAATACGGGATGCTGCAAGACAGCCGAAGGGATTCAGGCTGATCGTATACACCATGATCTGGTCGCCGGGGATAATCATGAACTGACCATCACTTGAGAAAGCCGGAGGACCGGTGACGGGCTGCGGGAATTTCAGTTTTGCCAGGGCTCGACCGGAATCCGCAGCGACCTGCCAGAGTTCGTTGTTCTGCGTCGTAATAAAGATCGTGCCGGCTGCAATGGCTGGCGGGGCCGATGGACGGGCTTCGAGAGACTGTCGCCACAGTACCTCGCCGGTATCTTCAGCCAGCATCTGCAGTTGCTCGAACTGCGTGCTGTAAACGAGAACGCCCTTTCGTGACCCGTCGACCGGCAGAGGGGCGAACGGAGCCCCCGCGCCGATGACTCGTCGCCAGCGTGGGTCGCCGGTGTCAGCATCCACAGACCAGCAGGAGTCTCTGCCAAAGGACACCACAAATCGGTTCTGTGATGTGAGATCCGAAGCGGCCTGCGTGCGCAGGGCCGGGGTCAGAGCGGGGAGTTGTTCGAGGGCGGGATCGCCTGGAATTGCATCGCGCGCCAGATCCGTGCGAACCACCAGTTCCTTTTCTCGGTTCAGGATGTCCGTCAGCATTTTCAGGACGTCCTTGTCTTCGGCCAGACTCGGAAAACGCTGGATCAGTTCTTCGCGAGTCCTGATGGCGCCGGCAGTATCCCCGGCCTGCAGCAGGCTGCTGATTTTTTCGGATGTGGCCTGAAATGTCTGTTTGCGAGCAATCGCTCCCTCGGCCACGCGCTGCCGTTCCGTCAGACGCTGCAGCCGCGATGCCGGAACGCCATCCGGAGTATACCGCCGCAGAAGTTCGAGGGCTTCTCGACTGACTACGAGGGCCTCTTCGGATTGCGTGATTTCAGCGACAACCGCACCGGCATAAGCCAGACGATCCGTGTAGCGTCGAAGAGTGTCCTGCAGTTCTTTGAATCCCGGCAGTTCGCGACACTCAGACTCCAGTTCCTTGAACTCGGCCATGCCTTTGATGACGTCCGGAGTGTCGGTGAGGATAAACTTTTCAACTCGAGTGCGATGCAGGCCGATACGGGCCGCAGCAGTGGACTCAGTCTTTGGGTACTGTGCGATGAACTGCACGAATCGCGCTTCGGCGTCCAGGTACTTCTGCTGTTCAAGGAATGTCTGTGCGTCCTTCAGCAGGCGTTCTTCGACGTTTCTCTGGTTGATGAACCAAAAAATTCCGGCCAGCAGAAAGCAGACAACCGTGGTGCCTGTCAGCAGGAGCACTGCGGGGGAGCGGGAAATTTTCTGATCTTCGTTTCTGACCGGCCCACCCGTGAGGCGATCGGAAAACGCGGTAAGCCGACCACGTTGCAGCTGCTGTTTTGCTTTTTCAGCCAGTTGCTGCCGGTCTGCTTCCGGGTCCAGTTCAGATTTGTCAGAAGATTTGTCTGCCACAGTCTTATCCCGTCAGTATTTTCCCGTATTTCTACCACTCAACAATTCTGTTCCTGACTCGCGTGAAACCAGCCTGAGTCGCAGCATCAATGACGATCACCCGGGCTTCGTGTGTGGAGTCCGGATGCAGCTCAAGTTCAACATCCGTCACATCCGAACTTGACCCCTTTTCCTGTTTCAGCAGTTCCAGCAGTTCTCGGAATGTGGTGGCCTTCTTTGTTTCTTCAACATACATGGCATTGTCCGCATCCACCTGCACCTTGACGGCCGAAGTTTCCGATTCCTGAGGCACGACGACGGCGGCAGAAACACCATCCGTATTTTTGGCCGGCGGAACGTCAAAGGCCTTCTGCATACTGAAGGATGCGGTGACCATGAAGAAAATGAGCAATTGGAAGGTCACATCCACTGCTGGTGTGAGGTCGATGGCGGCACTGTCTTCCTGGCGCGGTCTGCGGGGTGGCGGATCGTCGTCATCAGTTTCCGGGGCAGGAACCGGGGCGACCGGTTTTGGTTGTTCCGGCTTTGCCCTGACAGGCTCGGGCGCCGTCAGAGAACTGGCTGATGTTTCGAATGGCAGGTCTCCGCCGTCATCCGGACCGTCTGTGGCTGGCTGATTCTGATTTCGCAGATGCTGCTGACGCTCCTGCTCCGCCAGTCGCTCCAGCTCTTCCAGCCGTGGCAGTCGGACCAGGTCCAGCGATCGGCCCTGCTTCTGCGCGGCGATCAGTGTTTTGATATCTTCAGAAACTTCCTCAGCCGACTGGTATCGCAGGCTGCGACGTTTGGCCATCATGCGATGCACGAGGCGGCACAGAGTTTTGGGGATTTGCGGGTTTCGCTCGTGCAGCGGTGGTGGCGAATTCTTCAGATGCTGCATGGCGATCTGAACGGCCGTCGCGCCGCGGAAAGGAGGTTCTCCGCACAACAGCTGGTAGCAGGTGACTCCGAAGGAGTAGATGTCTGAGCGTGGGTCGAGTTCCCTGCCGCTGACCTGCTCGGGGCTCATATAGAGTGGCGTTCCCATGGTCACGCCCTCTTTGCCCTCCGTGTTTTCGCCGAGTTGTGCGAGGCCGAAGTCGGCGACTTTGACCTCGCCCTTTTTTGTCACCAGAATATTTTCCGGTTTGATGTCCCGATGAACGATCCCGGCCCGACCGGACGCTTTGAGCGCCCCTGCCACCTGCCGCATCACATGCAGGACGGATGCCAGATCGAGTTTGCCGCGTTCCCGCATCAGCGTTGCGAGGTCACTGCCCTGTACAAATTCCTGAGCGATATAGTGCAGCCCCTGCTCCTCCCCGATTGTGTAAACCTGCACAATGTTCGGATGATTCAGGCCGGCCGCCATCATGGCTTCCTGCTTGAATCGGGCCAGCATGTCCTGACCGGAATGCGCCATCAGCGATGGCTTCATGACCTTGACTGCAACTTTGCGCTGCAGCGATGTCTGCTCAGCCAGATAGACTTCGGCCATGCCGCCGCTGCCCAGCGGTCGCAGCAGGTGGAATTCACCAAGTTTTTTATCCGTCAGATCACTCATGGCACTGGGAATCTTAAGTGTGTTGCGGCTGTTCTTTGCTGACTCCGCTGACATCGCCGATCAAAGGGAGAGCGTCATTCCCGACGGTCCTGAACGGCGTAATGAAATCCGACGTTAGGTATTTCCGAGATCATGGTTTCGATTTCACCGGTGAATCGATTGGGTACCGATCGATCCCCCATAATCATCAGGTCGATGCCGTTCGGACGAGCTCCGGCTTCCTCGTTCAGCCGTGCGCGAAGCTCTTCCATCGTGATGGGCTTTTTGTCGATTTCCATAACAGGGTCAGTGTTCTTTTCGACGGGTGCCTTGATCACGAGTTTGAAGGCGACTTTTGCAAGTTCGGTGGAACCCCCGGACATGGATCTGGGCACGATCGCCGGCGGGTTGCCCTGCATCGTGGATGTTACCATGAAAAAGATCAGCAGCTGAAACGTCACGTCGATCATTGGGGTAATGTCGATCTCAGCGTCTTCAGGCGGCCGTGGCTTTTTCTGGTATGGTGTGTCGTCTTCCTCTTCTGCTGCCATGATTCTGCTCTGTCACTGACGGGATGCCGGAATCCTGAAAAAGTCCAAGACTGAGTGCCAGCGGCTGTCAGCCGGAAACCTTTGCCTTGGCTTCCGCAAGGCTGTCGAGGAACGTGCCGGTCCCCTCGTCAATGTTCTCCTGCAGCTTTTTGATGCCGTTGGAGGCTGAACCCTGAATGACGATCAGCGGAATCGAGATGGCCATCCCGGCTGCGGTTGTCCAAAGAGCAAAGCTGATGTCTGCGGAAAGTTCCTTGGGGTCGACACCCGTCGCCGCGGCGCCGGCAATTTTGGCAAAGGCGTTGATCATCCCCAGAACTGTTCCCAGCAGGCCCAGCTGAGGGGCCGTCTTGATGCTGGTACCGACCCATGCATTGGTACGGTCGAGGTTGCCAAGTATGTCGCGTTCAAACCGTTCGCCTACGATCTGGCGAATCTTTTTCATCGGCAGGTCCCGAGCCTGTATTGCGATGGTGGCCAGTTGTGCCAGTGCCTTGTTCCAGAGCGCCGGGTTGTCGCATACCTGCAGTGCTGCGTCAAAATCACGGCGTTCAAGGCATTCCGTCAGTTCTGTCAGAAATGCCTGTTCGGACGCTGCACCCGGGAATTGCTTTTGCTTGACGCGTCGCACCAGCAGCAGTCCCGCATACATACCGCCCGCCGCACATGCAGCAATGCCGGCCCAGATCGAGTTTTCGATGATCTTCATGAACGTGGATGGTCCGGCAGCCGGAGCAGCCGCAGCATCCTGAGCGAGGATCCCGATGAAACTGATCAATTCAGAAACACTTGTCATAGCTGAATCCACTTCGCAACTATTTCAGAACCTGACGATCCACGACAAACTCGTAGCCACTGCCCGCTTTGCGGACGCGAAAATACGTACGACGAATAGCTGTCGGCTGCTGGTTGCCATAGGCAACCTCAAGCTGTGCCAGCATCTGCTCGGTGGCAGCAGGATAAAAATGCAGGATGACTCCGCTGCTGCCGTCGATGCCGGCGCGCTGGAAGAGTTCCATATCGGCCTTGATGCGATCCTGGCTGCCATCCTGCCATTTCAGGAACAGACGTTTTTCAGCATCGCCGGTACGAACTTCACGTTTGGTGGGCACCGGACGGCTGACATTACTGAGATACGTGAGCCGTGCTTCCTCTTTTTGCAGTAACCCCAGTTCGATTCCGAAGAAGTCGAGCTGTGCGGCATAGCTGTCGAGATCACCCTTGTCGGCGAACTCCACAATCCAGCCCTGCTCGCGTTTGGCACCACCACGCCCGGGGCCGCCACTTCCCAGCGGTCGCCCGCCAGTGCCATCGGCACTGCCCGGAACACCCGATGTATTGCGGTCGCGGTTTTCATTCGGGGCTTCGATAACTGCGGCGTTTTCAGCAATCTCCACGACCTGCTCAAGTACCTCTTCCAGTTGAGTGACGTCGGTTTCCTCGTTGGCCATCGACGGATCAGGCACAGCGTCTTCAGGTGATTCGACGTTCGGCGTCGCATCAGGACTGCCGTCCTCCCAGCCACCGTCCCCCGCGGGCATCAGTTCGACTTTTTTGGAGATCGGTGCCGGCAGCAGATTCGACAGCCAGATCATCAGCATGACAATGAATGTCAGAATCGCGATCAAACCGGAGGTCTGCAGCATGGAAATGGCAACCTCATACCTGGTCAGTTTGATCTGCGGCATTCGCAATCGCGAATTCACGCCGGATTTGACCGAAGACATGAAAACACCCTCTGCTGCTGTTATCGGAATGCTGCCCTGTCGAACGTTGTACAGCAAGAGCGACCGAAACTCAAAGACTTCCGGCGGTTTGGTGCAGTGGAAATTCGGAAAAGTCTTGTGGTGGGTCCCGTCGGCAGTGGAAACGACCGTCACTTTCTGGTCTTAAACCTATGGAAAGCAGGATGATCCGACGGTTGCCGGAGCCGTCGCCGGGGAGATTGCCAAAGCGGGTTCGACCGGCCTGTCGGCAAGCAATATGGGGTGGTCGGATGATTACACTTGGGTCTGTTTCGGGTAGTTCTGCAGCGGCCCGGGGCTGCGATCAGTGAAAGAAAATTCTCTCACGTCGCCTGTGCGGGTATGCAGGCGAATTGGTGCGCGGGCTTTGCGTTCTCGGGGGTGTGCGGCCGGGGCTCACAGAGTTCGGGGGCGGTTTTTACTTTTGCAGTGGAACTGCGACCGGGATTATGGCACAATTCAGGATTAGCAAGTGTGAAAACTCTTTACCACAGGGTCCGGATTTTCCGACGAAACAGGCTGTGTGCCCGTTTGTGTTGTTTTTGCCTGCCAGGGATGGCTCAGGTGTTCAGGGATGGCTCTGATGAAACTGTCAGTTGTGATTGCTGCCCACAATGAGGCAGAGAATCTGCCAGGGCTGCTGCGGGAAACAGCGGTGGCACTGTCGGATTTCTCGTCGTGGGAGGTGGTCGTTGTTGATGATGGCAGCACTGATGGGACTCAGGCTGTGCTGACTGATCTGCGGCTGACGATGCCCCAGTTGCGAGTGGTGCGTCATCGATACAGTTGTGGTCAGAGTCAGGCCATTGTGACGGGTGTTGATGCTGCCCGCGGGGCCGTGACAGCGACCCTTGATGGCGACGGTCAGAACGATCCGGCGGATCTTCCGGCAATGTATGAGTTGCTGACTGAGGACACAGGCTGTGGATTGTGGATGGTGGCGGGCCATCGTCAGAATCGGCGGGATTCGGGTTGGCGAATTTTCAGTTCGCGTGTGGCGAACGCTGTCCGCAGTCGGATTCTTGGCGATAATACTCCGGATACCGGTTGCGGGATCAAAGTGTTTTATCGTTCGGTTTTTCTGCAGTTGCCGCGATTCAACCACATGCATCGGTTTTTGCCGGCATTGGTGGTGCGAGGCGGTGGTCGGGTGATATCGGCGGCGGTGAATCATCGTCCCAGACTTCATGGTCGGTCACATTATGACACACTGCGACGTTTGCTGGCGGGGTTGATCGATCTGGCCGGTGTGGCGTGGCTGATTCGTCGAAGTTTGGTACCGGTGCTGGAACAGCCGGAAGGGGCTGAAAATGAGCAAGGAGTCCTGGATCATCTTCGGTTTAGTCGGCCAGATGGTGTTCATGGGGCGTTTCGTCGTTCAGTGGCTTAGCAGTGAGCAGCAGGGGCGCAGCGTGATTCCAGTGGCCTTCTGGTACCTGAGTCTGCTGGGTGGCTCCATGCTGCTGGTGTATTCCATTTACCGCGAGGATCCGGTGTTTATGCTGGGTCAGGGGATGGGGACATTCATCTATCTGCGTAATCTGCAACTGATTTCGAAGGAACGCCGCCGGCTGGCTGTGGCAGCGGCGAATGCGCTGGCTTCTGATCTGCCAAATGGGGGACCGGAGGTGGTCGTGCCGGATTCTTCTGCTCCGCTGCGCTCTGCCGGCTGAATGAAATGCAGGCTGATGAAGTTTCCGTTGATAGCGATCGGTCTTGCCAGCCTGCTGTGTGCGGGGACGGTTTCGTCACGACCTCTGCTGCCCCCGGATGAAACGCGCTATGTGACGGTGGCCTGGGAGGCGCTGCAGCGTGGTGATTTTCTGGTTTCGCATCTGAATGGCGAAACATATGCCCACAAGCCTCCGCTGTTGTTCTGGCTGATCAACTTCGCGTGGCTGTTATGTGGTGAGAGCCTGACAGTGGCTCGCAGCGTGGCCCCGCTGGTTTCGGTGTTCAGTGTGTTTCTGACGTGGCGTCTGGGGATTCGGCTGTGGCCGCAGGCGTCTGAACGGGCCGGCATGGCTGCCCTGGTGCACACATCGTGCCTGCTGTGGATGTACTTTTCGCCGGTGACGATGTTTGACGCGCTGCTGACTGTCTGTGTGCAGGGGGCACTGCTGGGGGTATTGCGGGCTGCCGGTGGTGACAGGCGAGGTTTCTGGCAGGCCGGGTTGTGTATGGGGCTGGGGATATTGTCGAAGGGGCCGGTGCTGCTGGTGTTTGTGCTGCCGGTGATGCTGGCGGGGCCGGTCAGTCTGCCAGTCAGGCGTTCGCGGCAGTGGCTGTTCGGGGTATTCTGCAGTGTGCTGCTGGCGGCTCTGACGGCGCTTGTCTGGGTTATTCCGTCGGCTCTGAGTGGCGGCAGGGCTTATGCGGATGAGCTGTTGTTCGGCCAGACGGCTGGTCGCATGGTGAATTCCTTCGCGCATCGTCAGCCATTCTGGTTTTATGCTGTGGTGCTGCCGCCGGGTCTGCTTCCATGGCTGCTGTTTGGGTCTGTCTGGCGGGGGTTACGGGGCAGTCTGTCGGATGGTGGCGTCCGTTTTGCTGCAGTGTGGCTGGGCGCGGCCTTTGTGATTCTCAGCGCTGTGAGTGGCAAGCAGCCGTACTACATTCTGCCGGCGGTACCAGCGGCTGCTCTGCTGCTGGCGGCTGCTGCGGACCGTGGCGGACAGCAGCTGCGGGGGCTGGAAGTGTTGCCGGTGTCCGGAGGAACTGTCGTGATGGGGGCAGTCCCACTGGTGGTGAACGGGGTGCAGGTGTTCTCCGAAACCGGACTGCAGGGGCTGGTCGACTGGCGTGAATCACTGCTGCTGATGGCCACTGCCCCTGGACTGCTGCTGTTTCGCCGAAGCCGCGCTGTCGTGGCCGTGACGGCAGTGGCCGCATCAGCAGTGCTTTTTCAGGTCATCCTCGTGAATGCACTTAAAGACTCCCTGTGGGACGGCTTTGATCTGCGACCGATGGCTCAATTTGTCAGGGAATCGGACAGGCCGGCGGGCTGGTTTGGCGGCTATCACGGTCAGCTGAACTATCTGGGGGGCCTGCCGTTTGTGGCGGAGTTGCCTGCCGAGCCGGAGGTGTCTCAGTGGCTTTCCGACCAGCCTTGCGGAATCCTGATTGTGCGTCTGACGAGGCCGCAGACAGATGCGGAGCGAGCACTGTACGCGCGGCTGAGAAGGCTTGATCGCAAGGTGGTGGCAGAGGCTGAGGGAGTGCTGCTGGCGGCGGAACTGAAAGCGGCGTGTGAGCTGCCGTGTGAGTCGCAGATGAGTGGCGTTTTGTATGTGCAGTGGGTGCGTTCGGGGCTGCGGGACCAGCCTTACGTGATCGCAGAATTTCGTGAGTGAGACGGTGATCCTGCGGGACCCGATGACGGGGTGCGCTGTCTGTGAGCTGCCGGACGGCGAAAACTGCAGATTTTCCCGGCCTGCGGGTGGTCGCGTGCGCTGTCGGGAATTCGAACGGCTGAAAAACCGCGTTGTGCGGCCGGAAGACGGCTGCTGCTGCTTTCGCAATTTGACTATGTTACGCTCAGCCTCAGTTGTGTTTCAGCGATGTTTCCCTGATTGAGATGTGCAAATGGAAATCCGATTCTTTAATACGCTCACCGGTACCACTGAGGTTTTTCAGCCTGTGCACAGCGACTGCGTACGTATGTACAGCTGTGGTCCTACGGTGTATGACTTTGCCCATATCGGTAATTTTCGTTCTTTTTTGTTTGCGGATCTGATCCGTCGAACGCTCGAGTTTTTCGGGCACCAGGTGCATCACGTGATGAATATCACGGATGTCGGTCACATGACGGATGACGCCAGTGCAGACGGGGGTGGCGAAGACAAGATGCAGGCCGCTGCGCGGCGTATGAAGGAGGACAAGAAGTCGGGCCGTGTGCCCGAGGGGGCTGTGCAGAATCCGGATGATCCCTATCAGATAGCAAAGTATTTTACGGACGCATTTCTGGAGGATGCTCGGACACTGGGTGTGCGTGTCGCGTTTGAGTATCCGGACAACGTGCTGCAGGCAACTCAGCATATTGACGCGATGCTGGAGATGATTGGGCAGCTGATTCAGCGTGGGCACGCCTACGTCGGGCCGGATGGGGTGGTGTATTACAGCGTGGAGAGTTTCCCGGCCTATGGTCGTCTGAGCGGGAATACGCTGGACCGACTGATGGCGGGTGCAGGTGGTCGTGTCAGTGAGCAGAACCAGGCGAATAAAAGGCATCCAGCCGATTTCATGCTCTGGAAGCCGGATTCCTCGCACATTATGAAGTGGGATTCACCGTGGGGGGCGGGATATCCGGGCTGGCACATTGAGTGCTCATGCATGGCTCGCCGGAGACTGGGGCGTGATGTCATTGACATTCATACTGGTGGTGAGGACCTGATTTTCCCGCATCATGAGTGTGAGATCGCTCAGACTTGCGGTGCGACGGGGGAGAGTACGTTTGCCAGATTCTGGATGCATGCGCGGTTCCTGCTGGTGGAAGGCGAGAAGATGTCAAAGAGTCGTGGCAACTTTTACACGGTTCGCGACGTGCTGCAGGGGCGAGTCCGAGACGAGAAGGGGCAGCCGACCGGTGTTTCGGTGCATCCAGCGGTGCTGCGTCTGGAACTGCTGAAGTCGCATTATCGGGGCAACATGAATTTTACTCAGAAGGGATTGATTGATTCAGCTGGCGTGGTGCGGCGACTGACGGAGTTTCGTTCGCGTCTGGAGGCTGCCAGCGGCGGACACGCGGAGCCTGTTGATCTTTCCCACCCGGTGCTGAATGCATTTGCCGCTGCGCTGGCGGATGACCTGAACATTGCGGGGGCACTGGGAGCGATCTTGCCGTGGGCGGCCACGACGCCAGCGGATCCGGCGGTGGCGCTGGGGGTGCTGGAGCGGGTAAATCAGGTACTGGCCGTGGCACCACTGGCTGTGTCTCCTGGCGGAGCTCAGGCGTCGGGCGAGCAGGCGGAAATTCGGCAGCTCTGCAGTGATCTGGACGATGCACGCAAGCGGAAGGATTTTGCTGCCGCTGACCTGATTCGGGGACAGATTCAGAAGCGGGGCTATGATGTAAAGACGTCTCCGACCGGAACCATCGCAGAGAAACGCCTCGCCTGATCTTTGCGGCAGTCCGGTAATTTTTCCGACCATTGCGGGGTGCGGGAGTTGTTGAGTGACTGCTGAACTGATTGTGGCGACGGCGGCTGCGGCTGCTGTCTGGGCATTGACAATCTGGCTGCTGAGCCTGGCAGTTGGTCGATACTGCATCGTGGATGCGTTCTGGGGGCCCGGATTTGTGGTAACGGGGGTGGCTGCGGCGCAGGCTCGTGGCTGGTCGGATCTGAGTATGGCGCAGTTGCTGCTGCTGGGGCTGGTGCTGATCTGGGCGATGCGGCTGGCTGTGCATCTTGGTCAAAGGATCCTGCGGGATCCCCACGAAGATCGGCGTTATGCGGCGATTCGCGACGGTCATCAGCCGGGCTTCTGGTGGAAGAGTCTGTTCCTCGTGTTTCTGCTGCAGGCTGTCATTCTGTGGTTTGTGGGCCTGCCGGTGGTGTCGGCACTGGGCAGCGGGGCTGATAATCGCCATTGGGGCTTTGTGGTGTGCGGACTGCTGGTGTGGCTGACTGGGCTGTTCTTTGAGTCTCTGGGGGACTGGCAGTTGGCACGATTTCGTTCTTCTCCGGAGAACCGAGGGCAGGTGCTGCAGAGCGGGCTTTGGCGACTGACTCGCCATCCGAATTACTTCGGGGATTTCTGTGTGTGGTGGGGGCTGTGGCTGGTGGCCGTGGGCAGCGGTGCTCCTTTGTGGACTGTGCTGTCGCCGCTGGCGATGGCTTTTTTTCTGATGCGTGTATCCGGAGTACCGATGCTGGAACGGGATATCAGCCAGCGACGTCCGGGTTACGCGGAGTATGTGCGTCGTACGAATGCATTTTTTCCGGGGCCGTCGCGTCGCAGCGAGCCCGGCTGAACCCTCACAGGTGCTGTTTCGGTGTGCAGTCTGCGGCGGTTGTGGCGGCGCGAGTATTACTCAATCGCTGCAGCTTTGGCGAGATCGTCGTCTTTGCCGGCGACAATCAGGGCATCTGATTCCTTCAGCACGGTATCCGGGTCAGATGCAAACGACATGCGATCGGACAGCACATCGTGGATCGCCACCACGGTGATGCCGAAATTCTGACGCAGTCCCAGTGATCGCAGGGTTTTCCCGTTCCAACTGGACGGGACTCCCATTTCCTGAATACTGAAGCCCGTGCCGATGGATACGTAGTTGAGCAGCCCTGAGCCGGACATGCGTTTGCCGAGGCTGATGGCTGATTCTCGCTCAGGGAAAATGGTTTCAGAGACTCCCAGTCGCTCCATGACGCGAGCATGATCCCGTGAGATGACCTTGACGTAGACATCACGCACTCCGAGATCGTGCAGCACCATTGTGGTAAGAATACTGGCGGTGATGTCATCACCGGTGCTGACGACGGCAGCATCGGCTCCGCGTACCCCCAGTCGTTCCATCACCTGGATGCTGCGAGCGTCGCCGACGGCGGCGCGAGTGGAATACGGTGCAATGCGATCCACCGCAATTTCATTCGTATCAATGGCAATCACTTCGTGCCGCTGACTGAACAGTGCTTCCGCCACGCTGGATCCGAAGTTTCCAAGCCCGACAACCACAAATCGTTTCATGATTTACCCCACAACAACATCTTCGTTTGCGTAGCGAAACTCATTTGCGCCCTTTTGTGGAATGGTCAGTGCGGCAGCCACGGTCAGTGGACCGACACGTCCAAAGAACATAAGCAGGATTGAAATGCATTTGCCGACCGTTGTGAGGCTGGGTGTAATGCCCATGCTGAGTCCCACGGTGTTGAAGGCACTGATCGCTTCAAACATGCACACTCGCAGATCGCTGCCACCTTCAGCGATTTGCTGTTCGGAAATTGTCAGCAGCAGGATACCAAAAACTGTGACAGCCATGGTGATGGTGAACAGACCGACGGCCCGCGACGTGGTGGCTTCCGGGATGGTTCGATACCAGACTGTGGTGGTTTCACGACCGCGGAGGCGCGAGAGGGCCATCAGGAAGATGAGTGCCACGGTGGTGGTCTTGAGTCCGCCGGCGGTGGAACCTGGTGAGCCGCCGATCATCATCAGCAGCATGGTCACGAAGTTGCTGCTGTCCGCTGCCTGGTTGTAGTCGATGGAGTTGAAACCTGCGGTGCGGGCCGTCACGCTCATGAACAGTCCGTTGATCAGGCGATCAATGACTGGAAGTCCGGCCAGAGTATTGTCCCATTCGAGCAGCGTCAGCAGGGCCCAGCCCAGCAGCAGGAGCACGGCAGTTGTGACGAGGATGATGCGGGACTGAACAGACATCCGGAAAGCGCGGCGTTTTTTACGTGAACGCAGCGACTGCAGGATTTCTTCGTGGGTCAGAAATCCGAGGCCACCGAGGACAATCAGTGCTGAAATGGTCAGCAGCGTACCGGGTGATTGCTGGAAATCGATCAGATTGGTGGTAAACGTGGAGAAGCCGGCGTTGCAGAAGGCGCTGACGGAGTGGAAGATGGCGGGCCAGATCGCCTGCCACCAGCCCAGCGAGCTGCCCCAGAAGACATACAGAACGATCGCTCCGGCAGCCTCAATAACCAATGTGTAGCGGATGATATTTCGAGTGATCTGACCAGGTGTCAGGTGCAGGGCGGTATCGGCGGTGAAGATGCACAGCGATTCCTCGCGGATCGACATCCGACGTCCAAGTGCGGTAATGATCAGGCTGGTGAAAGTCAGGATACCGAGGCCCCCGAACTGGACCAGCATGACCAGCCAGGCCTGGCCGGCAAAGGTCAGCCTGGTGCCGGGATCCACGACGGCAAGGCCGGTGACACAGACGGCGCTTGTGGACATGAAAACTGAGTCGACCCACGACAGTGGCTGGCCTGCGGAGATGCCCGGGAGCAATCTTAGACCCGCGGCACCGGCCAGAATCAGCAGCGCGAAGGAGACTGTGAAGAGTTGCGGGGGAGTGAGTTTCTGCCAGAAACTCTGCCGAGCGTTCTGAGACAATTCCCAGCGCGACCAGGCATTGGGGCGGTACATAAACGATTCACTGAGGAGTCAGCAGACGCTGTCGTACTGAGCAGCCGACTGCGAAAGCGAATTTCGGCATTGAAAATCCTTCTGCCGTATGCCGGAATTCTTGTCGATGGACTCGAAAAAAAAAAGTCCGGCAGATTCCTCGCAGGGAATTTTGGTGGAGTTCCCGGAAATGTATGGATTTTACCCTGTTTTAGCGGAATTGTGGGGGTGTTATGGGGCGGTGTGGCACGGCGCAGCTGACATTTCGGGGCTTTTCAGGTATTCTGCATCCCTGATGCTCAGCAGCAGCCAATCCCGCTCACCGCGTTTTTGTTTGTTTTCTGCCGTTTTCGTTTCGGAAGCTATCTGTCATGTCTGCGTGCCCGATTCAGGAGATTCTACAGCCGCTGCAGTCACTGCGATTGATTGATCCGCATACTCACATCAATCCGCATCAGGCGGCGTCACGGACGCTGGCAGACATTCTGGGGTATCATTACTACACCGAGCTGGCTCATTCGGCGGGTTGTTCAAAGGAGCAGATTGAGGAGCCCGGCCTGGATCCTCGCGAGAAGGTACGGCGTCTGGTGCCATGGCTGCGGCAACTGGAGAACACAGCACAGTACAGCTGGCTGCTTGAGATGAGTCAGCAGTTGTTTGGATTTGCGGAAGATCGGATTACCGAGTCCAACTGGGAGTCATTGTACGACGCTTCGCTGCGGTGCATGTCTGCGCCTGACTGGGAGCAGCAGGTGCTGCAGAAATCCGGCCTTGATCAGGTGTACCTCACCAATGATTTTGATGATCCGCTGCAGGGTTTTGACACAGCATTTTACGTTCCCTGTCTGCGAACGGATGATCTGGTGTTTCATCTGACGAGGCCGGCCGTGCAGCAGCGTCTGCAAAGTGCCAGCGGGATTGCCGTCACGGACGCCACATCTCTGCGGGACGCCGTCGGACGTTTGTTTCAGCATTTCACTGCAAACAATGCCCGCGCCTGCGCGATCTCACTGCCGCCTTCCTTTGCTCCGGCTTCTGTTTCGGCGGTGGTGGCAAATCAGCTGGTGGCGAAGTCGTTTGCCGGTGCCGAACTGACGGCTGAAGAACAATCGCGTCTGAGCCAGTTTGTCTTTTGGATGCTGGCCGAATTCTGTGATCAGCACGAACTGCCTTTTGATCTGATGATTGGCGTGAATCGCAGAGTTTATGAGCAGGGTGTGTATCAGGGGCAGGATCTGTTTGATTCACGCGTATCACTGGTGCAGTATCGTGAACTGTTCAATGCGTTTCCGGAGGTCATCTTTCCGGTTTCAGTGCTGGCAGAGACCAGCAATCAGGAGCTGGTGAGTTTTGCCTGGATTTTCCCGAACGTGATGACATGTGGGCACTGGTGGTATTCAAACATTCCGGTGTATATTGAGCGGGATACTCGGGCCCGTCTGCAGGCGGTTCCCTCAACCAAGCAGGTGGGTTACTACAGCGACATGTACAAGCTGGAGTTTGCTTTGCCGAAGTTTGCGATGTACCGTCGGATTCTGGCAAAAGTTCTGGCCGAAGACTTTGTGGGTGGTCGTGGCTGGAGTGTGGAGCGCGCTGTGGAACTGGGGACTCGGGTACTGCGCGGAAATGTCGAGTCGATCTTTGGTGGCATGCAGCGCTGAGGCGTGTGCTGAGCTGAATTCATGGTCTCTGGCTAAGGTGTCTGTTTATGCCCAGGATTGTCGTGCTGCTGAACGAGGAGACCTCGTTTGAACTGACTCGCTTTCCAGCCGTGCTTGGACGCAGTCCTGAGTGCGACATACAGGTGGACAATGCGCAGGTGTCTCGCCGACATGCTCAGATTCATGAGCAGAACGGCCAGTATTTTGTGGAGTGTCTGGGTGCGGCGAACAGGACGGCGCTGAACGGCAAGTTGCTGGAATTGAAGGAACGCAGTGCTGTGCCGCTGCAGCACAACGACCGCATCAAGCTGGGACCTGTGCGTCTGCGATTTGAATCTGAGGCTGCTGAGCCTGAGCCACTGGCCGCCACCTCGGAAGGTTTTGAACTGACGGACAACAGTTCAGCCACCATCATGGGCAGTACGGCTGCCCGTGGTTTTGGCGTTTTCGAAGTGCGTCCGGAGGAAAAACTTCGTGGTATTCTGAAGATCAATCAGTCCCTCGCGGGGCAGGTTGAGCTGTCAGAGATCGCGCCCAGGATTCTGGATGTGCTGTTCGACATTTTTCCTCAGGCTGATCGCGGCACGATTCAGATTCGGCTGGCCGGGTCGGAGCGGCTGGTCCCGGTGGCTCAGAAACGACGGGCTGAGAGTGATGATGAGTCCGTGCGGCTGAGCCGGACCATTCTGATGAAGGTGCTGGACGAGAAGATTGGGATTCTGTCGGCCGACGCCGCCAATGATGCTCGCTTCAGTGCCAGTGAGTCCATTTCCAGTCTGAAGCTGCATTCGATGATGTGTGTCCCGATGCTGGACCTGCAGGGGCGTCCGTTTGGTGTCATCAATCTTGATACTCAGAATCCGATGAAGCGTTTCACGGATGAGGATCTGGAGCTGCTGCTGGCTGTAGCCAGTCAGGCGGCGAATGCGTACGAAAATGTGCGACTTCTCAAGAGCCATCTTGAGAAGCAGAAGCAGGACGAGGAGATGAAGATTGCTCGCTCCGTGCAGAAGGCACTGCTGCCTGAAGTTCTGCCGGAGGTTCCGGGCTGGTATTTCTATGCATCGTATGACGCGGCTCAGGCTGTCGGAGGCGACTACTACGACTGTTTCATGATTGGTGAAAACAAGATCTGTGTATCGTTCGGTGACGTGGCCGGCAAAGGTGTACCGGGTGCGCTGATCATGTCTCGCATTTCCAGTGTGGTGCAGAACACGATGAGCTTTACCGACGATGTGGCGACAGCGATCAGCAGGATCAACCGCCACATGTGTCACAACATGGTGGCTGGCCGGTTTGTGACTTACACCCTGGCTGTTGTGGATCTGCAGACAAATCGAATTTCGATGGTGAATGCCGGTCATTATCCGCCGCTGGTTCGCCGGGCTGATGGCAGTGTGGAAGAGTTTGCCGGTGGGCAGATCGGGATTCCGATCGGGATCATGGACGACTACGAGTATGACGTAGTGGAGCGGGATATTCAGCCGGGAGATCTGTTTTTGCTGCGGACCGACGGCGTGGACGAGGCGATGGCACCGGACGGGGCTCTGTACACGACGGAAAAGGTGCTTGAATTCGTCAGGAAGGTGATGTCGGACACGTCGCAACTGGGGCGTGACCTGCTGACCGACGTGCGGAAGCACGCCAATGGGCGGCCTCAGAATGATGACATAGCAATCATGACATTCGGTCGGCTTTCCTGACGGGTTGGCAGAGTCACTGTTTACTGGCCGTAGCTTCCTTCTCTGCAGCTTCATCCAGTCTGCGGTACATGGGCAGGTGCCTGTAGTAGACTTCCAGTGTCAGCACGCTGAGGGCAGTCTGATAGATTCGTCCGCCCCCATTGCCATGGGGATCTGTCACATCCCAGCTGCCGGCGCCGGGGCCGTTCCGCAGCTGGGTTGTGACCAGCTGTTCGCGCATCTTCAGGTTCCATTGTTCCCATAGTTCCCCGCCCCAGTGATGCAGCACCTGGGTCGCGTAGTAGTTGTAGTACATGTTTTCCCGGCTGGGGCCGACAGTTGCCAGGTGCTGCACACCGGCCTGCAGTTCCGGGCGGTCCCGTCGCCAGCCCATGTACATCTGGCAGAGCAGTCCGACGGCTGTCATGGTATCGGTGGGGCCACCGCGGGGCATATAGGCGTAGCGAGCCCCATTTTCGACGGACACTGATCTCAGAAACGCGCGGGCGTCCTGCATGGTGTCGGCTGCCACGGAGATGCGATTGGCTTTGGCACTTTGCAGTGCCATGATTTGCCAGCCTGTGACGGATGTGTCTCCGGGCTGGTTGGGAGTGTAGCGCCAGCCTCCTCCGAGACGATCCTGGGATCTTTCAACGAAGCGAATGGCACTGGTGGCAGCGCGTTTGAGAGTGCGGTCTTTGGGGGCGAGTGCGGCGGCTTCACAGAGGCAGATTGTGGCGATTCCCTGCACGTATAGTCCGGAATTCCCCTGAGCTGTGCCGCGCAGATCGAGGCCAGACGAAGTGGTTTCCGCTTTGCTGAGCAGCCAGTTCAGTCCGCGTGTGACTGTTTCCTGATACTCCCCCTTGATTTCGTGAGTGTGTCCGCCACCGAGAAACGTGAGCAGGGCCAGGGAGGTGGCTCCCATTGGCGTTGCCTGCAGTGTGCCACCCTGCCCTGCACCACCGACTTCGTCAAAGCTCCAGGAACCATCCTGTTTCTGGACCTTCTGCAGCCATGTGAGTCCTGCATTGACTGCTCGTTCACTGTCTGCACTGCCGCCGAATTTTTTGACTGCAGCCCGGCGACCAGCCTCGGACCTGCCACCAAACTCGCCCCGCATGACGGGAATCTCAGACAGGTCCTGCAGATCATCCACTGGCAGTGTCAGATCTTCAGGCCGGGGCGAATTCAGATTCATCCGCTGAGTGCCGCGATCCAGTTCTGACAGCATCTGCTTCATGGTGCTGTCGACCTGCAGGTCCTGCATTGAATCCGGCTGCACAATCTGCGGAATATCATCAGCCTGAAGGTCCTCAGAGGGATCGTCGGCAACACCCAGCAGTCGCAGCACACCATCGGTCGCGACGTCCGGCATCATCCATGCGGCGAACAGCAGGCCGATCAGCAGATGCACGGCGAAACTGATGAGCACAGTGGAGATTTCGCGGCGACGATTCTTCAGCAGTGCCGGCAATCGGGTGCGGAAGAACTGTTGGAGGGCGGCGATGCGAGCAGCGAGACTGACGGCCCATGCCGGAGGCCGGCGACGACGACCAGTTCGTCGACCCGGGGGCTGCGACAATCGGGATGCTGCAGAGGATCGACCGACGTCAGCGACTTCCCGAGCGTCGCCGCCGGTCTGTTTGTCACTGCTGCTGTCTGTCTGTTCCGCCATCACAGGCTCACGGGAGGCACAGAAACCGCTTCAGGAAAATCTCTGATGGTGCGACAGCACCCGACTTTGCACTTCCGCCCATGGAAGTGCGCAACATTACAACACTCGCAACGGTTGAGGGCAAGTGTCGGGCTGCGTCAGTGCTGACGCTCAGCCCAGATCCGCAGTTGTTCACGATTGATTTTCACGTTGTGCCGGGTATCGACCGGAAAGGAACGGTGAAACAGGACACTTCGGATGGAGGCGGTCAGCGGGTTTGCGGCTGCCAGTGCCAGCAGTTCTGCCGTGAGCCGATCCGTCGCTGCCGGTGTTTCCGGAAACTGTCCTGGCTCGGGTTCCACAACGATCAGCGGGCGTTCGTTACCGACCGGCCCCAGTCCAATCAGGGCCGAACGATAAACCTGCGGGTGCTGGTCGAAGATTGATTCGCAGCAGACGGAATACATAGGTCCCTGAGCTGTGTGGACGACGTGAGCCCGGCGTCCGCAGAACCAGAGTCGCTGCTGTTCGTCGAGGAATCCTACGTCTCCCATGCGGTGCCAGAATGTCGCCCCATCCGCAATTTTCGCGGCGGCGGTGGCGTCCGGCCGGCGGAAGTATTCACGTGTTGCTGCCGGGCTGCGGACGATAATCTCTCCGATCGCCCCAGGTGGCACTTGTTCAGCCTGGTCGATGTTCTGAATGACAGCATCGGTGGCTCGAATAATCCGCACGTCCACTCCCGCAAATACTCTGCCGACGCAGGTGCCACGTCCACTGGCGGATTGAACGGCGGTGTCGGCGAGGATTTCTCGTCCACCGATCGATGCCACCGGCAGGCATTCCGTGGCGCCGTAGGGTGTATGAATGTCGGCATCCGGACGGAGCATGGCTGTGATGCGACGGATCACATGCAGCGGTACGGGAGCTCCTGCCGAAAGGACTCGGTTCAATCGCTCAATGCGAATTCCGAACTGCTCGCAGTGGCGTCCCACGCGATTCCACATGGCTGGAGAACCGTAGGCTTGTGTGGCACGCTGCGTCCTGAGTCCGTCAAGAATTCTGGCTGGATCAACTGCAGCCGGGCGAGTGGGATCCATTTCGGGAATCACCGTAGTAACCTGCATGGCCAGATTGAACAGAGCGAACAGCGGAAACCCGGGCAGGTCTGTTTCTCCGGGAGCGATTCCGTAAAAATTGCGGATCAGGTCCACCTGAGCATCGAACATACCGTGTTCGAAGACGACACCTTTCGGTGGCCCTGTGCTGCCACTGGTGAAAATAATGGCCGCCGCATCGGTGGACAGGGTCTGCGGAAGTGTCACGGACGCTGCCAGACTGCCGCGCTGCAGCAGGCCGTCCAGTGATTCCAGCCATGGCAATTTGGGCGAGCCGACGCTGACATTCAGTCGGGCACTGCGGTACCTCCACGGCATCAGACTGCGAATCAGATGCACCAGTGGGATGGCGATAAATCCGTGCGGATCGGTTTGGTCCAGACACCGCAGCAGACTGCCCCGACCCATACCAGGGTCGATCAGTACACAGGTGGCGCCGCTGCGAAAGATGGCGAATACCAGAGCGATGAATTCAATGGACGGCCGGACCATCAGAACCATGCGGTGACCGGGGCGAACTCCGAGGCTGATCAGGCCACGTGCAAGTTGGTCCACTTCGGCGTCGAGCCGTGCGAAGGACACCTGAGTCCAGGCAGTGCGTCCCCGAGCGTCTCGGCTGGCCGGAAAGATCACGGCAGGCTGGTCAGGGACAATTCCGGCGGAGTTGCGGAGTCGGTCAGCGATGTTCAGCGGTTCTGACATGATTTCCGGTTCCAGTCGAGTTTCCGCGGATCTGTTGCGGTCGCTGCAGATTTGACCTGCCGCGTATCCTGGCAGAAAGTTTGCGATTCTGCAGCGCTGCCGCGTCGGATGGGAGGCAGCATGGTGAGTTCTGTTAAGGGGTTGGGCGTGAGTCTGACGACGGGGCTGACTCTGCGGGATCTGCCGAATACCCAAAACAGGTCTGCCCACCTGCCTGCCTCCGGCATTTTTTGCCGAAACGCTGTGGCTGCAGGCACCTTCTTTGTGACGATGCAACTGGAAATCCTGCCTGGATTTGCTGGAAGGGAATCCGGTTTTCAGTGGGGACAGTCGACCAAACGCAGGTCGATTTTCCGACCGGTGACATTCGATAACCGCTGCAGAGACGGACTGGCAGTGGTTTCGCGAACCTGAGGCTTCCGCAAGATGGCGAATACTACCAACGACCGTTCTGACCGTCGCTGGAACACGGCTGCAGTCCTTGCAGTCAGTGCTTCAGCGCTGCTTGCATTTTCCGCCTTTGATCCGGTTCCTGCCGGAGAAGATCCGGTTCGGACGGTATTGGTCAGTGATGTGCCCGGGGAGACTGTGTCCGATGTGCCAGTGCCAGTGGATGCGGGCAGTGCAGTACCTCGCAGACTGGACGTACAGGTCGCCGGCAGCCTTGGCCCGGTCACCACACTGAGCCAGGAAGAGTCACTGAAATTTGCGCTGCTGCTGCTGGAGGATGGTGCCCGCTTTCTGAGGAATCAGGACCAGTACACCGTGACCTTTCACAAGCGTGAACGTATCGGCGGTGACCTGCGACAGCAGGAAGATATCGACATGAAGGTCCGGCACCTGCCCGTGTTCAGCGTGTATATGAAGTGGAAAACCGGACAGGTCGGTCAACAGGTGGTTTACAACGTGGAAGCCAGTCCGGACCGCATGTGGGTAAAGTTTGGCGGTCCCCGAGGACTGTTGCCGGCTTTGAAGATTGATCCCAGCGGGGATGTAGCCATGCGTGAAACCCGGCACCCCGTGACACAGGCTGGCATCCTTGCCATGGCTGAACGGATCATCGCGCATCGCCGGGAAGAACTGGAAGGCAAAGTTCCGGTGGTTTGCGTTCGTGCTGCCGATGGCGTCGTGGATGACCGCCCCTGCTACTGTTTTGAATTCCGGTATCAGTCCCGTGACACCAGTCCGGTTTACCGCAGCAGTCGCATCATGATTGACACTCGGTATCACATTCCGCTGCGGGCTGTAAACCATACCTGGGGCAGTGATGAGCAGGTCAGCGCTGAGATCCCGGCGGAAGACACCTTGATTGAAGAGTACATGTTTTCACGGTTCAATTTCGGGGTGCAGCTGGCCTCTGAAGAATTTGCTCCGAAGTTCAATCGTTCAAGAAACTGAGCTCAGCGGTGCGAGTTTTTGTTTCATGGCCCCGCTGCGGCAAACACCGCAGCGGGGCTGTTTGATTTCAGGCGGCTCTGCTGTTCCTCACAAGAGCCGTGCGGGCAGGCTGATTTCCGTACCACTGCAGCAGCCCGAGCAGTTTGGCTCGCTGTTCGGAATCTGTACCGGAGGACAGCAGTCTCTGGAGTACAGGGAGGGTCACACGGTTGATCAGCGGGCGCAGCCATCCTGCAAATTCCACGCGCTGGCCTGTTGGCACTTTTTCAAAGCCCATCCCCGTCTTGAACTGATCGAGTGATTCAAGTCCGGCCTGAATGGACTGATAGCCGTAGCTGACGGCCCGAATGTCGCCCTGTCGGAGTCTGGTATGCAGATACTGCCAGATCAGAGCATTATTCGGATAAGACTCCAGATGCTGCAGTGAGGATCTGACGATCAGCAGGTTGGAGACATCTTCAATCACAAATGCCGCGAGGCAGGCGGCCATGCGACCGTCCACAAATGCCGCCCATGCCTCCGCTCCTGTAGTTCTGCTGGCTTCGGCATAGTAACGCCTCCAGGTCCGCTCGAGGTCGTCGGGCACGCTGCGGCCCTGACGCTGCAGCGTGTCGGCATGCAGGGCGATGGAATCTCGGGCAAGATCCGCAAAGTCAACCTGCCGCACCACACAAGCTTCGAGGCCGCGTCGCACCTGAGTCCTTGTGCGGCTGCGGAGATTTGGGAAGTCGTAATTCGGATCCTGACACATCACACGAAAACTGGCCGTACCCTGCTCTTCCGGACACCCGTACCGCAGTACAAGTCCGTCCAGTCCCAGCACCGCAGCACTGTCGACCTCACCGGCGTCGATACCGCGGTGAAAGGGGAACGAGGTATAAACGCGATTCTGAATGTTGAACCACCAGAGACCGGCTGAGCACCGGACGGTGTGACCCATTCGCTCCAGAAAATCAGCATAATGTTCAGGACTGACAGCCATCCCTGCACCACCCCTGTCGACACAGCCAAACTCTGCCTTGCTCAACCGGGTAATGTAGCCTGAATCGTCAAATTGGCTCAATACTGACCGGCTTACTGCGGCTTTTGGCCCTGTTCTGCCTGCTTATATTCATTCACGATCGCCTGATAGACCTCACGAGCATGCTGATATGCAGCTTCGGCGGCGGGGCGCTCGTCCTCGCGAATCCTTTCCCGTTTGGCATTCCAGCAGACATCCACTGCCTGCAGGCACCATTCAGCACTGCCGCGCCCGCCACGAACTGGCTGACCGGCCGTGTGCACGAAGATTGGATTCGTGTGTACCGAAGGAAGTATTCGCACGGCTATCCAGCTCGATCCCTCAAGTTTTACCGGAATCCTGAAGGACTCGATATGTCCGTCGGCTGTCAGTTCGCGAACAGCCACCGGATTGCCATTCACTATGACCTCCACCGGGACCTTACGAGAATTTCCAATGCGACAGCGTTCAATGTGCCAGTAGGGCTTGTCGTCCAGGCGGCGATTTCTGATTGATTCAGTCAACTCGCCAGGTTCGGGTTCCAGCAGGGCGGCTGCGTCAAACGTTACCTCCACCTCCCCTGGTTCAGCCAGATCCAGCCGGCTCACTCCAGCTGCCGTGCGTTCTCCAACCCCGACTCCATTCACCCGCAGGTCCAGAATGTGGCTGAGCCCATCACCGCAGTAGCTGCGGCCATCCCGCAGCCCTTCAACCCACGCATCGTACGTCAGCTCGCCGGATTTCGGCAGGCTGACGTAGACTCGACCAAGGCCGACTCGGTCACCATAAATACAGGGGAAGTCGGTTTCGCCGCTGATGCGAGTTGTCATGCCGCAGTTCAGCGTGTGATACCAGACATTCAACTCCCAGATTGCCGGAGTATCGACAGCGGAGATGAAGTCGCAGGCACCGTGAACCGTCGTGACCACGAACTCGTTGGCGCCGATTCCGTCAAACTTCGGCATGGCAGGATCCGGCAGTTTTGATGCTGCCCTGCCCTGCCAGCCGCGTGGGGCGCCGCCCCAGGGCTGACCATGGAACTGCCGACTGCCGTCGGGCATTTCGTCCGGAAGTGCCAGTCCCCAGCCGCTGTGACTGTAGCCCACGACACCGCCCTGTTCGCGTCCCCACTGCAGCACAGGCAGAGTCCAGCTGGGCCACTGCTCAAGGCGAGTCGTGCCGGGAAAGTCATCTTCCTTCAGCTTCAGCAGGCACAGATGACCGGCGTGCGACGAAGGAAATCCACTGACTTCCACGTCATAACGCATCAGTGTTCCGTTTCTTGACAGTTGCGATACGGCGCCATCAAAAAATTGTTTTTGAGTGTACCAGCAGGGGCCCCAACTGAGTACACAGCCGACATTCAGGTCTTCGCCCAGTATGTGTCGCAGCATGTCTTCAGGGCCCACACCCTCGGTCGGGCTGTCATAATGAGCACAGCCGGCGGCGTGCACATGGTGGTCTCCTGAGAACCAGCCCCGCTTTGCAATATGAATCCAGCGTTTCAGCTGGACGGAGACCTCATGGTTTTCCGCAGCAGGCACCGTGACGGCAATTCGCTGAGGAATATACTCGGGCCCACGATTCACCACGAAAGTGTATTCGCCGGGTGGCAGAGAAACGGATTCACCATCGGCCCGATAGATCTGATCATGGAAGAAGAAGTCGGGGGCCAGCCGGCGCGATGGCAGCGGGTAGACTCGGTTCAGCTGGTCACGGATGACAAAACTGGCCGTTGTGGGCTGGCCGTCTGTGTCACGAACTCGCAGTACGACACGGGTGGCTGGCAGGCAATTGAACAGCACCGGCAGGGCACTGCGGAAGCCGAGGTCCTGGGTCCCCGCGCCAATGTGAAAGCTGAGCAGTGCTTCGCGCTGACCGGAGTCACGACTGTAAAGCAGCACGACACGATACTCAACCAGCAGTCCTGACAGGTTGGGCTTCAAAGGCTCTCGCTGAAGTACAGTCAGATCGAGGAATCGGTCGAGAATCTCGTCCGGATTAACCAGTCTTTCCCTGGCTCTGGGCTCCTCGCGAGCCCCGCGTCCCTGCTGGTACATCGGCAGGGCATTCGGGCTTTCCAGCTGCAGCGGTGGATTGATGCCGGCTTCATTGTGCACCTTCACCAGAAAGGCTCGCCACCCCTGCTGCATGAGCTCCCTGCGGACCGGTCCCTCCGAGACTTTCACTCGGCTTTCCGGGTTGATATTGATCATGGCGAGGCACAGCGGATCAAGGACTTTTTGCACAGCAGTGACTGCGGAACGATCGTCCGGCATCGCCATTGCCGCATCGAGTGCAGCCACCGCGTCCGGCTGCAGCGGTGCCCCCGCAAATGCCAGCGCTTCGGTCAGCCGGCGAATCGACGCCATCAACGGCTGACGCTCAACTCCGGTGATCACTGGTATGTCCTGAGACAGTCCCTGACCGGCGCCGCAGATGACGGCTGCCAGCAGCAGAGAACTGTACCAGCCGGCTCGCAGTAACGCTTGCATCATTCGACTCCCTGGCAGGGACCCGTTATCTGCGTGTCGGTGACCTGCCAGTCAGGATGCCGAAAACATCAGCAGAGACGGCCCGCTGCCGGGAGTATTCTGGCTGGAATTCATGGCAGAGTCGAGCGTGCGGAGACTCAGGATCAGGACAGCGGAATGGGCCAGTTCCAGCCAGCCGAAAAACCTCCGTCCACGTACAGCGTCTGGCCGGTCATGAAGGCAGATGCCCGCGACGCCAGAAATACTGCCGTTCCAGCCATATCGGCCGGCACGCCCAAACGCCCCAGAGGTGCATTCGCGAGGTTCCAGGCCTGCATGCCTTCGTCTGACCACAGTCCGCGAGTCAGGTCTGTCAGGACAAAGCCAGGAGCAAGACTATTGACACGTATGCCGTGCCGACCCCACTCGAGCGCCAGACCGCGGGTCATTCCCTGCATGCCGAATTTGCTCATAGCGTAGGGCAGCACGGCTTTCAGCGGCATCCACGTATTGAGCGATTCGATGTTGATCTGGATGCCACCACCACCACGTTCAATCATGTGCCGACCGACTCGCTGCGACATCAGGAAGGCACCCCGCAGGTTGGTGTCCAGAATATGATCGTAGTCTTCGGCGGTGACTGTTTCCGCACGCTTTCTTCGATTCACGCCGGCCACATTCACCAGTGTGTCGATGCGGCCTCGCAGTGCGAGTGTGGCTGCGACAGTGCTGTCAATCTGCTGTTCATCGGCCACATCACAGACCAAACCATCAACAGCCATGCCGGCAGCCCGCATCTCCGCAACAGCGAGGTCCACAGAGGTCTGGCTCTTGCTGCAGATCACCACGCTGGCACCGCGTCGACTGAATTCCTCAGCGATTGCCCGACCGATGCCCCGGCTGCCGCCAGTGATCAGTACTGCCTGGCCGGAGATTGAAAACAGTTCATCGGAATCCGGCATCAGCCACCTCCGTCCGACTTACTGCTTTTCGGGGCTGCATCTGCGGACTTTGTGCTGCCCGCAGCACCGCCACCATCGGAAGCCTTTTTCGCCGCCTCAGCGCCCTTGCGGTACGAGTCACTGCGGTAGTCGGTTTGGTAAAAGCCAGACCCGCGAAAAATGATTCCGCCGCCAGCACTGATCAGTCGCTCCGCTTTGGCACGCCCGCACTCCGGGCATTTTTTCGTGGGCCTGGCACTGATGGACTGGAACTCTTCCCATTTGTGTTCGCAGTTGCCGCACTGATACTCATAAGTAGGCATCGATAATTCTCCACTGTCCAACACGTCTCTGGCAACACTCGCCCGCCATAAATTTTCAGGCCTGTGGCGGAGCACACGAAACAATCACCCGCGCCGGCCGAACCACCCTGTCGTGCATGCGGTAGCCAACTTCGACTTCCTGCAGCACCGTCATGGGCTCGTGGTCCGCCGAGGGAATCTGCGTCAGGGCTTCATGCAGGTTCGGGTCAAACGGACGCCCAACAGCTTCGATCGGCTCGGCAGAGTGCAGCTTCAGAATGTCTCGAAACTGCTGCACCACCATGCGAATGCCGTCCAGCAGCACCTGTTTGTCACCAGTCTGCTCGCCACTGCTGACAGCCCGATTCAAACCGTCCAGGCCCGGAAGCAGATCTCTTACCAGACGCAGCGATTCGTACTTCCTCGCGTCATCCTGATCTCGCTGAACTCGCCTGCGGTAGTTCTCGAGGTCAGCATAGCTGCGCATCAGCCGCCCCTGCAGGTCATCGATCTTTGCCTGTAATTCCGCCATCTGAGTAAAACCTCCGGCTCCAGCCGCATCCGCAAAAGCTGCGGCCGCCTGGTCCAGTTCATCCGGTGCCGGATTCATGTCATTCGTCCCGCCGTCACTCATCGTTCATGCTCCTGAGCAGTCCAGCCACATCTGCTCTGTGCTGTGAGAACACAGAACCGAAAAAACCGGACCGCAAACTTCTGGGTACCTTCAGACACTATGTTTCACTGCTTTCCTCGCCGGAACCTGAGAAAAACTCACGCACCTGCTCGAAGAATGATTTCCGCTGCGGCATGACATTCTTGTGATCAAGCTCTGCCAGTTTCCGCAGCAGTTCCTCCTGCTCTCCTGTCAGCTTCTTTGGCACCTCAACCTGAATCTCCACCAGCAGGTCACCCGGACGGCCGGCTCCGCCCCGCGGATCAGGCATGCCATAGCCCTTCAGGCGGCTGGTTTCTCCCGGTTGAGTGCCTGGTCGAATCTTCAGCATTTCACGGCCTTTGAGGGTCGGAATCTCAATCTCCGCCCCCAGTGCGGCCTGGGCAAATGTGACCGGCAGACGATAGTTCAGGTCCTGCCCTTCGCGTTTAAACAACGGATGCTCACGCACTTCAATTTCCACATACAGGTCTCCGCGCGGACCGCCATTCTGTCCGGCTTCACCTTCGCCCCGCAGACACAGCTGCATCCCCGTGTCCACCCCTGCAGGAACGGACAGTTCCCGCACAACTTCCTTTATCTGTCGACCCTGGCCACTGCACGCCGTGCAGGGGTCACGCACAACAGTGCCACGACCACGGCAGGTTGGGCAGGCCGTCTGCATCCGGAAGAATCCCTGAGTCGTCATGACCTGACCACGGCCCATACAGGTACTGCACTTTGCCGGAGCACTGCCGGGACGGCAGCCTGAACCCTGACAGGATTCGCAGGCCTCATGACGGGAAATTCGGAGTTCGCGGCGACAGCCGGCATAAGCTTCCGGAAGATCAATCCGAACAGTTGCCTGCAGGGAATCCCCCCGCGAAGCACCGCCGGATCGACCACCACCGGATCGGTTTCCAAACTGAAAGCCAAAGCCCTCGAACAGATCCCCGAACGCGTTAAAGATGTCACCAACGTCCTGGAATCCGGCACCGCCCCCGGACGCCCCTTTCACTCCCGCATGACCAAACCGGTCATAACGCGCCCGCTTGTCGTCATCGTTCAGCACGTCGAAGGCCTCAGATGCCTCCTTAAACTTTTGCACGGCAACTTCGTCCCCCGGGTTTCTGTCCGGATGGTACTTTGCTGCCAGTTTTTTGTAAGCCCTTTTAAGTTCTTCGGGGGTCGCGGTGCGGGACACCCCGAGAACTTCGTAGTAGTCACGCTCTGCAGACATCTCAGAACCGCCTATGAAAAACGGGACACCCCACAGGTGTCCCGCTGACTTCAGTCATCGGCTGTAAAGCCCCATCAATTCGTGGAGGTCACGCTGGCCCGGCAAACGGACGGCTTGCCGGGCAGCATCACCATCAGCGAATCACACCTTCAGAAGCCGGCTTCTTACCGCCATCCGCATCTTCGGTCTTGGTGACAAGCACCGAGGTCGTCAGCATCAGGCCGGCAATCGAGGCTGCGTTGGACAGAGCATTTCGAACAACCTTCGCCGGGTCCAGAATACCAGCCTTCAGCATGTCGACATACTCATCGCTGGCGGCATCGTAGCCCATGCTGCCGGACAACTGCCGAATCTCGTCAGCAATCACCGCACCATCCTTGCCGCAGTTCTCAGCAATCGTGCGTGCCGGTGCTTCGAGTGCCTTGGCGATAATGTGTGCCCCGATCGCCTCGTCGCCGGGCAGTTCGAGTTTTTCGACTGCGGAAATAGCCCGCAGCAGAGCCACGCCGCCACCTGGCAGGATACCTTCTTCGACCGCAGCACGAGTTGCATGCAGGGCATCTTCCATGCGTGCCTTGGTCTGCTTCATCTCCGCTTCAGTGCTGGCACCCACCGAAATTACAGCCACACCACCGGTCAGCTTGGCCAGGCGTTCCTGGAACTTTTCCCGATCGTAGTCACTGTCAGTCTTCTCAATGTGGTCGCGAATCTGCTGTACGCGCACCTTGATGTCTTCAGAACGGCCCGCACCTTCGATGATGGTGCAGTCATCCTTACCAACTTCAACACGCCGAGCAGAACCGAGGTGACCGACCTCGACGTTCTCAAGACGAATCCCGAGGTCCTCTGAGATCAGAGTTCCGCCGGTCAGCACCGCCATATCGCCGAGCATCGCCTTGCGACGATCGCCGAATCCGGGAGCCTTGACCGCGCAGATCTTCAGGACACCACGCAGCTTGTTCACGACAAGTGCCGTCAGTGCTTCGCTGTCCACATCCTCAGCGACCACCAGCAGAGGCTTGCCCGTGCGTGCCACCTTCTCGAGCAGCGGCACAAACTCACGCAGGCTGCTGATCTTCTTTTCGAACAGCAGAATCAGGCAGTCTTCCAGGACGCACTTCATGTCCTCGGCCTGAGTTACGAAGTAAGGGCTGATGTAGCCCTTGTCGAACTGCATGCCTTCGGCGAATTCCAGTGTCGTGCTGCTGCCCTTGCCCTCTTCAACAGTGATCACGCCATCGCGACCCACACGCTGCATTGCATCAGCGATCAGGTTGCCAATAGCCTTGTCATTGTTGGCGGAGATCGCACCGACCTGTGCGATCTGAGCCTTGGATTCCACAGGTCGAGCGAGTTCCTCGATGCTCTTCAGTGCCGCTTCAACCGCCACGTCGATTCCGCGACGCACAACCGTTGGATTGGCACCGAGGGTGATGCTTCGCAGGCCCTCGTTGTAAATTGCACGAGTCAGCACAGTGGCAGTGGTTGTGCCGTCCCCGGCCTTGTCACTGGTCTTGCTGGCCACTTCGTTGACCAGTTTGGCACCCATGTGCTCGTAGGGGTCTTCCAGTTCCACTTCCTTGGAAACTGTCACACCGTCCTTCGTGACGACCGGATTGCCAAAACTTTTGTCAATAATCACGTTGCGTCCGGTAGGACCCATTGTGACCGCCACTGCGCTGGCGAGCGTATCCACTCCACGCTGCAGTTTAATGCGAGCGCGGTCATCGAACAACAGTTGCTTTGCCACCTCAAAGGCTCCTTACAGCAGTCCACTGGCGACGATCTGCCGCCGGGAAAATGAGTCAATAACAGCTTACGCCCGATGACGCAGCAGACCTCAGGCCAGTTTTGCCAGAATATCGCTCTCACGCAGGATCTTGACGTCCTGTCCGTCGATCTCGATTTCCGTCCCGCCGTACTTGCCAAACAGGACCTCGTCACCGACCTTCACGCTGACTGCAGCTCGTGAGCCACTGTCCAGCAGGCGGCCTGGACCCACAGCGATCACGGTGCCGCGCTGCTGCTTTTCACGAGCAGCGTCCGGCAGCACAATGCCACCAGCGGTGGTCTCTTCAGCTTCATGCGGCTTCACAACAACACGGTCATCGAGAGGATTGATCTTCATTGCTTCAGTCTCCAATGTTAACTGGGCTCAGCCCGTATGTTCAGAGTTTGGAAATTCGACAGTTTGCACAGTGTGAACAGGCCACGGCAGCTTACATCATGCCGCCCATGCCTCCCATACCACCCATGCCTCCCATTCCGCCCATGCCACCCATATCCCCCATGCCTCCGCCGTCGTGGTGGTGATCATGGTGGCCGTCTTTTTCCGGCTTCTTCGGCTCGTTCACCACGATGCAGTCCGTAGTCATCAGCAGAGATGCCACGCTGGTGGCGTTCTGGAGTGCCGTTCGGACCACTTTCGTTGGGTCGATCACGCCGAACTCGAGCATGTCACCATACTTGTTGTTCATCGCGTCGTAGCCGTAGCTGGCCTTTTTGTCCTTTCGCACCCGGTTGGCGACGACAGACCCGTCGAGCCCGGCGTTCTCGGCGATAGTTCGCAGCGGCATCTCAAGAATGCCTCGAACAAGCTCCACGCCGTACTCTTCATCACCTTTCAGCTTCAGTGAAGCCAGGGACTCCGCACAACGCAGCAGGGCCACGCCACCACCAGGTACAATACCTTCTTCGATCGCTGCTCGTGTTGCCGAGAGAGCATCATCGATCAGGTCTTTCCGTTCCTTCATCTCGGTTTCGGTAGCAGCCCCGACGCTGATCTGGGCAACACCACCGGCCAGCTTGGCGAGCCGTTCCTGCAGTTTCTCGCGATCGTAGTCGCTGTCCGTGCCCTCGATTTCACGACGGATCTGCTCAGCACGGCCGGCGATGTCGGCTTTCTTCCCGCCACCCTCGACGATGATGCAGTTGTTTGCATCGACGCGGATTCTTTTGGCCTTGCCAAGATCGCTGAGCTGGACATTTTCCAGCTTGATTCCGAGATCTTTAAAGAACGCGCGGCCGCCGGTCAGCACTGCGATGTCTTCCATCATCGCTTTGCGACGGTCGCCGTATCCCGGAGCCTTCACTGCTGCAACCTTGACGATGCCTCGCATCTTGTTCACAACCAGAGTGGCGAGGGCCTCACCCTCGACGTCTTCGGCAATGATCAACAGCGGGACATTATTCTTGGAGATTGCTTCCAGCACGGGAACCAGCGACTTGGCAGTGCTGATTTTTTCCTCGTGCAACAGGATGCGACAGTTTTCGAGAACCACTTCCTGCTGCTCTTCATCGGTGATGAAGTGCGGGCTGAGGTAACCACGATCGAACTGCATACCTTCAACCAGGTCAACCTCGGTGGTGACATGTCGACCTTCTTCGACGGTGATCACTCCGTCCTTGCCAACCTTCAGCAGAGCATCGGCAAGAATCTCACCAATGTCCGGGTTGTTGTTGCCAGCGATGGTGGCAACACGTGCGATGGAATCCTTGTCGGTCGCCTTGACCGGCTTAGCCATCTGCTTCAGGGCTTCCACAACGGCGTTGACCGCCTTTTGAGCACCCCTGCTGAGGGCCATTGGATCAGCACCGGCTGCGATGTACTTCAGTCCGGCACGGTACATTGCTTCGGCAAGTACAGTGGCCGTGGTTGTGCCGTCGCCGGCAACGTCGTTGGTCTTCGAGGCAGCTTCCTTGACCAGCTGCACTGCGACGTTTTCGTATGGATCTTCCAGATCAATGTCTTCCGCGACCGTGACGCCGTCCTTGGTCACCTTGGGGGCGCCCCAGCCTTTGTCCAGAACCGCGTTGCGGCCACGTGGACCAAGCGTGCTGGCAACAGCCTTCGAAAGCTTCGAAACGCCGGACAGGAGGCTCTTCCGCGCCTCTTCATCAAACGTCAATAATTTAGCCACGGCTTCTCCTCAGTTCTTGATCAAACTATCTGCTGAGCCCGATGCCCTGACCTGCAGGCCCACGAAGAGCCATGCACGTCTGAACCAGCACCCGACTCGTGTTTCATCACACAACGCACACCATCCGACACCGACTGTCCAACTCGGTCCGACGCTGTCGGTCCGACAAGCTGACTGACAGGCCGCCTTCAAGGCCCTGCAGGTTGCATTGCCTGGAAACGATCGAATTGCACACAGATCCGACAATCCCTGCAGGCCCCCACAATAAGGGCCGTTTCCGGACGGACAGACTGGCAGCCGGACGCCATACTCGCTTAAGAGACGCAAACGGTGTGCCGTGAGTTCTGTTTGCTGTGTAAGTCTCTGAAATGCCGTGATTTATGGCGTTTCTGACAGATCGCTGGCGCGCGGTGGCCTGCTGTTTTGGCAGTCGCTCGCCCGTGGCCAAATGCTGCCATGCTCGCCACGTGGGTGGTTTGCTCATATGCGAGCAATCCAGTGAAAACTTGCCAATCCATCAAAAATTCTCTCGATACATCCTGCACAGGACCGGTAGTGTTGAGCAGGCAGGGATTGTCGACAGTCAGGCGTGGACGGTGTCACGCACGGCCACGCCTTTTCCCCAAAGGTTGGTGATCGATGCTGGTGCTGAGTCGAAGAGTTGGCGAGTCAATCCAGATTGATGGTGACATTCGGGTCACGGTTTCGCAGGTCCGCGGTGGTCGGGTGCGATTGTCGATTTCAGCCCCGGCGGCCGTGCGGGTCGTGCGCGAAGAGATTCTGCAGAAGTTCGGGATGGCGCGGCCGGAAGGTTTGGATCCGGAGTCCGGCGATCTGCCTGACGCGGACGAAATCTGTCAGTGATCCGGCGGCCCCTCAGAGAAAACTCCTGCGATCCCGGGCGGTTGGTTGACGGCCAGGCCGTCCCCCGTTAATCATGCAATTACAGGCGGACTCAGGTCGGGCGACAGTCGCTGTCGCCTGCTGCGGGTCTTTCCCCGAACGTCTCTTAATCCGGCCGTTCTTCACAGATCCGGTCGGTTCTCGTTTTCAATACTGGACGCTGAATCAGGTAAACCGATGTACGTACTGCTGCTGTCACTGGCACTTCTGCTGCTGCCTGCGTGAAAGGCTTCGGGGTTGCACGGTGCTGCCGATCTGACCCTGAGGCTGCTGGTCTCAGGGTTTTTTGTTTCGAACGGCGTTGAGTTCTTGCGGAGTGATGCCAGATGAATGGTGATCGGATCGTAATCTTCGATACAACACTTCGTGACGGCGAGCAGTCTCCGGGCTGCAGCATGAATACGCGTGAGAAGCTGGAGGTTGCTCGAGCCCTGGTGGAACTGGGCGTGGATGTTATTGAGGCCGGATTTCCGATTGCCTCGCCCGGTGATTTCGAGGCTGTTTCAGCGATTGCAGCGGCCTGCGGCGACCGCACCACCATCTGTGCTTTGGCTCGCAGTCGCGAGGACGACATCAACAGGGCGAAGCAGGCTCTGGCTGCTGCTCAGCACCGTCGCATTCATGTGTTTCTGGCCACCAGCGCGATTCATCGTGAATTCAAGCTGAAGATGGACAAAAAACAGATCATCGAGCGTGCCATCGCGTCAGTGTCGCTGGCGAAGGAGTTCTGCGACGACATCGAGTTTTCTCCGGAGGATGCGGTCCGCACGGAACTCGATTTTCTGTGCGAAGTGGTGGAGAAGACGATTGCTGTCGGAGCGACGACCGTCAACATTCCTGATACCGTCGGCTATGCGACTCCCAGTCACTATCATCGTGTGATTTCGCACCTGAAGCAGCATGTGCCGAACATAGACAGGGCCATCATCAGTGCCCACTGTCACGACGATCTGGGGTTGGCTGTCGCCAACAGTCTGGCGGCCGTGGAGGCTGGAGCCCGTCAGGTGGAATGCACGATCAACGGTCTTGGGGAGCGTGCCGGCAACGCGGCCCTTGAAGAGATTGTCATGGCAATCCGGACGCGGGCTGACTACTACAAGGTCCACACTCGCATCAATACTCGAAAGTTGTATCCCACCAGTCATCTGGTGTCTTCGATCACGGGGATGAAAGTCCAGCGGAACAAGGCAATTGTGGGTCAGAACGCATTTGCTCACGAAGCCGGTATTCATCAGCACGGTGTGCTGCAGGAACGCAGTACATACGAGATCATGCGGCCTGAGGATGTTGGTTACGTGGGGCAGAATCTGGTGCTGGGGAAGCACAGTGGGCGGCATGCGTTTCGTGATCGGGTGGTGCAGCTGGGATTCACGCTGGACGATGCTGCTCTGCAGCAGGCATTTGACGACTTCATTGCATTGGCTGACAAGAAAAAGGAAGTCTACGATTCCGACATTACAGCCCTGATTGAGAATCGGCTTCAGGATGCGGTCGACAGCTGGAAGCTGATTCGATTTCATACTTCGGCTGGTACGGGCACCATTCCGACGGCTACTGTGGAACTGCAGTTTGAAGATCAGACAGCGGTCTGTGACGCGTCCACTGGTGATGGGCCGATTGACGCTGTCTTTCGGGCGATGCTGCGAATCACCGGCCTTCAGGCGAAGCTTGAAGAGTTTGATGTCCGCAGTGTTTCAGAGGGCCAGGATGCGCTGGGTGAAGTGCATCTGTCGATTGGTTTTGGCGGCCGGCACTATCAGGGCAAGGGCGTCAGCACGGACATCATTGAGGCGGCAGCCCGAGCATTTTTGCAGGCTTTGAATCGCGAGTACCTGGACCTTCGCAGTGGCAGCGTGACGCCTGAGCGTGCTCAGGGTTGAATGCGTCGTTGGCATCCCGGGCAGCGACTGCGGGCACGGGTGTGTCACCGGCAGCAACTGCAGACAGTGCAGCCGGTCCACCGGCGGAGGCTGCAACCGGGCAGTCTCCGCGCGGAGGCAGGCTGTGTCGGATTCACAGGAACGAGCAGATATAGTCGGCAACCTGCGTCACCTGCAGTTCAAAGTACGAGTTTCCGTCGACGTTGAACGCCTGGCCGCCCTGGATTGACTGCCATTCGGTGGCGCCGGCCGGCCGCCATTGCAGTGCGCCGGACTGAATTTCCATCAGTTCAGGGCGGCCGGTATTGAATTTGTATTCTCCGGGCAGCATGACTCCGAGGGTTTTTGTGGTGCCATCCGGAAACTCAATCGTCCGGCTGGTGACGCGACCATCGAAATAGATATTCGCAGCCTTGACGACTGTGACTCCTGAAAACCTGCTCATTCTTCGTTTCCCGCAAATTCTTCCAGTGCTTTTTGAATTCCAGCCGCTGCGGTGGGATTTCCCGCCGAAGTCGGTGTGCTGCAGATTAACGATTTGCCGATTTTTCTGGAACCAGCGATCGCGCAAAAGCCCGATTTCGGCAGTCACCGTAAGTTTTCCCGGGTCCTGAGCGAGTCGTCCAGAAAATTCGGAGCCGTTTCATGTCCGAGTCTGTCCCATTGCCGCCCCTCGTCTTCACTCCTTTGCTGAAGCGGATTCGCTGGGGGGGGCGTCGTCTGGGGACGGTTCTCGGCAAGTCGATTGGCGACGAATCGGACTATGCAGAAAGCTGGGAGATTGCGAATCAGGCTGAGCATGACAGTGTGGTGGCAGCGGGACCACTGCGGGGCATAACGCTGTCTGAGCTGATGGTGGCGGGTGGAGAATCACTGCTGGGGCGTCAGTGCCAGCTTTCTCAGTTTCCGCTGCTGATCAAGTTTCTGGACGCGAATGACTGGTTGTCTTTGCAGGTGCATCCGGATGACTTGCTGGCTCGTGAATACGGCGCGCAGGAGCGAGGCAAGACTGAGTGCTGGGTGATTCTGCAGGCTGATCCCGGAGCAAGGATTTGTTGTGGATTAAGGCGGGGAGTAACTTCTGCAGAGTTGCGGCGGGGTCTGGAGTCTGTGAGTTCCGGTGGTGACCGCGGGGAACTTGAGGGGCTGCTGCACATGTATGAGGTGCGGGCGGGAGACTGCGTGTTTGTGCCTGCCGGCACTGTACATGCTCTTGGTCGCGGCATTCTTCTGGCTGAAATTCAGCAGCAGAGCAATCAGACATTTCGACTGTATGACTGGGGGTGGGTGGGGACTGACGGGAAACCGCGTCCGATTCACGTGGCCGATTCGCTGCATTGCACGAATTTTGAACGCGGCCCTGTGAATCCTGTGGTGCCGGTGGAGTTGTGTGATCAGGAGCATAGTTTTGAGGAACTGGTGCGATGTGAGTATTTCGTGGTGCGCCGGCATGAGTCGCTGCATGCATTTTCGCTGACGTCAGACGATCGATTTCGGATTTTGATGACGTTGTCGGGCAGTGGATTGGTGCAGACATCGACCGGTGATGAGCAGCTGTTGCAGGGAGGAACGGTGCTGTTGCCTGCCTGTTGCGGGAGGATTCGCATTCAGCCGCGTGAACGGCTGCAGATACTGGAGATCAGTTGTCCGTAATCCGTTGTCTCTGGCGGTGGAAATCGCTTGAGTCTGATGGGGCCGCAGATCAGGATACGTGCTGCAGGCACAAGCGAAGGGGTTATGGCCCGGGCGGATACCTGGTCGGGCTTTATCTTGGGGAAACCAACGGTCATGTCGCCGGAATCGATACTGAAGCTTTATCGGACCATGCAGATCATCCGCCAGACGGAGGAAGAACTGGCACGCTGTCATCAGCGGGGTCTGGTGCATGGTGCCTGCCATACGTATGTTGGTCAGGAAGCGATTGCTGCTGCGGTCTGTGCGCACCTTGGGCCTGCCGACAGCGTGTTCAGCACGCATCGGGGGCATGGTCATGCGCTGGCGAAGGGGTTGCCGCCGCATGAATTGATGGCTGAGCTGTTTGGGCGGGTTTCGGGGTGCTCGCGGGGCCGAGGTGGTTCAATGCACCTGTTTGCTCCGGAAATCGGCATGATGGGGACCAGTGGGATTGTGGGGCCCTGTATTCTGCAGGCCTGCGGGGGCGGCTACAGCTCGAAGATCCTCGGCAACGGCACGGTGGCCGTAGCATTTTTCGGGGATGGGGCGGTGAATAACGGTGCTTTCCATGAAGGCCTGAACATGGCCAGCATCTGGAAACTGCCGGTCCTGTTTGTCTGTGAGAACAATCAGTTTGCCACGGAGGTTCCTTTTTCCTATGCCAGTGGCATACCGCAGGTCGGGAGACGTGCTGCCAGTTACGGTATGGAAGGCGTGGAGCTGGATGGTAACGACGCAGTGGCCATTGCTGCAGCGGCAGCGCAGGCCGTCGCGCGGGCTCGCGCCGGACAGGGGCCGACGCTGCTGGAGTGTCGAACGTATCGGACTCGCGCGCACTCCGAAGGTATGGGGGACTTCACCTACAGGACTCGTGAAGAGGTTGAACAATGGAAGACTCGCTGTCCCCTGCTGAAGATGCGGACGGATCATTCCCATCTGGCGGCACAGTTTGCGGCGATTGATGCAGAAGTGGCACAGCTTGTTGCCGAGTCACGAAATCGCGCAGAGGCGGACCTGCCTCCGCGTGCCGAAGACGCTGCCACTCATGTGTATTCGACCGGATTGCCTGCAGCCGGAGTTGCTGCGGTCGAGCCTGACCCAGGAGTTCGTGTGGCGACGTGGAGTCAGGCTGTGCTGGAAGCGCTGAGTGCTGAGATGGCTCGCAATCCGGCGATCTTTGTCATGGGTGAGGGCATTGGCAGGCGTGGCGGAAACTTCGTCACGACAAAGGGTTTGTACGATGTGCACGGGGCTGATCGACTGTGTGACACACCGATCTGCGAGCGTGGTTTTGTTGGTCTGGCCTGTGGTGCGGGGATGACGGGGACGCGTCCGGTCATTGACTTCATGTTTGCTGATTTCATTCTGGATGCGGTGGGCGAGATCATCAACCAGATCGCAAAGATGCAGTACATGTCCTGCGGTCGACTGAAGATGCCCGTACTGCTGCGTGGCTGTATCGGTGTCGGGCACTCGGCGGCAACTCATCATTCCGGCAGCTATTACTCGATGTACGGCGCTGTCCCGGGGCTGAGAGTGGCGGTGCCTTCAAATGCCTACGACGCGAAGGGGCTGCTGCTGCGAGCTCTGCGGTGTGATGATCCGGTGATGTTTCTGGAGCATCGTGAATTGCTCAGCCTGAAGTGTGCGGTACCGTCTGAACACTATGAGATCGAGTTCGGGCGTGGGCGTATCGTGCGAGCGGGGACGGATTTGACTGTTGTGGCGCTGGCTCGCATGGTGCATCTGGTGCAGCAGCAGGCCGAGTCGCTGCAGCAGCAGGGAATCTCTGTGGAGCTCATCGATCCGCGGACTGTCTCACCGCTGGATACGGATCTGATTCTGAAATCTGTTGAGAAGACGGGGCGTCTGCTGATTGTCGAGGAGACTCCGGCGGCTTTCGGGCTGGGTGCTGAAGTGGCGGCTCGTGTGGCGGATGCCGGTTTTGACAGCCTCGATGCTCCGATTCGGCGCGTGAGTGGAGTGTTTGCTCCGACTCCCTACAGCCCGGCGCTGGAATCTGCGGTGGTTCCGGATGCGGACCAGATTGCCGCGGCCATTCGACAGCTCATGCAGGAATAGAAACGCTCAGTTTTTCAGAATACTCCGAGGCTTGAAAGCGGAAATTGCAGGTGTCGTATGGCAGTGCAGATCACAATTCCTCGGCTTGGCTGGTCGATGGAGGAAGGGACATTCGCCGGCTGGCGAAAAGCTGACGGTGATGCGGTGCGTCGCGGCGATGTTCTGTTTGAGCTGGAGGGTGAGAAAGCGCTGCAGGAGATTGAAGCTGTCGACGAGGGAACTCTGCGGATCGAGGCAGATGAGCCTGCTGTTGGCGCGGTACTGAAGGTAGGAGCGGTCATCGGCTGGCTGACGGCTGCTGGTGAAACGTGGCCACCTTCGGTTTCCGGTGGCAGCGGGGGAAGCACGGCGAATTCAGCTGCCGGGGACTCCGCGGTACTCAGTGATGCTGCCGCGGATGTGGCTGCGGCCGATGGAGCATCAGGAAGCCCTGCGGTGCGCCGACTGGCTCGGCAGTTGAAAGTGGATCTGCAGCGGGTGAGGGGAACGGGCCGTGGCGGTCGAGTCACCGAGGACGACGTGCGGTCAGCTGCGGTGCAGGAGCCGGCGGATATCGTTCCGGCAGCAGGCATCAGTGTCAATGTCGCTCAGCGATCGACGCCACGTGCGCGGCGGGCTGCCCGTATGCACGGAATCGAACTGTCCGGCCTGCAGGGAACAGGCAACGGTGGACGCATCCGCGAAAAGGACGTGCTGGCTGCTGTCGCTGCGTCCGGCACGCAGCGATCGGCTCGGACGGAAACTGGCCGGACGATCCTGCAGGGGCGGCGTGCGGTAATTGCCCGTCGCATGCGTGAAAGTCGCGATCGCACAGTGCCGGTGACCATCACCAGAACCCTGAACGCCGACAACCTGGTCGGCCTGCGCAATCAATTTCGGAGTGGCGGAGCGGAGCCGGTTCCGGCATGGCATGATCTGATTGCAAAGCTGACGGCCGAATGCCTTGTGAAGCATCCGTTGATGGGAACGCGGTGGGTTGGCGACGATGCTGTGTTGCCTGAGCTGCAGTCAGTCTGTCTGGGGCTGGCGGTTGATACTGCTGAGGGCCTCGTAGTACCTGCTCTGCCGCATGTTCGAACAAAATCCCTGCTGCAGCTGGCGAGGGATTCCCGGGCAGCAATTCAGAGGGCTCGTGAGGGCCGGCTGTCTTCCGCCGATCAGACGCCCGCGGTATTCACAATTTCCAGCCTCGGTGGTCTGGGAATCGACGCATTTACTCCGGTAATCAATTATCCGGAGACGGCTATTCTGGGCGTGGGTGCGATTCGTCGCGTCCCGACTGTGCGGGACGACGATCGAATCGTTGTGGGGCAGCAACTGACTTTGAGTCTGACGTTTGATCATCAGGTCATTGACGGGGCACCGGCAGCCAGATTCCTGCAGGACCTGGTGCAGTTGCTGGAAAATCCGGCTGCCGCCCTGCTCTCCGCAGAGACCTGACTATTTGTCCGATTTGAATCGGTACAGGCTGCCGAAGGGTGTTGTAAAGTAGACTTCGCCCTTTTCGTCGGTACCGAATGACATCACTGGCAGGTTTTCGCCGGTCAGTGAGTAATTCGCTTTCACCTTGTCAGCGGCCATGTCGTAGTCGAGGGCCCACAGTCGTCCAGTGACATAGTCGGCGTAGACATATCGTCCGATGAGTTCCGGCACAGCAGTCCCGCGATACACAGTGCCTCCGGTGATGGATTTGCCCACGTCGTGGGCGTATTCGAAGATCGGGTCTGCAAGGTCCGGTCGTGCTCCGTCGTTGCCATCCGGTCGGAACCAGTGTTTGCCTTCGCGGACATTCCAGCCGTAGTTGCCGCCCTTTTTGATGATATTGATTTCTTCCCACTGGTTCTGGCCGACGTCAGCTGCCCACAGCAGCCCGGTGGATGTATCAAAGGCCATGCGCCAGATATTGCGGACTCCGTAAGCATAGATTTCCGGTCGGGCCGGCAGCATTTTTCCTCGCGGGCCGGCAGGGACTTCGCGGCCCACGAACGGATTGTCTTTGGGGATTGCGTAGTTCAGGCCTGGATCCTTGTTGTCGACGTCAATTCTCAGGATGGAACCCAGCAGGGTGGTCAGGTTCTGACCGTTGCCCATCGGATCGTTGCCGCTGCCACCGTCACCCAGTGCGATGTAGAGAAACCCATCCGGGCCAAAGGCGATTGTGCCGCCGTTGTGATTCCAGAACGGCTGAGGAATCCGGATGATCTCTTCTTCACTGGCCGGGTCAGCAACCGCCGGGTTGTCTTTCGAGACGCGGAATCTTGAGACCTTGCACAGGTGGTCCTGTTCGGTGGAGTTGTAGTAGACGAAGAGTTGTCCGTTCTGCTGAAACTTCGGGTGGAAGGCCACTCCCAGCAGACCCTCTTCGTTTTGATTGTCGGCATAGACGCAGCGTTCTTCGATGTCGAGGAACACGGTGGATTCTTCGCATTCCTGATCGTTTGGGAAGACGCGTATGACGCCTTCCTGCTCGGCCACGAAGACTCGATTTGAGCCATCACCGGCATGTGTGACAACGATCGGACGTCGGAAATCGAGATTCGGGAAAGCTCGTTCGGCAGACACGGCCAGGGGAGTGTCGACGACGGCTGGTTTTGTGGATTGCCCGCAGGCAACAGAAGCCGCAAGCAGTGTGCAGAGAACAGGGCCCATCAGCCCGGAAGCAAATTTCAGCATGTTCTGGCTCCGTGAAGAAGTGGAATGAAGAATTTTTCAGAAGGGCAGCTGGTCGTCGGAGTCACTGGCCGTGCTGCCAGCCTCGCGAGTTCTGCGTCGGCCGGGGGTGACCGACTGGGCGTCCTTTGGCAGTGTGGCCCGCGCGTCAAACGGGGCTGTCTCAGGGACACCGGCAGCACCGATGCGAGTGACGATCTCGATTCGCTGTGCAGCTTCATCAAGTCGCCTGTGGCAGACGCGGAGCAATGCCATACCGCGCTCGAATCGCTGCAGTGACTGATCCAGTGGTTCCTGGCCGGACTCCAGGGAGGCAACGATCTGCCCCAGTTCGGCCATGGCGATCTCCAGAGCGGGTTCGCTGCCGGCATCCGACTGCTCATCGGACTCCTCTGCTGTCAGTTTTTTGCGGGCCATGGGTGCATTCAGTTGGATGTTGAAGGGACAGGCTGCTGTCGGAATCATCGCGGGATGGCTCTGGACTGGCAAGGCTGCTGGCGGAGGATTCCGGGGGGTGTCGTAAAACGTTCTCGGCAGCCGCTGTCAATCGGGAATCAAGCCACGTGCCGGAAAAAAAACGACCGAGCAGCCAGCGAAATGCCGGCAGCGTCCTGGCGATGGCCTGTTCGGTCTCAGCGGGCGTCGCCAGTGTGGTGAAACCATCGAGGGTCAGTGAGCAGGCCCATTTTTCGGTGCGTTCAAATTCGCGAGCACGATCCAGCAGCCGTTGTGCCCAGATCATCCCATAAATGTCCTGGAACAGCAGCCACAGCTGTGTGGTTTGCTGATGCAGCGAAGCTGACTGTCGCAGTCGAGCGTGGTGCCGATTGAGGCAGCGGCCGGCGAGGACGGTCGCCAGCAACTGAACGGACGCAGCCGACAGGAAGAGCCACGGTGCGCGGGGCAGCCATGGAACCACAGGGCTGACGGCTGTCAGTGTGGTTCCCAGCTGCAGCAGGCAGGCGACGGTCATGCCGCGTCCAAGTCCGGGAGCGGTGCTCATCAGTGCCACGAGTAAAAAACCGCTGAGTGCCGGCAGACTCAGCTCAATCGGTATGCGGCCCCGTGAGTTGACAATCTGGATGGCTCCCGGCCACGCCAGCACGAAAACCAGCGGAAGCACCACAAACCACTGCCATGCCGCAACGCCGGGACGCCGAGCTCCCAGCAGACACACGGCCGGTGTCAGCATCAGAATCGCCGCCAGGTACTGCAAACCGGATGTCCACGCAGGATTCAGCAATGCGAAAGGGCCGGACAGGACTGCGGCTGCCAGCAGAACGAGGGCGGAGATCTGTGTCCAGCACCACGAATACACCGAGGTCATCCCGGTATGCAGGGGGCGTTGTCGCAGCACCTGCCAGCAGTTCATGGCTGCCAGTCCGGTCATCAGCCATGCGTATGCCGACATGATCAGAAATCCGTGAGAATTGCAGGAAAATCCGGTGACATAACGAGCGGCAACGGTGTCGGGGGCCGGGGCAACGGTTGCTGCAGTCGCGCAGCATGGTGCGTCTGCAGCGGTTTTTCCATGCCTGCGGTCAGGGAATGCCGATTTCCGCGGAATCGGACGGTCCTTTCCGGCCTGCCGACCCAGGCCTCGTTGGATAATACCGGTGTGCACTGACCCAGATACACGGACTGCCCGGAGCGCAGAAACTCATGACTCGTACAGCCTCAATCACTCGCAATACCGCCGAAACTCAGATTCAGTTGTCATTGAACATCGATGGCAGCGGGCAGCCGGATATCTCGACCGGAGTGGGTTTCTTCGATCACATGCTGACCCTGCTGGCGCGTCATTCGCTGATGGATCTGACCGTCAGGGCGGTGGGAGATCTTCACGTGGATCATCATCACACGGTCGAGGATGTGGGCATCTGTCTGGGGCGATGTCTGCTGCAGGCAATTGGTGACAAACGGGGCATTCACCGGTACGGACATTTCACTCTGCCGATGGAAGAAACGCTGGCGACGACGGCGGTGGACCTCAGCGGTCGCACGGCCTTTGTGTGGAAGGTGGAATTTCCGACGGAAAAGATCGGAGAATTCGATACGCAGCTGGTTCAGGAATTCTGGACGGCCGTCGCTTCGAACGGTCTGATGAATCTGCACTGCATCGTTCATCACGGCAGCAATAGTCACCACATTTCCGAGTCCATTTTCAAGTGTCTGGCTCGTTCCCTGCGAATGGCCTGTTCAATTGATCCTCGCCAGCCGGGGATTGCCAGTTCCAAAGGCACTTTGACCGGCTGAAGAGGGATGGCCCCGGTTCCGGGGAATGTACAGAGCACTGCCGCTGTGTGGCAGTCGTTGTTTGTCACAGCGTATTGCTTCTCGTTAGACTGACGGACCATGGTGTGCGGGTGCGTCCCGAGTCCGATTTGTCTGCGAGGAACTGAAAGATGAGTCTGCTGAAGAGGTTTCAGTTGCTGTTGTGTGGTCTGCTGCTGTGCTGTCAGACCGTGCTGGCTGATGAGGGCATGTGGCTGTTCAATGATCTTCCGCTGGGGTTGCTGAAGCAGCGTTATGGATTTGAGCCGACGAAGGAGTGGTCTGAGCATCTGATGAAGTCCAGTGTCCGCTTCAATGTGGGTGGATCGGGTTCCTTCATTTCCAGTTCCGGGCTGGTGCTGACAAATCACCATGTCGGTTCTGATACTCTGGCGAAGCTGTCGACGCCCGAGCGAAACATCATGGAGGCCGGATATCTGGCAAAGACGCAGGCCGAGGAGCTGAAGGCTCCGGACCTGGAACTGAATCAACTGATGCAGATTCGTGATGTGACGGCCGAGGTAAAAGGGGCAGTGACGTCCGGGATGACTCCGCAGCAGGCGGTAGCGGCTCGTCGGGCGATTATAGCCCGAATCGAAAAAGCGGCTTTGGACGAGACCGGGCTGAAGTCCACAGTGACAACCCTGTATGGCGGCGGGCGCTATCATCTTTACATGTACAAGAAGTACACGGACGTGCGGCTGGTCTGGGCGCCGGAAACGGCGATCGCTTTTTTTGGCGGTGATGCGGACAATTTTGAGTATCCTCGATTCTGTCTGGATGCCACGATTTTCCGTGTGTATGAGAACGACAAGCCGGCGAAGATCGAGCATTTTCTGAAGTGGTCAGCATCTGGTCCTGAGGAAAAGGACGTGGCGTTTGTGTCGGGGCATCCCGGTCGTACCAGCCGCATTCTGACCGTGGATGCTCTGAAGTATCAGCGAGATACTGCTCAGCCGGCGTCATTGACGAATCTGCGTCGAGCAGAGATTGTGCTGCAGCAGTATGGACTGCGTGGCCGCGAGAATGCTCGTCGCGCCCGTGAAGATCTGTTTGGTGTTCAGAACTCGCGGAAGGCGCGGCTGGGTATGCTGGCAGGCCTTCAGGATCCACAGGTGATGGCAGACAAGGTGGCGGCTGAGCAGAAGCTGCTGGCGGCGGTGAATGCTGATGAGAAGCTGAAGCCGCTGGCATCTGCATGGGCTGTGATTTCCGACATTACGAAGAAGCGAACGGAGATGCTGAAGAAGGGTGTCTCTGTGAATTCCTCGCTGTATGGAATTGCTTTGCAGCTGGTGCAGATGGCTGAGGAAGATCGCCTGCCGTCCGAGCAGCGGCTGCCGGAATTTGCTGAAGCCGGTCGGGAATCGCTGCTGCAGCAGTTGTATTCGGAGGCTCCGATTTATGCGGATCTGGACCAGGTACTGCTGGCAGATTCAATTTCAAAGACGCTGGAGCAGCGTGGCTTCGACGATCCCCTGTGCCAGCAGATCCTGGCCGGCAAGGGGCCTGCTGAACGCGCTGCGGAACTTGTTCGTGGCACGAAACTGGCCGACGTGGCCTGGCGAAAGCAGCTCGCAGCCGGAGGTCTGGATGCGATTGAGAAGAGTGATGATCCGATGATTCAGCTGGCTCGGATGATCAATCCGGAAGCTCGACGCATTCGCCGGATCACGGAGGAGCTGGATGAGCAGGATCGACAGGCCTACGCCAGCGTTGCCGAGGCGCAATTTGCCGTGCTGGGCACCTCGGTTTATCCCGATGCGACTTTCACTCTGCGGCTGGCTTTCGGGCCGGTGATCGGTTACGAGCAGGACGGTCAGCAGGTTCCGGCCTGGACGACGATGGGTGGTGCTTATCAGCACGAAGCAGCTCATGAGGGCCAGACCGACTACGTTCTGCCAAAGTCGTGGAAAGCGGCTGAGTCAAAGCTGAATAAGTCAATTCCCTTTAACTTCGTCTCCACTGCCGACATCATCGGGGGGAATTCCGGCAGTCCGGTCGTGAACCGCGCGGGTGAGCTGGTTGGCTTGATTTTCGATGGCAACATTCAGTCGCTGTCAGGCAACTATGTCTACACCGATCGTCAGTCGCGGTCCGTATCAGTGAACTCCGGCGCGATTCGTGAGGCGCTGCGAGTGGTTTACGGCGCAACGGCTCTTGATGCGGAGCTGGGTCGCTGACTGAAGTATTGCTGCGGGTGGCCCTAAAAGTCACCCGCAGTTATTGTTCAGTTCGGCTACTGCAGGTGGTGCTGCCACCCCCCTTGTGGCAGTTGCACCAATTCGCCGTTCGCCAGTTTCAGGCGCACGCCGGTGCCCGCCTGTACGCTGCCAATTGGGTGAAAGTGCAGATGATTTGGAGCAGACAGCAGGACTGAAGCGGTCTCTGCCGGGACAGCCAGCAGAAGTTCGAAGTCCTCGCCATCATTCAGTGCCGCCTGCAACCGCTGTTCGTGGGGCAGGCTGGCCGGGACATCTGTGTGAATCGGAATGCGGGTCATGTCAAGGACCGCGGAGGTCCGGCTGGCCAGCATCATGCGGGGAAGGTCTGTGGCCAGTCCGTCCGAAATGTCCATAAGGGCGGAAACAGGCACATTGTCAGCCAGCCATTGTGCAGCATCCAGTCTGGGCTGGAATGTGAGGTGTCGCTGATGAAGCAGGCTGCCTCCCAACGGACCTGTGACGAACAGCAGGTCGCCCGGGAGTGCACCGGAACGCAGTGGAATCTGTTTTCCCAGCGGGCTGCCGGTCAGCGTGACGTTGATGGCGAAGGGGCCTTCCCAGCTGTTGGTATCGCCTCCGGCAATGACGCAGTCATATTGGTCGGCCAGTTCCTGCAGGCCCTGGTACAGTTGTTCAGCAAGCCACTGCAGATTTGTGCTGTTGTCGCGCGGCAGCGCGAGGCTGATGAAAGCGGCCGTAGGTTTTGCCAGCATGGCTGCAAGGTCGCTGAGATTGACGGCGATCGCTTTGCGACCAACCAGTACGGGCGAGACTTCGGCCAGTCGGAAGTGAGTTCCGTCCAGGAGCATGTCTGTGACGACGACAATTTTTCGCGAGCTGTCAGCTTCAAGTACGGCGCCGTCGTCGCCGATGCCTGTCAGCACTGGTGGGCGTGGGGTAAATCGTCGCTCAAGCGACTGCAGAAAGTCATTTTCCATCATGGGGAATACAGAATTCAGTAAATCCAGGGCGGGTGGTGGCTGACTGCGAGGCACGACCGGGAGAAATACGGTATTTTGCCGAATGGCTCGAGAGACGGAAACGCTGCCCTGGAGGGAATTCCGGGTGATTTCCGGGATTGTTTGTTGTCTGTTGTTTGTTGTCTGTTGTGCTTCACCAGCCGGGTATGTGATGAGAACACTGATTTCTGAACAGCGGATTTCTGAGCGAGTGCAGCAGCTGGGCCAGCAATTGTCTGCGGATTACTCAGGGCGTCCGTTGACGATTGTGGCAGTGCTGACCGGCAGTCTTGTGCTGCTGGCGGATCTGATACGCTGCATTTCGACTCCCCTGAAGGTGACACTGGTTTCTGCGTCCAGCTACGGGGGGACGCGGACAACAGCCGGGAAGCTGACGATCAATGAATCTTTGCTGTCGGATCTGGCTGGTCGGGATGTGCTGTTGCTGGACGATATCTTTGACACAGGCAGAACCATCGAGGGCCTGCTGCAGCATTTGCAGGTTCGCAACCCGGCAAGTTTGAAAACCGCAGTGCTGCTGTGGAAGCCCGCGAGGACGGAAGTCAGTTTTCAGCCGGATTACTGCGGATTTCAGATCCCCGATGAATTTGTGGTGGGGTATGGACTGGACTATAACGATCATTTCCGGCATCTGCCGTATATCGGGGTCCCGGATGCGGAAGATCTGCAGGCGGCCGTGTGAGCGGCCGACCTGCCGGTGTATTTTTGCCGCAGTGGCATGCGGTCACAGGCGGACGGGAACTCCGCGGTCGGCGAGGTAGCGTTTGGTTTCGGGGATGGTGTGTGTCCCGTAGTGAAAGATGCTGGCAGCAAGTGCCGCGCTGGCACCTCCGGCGGTGACGGCCTGATACAGGTGTTCGGGGCACCCTGCTCCGCCACTGGCCACGACGGGAATGGAGACTGCGTCAGCGACAGCCCGAGTGATTTCAAGGTCGTAACCATCTTTTGTGCCATCGGCGTCCATACAGGTCAGCACGATTTCACCAGCTCCCAGGCGTTCAACTTCGCGGGCCCATTCAACGGCCTGCAGGCCTGTTGGCAGCCTGCCGCCGTTGATATGCACGTCCCATAGTTCCTGGCCGTTGACTTGAATGCGTTTCGGGTCGATGTTGACGACAATGCACTGGCTGCCGAATCGCAGTGCCGCTTCGCGGACAAATTCCGGCTGACGGACGGCCATGGAATTGATGGAGACCTTATCGCAGCCCGCGTTCAACAGGCGGCGAATATCATCCAGCGTGCGGATTCCGCCGCCGACCGTCAGGGGCATAAAGACCACTTCGGACGTGCGTGCGACAACATCAAGGATGATGTCGCGCTGTTCGTGACTGGCGGTGATATCCAGAAATACCAGTTCATCTGCGCCCTGCTCTTCGTAGCGACGGGCGATTTGAACGGGGTCACCAGCATCCTGCAGGTTGAGAAAATTCACGCCCTTGACCACGCGTCCGGCGTGAACATCAAGGCAGGGGATGATACGCTTTGCCAGCATCTTGGATGCGACCTGTGTCGTGCAGTGAAAGTCGGGGGATTGGGAGGTACCAGTCTTCGTATCTCACAGCCTGCCGTCGGGGGTTTCAATGCAGCCGGCAGTGTGTTTGGCTGGTTTCGCCGAATCGGTGCTGTTTCTTTTGACTGATTATTGAAATGTCCAGCCAGACGACCTGTTTCCGTACTGTTTCCGTGGATCTGGGTGCTCGCAGCTATCGCATAGAGATTGGCAGCGGGCTGCTGCAGCAGGCATTTCAGTACGTTACTGCGTGGTCAGCGCCTGGCGGTGACAGTCGTCTGCGAATCCTCGTCGTGGCCGATGCTGCTGTTCTTGAAACGCATGCCGCTGTACTGACACATTCACTGCAGGCTGGCGGGATCGAGGTGCATCAGATGCAGGTACCTTCCGGCGAATCCTCAAAGTCCTGGACGCAGCTCCAGTGCATCCATGATGCGCTGGTGGAATTTGCGGCGGACCGGCGAACTGTGGTGGCTGCTGTGGGAGGGGGTGTCACGGGGGATCTTGCCGGGTTCGCCGCCGCCACCTATGCTCGCGGGCTCAGATTTCTGCAGGTTCCGACAACTCTGCTGTCGATGGTGGACAGTTCGGTTGGTGGCAAGACGGGAATCAATCACCCGCGTGGCAAGAATCTGATTGGCGCGTTTCATCAGCCGGTGGGAGTACTGATTGATCAGTCTGTTCTGCAAACGCTGCCGGACCGTGAATATCGGGCGGGGCTGGCTGAGGTGGTGAAGTACGGAGTAATTCTGGATGCCGGGTTCTTTGAGTATCTGGAGTCCAGCGTTCCCGGATTGAACAGCCGTGACCCGCAGGTGCTCAGTACTGTGATCTCGCGCAGCTGTGAACTGAAGGCCGATGTGGTTCGACAGGATGAGTACGAAACGACGGGTCTGCGAGCCGTACTGAACTACGGGCACACGTTCGGGCATGCGTTCGAAGCTTTGGCCGGGTATGGTCAGCTGCTGCACGGCGAAGCTGTCTCGATCGGCATGATCTGTGCCAGTCGCCTGGCGGAGAAGCTGGGGCGAGTTTCCGCTGAGGTCACTGATCGTCAGTTGCGGCTGCTGGAAGCCCTGAAACTCCCGACAGCTGTTCCGTCAGAACTGCGGGCACGGCCCGATGAGATCGTGCAGTGCATGCTGCTGGACAAGAAGACCGAAGGCCGTGAACTGCGGTTTGTACTGCCTTCGCGACTGGGCCACGTGGAAACGGTGCGCGGCGTTTCTGCTGAATTGGCTTTGAGTGTGCTGTAATTGTGTGCCAGGTGAGTGTGCGCATCAGACGTGGTCGGCAGTTCGAGTACGCAGCGAATCCACGGCGACGGAGGCCACGGTGATCGTACCGGTGATCAGGTACCTCAGCCCCTCGCCGGCGCCGGCATGAGCCAGCCCGGTCTGCAGGACTGAAATAATCAGAACTCCCAGAAAGGTACTGAGCACAGAACCGCGTCCGCCGGAAAGACTGGTTCCTCCGATGACTGCCGCAGCAATTGCCAGCAGTTCAAAACCACGCGCTCCGCCCGGGTCACCGGTGCTCAGCCTGGATGTTTCAATGACTCCGGCGGCCGATGCACACAGGCCGCTGAGCACGAAAACCATGAGCCGCAGGGGGCGGCAGTCAACTCCGCTGAGCCGGAGTGCGGACTCATTGTCACCCAGAGCTCGGCACCAGCGGCCAAATACCGTCCGAGTCAGCGTCAGGTGAGCCAGCAGTACCAGCAGGGCTGCGGCCAGAAACGCCGGAGACACACCGGCGCCGGGAATCGGACTGCTGAGCCACTCGACACGGGCACCTATGAATTGTGGCCTTGACCCCGTTGCCAGCAACGCGAGTCCTCGGGCTGCCTGCAGCACGCCAAGTGTGACGATGAATGAGGGCAGGCGTGCAAAGGTGCAGATGCTGCCGCTGAGCAGGCCGCACAGCAGTCCTGCTGTCAGGCAGGCGGTGCCGGCAGCCGGCAGTCCCCACTGATGCTTTGTCATCAGCAGGCCGAGGCAGGCTGATGTCAGGGCCAGCACTGAGCCGGCAGACAGATCAATGGCACCGGTCATCAGGACGAATGTCATACCGGTGCTGACCACGGTGATGGCTGGAATCTGATTCAGCACGGCACGCAGCGTGGCGAATGTGAAAAATCGATCGAGGCTGACTGAGAACAGTGCGGTCAGCAGCAGCAGCACAAGCAGCAGGGCGGCCTGTCCGGCAAGGAGTGAGCGAAGACGTTCCAGCATGAACCGCAGTCCTCCGCAGTATTCCCGTTATCAGCCCGGCATCAGCCGGCTGAAAGCTGGCCGTCGGCCCACGTTTTCAGTGCCTGCTGAGCTTCCTTCAGGGCAGCGTTCCCGGCGTTTCGAGCAGACTGCAGGTCAGACACGAGGTCGGACTGGCAGAAGAAGTAGAATTTGATTTTCGGTTCCGTACCCGAGGGGCGTCCGGCAATCTGGATACGGACCGGGGCTGTCGGGTCGGAGTGATAGATCAGCAGGTCACCTCGAGGGCTGGTGATTGCGGAAAGCGGTTGACCAGCGGGAACTTCCGTGCGGGTGCCGGTGAGGTAATCGTCGGCCTGTACGATGCGAATGGGGCCGAAGGCCGCCGGCGGCTGCTGTCGCAGAGTCTGCATCAGGCCATCAATCTTCGCCTTGCCTGTGGGGCCTTCGCAATAGATGGAAGTCTGGCCTTCGCAGAAATAGCCGCATTGCGTGTGCAGGGTATCCAGCTGATCCAGCAGTGTCCGGCCTTCGGAGTGCAGTTCTCCGGCAAGTTCCAGGATGTAAAGAGCGCAAACAGCGGCATCCTTGTCGCGGCAGTAATCGCCAGCGAGGAAACCAATGGATTCTTCCGTGCCGAAGACGAAGTGACTGGTCCCCTGTTCTTCCATCGTTTGCGCGATGTATTTGAAGCCCACCAGCAGTTCATGAAAACAGCGGGCTCCATGGTACTCTGCGACGGCGCGGGTCAGCGGTGTGGTGACCAGCGTTTCAACCACATAGTCCTGCGGAGAAAAGCGACCGGACGCCTTGCGACGGCGAAACAGATAATCTGTGATCAGGGCGCCCACCTGATTGCCGCTGAGTGAGACGAACTGGCCATCTTTTCCGCGGACCATCACTCCCAACCGGTCAGCGTCCGGGTCGGAAGCGAGGATCAATTGTGCCGGATGACCGTGCTGGCTGACCCAGGCGATCACCGGGTCAAACACCTCGAGATTCTCTGGGTTGGGCAGGTGGCGAGGCACATTGGGGAAGCTGCCGTCAGCTGCACGGTGGGGTTCAAAGATGTCCACAGCCGTGAAGCCGGCGGCGCGAATGACTGCGTAAACCGAGGTTTCGCCGACACCATGCAGCGGGGTGAAGATGGCTGGCAGCGAGCGATTGGCGGATTCCGACAGGCGAACCACTTCGGCTGTGTAGGCCTGATCCAGCTCTGCACCGACCAGTTGTATGGAACGATCCTGCAGGCACTGCTGATAATCGGCGGTGGGAATCTCATCGGCGCGTTCGACTTCCCTGATGATGCCTTTGTCATGCGGGGGTATGACCTGCCCGCCGTTGGTCCAGTAAGCCTTGAAGCCGTTGTCTGCCGGAGGATTGTGTGATGCGGAAATCATGACGCCGATGCTGCAGCCGAGTCTGCGAACGGCGAAGGACAGAGCCGGTGTGGCCCGGTGCCCGTCGAACAGCCAGACCTGCAGACCGTGAGCAGCAAAGGTGCAGGCGGCGATGCGGGCGAAGCGGGCGGAATTGTGTCTGGTGTCGTGAGCAATGACCACGGAACCGCCTGTTGCGACACCTGTGGATCGCAGGTAGACCGCCATGCCATGTGCTGATTCTGCAATGGTCCGATCATTGATCGTTGCTGGTCCCATTTCACCCATCGGACCGCGCCGTCCGCCGGTACCGAAGGGTATGGAGGTCCAGAACATGGCATCCAGTTCGGCCCACTGACCTGCGGCGATCAGCTGCAGAATGCGAGGACGCCAGGCGGCCAGCGATTCCCGTGACAGCCACGTTTTAAGATTGGCGGGGGAATCGCCGGTCAGCAGACCGGCGGCTGCGGCCTGTTCGATGGAATTCAAAACATCCTGAGCTGGCTGACTGGTCATAGGGGTGGCCGTGGATTGCGGGCAAAATTAGCCGACGATTGAGACTGTTCGACACCACTTCTGGAATTCTCGAGACACAGGCTCGGTTTTTGACCGAAGATCGCGAAGATTTCCCGACGGGTACAGCAATTTCCGGTCACCAAACCGGAATAAACCGGAATTTGCAGCCGGCTGTACCCTGGGAGCGGAGTCTGTCGAATTGCACTATGCTGGAAAGTTCTGTATGGCTCAGCAATCGTCTTTGTCTGAAGCCCGACTGGTTCTTGAACGCTGGTTTGGTTTTTCCGATTTTCGGGGTTGTCAGGGCGCTGTGATTGAGCAGGTGCTGGCAGGCCGACACGCACTGGTGATCATGCCGACGGGCGGCGGCAAGTCTTTATGCTTTCAGGTTCCCGCACTGGTTCTGGCACAGGATCCCCGCTGGCAGGCAGAGCGTGCACTGACGATTGTGATTTCACCGTTGATTGCCCTGATGAAAGATCAGGTGGATTCGCTTGTGAGACGCGGCATCTCCGCCACATTTATCAATTCTTCACTCAGTCGGGCTGAGCGTCAGCAGCGGCTGACGGCCTTACAGTCGGGAGACTACAGCCTGCTGTATGTGACTCCTGAAAGATTCCGAAAAAGCGACTTTCTGCAGACTCTGGAATCGCGCAGAATCGTGCTCCTGGCGGTCGATGAAGCGCACTGCATCAGCGAATGGGGCCATGATTTTCGTCCGGATTATTCGCGGCTGGGTGAGATTCGCCGGCTGTTGCGCGACCCGGTCACCATTGCTCTGACTGCCACGGCGACTCCTGAGGTTCAGCGGGATATCGTGCATCAGCTGCGGCTGAAGTCTGACTCGGTCAGAACCTGGCACGAGGGTATTGACCGACCCGGTCTGGAGTTGGCGGTTCAGGAGGTCTGGGGAGCGGATGAGAAGCAGGAGGCCATGCATCTGGTAATCCAGAAGTGGCTGTCGCAGCCGACTGGTTGCGGAATTATCTACTTCACACTGATCAGGACGCTGGAGGAGTTCAGCGAGCGGCTGCGGTCAGCCGGCCTTGAGCATGTCTGCTATCACGGGGATCTGGATCGTGGTCTGAGACGCAGTATTCAGGACGATTTCATGCGGGGCCGTTCACGGCTGGCATTGGCAACGAATGCGTTTGGCATGGGTGTGGACCGGGACAACATCCGCTTTGTGGTGCATGCGGACATTCCCGGATCACTGGAGTCGTACTATCAGGAGATTGGTCGGGCCGGTCGGGATGGTCAGCCGGCTGACTGTGTACTGCTGTATGACCAGCGTGATCTGAATACTCAGATGGAGTTCATTCGCTGGTCCAACCCGGATGCCGAATTCTGTGAACGTGCCTGGCTGCTGCTGCTGCACAGCACAGAGCAGGTCCGGGCATTTGGAATTGACTGGCTGCGTGAACGTCTCTGTGATCGCAATCGGCATGACCGACGGATTGAAACAGTGCTGTCACTGCTGCAGCGATACGGAGTGATTGAGGATGAGCACGATCTGACAGACCTGCAGTTGCAGGGAGATCTGCCGGAAGAGTTGCGCGACGCGGAGGCTCGCAACAGCAAACTGATCAGTGATCAGAAGCGTCTTTACGCTCTGGTGCAGTACATTCGCAGTGAAGATCGGCGTCAGTTTTTGCGGGAATACTTTGGTGTGGAAGAGCGGTGACCGCCGCCCGTCCGGGGCTGCGGTCACCGTTTGTGTTCCGGTACCTGCAGGGTTGATCAGTCGTCCGGGCAGCGCTCAGCCCAGGGCCATCGTGACGGTTTTCAGTTCGGTGTAATTGGCCAGTCCGGCTTCGCCCAGTTCGCGTCCCAGACCGCTCATTTTGAAACCGCCGAACGGCGCTGCAGCGTCGAAGACGTCGTAGCAGTTGATCCACACGGTGCCGGCTCGCAGTTTGTGAGCCAGAGCATGGGCTTTGGCACCATCGCGAGTCCACACGGCAGCAGCGAGTCCATAGCTGGTGTCATTGGCTCGCAGTGTGACTTCGTCGGTGCTTTTGAACTTCAGAATGCTCATGACTGGTCCGAAGATTTCATCACGGGCGATATCCATCTGGTCGGTGACACCGGTGAATACTGTGGGCTCGATGAAGTAGCCTTTGCTGCCGACACGGTTGCCGCCGGCTACGCAGGATGCTCCCTGGCTGCGACCGCGATCGATGTAGTTCAGGATTTTTTCAAATTGTGCCTGATCGACCTGCGGTCCCTGTTTGGTGTTCCTGTCGAAGGGATTTCCGACCCTGCGTTCGCGGGCTCGAGCGACGACTTTGGCGACAAACTCATCATGCACGGACTCTTCGACGAACAGTCGGCTGCCGGCACAGCAGCACTGACCCTGGTTGAAGAACAATCCGAATTCAGCGCCAGCGACTGCTGCATCCAGATCGGCATCGGCGAATACGATGTTGGGGCTTTTGCCGCCAAGTTCGAAAGTGATTCGCTTCAGTGTTTCGGCGGCTTCCCGCATGATGATCCTGGCCGTATTGCCTTCTCCGGTGAAGGCAATTTTGTCGACCATGGGATGTCGAACGAGAGCAGCGCCGGCGGTGGGTCCGTAACCGGGTACCACATTGATGACGCCGGGGGGAAATCCGGCTTCCAAAGCGAGTTCGGCCATCCGCAGGCAGGTCAGCGGAGTCTGCTCGGCCGGCTTCATTACGATTGTGTTGCCCGCAGCAAGTGCCGGACCCCATTTCCATGCAACCATCAGCATGGGGAAGTTCCAGGGGATGATCTGTCCGCAAACGCCGACTGGTTCCCTTCGTGTGTAGCAGAAGTAATTGCCGCGGACAGGAATGGTGCTGCCCTGAATTTTGTCAGCCCAGCCACCGTAATATCTGAGGCAGTCGATGACCAGTGGCAGGTCGGCGGCGCGGGAGTCACCGATGGGCTTGCCATTGTCCAGTGTTTCGAGCGCGGCCAGTTCATCGAAGTTGGCTTCGATGAGATCAGCCAGTTTTGTCAGCAGTCGGCCGCGATCACGGGCATCCATACGGGACCACGGGCCGGAGTCGAAGGCCTGGCGGGCAGCGCGAACGGCCAGATCAATGTCAGCAGCGTCGCCTTCGGCAACTTCACAGATCACGTCTTCCGTGGCGGGATTGACAGTGGAGAACGTTCGGCCGCTGATCGCGGGCTGAAATCTGTCTCCGATCAGGATTCCCGTCTGGCGGACAGCGGGTGGGGCAAAATCGGCGGTGGCTGTGATCATGCGGCAACTCCTGTAAGTGTCAAGAAGGACGCGGGTCTGTCCGGAAGATTGCCGGCACAGATTTGTCAGGTACCTGATTATGGGCAATTCGCTCAGGAAATGCGAACGCGAAGGCACCATAGGCGCAGCAAAACGCCCCGCACTGCCGGGCAGTGCGGGGCGAAATTGCAGTTGATGGAAGTCCCCGGAAGACGATTATTCGTCCTTGGATTCCAGCAGGTGAATTTCAAAGACCAGCACTTCGTTTGGACCGATGGAACCACCGGCGCCCCGCTCACCGTAAGCCAGTTCGCTGGGGATGAACAGGCGGTAGTGTGAACCGGTCTTCATCAGCTGCAGCGCTTCGGTCCAGCCCTTGATGACCTGAGTCACGCCGAAGGAAACCGGTTCATCCGCATCGGTCGGAGCTTCGCCCTTGTAGGATTCGTCGAAGACTGTGCCGTTGAGCAGTTTGCCGCGATAGTGGGTTTTCACGGTGCTTTTGGCAGTCGGGACAGCGCCGTCACCTTCCTTGACGACGAGGTACTGCAGGCCGGACTTAGTGGTCCTGACGCCTTTTTTGGCTTTGTTTTCGTCGAGGAACTTCTGGTTTGCGGTGAGCTTGGCGGCGGATTTGGCCTTGGCCATTTCTTCGATGGCAGCCTGCACATCTTCCGGTGAAATGGCGGATTTTTCGCCTTTCAGGGCAGCGGCAATGCCGGCGGCGATGGTCTGAGCATCGAGGTCGAGACCTTCACGGCGAATGCTGGAACCGATATTGTAACCGATCCCGTAGCTGGCCTTATCTTTGGTGGATTCCAGCTTGATTGCCGGTTTGTCGGCGGGTTCATCAGCCGCGAGGGCCAGTGCTGAGAGCAGCACCAGTGGGGCGGCGGCAAGGCGGGCATACCGCATCGAGACACAGAACATGAGCAGTCCTTTGGCATTGGCCGGAGCGGCGGAGATCAGATTGCCGCGATGACGGCGATTGAGGTTGGCAGTCGGCAGACATCCGCCGACCACAGCACAGGATGAGACGTACTTCGGGGCCGGCAATCGGGCTGGCAGAAAACAGCACATTCTGGGCGGTAGGGGGCGAGAGTATGACGACTTCTGCGGGCAATTCCAACCCCGGGGCGACAGAATACCGGAGAGTGTCGCGTCGCCTCCGAATCGCGGGTGTCGGAACCGGAATTTTTTCCGCTGACTTCCCGTTGTACGCCCGTCTGTCTACACTTTGCAGCCTTTCAGGGCACCGGATTTCCGCGATTTTGCGAAATGCAGGTGGTCTGGAACGACGCCGGGGGCCTGTCTGTTTTGGTGGTTTCGGCGTTCTGAATTGTACGGATGTCCCCACAGACCCGAAGCTGCTGAAAGTGTTTTCATGGCCACTTACTTCCCCGAAGTTGACCGCGTCGTTTACGAAGGTACTCAGTCGAAGAATCCACTGGCGTTTCGGCATTACAACGCCGACGAGGTTGTGGAAGGCCGGACCATGAAGGACTGGCTGCGGTTTGCTGTGTGTTACTGGCACACATTTCGGGGTGATGGTACAGACCCGTTCGGAGCACCGACGCTGAAGCGGCCATGGGACGACGGCACAAGTTCTCTTGATAATGCTTTGCGCCGCGTTGATGTGGCATTTGAATTCATGAGCAAACTGGGCGTGCCCTATTACTGCTTCCACGATCGTGATGTGGCGCCGGAGGGCAGTTCGCTGCGTGAAAGCAATCGCAACCTTGACGCTGTCGTGCAAAAGCTGGCCGAAGCTCAGAAGGCCACCGGCATTCGCCTGCTGTGGGGCACCGCCAATCTGTTCTCCAACCCGCGTTTCATGCACGGTGCTGCGACCAGCCCCAATGCCGATGTGTTTGCCTTCGCAGCCGCTCAGGTCAAAAAGGCGATTGAAGTCACACATCTGCTGGGCGGCGAGAACTACGTCTTCTGGGGTGGCCGTGAAGGTTACATGTGCTCCTACAACACAAACATGAAACGCGAACTGGATCACCTTGCACGCTTCATGCACATGGCTCACGATCACGCGAAATCCATTGGATTCCACGGTCAGTTTCTGTTTGAACCAAAGCCCAAGGAACCGACAAAGCATCAGTACGATTTCGATGCTGCAGCCTGCCTCAACTTCCTGCGGCAGTACGGCCTGATGGATGTGGTGAAGCTGAACATCGAGACCAATCATGCGACACTGGCCGGCCACAGCATGATGCATGAGCTGGAATACTCTTCGATACAGGGTGTGCTTGGCAGCATTGATGCCAACACCGGTGACCTGCTGCTGGGGTGGGATACGGACCAGTTCCCGACGGATATCTACCTGACGACGCAGATCATGCTGGTGATTATGAAGCAGGGCGGCCTGCAGCCTGGTGGCACGAACTTCGATGCCAAGGTGCGACGTGAAAGCATTGATCCGGTGGATCTGTTTTACGCACACATCGGTGGTATGGACGCGTTCGCCCGGGGACTGAAGATCGCAGCTGCGATTCGAGCTGAGGGCGTACTGGATCAGTTTGTGCGGCAGCGTTACAGCAGCTATGACTCGGGGATCGGTCAGCAGATTGAGGCCGGCACAGTGAAGTTCGGTGATCTGGAAAGTTACATGCTGGAAAAGGGTGATGCGGCGGCGAATTCCAGTGGACGTCAGGAAATGCTGGAAAATCTGATCAATCGCTATATCTGACGGTTGCCGGTTCTGGAGGCGCTGATGTCTGCGGATGCTCCTGATGTGATTTCGACAGAGATGATGCGGCAGGTGTTGTCTGTGCCGCTGCTCTGTGATGCGCTGGATGCCGCCGGATACACTCGCCAGTCACCTCGGCTGCCGATTGTTCCGGTGACGTTGCCTGGCACGACATTGATTGGTCGCTGCCGAACCACTCTGTGGGCCGATATGGCTCACGTGGATCCACGTCCGTACGAACTGGAGCTGCAGGCGGTGGATTCGTGTCAGCCGGACGATGTCCTGATCTGTGCTGCGGCGGGCTCAGATCGTTCGGGGATCTGGGGCGAACTGCTGACGACAGCATCGCGGAATCGCGGTTGTGTGGGGGTCATTGTGGATGGTCATGTGCGGGACATCGGGCGGATGCGTGCGATGAACTTCCCCGTGTTTGCTCGCGGAGCCAATCCGTACGACAGTCGCGATCGGCAGCGTGTGATCGATCTGGACGTGCGGGTTGAGCTGGACGGTATCGCGTTTTGTCCGGGAGATCTGGTGGCAGCGGATGAGGACGGGGTGGTGGTGGTGCCGCGGGCAGTGGAAGTCGAGGTGGTGCGAGCCGCCTGGGTGAAGGCTCATGCCGAGAATCGTGTGCGTGATGCCATTCGAGGTGGCATGTCGGCAGTGCGGGCTTTTGAGACATTCGGGGTCCTGTAGCGGCCCGCGGGTCAATTGACTGCCGGTCCGTGCAGGAATACGGCTCGTGGCTGCAGTAATCCGGTGGAATCCGGTTCTGCCAGAGCCAGCAGCTGCTGCATGTCGGCGGATTTCAGGGCGATCGATGGGTCGTCGGTGGGCTGTGCCGGCTTGACCAGGCGATCGGGGCTGCAGGGTATACGCCGACCGCAGCGGATATCTTCGCGTTCAGACTCGGTGCAGGGATAGACTGGCAAATGGTCGACCAGTCTTGCGGGGTTGATGATGTGCTGCTGCAGGGTGTCGAGGCTGAGGCTGTCCGGTGAGACGGCCTGCGACAGGTCCCATGGGCCGACAGCGGTGCGCTGCAGGCTGCTCATCAGGGCTCCGCAGCCCAGATTCTGCCCGAGGTCCCGAGCGATGGAGCGGATGTAAGTTCCTGAGCCACAGGAGATTTCGAGATCGAGGTGTGGCCATGTCCACGAGCGAATGCTGATTTCGTGAACATCCACGTCGCGTGCGGACAGCGTGAATTCTCGTCCGGCGCGAGCCAGATCGTAAGCACGCTGGCCATTGACATGCACAGCGGACCATGCCGGGGGAGTCTGAGCGATGGTGCCGATGAACTGCTGCAGGCAGTTGGAGATGCTGGTCAGTGTGGGCAGCGGGTCGGGGGCTGGGTGCTGTTGGATTTGTCCGGCTGCGTCATCCGTGTCGCTGGATTGTCCGAGGGTGAAGCGGGCGAGATAGGTTTTGGGCAACAGCTGCAGGATTCTGACGAGGCGGGTGGCGTCACCGATGCAGACCAGCAGGATTCCTGTGGCCGGGGGATCAAGCGTTCCGGCGTGTCCGGTGCGCAGGGGCCGCGCCAGCCGCTGAATGCGATTGACAGCATCGCGTGAGGTGATGCCGGCTGGCTTGTCCAGTACCAGCATGCCGGAGCACATTTGACTGGGTGTCATGCGACAATGTCAGTAGTCGATACCGAGGTTGCGTTCGATTGAGCGTGCTTTATCGGACATCAGGTGTTTGCCGTACCATGGATCCGGATCCTGCTCGCGTGCGAATTCGGCCCGGCCCTCATCGCCGACGAAGTCCCACTCCCCGTTGTCCTCCTGGGCCGGATCGGACCAGTCACGTCCGTTGGGGGTGAACATGCGAGTGAATCTGCGGGAGGCGGATTTCGGGGACTCGACCAAACTGCAGCCTGTTGTGGCCAGCAGCAGCAGTGCGAGACACAGGAAGTGCGGGCCGTGTTGTGATCGACCGGGCATGCCTTTTTGCTCCGTGATAGTTACACTGTGTTGTCCGCAGTCCGCAGAGAACCTGGTTTGGCGCGGGCAGTCGAACGGCGGAACTATAAAGAGTGTGGCAATCGAACGGTGAGACGAACATGGGGGCTCTGGACCTGCTTGTTGTGGCAACGCATCCGGATGACGCGGAAATCAGCGTAGGCGGGCTGATTGCCCTGTCGATTCGGCAGAATCTGCGAGTTGGCGTGCTGGATCTGACCAGCGGTGAACCGACTCCGCACGGTTCGCTGCAGATTCGAGCCGCTGAGACGGAGCAGGCTTCAAAGGCCCTGGGGCTGACCTGGCGACGAAACCTGGGTTTGCCGAATCGCAGTCTGCAACCGACTCTTGACCATCGACGACGACTTGCCGAAGTCATCCGGGAGACCAGGCCTCAGCTGCTGCTGGCACCATACTGGCAGGACGTGCATCCTGATCATGTGGCAGCCAGCAGCTTGTGTGATGAGGCCAGGTTCTGGGCCAAGCTGAGCCGTACAGACATGGCGGGTGAATCGTGGTGGACACCGATGCTGCTGCACTATTTCAGCATCCACCTGCGAATTCACCCTCCAGCGTCGTTTGTCCTCGACATCTCGGCCGTGATTGACCGCAAGATGGCCTCGGTGGAGGCTTATCGATCGCAGTTGCAGACCGGTCGAAGTGCTGTGTTTCCGACCCCTGTTGACGACATTCGTGACCGGGCCCGGTATTGGGGCTGGTCAATCAATGCCGCCTATGGTGAACCCCTGGTGAATCGGGAAACTGTGGGGCTCAGGTCGCTGCGGGCGTTGCTGCCGAACGGCGGTTCCGACGAATAAAGCTGCCGGCAGCCACGGCAGCCGCGGTGACGGACAGAACCACGGTTGAAGGTTCGGGTACAGCAGCGTTGCCGAATGTCTGCAGCGTCAATGCGGCGCTGATGGCGGTGTTGCCGGTGTAGGGATACGGGGGGCGATTGCGGGTCAGTGCGATTGTGAGTGCTGCAAGTCGGCCACCACTGTCTCCGCCAAAGTACGGGTTGTTGCCGGGAGCCCACAGACCTTCCACGGTGACATCGCGTTTGAGTGCCGCTGAAAACCCGGTGCCCAGCGTGTACTCGCCAGTGTCCGTGACGACAGTTCCGGTAAAGTCTCCGAAACCTGGATCATTGATTGAGATGGTCTGATTTTCGGCGCTGGGAGCATTCAACTGGAAGCTGCCCCAGGCTGTGTCTTCGGGCAGGCCGCTAAGGAAGCCCGTGCGACCGTCGGTCGATTTCAGGTTAAACAAGGTGATGGCCTCCTTCAGCGTTCCGGAGCTGGGATTGAGGCTGGTGTTGAAGGCGAGGGAACCGAGCAGATATTCGGCCCTGGCGGTGCCGCAGGAAAGAGCAACAGCAGTTGCAAGAATGATGCGAGTGAGCATGGCTGAGATCCATAGTTGAGGGTGAACCGAGCGTCTGAATCTTGTGGTCGAAATCGTTTCGGACCACGCACTGGATTGTCAGCGGGAGTCTGGATGGATCAATCCGAGTGCGCACGAAGTGCCGTCTTTCGGGTGTTGAAAGAAGTCAACAGGTCGGTCATTTGAACCAGGTGGAAATTCCGAGTGCGGACGCCACAGGAACGGTGTTTCAGTCAGTGAATAACGCCATTTTACAGTTGTTCAGTGTGGCAGTTGGGATCTGTCGGTGTGTGGTGCTGCAGCGTCAGTTCGGACTGCCGGCGTTGCATTCAGGCAACAGGGAATTGTCGGGCTGCTGTGTGAGTGGGGGCCGGCACACATGCAATACTTCTGATTCGCGTTATGATTCCCGCGGGTCGCGGATTTTTTCCCTGTCGATGACACCTCAGAGGCCGGAAAATGGGACTTGAAACTTCGCCGGGGCTGCAACTGGCGATTGAGCAGATTCGATTTGCTCGCGAGTACACTCTGTCGCTGCTGGATACGATTCCTGAGCAGCGGTGGTTTGAGCAGCCTGCGGGTGCACCGACGTGTGTGGCGTGGCAGGTTGGGCATCTGGCGATGGCGCAGTATGGTTTGTGTTTGTTCAGGATTCGCGGCCGGGCGGAGGCGGATCTGACGCTGATGTCTTCCGCTTTTCGCAAGAAGTTCAGCCGCGGAACGACTCCTGATCCGGATCCGGCGACGAATCCTGCGGTGTCGGAAATTCGCGGGGTGTTTCAGCGAGTTTACCAGCAGTCGCTGGAGGAGATGGCCGGTTACACGGAAGCGGTGCTGCGTGAGTCCGTGGATCCACCGTGGGCTGTGCAGGCTACGAAGCTGGGCTGCCTGCTGTTCTGTTCGCATCATGAGATGATTCATGCCGGGCAGCTGGGTCTGTTGCGGCGACTGCTGGGGCTGGGGCCTGTGCGGTGAAAGTTCGGTCCTGTGACTGTGAGGTTTTCAATGGCTGGATTATTGGGACGCAGGTTTCTGTGTTTTACGGGCGATGATTATGAAGATCTTGAGCTTTGGTATCCGAAGCTCAGGCTGATTGAAGCTGGTGCTGTATTCCACGTCGCTGGTGATCAGGCGGGTAAGAAATATCACGGCAAGCACGGTTATCCGTGTGTTTCGGATCTGGCGATTTCGGGGTTGTCGGCAGCCGACTATGACGGGCTGATCTGTGCTGGTGGCTGGATGCCTGACAAGCTGCGACGGGATCCGGACGTGCTGCGGATTACTCGTGAGTTTGCCAGTCAGTCGAAGCTGGTGGCGGCGATCTGTCATGGTGGCTGGATCCCGATTTCTGCGGGTGTGTATCGGGGCGTTCGAGTGACAGGTTCGCCGGGGATCAGGGACGATTTGGTGAATGCGGGTGCCGTGTTTGAGGATGCGGCGGTGGTGGTGGACCGGCATTTTGTCAGCAGTCGCCGTCCGGATGATCTGCCGGATTTTTGTCGTGCGATGCTGTCGTTTTACGGCGTGTAGTGTGTTCTCAGTTGACACCGTGGACCATGTTCCGGACGCATTTTGACGGGAGTTTTTGTCGTGCAGCAGCCGGTATGTCAGACGCTGGGTTTAAGTCCAAGTTTTGGCTTTGGGGATCGTACGGGTCTGGCGACTCCGGGGCACGTGCTGGCGATGCAGCGTGATGGCGGTGGCATCCAGCCGATTTTCCCGCAGCAGTCGATTCGTGAAATGTCGAGGACGCAGCGAACAGCTGTGCAGGTGATGCAGGAGGCATTGGCTGGAGCGGTATCGGCCGGCTGGACGGGAATTACGGGCGCGGATGCTGACCATCTGAAGACACCTGCTGATGTGGACGTGACATCGGCGGCTGGATTTACGTTTTTCACAATCGATCCGTCGGGGGCTGTGGATCAGCGGGCGGACAGTTATGACGAGAACGAGCTGCATGAGCGTTTCGCAGCGGTTCGTGAAACGGCTCCGTGGTTTGATCAGTATCTCGGGCGGGAAGTGAAACTGTCGACTGGTACAGTAATTCGCCTGGACCGGCAGTCCTGCATGCGTGCTGCGGTGAAGTATGGTGCGGCGATTCGTCAGGCGATTTCCCTGAGTGACTACATAGCGACGGTGCAGACTGCGGCGAAGCGGGATTTTGAAATTGAGCTGTCGGTGGATGAGACTGATCAGCCTACGACGCTGGCCGAGCACCTGATCATAGCTGAGCAGTGTCTGCAGGCTGGGATGAAGCTTGTCAGTCTGGCTCCGCGTTTCATAGGTGACTTCGAGAAGGGCGTGGATTTCCGGGGTGATTTATCGGCCCTGCGAACGTCGCTGGCGGATCATGCGGCGGTGGCAGTGCTGGCCGGCCCTTATAAGCTCAGTCTGCATTCCGGTTCGGACAAACTTTCGATGTACGAGCTGTTGAGTCGAGCGACGCGGGGGCTGTTTCATGTGAAGACGGCGGGGACCAGTTATCTGGAGGCCCTGCGAGTGGCAGCGCGGCATGACGAGTCGCTGTTTCGGGCGGTGATCGAGTTTGCTCGCAGCCGCTATGACGTGGATCGGGCGACGTATCATGTTTCAGCGACTCTGCAGAGTGCTCCGGAACCTTCTGCTGTGTCATCGGTGCATGATTTGGAGCGGGAGTATCTGGAGTTGTGGTCGGAGGTCCCGGAGGGGCGTGGTTTCACGAAGCCGGGGCGTCAGATTCTGCACTGCACTTTCGGCTCAACGCTGACGCATCCGCAGTTGGGACCGGCGATCAGGGCGGTGCTGGAGGCTTATCCGGAAACATATCGTGAGGTTTTGGCGGACCATTTTGGGCGGCATCTGCGACCCTTGCGGGCTGGATTGTGAGGGTGTCCAGATGACTGCGCAGGTGCTTCAGGGGCGGCATGCGTTTGTGACCGGCAGTACTCAGGGAGTCGGTCTGGAGATTGCGGCGGCGCTGCATGGTGCGGGGGCTGCGGTTGTGCTGCACGGGTTGCGCAGTGATGCTGCTGCGCTGCTGGCAGCGGAGCGTTGCGGGGGCGTGGACTGCCCTGCCCCGCTGATCTGCTGTGATCTGGCGGACCCGATGCCGGAGGGTCCGCTGCAGGCTGCAGTGGCGGCACTGCACCAGGATCCGCAGATTGATCTGCTGGTGTGTAATGCTGGTACGTTTATCGATCAGCCATTTTTGGATATGCCGCTGGAAGTTTTTGATCGAACGATGAAGCTGAATGTGTATTCGCAGTTTGTGCTGATTCAGCATTTTGCCAGGCACTGGGTATCGAATGGCGTGCGGGGGCGAATTCTGGTGACAGGCTCAATCAACGGTCGGTTGTCTGAGCAGACGCATGTGGCTTATGACGCATCGAAGGGTGCGATTGATGCGATGGTGCGATCACTGTGTGTTTCGCTGGCTCCGCTGGGGATTCGCATCAACGGGATGGCCCCGGGACTGTTTCGGACTCCGCTGACCGAACCGGCTCTGCAGGATGCTCGTTTTCGTCGCTGGATGGAGTTGCATACTCCGAACGGCGTCGTTCCCGGTCCTGAGGTTTGTGGTGGTACGGCCGTGTTTCTGCTGAGTGACGCGGCTGAGCACATTCATGGCCAGATGCTGCTGGTGGATGGTGGCATGAGTGTCTGGCAGCAGCCTGATCCTCCGGCGGAATGGATGCGTGGGTAAGGTGTTTGTGCGGAGCAGGGATCGCGATGGGGGG
>VFQT010000051.1_pt1 | contig 196282 bp, 137 predicted proteins | sample 3512381 | NCBI WGS metagenome assembly VFQT01 (sample SAMN10412376, study PRJNA504923) | tailings metagenome | isolation source: Relicate 2 Philex TSF3 active mining site | place: Philippines: Tuba, Benguet | collected 2017-08-29
ATCAAAAGCGTGACGCCGATGAACCTGGCCTGCCGGGAGTCGGCGTCTCCAACGGAAACGATGTGGTTGCGACCGACAAGGATGGACGGTATTCCCTGACGGTCGACGATGACACGATCATCTTTGTGATCAAACCCACCGGTTATCGAACCGTCATCGATTCACTGAACATCTCCAGGTTCTACTACATCCACAAGCCAAACGGTTCGCCCAAGCTGGACTTCCCGGGCGTCGATCCCACCGGACCACTGCCGGCCGCGATCGACTTTCCTTTGGTGAAGGTGGATGAGCCCACGGCGTTTGATGTCATCTTCTTCGGCGACCCGCAGCCGCGCGACCAAAAGGAAATCGACTACATCGCTCACGATGTCGTGGAAGAACTGGTCGGTGCCAAAGCCTCGTTCGGAGTCACCCTTGGCGACATCCTGTTCGATGACCTCAGCCTGTTCGACAGCTTCAACCGAACGCTCAGCCACATTGGCGTTCCCTGGTACAACGTCATCGGCAATCATGACATCAATTACGCGTCGGAAGTCGACGAGCTGAGCGACGAAACCTACGAACGCGTCTACGGGCCGCCATACTACTCGTTCAACTACGGTAACGTTCACTTCATCGCTGTGGACGATGTGCACTGGCTCCGCGACGGCGACAAAAAGATGTACCGTTCCGGCCTGAGCGAAGAGCAACTGACGTTCATCGAGAACGACCTGAAGCTCGTTCCACAGGACAAGCTGGTCGTCGCGATGATGCACATTCCTCTCGTCAAGTCGACGCCCTGGATTGAACCTCGCCGAGAACGCCTTCTCCGTGCTCTGGAAACTCGCGAACACTGCATCTCCCTGGCCGGACATACTCATCATCACGAACATGTGCTGATGAAGAATGATGAAGGCTGGAAAGGCAGTAAGCCGCATCACCACATCATCAACGTGACTGTGTGCGGAGCATGGTGGTCAGGTAAGCCGGACGAAACCGGAATTCCTCACACCATGTGCGCGGATGGTACTCCCAACGGTTACACGATCATGCACTTCGACGGGATCAATTACCTGCTCGACTACAAGGCCGCTCGCCGTGATGACAATGAGCAGATTCGGATCACGGCTCCGGAAGTCGTGACACTCGACGCCGCTGCGGAAACCGAATTCCGAGCCAACGCGTTCAATACTATTCCGGGGGCCAAAGTGGAGTTCCAGCTGAACGACGGTCCGTGGCACACGATGACAAAAACAGAAAACGAACCGGACCCGACCTTCCAGGCTTTGTTCAATGAAGAGCAGCCCTATGGTGACAAACTCGCGTGGCGAAAACTGGCAAAGCCGATGGTCTGTCCTCATCTCTGGAAGTCATCGCTCGGCAAAGTCGAAGCGAAAGGCACGTACCGCATTCACGTTCGAGCCACCAACCCGAACGGCCAAATTCTCCACGGCGAACGCATCATTCGAATCGAATAATTCCCTCCTTCCTCCCCTCGCCCCTTCAGGGGAGAGGGGCCGGGGGTGAGGGGAGAGAATCCCCAGGCAAAGAAGGATAGTGTTTCAAACATGACCATGGATTCCCTCCGTTTCTGCAGTCGTCGTACGTCCGCCATTGTTTGTGCGCTGACGGCACTGCTGATGCCAGGCGTGACGGCTTCGGAACGCCATCCGATTTCCATCACCGAAGCTCAGATGTTCGTGACTCGCACCAAGGCGATTACGCGCATTCAGATCTTTGCGGAAGACCTTGTGCTGTTTCAGGCACTGGAGCCGAACGATCAGGACCGCATTCTGCCGGCTGACCTGAAACAAGGACTTGAGGATCACAAAGCGTTCCTCCTTGAAAAATATTCGCTGCGTAACGCTGCGGGGGATGTGATCAAGGGGCAGCTGACCGACATGAAACCGTTCGACATTCCGCCCGATGGCATTCCGTCCGGCGAAATGATGATGCATACGGCGACGTACGAAATTGAGCACTCATTTCCGGAGCCACCTGAGTTCCTGACAATCCAGCAGGATATCACGGACGAGAACTTCATTATTCCGAGCGAGATGAGTCTTCATGTTCACCAGTCCGGCACAGGATTGAATTACACCGAGCGACTTTTGCCTGGTGCATCGACGACAGTGCGGTTCGACTGGGAAAATGCACTGGCCGACAATGCCAGTGACAAGGAATGGGAGTCGTGGTTCGAAAAGCAGCGCGAAAAGACTCTGGGGATCACCAGTTACAGCAGCGTGTACTCGTTCATCTACATCGAGCCTGCCGAAGTTCGCCACGAGATTCTGATTCCGCTGGCAACGCTGGGCACCATCATTTCTCTGGAGCACGCAGATCCGGCATTTGTCGAAGTGGCTGAGCAGGACAAGATCCGCGACGGAATTCGCAAGTGGCTGAAAGATGAGAATCCCGTGCTGATCAATGGAACTCGCGTCATGCCCGAGTTCTCCCGTATCGACTTCTATTCGCTGAACCTGTCCGACTTTGCAACTCAGGCGGCTCCTCAGAAAGTCAGCATGGCCAGTGGGCGAGTCGGCATCATCATGAACTATCGAACGCCTGATGATTCCGTGCGGGACGTTTCACTCGTTTGGAACCTGTACTATTCCGGCATGAACAAGATTCCGGCGGTTGTGATTTCGTATCCGAATAAGATGGACCGCTTCGAGTTTTCGAAGTTCAAAACGCCGGAACAAAATACGCTCTCATGGAAATGCCCGGAAGATGCTTTACCGACGCCCGTGCAGGCCGTCGCTGCTCCTGCCATGAGCAAGCCGATGTTGCTGATCCCTGCCGGCTCAGCACTGGCACTGGTCATTGGTGCGGCGTTAATCGTCTATATTCCCGGCCGAGGCATCAAGGCCACGATTGCTTCGCTGATGTTACTCGCAGTGATTTTCCACAAACCACTGTCGCTCAAAACAGAAAATCCGTTCGTGGCAGCTCCGGAGCTGACGGCTGAAGAAGCCGCGGCAGCCTTTAAGGCTCTGCATTCCGGGATGTACCGCTCACTGGATTTTGGCAGCGAAGATCGGATCTACGATGTGCTCGCCACAACTGTCGACGGTCCACTTCTGGAAGACCTTTACCTGCAGCTGCGTCAAAGCCTGGAAGTGCGTGAACAGGGCGGCGCGGTGGCCAGAATCCGCGAGATTACTCAGGATTCCGGCTCTGTGGTGCCTCGCGAAAAAACGCAGGTTGCATGGCCCGGTTTCGAATACCAGGCGACATGGACCGTTGCCGGAACTGTCGAACACTGGGGCCACATCCATGAACGGCAGAATCAGTTCGAAGCAACCTTCACAATCGAGCCAAAGAATGGCGAATGGAAATTTACGCGAATGGACATCGCCGGACAGAAGCAAAAGTCTGCACGCACAACACTGAGAAAGTTCTAGCGGAAATGGAGTCCACCATGAACAGGATTCTTCAGCCTGGCTTGTCCGTATCGTCCATTGTGGCGTGTGGACTGGTCCATGCCCTTCTTCTGATTCAGCCGTCCGGTGCACAGGACGTGGCACAAAATCCTGGTCAGGAAGCTGTGGGAAAACCTGACGATGCGTCAATCCGGAAGAAGATCGAGGAGATCAACGACGAGGTGACGAAGAGCCTGGAGAAGCAGCTTGCATCTCTTCCGAAGATTGATGAAAAAGATCCCGATTCGGTCCAGCTGCTTTCCAGTCGTGGCGACCTGCTGATGTTCCTCGCCCGGTTCGAAGAAGCCGAACATGACTTTCAGCAAATGGTCGTGCTGAAACCATCTCTCGATGCGGGACACTGGCGACTGGGGATCGCTAACTACTTCGCCGGCCACCCGGATCGCGGCGCGGCTCAGTTTGAGAAGTACCACAGCTTTGACAGCGTGGATCGGGAGAACGGAATCTGGCGGTACTTTTGCCACTTCAAGTCTGAAGGACGCGAAGCAGCTCAGAAGCAGCTTCTTCGCTACGACAAAGATGATCGCCCGCCATTCCGCGAAGTCTATCAGCTGTTTCAGGGCACTCTGTCGTCGGCGGACGTTTTGAAGGCCTGTGAAGGGAAAGAAGGAGATGGCAGGGATTCGCTCCGATTCTATTCCCACCTTTACGTTGGCCTGAATGCGTCACTCGAAAAGCGTTCGGCGGAAGCCATTCAGAATCTGCAGCTGGCAACTCTGAACTCATGGCCTCGAAAAGCCGGCTTTGGCCCAGAATGGATGTGGCATGTCGGGCGCCTGGAACTGAATCGGCTCACCGCGACTCCCAAAGCTGTGAAATGATCTGTAGTGGATCTCGCCAGAGATCCCACGACTCATCGTTGCTGATGGGAACTCTGGCGAGTTCCACTACCAGCGGGTGGATGACAGGAACTCTGGCGAGTTCCACTACCCTTCAGCAGGACAAATGAGAAAGGGACCACCGTTTGAACGGCGGTCCCCTGTTTTGAATGTGATTTGAGATCAGCAGTCCCGGATTATGTGGCCCAGCTGAGAATGACTTTGCCGGACTGACCCGATCGCATTGCCTCGAAGCCCTTTTCGAATTCGGAGTAATGCAGTCGGTGAGTAATCACGGGGCTGATGTCGAGCCCGCTCTGGAGCATCACGGTCATCTTGTACCAGGTCTCATACATTTCTCGCCCGTAGATGCCGTGGATCGTCAGCATGTTGAAGACCACCAGGTTCCAGTCGATCGCCATTTCTGCGGTGGGAATTCCCAGCATCGCGATCTTGCCGCCGTGAGCCATGTTGGCCAGCATGTCCCGGAATGCACTGGCATTGCCTGACATTTCCAGCCCAACGTCAAAGCCTTCTGCCATCCCCAGCTGCTGCTGAACTTCCGGAAGCTTCTCGGTTCGCACGTCAACCGCTCGAGTTGCACCCATGCGGCGTGCCAGCTCCAGTCGCCATGGATTGACGTCGGTCACAACAACGTGTCGAGCGCCCGCGTGACGAGCAACAGCGGTTGCCATCAGACCGATCGGTCCAGCTCCGGTGATCAGAACGTCTTCACCAAGAACCGGGAACGCCAGAGCCGTGTGAACGGCATTTCCGAACGGATCGAAAATTGACGCGATGTCTTTGTCAATCCCTGGTGCATGATGCCAGACATTGGTCATTGGCAGAGCAATATATTCAGCAAATGCACCGGGGCGATTCACACCGATGCCCTGAGTCTTCGGACACAAATGTCGTCGTCCCGCAAGACAGTTTCGACAGCGACCACACACAACGTGGCCTTCGCCGCTGACGATTTCGCCAGGATGAAAATCGGACACATTCGATCCGACTTCAACAATCTCGCCGACAAACTCGTGGCCGACGACCATTGGAACAGGAATCGTCTTCTGCGCCCATGAGTCCCATTCGTAAATGTGCACATCCGTGCCGCAGATTCCTGTTCGATCCACCCTGATCAGGACGTCATTCATCCCAACCTTCGGTTCCGGAACATCTTCCAGCCACAGACCTTTCTGAGAGTGTCGCTTAACCAGTGCTTTCATCGGTGATTCCCTTTGCTTTCGCGGGAAATTGAATATAGTGGATTCGTCGTGCAGGATATTAAACGCCCTCATCGTCCATCTTGCAAGACGAACTTTCCATTATATTGAAAAATGGAAGAAGGTCGTTTCTGCCGCAGGAAGATCCCGATCTCTTCGCGCGGTTCCTGAGTTCCAGTTCCGTGAAAAGGCTTAGTGATGCCCGCCAAGCGAACAGAATCCACGCCTGCAACTCCCGCGTCTGCAGAAGACGTCAGCCGCCATGTCTGTCGTCGCATTCACGAACTGAGGCAGCAGCGAGGCTGGTCGCTGGATGTGCTTTCGCGGGCGTCCGGGGTCAGTCGATCGATGCTGAGCCAGATTGAGCGTGAGCAGGCAAATCCAACCCTGGCGGTCACGGTGAAGATCGCCGGTGCGCTGGGGCTGAGTATGGCGGAACTCGTCGAGCAGGCCGGGCATGCTCCCGTCATCGAAGTCATTCGCGCGGATGATCGCAGTCACATTTTTCGTTCTGATCAGAACTGTTCGATCCGAACACTGTCGCCGCTGCATCTCGAGAAGGACGTAGAGTTTTACGAGGTGCTGTTGAATCCAGAGGGTTCTCTGCGGTCGTCTGCACACTTCGAAGGAACTCGCGAATTCCTGACAGTGCAGAAAGGCAAAGTCACTGTCATCTCAGATACAGAAACCACGGAACTTAACAAAGGCGACTCCGCCAGCTACCGCGCCGACGTGCCCCACGAGATCCGCAATTCCAGCAAAGCGGAAGCTCAGGTGTTTCTGGTCGTGATTTATCAGTAGGCGATACGAGATTTAGGCTTTTGCGAAGCCCCGAAGCTCTGAAGCCCCCTCATCCCCGGCCCTTCTCCCCCGCGGGGGAGAAGGGAGGAGTTGGCGGATCTGACTCCGCTCGCCCCGTTTCGGGCTCCCCTCGCCCCGTATCGGGGAGAGGGGCCGGGGGTGAGGGGCTTTGCTCTTGCCCTCTTTTCAAATCCATCGCCACCTTCACAAACTCCCGGATACTCTCGATCACTTTCCCATCATCCCGCACAACATCGTAACCTGCGATCCGCAAGTCCCTGTAACCGGACCGCTTGAGGAAAGTATCCCGAATCCGATCGTGCTCGCGGCCGGCGTCCGTGAAATGCGGTTCGCCATCGATCTCGATCACAAGTCCCAGTTCCACGCAGCAGAAGTCCGCGGTGTATGGCGGGATCGGAAACTCTCGCCGAAACTTCTGTCCGAAGATCCGCCGATCCCGAATCCAGCCCCAGACCGTTGAAGCGAAGTCGTTCGCCGAGCGACGCTGTTCGCGAGCAAATTCAATCGCCAACTTCGATCTTGCGAGGCTGCGTTTCATGGTGGGAATCGTGTTGCGAAAGAGTGGTTGAGGGTGTTATTAAGAAATATGCCTAAGAATGCTTTCTTTGTCGCTGGATTTTCGCAAGTCACTTGCAAAAAAAATGCCTCCCCTCTCCCCGCTCCGGGGAGAGGGGTCGGGGGTGAGGGGCAAGTTTTCCAACAAGGCAAGAAGAAGCAAAAGAGCAAAAAGCCCCCTCATCCCCGGCCCTTCTCCCCCGCGGGGGAGAAGGGGGCTTTGGCTTTGGTTTTGAAACCGGGAACTCCTGAAAAATCCGGGGTGGCGTTCGGGCTGAATTGTTATGCTGCCAATCGGAGAGTTCTGCGTCTTTCGATCCCAACTACGGGGCGAAGGGCGTTGGCATCGTGTTGGCAGGAGCAGTGTCCATGAAACGTCCTCGAAGCGGTGGTGGCTGGAAGGCCATTCTTTACAGCATGCGACTGGCTCGACGAGTCGGGTTTCGCAAAATGCTGAACGCCATGCTTTCAAAAAACACGTGCAAAACCTGCGCTGTGGGCATGGGCGGACAGCTTGGCGGAATGGTGAACGAAGGCGGCCATTTTCCGGAAGTCTGCAAGAAGTCCTTCCAGGCAATGGCATCCGACCTGCAAGGCGCTCTTCGACAGGACGCGATTGAAAAGCTGTCGCTGAATCAGCTGCGAGCCATGACGCCGCGGCAACTGGAGAACTCCGGGCGCATCACGGAGCCACTGTACCTGGCAAAAGGAGTCGATCGATACCGAGTCATCACGTGGGACGAAGCGCTGCGAATCACGACGGAGAAGATGAAGGCGGCCGGTCCGGAAAAATCCTTTTTCTATGCCAGCGGTCGCGCGTCGAATGAAGCCGGCTTTTTGTTTCAGATGCTGGCTCGGTTCTTTGGCACGAACTACGTCAACAACTGTTCGTATTATTGCCACCAGGCGAGCGGCGTTGGGCTCGGCATGGCATTGGGAACCGGAGCAGGCACAGTCCGTCTTGAGGATCTTGATCACACCGATCTGTACATTCTGATTGGGGCCAACCCTGCCTCGAATCATCCTCGACTGATGCGTTCACTGATGCAGATTCGTCGGAACGGCGGGCGGATCATTGTGATCAACCCGGTGAAAGAACTGGGGCTGATGAACTTTCGAGTTCCCAGTGATGTTCGAAGTCTGCTGTTCGGTACGGACATCGCCAGTCTGTATGTTCAGCCGCACGTCGGAGGAGACCTGGCGTTACTGACGGGAATCGCGAAAGAAGTTCTGGCGCAGCATGGCCAGGAAACCGGCTTCATTGCGGCTCACACTGACGGCTTTCCAGCACTGCTGGAAAAGCTGAACCAGATCGAATGGCCGGACATCATCCAGCAGTCCGGGGTGGATCATGCAACGATCCGCGAAATTGCGAAGCAGTATGTGCGAGCGAAGAATGTCGTGATCGGATGGTGCATGGGAATTACTCATCACCTCCACGGAACTCGCAACGTTCACGCGATTGCAAATCTTGCTCTGCTGCGAGGCATGGTGGGGCGGGACAAGGCTGGGCTGATGCCGATTCGCGGGCACAGCAACGTTCAGGGGCTTGGCACAGTCGGCGTCACACCGGCGCTCAAGCAGAACATGCTGGAACGCTTTGAAAAGCGACTTGGTTTTCAGCCTCCGAAGTCTCCGGGGCTCGACACCATGGCCTGCATGGACGCCGCGTACTCTGGAAAGATGCAGTTTGCTCTGTGCCTGGGAGGAAATCTCTACGGCAGCAATCCGGCCGCCGCGCGAGCATTCGAGGCGATTCAGAAAATTGGGACGGTGGTTTATCTGTCGACAACATTGAACACCGGCCATGCGTGGGGCACCGGCGAAGAAACGCTGATACTGCCCGTACTTCCACGGGACGAAGAGCAGCAGACGACCACTCAAGAATCGATGTTCAGCTTCGTTCGAATGAGTGATGGTGGTCCTGTTCGACACAGCAATGTCCGAAGTGAAGTGTCGGTCCTTGCTGACATCGGCCAGCAGATTTTTGCCGGAGACTCGCGTCTGGACTGGTCGAAGATGCACAGTCACGCGGCCATTCGTGAACTGATCGCCGACCTCATTCCGGGTTATGAAAACCTTCGCACGATGGATGATTCTCGCCGGGAGTTTCATGTGCCCGGGCGAGCCATCCGTGATTACAAATTTCCGACCGATAACGGACGTGCAAAGTTCCACGTGGTTGAGCTGCCTGGACGTCAACTTCAGGCTGACCAGCTTCAGCTGATGACACTTCGCTCCGAAGGCCAGTTCAACAGTGTCGTGTATGACGAAGAAGACCTCTATCGGGGGCAGGAACGACGCGATGTGATCCTGATGAACCCGGAGGATATGAAAGCACGTGGCCTGGTTCGTGACTCGCGTGTGCGCATTCGAAGCTCTGCCGGCGAGATGCGTTATGTGCTGGCCCGGGACTATGACATTCGCGAGGGAAACGTGGCAATGTACTATCCCGAATCCAACGTCCTGATTCCGCATGACGTGGATCCACTTTCCAAAACCCCGGCGTTTAAGTCGATTGCGGTTTCGATCGAAGCGGAGCAGGTTTGAGCGGAGTGTGGAACGATGGTCGTCAGTCGTTTGGCTGATGAGCTGGGAGCGAAGTTGGGGTTCATCACTCAGAGAGTGATGTCTACATTGGGTTCAATCAGTGTTGCCAGTAGTTGCGGTCGAGGGTTCGGTAATTGATGGCTTCGCTGACGTGAGCGGCTTCGATGTGGTCCGATTCGGCCAGGTCAGCGATCGTTCGGCTGATGCGAAGAATCTTGTCATGAGCACGCGCGGACAGGCCCATGTCCTCCATCGCGTGTTTCAGCATCGCTTCGGCGTCGGACTTAAGCTGACAGTACCTTCGAATTTGCTGCGGCTTCATCTTCCCGTTGACTCGCACAGAAGCCCCTCGAAAACGATCTGCCTGAAGTTGTCGAGCCACGATCACACGTTCACGGATTTGCTCGCTGGATGTCCCGTCCGATCGATCTGATAACTCCCGGAACGGAACCGGCGGCACTTCGATATGGATGTCGATACGGTCCAGCAGAGGACCGCTGATTCGGCTGAGGTAACGTTCGATCTGCATCGGATTGCAGGTGCACTGACGCTTCGGATCGCCTCGAAAACCACACGGGCACGGATTCATTGCCACGACTAGCATCACGTTCGCCGGAAACGTGACGCTTCCCATTGCCCTGGAAATGGTGACGGTCTGATCTTCCAGAGGCTGACGAAGGACCTCCAGAGCTCGCCGATTGAATTCAGGAAGTTCGTCGAGAAACAAAATGCCGTTGTGAGCAAGACTGATCTCCCCGGGTTGTGGAATACTGCCGCCGCCAACAAGTCCTGCTTCACTGATCGTGTGATGCGGAGCGCGAAAGGGGCGACGCAGCATCAGCGGCTGGCCGGATTCCAGCAGCGCCACGGCGCTGTAAATTCGCGTCGTCTCGAGACTCTCTTCCGGCTCCAGCTCCGGAAGAATCGTGCAGATGCGCTGTGACAGCAGCGTCTTTCCGGTTCCTGGTGAACCGATCATCAGCAGGTGATGGCAGCCGGCTGCTGCAACCATCGCAGCTCGCTTGGCCAGTTCCTGTCCTTTCACGTCCACATAGTCAATGTCGTAGCGGCCGAAGTCCTGACGAGCATTGTCCCAGCTGAATACGACTGGATCCAGAGGCAGCTGGCCCGTGAGGAATCCCACCGCTTCCGAAAGTGAGGCCGCTGAGATGACATCGATACCCTCGACAACCGCGGCTTCACGAGCATTGCCGGCCGGAACGACGATATGAGTCCTGCCGGAATCGCGCGCCGCCAGGGCCATGGAAAGGACGCCTTTGACGGGACGCAAAGTTCCATCCAGAGCCAGCTCTCCCACATAGACAACGCGTGGCTTCGGGTCTTCTTCCACCTGTCCGTCAGCGATCAGCAGTCCCAGTGCAATTGGGAGATCGAGTGACGCGGCATCTTTGGGAAGGTCGGCCGGTGACAAGTTGATAACGACTCGATCATCCGGACGACTGTACCCGCTGTTCACAAGGGCACGTTCGATCCGATGAGTACTCTCCTTGACGGCCGCTTCAGCCAGTCCAACCAGAATGGTCTTCGGCAAAGCACACGGGGAAATGTCCACTTCCACTTCAACAGCGCGCGCTTCGATTCCAAACAGCGTGTACGTGGCGAGTCGTGAGAGCATGTCGTTGCGTGTCCTGGGTGATGAATCTTGAATCACACAGGGGAGTGTGAAATATTTCTCCTTCTCATGCAAATCAGCGTTCACGACTCCATGAGACTGCCCGTCTTTTGCCTCGCGTCTCACGGTTGGTCTTCCACGACACCCCGGACCTGAGTCTATTTGTGGTGGTCATGCCCGTGATGGTCATGCCCGTGGTGATCGTGCCCGTGATGGTCGTGATCGTGCCCGTGGTGATCGTGCCCGTGTCCGTCGTGATCGTGCCCGTGGTGGTCGTGGTCGTGTCCGTGGTGGTCGTGGTCGTGTCCGTGGTGATCGTGGTCGTGTCCGTGGTGATCGTGCCCGTGTCCGTGGTGATCGTGCCCGTGTCCGTGGTGATCGTGATCGTGTCCGTGGTGATCGTGATCGTGCTTCGAAGTCACCTCACGTCCAGCTTCCGCAGCACGGTAGACATCCGTCAAAGGAATGCCGTGCTGTCGTGCAATCGCGGCACAATCTTCGAACTCGGGCGAAACGATGGCCGCTTCACCGGGTCGCCAGGCTTTCTTGGCTCGCACTGCTCCCCAGGGAGTTTGAATCGAGATCATTTCACGCTGTCGAACACTTCGTTCCAGAAGATGTCGCCGAATGCCGAGTGTTCCGGTTTCCCTGAACAGAATGTCTTCCATGACTCCCGCAGCATCGGGGCGACACAGGACGCTCAGGATCGTTCCCGGTCGATCCTTTTTCATCTGTACCGGAATCGTAAACACATCCAGTGCACCGTGAGTCATCAATCGCTCACGCGCGTACCCGATTATTTCGCCGGAGACGTCATCCAGATTTGTCTCCAGCAGCACAACCGATTCCGCGGAAGCGACCATCGTCTGCTGACCAATGAAGATCCGAAGCACGTTTGCACGCGGCGGAAAATCGAGCGTACCGCAGCCACACCCGATGGACTCGATCGTCATGGCCGGGAGTGAGCCAAAACTGTGAGCCAGTGTCTTCACGATGGCCGCTCCTGTTGGAGTCGTCAGTTCGGCATCGACCGGCACATCGCGAAGAGGAATGCCCTTCAGAATCTCGGCTGTGCCCGGAGCCGGGACCGGGCAAATCCCATGATCGATCCTCACGAATCCTCGTCCCGTCGGAACCGAGTTACACACCACCCGGTCAATCTTCAGCAGGTCAAACGCGACGGCGACACCGACAATATCGACAATGGAATCAATGGCACCGACTTCATGGAAATGCACCTTTTCGATGGAGGAACCATGAACCCGCGCCTCCGCTTCCGCGATGACTCGAAACATCTGCAAAGCGAGATGCTTCTGACGCTCTGTCAGGACCGAAGACTGTTCCAGCAGCTTCCGAATATCACTGAAGTGTCTGTGAGCATGCTGTTCGGGATGATCAACCAGAACATGCAGTGATCGAAACCCGCCCTTGATCACGGTCTCGACACGAAGGCGCACGTCGGGAAGTCCGAGTGAATCGATGGCATTGCGAATCGTGGTCAGATCGGCTCCCGCATCTATCAGCGCAGCCAGAGTCATGTCGCCACTGATGCCGGTTGCGCATTCAATCCAGGCAGTTCTCATAGAGCAGCTTTCGTTTCAGATTTCGAAGGGCATTCGAAAAAGAAGCCCGGCTTCCGAAAAAGCCGGGCTTGAAATTTTGTATCAAGGTTTTGGAACCGCTTGAGTCACTAACGACTGAGAACAGCCGCTTTACCCTATTCTTTCTTCGCAGCGCCCTGAGCGCGGATACGATCCAGTGGCGAACCCGTCATCGGTGCAGCAGGAGCCTTTGGTTTGGGAGCTTCCGCAGCAGGTGCTTCAGGAGCCGGTGTTTCGGCTGCAGGAGGTGCTGCCGCCGGCTTGGCCTGCGCCGCACGAATCTTGTCCAAAGGAGAACCACCAGCAGCCGGTGCAGGTGCTGCGGCTGGCTTTGCACCACCGGCAGCCGCGCGAATCTTGTCCAGTGGCGAACCACCTGCTGCAGGAGCTGCTGCCGGCTTTGCTCCACCTGCGGCGGCTCGGATCTTATCGAGCGGCGATCCACCTCCAGCTGGTGCTGCGGCAGCGGCTGGTTTTTCGGCAGCAGGAGCCTTTGCAGGTTTTGCTTCGGCGGCCGGCTTTTTTGGCTTTGGAGTCTCAACGACCGTCAGGTAACCGGGATCGATGTCGTACCAGCCAATGTCAATCCCGTTATCAAATTCCACCAACGCCCGGCAGTTCATATTCACGGTCTTCACTTTGCCAGTGAGACTCGCGAATCGTTTCAGTTCCGGCGCAGTCGATGAAACCACGACCCACTTATCGGTGAGTTCCTTCTTGAGCCGTTCAGCGCGATCGATCAGTGACACGTGACATTCCCTGTTTGAGGTGCCTCATGGGCGGCCTGTCGGAAGTCTGGAAGCCTCATCACTTCCCAGACCAACGCGGCCACATTTTGCTGCAATTTCCTGCGTCTTTCAAGCGGCTGCGGCAGTGGATTTCGTGACTCTCGCGGCTGGCGAAATAGCGATTTCGCGACACATCGATCTCAATCTCCCGATACTGGAATGATTCATTGTCCGGACTGTCATCTATGGGGGCATCGCCGTAGTGGAACTCGCCAGAGTTCCTGTCATCAACGAAAGTCGCAATTCTCCGGAGAAAATGTCGAGAGATCTCTGGCGAGAATTTCGCAGGATCTCTGGCGAGATCCACTACAGTTTTGCCTTCGTTGCTGAGCGAGGCTGCCATGGGAAATCCGGGAACGAGATCGCCGACCGGATGAAATGCGGACTTCACACTGCTAAAACACCGTTCATCTGCAGCGGAAGCGTGTCCGCGAACATTGACGGATCTGATCAGAAACCACGGCGAAAAGGTTATGGCGACTCCTCGAGTATGCGTTCTGAGGGCACCGGGCACGAACTGTGACGTTGAAACGGCTCATGCGTTTGAACTTGCCGGAGCCATCGCTGATCGAGTTCATTTGTACCGTCTGCTTGAAGATCCAAACCGACTGGCGCAGTACCAGATTCTTTGTGTGCCGGGTGGATTCAGTTACGGCGATGACCTGGGAGCCGGCATTATTTTTTCCCGCCAGCTTCGCGGCCAGCTCAACGAGGCGATGCGTCAGTTCCTGCTGTCCGAGAAGCTGATCCTGGGCATCTGTAACGGGTTTCAGACGATTCTGAAGGCCGGGCTTCTGATGCGTCGTGGAATTGAAAACCCAGGGGAGAAGAACTGGGAAGATCAAGTCACGCTCACATGGAACAGCAACGGCCGGTACACCGATCGATGGGTGCGTCTGAAGGTCACTTCATCGAACAGCGTGTTTCTGCGAGGCATCGACGAATTCGATGTTCCGATGGCCCACGCGGAAGGCCGCATTGTTCTGAAGGATCCTGCATTGCTGGAAACGCTTCGCAGCAATGCTCAGCTGGCCCTGTGTTACTGGTCCGAGCAAGCCGCGGAGCTGGTGAAGACGGCTGGCGATGCCACTCGCATCGGCCTGCTGCCAGAGCCTGAGAATCCCAACGGTTCACTGGCCAACATTGCGGGACTATGTGACGTCACGGGTCGAGTACTGGGCCTGATGCCGCATCCGGAACGCTACCTGTTTGCAACTCAGCATCCGCAGTGGACCCGCAAAGGACTTCGAGGCGAAGGTGACGGCATCCGCATCTTCCGCAACGCCGTCTCGTGGTTCGCTTAAGCCTCGCGAACTGATCGCATGAACTCCGCACCGAGAGATCTGAAGTCGCTGTTGTCGACGCTCCAGACAGAAGCGATCGTTCGAGCTGTGTTTTCGGAACCCGCGGACCGATCAGGCGAAGTTCGCCGTGTCGATGTGCGCCCGGTGCGAGTCCGCGATGACTCCTGCCTTCAGTTTGCTTCGCGAACAAAGACTCAGGAGTTTCACCGGAACCTGACAATCGCTGAGGCTCAAAGCGAACTGCTTCGCCTGGCCGATAGTTTCTTGCGCGTCCGGCTGGAGACTCGGGACGTGTCGTGGGAAGGTTTTCGAAAAGGAAACGGCCCCTGGAAATTCCAGAGTCAGGCCAAACAAAAGGCTGCGGAAAACACAGCGGCGACGGGCGAATCAGATGATGAGGAGCTGCAGCACAATCGGGCGAGGAATTATCTGATTCCCGAAGGAGTGCCTTGTCCTTTCCTGATCGAAACAGGAGTGATGACAGCGGAAGGCAAAGTGAAGGCATCGCACTTCCGAAAGTTCCGCCAGATCAATCGCTACCTCGAGTTTATTCACGATGTCGCTGGCTCGCTGCCTCAGTCCGGTGTGATCCGTGTTGTCGACTTTGGCTGCGGGAAAAGCTACCTCACATTTGCGACTCAGTTCCTGCTGCACAACGTCCTGAAGCGAGACTGCGAGATCATCGGCCTGGATCGTCGGGATGATGTCGTCCGCACGTGCCAGCGGATTCGGGCGAAACTGAAACTTGAGGGATTATCGTTCGAAACCGGCGAGATTGCGGGGTTTCAGCCAAAATTTGCGCCGGACCTTGTCATTTCGCTGCACGCCTGTGACACGGCAACCGATGAAGCACTGGCGCAGGCGGCCAAATGGGAAAGCCGCGTTATCCTTGCCGTGCCGTGTTGTCAGAAAGAAATGAATCGACTGCTTTCCGGTGACCCGGTACCGCCTGTCACCAGCTTCGGTCTGACTCGCGAGCGATTCTGCTCCATGGCGACAGATACGCTGCGAGCCAAACTGATGGACGTCGCGGGATATCAGTCGCAGGTGCTGGAGTTTATCGAGATGGAGCACACACCAAAGAACCTGCTGCTCCGATGTACTCGCCGTGCCAGTGTTCAGCCATCGGCCAGTCTGCACGACATTGAATCGTTTCGGTCGAGCCTGGGTGTTCCTGAGATGACTCTGGAACGTCGGCTTCGGGAAATGAATCTTCTGCCGCGTCTGGTTTCAGGGAGCGACAGATCCGGGAGCGACAGATGAAGACTCTGATCACTCTCTGCACATACAATGAAAAAGAGAACCTACAGGAGCTGATTCCGGTTCTTCGACAGATCGTCCCGGAGGCTGACATCCTGGTCATTGATGACAATTCGCCGGACGGTACGAGCGACTTTGTTCGTGACCTTGGAAAGTCGGATGCTCACGTATTGCTGCTGCACCGCCCGGGAAAGCTGGGACTTGGGACCGCGACGCTGGCGGGATTCATGTACGGGATTGAGCACCAGTATGACTTCCTGGTGAACCTTGATGCTGACTTCAGCCACAATCCTCGCTACATCCCCGAGCTGATTGCCAGCTTGGCAGGGTGCGACGTCGCCATCGCATCTCGCTACATGCCAGGTGGAGGAGTCGTTGGATGGACTCGCGGCCGCAAGTTGATGAGCCAGATGATCAACGTCTGGGCGAAGCTGCTGCTGCGACTGGATTCCATGGACAACAGCGGAAGCTTTCGATGCTACCGCGTTTCATTGCTCGGACGCATCGACTGGACCCGAACCATTGCCACGGGTTATGCGTTCCAGGAAGAAGTTCTGTATCGATGCCGAAAAGCTGGCGGCCGCATGACGGAGGTTCCCTTCATGTTTGAAGACCGCCGACATGGCGTCACCAAAATCAATCTCCGAGAATGCTATTCGGCGGTCTGGGTCATCTTCCGACTTGGCATCCAGAACATGCTGGGCGCCGGCGTGCTGAAGTAGGGTTCCGTCCTGTAGAGGAACTCGCCAGAGTTCCCATCGTCAACGAATGAGATGGCGGCTCTGGCGAGGAATCATTGGATCGATGCAGAGGATGTTGTGGGATCTCTGGTGAGGAAGGATCTCTGGTGAGATCCACTACAGGGGCTACTTCTTCAATAACTTTGCCGCGAGGTAATCCATCGCTGTTTTGTGCTCAACACCCGGAGCACCGGGATAGACGAGTTCACATGGGACTTTGACTTCATCCAGCTTCTCTTTCAGCAACGCTCCAAAATTGGCGGAATGAGTCGGGTCCTTCTCTTCTTTGCCCTTTGCCGGCGGCGTATTGTAGATGAGGTAGACCGGCGAATCGTCTGCAGTCACAAGATGGTACGGTGAGTATTCCTGAATCCATGGCATGATCTCATCGCGTTTGGCCAGGTACGCATCAAAGTCTCGCTGCTTCTTGCCATTGACGTCTTTGAAGATGCCGAACGCATGGCTTCCATAATTGCTGTTGGGAGTCCACTCTTTCATCTGCCGGGGATCAAGAGTTGTCTGAGCACCGGTTACGGCGGCGCAGGTCAGTCGTGAGGATTCACGAGCAACCGGATCGCTGCTGTTCGGATCTGCGAGATCGTCATGGAACGCCAGCCACAAACTGGTACACGCACCGGCAGATCCACCGGAAGCACCGATTCGATTCTTGTCGATGTTCCATTCTGCCGCTTTGCTTCGGACAAACTGAAGTGCTCTGGCGGCATCATGCAGGCAGCCCTTTACCGGCGGCTCCACGCCATCCGCGATCAACTCTTCGATAAACCGATATTCGATGGAGACGACTGAGATTCCCTTTTTGTGCATGGCGGGTACCCACGTGGCCATGCTTCCCTTTCGATTACCTGCCTGCCAGCCACCACCATGAATGAAAAAGACCAGTGGAGTTGGCTCGTTGGACTCAGCCTTCCAGAACGTCATCACTTGTTTCGGATGCGGACCGTAGGAAATCTCTTCAATGGTCGCCGGAGGTGCGGGAGCTTCCTTTTTCTTTGCTGTGTCAGCCTGTCCGGCCTTCTTTTTTCCAGCGTCCTGAGCGCCCTTTTCGGAGCCTGGCTTCTTTGCTGTGGCTTCCTGTGCCGGTTGAGTTTTGGCTTTCTTCTCATCGGCGACGCCGCTTCGCAGTGGTCCGAGAAGAAGAGCACCAAACAAAACCATGGCGGTCATGGAAGCACGCAGGTTTAAAACTGTGATCTTAGGCATGCGGCAGGCTCCTCGATTCGAAGATTGGCGGGATGAGCAGTAGTCGGCGGAAGTTCGCCGAGTGGTCAAGTTGGGCACGTGACGAGTCTGATAGTGATCTCGCGTACAGAATTTTGCAATCGAGACGGAGCAGGAGCTGCAGATCAGCGGTTTCGCGATCGAGCCTGATCGGGAAGAACTCCGGTCAGGATCACGAAGTTCTTACAAAGTTGTGGCTGTCATTTGAGTCACAATTGCTCATGATCTGCTACTAATGAAACGGAAGTGCCAACGACGTCCCGTTTTCAGCCGTAGCCACGTTGTCCCTGACCATGCGAGGGAGCATTCGAATGTCTGTAACTCGCCTGAACACAACTTTCCTGTGTTTGATGCTGGCAGCAATAAGCGTTTCCCGGTGCGCTGGTGGAGAGGATGTTCGAAACAGCAGAGGTCTGTCGCTGGAGACGCAGGGATCACAGTCGTTGCTTGAGGTCGGAAAGCGTCAGACGGCATGGATTCGTGTGGGTCTTCAGCCTCCTGTAACTCAGCGAATGAAGCGTCGCGCGGCGGTGAATCTTGCAATTGTCTTTGATCGTTCAGGGTCAATGCAGGGGCAGAAACTGCAGTTCGCGCGCGATGCCGCAATCGGGGCGCTGAATCTGCTGGCACCGGACGACATTGTTTCCGTGATCGCCTACGACTCGGACGTGAATGTCATCGTCCCGGCAACAAAGATGACGGAACGGGAGAAGATCGCGCAGGCCATTCGGGGAATCGAAGCCGGCGGTAACACCGCCTTGTTTGCCGGACTCAGCAAAGCGGCGGCAGAGGTTCGCAAGTTCCAGGACCCGCGGCGAATCAATCGGATTATCGTGCTCTCCGACGGCCTGGCCAACATCGGCCCCACGTCACCCAGCGAACTTGGCTCACTTGCGATGTCACTCAAGAAGGAAAACATCAGCGTCTCAACGCTGGGTCTTGGGCTTGGATATCATGAAGACGTCATGCTGGAGCTTGCCAGTCAGAGTGGTGGCAACCATCACTTTATTGAACAGGAGCAGAACCTGCGTCAGTATTTTCTTCGAGAGTTTGAAGATTTGCTTTCCGTCGTTGCTCTGGATGTTGAGGTTCGGGTGCGAGTGCCGCAGTCGCTTCGGCTGACACGGGTTCTGGGCAATACCGCTGAGATCAACAACGAGAACACGGCCCACACAACGATTGCTCAGATGTACGGGAACCAGGCGAGATCCATCCTGATGGAAGTGGAGATTCCGGCTGAGTTTGCACAGATTTCTGCAGACGCTCCCGAGGCACAGATCGCGGCGGTTGAAGTCACGTATCGGAATATGCAGACCGGGGAACGTGAGCATCTGAATGGCGTAGTTTTGGTCGGCTTCAGTGAGGATAAGACGAAACTTTCGCAGGGTGTCAATGCCGGAGTGATCGCAGACATTGTTGACCTGATCGGCAGTGAACAAAACAAGCTCGCCACGCAGCTTCTCGATCAGGGAGACATCGAAGGGTGTCGAGCCATGTTGGTCAAGAATCGGGAGTTTCTTGCCTGGTATGCCAGGGAACTTGAATGCGAAAAGCTGGAAGAATCAGCCCGGCAGAATGGCAGGCAACTGGACGCGCTCGATGGAGTGAAGTCAAACGACGCTCCGGCAGCGTTGCTGTCCCGAAAAGGAATGCGCTCGTATCAATTCAACACAGACGCTCAACTTCCGCCCAGCGGACGACAGTGATCGTGGAGTTGTCAGCCTGATGAAATCAGGAATGGTCACCGCTCCGGAGGACCTTCGCCCTCCCGTCGTGAGCTTTTCATATGGCAGTCGGCCGATAGCGAAACCACGCAGCACAGGCTCCCTCCGACGACACCATCGGGGCTCCTAGTGGAGTTTCCGGAGTGCAGGCATTACCAAAAAGTGAACACTCACACGGTCGACGTTTGCCTGTCAGGACTTCCCCGGCGATACAGGAAGACCGCAGATCGATGGATTCGGGTGGCGAAGTGTGGGTGTTCCCAGCCTTGCCCATCACATCGTTCGGCAAAGCCTCGAATCGTGTTTGAGCATCGTACTGCTGATATTCCGGCTGGAAGTCAAATCCACCCAGGGGAATTCGGCCCAATCCTCTCCACTCACGATCGGCCGGTAAGAAGACTTCCGAAATCAACGAGTGTGTCTGCGTTTGTCCTTCAAAGGTCACCGCACGCGGATACGCATTGATGGCCTTTGGTTCGCCAGCCTCCAGCAGAGAAACACACTTTTCGATTCCCAGAAGAAGATCGAGCGGTTCAAACCCCGTGACAACAACTGGAATTCGAAAGCGATCTGCGAATAAGCAGTAGTCTTTCCATCCAGTCACAGAACACACGTGACCAGCGGCAAGAAATCCATCGAGCGATCGGTCGGGTTCCTGTGCCATCACGGACATCGCCGGCAAGACTCGAACATGAGCATTCAGCACGGAAAAATTCCGGAGTCTTCTTTGCTGTGCCTGTTTTACAGCCAGGGCGGTAGCCGGTACCGTCGTTTCGAAACCCACAGCGAAGAAGACCACTTGTTCTTTCGGATGCTGCATTGCGAATCGGACTGCATCAATGGGCGAGTAGACCGGAAGAACTGTGGCCCCGTCGGTGGCTGCCGTCAGAAGGGAATGGCTCCGGCCAGGCACACGCAAGAGGTCACCAAACGTTGAAAGGGTGACACCGGGAGTTCTGGCGAGGCAAATAGCAGCGTCGATGAAACTGGCTTCCGTAACACAGACCGGACAGCCCGGGCCGTGAATCAATGAAATAAAGGGCTCGAGCAGTTCGACCAGCCCGTATTTCATCAGCGAATGTGTCTGGCCGCCGCAGACTTCCATCAGTGTCCAACGGCGCGAAACCTTGGAGCTGATGCGGTGAATCAGAGTCCTGGCGGTGTCCAGCTGGCGATATTCGTCAACAAATCTCATGAACAGAACTTCATCCAGACGGCCATCACAGTCCTCAAAAGGACGTGAAATCCTGTTTACGCTACAGTCGGAAGATTCGTTTTGCACAACGCGAGGGAAACCTCTACGACCCATGAACAACCGTTTTGGGTGTTTTCCCCCATGTCAGGAAGTCGATGCTGAAGAATTTTGAGGGTGCCGAGCCTGAAAGGACGCTCAGGGAGGTCTGAAGTCGCAAAACGGACCAGAATTCCCCTGGAATGCAGTTGCGACCCCCTGAACCCCCTCGAAATGATAACCCCTTTTGTTCCGCAGACATCAAAATCGTTAGAACTGTGCCGGAAAATCGTCACAGTCAGAATGAGAACTACTTTCGGATAGACCGGTTTTGCAGCCAGGATTGCTGTGACCGCCTAGGGCCCACCTTCATTACCAAACGCAGCCATGGGATCATTCAGTATGACACCGGGGTTTTGGAAGTCACTATTTGTACGCGTGTCCAGGCAATCACAGCAATTTCGCAAAGCAGGCAAGCGTTCAGCTGCGGCTAGTTTGGAGTCTCTGGAGACTCGCCGAATGCTCACGGCGGATCTGACTGAACGACTTTTCGATACCACAATGCTGGACACCTACAATGGTGATTCCAAAGTGGACAGTTATTTCGTAACGTTCGACCAACAGTACTCGGCGGACGAGATCAAGACACTGACGGGAGCCACGAATGCTCAGCCGTTTGATTTGATCCCGGGAAGCTTCAACCTGACTTTTGGAACGGCAAAGTCGTTCCAGGAGACTGCAGATCTGCTGGAAACGGTCGACGGCTTCGACCAGATGTATCCGAACGTGTCTCTGGAGCGGTCCGTCCGATTCATTCCCAATGACCCGCTGTTCTCACAGCAGTGGCACCTTCGAAACACCGGTCAGACCGGTGGTACCATTGGAGCAGACGCGAATGTCACGAGCGTCTGGGACAACTATCTCGGCCGCAATGTGGTGATTGGCATCGTTGACGACGGTCTCGAGATCACTCACCCGGACCTCGCTGCGAACTATGTGGCCGGATTGAGCTACGACTTTGTGGGGAACGATCCGGACCCTTCGCCAACGGCAACCGATGACCATGGTACGGCGGTCGCAGGTGTTGCAGCCGGTCGCGGCAACAACTCCATTGGGATTTCCGGGGCGGCACCGGAAGCAAAACTTGCGGGACTTCGCCTTCTTGGTGCAAATCAAACAGCGACGACCGAATCGTCCGCTCTTGGAAGTGCCGGGATCGACATTTCCAACAACAGCTGGGGTGCGCCGGACACCGGAGTGATTGCCGTGCTTCCTCCTCAGGTCGCTGCAACACTGCAGAACGGAGCAACGACCGGACGTGGCGGACTGGGCCGAGTGTACGTGTGGGCCGGTGGCAATGGTCGTCAGTCTGAGGACTACGTGAATTATGACCAGTACGCGAGCTCTCGATATGTGATCGCCGTTGGTGCACTGGACCACAATGGCCGACAGGCCAGTTACAGCGAAAGTGGCGCGAGCCTGCTTGTCTCTGCTTACTCCAGCTCGACTCCTGGTCCGGGCATCGTCACAACAGACCTCACCGGAGACAACGGATACAACTCAGCCGGTACCGGAGATGGTGACGCACTGCCAGTTGACTACACCAGCACGTTTGGCGGAACCTCATCGGCAACTCCACTCGTCTCGGGCGTTGTCGCTCTTATGCTGGAAGCTAATCCGCAGCTCAGTTACCGCGACGTTATGGATATCCTTGCCCGAACTGCCGCCAAGAATGACCCAACGGATTCTGATTGGGTGAACAACGGTGCCGGTCTGCATGTGAATCATAAGTACGGCTTCGGAGCCATTGATGCTCAGGCCGCCGTGAATCTTGCTCTAAACCACCGTGCTCTTGGCACTGTTCAGACGGCAACGACAGGGCTGATCACGACGAATCTGTCGATCCCTGATAATTCGCCGTCCGGCGTTACTGCTACCGCTACGTCGAACTCAAGGCTGACTCTGGAGCATGTGGAACTGACGATCAATGCGACCCACACATGGCGCGGTGACCTGACGATCACTTTGACGTCACCATCAGGAACCAAGGCGGTCCTCGCTGAGACTCGCAACATTGATTCAGGGGACAATTACACGAACTTTACATTTACGACGACACGGTTCTGGGGCGAGTCTGCCACTGGTACCTGGACAGTGAATGTCTCTGATCAGGACGCGATCGCCATCGGTACTCTAGACTCGTTCCGACTCAATTTCATCGGAGCGTTTCCACCGGTCATCGTGACGGTGGCTTCGTCTGTGTCTGAGAACGCGGGGACGCTAAATGCCCGTATCGATATCTTCAGACCTGCGAGTGTACCGCTCAGCAGTCCAGTGACCGTCGTGCTTGCGAGCAGCGATTTGACGGAGCTTGCGGTTCCCGCTTCTGTGACCATCCCTGCGTTTCAGTCGACTGCCATCGTGTCGCTTACCGTCAAAGATGACAATCTGCTTGACGGAACACAGAACGTCAACTTTTCCGCGACGGCGTTTTCGTTCACTGCCCTGAAGACAATTTCGGTCCTTGACTACGAAACACTGACGGTTGTCCTGTCACCAACCTCGGTCACGGAACTTGACGGGCCAAATGCTGCCACGGCTGTGATTACACGCAGCAACACGACTCCTGACCCTCTGTTTGACCTGCCTCTCGTTGTCAACCTGACCAGCTCTGATACGACCGAAGCCACTGTGCAGTCATCGATCGTCATTCCGGCAAGTCAGGCAAGCATCACCGTGCCGGTTGCTGCGGTCGCCGATTTCTTCCGCGATGGCAACCAGCAGGCCATTATTTCAGCTGCCGCCGTTGGATACATTTCGATCACCGACGCGCTGACGGTGATTGATTCTGAGGGCGTTCTTGTGGATGTCGTAGCACCCACGGCAGCCGAGAATGCAGGACAGAATGTGTCTCTTGGTCGAGTACGCCGAACCGATATCAACGGACCATTCAGCTACAAGACAACACAGTCCTTCAACAACAACACTGTGACGTTCATTCCGGACCGCGGAACGGTGAAGTCCCCGATCGTGGTGCCTTCGCAGTACTCATGGGTGGAAGATGTTGACGTGACGGTAAACTTCCAGCACTCATGGCTTCCTGACCTGGATGTTTATCTGATCAGCCCATCCGGTATTCGGGTCGAGTTGTTCACCGATCTTGCATCGAATGCGACGGAGATTACCGGTGCGATTCTGGATGACAGTGCTTCGACCATCATTACTGCCGGCTCTGCCCCGTTCACAGGGCGCTATATGCCGGAGTCGCGGCTGGATGCCTTCTATCATGACCAGACGGCCGGTACGTGGTACCTGGAAGTGACCGATGACAACACGTTTGACGTCGGTTCGCTGCTGTCATGGTCGCTCACCCTGAAGACCGAAGGGCTTGAAGCCACCACAGTCGTTCTGAGCTCTTCGGACACGTCCGAAGCACTGTTGAATGGCCAGAGTCAAGTTTCGGTGGTCATCCCGGCGAATCAGTCCGAGGCGACGTTTACGGTAGACGCGGTCGACGACACTCTGCTCGACGGCCCTCAGACCGTTAACGTGGCTGTGACTTCTCTGAGCTCACCAAATCTTGCATTTGGCTCAGATTCCATCGTGATCACTGACTACGAACTCATCGCTCTCACGGTCAGTGCAAACAGCGTCTCTGAAGCGGCAGGAACAGCAGCACTGACGGGAACGATTGAGCGTTTCAACACAGATCTTTCACTGCCTTACACGGTCAACGTCTTCTCCAGTGATGTGACCGGATTGACCGTGCCGGCTACTGTGACCATCCCTGCCGGACAGTCATCTGTGACGTTCCCAATCGATGCTGTCGATGACAACGTAATTGACGGCGTGCAGACGGTCGTTATCTCCATCAATGCTCAAGATTACGTGGGCACCAAGTCGGCAATAGTCAGCGTTACCGATCTGGAACCAACGCTGCAGTTGACTGCAGCGACAACGACCGTCGCCGAGAATTCCGGAAGTCTTGAAATCACGGTACACCGAATTGATCAGGCTGATATCAGCCAGCCACTGGTGGTCAATCTCTCGGTGGCCAGCGTGACGCCTGGTTCACCCGCATTGTCGGTCCCGGCCACCGTGACGATCCCTGGCGGATCAGATTCAGTGACCTTTGTCGTCGCCGTTCTTGACGATGCACTGTTGGATGGAACACAAATCACAACGATCACCGCAAGCCAGGCCAATATCATCTCGGGCAACCTGGACATCAATGTCACCGATGTTGAGTCTGTGTCGCTCTCGGTCAATGTAAGCGAGTTCTATGAGAACGGCGGACCGACGGCAGCTGTGGGAACTGTTACCCGCAGCAATACAGACACTTCACTTCCGCTGGTCGTAACATTGACTTCCTCTGACACGACAGAAGCTTCAGTTCCGTCGACTGTCACGATTCCGGCTGGTGCGTCCAGTGTGAATTTCAACATTACGGCTGTGAATGACCCGGATCTCGACGGGCCTCAGTCCGTGGTTCTGACAGCCAGCGCCTCCGGCTACTTCGATGGAACCGTCGGAGTGACGGTTCTGGATCACGAACCGCCGGTGATTCTGACTCCAACTGGAAATACTCTGAACCCACGGCCACCGATCACATGGCAGGCAATGCCCGGAGCGATTCGATACGAACTGATCGTGTCCAATCTGACAACCGGTGTGAATCAGTTCATTCACCGAACGGACCTGACCGGCACTTCATTCCTGCCGACAGAGAACCTTGGGATCGGTCGCTATCGAGTCTGGGTTCGAGCCATCGATGCTCTTGAGCGTCCTGGATTCTGGAGCGTTCCTCGCGACTTCAAGATCGAGACCGCGCCAGTCTTCACGGCTCCGACGACGAATGGCAACCTGGCCAATCCGACGTTCCCTGAAATTTCCTGGACGGCCGTTGCTGATGCCAGCCGGTACGAGCTCTGGGTCAACAATGTGACGTCAGGCACAGTGCGAGTCCTTTACAAGACGGATATTGTGACTTCGACCTACAAGTCCCTCGATGGCTTCGGCTCTGGTCTTTATAAGGCCTTCGTTCGAGCCGCAAACTCGAAGGGTGAGTATGGTCAGTGGAGTGCCGCGATCAACTTTACGGTTCTGGCGGCCCCAGTCATCGTCACTCCGTCCACTGGAAGCGGCTTCGACAGAACTCCGACGTTTACCTGGGGAGCAATCGCCGGCGCTACCAACTATGACATCTGGGTGACCAGCCGAACTACGAACCAGATTTATCTGCGAAACCTCTCTGTTGCGACGAACTCATTCACTGCAACAAGAGACTTTGCGACCGGTGACTATACCGTCTGGGTGCGTGCTCAGAGCGGCCTGGTCTTCAGTGCCTGGTCACAGGCCCGACTGTTCTCCATCGGCATGCCGCCGGTGATTTCTTCCCCGACCGCGGGCAGCAGCAACTCCGGCAAGCCAACCTTCGCGTGGTCCAGTGTTTCTGACACGGAACGTTATGAGCTGTGGATCACAGACCTGGCTCGCAACACAAAGGTTGTCATCACAAACCTGACGACAACAACCTACACACCAGCCACTGCAATGGCGGCCGGATCTTACCGCGTGTGGGTTCGAGCAGTCAGCACAATGGGTGAGTTCAGTGCGTGGAGCACTCCGGTGACCTTTACGGTAGCCGCTGTTGCGCCGGATTCGCAGCTGCCTTTGCTGGATCTGCCACAGTTGAATGCTCTGGGCGCACGTGTGATACGGGAAGCTGTTCGACCGTCTGTGGCCGTGGCGGCTCAGAAGGCGATCGAAGCCGATCGGACAGACGTTGTCGTCCACCACAACGCGATGACGATTGTGAAGGAAGTTGTTGCGAACGGTTCCGATGATGCGACAGCATTCGATGCCGTCATGTCAGAATGGAGCGGCACGGATTGGTGGCAGGCTCCAGTCGTGGCTGTCGAAGATCGTCGAAACGTGGCGAAGTCGTAAGTGCAGACACAGGCAGGCATCGCAATTTGAGGTGCCTGCCTGATTCCCCTTGCCGGACGCGACGCGTTGCATGCGGTTGACGGCTGGCTGGATGTGCTTAGACTGACGAAGAAGCTCCGCTGTTGATCAGCGGTCATCAGAACTCCGGGGTCCTCCCTGGAGTTTCTTTTTTGCGCGGACACCGTTCTTTGGAGCCCCCATGCACTGGGCGTTTCACGAAGAGATTCAGGGATCAGCCAGAGTCACTCTGGAAGACAGCGAAGCCCACCACATTCTGCATGTGCTGCGAATGAAGTCGGGAGACAAGCTGGTTCTGTTCGATGGAAAAGGATGTTCTGTCGAGGCGGAAGTGAGCCATGTGACCCGCCGCGATGTCACCTGTGAAATAGCAGGCATTCGGTCCTTTACAACAATGCGGCTGCCGAAGATCCGTGTTGCAGCATCTCCGCCGAAGGCCGATCGACTTCGCTGGATGGTTGAGAAACTCACGGAACTCGGAGTCGCCGAGTACATTCCGGTTCGAACGGAACGCACGGTCGTCACGCCAGGAGAAACAAGGCTTGATAAACTCCGTGCAACGGTGATCTCGGCCTGCAAGCAATGCGGACGTTCGATTCTGATGGATGTCCAGGAACTCATGTCGCTTGACTCGCTGCTGCGACAGGAACAGCAGACCCCGATTGTGGTAGCTCATCCTGGTGAGCCTGCGAGCTGGGACACCATAACCCGCCAGGTCTCCACCGATGTTCTGCTGCTGATCGGGCCGGAAGGAGGCTTTTCATCGTCCGAGATGCAGTTGCTGCACTCACGAAAGGTTGAGACTCTTTCGTGGCCGGACACGATTTTGCGAACCGAGACGGCCGCAATCACGTTTGCCGCAGTGCTCCTGAATCGACTCGCCTGAGAATACCTGATGTAGTGGAAGTCGCCCGACTTTCCCTTCAATCAGCAACGCAGGGAACTCTGGCGAGTTCCACTACAGTTGGATGCCGCGCAAAGATTCGAGTCGCTACCAGGTGATGTCCTGGCGGGAATGCACACGCTCTGACAGCTCCACCACGCGAGGATTCAGGCGTGAGAGTGAGTCGACCACCGACGAAATTGCGATCCCTTCGACTTCGCAGACGATTGTGATCGAATCATGTGGGCATGGGCACAGCGTGACACAGTCACCGAACTCTGATTTCAGTTCCTTCTTCCAGTCTTCTGCCGGGATTTCGGATGGAATCACAGCAAGGATGCGATGACCTCCGCCCACATGCTGCAGATGAGGTCGTGCCGCGGCAAGTCGGGACTCCTGATCGGCACCCGAATTTTGCAGACGGTTAGCGTCCCTCGAATTGGCCAGAAGAAATGATGCCGCTTCGCTGGCAAGAGCAGAAGCATCCTGAGGTCGAGGATCTCGACTGACAAACTGAGACAGCCGGAACTTACCCGTCGTCAAGAGATATTCATCAAACAGCGTTACTCGACTGTCGCTCAGATCGAGCGGAGCAGCATTGTCCCGATTGAGGAATTCAGAAATGGCAAGAACCTTACGACGAGCTCCATCCAGCCGTTCCGCCCGATACTTATTCAGCCAGTCTCGCAGTGCTTTCAGGTGGCTTGATACACACTGACTCGCCGTCTGACAGACCAGCAGCATTGTGTACTGTCGACAAAACGCTTTGACGGAAGTGCGCGGTGTTGATCCGTTCGCTTCACTGCTATGAGCAATGCTGGCGCAGAGATCAGTAAAGGCCTGCTGAAGATCCGCTTTCTGTCGCGCTGTTGCGGAGAGGGACACGTCAATTGAACGGAGAAGGAGGTTCAACACGGCATCGGATGCCCCAAACCGGCATGCCGAATCAATGCCGTCGCGCAGCTGAGTTTCAATGCGTCCCTGAGATTCCGTCAGAGCCTGAAGCAGTTCCTGACGAATTTCCTCCAGGATATTTGCGATGGAGTTTGGATACTGTTGTGGTGAAGCCGTGTCCTGACTCACCAGCATCGCAGCTCGAGCCGCAACATCATCGACCTGACGGTTTTCAGAAATCCGAATCACCAGTGACGTCGAATAATCGTCAAGACGGCGAGTACGTTCAGGATTGATCAGTTTGGGTACGAGGCTGATCGCTCCGTCCGGCGTGAGGTGAAAATCACTCAGAATCGGCTGGATTTCACGTGTGATCTGTCCAAGCGACTCGGGCTGGCATTGATGCATCGTCATTGCTGCCCACCGCTGAAGAAGTGAGGAAGCAATTCGTGAACTCTCGGTGTTTGCGATTGTCCAGGAGTCTGAGGAAATGCGATTCAGTCCAAATGTTCGCAGACTGAGTTCTGGCTGTTCGATCTCGGAACTTCTGGCGGCAACCTTCCAGGCGTGCATTTCGCGACCGGCAGGAGTTGTGGACTGGAGCTGCAGATATTCAGCAACGGCTTCAACTCCCCGGGAATAATCCGCTGTTGTCAGATCGTCACCGAAGTGGACCATCCAAAGATCATCCAGAGGCTTGTCAAAACACGCGCCACCGGAATGCGACGGACCGCGAAGCCCGGACATTGAGTAATATTGAAGTTCCTTCAGGAAGCAGAGGGCATTGGCATCGTGCATGTCAGCGGCATTTCGGCCCGCTGAAGTTCCATGAAGCAGCACCGCGCCAACATTCAGGTTTGGCATGCGATCCTGAGTCCCAATTGAGCGAGACAGCCAGATCAGATCAAACAGGCTTCCGCTGGCGGTCCCGCCGGCAACCGAACCGACGAGAATGATCTGTACCTTGTCTTTCTGCCATGGCTCAGCAATCAGTTTTCGTGACTGCTCCAGAGCACTGTCGGCCGTGGCCGCTTCGATGCTTTTGCGCAGCTGACGGCGAACATCTTCGAGACCGGAGATGACAGCCAGTCTGCCAAGCGGTCGAAGGCCTTCGACGTGACCCGACCTGGGAATGTTGAACAGCCATCGTCGACTCAGCCAGCTCAGATGATCCGACGCCGACTTGCGATAGTCATGGGATGACTTGAGCGGCAGCGTGACCGAACGCACTCCTGTCTGAGAATCGATACCCTTTCGACCCGCCTCGCGAATGACTTCGTCACTGGAGTCCAGAAGCAGATACTGCAGTGACGGCACATGCTGTCCGCCGGATGACTTCCGAATCTTCTCCTGAAGTGCCAGAACCGTCTGACATCCAAGGCCGCCAACGCCGACAAAGACGGTGGGCTTCAGCGTCCATTTGGCATCGCGGGAACTGACCGGAGCAAGTGGTTCTGACGCTGGCAGTGTCTCTGGTCCGGCTGCAACCTTCGCACCAGCAGCCTTCAGCTCAGTGGTCCTGCTGATCCCGCTCACGTCGGAAGCGGCTGCAGACTTTCCTGAGGCGACTCCGCTGTGTCGTCGGCGAGCGAGTTCATCCACAAACTGTCGACAGCTCGAAAAACGAGTCTGTGGGTTCTTGGAGAGCGCGCGAGCAACGGCAGGGCGGTCAGACGGGTGGAGTACACTCAGATCCGGAGCTGCTCGAAGATGCTGCGCTGTCAGCTGAGCAGCCGTTCGACCGTTGAACGGCGGAGTTCCCGTCAGCATCATCTGATAAACAATGGCCAGACTGTATTGGTCACTGCCTCGCGAAGGCCGTCCTTCAAACAGCTCCGGCGGGGCGTAGAGCGGAGTGAACCCGTTGACGAGCGAGTGGCCTTCTGTCGTGATACTCTTTGTCAGCCCGAAGTCACCGACTTTGGCATGACTCCCCTGCAGCATGATGTTCTCCGGCTTGATGTCCAGATGCTGCAAGCCATGCTGTTCGTACATGAAATCAAGCGCGTCGGCGGCATCACGCAGGTACCCGATCAGTTCATCACGAGGAATTCCTCGTCGTCCTGAGCCGACGAGATCACGGAATCGCTGATCCAGACTCCCGTCGGCAAGTTCTGTGACAACGATCACCTGTCCGCGGACAACTTCGATTCGTTCAATGCTCAGCAGGAACGGGTGCCGCACGTCTCGGATGCGATTCAGAGCTTTCAGTTCTGTTTCGGCCTGCAGCCCGGAGAGGTTGCCAAACAGTATTTTCACTGCTTTGACGAAGCCGCCTGGCCCAACTGCGCGCCACACTTCGCCGAACCCACCGACACCAATGCGCTGCTCAAGCCGGTAGCCGGCCACTTCCGACAAATCTGTCTGTGCTTCGGGACGTTCGCCGGACAGCACAACGGTGGACTGAACTTCGGTCTTCATCACGCGACTCCTGTCATCGGCATGTCTGCTGAGCGATTTCGAACGAAGCGTTCAGCGGTCGCGTCGGGACTTTGGTAAAGAAACACTCCGCAATCTTCTCGAAGTGTTCCGGTAACATTTCAAATGGCACTCCGTTGTACAGACAGTAGTTGCGCACCTGAAGCAGAAGGTCACGGGCATGACAGCGCCGCATCGGACGTTCTGCCCTGCGATAGAACGTGTCCAGGACGAAGTCGACAGTTTCCGGTTCGTACGCACAGCCGAGCTTCTCAGCAGCGATCTGGAAGAGTCGGTGGAACTCAGCCGCGTCAGGGTCCTGAACTTCAATTCGGTAAGGAATTCGGCGAAGAAACGCTTCGTCGACGAGATCTGCGGGATCCAGATTTGTCGAAAAAATAATCAGCTGCTGGAAAGGCACCTGAACCTTCTTGCCAGTCGACATCGTCAGGTAGTCGTGCTTGTTTTCGAGCGGAATGATCCAGCGATTCAAAAGCTGCTCCGGCGAAACTCGCTGACGCCCAAAGTCGTCGATCAGCAGGCAGCCGCAGTTGCTCTTCATCTGCAGTGGAGCTTCGCTGATGTTGCTGGTGGGGTCATGCCGAATTTCGAGGCTGTCCAGAGTCAGTTCGCCGCCCACAATGACAGTTGGGCGTCGGATTCGCAGCCAGCGCTTGTCATATGCAAGACTGGTGTCCGGTGCATCGACTTCCTGATGATAGGCCGGATCAAAGAGTGTGATGACTTCCCGGCCGTCAATGACCGCATGAGGAATCCAGATTTCCTGACCGAAGCAGTTTGTCAGACACCGGGCCAAAGTCGACTTACCGTTGCCGGGCGCACCATACAGGAACAGGCCGCTGGCGGAATTCACAGCCGGGCCAAGCATGTCCATCAGTTCAACAGAAATGGAGACGTTGTAGAAAGCGTCTTCCAGCTCTTCGCGTCGAACCGGCTGGTCACAGATCGCCTGGGCTTCGACGGAAATAATGTAGTCCTGCAGTGGCACAGGAGCCGGGCCGACATAGGCACATTCGGAGTGATACTGTTCGGCACGACGACGTCCTTCGTCTGTCAGTCCGAAGATATAGTCATTCAGACTGGCACTTCCGCAGTGCATCACCGTCCGGCGATTTTTCAAACGCTCCATCATCGTCTCGACCATTCGAAACGGCAGACAGAGTTCGCTGGCGATTGTTCGTCCGGAGAGGTTTCCTGATGAGCGAAGAAGTTTGCAGACCAGGGATTCAAGGAAAGGCTCTGTGAGTCCCAGTTCCTGAAGACTTGTTGGATCAGATGGCCAGAAATTCTCGCCCGCCAGCAATGCCGAAAGCACTGCGGAGTCACCGGGGCGAGGCGAGTTTTGGCGAGACATGATCATCGAAGGGGACTGTTCGTTTTGAAAACTGAAGGAACCGGTGGGACGATGCGTGCTGCTTAACTTTCTCGAGTCCAGAAGGCAGCATTTTCAGCGCGGCCGAAGAGAAATCCCTGCGCGAGTTCAAAGCCAAGTTCAAAGCACACCGAACCTTCTTCCACGGTCTCGATTCCCTCCGCCAGCGGAACGACACCAAGATCTCTGACGATCTTCAGCAGAGATCGGATGGTTTCCCGATGCTGTTCTGAAGTGAACGGGAGCCCGTGCACAAACTTCACATCGAATTTCAGCACATCCGGAGGAACTTCAAACAGCTCCTTCAGGCGAGCCTGCCCCGCGCCAAAATCGTCGTAGGCCAGCTGCATATTGAGCTGCAGAGTTTTCTGGCGAATCTCGCGGAGAAACGCGGAAGAGGCCGTCGCACCTTCGTGAATTTCCAGAACGATATCCGCATTCGGAAACTCAGTCCTGAGCCGCTCCAGACTGGGGAACAGATCACCGTGAGTCAGTTCTGCGGGGTGAGTGTTCAGGAAGATCTTTCCCGACGGAAGCTCTTCCGCAATGCGAAGTCCTTCGATCCGGCACGCCTGGCTCAGTTCCGCTTCCACTTTCCGGGAAGCAGCCACTCGAAACATCTTCTCCGGTGTCTCCAGTCCCAGCAGATAACTCCTGGAAAGCACCTCAAACCCAATGCGATTGCGATCCGCCAGACGCACGATGGGCTGGAAGTACGGCCGAAGCGCGGGGCGACGCAGCAGCTTGTCGAATTGAAGATGCGCCAGAGCTTCTGCAGACACATCTGCAGTGACCGTGGAGCTTGTGCATTCGTCTGTTGAAGACTGAAGCGTATACATGACACTGCCGAAGTGCAGCACGTCGCCAGAACGCAGGCCCGTAAGGTGCTGCAAACGACGGCCATTCAGCAAAGTTCCGTTGGTACTGTTCAGATCTCGAACAAACAGGTCACGATTGATGGTCAGGATTTCCGCGTGACGTCCGGACACTGTCGGATCAGAAATGCAGAGATTGTTTCCGGGGCTTCGGCCAACGGTGAACGACGGACCAACGACGTTCACATGCTGGTTCGAACCGGTGTCTGAAGAACTGCGGCTAAGAACCCAGAGTCCATCAACGAAACTCTGAGTTCCGCCTGCGTTCAGGAGTGTTGTATTCGACCGGCCATCCATTCTGTCGGACTCTCTATCTCAGAAACCAGGCTCCGACGTCGTTTGCGTCGAGAGCTGCATCAGAGTACTTTTCCCTACGATGCCTTGTGGCAACATTAGCTCACTTCCAGGCGCGCGGTCTGAAAGGCATCTGCAAATAGGTGAGATTCACTATTCCGGTTGTAGCGATTATCCAGGCTGAAGTGTTTTGCTTTGTTGTCACGGACCTGACAGCTCACTTACGTACATGAATATCTGCCTTTTCGGATCGAGCGAGTGATACGGCTCACAGACATCTCCAAGCGATATGAGTCACACCTCATCCTGCGAGGGGTCAACCTGGCAGTGGCCAAAGGTGAGGTCTGCGTGCTGCTTGGCCCCTCCGGCGGCGGGAAAAGTACTCTGCTTCGGACCATCAATGGCCTTGAGACATTCGATGGTGGTCAGATGGAAGTCGCGGGAGTGAATTTGCCGGGCTGCCCATGCCCCGAACGCGATTCTGCACTCTTGAAGATTCGCCAGAAGGTTGGAATGGTCTTTCAGCAGTTCAACCTGTTTCCGCACCTGACCGTTCTTGGCAACATTATCGAAGCGCCCGTCCATGTTCTTGGCACGCCAAAGGAACAGGCCGTCAGGAAAGCCATGGAGCTGCTGGAACGTGTCGGGCTGCAACACAAGGCCGACGTTCGACCAGCGTCATTGTCTGGAGGACAGCAGCAGCGAGTTGCGATCGCGCGAACGCTGGCCATGAATCCTGACGCGATTCTGTTTGATGAACCAACAAGCGCCCTTGATCCCAATACGACTGCCGAAGTGATTGACGTGATGCAGGACCTTGCCAAAGCAGGTCAGGGAATGATCGTGGTGACTCATGGGATGCACTTTGCCCGGACTGTAGCACACACGATTCACATTCTTCATTCAGGCACAATCATTGAATCCGGTTCACCTTCGAAAGTCTTCGATTCTCCATCCCATGAAGTCACGAAAGCCTTTCTGAGTGACTCAGGCACTCATGGCTGAAGAGTTCGAGCCTGCTCAATAAAAAAGGATCCCGAGAAACTCGGGATCCATGTCTTGCCTGTGCTGTGGTCAATCAGGATGAATAATGACTATTTCAGGCTCGACATTTTCGCGACGGCATCCTCTGCAAGTTCCAGATGCTGGGCTGCAGCACCTGGTTCCATCAGAGGAGCACAGTTGACGCCCGTTTCTTCCAGGATGGAGATGTACGGGTTGGTTGTAAAATCATAGTCGGCAGCGTTTTCAAATCGCTGAGCGTAGTTTGCCATGTGGTCGGCAACCGCGATCAACGCCACAAGTCGGCGATTGGCTTCGGTATCGGTTGGACGGTGGTGATATCGAACAACAGCAATCAGGCTCTCTGGAAGACCTGAATTCGTTGCATACCACGCGCCGACATTGGCATGAGTTGTTCCGAGAATCGATGCTTCGCGATCGAGGTAATCCAGATCTTCGGTGAACTCCATCGAGTCGAATTCGAGGAATTCATCGACATAGCAGGACGCCAGCAGAGTTCGCCCGATGTCATGAACCAGTCCTGCCGTAAACTCTTCCCCGTCAAAACCAGCGGACAGAGCGCGGTTCAGGTTTTGAGCAAGAACAGCGGTAAAGAATCCGTGTCGTGCAAGTGTCTCGCGGATCCACTCCTGCTTCATGGACATGCGGCTCATCAGGCTGGTGATGCAGGATGAGAGAATCAGGTTGCGGCAGGTGCGAACACCGAGGCGGATCACCGCCTGGCGGACGTTGGCGAGAGGCTTGCCAGAGCTGTAGAAGACGCTGTTGGCCAGGCTAAGAATTCCCGATACAAGCGAGACGTCTCGTTCGACGATCGCGGTGAATTCGTTCATCGAACAATCCGGGTCCTCAGCCATCTTCACAGCTTTGACAGCGAGCCAGGGCAGCATCTGAATGGACTGGTTCTGCAACAGGCGTGATCGAACATGTTCCGGTAGGAAGACGTCGGCGTTTTTTTCGGTCTGAGCTTCTGGAACAGTTCCGACAGGCGCAATCATGGATCTCTCCGCTGGTGGTTTCTAATGTCGAGGATAGCGCGCCGGAAATTCTGGTGTTCACAAGCTAACCAATGGCGCTCACAGGGCGATGATCGAATTACCCTGGTACGACTTGCGGAAATCTGCCAAAGGATGCCGCTGCCTGGGAATCTCCCACTGCGAAAGATGGGGTTGTATCAATTTTGACGACCGAAAGTCTGAGCCCGGTCGGTTATCCCGCACACTCCTGTGTGCAGAAACACAGAAGAATTCATGGAAACCGGCAGGCTCACACTAGGAAAGCGGGATGGGCCAGCTCCAGCCGGATGAGAATCCTCCGTCGACGTAGAGGGTTTGCCCGGTCATGAAGGCTGATGCTTTGGAGGCGAGGAAGATGGCGGTGCCGACCATGTCTTCGGGAACGCCGAGTCGTCCGAGTGGTGCGTTGGCTTCGTTCCATGCCTGCATGTTGGGATCGGACCAGAGTTTTCTGGTAAGGTCTGTCAGAATGAAACCAGGAGCCAGGCTGTTGACTCGAACGCCATGCCGGCCCCATTCCAGCGCGAGTCCTCGTGTCATTCCCTGCATGCCGAACTTGCTGACTGCATACGGAAGCACACCTTTCAGGGGCATCCATGTGTTCAGGGATTCGACGTTGATCTGAACGCCCTGGCGACGTTCGATCATGTGCCTGCCCACTTCCTGGCACATCAGAAACGCGCCGCGAAGGTTGGTATCCAGAATGAAATCATAGTCCTCCAGAGTCACCGTCTCCGCTCGCTTGCGGCGGTTGACTCCGGCCACGTTGACCAGCGTGTCGATGCGAGATGTGCGTTCGATGACTTTGTTGACCGTCGCAGGAATGTCCTCAGGTTTACTCACATCACAGACGACCCCATGAGTGCTGAGTCCTGCCGCTTCCATTTCCTCAACGGCACGCTTGACGGAGTCTTCGCTTTGACTGCAGATCGTGACATCGGCGCCTCGACGGGCAAACCCTTCGGCGATCGCGCGGCCGATGCCTCGACTTCCGCCGGTGACAAGAACGGACTGGCCTTCAACAGAGAACAAATTGTCAGTCATGATCAAATCCAATGTGGGCTTGCTGTGGTTAGAACTGGCGTGAAAGCATAGCGGTGCACAAAGCGAAAAGAACTCAGGCGGTTGGGCCCCGCCTGAGTTCTGATGGATTCGATTGACATCGTCGACAAGTGAGAATCAAGCGACTTCTCTACGACTGCACACCCTGGCTCGGCTTGCGAGCGATCATGGACTTTGGCTGCTGTGATCGAGGCGTTGTAGGGGCTGTCGGTTCCGTGTGATTGCGAATCATGGAAGGTGCATGGCTTCGAAATGCCGGGCGGCTCGCCGTGGCAAATGCAGAGTTCGAATGCTGACGCTGGTGAAATCGAGAGGCGACTGTCTCGTCCTGTGGCGCATTCGAATGAAGCACCATGGAAAAGATCGCGGCGATCCCGGCTGCTGCCAGCATCATCTGAGTGGATGGGATAGACTTCGACATACTTCTGACTCCGATAGTTGGACATTGGCCTCGAAGAATTCGATGGCCAGAGAATCGATCCCTGAACACGGTATTGGTTCCGGCCGAGTGATGGATCCGTCCGTTGCACTGCCTGTGGCTGGCAGTCACAGCATCGACCAATTCTGGAATCGAAAACGCGTCTTTCGACGGTCAAAAGTACCATCCTGTCCGGATTGGTGCGGCAGCATCCGTGCGATTGCCAGTTTCGCACTGATCAACCTGGACGCCTCTGACATTCACGACAGTCAGTGAAACTCTGCGGCTGAGGGTTTTTGCTGAGCGCTGTTGCGGACGGACATTTGCAGCCCATAACGTAGTGGAAGTCGCCAGACTTCCTGCTTGTCTTTTTGTCTGTATTCCAGAGCGTTGGAAGTTCTGGCGAACTCCACTACAGGCTTTTTTCGGGCGAACGGCCTGCCGCGCGAGACCGGTGCATCAGGGCTCGACGGAAATCGGAGAAGACATGAGACGCCAGCAACGTGGCTTCAGACGTCAGGTCTTCAATGCGGCTGCGAAAGACGGCAAGAGCACCGATGGCGGGAATGGCAACACCAAGTCCCTGCAGAGTTGTCACAAGAGCTTTGTAAATGCCGGGAGCAAGTTCAGAGATCTGAGGATTGGCCTTCAGTTCAAATTCCATGAAAGCCACGATCATGCCCCAGACTGTTCCCATCAAACCGAGCATCGGAGCAAGCGTGCTGATCACTGAAAGGTACTCGATGCGACGCGAACAACGAGCGGCCTGTTCGACGGCCGCATCTTCCATGGCTTTCTCGACGGCTGCGAAACTGCCTGTGGGAACTTCTTCAAGCCCGGCATTCAGCACGCGGCTCAGAAACCCGGGGTGCTTCTGACAGACAGCCTGAGCATCCTGAAACTTCTGAGCTCCGATTAGCTGATGAATTTCTTCCGCTAGTCCCGGAGGCATGAAGTTGGATTTGCGAAGGTTGATGCAGGCGTCAACAATCAATGCCACCATCAGGAAGCTGAGGAACATGATGACGTAGCCAATCGTACCGCCAGCAGCCAGCATTTCGCGTATGCTGAGGAACGACTTGTTCTGACGCACTGATTCATTGGCAGCCTCCTGAGCCCATGCGGGTGATGCCGATACAAGCACGAGTATCATCACCAAAACAGAAATGATCGCATGCACTGGCAGCGCGGATTTCCGCAGCAGAATTTTCCTGAGGCTGGACATCCCTGTCATTGGCGCGAACTTCCCGGTCAGACACTGTCTGAAAACGCAAAACCCGGCACGAAGTCTAGTGAAAACTCAAATCCGGAGAAAGGCGGGAACCGCAAGCGACCGACGGCTTCCTGACACGACTTTTGGACCGATTCGGTCGCGGCAGTTCCGTCGGCAAGTCGTTTTGCAGATGCCAGGACTTGTTGAGTGTCGCTTTCGATAGTGAATAAATCCTCGGATCAGTTACATTCCGGGTCTCGGTGGTTTTCAACGTCATTGTGTCCGAACTCAGACCATGTCACTCATCAATTCCACATTGCTTTTCGGAATGATCCTGGCCGTGCTGCCGGTGATCCTTCACTTTGCCATGCGAGCAAAGCCGAAGCGAGTGGAGTTCCCGGCGTTGCGGCTTCTGAAGGCTCGGCAGCCGTCGAACGCACGACGCATGAGACTGCGACAATGGCTTCTGTTGATACTTCGCATTCTGATGATTGCCATTCTGGTACTCACGCTGGCTCGTCCGTCATTACCTGCTGCCAATTACAGCCTTCGATGGTGGGAGTGGCTGGGTGCAATATGCTCGGTCGTGGCAGCGATTGCGGCATATTGGTGGCTTGGTCGAAAGCCGGGAGCTCGAGCTGCGGGTTCCGTTGAACAGACCGACCGTCGACAACGACAGCGAGTGCTCTGTCTTCTCGGGGGTGTTGCAGCGGCCATTTTGGTAGCCGGTATCCCCTGGGGTCTGCGAGTGCAGGCCGAGCTTTTGTCTCCTCGAGCAGAAGGTGCGGAGGACATTCCTGTCGCTGCAATCTTCCTTGTTGATACCAGTTTGAGCATGAAGTATCAGCATGAGAACAAGACGCGTCTTGAGCAGGCAGCGGAGGTTGCTCGCGAACAAATTGGTCGTTTCCCGGTGAACAGCCGCGCTGCGGTTTCCGGGCTGGGGCAGGAAGAAGACTTTATCTTTCAGGCAGACCTTGCCGGGGCAGCCTCGCGACTGGACGCACTGGAAGTCACTGCTGTTCCGCGCAGGATCAATCAGCAGTTGAAAGCGGCAATTGAAGCACAGATTGAAGATCGCCGACAGACCCAGGAACAGGCAGGGACCGGGGGAAGTTCCGATCTGTATGCTCGCGAGATCTATGTCCTTTCGGATTGTTCGAAGGCTGCATGGCAAACTCCGGATGAGAGTGGAATTGCCGACCTGCTGGCTCAGGTGGACTGGCTGCAGATTTACTTCGTCGATGTGTCGGTTCCGCAGCCGATTAACGCCAGCATTAACGGATTGACGCTGTCAGAAGAAACAGCAGTGGCGGGACGTGACTTGTTGCTGACGATGTCAATTGCTTCCACATCCGGCCTTCCTCAGATCTCAACCATCGAGACAAACATCATTAATGAAGCCGGCGTCGAAACTCGTGTCGGCGCGCCTGTCGTGGTGAAGCTGGACGGAAATGCGTCTCAGGTGATGGCGACGGTCAAAGTTCCGGCCAATCAGGCAGTGCTTGAGGGAACAGTTCGACTCACCGCCGCCGATCCATTACAGGAAGATAACGTTCGATATTTTTCCTGTGGCGTGCAGCCGACGCCCAAAGTGCTGTTGATTTCCGACCGGCTCGAAGAATCCCGCTATCTTCGCAATGCACTGCAGCCGGAAGATCTGGAACTGGCTGGCGTGCGTCTCTGCAACTGCCGCAGTGTCGTGACGGCCAGTGCAGGCGACCAGAATTTTGGTGAGTATGACGCTGTGTTCCTCGTGAACGTGACACGGCCAGAAGCATCGCTCTGGACGGCTCTTCAGAAGTACGCAGAAAATGGCGGTGGAGTGTTTGTTGTCGCTGGATCCTCACGAATTCAGCCGCTTGCGTGGTCCGGACCGGAGGCGAAAACGCTGCTGCCGGCTTCACCGCTGACCATCGTTCGGTTTCTGAAGGAACCAGCGGAGTTGCAGCTGTCGAACGGTTCGCATGGACTTGTTCGCTACTTCGAAAAAGACGAAACACTCCGGGTCGAGCTGGTGGCGTGTGCGTTTGATCGATGCTGGGCTGTTGAAGCAGATCCCTCGGCCAACGTGCTGATGAGGTTCAGCGGACCAGCCAACCGACCTGCTCTGCTGGAGCGAAAGATCGGCCGCGGCCGGTGTCTGCTGTTTACGTCGGCCATGGACAACATGACCGAAGGTGGCAGCGAATGGAACAACCTCAGCAACAGCTGGAGCTTTCTTGTCCTCGCAGAAAAGCTCCTGCAGGAAATGACGGGGGCGTCGGACTTTCGTCGCAATTTTGTCGCGGGGCAAGTCATTGATTTGCCGGTTCCCGCCGCGATGCGATTTGAACAGTTTCTGCTTCGACGACCCGGCCTGCGGCAAACTCGCGGCGCGATGCCTCCCGAACAATCCTCTGTGCTTATTGACGATGCGGACGAGGCAGGGCATTACCTTGTACGCCCGTTTGAGTCACCCAGCAATTTCGTCGCCGGGTTCTGCATTAACGATCCGGACGAGGAAACCGATCTGACTCGAGTGCCCGATGATCAGTTGCTTGCGATCGCAGGGCCGGACAGGGCAACGATTTTGCACGATCCATCTGAATTGCAGCGAGCGGTTCGAGCTGGTCGGCTGGGAGTAGAAGTTTTCCCCGTCCTGCTGGGGCTTCTGCTGATCCTGTTCAGTGCAGAGCACCTGATGGCGAACTTCTTTTACGATGATGTTCAGAAGAAGCCCGTGCCGGCATGATGAGATTTAGGATTTCAGATTTCAGATTTGAAATTTGAGATTTGAAATTTGAGATTTAGCCCCCACGCTGACGGATGTTGAGGTGCGAGGGAATTGAGGCGGTGATGGCTTCGGAGATCGTCTCGCTGCGTGGTCAGTTGGCATGCAGCTCAATTCCGGGTAGCTTGCAGATGTCTCAGGGATTGTTTCATCGCGTTTCAGGCAAAGAAAATTTGAGGTCAGAGAATGAAGCGGATAGTGTCCTCTGCCGTGCTGTTCGTCGCGGCTGCCACTGGCGTTTCGACAATGTGCGATGCTGCCGATGTGCCCGCTGCGATTCAGGTTCTTCGTGGCGTTGAGCCCGGAGGTGTTCGGACGGAGCCTGCAAGAAAGGCTGTCGGAGAACTTGTTGAATCCGGCACCGGTGCATTGCTTCCGATTTTGATGGGCTTTAACGGGGCATCCCCGCTGGCCGCCAACTGGCTGCGCAATGCGTTCGAAGAGATTGCTGCCGCGCAGGTTGCTGCCGGAAAGCCTCTGCCGGCGAAAGAGCTGGAAGCGTTTGTTCTCGATACGGCTCAGGCACCCGTGGCACGACGGCTTGCCTATGAAACACTGCGAGCCGCCGATCCGGCAATCGAGTCTCGCATCATTCCGGGATTACTGCTGGATCCCGGTTCAGAGTTTCGTCGCGATGCAGTTGCTCTGCTGATTGCTGAGGCGGAAAAGGCAGAAGGACCGGCGGGTGTTGCACTTTATCGCAAAGCCATGTCCGGGGCCGTCCACGAGGACCAGGTGCAGAAGATTGCCGAGGCACTTCGGAAGGCTGGCGAAACGGTTGACATCAGCCGTCATTTTGGATTCATCCCGAAGTGGACAATGACGGGACCATTCGACAACAAAGATGAGAAGGGCTTCGCGGTCGCGTATGCTCCTGAGGAGGAGTTCGAAGCAGGAAAGCCGAACCTTGCTGCCGAGTACGATGGACAGCTTGGCAAGGTTCAGTGGAAGCCAATCGAAACAACGGATGACTACGGCGTAGTTGATATTGCGAAGCAGATCGAGAATTACAAAGGGTCTGCCATGTATGCAACGACAACGTGGAAGAGCGACAAAGAACAGAACCTTGAACTTCGGTTGGGAACTCCAAACGCATGGAAGATCTGGGTCAACGGCAAGCTGGTGTTTGAACGTGAAGAGTATCACCGTAGTTCCCAGATGGATCAGTACACAGTCCCTGTCACTCTGAAGGCTGGTGAGAATGTGATTTCACTGAAGATCTGTCAGAACGAAATGACTCAGGAATGGGCTCAGCGGTACCAGTTTCAGGTTCGAGTGTGTGATCAGACGGGATCGGGAGTCCTCCCTAAAGAGTAAATCGATCGCGATTGTTCCGTCTTCTTTGGCATCCATTCCGCTTTCAACTCGGCCGCTGAGAATATTCTCGCAACGCCGATTTCCATGAAGAGAATTTTATGTCAGGCAAATCGCTCTGCTTATTCATCCTTGGTTGTACGGTGTCAACGCAGCTAGTTGCTTCGGACTGGAAACAGTTCCGGGGGAACGATGCCAATTCCGTCGCGACCGGTGAGTCACTCCCCACGGAACTGAGTGGCTCGACGATTGCATGGAAGTCGCCACTGCCGGGGCGAGGACTGTCCGGGCCAATCATCGTTGGCGACAAAGTGTTTGTGTCATGCAGCTCTGGCTACACCCAGGACCGCCTTCATGTTCTTTGCCTTGATGCGGCCAAAGGGGCGAAGTTGTGGGAGCGTCAGTTCAACGCGCTTGGACGGACTCAGACACACGAAAAAATGTCCAATGCAACTCCGACGATGGCCAGTGATGGTGAGCGAGTCTTTGCATTCTTCTCAAGCAACGATTTGTTGTGTCTGAGCCTGGAAGGCAAGCTGCTGTGGTTTCGAGGGCTCGGCAGCGAGTTCCCAAATGCCAGCAACAGCCTGGGTATGTCGTCTTCACCGATTGTGATTGGCACAACGGTTGTTGTTCAGGTGGAAAGCGATGCAGAATCGTTCGCCTGCGGAGTAGATACCATCAGTGGTGAAACAAAGTGGCAGATCGAACGTCCTCGTGCCGCGAACTGGACCTCGCCGACCATGCTGCCAGCGATGGGTGACCAGCCCGCACTTGCGCTTCTGCAGTCATCGAAGGGCATCACTGCGGTTGATGCGGAAACCGGCAAGATCGTTTGGAACTTCGAGAAGGGGGCATCCACGATTCCTTCGGCAACCGTCGACCAGGGAACCGTGCTGATTCCGTCCAACGGTCTGACTGTGATCAAGCCGGGCGGAACGGCCTTTGAAGAAGTCTGGAATGCGGGCAACCTGGGACCATCAACACCCAGTCCGGTGGTCGTGAACGGCATGGCTCTGGTCGTGAACAATTCCGGCGTGTTGAATGCAGGAAAGGCGGCCTCCGGAGAACGACTCTGGCAGTTGCGTCTGCGAGGCCCGTTCAGCAGCACCCCGATCGTGGCAAACGGTTATGTTTACCTCTTCAACGAAGCGGGAGTTGCCTTTGTTGTGAAGCCGACCGAAGAAAAAGGGGAGATTGTTTCAGAACTGGATCTGGGCGAAACAATTCTGTGCAGTCCGGGTGCAGCGAACGGTGCGTTATTCGTCCGCAGCGATAAGCATCTGTTCAAGCTTGCGAATCCGTAGGCTGTTTTTGGGAGAATTCTGTCTCCCATTTCACGCCAATTTGAATACTGGCACCCACAACAGTACTCTTGAACGAAGAACGTCGCCGAAATTCGGCGACGTTTTTGTTTCTCCCGGCTGCTGCCACGCAGTGACGTCGGCCCCATCGAACTTCCTGTCTGTAGAATTCGGAATCCAAGAATGAGCACGGCTCGCAGAGCACTCGTCAGTGTCAGTGACAAGTCTGGTCTGGAACCCTTTGTTCGGGGACTGTCAGAACTTGGATTCGAAATTCTCTCGACCGGCGGTACTCGCAAGTTCCTGGAACAGGCAGGCATCCCGGTTATTGATGTCACGAGCTACACCGGCTTCCCGGAAATTATGGATGGTCGAGTCAAGACGCTGCATCCGAAAGTGCACGGTGCCATTCTTGGCCGTCCGACGCTGCCTTCGGACGCGGAAGCCATTGCTGCTCACGGGATCATTCCGTTCCAGCTGGTCGTTGTGAATCTGTATCCATTTCAGCAGACCGTTGCGAAGCCGGATGTGACCTTCGATGAAGCGGTGGAGAACATCGACATTGGCGGACCATCGATGGTGCGATCCGCGGCCAAAAATCATGCTCACGTCGCCATTGTGACTCGCCCCAGCCAGTATGAAGATGTGCTTCAGCGTCTAAAGTCGGACAGTCTTGATGAGCACTTCCGAAGGTCACTGGCGGCAGCGGCGTTCGAAATGACCGCGGTGTATGATCGAGCCATCAGCAACTACATGGCAAAGATTGTTGCGGGCGAATCTGCACCGGCGTTCGGTGCGAGACTGGATCTGTCCTTCCGTCTGCAGCAGGAACTGCGATACGGCGAAAACCCGCACCAGAAGGCGGCGTTCTACGTTGAAGATTCGCCCGCTCCGGGGACGCTCGCCACAGCAAAGCAGCTGAATGGCAAAGAGCTGTCGTACAACAATCTGCTGGACCTGGATTCTGCGAAAGCCATCGTAGCCGAGTACTCGCAACCAGCCGCCTGCGTGATCAAGCACAACAATCCCTGTGGCTGTGCCGTCGCGGAAACTCTGGCGGACGCATTCCATAAGGCTTACGAAGGCGATCCGGTCTCGGCGTTCGGATCGATCATCGGACTGAATCGAGTCGTCGATGCGGCTACCGCAGAACGGATGTGCGAACCGGGTCGCTTCATTGAAGCCATCATCGCTCCCGGTTACGACGCGGCAGCGATGACGATTCTGACCACGAAGCCAAAGTGGAAGTCGAATGTTCGCCTGATGCAGGTCGAGTTCTCCAGCGCGGATCGGGGAGCACCGGATTTTCGTCGTGTCAGCGGCGGCCTTCTGGTGCAGGATCGCGACGATCTGCCTCAGCTTGATGCTGGATGGAAAGTCGTCACCACGCGAACTCCGACGGATCAGGAACTGGCGGATCTGAAGTTTGCATGGGCCGTCTGCCGGCACGTAAAATCCAACGCCATTGTCTTTGCAAAGGATGGAATGCTGCTGGGAGCCGGAGCGGGCCAGATGAGCCGACTCGATTCTTCTATGATCGCTGCGTACAAAGCCGGCGAGCGAAGCAAGGGCGGCGTTGTCGCTTCCGATGCGTTCTTTCCATTCCGTGACGGTATCGACGCTGCTGCGAAAGCCGGAATTATTGCAGCCATTCAGCCCGGCGGTTCAAAGAATGACGACGAAGTCATCGCGGCCTGCAATGAACACGGAATTGCCATGATCTTTACTGGTCAGCGTCACTTCCGGCACTAGTTAGCGGCTTTTTTGACGCCGTCTGAAAATTTGTTCAATCCGGACAGACACGCTTCTCGTTGTATGAAAGAAGCGTGCGTTTTGGATCTCAGATCTCAGATCTCAAATCCGTACAGTTTAGCAGTTCGGAAATTTCGGTTCCCTGGCTGAGGTGCCGCCATGAAATCCACCGTATTCCCTTTGGTTCTTTTGAGCGTGCTGATCGCGGTCTCGGTACCTCAGCACTATTACTACTACACTCAACTGCCCGAAGTTGTTGCGACACATTTTGGGGCGGACGGAAAGCCAAACGACTGGATGAACCGTCTGACAGCCACTCTGGTGGTCAGTGGCGTTCAGATTCTGTTGCCGCTGTTTCTGCTGGGGATCACATGGCTGTCGACCAAGCTGCCTGATTCGATGCTGAACATTCCGAATCGGGAATACTGGCTGCGCCCGGACAACCGCGCAGCGACGATTTCTCATATGTACCTGATGCTGGCATGGATTGCCGCGATCACGACCGCATTCATGGGAGTCATGTCGCACCTGGTGTTCGTTGCCAATCGGGATTCCGTTGCCCTGAACATGACTGCGGCCACGACATCGCTGGTCATCTACCTGGTATTTGTCTTTTCGATCGCGTTCTCCAGCATGTGGCGATTCCGCCTTCCACGAACTGAAGGGCTCGCCTGATCAGTCAGCGCGATAGTATTCGCGAAAGAGCGCGTCGAGTGATGGAGCACCGACGCTGAAGTCCTGCGGAGCATGCTGCTGCAGCCACGGCAACAGTGAACTGACCGAGCCCGTCATTTCAAAGATGCACGTTCGCGGAAGCTGTGCCGGAGGAATTCCCAGCAGACTGTTGTCATCAACCGCCACCGCCGAGCAGGTTCCCGGCTTCCAGAGACTCTTCACTCCGTCAGGAAGGTCTGCCGGGACCAGACGCTCTGCTTCAAACGTCGCAACAATGCGCCGCGGGGCCTTTTGCTGAAGCAGCGACAGGCGATCGTCGACGATGATGCGACCATCGCGAATCACAGCGATCCGATCGCAGAGAGATTCCACTTCGGCCAGCGTATGACTGGAGAACAGAATCGTATGGCCCTTCGTCGCAAGTTCACGCAGGATTGCCATGAGTGTGTCCTGCATGAGCGGATCCAGCCCCGAAGTTGGCTCATCCAGAATAACGACCTGAGGATCGTGCGCGAGGGCAAGGACCAGTGCCAGTTTCTGTCGGTTCCCGCGTGACATCTTGCGAGCAGGAAGGTTTGGTTCCAGCTGAAACCGTTCCGCAAGCTCGCGTGCCCGGCTTACCATTCCCTCCGGTCGCATCGACTTCAGCAGCTTGATTCCTCGTTCCAGGCTAAGCCACGAATACAGTCGCACATCTCCGGCCACATAGCCGACATCTCGACGAATGCTGGCCCCATCTCTCCAGCAGTCTTTTCCAAGGATCGAAGCGGCACCGGACTCGGGCTTCAACAGTCCCAGCAGAACTCGAATCGTTGTTGATTTCCCCGCGCCGTTAGGGCCAAGAAACCCGACGATCTGACCCGAGTCCACAGACAGACTGACATCGCGAATGCCGCGACGGCTTCCATAGGTTCGAGTCAGTTGCAGGGTTTGAAGAATGCTCATACGAGTGTCGTGGATCGCTGCGTTGGTCCGCGTTCGGTGTTGGTTGTGCGATTATTCCAGAGTCAAAAGGCCAGGCAGTTCTTTCTGCCTGGGACGTGGTCGGCGAGCCCCTTTGACGGGCGATCTGAGAGTCTTCACGATCAGCTTTGCAACGGCTTCAATGACCGGGACTGCGACACTGTTGCCGAATTGACGATACGCCTGAGTATCCGATACGGGAATCTTGAAGCTGTCAGGAAACCCCATGAGCCGTGCGCATTCACGAGGAGTCAGGCGTCGCGGGTTCTTTGTGCGTCCCTGGTCAATCAGAATCTCAGAGCCGTCTTTGTAGTAACGGGCTGAAAGAGTTCGAGCGACCATGTCAGGACGGACCAGGCCGAAACCGAAGCCATTGCCCTTGGCACGATGTTTCTCCGCGTAGTCCTGAAGATACTTCCAGAGATGATCGGTCAGTGTGTACTTCGCCGACACGCTCGCACTTCGGCCGGTGGTGAAAGGCTCTTCAGGTTCTTCTGAACCATCCTGGGCATGGAGAATCGACTTCAGCCGGGGAGCACCATCTTCGCACGATGGCATCTCCAGCTTCTTCCAGTCGAACCCGGAATCTTCGCGGAAGCCAACGATAAAGATGCGTTCTCGATGCTGAGGCACAAAGTGACGAGCATCGATGATGCGGTAGTCGACGAAATAGCCGAGGTCCTTCTCAAGGGTCTCCATGATGATGGAAAACGTCTTCCCTTTATCGTGGCGATGGAGATTCTTCACGTTCTCCAGCAGGAAGGCATCTGGTCGTTTTTGATCGATGATCCGAGCCACATCGAAGAACAGAGTTCCCTGGGTACGGCATTCAAAACCGTGCGGCGTGCCGAGTGCATTCTTTTTCGACACCCCGGCAATCGAGAACGGCTGACACGGAAACCCGGCCACCAGAATATTGTGGTCCGGAATCTCCTCTGCCGGCACCTGTGTAATATCTCCGGCAATGGAGTGTCCGCCAAAGTTGGCGGAGTAGGTTTCCTGCGAGAACTTGTTCCATTCACTGGTGAACACACATTCGCAGCCAGCCGATTCGAATCCGAGTCGCATTCCCCCAATGCCCGCAAACAGGTCTACAAATGTCAATGTTTGTCGGGCCGCCATGCTGGGATCGTCTGTTCAATTTTGAGGTTTGCCGAAGACTTCTGTCAGTTCGGGATGATAGCATCGAGATTGTGTTTTCCTATGCTCGCCGAGCTCCGGCTGTTGCGTCGATCAGTGCGATTCGTGATTGGTCCGGGCGGAATCAGTGGTAACATCGTTTGCAGTTACTGACCACGTCGCATTGAACGCGACTTACCAACTGCGGCGAACATCGCAGGAAATCTGTCTGATTCGTTGAATTCCCGGAACGGAAGTCGTACCGTCGCCGCTCCTGCCTGCCAGACACTGCCAAGTCGTTGCCCCATCCCTCCCGTCCTGGAGATTCTCATGCCGCACCGCTCAAACATCTGCCTGTTGATCGCAGCGGCTGTGCTGGCTGGATGTCAGCAAAACCAGCCAAAGCAGGAACCACCGAAACCGATGTCGGTGTTCTTTGTGACCCCGGTTTCTGAAAACGTCACGGAAGAGGAAGAGTTCACCGGGCGAACTGCTGCGACCGAATCTGTGGAACTGAGAGCCAGAGTTTCCGGATACTTGAACACGGTCCAGTTCGCTGAAGGCACTATGGTGATGAAGGATCAGGTCCTGTTCACCATCGATGATCGATCATTTACCGCGGAAGAGCAGCGAACTGCAGCCGCTGCGGCACAGTTTGCTGCGAGAGCGAATAGGCTGGAAGGTCAGGAATCGCGCGCTCGATCGCTGTTCGAGAAAAAGGCGATGTCGGAAGAAGAGTATGAAGCGGTGAAGTATGAACTTGCCGAAGCCCGTGCCTCTCATACTGCGGCCCTCGCATCGCATGAAATCGCAAAGCTGAATCTGGATTTCACAGTCGTGAAGGCGCCGATCAGTGGCAGGATCGGTCAGAAGCAAGTAGACGTCGGCAACCTGGTGGTCGAAGACCAGACGCTGCTGGCCACCATCGTGCCACTCGAGAAGGTCCACGTCTTTTTTGACATGGATGAACGTACCGTGCTGCGACTGAGACGTATGGAGCAAAGTGGGTCCATTCAGTCGGCCATGGTTGAGCCCGTTCAGATTGGAATTGCGCTCGCAGACAGTGACGAGTTCTCCATCCTTGGTACGGTGGATTTTCTGGACAACCAGGTTGACCCCGCCACTGGCACACTAAGAACACGTGCGACCGTTGACAATTCGTCTGGTCTGCTTTCACCTGGTCTGTTTGTTCGAGTGCGCTATCCGATCGGTAAGCCAGCACCAGCGTTGATTGTTCCGGAAGAAGCCCTGGCGTCTGATCAGGGGCGTCCGTTTGTTTTCGTTGTTGAAGAAAAGGAAGGCAAACAAATTGCCGTGGCGAAGTACATCGAATCGGGGCCGCTCCTGGGAAATCGACGCGTGATCCGATCCGGAATCACCCCCACCGATAAGGTGATCGTCACCGGGCTGCAGCGTTTGCGACGCAACGCAGAAATTGCTCCGAAGCCTCAGACCGCCGCCACACCGACTCCGGCCGCCACACCGACTCCGGCCGCCACACCGACTCCGGCCGCCACACCGACTCCGGCCGCCACACCGACTCCGGCCGCCACACCTCCGGCAGTGTCGGCGGTCAGATAGCGAGTGAACTCAACCGGCCGGATGAATGCCGCGGGCGAGTTCCTTCTCCCATTCGTCCAGCAAAGGCCAGTCAACGGCACACGTGCCAAAGTCCGCCATGTGCTGATACTTGTCCAGACGATCAATTGCGGACTGAAGCAGCTTGCGGTCGTTGCGAAATGCGGGCCCGTGACTTGGCAGAAGCCATTCCACTCCGCTGCTCTGGATTCGCTTCAATGAATCGATGAACGCAGGCAGGTCGGAGCCGTGATGAGCATCGATGCTGCCAACACAGCCGTCACGGAAAATGTTATCTCCGGAAAACAGCAGCTTTCCAAGACGGAACGACAACTGTCCGACAGCATGGCCCGGAGTATCCCACACTTCGATCTTCAGATCGCCTAGTTGCAGAATATCCCCTTCGTTGACTTCCTGATCGATGGTCAGCTTTGGGAGATCGATTGAAATTTCCTGAGCCGGAATCTCTGCAAATGCGGCGATCCGATCATTCGTCTCCAGAATCGTTCGGGCGTGTGGATGAGCCAGCAGTTTTGCATTCGGAAGCAACTGCCTTGCTCGCTCAAACCCCTGAACATGATCGGCGTCAGCATGCGTCGCAATCAGATACCGACAGCTGGCGAGAGGAAAATCCAGCTGGCGAATGAGATCGATCAGTTCGTCCACAGTGTCTTCGTAGCCGATATCCATCAACAGCCACTCACTGCCGGAAAACACAAGATATACACAGCAGCCCAGTCGTCGACGTGCCTGGTAGTTGAGTTCAATGACATTGGGAAACAGTTCACGACGTTCCAGCATCCTGGCGTATTCTCCGCAGACTACGTTTTGCACTGTGACACGGGCTGTACCCGTTCCGAAAGTTGCCTGTTTGCAAACTTTCCACGAAGCTCAATCTGCCCACCTGGCGATGGACTGAAGGCTTGCTTTTCGCCGAAGTCTAGACGTCTGGCCGGATTTTTCACGCGAGACTGTCGTGAATGCTGCAAGCTTCTCACGAGCACGGCGACTCAAACGAGTTTCGCCGTTCACCACTCCAAAACTGCTACCAGGCCGGCGTTTCCAGCAGCTTTTCCACGACTTTCCGACGACTGCCGGTCGCTTCGTAGATTTCGTTCTGCCGACGAGCACCGCTGTTCTGTGGAATATTGGCCAGCGATTCCAGCTCCGCGAGACACTGGAGTTCCCGGGCCGTCGGCGACAGTCGCTGGATCAGTTCATCAACAAGCTGAGGCACGGAACGCTGCTGGAAATCGCGATAACTGACCAGCGAGGCATCCGCTCCGTAGCGAGTTGCTCGCCACTTGTTCTGTTCTACCATCATCGGGTGGTACTCGGGGAGGAACGTTCCTTCATCAATGTCGTTTGAAATCGTATGGACGAGACATTGAATGAGTGCCGTCAGGGCGAGGACATGATCGAGGCTGGGGGGAACATCGCAGACTCGAACTTCAATCGTTCCGAAATGATGATGAGGTCGAATGTCCCACCAGATTTCCCGGATCGAATTGATGAAGCCGGTTGCCATCAGGTGCTTCACAAGCCAGACGTACTCGCTCCAGTTTCTCATCTGGTATGGCAGCCCGGCCGTTGGAAGACCCTCCATAATTTTCGAACGGTTCGATTGCAGCCCCGTACTGCGGCCTTCCCAAAATGGTGAATTAGCTGACAGAGCCAGCAGCAGCGGCAGGTAATGCAGCATCCGGTCACACACCATCACCGCCTTATCGCCGGAATCCACTCCGATGTGAACATGAAGTCCGAATGTCACCAGCCTTCGCACAACGTCTTCCATCAGTGTGACAAGGCGATGATATCGCTCATGAACCGTGATCTTCTGATGACGCCAGGAGGAAAACGGATGAGTCCCCGCCCACAGCGTTCGAATGCCCATTGGGTTCAGCACATTTTCAAGCTGCCCAAGCTTCATCCTCAGGTCATCACCGGCATCCCGAACGGTGTCGCAGATGCGAGTATTGATTTCCACATAACACTGCATCAGCTCCTGCTTCACGGAGTCTTTCAGATCGTTCGGCAGTGCTCCGAGCACCTGATCGATGCAGCTGCACAATCCCAGTTCGCGCGCATCAATGAGCTGCAGTTCAATTTCCACTCCGATCGTCGGTCTCGCGTTCGGAGTGAATCGCATGACAGTCATGTACGTCCTCAAATCAGCGGCTGGCCCTGGGTGCCGTCGCGGGCCGTTCGGAAATGCACCGTACTGGCATGTTCACGCGGATGCAGTCGTTCCACGCCGGGTGATGTGAGCCAGTGCAGCACAATCCTGGATTCTCCGACGGTTCCTTGCAAGCTCACCTGGGACCGGCGCGAATTCGTGGTTTCACGTTTCAAAGAACGAGTGCACTTTTCGTCATTTCTGTGCGCCATGTCGCATCTTCTGCTGAAGTTCATGGCCCGTCTTCAGGAAAGAGATTGTGTTGCAAATTTATGGGTGCATTCATCCACCGATTGCAGCGGAGTCGACTTCTGATGATGATACGGAGCGTCTCCTCACACCTCGAAGGATCAGGGCGTGATCTCGTATCGGGCACTGAAGAAGCTGATCGGCGAAACCAGTCTGGAACGGAAGTGCCGCTTCCTGTTCGGGATCGCACTGCTGTTTCTGATCACGGCAAGCTTCTGGTGGTACGCCTCACGAACTCGACGGCTCGTCGAATACCAGCAGCTGATTTCTGCTCGCACCATGGTGACCCGCCTGCTGCAGCAACGGCACTACGCGAAGTTCCTCGAACGATCTGAAAGAAAGCGGCTTCTTGGCACAGCCAATGCGCCGTCCACGACAAACGAACCAGTGCCGGCTCCTGCTTCCGCTGGAGGCCCTCCAGAGGCTGCCGTGACGAATCCGCCCGAACCGCCGGCAGGCGCCGAAGCCCCCGTGCTGGAATCATCCACCGTCCCGATTGGAACGGAATCGGTCGCCGGTGCAGATCCGAAGGCTCCTTCTGAACCTGCTGCGGCGTCCGAGAAAGCCGACCTCCGAATTCCGTACATGGAACAGCTGCGAAGAACTCTGGACTCGCTGCCCTCTGCGTCCGATCGCTTCAAATGGTCGATCACCGACGTCAATGTCATCCCGGGCAATGACCAGGACTTTGACGCGCGTGAGAAGTTCCTCGATACGGAAGGAACAGAGGACGAATACTGGATGATCCGCGACGAAGAGGATGGTTCGCGCACTCTTCTTTACTACACAGCGCTTCGAATCGAAACGGCCTGTCGAGTCTGCCATCTGGATAACGACAAGATGGCAGATGAGTCCGAGATCGAAAATCTCCTGCTCGCCGAAGCAGCGAAGGAGAAGATTGAAACGCAGAAAAAGGACGCCGCTGCGGAAGCCTCAGACACCGCCAGTACCGAAAAAGACAGTTCCGCTGCACCAGCTGCAGAAGAGGTGAATCGGCGACAGTTTCCTCTGCGAGGTATCGCCCGCATGGAACTGTCACTCGAAAGCGTCGATGCGCAGCTGGCACGTAATCGAGCTGTGCTGCTGGCGACGGGGATCGTGACTTCGTTTCTGGCAATGCTGGCCGCCTATGCCATCGTTCGTTACATCATCGTGAAACCAGTTCTGCACCTGAAAGATGTGAGTGATGAGATTGCTCGAGGGAACCTGAATCTTCGAGCAGACATCAGCACGGGTGATGAATTCGAAGAACTGAGCCACGCGTTCAACCGCATGCTGCGTCACATGATGACCGTCAATGACGAACTGCGCACACTGAATGAAAGCCTCGACGGAAAAATCGACCAGCTGGCTCAGGCCAATATGGAACTCTTCAACAATAATCGGCTTAAGGACGACTTTCTGGCAACGATCAGCCACGAACTTCGCACGCCTCTGAACAGCATTCTGGGGTTCAGTGATATTCTTCAAACCGCCGCCAACCTGGATGATCGTCAGAAGCGCTATGTCCACAACATTCAGACGTCAGGGCAGTCCCTGATGGTTCAGATCAATGACCTTCTGGACCTGGCGAAGATTGAATCCGGAAAGATGGAGCTGCATCCGGACAATGTGGACCTGGCAGAGATTCTGGAAGTTCAGGTGCAACAGATCATGCCTCTGGCCGACCGCAAGAATATCGACCTGCGTATTGAGTCACCGCCGCAGTCGCTTCCGATGCTGTATCAGGATCGAAGCAAGATCTCTCAGATCGTGACCAACCTTCTGTCGAACGCGATCAAGTTTACTCCTGAAGGCGGGCGTGTCCGAGTCGCATCGAAACTGCTGGATGCCGACAGCGTGGGATTCAGCGTGGAAGATACCGGCATCGGAATTCCACTGCAGGAACAGGAACACATCTTCGAGAAATTCCGCCAGGGGACGACGGCTCCCGGCGGACGGGATCACACCAAGCGAGAATATGAAGGGACAGGACTCGGTCTCTCCATCGTGCGCGAACTGTCTCGACTGCTGGGAGGTGACGTTTCTCTCATCAGTGAATTTGGTCGAGGCAGTCTCTTCAGCGTTCGCATTCCTCTTCGAGTGCCCGAACGAAGAATTGAACCAGAGCCACCACTCGAATCACGCTCATCCCCGAATCTCCCGCTGATCACCAGTTCCGACCTTCTAAATGCCGCCGGTGAACGGCAGGTATCATCCGGCTCCGCATCCAAGCTCAAGGTGGAAGTTCACTCGATCGGACATCCGTGACGAGCTCAAGGGTTAATGGTCCCGCATGTCCGACACAACCCAGAGAATTCAGAAACTCCCTCGGCTGTTCCTTGGATGCCCCGTCTGGGCGTGCGAACACTGGAAAGGGAGCTTGTTTACGCAGAAGGCGCCCCGAACAGACTGGCTGGGGCAGTATTCGTCTGTCTTTCAGACTGTTGAAGGCAACAGCACCTTCTACGCGCTGCCGTCGCTGCAGACAGCAAAGCGGTGGGCTGATTCTGTTCGACCTGGATTTCGCTTTGCCCTGAAGGTGCCTCGCAGCATTTCGCATGAAGGCCGTCTCCGGAATGCTCAGAAAGAACTGACGGCGTTCCTTGAAGTTTGCGATGTGCTGGATTCAAAAAGGGTTCTTGGCCCATCGTTCCTGCAGCTTGCTCCGGACTTTTCTCCGTCGGAGAAAGACACACTCAGGCACTTTCTGCAGTCCCTTCCAACTCATCTTCCGTGGGCAGTCGAGGTGCGACACCACGACTGGTACGACTCTGCGCAGAACGAAGAATGGCTGGATGGTCTGCTGAAATATCTGCGTATGGACAAGGTCATTTTCGATAGTCGCTGCCTGTTCTCGAAGCCACCGTCTGATGCTGTCGAGGAAGTGTCGCAATCACGTAAACCGAGAACGCCCATTCGACAGACGGTCACTTCCAAACACCCCTTCCTGCGGATTGTGGGACGCAACAATCTGGATGAAACTCAGCGCTGGATCGATGAATGGGCGCCAACGATTGCTCACTGGCTGCAGCAGGACCTGGAACCGTTCGTCTTCACTCATGCCCCGGACGACAAGTTCGCCCCCGAATTCGCTCGACGCATGCATCGAGCAATCAGCAAGCATCTGCCGGAACTGCCACCAATGCCACCGTGGCCCGGCGAGATTCAGTGCACTTCGACTCGCCAGCAAAAGACGCTTTTCTGAACCGGCATGTCCCGGCGAAGAAGTGAAACAAACATGTTCAGGGTTGTTGCTTCTTAAACGCCTGCAGACCAAAGGTGTTCTCCAGAAACTTGTCCGAGACCAGCAACAGCACGAAACCGAAGATCAGGGTCGCCGGAATGAACAGGAAGTGCCGCAGAAAGCTGCCCTGCAACAGCGGGAGTTTTGCGTACAGAAGATAACCAAAACCCACCGTACAGATCAGAGTGCCCAGCGCGTGTACGTAGCCGTAAGGTGTCATCTTCATCGATGAAGAAGCCTCAGCGTCTTCATAGTTCAGACGCATGACGCGCCCCTCCATTCCAAACGCTGACCCTTCATAGGTGACCCGGATCTTCTCGGTTGCATCTTCGCCAAATGTGTCGCCATCCTTGATCACCGGTCCGTTACTGATCAGGTAGTCTGCCAATCCAAGAAATCGGTTCCGCAGTTCTTCGGCAGGCTCAGGAGATTTCACTGTTTCCAGTTCCATCAGATCAAACGCCGCCAGCCCTTTTGTAAATCCCGCGCTGGAACCATCAGGGTTTTGTGACACACAAAAATTCACCCAGATCGGAAGTGGCATTCCGCCCGGGAGGAAGGTACACGCAATCTCAGTGAATTCACCGGGCGGAAAGACGTGAGCGGAGTTGCACCAATAGACTCCGATCACTCCTTCGCAGGAATCGATCAGAGCGATGGTCGCCTGAGTCAGCATCGTCATCATGGTCGCTCGGTCACCTTCACTCATGACCGTGACGATGACATGTCGAGCATGCTTCTTCATTTCCCTGGCCGCGTTCGGCCAGAATGCAGCATGAGTGCACAGAGGTTCGATGTCAGACCACGGGATCGGCGCGCCCATCAGGCCATAAATCACATGGTCGTCGCCGATCGAGAACGACAGCGATGCTGGACTCTTTTCGCCCGCTTCCAGCGCACCAGATCTGGGCCAGCGTTTTGCCCATGCTTTCGGAATCGTTGATCCGGAGACTTTAGAATTCGCGTCCAGCGCGATCATTGCGATGGAAATGGCCATGAACTTCCTCGGTGGAAACAGTGGAGGGAGGGGAAGGACTTCGTGTCCCGTATGAGCAGCAAAAATGGTCAGGAGAGCGATGAAGGTACAGCCGGAGCACGTCCGTCACAAGCATGCACGATCGGCTGATTTACCCGTCGAGATCGGAAAATGACGCGTGATTGTCCGAGCAATCCGGTGCCAGCAAACAACTCCCTGCTACACTCAGGTATTCAGATTCCGGCAGTGACAAAGTTGCGTGACGTTGCTGCTGTCTCCAGCGGGAAGGCCTTTAGACGGCATGACACAGAAAGACAGGGAGAAACGATCCGCGGCCGAACTTGTGTTCCTGGCTGTGTTTTACCCGGCACTTGTGGGTTTCTATTGCATCTACAAGTATCCCCGGTGGTTTGTCGCGGAAGGAACGAATCTGCAGTGCTTTCATCTTTTGGGTAAGAGTCCCGGCTTCTGGTATGCGACGGTGTATACCGCCATCGTCGCAGGCACCTGTCTGTGGGTCCTGATCCGAAATCAAAACCGTTATCAGCGAAGTCGAAGGAAGGAAGCACTGTCCGGCTACCAGCGAGCGAAATTCCTCTCGATCCTGCTGTCTCAGACGATAGCCTTCTACCTGATTCCGTTTGTCCTTCCCGCCCTGCGTCAGCCCGGCGGTTTCTTCAACGATCCAGGACGACTCAGCACCAAGGCAGCGCACGTCTATGTGTACCCGGCGTTCCAAAGTGTCGGGCTTGCGATCTACATGTTTCTGGTCATCCCTGTCGCAGTCTGGTTCTTTGGCAAACGTTACTGCAGCTGGTTCTGCTCCTGCGGCAACCTGGCCGAAGCTGTCGGAGTACTCCCCTGGGGAAGCCGCTGGGTGCGCCTGCATACGCCTCGAAGTGACACGGCAAAGCGACTGGAAGTGACGCAGTACTGGGTACTCGCCTTCGCCGTCTTCTTCGGACTGATGCTGTTTCTTGACGGCATGAAGATTCTCACCGCCCCATCGCTGATTTCAGCGTTGCAGTCGTCGCAGGATTTTCTCATCGACTTTCTGTTCGGCTCAATCGTTGGCCTGGGAGCATACCCAATCCTGGGGACTCGCATCTGGTGTCGTTACGGGTGCCCGATGGCGCGCGGCATGCAGTTGTTTGGATTCCTGACACGCAGCCGATTTGCAGTTGTCCCCAACGACAAATGTCGCGGTCTGAATCTGTGCACCGGAGCCTGCCCGATGGGGATTGACGTCGCCAGCTATGCACACCGCGATCGCAAACCGATTGAAGTGGCCTTCGGAATGGAAACCGTGTGCATCGGCTGCGGAGGCTGTATCGATGCCTGCCCTGTCGACGCCCTCGCCTTCGCATCCCTCAAAGACGGACGCTGGGCCATCGTGACCAAACCCACGCCCCCTGACCAGACAGCCCAATAACAAACCAACAACCAAGAACCAAGAACCAAGAACCAAGAACCAACAACCAACAACCCCTTACTTCCTCACCGGGGGATTTCGATAATCCAGCGGCGCCTTTTGTCCGGGCTGCATCAACGATTCGTACGCGTCCTTACCACGACGCTCCTTCAGTTCCTGTGAAGCAGCCTGAAGCACATCCGGCTGACGAAACAGATCCAGGGCACTGGTCGCCAGTGTTCGTGCCGCCAGGTGCATTCCTTTTTCACCGATCGACGTTCCCCCGGCCGCAACCGCCTGCCAGGAATGGCCAGGTGTTCCCGGCACCCAGCACGCGGTCGAGAAACCCGTAGTCGGGACAACCCACGAGATATCGCCGACATCGGTTGAGCCTTTGCCGACAGTCCCATCCACGTTTTCAACACTGGAAAGCGTTTCCAGAGACTCGGGTTCCTGAAGATGCTGCTGAAGCCGTGCCGAAAACTGGCGCTCTTCTTCACTGTAACGAATGTCGTTCAGCTGCTGCAGACGTTTTCGCACAACGCCCGACAGCGTTCGGTTTGGCATGATTTCCCGGATGCCACCTTCGTACTTGATGGTCAGTTCCGTTTCCGTCGCCAGTGCTCCGGCCTTCGCACACAGCTCAAGTCGCTGGTAGAGCGGCTTTAGATACCTGGCTTCCGGATGACGAATGTAATAGTAGACCTCCGCGAATGCCGGAACCACATTCGGCGCTTCGCCACCGCTGGTGATGACATGGTGAATACGAGTCTGTTCAGGCGTATGCTCCCGCATCAGCTCTGAAGCATGTGCTGTCAGTTCGACAGCGTCCAGCGCAGACCGTCCCTGTTGTGGTGAACCAGCCGCATGGGCCGTTTGTCCGGAGAACTGAAACTTCACGGCGATGCGAGCAAGGCTGGATCGATCACCTGCCGAATTCCGACTTGCCGGATGCCAGTGCAGAACGGCATCACAGTCTTCAAAGAGTCCCGCCTGGACCATGAAGACTTTCGCACTGCCGCCTTCTTCCGCCGGACATCCATAGAATCGAACGGTGCCCTTGATGGCTCCTGACCGAATCTGCTCCGCCACAGCAATCGTGGCCGACAGAGAGGCAACACCAAACAGATGATGCCCACATCCGTGACCATAGGAATTCTGATCATCACGAGGCATCTGCTCGGGAACATCCTTCTGCGTCAGGCCGGGCAGCGCATCAAACTCACCGAGGATTCCAATCACAGGCTTCCCCGACCCAAACTCGGCCGTGAACGCCGTTGGAATTTCAGCAACGCCACGATTGATTCGCAGTCCTGCTGCCTCAGCAGCATCGGCAAGTAACTGAGAAGACTTCTGCTCCTGATAGCCTGGTTCAGCCGCCTGCCAGATGGTGCGAGCCATCTGCCAGCTGGAGTCACGTCGCGTTTCAATCGACTGCAGGATGCTGGCTTCCACCGGATCGGCAGCAGCGGGACCGGCGGATTCACCCGGAGAAAACGAAGTCGGAATCAGCGTGCCTCGAACATTTCGATCCGTTCGTCCATCGTTGGCTCCTGCCGTTTTCAGGGCGTTCTGAGTCGCTCTTTCCGGATCAACCAGCGCCTGGTCGTCTTCGGCCTCTGCATTTCCGTTTCCCGGAGGAACAGCGTCCTTCATGAGTTCGTCGAGCACCGCTTCCATTTTCTTCGCGCGCTCTGGCTCTTCAGAAATCAGATTCTTCGTTTCCCCAATATCATTTCGAAGGTTGAACAAGGCGAGCTTCGGCTCTTCGTCCTTCGCCTGTTTCTTCTTCTTCGCGGCGGCCGGTCGGGCAGCATTGAGACGCAGAAGTTTGTAGTCACCCATCCTGACGGCGGCACGCTGAGGAGACTGCACCATCAAGATCGCGTCATGCACAGATTCCGCCCTCTGAGTCAGCAAAGGCCAAAGATCGCGCCCGTCGACGGGCAGCGGCTGCTCCTGCTTTGCGCCGGCAAGTTTCAGCAGAGTTGGATACCAGTCAACAACATGCACGGGCACATCGATCTTCTGTCCGGCCGGGATTTTTCCGGGCCACGTGGCAAATGCACAGCCTCGGATGCCGCCTTCATACAAAGTTCCTTTCGCCGCCCTGAGAGGACCGTTGTCAGAAACCGGGCCTGGGTTTGGTCCCCCGTTGTCAGCGGAAAACACGATCAGTGTATTGTCGAGCTCGCCCGTTGCTTTCAGCGCATCCACGATGCGACCGACCGCTTCATCGACCGCCGCAAGCATCCCGGCGATCTTCCTTCGATTGCCCGTCAGCTCAGGATAGGGCTCCATGTAGCGTTCCGGAACCTGAAACGGAGAATGCACTCCGTTGAAAGGAACGTACAGAAACAGTGGACGCTTCGAAGCGGCCGATTTGCCAGCATCGATCAGGCGACACGCCTCTGCTGTAATCAGCTCCGTACTGTATCCTTCTTCGTGAACCTCCTTGTCATCGCGATGCCAGTCGTGAACACCGTCTCGCAGATGAGTGAAATAGTCGATGGCTCCGAAGTAGTGACCGTATTGATGTTCAAACCCGCGTGAGGTCGGACGGTAGGCCGGTTCAAATTCTCCCAGGTGCCATTTGCCAGTGATTGCGGTTTCGTAACCGGCCTGCTGCAGTCCCTGAGCCAGAGTACGCTCCGCCAGTGGCAGGCCCCATTTTGCGTTTGGCCGGACGATCGTGTACACGCCGGTTCTTGTGGCGTAACGCCCTGTCATCAGTGCAGCCCGTGTTGGCGAACACACAGGCTGGACATAATGAGACGTCAAAATCGCACCGGAATTTGCAAGTTCGTCTATCCGTGGTGTGCTGATGACCTTGCCACCATTGAAACCGCAGTCGGCATAGCCAAGATCATCCACCAGAATCAGCACTATGTTCGGTCGACCGGGCGAATCATCGATCGCTGACGCGGATGCCTGACCAGTCGAAAGAAAAGCTGCCACAAGTGACAGAATTGAACACATCCACTGCACCGAGTTCGACGGACATCGCAGCATAGGGCACGGCTCAAGCTTGTTGATGGAAGGGAACGCAATTGTCGCCAGCGCCATTCAGCAATTCACTCAAGCGCCGAGACAGAACAGCCAGATGCTGTTCGCACGACATTCTATTGTTCCCCAGCAACTTGGCAAAACCAGGCCAACACGCCCCTGGTGCCATCCTCAAAGTAGCCGTCACTCTCTGAGTGACGCTTTGCGATTACTCCCTGGTTGGCGCATGGCAGGAGAATAGTCGCAGGAGGGGCGAGTGTTGTGTAGAACGGCTGTCCTCAGCCGTTTCTTATTTCGGAATGCCAATGGGAGCGATTGAGGACAATCGCTCTACACTGGGTAGCACAGCCGAAGCCTGTGACGCGAAGCGGTTGGAAGCCGTTAGAAAGGCATGGTCGCATCAGTGCACCTGCCATTGGCATTGCGGCGTGCACTCATCAGCTTCCGGCGCCTGCGGCACACGCCCAGTGTAGAACGGCTGTCCTCAGCCGTTTCTTTTTTCGGAATGCCAATGGGAGCGATTGAGGACAATCGCTCTACACTGGGTAGCACAGCCGAAGCCTGTGACGCGAAGCGGTTGGAAGCCGTTAGAAAGGCATGGTCGCATCAGTGCACCAGCCCTTGGCAATACCACATGCACTCATCAGCTTCCGGCACACGCCCTTCAGGCGTGCTACCCGATTTTCACACACTCAACCGAAAACCGAAAACCGCCCTGCGTCGCCCAACGACGCAGGGCTGTTGTCCCCGAACCTACGCCTTCGCCAGCTGACGCAGGACGGTGTGAAGAATCCCGCCGTTGCGGTAGTAAACCACTTCGACAGGCGTGTCGATGCGGCAGGTAGTAACGAAATGAATGACTTCGCCATCTGGCTTGCGAGCCATCACTTCGACGGCCTGTCGAGGAGCCAGTTTGTCGCTGAGACTGATATCGAACACTTCGGTGCCATCCAGTCCCAGTGATTCACGGCTTTCACCTTCGCGGAACTGCAATGGCAGGACACCCATACCGACCAGATTCGATCGGTGAATTCGCTCGAAGCTTGTCGCAATGACCGCTCGAATGCCCAGCAGGTAGGTTCCCTTTGCGGCCCAGTCACGAGAAGACCCGGTACCATATTCGGCCCCGGCCAGAACAACCAGCGGAGTCCCTTCGTCTTTGTACTTCATCGCCGCGTCATAGATCGAAGTCTGCTCGCCGCTTGGGAAGTGAATGGCAACGCTGCCTTCCGTACCAGGAGCAATCAGGTTCTTCAGTCGAATGTTCGCAAAGGTTCCGCGAGTCATCACGCGGTCGTTACCTCGGCGTGCACCATACTGATTGAAGTCTTCAGGCTTCACACCCTGAGCCTGCAGGTACTTGCCGGCAGGGCTGTTGGCCTTGATGGAACCCGCAGGGCTGATGTGGTCTGTGGTGGTTGAATCGCCAACGGACACAAGGCACCGTGCACCTTCGATCGACTTGATCGGTGCTGGTTCTGCCGGCATATCAACGAAGAACGGAGGCTCCTGGACGTAGGTGCTCTTTTCATCCCACTGATACAGGTCTCCTTCGATGCCCGCAATCTTCTGCCATTCCGGTGGTCCCTGAGTTGCCTGACCATACTGTTCGGTGAACATTTCCGGCGTCATTGACGAAGCAATCGTGTCGGCAATCTCCTTTTGAGTCGGCCAGATGTCTTTCAGGAAGACGTCTTTGCCATCTTTGCCCTTCCCGATCGGCTGTGTGGCCAGGTCAATATCGACAGTTCCGGCGATGGCGTAAGCGACAACCAGCGGCGGGCTGGCCAGGTAGTTCGCCTTCACCAGCGGATTGACTCGCCCTTCGAAGTTACGATTGCCGGAAAGCACCGCTGCCGCAACCAGGTCGCCCGATGTCACTGCCTTCGCGACAGGCTCCGGCAGAGGACCGCTGTTGCCAATACAGGTCGTGCAGCCATAGCCGACCGTCTGGAATCCAAGGGCATCAAGAGCTGTGTCCAGCCCCGCCTTCTGCAGATATTCCGTGACAACTCGGCTTCCAGGAGCCAGGCTGGTCTTCACCCACGGCTTACGTTCCAGTCCTTTCGCCACGGCGTTCCGAGCCAGAAGTCCGGCACCAATCATCACGCTGGGGTTGCTGGTATTCGTGCAGCTCGTGATGGCAGCGATGACAACAGCGCCGTCCGTGATCTCACTGCTGTGACCGTTGTCTTCGACCTTCACAGGAGCCGTGACTGCCGTCTTGCCGTACGTTGGCAGTGACTTCTTCCATTCGGGCAGCATGTCCTTCAGCAGGATGCGGTCCTGAGGACGCTTGGGGCCTGCCAGAGAAGGAACGACGTCTGCCAGATTCAGCTGCAGAGTGCTGGTGAAACGAGGATCCGGAGAACTTGCCGTACGGAACAATCCCTGTTCCTTGTAGTAACGTTCGACAAGATCAACAACATGCTTCGGACGGCCAGTTCGCTCAAGGAACCGAAGAGTCTCGGCATCGACCGGGAAGAAGCCCATGGTCGCTCCGTATTCAGGAGCCATGTTGGCCAGTGTCGCTCGGTCGGCAAGGCTGAGAGTATCAATACCCGGCCCATAGAACTCCACAAACTTGCCCACAACTTTGTGAGCACGCAGCATCTGAGTCACTGTGAGAACGAGGTCCGTTGCGGTGGAACCTTCAGGCAATTGTCCAGAAAGCTTGAAGCCAACCACTTCAGGGGTCAGCATGTAAATCGGCTGACCCAGCATGACGGCTTCGGCTTCAATCCCGCCCACGCCCCAGCCAACAACGCCAAGACCGTTGATCATTGTTGTGTGGCTGTCGGTTCCCACAAGGCTGTCCGGATACGCCACACCATTGGTCGTCATCACAACCGTCGCGAGATACTCCAGGTTGACCTGGTGCACGATGCCAGTTGCCGGAGGTACGACTCGGAAGTTATTGAATGCCTTCTGGCCCCAGCGAAGGAACTGGTACCGTTCCATGTTTCGCTCGAACTCAATCTCCACATTTTTCTGCAGAGCAAACTTGCTGGCGAATTCGTCCACCTGCACACTGTGGTCAATCACGAGATCGCAGGGGACCAGAGGATTGATCTTCTTTGGATCGCCGCCCATACGAACCATCGCGCTTCGCAATGCTGCCAGGTCGACGACTGCCGGTACGCCCGTGAAGTCCTGCAGGACCACTCGACCAGGCTTGAAAGGAACTTCAATCTCCGCAGGCTTCGCGGCATTCCAGTTGGCCAGGTTGTTCACATCATCCGCGGTGACGACAAAGTTGTCGACGTTGCGAAGACAGGCTTCCAGCAGAACTCGGATCGAATACGGAAGAGTTTCAATGTCGCCGATGCCGTCCTTCGTCAGCTTGGGCAGGCTGTAATATTTTACGGTACCTGCTGCGGTAGTCAGGGTGGATTCAGCACCGAACGGATTGTTGCTCATGAGTCGACTCTGGGGATTCAGGAGGGTATCGAAGGAGCCATCAATGGCTCGACATGGACGACAACGGCTATACGCTTGCCTCAGAAGATCGGATCATCGGATTTTCCGGGGAGCCGGATTGTAGAAAACCGCCACACTCACGCAATTGCCAGCCGTTAGAGTCTCACTCGGTGTTCAACACCCGGATTGCTGCTTGTTTTTAGCCATGAGTTCGCAGGGCACGACCTTCGAGCCCGGCAGACACGTCGCGGCAATTTTCGCCGGACCAAAAGGCCTATTTGATTCCCATGATTGGCCGAATCAGAAGCCAGGTGCCCAGGGTCAGCAGCGGGACACCAATCAGGTTCAGCACGAATCCCTGCCGCGCCATCTGTCCTGACGGAATTCGCCCTGTGCTGAACACGATCGCATTGGGTGGCGTCCCGACCGGCAGCATGAAACCAGCACTCGCGGCCAGCGTTGCAGGAACAAACAGCATTCGAGGATCCAGGTGCAGTGGCTCGGCGAGCGCAAGAATGGCCGGAAGGACTGCGTTCACCGTGGCCACGTTACTGGTTAGCTCTGTCAGCATCACCAGAATGAAACAGATGATCGCAATGACCACCGCCGGATGAAACGACTGCAACGGGCCCTGAAGAGTCGCACCGAGCCACGCGGCCAGTTTGGTTGTCTCGAACGCATTCGCCAGTGCGAATCCGCCTCCAAAGAGCAGGATCATATCCCAGGGAAGACGCGACGCAGTCGACCAGTCCATCAGCGGAATCAAACGCCCCCGCGCGTCTCGCTGTCCCGAAGGAACAACAAACAACAACACAGCCATCAGCATGGCCACTGTTGCATCGGTGACCGTGTTGGGAGTTCTCCAGAGACTTCCTGAGTCTGTCTCACCCGCTACCAGCGCAGCCAGAGTTCCGAAGGCTCGCTGCCAGCCGGCAAACAGCTCAAAGTCTCCCAGCATGATCTTGTCACGAGTCACCCACAAAATCGCGGTCAGACCAAATGCTCCCGTCATCAGCAGCTCTGCAGTCGTCATGCGACCGAGCGACGACAATCGCTGCTTCAGAATCAGCTTCAGATCGCCATCGCGCGTCGTTCCGTACGGCAGTTTCCGGATCAGGATGGCAACAACAATGGCGGCGTACACAAACGCGATCGGACCACAGCTCAGAAGCCATTCCGAAAAGTACACGGGCGGCGCATCTTTGAGCTTCGACTGGTAGATTCCGATGGCCACACTGTTCGTCGGACTGCCGACCGGAGTCGCCATGCCTCCCAGCGTCGCGCTGTACGCCAGCGTCAGCAGCAGCGGAACCGCCAGCGCGGACGAACGGCTTTCGTTCTCGCCCACTTCATCAATCACCTTCAGCATCGCCAGTCCGATTGGCAGCATCAGCATCGTCGTTGCAGTGTTGCTGATCCACATGGACAGAGTGAAAGTGGCGATGGAGAAACCAATGACCAGACGCCGAGGACTGACACCGACCAGATTCACGATCGTCAACGCCATGCGACGATGCAGGTTCCATCGCTCGATCCCCAGAGCAATGATCATCCCGCCGACATAAAGAAACAGACTGTCCTCGACAAAAGAACGAGCCGTGTCTTTGGCTGACTGGATTCCGAACAGAGGAAACAATGCCAGGGGAAGCAGACTGGTCGCCGCAATCGGAATGGCCTGAGTCATCCAGAGCCCAGCCATGAGTGCCGCGATGGCAAGCAGCCGATGACCGGCCGGCGTCATCCCTGCAGGAATCGGCGTCAAAAGAATCGCCAGCGAAATCCCCACCAGCCCCAGCAATAGAAACGGTGACAGCACTCTGTCTTCCGTCTCTGATTCGATGGGTGGGTTCGTCATGAGATCACTCAGTGTAAAGCAATTGTCCTCAATTGCTCCAATCATTGTAGAGCAGTTGTCCTCAACTGCCTCCCCGCCATTGTTAAGCAGTTGTCCTCAACTGCCTCCTCCCACCAATCAAAACGGTGAAGGATTTTTCTCCGCAGAAACTCAGTGTTTGTAGCGGCAGGGCGCGAGCCCTCCGGTGAGTCTGCGTCATGAATTCACCGGACGGCTTGCGCCGTTCCGCTACAAAGTCCTTCGCAGCGTTTCCCACCACGGCCAATCAAAAACGCAACCCACCTCAAAACCCCGTCACCGCCTGCCCGCCACCAACACTCGTCGCGGGTTTCTTCTCCGGGGCCGAAGGATCAAACGACAGCAGGCGACCAGATTCCTTCAGCAGGAAATCCGTGTCCATGAACGGCTCATAACTGATGTCCTGCCAGCGAATGCGTCCCTGAGCATCAATCAGAAAGGTGCCATGCAGCGCGGCCTTTTCGAAGTCGTCGTAACACCGGTACTGGCGGAAAACAGACATCTCAGAATCAGCAACGAGAGGAAACGGATACGGCGTTTCCAGGTCCTTCCACGCACGGCTCAGGTTCTCCTGCTTGTCCGTGCTGACCGCAACCACTTCCAGCCCCGCCTTTTTGAAGTCTTCATACTTCGCCGTGATGGCCTTGAGCTGTTCGGCACAATGAAGACATCCGTAGCCAAGATAGAAAACAACAATAACCGGACGCCCTCGATAATCATGCAGTGACCGGGGCTTTCCTTCGACATCCGTCAGTGTCCAGTCCTGAGCAGTGCCAGGTGACCAGCGAAATGGTCCGAGGGCATCCAGATCCGGTCGTGTGCCAAGGTCAGCCGGTTTCTCCAGCGGCAAGCGCCAGTCAGCCGGATATCCAAACTCTGCAGCAATCGGTGCCAGTCGTGCGAACGGACTCGCGGCGAGATCAATCGTTTCCGAAATCTTTCGAAGCGACTCGAACGTTGCCTTTGCTTCGTCCTTCTTTCCGGCGGCAAACTGAATTTCAACCAGAGCCGCAAGTGGAAGCGTTTCCCCCGAATTCGATTTCACTCGCCCGTCAGCCTTCTTGATGGCATCGTCTGTCTTGCCAGCCTTCAACATCACCAGAGCCAGCTGGTCAGGGGAAATTTCAGCAGCCTGAAGGAGTTCCAGTGCTTTCGCCGCATCACCCGCAACGAGTGCTGCTCGGCCGTCAACCTCCTGAATGGCCTTCTCCAGCCGACGAATGCTGGCCGCAAACTTCTGCTCAGCGTCCTTCTTGGCTTTCTCAACAGCCTTTTCGTCTGACTTGGCTTCCTTCGCCTTGGTCTCCGCTTCGGTCGCCGCTGCTGCTTGCTTTACTTTCTCAGCATCCAGCAGCTTCTGGAACTTGTCACGATAAAGCTGCGTTTCCGTGGCATTGCCGAGCGATGCAAAGGCTGCTCCGATGGCCCGGTCCCGGCTCAGATCTTCTTCTTCGTTACCTGTGTCCTCCATCAGTCCTTCAGAGCGCAACGCAGTAATTCGGTCCCATCGTTCAAACGCGGTCAGCACATCAATCAGACGTTCGCGACCGTACTTGAAACTGCCTGCTTTGCCGATGTGGTTGTACTTTGGATGCCGCGGCATTGAGAGCATGTTGCGGGCCAGCAGCTCGGCATCTTCGGCACGACCAATGGAGATCATGTTCCGAATGCACCACTCGTTGTTGTGTGCAAAATTATGAATCTGGTCCGGCATGACCATGTCCCGCATCATGTGAGCATGATCGACTCGCGCAGACGCTTCCTGCTGCCAGACGGCATCGTGATAACGACGCAGACGAGAATAGATGTGTCCAGGCATGTGCCACATGTGAGCAATGCCGGGAGCTGAAAGTCCGCCCAGCGCGGATGATTCAAGAGCCTTCTCTGGCTTCTTCCCGTCCCAAAGATGAATGCGATAATGATGAGCCGGATGGAGAGGTTCGACTTCAAGCACTTCTTCAATCAGCGCATCGACGGCAAGGTTGGAAGGCATCTCAAGGCCTTCACGCTTGCCGGACCAGAAGAACTCCGTCAGAAACGCCTTCGTTTCAATGTCCTCCGGAAACTCCAGCAGCAGATCTTCTAGGTCATCAACGTAACGATCCGCGCGACGCTTTCGTTCCTGTTCGTTCTCTGCCTTTGCATTGATGTATCGTTCAAACGAAGTGATCAGCAACTGTTCGCGGCGAGACACCTTGTCCTTTCGCTTCATGGCCTCAGCAATGAAGCCCTTTGCTCGCGTCGCATTGCCCCGATTTGACATTGCCATGCCCCAGTACGCAATCGCGCAGTCCGGATCCAGCATGGCGGCCTGGCGAAACGATCGCTCGGATTCGAAGTACCAGAAGCCATGCAGCTGTGCCACCCCCTGCTCGACAAACTTCTTTGCGTCTTCGTTCGCTGAGGTTGTCGGGAAACGAACTCGCCCCACACCGGACATCAGATAGGCCGCCTGCCGAGGCCCTTCGTTGAAGATCTCGCCGTGGACGGAATGCCCTTCCTTGAGCGCTGCCGGATCCGCGGTCTTGGCCTCATCCTTCTTCGCAGCATCCGATCCTGGCTGATCCGGTTTGGCTTCTGCAGGAGCATTCGCCGGAGTTGCACTGGGCGTCGCCGCCTGTTGCGCAAACGCGGACGTCGAACAAATGCCTGCTGCAATGAGGATTGCGGTTGAAGCCACTGAGCAGCGAAGGAGATCGAATTGCATTGGACGAGAATCCTGACAAGTATCGTCAGCGGTGCAGAACGAACATGTCTGTCGATCTCGATTCGCATCGTCGACGTGACAACGGCTCTACACTGGTGTTCAGCAAGGTGGGGCACTGAAGGTTGTTGGAGGCAGGCGAGAAGTCGATACATTGCCCGGAAATGGGAGAAAAACAACCATTCGAACGGCAGATTCGCCCAGTTTCCCGGCTCAAATCAAGGAAACCCACACTCACCTGCGATCCGTAAACCACTGCCTGACTGGGAATTGCGTCAAATTCGAAAAAGTCGGATGTTTTTGTGGAGACTTGTTTCGGACACGGAGCAAGGTTAAACTTCCCGGTTTCGAAATTCCGACCCATGGCGGACTGGGCAGTTCCAAAGCTGCAATTTGGCCATGCGGAATGAGAGTTGGTCCGTCCCGGGCTTGAGTTTCAGGACTCGAAGTTTCACCCATTGAAGCTTCACTGCCCGAAGTTTCACTGTTTGTCAGGAAGCGAACGAAGTGCCTCCAGCGATTCTGGTTAACGTCAAAGAGATTCTGGATTCCGAAAGTCTGTTGACGGCGGACAATCTTCATCAGCTTGAAAATGCGGCTGCGGGTTCACAGCTGACGGAGCTGCGTCAGTACGTGGGCGACTTGATTCGCCGGCTCGACAGCGGCGAAAAATCAGAAGCCGTCCTTGCTCGTGCTGGCGTAGGTTCTTACCTGCTGTCTCGCCAGTCTCAGGCCGATCGATTTCTGTCACAGGTGACTCGCGACGGTGTGGCGATGTTCGTCCATGGCCAGTGCCTGACCTCACTGAACCGTCCGGAAGATGCAGCCGCACGGTTCGACGCGGCCTCCAAGGCTGGCTTTGATCCAGTCGGATGTGCTCTTCGACGTGCCGGAGCCATTCGCGCTTCAGGCCGCGTTGATGAAGCAGAGAAACTCCTGCGAAGTGTTGCGGCCTCTGCGGCCAGCCGAGCAGAATACTCGTTCCAGATGGGCTGCATCTGGGCAGACCGTGGCGATGCTCTGACCGCGGTTGAATATTTCGAGCGTGCAGTGGATATGGATCCTCATCATTCTCGCGCGCTGTTCTGGCTGGCGGCCGAGAATGCTCTGCGGGGAAATGATGACGAAGCCATTCGTCTGTATGAGCGATCTCTGTCAAAGCCACCGTTCTACGTAGGTGCTCTGCTGAACCTGGGGCTTCTGTACGAAGACCGTGAAAACTACCAGGCAGCGGCATTCTGCTTCCGACGCATCCGTGACTACGATCCGAACAATGAGTTTGCGACGCTGTACCTGAAGGACATCGAAGCAACTCACGGCATGTACATCGACGAAGACCAGGCAAAGCAGGAAGCACGCATGAAGCAGCTGCTTGGCCGACCGGTCACCGACTTCGAACTGTCAGTCCGAAGCCGAAACTGCCTCGCTGCGATGAACATCAATACTCTGGGCGACCTGACCGAAGTCAGCGAACAGGAACTGCTTGCCGGCAAGAACTTCGGCGAGACATCGCTGATGGAAATCCGGGAACTGCTGCAGGCACACGGGCTGCGAATTGGTCAGCACCTGCACAAGATTCATTCTCGCGATCATGTTGTTGATCAGAGCCTGTCACCGGAAGAGCAGGCAATGATGAACAAGCTGGTCGTCGATCTGAATCTGTCGGTTCGATCTCGCAAGTGCATGTCTCGCCTGAACATCCAGACGATCGGCCAGCTGCTCTCCCGAACCCCGGACGAACTGCTCGCCAGCCGCAACTTCGGCGTCACATCACTGAACGAAATCCGCCAGAAACTCGGCGAAATCGGTCTGCGACTCCGAAACGACTAATATCCATCCGGAGTCCACCAGGACCATTGAAGGGTTCCCACGGAACCCTTCAATTTCCACACGGACAAACGCCTGCTGAGGTATAGGATCAATCGTCCGAACAGCAGACGATCCAAAGCAAAAGTAACCCGGTAGTGTAATCGGTAACACAACAGATTTTGGTTCTGTTTTTCCAGGTTCGAGTCCTGGCCGGGTTATCAGTTTTCATGACATGAAAACTGCCACAGCATAAAACAGCCTGAAGGACCTGAAGCGACAAGCTTTCAGGTCCTTTTGTTTTTCTGAGCACTCTATTTGTCACCCAAAGGCGAGCGGTTGGGCGTCAGCGGCGTCAGCCCTCCGAGTCACGTCACGCACGGGCGGATTCCCGTTTTGTCGGCATTCCGTGTGGTGATGGACTGCGATTCAGGCCCGACAGGCCGTCACAACCCCAGCCGGTGTGCGTAGGCCACCGGAAGCGAAGTGAGATCAGTCCATAGGCCGAAAAGGTTGACACATTGACGCGATCAGGCCAACAGGTTGTGTCGGCCTTTCAGGCCTTTGCAGTTCAGAGGTTCGCAGACCGGGGCCTGCGACCCCGGCAGGGGATCTGTCAGCCCTGCCGGGCCTTAATCGCAGATGCATTCCCTTTAGCTTCAATGGTAGCCGCACGACGAGAACTACATCCCCTTGATTCCCGACAATTTAAGAATCCGCCCTCACGCACCCACACCTGATTACCCGTTGATGATCCTCAAAGGCTGGTCTTCACCGCCCAAAGAAGCGCAAAAGCGAATTGCTAAGTGGCAGAAAATTTGCGAGGGACTGCCGCGACCGGAGGGAATTCAGAACCAAATCTGGCAGTGAACTTCGACCAGCTTCATGCGGCCCATGAGAGATTTGTTGAATCGGCGGTACTCGAACCGACTCTGACTCGTCGCGTCCGATCGGCACTGGAGTTGCCTCGCGGTGCAGACTAGCGGAAGGGCGCGAGGCCTACCGTTTCTGTGGATCCGGAGGGTATCTGTGACGCGAGACAGCTTTTTGACACGGTACGCGTTTGTCGATACCGGACGGCTTGCGCCGTTCCGCTAACTGGCAGGGGTGCAGGATGCAGACTACTTTCTGGGACCGACGAGAAGTTCGGGCTTGGTGAGATTCAGCATGTGCCCGTGGTCAGCCGTTACGATCAGCAGCGATTCGTTCCAGTTGCTGTTCTTCTCTACCCAGCTGGTGATGACTCGAATTGCAGCGTCACCTGAGTTTACGGCACCGATGGAGTTGTCAACATTGTTGTCATGGTTGGCCCAGTCCACGTCGCCGGATTCCACCATCAGCCAGAACGGCTGACTATCGCGTCCAAGGACCACCAGTGCTGCTTCCGTCATGTCGGACAGGACCGGGTTCTCTTTGAGATCCGCCCTGGAATACGTTTCTGCTTTGCCACTCTTTCCGAGAGCGGGATCGTACTGTCCATCCGCTGTCTGGAATGGCAGATGGCCGTTGTACGCTCCGTTGCCGTAAAAGCCGAGGAATCGATGATTGCCTTCGGCAGCAGCCTTCGCAGCGGTCAGCAGAGTATCGCGTCCTGCCTGTCCTGATGTTCGAACAGCGGTCACGTACTTTCCGCCATTCTTCACATCCACTTTGGCCAGGTCTTCTTCAGTCAGGTAGACATTGCCTTCAACAAAGTTCATGCCCTGAGCTTTGACGCCATCGGCCGTCTTTGCCTTGTGACCGTAACCGCCGCCGATGACCACATCCAGACCGGCCAGCGGCAGAGTCGGATGCTGGATCGATGGGAGTCCGAGCATGTCGCGAGTCAGGTCCTGATAGTCATCGCGAGAAACGTTGTGAGCATAGGATGCCGCCGGAGTTGCATGGCTGATCGGGACAGACGAAACCGCTCCGACTCGCCAGCCCTTCTCCTGTACCAGATGAGCAATCGTGGCCACAGATGCGCCGGTTGCGTCCACATTCACGGCACCGTTAAAGGTCTTGATGCCCGCGGTCATGCTGGATGCCGACGATGAGGAATCGGTGTAGGCATGTTTTGGGCTGGATTCCAGGCCCTTGCTGATCAGGTATCCAGGATCCGGCGCATTCGACCAGGGGAATCTGCCAGCCACATCCGGGTCATAGCCGCCCCTCATTTTTCCGCCGGGGTTCTTCACCGTCTGTGCATCCACGTCGACGTCGGTGCCCTCGTTGTGAGGACTGGTCACCATGTATCCGAACTGGCTCGTTCCGCCTGCATCAAACGTCTGAAAAAACGTTCCGTCGCCCCGACCTTCCGTATACGTCACCGCCTTGCGATTCCAAACGGCGGCGGCGTGTGTCGTCTGCCAGTCCATACCGTCGAAGATGACGAGAAAGATGTACTTCTTTCCCGCGTTCGAAGCGGCCAGCTGGAGATCAAAGATATTGGTCTGATCCATCCAGTCGGCATCGGCTCGCACCGTTTTCTCAGGGATGTATCCATAGAGTCGCTGCACAGCCTGTTCGGAGCGATACGGGCTCTTGGGGCCCATCCAGGAATTCAGGTCAACGCCATCTGCCCCGCCCAGAGTTCCGAACGTGTAGACAGGAATCAGTCGGTTCGAATGCGACGTCCAGTTCGAATACGTACTGCGATCAGTCCCCCAGAAACCAAACTCCGCAGTTCCTTCAGTGATGGCCATGTGCTGGCGGATGCCGGGCCAGTCAACGCCGCCCATCGGAGTCACCACCGCGGTGACCTTTGCATCGTCGCCGGCCATGGCACAAGGTACGCCTGCGGTCATCATTCCAAACGAGCAAGCAGTAAGCCATTTGCTGAAGATACGAAGGCTGCGCACTGTCTGTTCCTTCACGTTCATCAATGAAAATCGGGGGCAGTTGCCTGCCCCCGAAGTCTGGTTCAAAATCGGCAATGACCGAAGTATGTCACAACGCTGAAAGCATGGCAAAACCGACCATAGACGCTTTCAAAAAATCACGCATTGTTAACGGTTGAACAAAAACCCTGGACTGTTGATCAGCGCCCACATCAGATCTTCCGCAGCTTCTTTCTGTGAACCGGCAGTGGCGAAGTAAGCCTTTCCGCTTTCCACTTCTGCCGCTGTCGGCTTTCTGCAGAGTGCTGACATGTAAATGGTGTCGATCAGCTGGTCGTTGTTCAGTCCCGCTGCGATTGACCGGGCCACAATTCCCTGTGGATGAGCAATGGCGTCGGCAATCGTTGATCCGTTCACCATGTTCAGCGTTTGCCCGAGGCTGACATCGCTTGTTCGCTCACACTCGCAGGGTGATTCACGCGGTGCTCGACCAAACATGTCGAGGAACGCGACTTCCACCTGCGGGTCCGGCAGTTCGGCGGCTCGAAATCCGGCTGGAACACCTGGCAGAGCTTTTGGTGCACCGGTGGCCTGGATGATCGAATCGTACAACTGCTCAGCGGCAAGGCGGCGAGGCATTGCGTGAGAGAAGTTCATGGTGTCATCTTCATTCCACTGATTGGCATCCAGAGCCCGCTGGTAGGTCTCGGAATTGCAGATCAGCCGAATCAGGCGTTTCAGGTCATAGCCGTTGTCGATGAAATCCTTCGTCAGTGCATCCAGAAGCTCCGGATTCGACGCTGGATTTCCGGCTCGAATGTCATCCACCGGATCGATGATGCCTCTGCCAAGGAAGTAGCTCCAGTAGCGATTCACGATACTTCTGGCGAAGTAAGGATTCTGAGGAGCCGTCAGCCACTGAGCCAGCTGTTCGCGCCGTGTTGAAGCAGCATCCACCGCGCCGGCATGATCGAACGGGAACTTCGGTGCCGCAGGCTGATTCGTATCGGGGTTCACGACGGCCGCGGGAGCCCCCATCGTAAAGATAAATTCGTCACCGTCCGGCATTGGTTTTCGGCCAACGTCAGCAAAGTAAGCGGCCAGTTCGTAGTATTGCCGCTGCGTCCATCGTTCAAAGGGGTGGTCATGACACTGATTGCAGTTGAATCGCGTTCCCAGGAACACCTGAGTCATGTTCTCCATGACCAGTTTCGGTTCGCGAGCAATTCGAAAATAGTTCGCGGCAGGGTTTTCCAGAGTGTTGCCGTTGGCCGTGATGAGTTCGGCGGCAAACTGATGGTACGGGCGATTTGTTGCGATCTGCTGACGGATCCAGTTTCGGAACGCCCAGACACCTCGTTCAGAGACAGTCTTGCGGCGGTTGAGCAGCAGGTCGCTCCACTTGAGCGTCCAGTGTTCCACGTAACCCGGTCCGGCAAGCAGCTGTTCAATCTTTGCGGATCGCTTCGTGCGAGAATCCGTTGGGTCATTCAGGAAAGCGTTAATCTCGTCGATCGTCGGAGGAACACCAGCAATGTCGAGCGTTACGCGTCGCAGGAATTCTGCATCATCGGCCAGTCCGGACGGCAGGATCTTCATGCGCTGCAGCTTCGCGTTCACGAGGCCATCGATGAAGTTGTATTCGGGCTGAGGAGCCCATTCATAACCGTCGCGGTTACCCAGAATCGAAATCGGTGCGGCCGCATAATTGCCTTCGTACCGCACCAGAGCCGCCGCTTCGCCTCGCTGCACAGCAGAGATCAGCCCCGTCTTTGAAACAGTCGCGACTTCAAAGTTGCTGGTATCGAAGACCGCTTCGCGCGTGACGTCACGCGTTGAGCCATCGGAGAATTTGGCAATGACGATCAACTGCTGCTGGTCATGTCGAAGCTGAAGCAGCGGCGTCGGAGGATAGATTTCGATCCCGGTCACCCGAGCCGCATCGTCCTTGTACTGACAGCCTTCCGCAATCCACTGTTCCAGGACCTTGTAGTAGCGAGACTCTTCGTCGAAAAGAAATCCACCTTCGTGAGGAACACCCTGAGTCGGCTTCAGCAGCATCAGACTCTGTGAAGGCTCCGACCGATTGAATCGACGTCCCGAAATATCATCCACAAGAGCGCGATAATCGTAGACCGAGTCATACCCTCGCAGCGACAGCTTGAAACCGTTCTTCCCGTTCGCCGAACCATGGCACGTTCCCTGATTGCAGCCAACCTTGCTCATGATCGGATTGACTTCACGAATGAAGTCGACCGGAAGATTCTCAACGGACGTCACGTGTACGGTGGCTTCAGCTTTTAGCTCGCCGAGCTGTACCGAAAGAACTCCGTCACCCGCTGCGACAGGAACAACGTAGCCATCAGCTTCCACTCTGCAGTTGGGTGACGCAGACGAGAAGGTTGCCTTTGAGGTCACGTCGATCTTCTGACCGTCGGCCGTCACACCGGTGACAAGCGTTCGACGAGTATCTCTGAGTGACGAGATCGTCAGTTCTTTCGGATAAACCTCAAGGCTGACAAATGTTCGCTCGACAGAATTGGCGGAAGCACCGCTATCCTGTGCCGGAAGCGCGGTTCCAATAGCCATCAGGCCCAGCCATGCCAGGATCGATCGAAATCGCATGCAGAACCTCGGGAAGAGTTTCAGGACTGTGTGGTGGGATCGGGGGAAGGAATTTTGATCCAGCGCGGACAAATCCTGCGGCCGGACCGGTCCAACAGAATAAGCAACGGGATTCAAACTTGCGAGGCTATTCAAGCGTGTTGCCGTGAACTTCCGCTCATCCCGGCCTGTTTTGAGCCGAATTTTCAGGCGATGCGAGCTGCGAGTCGGCAATCCCACCGATGCCGTCGATCATTCTGTCCGCTCCGTCCCTGGAGCGGAGAGTTTACGCTTCCTCCGAAGCCGTGTGTCGCTGGAACAATCGTCCACAAGGTGAGAGCAGGAGCGCCGGGAGCATCAGAAGGTCCCCGAGCAGTGCCAACAGCAAAAGGAACGCCATCAGAACGGCAAAACGGCTTGTCGGAACAAAGTCACTGAAAGAAAATACCAGAAGCCCAATCCCGCACGACACCGATGTTTGAATCATCGCGGCGCCGCAGTGCAGGTAGGTGGACAGGACAGCGGAGAACCGCGTCGCTCCGGGATGATCCAGCTGACGCCGGAAGAAGGCCAGGAAATGAAGTGTGTCATCCACTGCGATCCCAAGAGCAATGCTGGCCGTCATCACCGATCCAATATCCATCGGCTGCTGAAGCCATCCCATCAGTCCAAACGCGATGACGATTGGAAAGATGTTTGAACACATCGCGACAAGGCCGTTCAAAAATCCTGCCTCAGCGACAGTCATGGTCAAAGTAATCACAACCAGCGCGGACACCAGACTATTAAAGAGGTCTGAAAGCAGCTGCCCCTGAATCTGATGAACGAGCGGCATGATCCCCGATGTGCCGACCGTCACACCGGATTCTTCTGTCAGGTTCATCTCGGCGAGTCGCTGGTCGATCTCGACCCGGACCTTCTGCAACACATCTCCATAATCGAGTGGCTCGATGGAACTGCAGTGAGCAGTGATGCGCCAAACTTCGCCGTCAGCATTGTTCGCAAGGACCGCTGCCGATTCGAACGCAGGCCTTGCGGTATGAATCGCCTTGTTCATCACGGCCGATCGCAGCGTGGCCGACACACCGCGCATTTCCGGCATCGGAGGGAAGTACGTCAGTGCAGAAGTCGTGGACCGGATATGTTCCTGCCCCTTCAGAATGCTGTCGACTTTCCACAGCAAGTCCATTCGCTGGCGATCATTCAGGCGGCATTCCGGCGCGAACGTCAAAAGCACTTCGATGGGAACCAATGGCCCCAGCCGGTCTTCCAGCCATTCGTAGTCTGTCATGATCCGGCTGTCGGGTTCGAACAGTGTTTCGATGCGTACGGAAGTTCGAACGTCCGGAAGTCCAAGCCCCGCGCACGCCATGATTCCAAACAGCAGAACCAGCGACACCAGATTCCAGCGATTCAGCAGTCGGGCCAGCGCACGCCATCCGCGTCCCGTCGGATGCAGAATCTCATCTTCGGAGAGCCCAGGAGCATTCTGTCCCGAGTCCTCCGCAGGATCGTGAGCCTGATCGTCCGCAGGTAACGGCGATGCCGATGCTTTCCGACGCTTTCGCCCGAGCAGCATCATGGTGCACGGAACCACGGTCAGCACGAGCGCTGCGGCCATCAGCACGCCAATTGTTCCGTAGATTCCGAACAGCCGAATCGGCTCGAGACCGCTGACCATCAGCGATGCCGTTCCCATGGCGGTGGTTCCCAGAGACAGCATGCTGGGAAGCCAGCCCTGCCGAAACGCATCGATGGCGGCTTCGCGCGGCTCCATCGTTTCCAGCGCGTTGAAGTAATAGTTCATCAGGTGAATGCCGCCGGAGACCGTCAGCACCTGAACCAGCGGCGGCAGAATAATCAGCAGGGCGCTCAGGCGTTCGCCGCTGTAGTAGATGATCGCCAGGATCGCTCCCTGACACAGCATCGCCGTCACAAAGACAACCCCGGCTGCCACGAACGACTTGAGTGACCACAGACAGATCAGAAAAATCACAATGGCCGACGGCGCTGCGAACTGAGTGAGCGAACGATGGCTGGCTTCGTCGACCGTCAGTCCATCGATAACGGGCCCTGCCAGATGAAGGTCCTTGTCAGCAACTCCGCAAGTCTCCAGAATCACTTTGCGAATCTCTTCCACCACGGACGTGCGCGTCGCCAGACCGGCCGAGTTCAGCACGCACACCACACATGTCTGAAGGCCGTCACGACCAATCAGAGTGCCTCGCAGTCGTTGAACAGTAACGTCCTGCGGCATGCGCGAACGGTTCGCCAGAATTGAGCCGCTGGCCATTGTGGCCGACATTTCCATGGGCCCCGCAAGACCGGTCAGTGCCGCCGGATCCATCTCACCGACGTCCGGACTGAGTCCAGCTGGCGGGGCGGTCATCTGCTGAAGTGTCCGCCGACCTGTCATGACCGAATGGAAGTACGAATTTCCTTTGGAATCTTTGAAGACCGGCGACGTCTGCAGCTCCGACAGGATTTTGTCCAGTCGCTCATCCATCCACACACAGCCGGGCCAGCTGGCGATCACGGCATCCCCCGGCCCAAACATTTCCACGAACTCGTCGTAATGACGCCGTTCTGTGAAGCGGTCATCCACCCAGTCAATGGGTGAATTGTTGCTGGACTCCAGAGCCTTGATGGCTCCATAAATCATCGGAGGCAAAAGCAGCAGCAGATACAGCGCGACAAGTCGAATGCGAGCGATGATCTTGCCCATGGAGGCCCCCACCTGAATCCTTCAGGCCACCTTCCGACGCTCAGAACCCGCATCCGTAGTCGGCGAATTCACTGCAATCGTCATGTCAGCCGCGACGGAGTTTACAGGAACTCTCGCAAGAGGTCCCGCAATCATCAGAGGATAACCGGGCACTTTGGCCATGTACTTTTCATACGTGTCGCCAAGGTAGAACTTGAGCCGCTGATCTTTCAGTACGCTGCCGGCAAAGATGTAGACAGTCCAGATTCCGGTCAGCACAGCATGATCCGCAGTCATGGTCGGAGTGAACCAGATCAGTCCAAGGAAGCTGAGGTAAACCGGGTGCCGCAGAACATGGTACAGTCCCTTCGCCTCAAAGTTCCGCCGCGGCATCTTCTCCCCGCGATACCAGTGAAGCCACTGAGTCAGTCCCGTCTGAAATCCAAGCCCCGTCAGACTGATGCTGTACAACAGAGCAACCCAGGACGCATAGAAGCAGGCTGTCACCACGCTGGCTGCCCATCCCTCAAGCTGCCAAATGATCGTCGGAGATGACTGCCAGAAGGCGAAGATCAGGACGAGACTCAGGCAGGTGCAGACGCAAAAGAATGCACCATGCATCTCCATCGGAAATCGCTCCCGAAACCACGCGCGAAATCGAGGATGCAGGAGGATGCTGTGAGGAACGACGAATTGCAGAGAAAGCAGGGTGTCAGTCAGGATCCACGCGCTGTTCGGTGCATCCACGCCATATCGCAGAAATGAAAAGAGTCCGACAACTGTCAAAGCAAAGAACGCCTGAGTTCCCACGCCGAATACAAAGCCAGTCAGCCGTTTCCAATTCAGTGCGGCGGCAGGAGCCGCAGTCGATTGTCGCGTCACAGCGGGATCGGCGGAAACAGGTGCACTGGAGCTCAGCGGGAAACTCATAGGGGCTTCTCCGCGATGAAACATCCGTACTTCATTGCTCCAGTGTTGTAGGCATCGAGCAATGTCTGGAAACGATCGATGAAGATAATCTGCCCTGGGTCAATCCATGAGGCCACTCGTCGAATGCCAAGCCTGTTCACTCGGTCGCGACAGATCTCCCAGGTTCTTGAAACCCGGCTGGTCCAGTCATGCACCTGTGTCATCTTCAGTCCGGCATCCGTCATCCACTGGCAGTAGTCCGCCTCCGAACCGAGCGACGGACAGAAGAAGCCTTCGCAGACATCGTAAACAAGTTTCTTCTGAGGTTCTGTCAGAGGATCATCACCGGCGAGCCACGCGCAAATGGCGACGCGTCCACCTGGCTTCAGCCATCCGGCGACCTTGCGGAAGAACGCAGGCTTGTCGAACAAATGCTCCGTACACTCGACACTCCAGACGACATCCTTTGAAGCAGCCGGGAATTCGGTCTTTTCCGCATCCTCACACAGAAACTTCGCGCGTCCTGCGACTCCCGCCATGCGTGCGGCCCATGTGGCCCAGCGTTTCTGGAACGAACTGATCGTTACGCCTGTGACTTTGCACTTCAGCTGTTTGGCGAGATGAATGGATGAGCCACCCATGCCGCAGCCGATGTCAGCAATCTCGCTGCCCTCAGTGATCCGTGCTTCCCGGGCCAGTTGTTCCGTCAGCTGCTGTGCCGCGACCTTTGGAGACTCATTACCGCTCCAGAGCCCATGATGGATGTGCTGTCCCCAGAGTATCCGGTAGAAGATCGTTGAGATGTTGTAGTGACGACGAATGACGTCTTTCTGGATATCAGGACAGGAGATCATCAGGAGCCTTTTTCCGGAAGGACACGCGGTCCTTCAATGTCGCTAAGTCATCATTCACAAGGTCAGCTGGAATACTCTGCAGACGTTCGCACGCGAAACGCCCCGTCGTTGTCTACCGGCGGTCCGCCGGAGCCTCACCCGCGCTGGCTGTGTCACCGTTTGATTCCGGTTCAGCAGCCACCAGAATGTCGCCATGAATCGTCAGCTTGTCAGTCACACCCACGGCACCAAGAGCTTTGCTGAACGGTGTGATTCCATATTGTGTCTGAAGAATGCTGAACGATCCTCGAACTCGATCCAGCCCCTCCTTTGTCTTCTGCACAGATACAGTGATCTTCAGCGGACGAGTGGTTCCGTGCAGAGTGAACTTTCCATCCAGTTCATACTGAGGATGTCCGTCTCGAGACTTCGTACTCAGAGCTTTCGCAGATGCAATGGTATAGGTCGCGGTGGGAAACCGACGCACGGCAAGGATCGTATCGCCCCGCATGTTTGCGTTGACCTGCTGACGAGTCGACGCATCCGTTGATCCGTTCAGGCCCACATAGCGGCGAGCGGCATCGGTGTCCGCATCGAAGCTGGTCATGTCAAAAACCAGCTCGCCTGCTTCTTCCATCGCTCCCAGTTTGAGATTCCCGCTCTTCAGCTTTCCTTCCACGCCATGATCATGACCAAACCCCGTCTTGCCGACGAAGGTGTAGACGCGACTCTTGGCGACGCTGACCTGAGTGGGCTCAAGTCGCTCTTCTTCCTGTTTGGGTGCTGCAGCCGGTTGCCGTTTGGCCTGCTGCGTCGCGAGTGACGAATCGGTCAGGAGCACACAGAGGGCGATTGTCGAAACTGCCAGAACTGCCATGCCAAACAGGTGGCTTCGGATTGAACGTTTCAAAGCGTGACTCCATTCCCGTTACGTTTTCATTTCTGCGATGCGTCACGTGCAGCTTGACGACAATCACGGATCCATCCAAATTCCGTGAGAAGTCTTACTTCATGCAACGATCCACTGTCGAGCCCAGTCCTGGTGTTCTGAGATGGGCGAAAATCGGTCAGCGGGTAACCTTCTCAGGCAGGGAATGTTCCCGCGGAGAACCCGAACATCAATCCCTGATTGCGGTTTTCTCTCGGTTTTTTCACCAGAATCATCCTCTGCGAACATCAGGCTCAGTCCTTGATGGTCCGGAAAACCGGAAGGGGATTCGGCAACATGTGTTTTCGTTTAACTTCAACGAGAATCGATTGATGAACAGCCCCAATCCGCTTTACTGCCAGGCCGAATGATCAGGAAGAATTTCTCTGTCCGCCAACTGCAGCCGGAACTCATGGACGATCCGACGCTGGACGACAACGCGCATCGTCAGGCGCTGGCGGGACTGCGTCGAATTAACTGGTGGAGCCGAACGGATTCCGCTGTTTACCACGCGATCAGGGACTTGCTCGCCGGCAGCTCGGATGGACCCGCACCAACTCCAGACAAACTCGGTTCACCGGATCGCCCGCTGACGATTCTGGACATTGCGTCAGGCGGTGGTGATCTTGTTGTTCGTCTGGCGAAACGGTTTGCTCAGGAAGGAATCGTCGCTCGCATCCAGGGCTGCGACATCAGTCCAACTGCGATCGAATACGCAACGTCTCAGGCCCGACAGGCTCAGTTGGACAATGTGAGCTTCACAGCGTGCAATGCACTGGAAGAACCGTTCCCGCATTCTGGCTATGATGTGGTGATGTGCAGCCTGTTTCTTCACCACCTGACTCGGGAACAGGGAGTCCTCCTTCTCACGCGCATGAAGCAGGCGACGCATCAACTTCTGCTCGTCGATGATCTTCGAAGAACCGCGCTGGGATACTGGCTGGCATGGATCGGATGCCGGATCCTGAGCCGCAGTCGGATTGTCCACTATGACGGGCCGGTTTCTGTTGCAGGTGCCTTCAGCAGTCATGAAGCGCAGGGTATGGCCCATGAAGCGGGACTGGCCGAAGCGGACATCTCACACCACTGGCCTCAGCGATTTCTTCTGTCATGGCGTCCGACGTCAGTTTCGTCATCGAAGGGGACGGTACGATGACGGATCGAGACGCAGCATCGGACCACTCTCCAAAGATTGAACGAGAAAACGAGGTGTTTGACGCGATTGTGGTCGGCGCAGGTGTCGCCGGTGCGTTGTCGGCACTGCTCGCAGCGCGAAACGGTCGTCGAGTTCTGCTGGCAGACCGGCAGAAGTTTCCTCGGTCCAAAGTGTGCGGTTGCTGCCTGAACGGTCGTGCTCAGGAAGTGCTGAAAGCTGCGGGACTGGAAAACGGTCTCGCCAAATTGAATCCGATCAAGACGTCAGGCATGCGTGTTCATCAGTCACGCAAGTCGCTTAGCGTGCCAATGCCTGGCGGACTTGCCGTCTCCCGTTTTGCATTCGATCAATGGCTGGTGACTGAAGCCGTCGCCGCAGGTGCAACCTTTTTGGAAGACACCACCGCCACGGTCGTGCCTCTTGCAGACATCCCGTCTGACCAGTGTGTCTCCGATGTTCGGTCAGTGGAACTCGAGTGCAGCGGAAGACGGCACCTTGTTCACGCAAAGATGGTGCTTGTGTGTGATGGGCTTTCCCATCCCAGTCTCAGTCGACTGAAAGGCTTTGAATCGATCCCTCGCAAAGGCGCGAGAATAGGTCTGGGAGCCATGTTTCCTCGCGGTGCTGGTGACACGTGGATTCCAGCCGATGAGATCCAGATGGTTGTTGGCACAGAGGGATATGCGGGAGTTGTGGAAGTGGAGGGCGGCCAGCTGAATCTTGCAGCCGCCGTTCGTCCTTCTGCGCTGCAGGCACGGCGGACTCCCCTGCAGGTACTGACTTCGCTGTTCGAATCCAATGGGCTGCCAGTTCCCTCGGGTCTGCCACTCGCAGTCATTCGCGGAACTGTGCCGCTCACTCGAAAATCCCGCCGGATCAGTGAGGAACGACTTTTTGTGCTGGGTGACGCGACAGGGTATGTCGAACCGTTCACAGGGGAAGGCATGGCATGGGCGATGACGGCCGCGATGATCGCATCGCCTCTCGCGGAAGAGTGCCTCCGGAACGGTTGGACATCGACTCTGGAAGATCGTTTTCTCCAGACCTTCGAACAAGTCATCATTCGTGAACAGGGCATTTGTCGTCTGATGTCCACCGTTGTCGGCAATCCGCTGCTGTTGAAAATGACCATGTCCACGTTTCGGCTGATGCCGTGGGCAGCGCGAAGCCTGGTCGCGCGAGTCAACCGGCTTCCGTCATCCTTGAAACGTCGTGAATAGTGGAGCAGGAATGTTCGAGATTGTGGGACTGGGGACAGCTCTTCCGGAGCATTCGATTTCGCAGGCTGGTGCTGCCACGTTTGCGACAACATGCGTTGTGCCCGATGCGAAGGAGGACCGGAATACATCAGCGCTGATTCAGGCATTGTATCGGCGTGCCGGCGTTCAGAGCCGACACAGTGTGCTGCTGGAGTCCTCGTCGGACGGCGAAGCGACGGCAGAGAGATTCTACCGCTTTGCGAAATCCCCCGAAGATCGTGGACCTTCCACCGCAGATCGAATGCGACGCTATGAAGCCGATGCTCCGCGACTGGCGGCTGTGGCATGCCAGAAGGCTCTTGTCGCGGGCAACGTCGCAGCGGAAAGCGTGACGCATCTTGTCACGGTCTCCTGCAGCGGATTCAGCGCGCCCGGTGTGGATCTGTTTCTGATTCGCGAACTGGGACTGCAGAACTCTGTTTCCAGAACTCATGTGGGATTCATGGGGTGCCACGGAGCACTCAACGGTCTTCGAGTCGCCCATGCATTTGCTCAGGCCGATCCGAACGCAGTGATACTTCTCTGCGCGGTCGAACTTTGCACGCTGCACCACCAGTATGGCTGGGATCCACAGAAGATCGTTGCCAATTCCCTGTTTGCCGATGGAGCGGCTGCGATTGTCGGAAGAGCCGGGCGAAGTGAATCTTCCGGCACATCTGCGGAGACTCGCCGCACGACACTCGTCAGCAATGCGTCGCACGTTATTCCGGACACGGCTGAGATGATGACGTGGAACATTCGCGATGCGGGCTTTGAGATGACTCTGTCAGCGGAAGTGCCGAATATCATCACTCGCTTTCTGCCAGAAGTCCTCGCGCAATTCCTCGGACGTCATGGACTGACCACGTCTGACATTCGGTCCTGGGGCATTCATCCAGGCGGGCCAAGAATTCTGTCAGCGACGGCGGAGGCTGCGGGACTGACAGACGAACAGCTGGCACCAAGCCTCGGCATCCTTCGCCGGTGCGGAAATATGTCGTCACCGACAATTCTCTTCATTCTGAACGAACTGCGGCAGGCGAACGTCTCCGGTCCGGCAGTCCTGCTAGGGTTCGGTCCGGGCCTCAACGTCGAACTGGCTCTTCTGAATTTGTGATGTGGATGATTCGCTGGACGATTTGAACGACGCGTCTAAAACGTTCATATCGGTAAAGATCCGTGCGCGTCTGTGTCGTGAATTGGAAAGGCCTGTAATGCGTTGTCTGCGTAAAGACTCTGTGTTTTTTCTCTCTTTCGTTGTGCTCACGGCGAGCCATTCGATCGCGGGCGACCGTACCGAATGGTTGCAGTGGCGAGGGAATGACCGAACCTGTTTTGTGACGGGCAACCCCTCCTGGCCAGCGTCTGTTCAGGCCGATTCTCTCAAGGAACGCTACAGAGTTCCGCTGGGCCCCAGTTATTCCGGCCCAATCGTGACGAAAGATCGAGTCTTCGTGACGGAGACGGTCAACAAGGAGAACGAAGTCACTCGGGCGCTCGATCGTGAAACAGGAAAGGAACTTTGGAAGACCGAATGGCCGGGGGCGATGGCCGTTCCGTTCTTTGCCGCATCCAATGGAAGCTGGATCCGTGCCACGCCCGTTTACGATGGCAAGAGATTGTTCGTCCCGGGGATGCTCGACGTTCTCATCGCTCTGGATGGCGAAACCGGCAAGGAACTCTGGCGCTGTGATTTTCGTGAAGAGTTCAAAACCGTCGGTCAGACATTTGGCTTTGTCTGCTCACCGCTGGTCGACAATGGATTTGTGTTTGTTCAGACATCCGGCGGACTGGTCAAGCTGAACTGCGAAACAGGGGCAATCGCCTGGCGAAGCCTGAAAGAAGAAGGCGGGATGATGGGCGGTGCCTTCTCCTCGCCGATGCTGGCGACAGTCGCGGGAACAAAGCAGCTGGTTGTTCAAACTCGCGCGAAGCTCTGTGGTGTCGATCCTGAAAGCGGGACCGAACTGTGGTCAGTTGCCATCCCATCGTTTCGGGACATGAACATTCTGACTCCAACGATCCTGGGCGACCGCATCTTCACCAGCAGCTACGGTGGTGGAGCCATGATGTACGAAATCACGAAAGCGGGCGACAAGTTCGAGGCGAAGGAAGTCTGGAAGAACACCACGGAAGCGTACATGTCATCTCCTGTGGTCATCGACAATCGCATCTATCTGCACCTGCGAAATCGACGCTTCTCCTGTATCGATCCAGCCTCCGGCGAAACACTTTGGAGAACGACTCCGTTCGGGGAATACTGGAGCATCGTCGCGAACGGAAAGTCTCTCCTTGCGCTCGACGAAAAGGGTGATCTGATTCTGATCGATGCAGATCCGGCGGAATTCAAGAAGAAGGACACCGTGCATCTGACCGACGCCTCTGCGTGGGCGCATCTTGCTGTCGTTGATGATCAGGTCTTCGTTCGCGCACTCGATGCACTGATTGTGTACGACTGGAAACAGAACTGACGGACATCAGAGATCGGCAGGGCTCAGAAGAATCTGACCCCTGCCGGATCACGTTAGTCTTCCGCCTTGCTTCCATCCCCGCACATTTTCACGATGCGGGGATCGAAGCGAGCAATTGCTTCGACCAGGTCGCTTTGTTCGGACATGACCTGTTCGATGTTCTTGTAGACCATGGGCACTTCGTCCGCTCCGGCAGAGATGACTCGGATCCCGCGCGCCGCCAGGTTCTTCTGGACAGCTCGAAAATTGAACTGATCCAGCGCTTTGGTGCGTGACATCACGCGCCCGGCTCCATGTGATGCGGAGTCAAAGCTCTCCGGGTTTCCGCGGCCACGTACCACAAATGCCGGGTCGGCCATCGATCCCGGAATAACGCCCAGCGTGCCTTTTCCGGCCGGTGTTGCGCCTTTGCGATGCACATAAACGTCTCTCCCCTGATGACGTTCCTTCCACGCGAAGTTGTGATGGTTCTCAACCCCCGTGATGACTCGCGCACCAAGCAGGTGAGTCACGAGTCTGTGAATGACCGCATGATTCGCAGCGGCGTATTGTCCCATCAAATTCATTGCCGCCCAGTATTCCTGCCCCGCAGACGACTTCATGTCCAGCCAGGCCAGTCGATCGAAATGCTGGTGCTGAGACGGGATCTTCTGTCGAGCAATTGCGGAATACGTTGAACACACGGCTGCACCGGCGCCGCGACTTCCGCTGTGACTAAGCAATCCGACATACTGACCCGGTTCAAGTTCCAGTTCCGATTTCTCAGTGATCGTGACAACACCAAACTCGACGAAGTGATTGCCGGATCCTGATGTGCCAAGCTGGTAGCGAGCCTTGTCCTTGTGCTCGCGGGTGATTCTGGTCACCGTCCAGTCTTCGTCCATCACGGGATGATCCTGCGGTCGTCGATGAGTCGACCCGACTCCAAATCGCGTTCCGTTTTCCAGCGCTGCCCGGTAGTGCTCGAAGTTCTTCTCCAGAGACTCCACGGGCATATCGAGGATCGACAGCTTCATTCGGCACGCGATATCCACTCCGACCGCGTAGGGAATAATCACGTCTTCGGTCGCGAGCACACCGCCGATCGGCAGTCCGTAGCCAATGTGAGCATCCGGCATCAGAGCCGCGCCAACGGCGAAAGGAATGTGGCGTGCATCTTCCATCTGACGCAGCGCTCCTTCGTCGATATTGGAACCCCAGATGCGACAGGGCACGGGACCTTTGGGTTCCGGCGTCGTGTCTTCCGTATTGCTCGAAGCAAGTTGGCGAGCCAGTGGATCCAGCACGCTGTCGCCGAAGAACAGGCGAGGATTCTCCGCAACCAGACGCAGACGTTCCTTGATCGTTCGCTTGTCCATGTCCTCCTGCTGGCTGAGCGACTGAATCGCTGCGACCGCATGACGCACGGCCGTTCGGGGGATTCCAAGTTTCTCAAGCTGTCGAGCGTTCATGGGGACACAAAGAAATCAATGACGGAGAAGAGAATGATGGTTCCGCAGAGTCAAAGGGACATTTGAGATTCAGACACACTTCCGTTTCCGCGGTTCGCGCAGAATCCAGGTCACGACTCGTGAGCACCGCCAGTTCAAAGGCCTGCCAACATCCTTCAGGAGCCAGAAGCCTCTCTCGCTCTGCCAACTGGCTGCTAGCGACGGCCGTCGAGATTGGAATTTGTCGCCGTTTGAGTTTGCCGGTTCAGGCTGGTTTCGCGCATGGCAGTTCGGAGTTCCTCCAGCCGCCGGAGAACGTCAGGGCTGTGGTTGGAACGTTCGTCGGGCGGATTCGCGAGGAAGCTGATGGCATCCCGAACATCAGCCGTTCTGCCATCTTTCATTCTCTGATGGAGTTGAGCGGCAAGCTCCTGGACGGCTTTCCGATGCGATGATGTGGTGATTCGATGCGTCACGAACGCTCCGCCACTCAGACACAGCATGACGGCCATGGCGACAAAGAGTACCGAGCACCAGTGTTTGAGCCAGCGAATATCGGACGATTCGCCAACAAGCCATCCGAACAGCAACCAGCCGGTCAGGAGAACGAGGAGTGTTCCAATCAGGTAGATCATTTGTGGAAGGCCAGGGCTTCATTCCGAAGGCAAGTCATCAGGTTCATTCAGCCACTCTTTTTCGCCTTCGGCAGGAGTTTGATCTGACTTGGTCGATTTGAATTCCCACTGCGTTGATTCTTTGGCAAACTTCAGTTGGCATCGTTTCCTCGGAAGAATCCTCACATTTGCTTCGCAGTCGGGATCCAAAATCATGAATGACCCTGCAAATCAAACCTGGGAGCCACAGCCCGCGGGAGCTGCATGGATTGCAGGTCAGGTTCAGAGGTTTCGGAGTTTGCATTCGCAGGTCGAAGTGTTTGAGCGGTTGCTCCGGGAGCACACTGGAACTCGCATCGCAGACTGGATCGACCATTTGATCGTGTCTGATGTGTCAGGGATCAGCGACGCTGGATACGAGCGTCAGTCAGACGAATGGTACATTCATCCTGCAGCACTGTTGCCGCCCGTGAAGCAGGATGCCTTTGATCGAATGATGCTGCGGATCGACTCGGTGGGTCAGTTTGCCTTGATAAACGGACACCGTTTCACTGTTCGTGTGGAAGGAGAAGCACTGGATCCCATGCGACAGGCGTTTGTCGTTTCACCGAATGCTCGAGCTGAGTTTGGTGTGATCGAGCATCGAGGCTGCAATATTCGCCAGAAAGGACCAGCTCTGACGGATTCCGAGAAGGTGCAGGTTCAGAAAGTTCGCGAACAGCTGCGGCTTCGAAGGCGCTCATTTGATTCGATCGATGCTGCCTTTGAGTCCACGGAATCGTTGTTGAAGTCCGCGATGAATCGGGTTGGCCGCGACATGGCCTGTGATTTGTTCTTTGAAGGCGAGCGGGGATACTGGCAGGGACGCAACAAGGCAGCTCGCATTCAGCTGATGCGACAGGAAAGTCTCGGGCTGGGCTGGGGCAACCATGACCACCATACGTATCGAAGCAGTCGAGTCAGCTTTAGCCGCCTGATTGGGCTACTGGAAATGCTGGGCTTCCAGTGTCGTGAACGGTTTTACGCCGGCCGCGAAGCTGGCTGGGGAGCACAGGTGATTGAACAGCCCGTGTGTGGCGTGGTGATCTTTGCTGACGTCGACCTCAGCCCGGAGGAGATCACAGGCGACTTTTCCCATCAGCGACTGTCACCTCGCAATGAACTTGGGACCATTGGCCTGTGGTGCGGACTTCATGGCGAAGCGTTGTTTGAAGCTGGCATGCACCATCTCGAATGCCAGTTTGACTTTGACGGAGCTCGGTCACAACTGGAAGCATTTGGCGTCAAAAGCATGAAGCCGTTTACGGACTTCCCGTTTCTGCGACAATGCTTCACCGAAGGGGAACGCTGGTCCGTCTGTCCCAAGAAAATCGAGAAGCTGCATTCAGCCGGTTTGATCACGGCGGAACAGGCAGAGCGATTTCGAACCGAAGGAGCGGTCGGCTCTCATCTCGAGATTCTGGAACGCAATGACGGGTACCGCGGCTTCAATCAAACGGGCATCAACGACATCATCCGAAAAACAGATCCTCGTTTTCTGTCCGCCAGTCACTAATGTCACACAGGTCCAACAAACCTGCATTGTTTTGTAACGTGCATGAACTCTGGTCGGTCATTGATTTCGAATATGACCTTCCAGCAGATTCCAGATGGAAAGTATGCGGTGCATGACCAAAAGTTCAGAGTTAAGCAGTCATCCGCAGTTCCTTTTGATGACTCACCATCCCGCGAATAACATCGCGTCTGGGTACTTCGCGCTGTTGCTGGTGAGCGTCTCCATTTTCCTTCCCGCCTGTGGTCAGGCGGCACAACAGGACCAGAGAATCGAATTCAATCGCGACGTGCGACCAATTCTGGCGGACAAGTGTTTTTCATGCCATGGCCCCGACCAGAAACATCGTGAGGCGGAGTTGCGTCTTGATGCAGACGATCCGAATCGTTCGCAGGGGATCATTGTTGCAGGGGATGCAGACCACAGCCGGATCATTGAACGCATCCTGACATCCGACCCCGAAACCCATATGCCACCAGCCAAAACGGGGAAGACTCTTTCCGAAAAGGAAGTCGACATCCTGCGGCGGTGGATCGATTCCGGTGCCAAATTCGCTCCGCACTGGGCTTATCTGGCCCCTGTGGATCGTGAGGTTCCCGAGGTTGCAGGAGCATCTAACCTCATTGATGCGTTTGTGATGAAGAAGCAGGCAGAACAGGGTGTCAACATGTCGCCCCGTGCCGACCAGAGGACGCTGGTCCGTCGTTTGTCCTTTGATCTTGTTGGGCTGCCGGCAACTCCACAGGACATGGCGTCTTTTGCCTCGGGCCCGCCAGCCACGGATAACAAGTCACTGAACGAGTATGCGGAACAGCTGCTGAGCAGTGATCATTTTGGAGAACGGATGGCGGTGTTCTGGCTCGATCTTGTTCGATACGCAGACACCGTCGGTTACCACGGGGATCAGGATCATCAGTCATCTCCGTATCGAGACTACGTCATTGATGCCTTCAACCGCAACATCCCGTTTGATCAGCTTACGCGCGAACAGCTTGCCGGCGATCTGCTGAATGACCCGGGTGACGATCAGAAGGCCGCGTCGTGTTACAATCGGCTGCTGCAGACTTCACATGAAGGCGGAGTTCAGGCGAAGGAGTATCTCGCGATCTATCAGGCTGATCGAGTGCGCAACGTCTCGGCCGTCTGGCTCGGCGCGACCATGGGATGTGCTCAGTGCCATGATCACAAGTTCGATCCCTACACGATGAAGGATTTCTATTCGCTTGCGGCGTTCTTTGCTGATGTCGACGAGGAACGTCATTTGAAGGGTGAAGGCGGCGATACTCTTCCGACCAAACGACCACCCGAAGTTCCAGTGCTTTCGTGGAGGGAACGTCAGAGAATCGACCAACTGAAAGCGGAGATTCAGCAGTTGGAGAAGGATGCTTCTGATCCTTCTCAAATCGAAAAGCTGAAAGTCGCTCGCCCGCAGCTGGAGTCGCTCGAAAAGAATCGGCGTCTGGTCATGGTGACACAGTCCCTGAAAGAGCCTCGCACGATTCGCATCCTGCCGCGAGGCAATTGGCTGGACGACAGCGGCGAAGTGATTTTTCCGGCCGTTCCGCAATTCCTGGGGACCGTTTCCGCAAATGGCCGTGCGACTCGTCTGGATCTTGCAGACTGGCTGACGGACCCTGAAAAAGGCGCTGGCGGTTTGACGGCCCGAGTCTTTGTAAATCGAGTCTGGGCGTTGTTTTTCGGAGCTGGACTTTGTCGGTCATTGGACGATTTTGGAGGGCAGGGACAGTCCCCCGATCATCCGGAACTGCTGGACGCTCTGGCTCTGGATTTCATCCGCAGTGGCTGGGATATCAAGCACCTGGTTCGAACGATTGTTCAGAGTCGAACGTATCAGCAATCATCTCAGGAAACCGCTGAGATGCTCGAGCATGATCCGGAGAATCGCATGCTGACTCGACAGTCCCACTGGCGACTTCCTGCTGAGTTCGTTCGTGATACCGCTCTGTCTGTTTCCGGACTTCTGAACGAAGATATCGGCGGGCTCAGCGTTCGTCCCTATCAGCCGGAAGGATACTATCGGCATTTGAACTTCCCGAAGCGGGAGTACGCTGCTGACAAAGATTCAAAACAATGGCGACGAGGCGTCTACGTTCACTGGCAGCGGCAGTTCATCCATCCCATGATGAAAGCGTTCGATGCGCCAAGTCGCGAAGAATGTACGGCGCAGCGCCCTCGATCGAACACGCCCCTCGCAGCGCTTGTGCTGCTGAATGACCCCACGTTCCTCGAGTGCGCTCGGAGTTTGGCGGATCGTGTGCTGACCGCTGAAACTCAGTCGGATGAAGAACGACTCAAGCTGGCCTTCCAGTTGGTTTTGTGCCGGGAGCCCGATGAATACGAACAGAGGATTCTCCTTGAGTTACTCGCGGCTGAACGTCAGGAATTTGCAAACAGTCCTGACAATGCCCGATCAATGCTGAGCGCAGGAATCTCCGTTCAGAAATCGAAAGCGATCGTGGACGCGGCCGCATGGACATCGGTCGCACGCGCCCTTCTCAATCTCAGCGAAACCTTTCTGCGAGACTAAACATGACACTGAATGCTCTGAACCGTCGGACGTTTTTGTCATCGCAGGGGCTGGGACTTGGAGCCATAGTGCTTCAGGCGATGCTGCAAAACGAGGTTATTGCCAACGACGCACTGAAATCCGGCGACACATCCGGATCCGACCACTGGGCGGGACTTGCCAATGTGAAGCACCATCCAGCCAAAGCGAAACGAGTCATCTATCTGTACATGTCCGGTGGCCCGAGCCATCTTGAGACCTTCGATTACAAGCCAAAGCTGGACCAGCTGAACGGGCAGCCGATGCCCGAGTCATTCACAAAGGGCCAGCCGATTGCTCAGTTACAGGGACAGCAGCTGAAAGTGCAGGGGCATATGACTCGCTTTCGGCAGTATGGTCAGAGCGGTCAGTGGATCAGTGACTTTCTTCCGTGGCACGGGAAGTTTGTGGATGACATTGCCATCATTCGTTCGATGGTAACCGACCAGATCAATCACGATCCGGCACACACAATGATGAACACCGGCACGGCGCTCAGCGGTCGTCCCAGCATGGGCAGCTGGATCACTTACGGACTTGGCAGTGAAGCTGAAGACCTTCCAGGCTTCGTCGTCATGACCAGTTTCGCCGGCCGGAATCCGCAGCCGATCTCACAGCGCATGTGGGGAAATGGCTTTCTTCCCGGGCGCTTTCAGGGCGTGGAATTCAACTCATCCGGCGATCCAGTCAACTATCTCCGCAACCCGGCCGGAGTGACGTCTCAGCAGCAGCGGCGACTGGTGGATTCTGTGGCAGGACTGGACAGACATCGAAATCTCCAGTTTCAGCGGTCTGATGTCGAGACGCGAATCAGCCAGTATGAGATGGCGTTTCGCATGCAGTCGAGCGTTCCGGAGCTGATGGATATCTCGGAAGAATCAAAGGAGGTTCTGGACCTGTACGGTGCAACTCCGGGAGACGGGTCTTTTGCTTCCAACTGCCTGACCGCGAGACGACTTGCAGAACGAGGTGTCCGGTTCATTCAGCTATACCATCGTGACTGGGATCATCATGGAGACCTTGTGAAGTACATGAATATGTGCTGCGGTGCGACGGATCGAGCCACCTGGGCGCTGCTCACCGATTTGAAGCGACGCGGAATGCTTGACGACACCCTGATCGTCTGGGGTGGTGAGTTCGGACGAACTCCGATGTTTCAGGGAAAAGGCGGTCCAGGCAGAGACCATCACATGAAGGGCTTTTCCATGTGGATGGCCGGCGGCGGAATTCAAGGCGGAATCAGCCACGGTGCAACGGACGAACTGGGATACAACGCCGTTGACGACGTCGTTCATGTTCGCGACATGCATGCCACAATGCTGCATCTGCTGGGAATCGACCATGAACGATTCAGCGTACGATTCCAGGGCCTGGATGCTCGTTTGACCGGAGTCGAACCAGCCGGCCCAATTCAGTCCATCCTGCGATAAAAACCCCACTCAAAAGATAGCGGAAGGGCCCAGGCCCTCCGGTGTATTTCTCACCCGGAGCGAATTCAACATTCAGCCAGATGGCGCAAGCTCTCCGGTGTCTGCTGCACGGCACGAAATGCGTCACAAGTGCCCGCCAGCTTCCCGGGCACCATCATCGCTCCGCTACTTTGGCGTCTCGGGCGTTGCCACAAACCGGACTCGATTTCCAAGGGCATCGAGTTCTATTTGCTCTGCCGCAGGGATCACCAGTCGGAGCTGCGGGAACGGGGTCTGCGACACCACCGGATAACTAAAGACCTCTTCCCCTGTTGTCTTCAGCACACCAACAACTCGATACGCCTGGCCCATCCGGGCAAAAAGCGGAATCGGATTTCCTGCACCATCTTCGCCGTCCGTTTGCAACAGCAGCAACACTGGAGACTGTCCGCCATCGTCACACAGGAATGTGCCTTCCTTGATCGCACGAGACCAGGCAAGCGTGCCCTTTCTTCGATCGATGACTCGAAGCTGTCGTGTCATTGGAACCATCTGCAGGCCATAAATCCTGGAAGGCATTCCAATCCCTTGTCTGGCCGAGCTTCCGAAGACGTAAGCAAAGTCACGATCCGCCATGATTCGAATATCAGGGCCCTTCAAATCCGGAAGATCCTCCTCTGTCGAAAACGCATACTCCCGCGAACCACCATGATCCAGATCAATCACGGTCAGGACCTGGTCGTCGGACACAACAGCAAGTTCATGGTATCCAAGAAACTGAGCATGACATTCGTCCGGCAGAGCGACGGTGCGAGTCACGTCCAGAGTTCGCATGTTGACCCATTCAAGACTGGCTCCGGCAACAAACATGCCGCGAGCATTCCAGAGAATCACGTCCGGCCCGGATGCCCTCATAACGCGTCGAGCCATCGAAGCGCGGCGACTCATTCCGGGAATCGTCTTTTCTGTCTTCGCATTCTTCCCGCCCTTTGACTCACTGGCACCCTCGGCCTTTGCTGCGCTCTCTTCTTTACTCACCGTCAATCCGGTTTCCGTTTGAAGGAGCAGATCATCGCGGCCGGAACGATCGGAAATGAGGACCGCTTCCGTTCCGGCATAAACAAAACCGGGAAGCCCGATCGAGTTCATGACCCAGAGCGAATTGCCCGTGTAAACATCGAACACTTCAAGAAGCGAGGCGTTCTGCAGGCATAGCCACCGATCGCCACGGCCACAGAGTCTTCGGCCCGCATCAAACAGGTTCGACGAATGCAGTTCCGGGTTAAATTGTCGGAACACAGTCTCCGATAGCAGCACGGTACTCGTCCCACTCACAGGCCGAGTCCACAGCCAGCGATTCTCCACCACGGAGAATCCGGAGACCGAAGTCGAGCCGAAAAAGACGATCACACTTCCACAACGGATCAGACTCTCGTGCGACTGCAACAGCGTGGATTCTGTCGTGACCATCGGAAAGACCCACGGAGCCGCAGCAGGGGACTGGCAGGAATGAGCCAGGATCGCTCCAGGTTCTCTCCGGAGCGACCAGTTGAACGCACTCAAAAACGGATCGTTCGTCGGCTCACAGTCCAGTGCCTGGCGATTCGTCGGCCGGAAACTCATCTGTCCCGAGGTGCTGACCGGGATCATGCGATACGACTTGTCCTCCATGGACCGAGCCATTTCCAGGATTGAAGATCCTGGCGGAATGGGTTCTTTCGACGCATCGGGGGAAAGCTGGCGCAGAATGTCATCGCGCAGTACCTCAACAATCGCCACGGACATTTCCTGAGCTACACTTTCGGCAGAAGGAGCGGCATCACTGCCGGCCGAAGGGTGTGATGGCTGAAACGCAGCCGACATCGCAGTCGCCAGCACGTCCAGTCGCTGAGCCAGTGCGTCCCTCGTCGGTTGATCCAGTGTGCCGCGCCGTTCAAATGCCGCAATCATCAGCTGAATTGTCTCTTCGCTGACCTGGCCGTCTTTCACATCTTTCTCTGCAAGTTCAAGAAAGACATCGCTCAGCCATTTCGAGCGAATCGTCAGCACATGTGATTTGGGAAGAGCCTTCACAGTCTCAATGATCCCAACTCGCTCCGCTTCCGAAGCGTTGTCCAGAACGGAAATCAACTCGGACGCAATCCACGCCCGGAACGGACGGCGGATGGTTTCTCGTCCTTTCGCAAGCGCACTGATTTCCAGCGGATTGACGACACTCACCGAACGAAGCGCTTCGATCACTCGATCCGCATCCGGAAGTTCAACAGACTGACATCCATCCGGCTCGACCAGCTGTTCACAAAGTGCCTTCGCATAGGCAGCCAACTTTGTTTGATCCTTGCGCATGCGAAACAGACGAAGGAACGCCGCAATCGCTCGTTCGTCTGCGGAACCGGCGAGTTCGGCAACGGTCGCAATGGTGGCTTCGTCCGAATCGTCCGCAGCGGCGCGAGCGGCGGCGATACGAAACTTCAACCGTCGAACATCGTCTCGATTGATGGAAGTGGATGTCACTTCATTCAGCAGCTGCGATGCCTCATCGACGCGTCCGGTATCCATCAGGAAGGTGGCTCTTTGCAGAGCATCCTGGGCCGGAGATTTTTCGGGCGGACGGGTTGAGATCACGCAAACATGATCCGGACCAAAACTGACAAGGTCTTCACCAACACGGTAGAGTGCGCCGGAACTTCTTGCGGGACGAAGGCCCGTCCTTTTTCCAAGGACTGCTCCCGTTTTCACACTTCGAAACTCGATTGAGCCGTCCGTCATCGGGATCGCCAGCTCATCGCCATTGCGAATCCCACTCCCGACGTTGACTGCCGGGTCTGAAGAAATCGGGGTCTTCCAGATTTCGCGCAGGTTGCCCGGCTTCATCGCAGTCAGGGACTTTGGAGCAGCCACAATGACAACCTCTTTGTCGGCATGCACCAGCAGCGTCGAATTCTCAATGTTCTTCCGAGCTTCCAGCTTGCCAGTCAGAAGATCAAACGCGCACATCGAAGGACATTCGGCCGTTAAGCAATAGACCCACTTGCCCCCAAAGAACGGAGCTTCCGAATGCCACGTAGTCTCGAGCGGCTTCATCTGCACCTGATTCAGCGACGATGCACGCAATCGGCTGACAGGCGACTGCACGGCGGACGCTGTCGGCAGGCGACTGGCCCAAAGCACACTTTGAGTCAGTTTGTCGATGGCAACAAACCAGCCAGTTGTCGTGGTCGTGAAAATGACGCCCTGATGCACCGAACTATGAGCCGACAGAAGTTGCCGTCCCAGATCCTGGGCAATTGCGGCATCTGGATACATCAATGTCATTTGCCATTGAACCTGACCGGTGGCAGCCTTCAGGCACGCCAGTTTGATCGATGAGTCTCGTTCGACGACAGAGTAAAGGAATTCCCCGTCGACAACGGGTGGCCCGCAGAACCACGTCTGAGACAGTTCATTGCCAAAACGCTTTTCGACAGGAGCACCGCCCGCCGTCCAGATGCGGCGCCCAGTCGCTTTCTCGATGGCGACCAGTTCCCACAATCCTGCCGACCCGGCCTCCTCTCGTCCCGTCAGAATGCGATTTTGAATCGAAAGCTCTCGACTCCGATTTCCTTCCGTCACTTGTGAAATCACATACAGCCGCTCAGCATCAGAAGTCATGCGCCCGATAATCTCGTTGCGATGAAGCAGAGTCACATCAGCACTCTCTGACTGCTGATTCGTCTGCAGTCCAGGAAGCATCAAGGGCAGCATGTCATCGAACCCTCCGGGTTCGCCCTGCGCCGATTTTCTCTGTCGAAGCACTCGCGTCCACAGATGACGTCCAGTCGTTCGTTCGAAGGCTGTCACCATGTCTGGCAGTCGAACAAAAATGCAGTTCGAATCGATCGCCGGCTTCCATGCCGACCATGGAATCATTGGAGCCTGTGACGCATTCAGAACAAAGTCCTGTGACACTCGCTTCTGACGAACGCTCAGCGGCAGACTCTGCATCCAGTGAAGAAACTGATAGTCCGCAGTCAGCGCCTTCGCCTCGCCACCTTCGTCGGCAGCAGCAACATCGTTAGATGCCGCGGCTCCCGGTGGCTGATCAGTTGTGGTCTTCGATTCGTCGCTGGACGCCGGCGGAACCCTGTTGGTGCTGACAGCATCAGAGCCCGCAGGTTTGCCTGCCGGGTCCGCGGACTCTGTCACAACACGTTCACTCAGATTCCTCGCTGTTTCCTGCAGGGATGGAAGGTGCTTTGCTTCGAGCACCGGAGCCAGCCAATACCGCGCGGCCTGACTGTTTCCGCGATCGAGATGGATCATGGCCATCAGCATATGGGCTCGGAGCGACGCGTCGGTCCCGGCGTGTCGATGAAGAACCGCCAGAATCTCCTGGGGCTTCCCGTCAGCAATGACACGGGTCAGTTCTCGATTCGCGCTCTCTTCATCGGCCGACAGTCCGTTTCGCAGTTCCTCATTGGCTGTAAGCAAAAGCATCGACAGTCCACGATGGAGCGGCTGGAATGCACCGGATGACTGAGGAAGCATCAGACCAGGATCCGCTGCTCGAAGCGCATCAAGAGCCTCTCGAAAATCTGAAGCGTCGCCACTCTTTATCGTGGCCTGCAGCTGCTGAAACTGCTGCACAGTCCGGCGATCACTGTTCAGTCGCTGCAGGTCATCCTTCGGCGTCGTATCCGCAGGCTCATCGTTCTGCAGGTTCGGAAATAACTGAGCTGATATCTGGTTGGTCTGCAACAGGATGATCAGTGCCGCAAACAGCATTATCGCCGGTCGCAAATCCCGCGATGACATTCTCTGACGCTGAGTGGCCATGGAGAGTCCTTTCAGAGGATCAGTCGGGGTACCTGATGGAATTGTCCACCCCGACCGACGCCTGGGACTGTACCAGTTTTCTCAAAAAGTCTCGACGATCTTCCAGGGAAAAGTCATTCTCCAATGATTCGCACATCGAGGCTTCACTTCAAGCGGCGTCGGAACGGAAGAAACACTCTCAAATTGCGGCGTTCATTCGCGACACCCCGCAATTCTGCTATCTTCCCGAACGCTGTTGCCGGGCGGACTCCTCCCGGCTTCAGCCGAGCCTGGCGGCTCGTTGTTTCCACTCGGTCAACGTGTTGATTCGACGCGGTAGAAGAGCAATGGATGGGTTCTCGCGTCGGAGACACGAGCTTCATTGAATTGGGGTTCTCGCGTCGGAGACACGAGCCACATTGGATTGGGGTTCTCGCGTCGGAGACACGAGCCACGTTGATTATTTCTGGCGCCAACTTTTTCCTGACGGCAAATCAAGCATGTTAAACTGGAACAGCGACAAACTGACTCACGGATGGCAGAAGGGTATTACGGCCTTCTACTATGCTCTTGGAATGAACGCCGACGATTTCAATCGTGGGCAAATTGGAATCGGCGTCCCTCTTCTGGATGGCAACACCTGCAACGTCCATGCCTATTCACTGGCTCAGGAAATCGCCGCAGGCTGTCGTGACGCGGGGCTTCTGGGTTTTCCATTCGGCACGCCAGGCGTCTCAGACAATATCAGTCAGGGGCACGAAGGTGGCAACGCGAGCCTGCCGTCTCGAAATCTGATCGCAAACAGTGCGGAATGTGTCGTGACGGCGCATTGCTACGATGGCCTTATCGGACTTCATAACTGTGACAAGAACGGCCCCGGCTTCGCCATGGCGCTGGCTCGGACGAATTATCCCGGCCTCATTGTCAGCGGCGGCAGTATCCTTCCTGGCTGTCACAATGGAAAAGACATCACCATTCTGGACGTCTATGACTCCCAGGCCAAAGCGTCTGTCGGTGCCATGACACATGAAGAATCAGAAGAGATTATTCGGAAGGCGTGTCCTGGCCCGGGAGGTTGCGGCATTGCAGCGTCCTTCAACACCTGGGGACTGGCGATGGAAGCCATCGGCCTGATGCTTCCGGCAAGCAGTTCTATCCCGGCCATCGATCCGGAGAAGAAAGCGGAATGCCGTCGTGTTGGCCAGGCCATGGTCAACCTTCTTCAGCGCAACCTGCGACCTCGTGACATTCTGACCAAGGCCGCGTTCAGAAATTGTGCCGTGACCATTGCTGCAGCAGGCGGATCAACGAACGGCGTTCTCCATATTCTTGCACTGGCTCGTGAGGCAGGTGTCGACTTCACTTTGAAAGACCTGCAGGAAATCTTCCGGAACACTCCGGTTCTCTGCAGCTTCGCCCCCCGAGGTCCCCGCACGATGGTCGACCTGCACAAGATCGGCGGAACTCCGATCTTACTGAAACACCTGCTGGACTGTGGACTGCTGGATGGATCGTGCATGACGGTTACCGGAATGACGATGGCGGAAAATCTGAGGGACGTTCCAAAACCGCCTCCGGGTCAGGATCTGATCGTCTCTCGGGAAAACTGTTACAAGCCGTTTGCTGACATGCAGATTTGCTTCGGCAACCTGGCACCGGAAGGCATCGTCTTCAAGGTCTCCAGCATGAAGGACCCTGTCTTCACGGGCAGTGCCGTCTGCTTCGATGATCCTCGAGACATCGTGCGCGCGGTAGAGCAGCGACGAATTACTCCAGGCAGCGTGATCATCCTCCGCTACCTCGGCCCCGTCGCTTCAGGAATGCCGGAAGTTCTGATTGCCACAGCAGCACTGGCGGTTCCCGAACTGGACGGGAAAATCGCATTCCTTTCGGACGCACGCGTTTCCGGAGTTTCACACGGCGCGATCGGGGTCCACTGTGCACCGGAAGCGATCGTTGGTGGACCAATCGCCTGCGTTCACGACGGAGACAAAATCTCGTTTGATCTGCTGAAGGGCACGATTCATGTGGATCTGACCGATGAGCAGATTGCAGCACGTCGCAAGGAACTGAAGCCACGTCCGCCCGCAGAGCCTCGCCGCGGTTACCTCGCCGACTGGTCAGCAACGGTCGCTCAGGCAAGTCACGGCTGTGTCAGCCTCGCGCTGCATCCGGAATGCCGCAGTTGATCGAAACCTGACCGCCTTTCGTTAACCATCCATTGCCATTCGATCGCCAGTCTTTCGTCATTCCGACAGCCGGAATGTTGATCGTGACCTGGCAAATAAGTCTTTGAATCCAAAGGGATCCCATCATGAGTCAGAAGGTTTGCCGCTGGGGAATTTTGAGTACCGCGGGTATCGCCAAAAAGAACTGGCACTCAATCATTAACGCAGGGAACAGTCAAACAGTCGCTGTTGCAAGCCGTTCCGTCGCGAAGGCTCAGCAGTTCATCGACGAATGCAAAGCGTCCGTTCCAGTTTCTCATTCCGTCGCCGCTCTTGGAAGTTATGAGGAGCTGCTTCAGAGCAGGGATGTGGATGCGGTGTACGTTCCGCTCCCAACGGGAATTCGAACGGACTGGGTGGTGAAGGCTGCTCAGGCCGGGAAGCACGTGATGGTGGAAAAGCCATGCGGTGTCACGACGGCCGATGTGACTCGCATGATCGATGCCTGCAAGGCCTCCGGCGTACAGTTCATGGATGGCGTGATGTTCATGCACAGCGCTCGCATGAACGCCATGCGACAGGTGCTGGACGACGGTCTGTCTGTCGGCACCATTCGCCGTATCGCCAGTCAATTCAGTTTCTGCGCGGACGATTCCTGGGTGCAGAGTAACATTCGAGCCAGCAGTCAGCTGGAGCCTGCCGGCTGTCTCGGAGACCTGGGCTGGTACACCATCCGTATCATCCTGTTCGCCATGAATTATGAAATGCCCGTGGAGGTGCGAGGCCGCATTTTGAACGGCGTGAAGCGGACGGACAGCGCGGACATTGTGCCGATGGAATTTCAGGGTGAGATGCACTTTGCGAACGGCGTCTCGGCGACGTTTTACAATTCCTTCCGAACCAATCACCAGCAGTGGGCTCATATCAGCGGGACAAAGGGTTACCTCGCCGTCAATGATTTCGTCCTGCCGTATTTCGGCAACGAAGTTTCGTTCGAAACCGGCCGCCACAACTTTGCCGCAGATGGCTGCTTCTTCAACATGGAGAAGTCGCTGCGAACTCATTCACTGCCCGAATACAGCAACAACACGAAAAACGCGCAGGAGACAGCACTCTTCCGCAACTTTGCGGAGCTTGTCCTGTCGGGCAAAACAGATCCGTTCTGGCCAGAAGTGGCACTGAAGACACAGCGGATCCTGGACGCCGCACTCAAGTCAGCCCACCAGCAATCAGCACCCGTTGCTCCGTAGGGAGTCTTTCTTGACGGCAAACACAGTCTGTGCCGGAATGAAGTCTGATTGTTCGTCATGGAAACCAAACGGGCATCTGCCCGTCGTTTCATACGGCTGTCAATTGAGAACTTGTCGCTGCTTAGCGCAGATTGATTTCCAGGCCCTTCGCCGGTCGGATCGCAGGTAGCCGAAGACAGACGGTTGCCTGACTTCGGCTTGCGTGCTCAAGCTGTTCGATCCGATCGCAAAGGGCAAACCTGTCCCTCAGAGCCGCCGAGCCGCATGTGTAGAACATCTCCGCCTGCTGCACTTTGGCCATCTCAGCGAAATGAAGTGCTTCAGGAACGTTGCTCAATTCCACATGCAGATCCGACATTGCGAGACAGGCATAGTACAGAGCGATTGAATCGCGACCATCAATGGTCGACAGCAGTTGATGGTAGGCGCCGATCGCGTCGCGGTATTGATGCCGGTCCCAATAACCTATCGCCACGTTCTCGAGAGCCGCACATGCCACGTCAGTCCTGCTGCGTTTGTAGTTGTGCCACAATCCTCGCCAGTGCCTGATTGCGGCTCTCTGGTTGCCCGCGCGATAGAGTCGATGGCCTTCGTCGATCGCGTCCCACTCCGGCCGCCCCTGCTTTCCCCAGCACGCCTCTCGCTCGCCGGGATAATTCAATCGGGAGATGGGCGGCAGGAACATATCAATCGTCGGATTCCTGTGCCGAGAAATCCCACATGCCACCAAAATCAGACCGGCGACAGCGATCAGAACACTGGTCCTTACCGTCATACTGATATTCGGCTTGTCCATGACGGATCCCTGCCATCGCCGCAACACGATTGATGCTTGAACCGATGCAGGAATAGCACGAAACGTCTTTTGGGAACAGGCGGATCTCACAGCACCCCGATTCTGCTTTCTTCCGAAATCACATTCTGGTGCAATCCCGCTGCCAATGAACCAAACTGAGCGATGTGTGTCTTGCACTGAGTTTGCGAGGTTTGTCAGGGTTGTGAGCATGTTGGATGAGATGTTGACAATTGACGGTTCCCTGGGCGAAGGTGGCGGTCAGATTCTGCGCACCGCAGTCGGCGTTGCCGGCGTGACGGGGCAAGCAGTTCGAATCGAAAAGATCCGAGCGGGACGACAAAAACCGGGGCTGATGCGTCAGCACCTCACTGCGGTAAATGCCGCAGCAGAAATCTGCAGTGCAAAGGTCTCAGGAAACTCGGCAGGTTCCACAGAACTTTCGTTTTGTCCTGGAACCGTGCGGGCAGGGGAGTATCGTTTCAGCATCGGCACTGCCGGCAGCGCGACGCTGGTACTGCAAACTGTGCTGCCAATGCTGCTGACGGCGAACGGACCATCACGACTGATTCTTGAGGGCGGATCTCATAACCTCGCCGCTCCTCCGTTTGAATTCCTCGCCTCCGCCTTTTTGCCGCTTGTGAACAGGATGGGGCCAACCGTCGAGGCTATGCTGGAACGCTATGGCTTCTTTCCGGCAGGAGGAGGTCGCCTCGTTGTGAACATTCAACCAGCCAGCCATCTTCAGGGCTTCGATCTTTGCGACAGAGGTCCAATGATCAACGCAAGTGCTCAGGTATTGATCAGCAATCTTCCGATGAACATTGCTGAGCGGGAAGCGCGTCGACTGAAGGCTCGGCTTCCTGAACTGAAAGACCGAGTCCGTATTGAACCGGTCCCGTCCGCTGGCCCGGGCAATATCGTCATCGTGCAGTATCAGTTCCAAAACGTCACCGAAATTGCAACCGCATTCGGACGTCTCGGGACTTCGGCGGAGACGGTTGCGAACGAAGCCAGTGGCAGTATCAAAAGCTATCTGAAGTCTGACTGCCCCGTGGGAGAGAACCTGTCCGACCAGATTCTGCTGCCACTTGCACTGAGCGCGGCGGCGTATGGAAGCCCGGCCGGGCGGCGAGGAGGCACGTTCCGTACTCGCGAAATTTCGCCACACCTCAGGACCCACATTGCCATCCTGCAGCAACTTCTGCCTATCAGGATTGTGGAAGAACAGGATGCCGAGGGACTGAAAATCACGGTCGTCCCTGCGGATGCGACGGTTTAGGAATCCCGAGAATTCCACGGAGAACCTGAAAGTCCCGCAACAATTGTCGCGACACGGTTATTCTTCCATGACGATTGCGGAATACGATCCGATCGGAACCGGTTGGCATGACGACATTTGGGCGATCGGTTGCCAAAAAACGGTCTTCTCTGGTTGAAGTGGGATCTGAATCATGGCCTGGACCATAGTTGGCTGGTTCGTCTTTGCCTGTGTGACGATCAGCACCATTCCAGCCGTATGGGCTCTGAAGCATCGTCGACTGGCAGCGTCTCCCGGCGGCTCAAAGCCGGACAGCAACGCTGCCGCTCCGTCGAACATGCGGGACATTGAAGTCAGTGTGATTGTTCCGGCAAGGAATGAGGAGTCTCAGATCGCCGAGGCACTGCGGTCTCTGCTTCGATCAGAAAACGTACGGCTCGAGATCATCGCCATCAACGATCGATCCACGGACCAGACGGGAACGCTGATGGATGCCGCCGCGAAGGGCGATGAACGGATCCAGGTGGTTCACATTCAGGAGCTTCCGGAAGGCTGGCTGGGAAAGAACCACGCCATGCACCTGGGCGCAAAGAGAGCCCGTGGAAAGTACATCCTGTTCACTGACGGAGATATTCTGTTCGAACCGGGAGCGATCCGGGCGGCACTCGATCATGTGACATCGAACAAACTGCACCATTTGTGTCTCCTGCCGAAGATGATTCAGGGCAGCCTGCTGGAAAATGTGATGACCACATTCTTTGGGCTGGCATTCGCCACCGGAATGCAGCTGCATCTCATCCGGACTCGCTGGCCCATGTCGTATGCTGGTGTTGGAGCATTCAATCTTGTTGAAGCGGATTTCTACCGGTCTTTCGGGGGACACGAACCCATTCGACTGGATGTTCTTGATGACGTGAAGCTCGGCAAACTTGTGAAGCGGCACAATGGTGCAACCGATTTTCTGCTGGCAGAGAAATGGCTGTCCGTCCGCTGGCAGCCTTCGCTTTGGGGTGTCATCACGGGCCTTGAAAAGAACGGGTTTGCATCACTCAATTATTCGACAAGTCAGATCCTGATCGTCACGCTGATCTTTCTGCTCACATTTGTTGCTCCGGTCGTTGCACCGCTTTGCCTGCCCTGGAATCAGGCAGCGGGATTTGCTGCGACTCTGCTGATGTGGCACCTCGTTTACGGCTGGCTCGTGTGGAGTGTTCCGAATGGACGACGGCTGATTCCATTCTTCCTCGCTGGCCCGTTCCTCATGGCATTTGCTTACTGGAGATCCGCAGTGATCACCTGGCGGCAGGGCGGTGTTCGCTGGAGACAGTCGTTTTATCCTCTGCAGCAGCTTCGAGCTGGTCTGTACCGCTAAGTTTCCCAGTAAATTCGCACGGAAACTCGCCAAAGTCGAAAATCAGCCCTCCACCGTTGATCCGGCAATTGGCAGTCCCGTTCCCTGCCGATAGAGTCCCCGGTTGATGGCTCCGACGATTCGCGTCTGCATGGCGAGCATCAAGTTGTTTGTGGTGGCATTGAGGCTGCATCTGTATTCCAGGAATTCCGTTGAATGTTCTCTTTGACGACGCTGGCTGCTGATATCCCGCTTGGTTTCTGGGACCAGACATTTAACTCTGGCGACGTTGCCATCATTCTCCTTCTGGTCCTGCTGGAAGGCATGTTGTCGATCGACAATGCCCTCGTACTGGGACTGCTTGCCAAGCGAGTTCCCAAGCCGCTTCAGAAGCGAGCTTTGACCTACGGGCTGGTCGGTGCGTTTGTGTTTCGAGTGATCGCCATCGCGTCAGTCAGTTATCTGCTGAAATGGAGAATCGTCAAGCTGTTTGGTGGCGGTTATCTCGTCTACATCGCCGTCAAGCATCTGTTCTTCGAATCAAAGGAAGAGACCGAACAGACCGTGTCCGTGGATGCCGAAGGCGAACCACAACTGCGTGACGCGGAGACTGGTGCTCCGCTGACGGCCGAGCAGGAGAGCATTGAAATTCAGGAACGTATCCCGGTGCCTGCGATGGAAGAAACCGTCAGGGCCGGCAAGAGTTTCTGGATGGCTGTCGCCGTGATCGAACTGACCGACATCGCATTCGCGGTCGATTCAATTCTAGCCGCCATGGCGTTCATCCCCGCTTTGCCGAAGGATTATCCGGTAGATGCACACAATCCCAAACTGTGGGTCGTCGTTGCCGGCGGATTCATCGGCCTGATGCTGATGCGAGTTGCCGCGGTCATGTTCATCAAACTGCTGGAGAAGTTTCCTCGGTTTGAAACGTCCGCCTATTTGCTCGTGATCGTGATCGGACTGAAGTTGCTGGTTGACTGGGGTGTCAATTCCGAAACGCATCCTCATCGCATCGACTTCCACAGCTATACTCGACCTGAGTTCTGGATCTTCTGGGTTTCCATGGCTCTGTGTCTTGGCTTTGGCTTCCTGCCCAAGAAAACCGTTGATGGTCCGGAGACCTCCGGCTCAGGCGCAACCAAGTGAAGCTGCGTCGCATTCCGGAAGACTTCCTGGTCGATGAGGTCACACGTGTTCGCCCCGTTGGCGGCCCGTTCGCCCTGTATCGCCTGACGAAGACATCCATCGGCACACCGGAAGCCATCAGTGCGATTGTTGAACGCTGGAACATTCATCGTCGTCGAATCAGTTACGGTGGACTGAAGGATCGGCATGCCGTCACGACGCAGCATTTCACCATTCACAATGGGCCTCGAAAGCCCCTGCAGCTGAAGACGCTGAACGTGGAATACCTCGGGCAGACCGCTCAGGCGTTTACTCCGGCGGACATCGACGCGAATCGCTTCCAGCTTGTGCTGCGAGACATGCAGGTCGCCGAAACCACGGCTGCCGTTCAGGCTTTGCAGGAAGTTCAACAGGCCGGACTGCCCAACTATTTTGACGACCAGCGTTTCGGTTCCCTGGGCGAATCGGGAGAATGGATCGGCAAAGAATGGTGCCTCGGACACTGGGAACGCGCGCTCTGGCTGGCGTTGGCGGATGGTCATCCGAATGATCCTTCGGCCGAGAAAAAACAGAAGCAGATTCTGAGAGACCTGTGGGGCAAGTGGCCGGAATGTCAGCAGAGCCTTGATCGCTCTCATCGCCGCTCGATCGTGACGTTCCTGTCAGACAAAGTGAAGGCCGGCCATCCAGCCGACTTTCGAGGCGCGCTGGCGCGAGTCAATGTGGATCTTCGCGGCCTGTATCTTTCCGCGTATCAGTCGGCCATCTGGAATCGTTTGTTGAATCGGATGCTGGAAGATACCTGCTCCGAATCGCAGCGACGAACGTATTCACTGAAGAGCGGAGTCGCCACGTTCCCGGTCAATCTGAATTCCGAACAGCAACTCGCTCTGCAGGATCTTTCGATTCCTCTTCCCAGTGCGCGAATTGATCGCCCTGAAGGTCGAATCGGCGAGTTGCTGGATGCGATCCTGGCCGAAGAAGGAATGGAGCTGCGATTGCTGCGAGTGAAGTATCCTCGCGACAGTTTCTTTTCGAAGGGACTGCGCCGAGCAATCATCTTGACGAAAGACCTTTCGGGCAGCGTTAGTGATGATGAACTCTACGATGGCCGGCAGAAGCTGACGCTGAGTTTTGTTTTGCCGCGAGGCAGCTATGCCACGATTCTGGTGAAACGCATCACCGGGTTGGCGCTGACGGCGGAAGAATGTGACGACGATTGATTGTGGTCTGTGGGAACGTTGATTGTAGGTGACGCCTGCCGGCTGCCGGGCGGCACTTCGCGGCCTATGCCGCGACCAGCGCCCTTGAGATGAACCAGCTTCTGCACTGCGGACGTGGTTTGAGCCGTCGCCGAAGATTCCGTACGCACACCGATGAATGGCATCACGAACGCGTAAGAACCGGTTCGCCTGACGGCGAAAATCCTCTCCGGCAGAGAGGATCTACACACCTTACTTCCCCGGCAGCGGCGGAGCATACTTCAGGATCGCAATCACTTCATCACGCAGGCCCGCGCAGACTGAAACGCCGTCGCCGCCATCGACGACTTCACGTCCCTTCCAGTCAGTGCACGATGCACCGGCTTCACGAAGAATCGGAATCAGTGCGGCGATGTCCCAGGGCGACATTTGAGGATCGATTGCGATCTCTGCTCGACCAGTCGCTACCATAGCATGTCCATAGCAGTCGCCCCAGCCCCGACCGATGCGGACCTTGTCCATAACCTGCATGATGGTTTCAAAGCGATGGAAGGGCTTCCAGTGAGTCGGTTCGGTGAACATCAATCGAGCCTGGCGAATGTCAGATGTCGCAGGAGCTTTGGTGCGTCGAGGCTCCTGACTTCCGATCTTCCACCAGCATCCGAAACCGTCGGCCGCATAGACGACTTCGTTCAGCGCGGGGAATCGACAGACGCCGGCCACGACTCGCCCCTGAAACTCGATTCCGATCAAACTACCGAACAGAGGGACTCCGTGGATAAAAGCTTTGGTGCCGTCGATCGGGTCAAGAATCCAGCGAAACCCATTGCGAGCCGGCACGTCAGGGAATTCCTCCCCGAGCACCCCGTCCTCCGGAAAAGCCTCTGAAATTCGCTCCCTGAGCAGCAGTTCAGCTCCGCGATCAGCGACTGTGACCGGCGATTCGTCCGATTTTGACTCCACCAGCAGCCCATCCGTCTGGTAATGCTGAAGAATGAGAACACTGGCTTCTTCCGCAGCGCGAAGTGAAAAGTGCAGTCGATCGAGGATTTCTGACATGGAAGCTGTTGGCCTGATTTGCAAAAGTCCGAAAACAAAGTTTCAACATTCGAACATCGAATTTATTCTGACCTTTCGCGTTGAAGAAGTGTCTGCTGGTTGTAAGAATACGCGATTCGCAAATTGAGCACTGAGCTTTTGTTCAGATGCTGTCTGGATAAGTTTGTTCCCTGAATCCTGAACTTTCACTGGTGCGTCATGTTGAAGGACCGAGCTCGAATTGAACGTCAATTGACCCTCTCGCAGGAGAAGCTGTCTGCCTGTGAAGCAAAGCTGGCAGGCGAAGGGGTCACCGGCAAGGCACGCGGCAAGAACGCGACCTGGCGTCACCTGAATGCTGACTACCGCCAGCTGAAGCGACGCCTTGGTGCAGTTTCCACATTGGAAGCTCGCGAAGCCGCTGCTGCTCAGAAGAAGGCCGAAGGCGCATCTGAAGGCGGCGAAGGCTAGTTTCGTTCGCTGCCTGATGTCAGTATCGCCGCAGTTGAATCTGTGTGCGCATGCAGAACATCCGCAGCTGTCGAACGCAGGTTCTGAATTGATTGAAGAAGGCGTGGCATTGGTCGCGCCTTTTTTAGACCACTCGGAGAGATGACAGAGTGGCCGATTGTGCAGCACTGGAAATGCTGTGTCCGGGAAACCGGACCGGGGGTTCGAATCCCCCTCTCTCCGCTCCATTTGAATTCCCGCTGACGGCCAACTGAAGCTCAGCGGATACACTTGCAGAAATCGTTTGTCCAGCCGGGACGAACGTGCTCCACTTCGATACAGTGTCGAGCACTGGTCGCGATCGAAGGTTTGACTCCTTCGAGCACTCCGCCAGCTCCAACCTACCTGTCCGCTGTTCCTGGAGCCCACCCGATGAAGCGAATGAAGTTGTTCCTTGCCACGTTAGCCCTGTCGTCTGTTTCCCTTTTGTCCGGTTCTTCTCTTTTCGCTGGCGACGATGACAACTGGGTTCGCATCCGTCTGGATGAACGATTCCGTTCCGAAGGCGTTGCAGCCGCCGATGTCAACAATGACGGCAATCCGGATGTCATCGCCGGAGATGTCTGGTACGAAGCACCTTCGCTTAAGTCCGACAAGCACGCTGATGGTTCACAGTGGAAGCTGCATGAAGTTCGAGTGCCGGGCGAATTCGTCGCCGGCGTTGGATACAGCAACAGCTTCTGCAATTTCGCCCACGACATGAACAAGGACGGCAACACCGATGTGGTCATCATCGGCTTCCCCGGCGATCCGTTTCACTGGTACGAAAACCCCGGCCCGGGCAAGGAAGACCACTGGAAGCAGCATGTCATCTGGACCAGCGTCTGCAACGAATCACCGGAGTTTGAAGACCTGAACGGCGACGGCGTGCGTGAGCTGATTCTGGGATCGCAGCCGGAAGCGAAGATGGGATTCAATATGATCCCCGGTGCAGACAAGTCCGGTGAGATGTTCCCGTTCCATGCGATCAGCGAAGCGGGTGATCCGAACCAGAACGGGACGTTCAAGTACTATCATGGTCTGGGCGTCGGAGACATGAATGGTGATAAACACGCAGATGTTTTGATTGCTCACGGCTGGTGGCAGAATCCTGGCGACATTACTTCCGGCAAGGTCTGGCAGTTTCATCCGGTTCGCATCAAGACGGATAACGGCGAGCAGCCGCTGCCGGCGTGTGCCAATCTGTACGCAGACGACTTTGACAGCGATGGCGACATGGATCTCTTCCTGTCCTCGGCTCACAACTTTGGCGTCTGGTGGGCGGAGAATCCTGGTGAAGGTGCCTGGACGCTGCATGAAATCGATAAGTCCTTCTCACAGACTCACGCTGTCGAACGAGTCGACATCAACGGCGACGGGCAGCTGGACTATGTGACCGGAAAGCGCTTCTTTGCTCACAATGGTGCCGACCCGGGTGCTCATGATCCAGTCGTCATGGTCTGGTTCGAAGTGAACCGTTCAAAAGGCAACCCTCCGAAGTTCACTGCTCACCACATCACAGCCGGACTTGGAACCGGCGTGGGAACTCAGTTTGAGATCTACGATATGAACAAGGACAAGAAGCCGGATATCGTGCTGTCGAACAAGAAGGGTGTGAACGTGCTGCTGCAAAAGTAGCGTGGCTGAATGTTCGAGTGATGGGAATCATGTGAAGCAGAGGAGGCATGAGCCATGCGGCAGGTGCCTCAGGATTCGAATGAACACATGGCCTGGAGAAGTCCGGGCCATGTGTATTTTTTTGCCTCGGCCTGCACACGGAGTCCGGTGGCCCTTGCAGCTTCGGTGGTCACAGGACTGATGGTTGCGATACGCGTTGCCATGGCAGAAGCATCGATGCCGGCGTTCCGAAGCAACTGACCAAACTGACGTGCAATCGAAGGACTGCTGAGCCCGATCCAGTGGAGCGTTCCCGCCTGAAGACGCTGGATCACCTCTGTGCTGAGAGCATCGCAGTCCCGGTTCTGATAGACCACCAGTTGTTCCAGCGTCGCGCCGGCCTGAGCCAGTCGCTCAGGCAGCACGTCACGGCCTCGGCTGGCTCGGGCCCAAAGCACTTTGCAACCATTGACATGCGGAGCCAGTGCTTCCGCAAGTGCCTCTGCTCGGAAATGTTCCGGAACCACATCGGCTCGCAGTCCATGATTCCTCAGCCGTTCAGCCGTTGAACTTCCGATGACGGCCAGGCGACAGCGTCCGAGTGCTCTGGAATCGAGTCCGGCTGCGTACAGGTGCCGGAAGAACTCGTCCACGCCATTGACGCTGGTCCAGATGATCCAATCATACTCAGAAAGTCGCCGCAGTGTCGCCTGAATGATCTCCGCCTGAGCCTCCTCAACGGGCTGAATTTCGATCATCGGCATCACAACAGGTTCGCCACCCATCCGAACGATCTGATCGGCGACAGTGTCGGCCTGATCTTCCGGCCGAGTGATCCCGATCGACTGTCCGAACAACGGCAGCTTTTCGAACCATGTCAGATGCTGTCGCTGAATCACGCAGTCGCCGACAACAATCAATGAAGGAGGCCGCAAACCAGACTCTTCAGCGTTTGCCGGCAGTGTCTCCAGTGAGCCCTCAACGACTTTCTGCGACGGCAGGGTTGCCTGACAAACGACAGCCGCGGGAGTTGTCGACGGCATGCCGTGGTGAATCAGCTGCGAACAGATTTCGCGCAGTCGACTGAGCCCCATGTAGAAGACAAGCGTTCCGGGGAAACGAGCCAGCGCGGCGTAGTCAAGTCGTCCGGGGGACCGTGTCGGATCTTCATGCCCGGTCACAAAGGCGACGGCCGAGGAGATCTCACGATGCGTGTACGAGAACCCGGCATACTCACCGGCCCCCGCCGCGGCCGTGATCCCTGGAACGACTTCGAACGGGATTCCCGCTGCTTCCAGTGCCGCTGCTTCTTCACTTCCACGGCCGAAGATGTACGGGTCGCCGCCTTTGAGCCGCACAACTTTCCGACCGGCTCGGGCTTCTTCGACAAGACGGCGATTGATCTCTTCCTGAGGAACAATGGACGATCCATCGCGACGAGCCCTCGCGGTGCGTTCGCAGATGCCTTTCGTATGCCGAAGCAGCAACGGATTCACAAGGCCATCGTAAAGCACCAGGTCGGCCTGCGCCAGGACCTCGATTCCTCGCACCGTGATCAGCCCCGGATCACCAGGCCCCGCGCCGACGAGCCAGACGGATCCTGTTGTCGGCTGGTTCGGCCCGGGCAAATGATTGTCAGTCGGCGGTGTCACAACGTCACCAGTGTTCCATCGAAGAATGCGTCAGTGCAGCGTGATTGTGCGGCCGTCATATCGGGCCACACAGTCGGGGTTGCCAGCGGCCTGTTGTTCCAGAATACGCTCCATGGCTTCGACAGCCGCGACGACCTGTCGATCTGCAGAAAGGTCGGCGTAGTGCAGCGTTCGAACAGACTCCAGCCTCTTGCTTCGCTCTGACGCTGGTCCACCATGTTCGACAAATGCGACTTCTCGCGCGAAGCGGTCGATCACTTCCACTCCGTATCCTCGCTGAGACCGTTCGCCCCAGGGTTCAAGGAACGAACCGTTGTAATGGTTGTTGATCGTGTTCTTCATCTTGTATGGCGTCAGTCCTTCGACCGTCAATTCGACGCCACGTTTGCGAGAATGTCCGTTCCAGATGCCGTTGTCAAAACGGAACTGAACCTCCTGCTCGACGTAGCCCGGAAAATTGTCCGGTGTTACCCATGACGTGTGAATATCGAACGCGGCTTCGCGACCAGAATCATATTCATAGATCAGCCGCAGCTGACAGCTGTCCCATGTCGAACCATTCGCGGGCCCCACGAGTCCTCGCTGGCCCGTGCAAAGAACAGTCTTCAGTCGACCGCCAAAGGTGAAGTCGATCAGCTTGATGTAGTGCACGGCGACGTAAGTGCCCGGGTTGCGGCCCGTGATCCATTCAGAAAATTGCTGACCGGAAATCTGCCGAGGTTCCAGGAGGGAGCAGTAGCCGTTGTTCACATGCTGCAGAATTCCATCGGCCACGAGCGTTCGAAGCTTCTTGTGATCCGGGTCGAGCAGTTTGTGGTACACGACTCGAGCCAGCACATTGTTCTTTGCGGCAATCGCATTCAGTTCATCAAGCTCCTGAAGAGAAAGCACCGAGGGCTTTTCGACCAGGAGATGCACGCCGGCTTCCAGGATCGCTTTTGATGCTTCGAAATGGCGATTGTCAGGAGTCGCAACGCAGGCGAACGTAAGATCCTGCTTCAGGAGCTGATCGACCGCATCGTCACCGCTGAAGTTCTGGAATGCCGGGATCTTTCCTGCCGACTGCTGCTGATACTTCGCTGCACGAGAACCCGTGCGGGAAGCCACGGCCACCATGTGCACGTCGACATCGCCAAACTGGCGATCGTAGAGTCCTCGTGAGGCTGTGGCTTCGAAGAACGGTCGATACGTTTCATCGAAGATCATGCCCATGCCGACCATGCCGGCACGAAGAACGGGACGCTGTGAAGCTGTCATTCAAGACTCCGAAATGTTCGTTCCGTAGTGGAAGTCGCCAGACTTCCCGCTCATCCCAGTAATCAAGGAACTCTGGCGAGTTCCACTACGATTTGAGGCAACGGGAACTCTGGTGAGTTCCACTACGATTTGAGGCAACGGGAACTCTGGTGAGTTCCACTACAACTGGAAGCGGGGAGACTGGCTGAGAAACGACAGGGGATTGTCGAACGTGACTTTGTCGATCAGCGACATCGCATGACCTCGTCGCGCCATCTCGATACGTGCTTTGGGAACGGCGAGCGGATCGCTGCAGCCCCAGTCACCGGCGGAGTTCATCCAGATGCGTTCCGACCCATACATCTCGATCACATCGGTCGCTCGCTGCGGAGTCATCTTGGTATCGGGATAGAGTGTCATGCCGGCCCAGAATCCGCGATCAAGGACTTCCGCCACGGTGTGCTCTTCAACATGATCGATCAGGATTTTTCCCGGATCGATATTGCTGGCACTGAGCGCGTCCATGATCAATCGCGTCCCCTTGCGCTTGTCTTCCAGATGCGGCGTATGAACAAGCACCAGCTGATTGTAGCGCTCGGCCAGAGCAATCTGTTCTTCCAGAATGATCAGCTCATTGCGAGTATTCTTGTTGAGACCGATTTCGCCGATGCCCAGTACCGTGTCACACTTCAGAAACTCGGGAATGATCGACACGACTTCTCGCGCGAAGGCCGGATCGTCCGCTTCTTTCGGATTGATGCACAGCCAGGTGAAGTGACGAATCCCGAACAGTGCGGCTCGACGAGGTTCGTACTCCGTCAGCTGCCGGAAGTAATCAAAGAAACCCTGAGCGGACGAACGATCAAAGCCGGCCCAGAAGGCAGGTTCTGTGACAGCCACACATCCCGACTGCGCCATACGCTGATAGTCGTCGGTTGTTCGTGACACCATGTGAATATGCGGATCGATGTATCTCATCGAGCACCTCCTGTTGTTCCAGCGGCTGTCGGACGAACGGCCCCGGAGGCACCTTTCATTCCATGAGCAGACTGCGGCAGAGCGGTCGTTGCATCGCTGAGCAAATCCAGAACTCGTTTTGCCCGGTGAGGCTGGCCATCGATCAGGATCTGGATCGCTTCTTTCAGGGCGGATTCCCGAAAGTCGGCCGCGGTGGAACCCTGAGTCCGGTCGAGCCGATCAAGGAATGCAGCAATATCGAGCAGCTTGGCTCGATGTTCAAGAAAATACTGATTCACAACCTGTTCCCGAGTCATCGGGCAGGTGGCGGTCACCTGAGTCATTTCAAATTCCTGCAGAGCAGTTTCGAGAATGGGCAAGCCGACAGTTTAGCGAGCAAATGGAAGTGCGAAAACCGGACCAGCCCTGTTCCGGCCGGTTGCGAATCGCCAGTGTAAAGCGATTGTCCTCAATCGCTCAGACTCCAGACTCCAGACTCCAGACTCCAGACTCCAGACTCCAGACTCCAGACTCCAGGCTTCAGACTCAGCAACCGTCTGCGACTACACGCCACTGGCGTCTTTTTGTACCATGCGGCCTGCGAATTCGAGCATGCTGGCACGATACCGGTGAATCACGCACGCGTTCGAATCCTGTTAGCGATCAGGTTGTCATGGCTGACTCTGCACTACGAGTTCTATTACTGGATGCCGAACTGACGTTTCGCGGTTCGTCACTTCTGACACTGCGTATTGCTCGCGGGCTGGAACGAAGAGAAATCGACACGGCCCTCGTCTGCACTCGGTTTGACGGTCTGGAGCCATCGCTGCTGAAAGGCGTTCGACTGCATGAGATCCCAGGCATCAACGTTCCGGTCTGGGGACAGCTTGTTCTTCGAACGTTGTATCGAGACCTGAAGGATCAACGTCCGGATGTCATTCATCTGCAGGACAGCCGCTTGCTGCCTCAGGGAATTCGACTGGCTCGCAAACTGCGACGACCATTGATTGTCAGTGTGGGAGACCATGCGGAAGCCTCCGCGTTTCCGATGAAGGCGATAGCTCCTGAGCTGAAGATGGTGATCTCGGTCAGCGAAAGCGTGCAGCAGCAGATCCCGTCGTTTCCGGCAGGGCTGGCCATCGAACGGCGAGTCATCATGCCGGGCATCGGTGTGCCGGACGCGACGTCGATCGACCCGCCTCTGGATGATGAACGTCCGCCCGTGGTTGGCATGGCGGGACCGCTGGAGATCGTGAAAGGTGCGGCCTTCTTTCTGCGAGCCTGTCATCGGGTTGTCGAAGCGGGGCACAATATTCGCATTGTCATCGCCGGCAGCGGTCCGGAAGAACGCAGCCTCCGGCAACTTGCATCATCACTGGAACTCTCCAGCCGCCTGACGTTTGTCGATGGCGGAGTTTCAATGGCTGGGTACCTTTCAGCGATTGATATCTTCTGCCTGCCGTCGTTGCAGCAGGGCATCGGAGTCATGATGCTGGAAGCGATGGCTCTGGGGCGCCCCGTGGTTGCCTCCGGTGTTGGCGGAGTACTGAGTGTTCTGGAAGACAATGTCACCGGGCTGATCGTCCCCCCGTCTGACAGTCGCAGCCTCGCTGATCGCATTGTCGAGCTGCTGGAGAACCGAGAACGAGCACGTCAGCTCGCCAGCGCCGGCCAGTCACTCGTCAGGACTCGCTTTAACGAAGAACGTATGCTGGACGAACTGATTGCTGTCTACCGCGAAGTTCAGGAAGCGGAGCCTCGAACACAGGAAGCCATTCCGATCATGTCGCGAACCACCGGAACGTGGCATTGAAGCGGTTCTTAGTTCTTCGTTCTTTGTTCTTGGTTCTTGGTTCTTGGTTGTGCGTTCTTGGTTCTGCGTTTGGGGGAGTAGTGGGACTCGCCAGAGTTCCTCTCTATGGTTTTCAGTTTTCGGTTTTCGGTGTTCAGTCTTCAGAGGGCGGTTTCAGGCGGAGGAGTGCGGTGGGCCGCTTTCAGCTGCGTTAGCAGCGACAGCAGATAGCCCCGGGTGTGAACCCGGGGTTGCCGATTCCCCAATATCTGCCGCCTCAGCCGTGAAACGGCGACAGACCTGCGACCTCTTCCTCTTCCTTCAAAGGGCGATTCTCTTAATCCTAATCTTGATCTTAAGCTTAATCTCGTGCTGGGTTCCCGCCTGCACGGGAATGACGGGCGCGCGTTCAATTTGCAATTTTCACTTTCCAATAACGATTAATCATTGAGCTCCATCACGCGCAACGAAGAACCACGAACGAAGAACCACGAACCAAGAACCGAAACGCGGCCCTCCCCCGAGCTTGCTGGCGCTCGCTCGACCCCTCCCAGACTTCGTCCGGGCGGGGAGCGTTCAATTTGCAATTTTCACTCTCCAATAATCATTAACCCTTGAGCTCCGTCACGCGCAACCAAGAACAAAGAACCAAGAACCAAGAACCAAGAACAAAGAACGAAGAACCAAGAACCAAGAACCAAGAACCAAGAACCAAGAACAAAGAACGAAGAACCAAGAACCACGAACCACGAACCACGAACCACGAACCACGAACCACGAACCACGAATCCCTCCGGAGCTGCGAATGAGCCGACTCTTTCTGGCCATTGTGACGTTTGTTTTCATGCTGCTTCAATGCCCGACCGGCTTTGCGGTCGGGGCAGATAGTTCGGCGGCAGAACTGTTGAATGGTCGTCGAGCCCCGAACATTGTCATGTTCATTGTTGACGACCTGGGCCAGAAGGATCTCGGCTGTTACGGAAGCACGTTCTACGAAACACCGAATATCGATCGTCTGGCAGGCGAAGGGGTTCGCTTTACGAATGCCTATGCAGCATGCCCGGTCTGCTCGCCGACTCGAGCCAGTCTGATCACGGGACGCTACCCTCAGCGCACGCACATCACCGACTATATCGGAGCTGCTCAGCCCGAAGCGTGGAAACGGAACACGAAACTTCTGCCAGCCCGCTATTCCCTGCAACTGGCTCACGAAGAAGTGACAATCGCCGAGTACCTGAAGGCGGCCGGCTATGCGACGTTTTTCGCTGGCAAGTGGCATCTGGGAGGCGATGGGTTTCTTCCGGAGAATCAGGGATTCGAGATCAACATGGGAGGACTCGCGCAGGGAGGACCTTATGGCGGCGACAAGTACTTTTCGCCATACGGCAACGCCAAACTTCCCGATGGACCCAAAGGAGAACATCTGCCCGATCGACTGGCGACCGAAGCGTCGAAGTTCATCGCTGCGAATCGAGACAAACCGTTCCTGGTTTATTTTCCTTTCTACTCAGTGCACACGCCTTTGATGGCTCGCGAAGATCTGAAAGCGAAGTATCAGCAGAAGCGGGCGATACTGTCGAAGGTTGATGTCTTTGCCGATGAGCCACCGAGGAAAGTTCGGATGACTCAGGACCATGCCGTCTACGCGGGAATGGTCGAGGCGATGGATCAGGCGGTAGGCAAGGTGCTGAAGACGCTGGAAGACCAGGGCGTCGCCAATGAGACGCTGGTGATCTTCACAAGCGACAACGGAGGACTGTCCACGAGCGAAGGTTCACCCACTTCGAATCAACCGCTGCGAGCAGGCAAGGGCTGGTTGTATGAAGGCGGCATCCGCACGGCCACGATGATTCGCTGGCCGGGGCATCTCGAAGCAGGGACAACCAGCGATCTTCCCATCGCCAGCATCGACTATCTTCCAACGGTTCTCGCGGCCTGCGGCGTGAAGCTTGAAAATGACCGACCCCTGGATGGCATCAATCTGCTGACTGTCCTGAACGACCCCGCCGCACCGCCGGATCGAGCCTTGTTCTGGCACTATCCTCATTACGGAAATCAGGGCGGAGCGCCCGGAGCGGCAATGCTGCAGGGTGACTGGAAGCTGATTGAATGGTTCGAAGGCGATCGCGTCGAACTCTTCCACCTGTCCAGCGACGAAGGGGAGAAATCCAATCTCGCCGATTCAGAACCGGCCCGAGTCAAATCAATGCTGGATGCACTTCATGCCTGGCAAGCCGACGTCGGAGCCATACGCCCCACTGTGAACGCAGCGTATGACCCCTCGAAACCAGACGGCCGGAAGTAAATCACCCTTTGGAACTCGGAAGCTCAGACAGCGGAACGGCGCAAGCCGTCCGGTGCCGCCAGAACCTGCTCATCATCAACCGTAGTGGAACTCGCCAGAGTTCCTTTCTGCAGCGGCGCCTCAATTAGGAAGTCTGGCGTCTACGACGAAGAATTCCACGTATGTCATTCTCCACAAATTGCCAGACAGAACTCCCGGAGTATCGTCTCTTCCTGCCGCAAGCGGACATATCCACAACGCGAAGAGCAAAAAACCAAAGGGGCGAACATGGCAGAGCAGGTTCCGACAGGCCGCGGAGATCGATCGCTGGTTCAGGTGTGGTGCATGTCGCTTCTTGCGGCCCTGGTTGTCAACACGCTGGCAGCAACATGCGTGGTCGTCAGCGCATGTCACTCCATTCCCCCCGCGCCCAGGTGGACGGGTCCTCTGGGAAGCTGGATTGACGTTGGTTTTGAACGCAAGCGGCTTCTGGAACTCGACAGCATGAACGTGTTTTCCAAAGACGAGTTTGCCGCAGAACAGAAGACGCTCCTGGACAAAGAAGCCATCATCATCCCATCGTTTCCGGATGATCGCGGTGATTTCAATGCCACGTGGGAGCGAGTCGTTCAGGAGGCGCGCGATTCCGAAGTAGCCACTCTCTGGACGGCGCTTGCATACTGGATTATTTCGGGCACCGTGACTCTTGCCGTCACCATCTTATGCTGGCGACATGATCGGGCAGTGGCAGTGGAGCTGCGTTTCCGTCACATTGCGCCGGAAGAAAGGCTAGCCAAGTGACAGTGTCCTGCGAAGGACAGAGGAAATCGGAGTTTGCGAACACAATGATTGATCCAGCGAAAACTCTCCGCATCACTGGCGACTCAGAAGTCGACTTGCCAACTGACCTCAGCAGTGTGGAGCAACTCTGGCTGGAGGATTGCGGCGGGCCCATGTGCGCACAGAGACGACTGCCTCTTCCCTCTCTTCGGATGCTCTATGTAAGGAACTTCAATCGGCCTTTGCTGTCAGTTCTTGACATAAACGCCGCTGACAAAATGGAATGGCTGTTGGTGAGCAACTCTCCGGGTTGCCTTGATGGATTTCATCGGCTCGGGGTATTCTCGCAACTTACGCGATTGAAGATCCGTGGACAGCGGCTTTCCGAAGACGATCTCGATTGGTTGTGCAGCCTGAGTCAACTCCAGGTTCTTTCAGTGACGGATTCGAGTTTCTCAGATGCAAATCTCAACGATCTGCGCTCTGCAGAAACTCTGCGAAGAGGGGACTTCTTTCGCACGGAAATTTCAATGCAGGCGAATGGCCCGATGCAGAGGATATTTCCGAATCTCGGGTCATTGGATGTTTCTCATTGCAGTCTGTCACCAACCGCCGTCACCACAATAGCTCGGTGCTTCCCGGCTCTGGAAAGGCTCTTTGCCATCGACACGCGAATTGCAGAGCTGTCATCCGACGAGCGTCTGCAGTTTTCGAAATTGAAACTGCTTGAGACGGGAAATCCGGGACTCGATTTCGATCTGCTTGACTCTGATTTTTGGCCCACCTAGCTCATTGCGCACAAGCTGTCTTTGATCGACATTTGTGCCTCCCCACGCATCCACAGAGATAGCCACTCCAGTTATTGCGAGGTCTAGGGACTATTGAACGACAATTCGTCAAACACAAATGGCCATGCCGGAGAAACTCCCGCATGGCCATTCGTTGATTTGAAATTACCCCGTAGGGACTCGAACCCCAACTGACAGTGCCAGAAACTGTAGTGCTACCAATTACACCACGGGGTAATTTTCAAGCCGTGTCGGCCTGACGGGCGGAAGTCTATCAGCGGTCCCAAACCGTGTAAAGCGCTGTTCACGGATGATAATCGCTGGGATTTTCCGCTGGAAACGCGGCTTGCCACGGTCTTTGGGCCGCACTCGAAGAAAGGACAGGCGTGAATCGGAAAAGGTTCGGGAGAACAGTAGACATCACTCTCTGAGGGATGAACTGCGATTCCTGACGCCGAACCGACAACATTCAGCCGTGTGGTTGAATCGCATTGCGTCTCTCGGAGAGAGACGGCCACTATGCACGGTTACATTCAGCCGTGTGGCTAAATCGCACGGCGTCTCTCGGAGAGAGACGGCTACTAACTCAGGCGACCGAAGGTCATGATCGTGATGTCGTCGTTCTGAGCACGGCCGTTGGCGTGGCGACGAACGTCGCTCAACAGTGCACGTCCGAGCTCTTCGGGGTCTGGTGACCCGTCGCGGACGAAATCACGCACGCGTTCTTTCGTGTACAGACCACCGTCCGGATCCATGGCTTCGTCGACACCATCAGTGATCAATATGAACATATCGCCAGCCGCGATCTCGCGTTCGACGACTTCGTACGGATAGCCATCCATGATGCCAACCGGAATGCCGATCGTGGAATCATCGAACTCTTCGACGCTGCCGTCCGGCTTTCGAATCAACGGTGACATGTGGCCGGCATTGGCCAGAGTAATCCTGTTGGTCTTCAGATCGATGACGCCCAGGATGTAGGTCACGAATCGACCTTCCACCATGTTATGACACATGTGCGAGTTGATTCGCTGAATCGCCAGCGCCACGTCATCCGTGAAGCTCATCGTGTTCTGCACGACGCTGGACATTCGAGACATAATCAAGGCTCCAGGAACGCCTTTGCCCGCGACGTCACCGAAGGAAATGCAGACCTTGTCTTCGCCGATCATGAAGCAGTCGAAATAGTCACCGCCAACCGCCTGAGCTGCGTCGTAGGACGCGTAGAAACGATAGCCGGTCACTGAAGGAAGTGCTTCCGGCAGCAGGGCGCGCTGCACCTGGCTCGCAATCCTCATCTCCTTGTCCTGCTTCTGTTTCTCCAGGTGGCTTTGAAGCAGTCGGACGTTTTCGTACGAATGAGCCGCCTGGTTGGCGACAGCCAGCAGCAGTTCCAGATCTTCCTCTGTGAACCGCTTCATGGGATTCTGAGTATCCAGGTTGATGATGCCGAATGGCTCCCCTTCCATGTTCAGAAGAGGAACGCACATCATCGAATGGATCGTCAGGCTGGAAATTGATTCGCTGGCACTGAAGCGGGAGTCGTTGGCGGCATCGGCTGACAGAATGCCGGCTCGATCCGTGAGGACTCGTTCCAGAATCGTCCTGCTTAGTCGAACAGTTTCGTCGTCACCTTCCTGGCGGCGTTTCTGAGCACACGGAATGAATCGCTTGGCGGTCCCTTCCTTCATCAGCATCGTGCCACGATCGGCCTGCGGGAAGATCTCGAAAAGAGTATCCAGGATGCGAGGAGCAATGTTGGACAGTTCCACAAGCCCGGCAAGACTCTGATTGATCTTCAGAATGCCCTTGAGCTTCTCTTCGGGCCGAACTTCGAACACGCCGAAGCCTCGAGCCGACGCAGATCCCATAATCGTGGAAGTGCTGCCATCGCTGACATCCACGCCTGGAATCGCATTCAGTGAAGAACCGTTCTCCTCGTCGTCTTCAAACCGAAACTTGATCGGCCCCAGTTTGATTCGGTCGTTGTTGCGGAGCGGATAGGGCTGGTTCTTCTCGAGCTGCTTTCCATTCAGAAAGGACCCGTTCCCGCTGTTCAGATCTTCCAGCATGATCCGGTTTTCGATCTGCACAATCTGTGCGTGGAATCGAGAAACCATGTTGGAATCGACCTGCACGTCACAGTCCGGATGGCGTCCCATGCGCGCAGGAAACTTCTTCAGTTCATACGGGAAGGACTGACCGTCTTTTAGAAGAACGATGCGTGCCATATTTCAGTCGATTCCGCGACTGCTCGCGGGTTCAATACCATCCAACTCAAAGGGCGGCTTCAGCCAAACTGGGCAGAAACCAACACTTCAGAGATCAACGAATCAAGGGAAATGCCGAATCGGAAGACAGTGTGGGGGAACTCTGGCGAGTTCCACTACAGAGATTCACCACCGTTTTGGCGGGAGTATCATACCGTCCCGGCAACTGTTCAACCGCATCCTCCAAAGATTGCCTCCACATTTCCTCGCAGAATGCGTTTCCCCAGAGAAATTGCCTGTTCAACAGACCACCTGCGTCCAATCACGAAGTCTTCCGCCAAAACCTTCGCCAGAATTCTGCGGTACATGGCAAATTTTGGCAAAGCGAACTCCAATTTGTACATATCGCTGTAGTAGCCGATCTGTTTTGTCATTGGTACCGCCTGCAGCCGAGCCCGCGTATCACGCTCGATGAAGACCGGAATGTTGGAATACCACCAGTGTCCGCTGGTCACAACGTTGGGGAAAATCCACGAGTAGCTGACGAGTTCCTGATTACTGGTTTCTGCCAGGACAGACACTGGAAAGATCACTGTCGGGAAGGCGTTGAACAATGCCTTGTACTGGATCAGAGAAACTCGGGTGTCGAACAAATCCTGCCCCTGAAAAACTCCCGCCTCATAGACGCGTCGATTGACTCCAATCATCAGGTCGAACGGAAGCTGATGCTCGGAACATTTCTGCGCCAGAGTCCAGAACACAAACTGGCTCAGTAGAGCCGCTTCGTCCCCCGTGAGCTCCCGACCGGAAAACACTTTGCCAACAATCTCGTCTGCGACCGCTCCCGCGACCGGCAGAGGGATGAAGTCCGGTGGAAGCGAAATCGCACAGGCGCGCACATTGTTCGCTTTGAAGTGCACAAACAACTTCTCAATCGCCCCGGTAAGGCTTTTCGAACACACAGGAGACGTGTTCGTAGCCTTCTGCAGCCGTTCTCGCACGGCCAGCTTTGACAAGTGGAAGACCAGATCGTCCGTTCGCAGGCAAGGGACATAAAATCGAGTATCAAAGCCCTGAAGTGGATCATCGAAGTCGTTGGTCAAATAAACCTGATCCAGCCCCGACTGCTCCAGAACCTGCTTTTCCCAGCTCGAGGATGCCATCTGAGCCAGTGACGAATCGTACAACGATTCCCAGTTGTCGACGGTCAGCCGATCGTGCTGAAAACCGAAAAAGGCCTGACACATTTCGATCAGCCAGCTGTACTGAGCTGTATTCTCGATGGTCGAAAGCCACGGAACCAGACGTCGAACCTTCTCCTTCGGCTCCAACCCAGGCTCCTCAATCTGAGCCTTCGGCATCCCGGCGGAATGAGCCAGTTCGGTGTAATAGTGATAGCCAAGAATGTCCGCGAGCGTCTTCGATGCGGCAGAATGAGGATTGATGTGCGTATGGGGATCAATAAGCCTCATGGACTGCAACGGCTGAAAGATCTCCTGAAACAAACTGGACGACATCGGCAACTCTCTTCCAAACCAAAACACAGACATCTGTATCAGAATCATTCGCGAACCGCGGATGTTACTGAGTCAACCACGAACTGCCAGCGCCCACCCCTCCCCGTCATCCGCGGTAGTGGAACTCGCCAGAGTTCCTTTCTTGGGTTTTCGGTGTTCGGTGTTCGGTTCTCGGACTGAAGGCGTTAGTTTCAGTTTTCAGTGTTCAGTGGCGAACAAGGTAGACCGTCTTCCAGCTGCGATAGCAGCGTCAGCAGATAGCCCCGGGTGCCAACCCGGGGTTCATCGGTCCCCCTCATCGCCCCTTCAGCCGTGAAACGGCGTAAGCCATGCCGCTGGAGTTTTCTGTTTTCGGTTTTCAGTTTTCAGTGTTCACGGGGGCCATGGAACGAAGAACAAGGAACCAAGAACCAGGAACAGGGCTGCGCTGTGCTGGGTTCCCGCCTCCGGGGGAATGACGGAGACGCGCGGGAAGATTGCCCATTTTGCAATCTCCATTCTCCAATAACCATTAACCATTGAACTCCCCGTGCGCAACCAGGAACCCAGGAACCGGGAACCAAGAACAGATTTTGTCGTTCCCCGGGGCATTTTGCTCTCGTGCATGTTGTCAAAAAGAACGTAGAATCATGTGGACCGTTTTGGCCGGATGTTTTCTTCTCAGAAGCAGTTGAGGCGAAATTCGGGGCAACGGCTTGGCTGGAGCCTCGCCCTGCCTTTATCAACGGGTGGACGGGAACTCTGGCGAGTTCCACTACAGGAAGGGCTGGAACTTTGGCGAGTTGCACTCCAAGGGGTGCTGGACGGGAGTTTATGAAGCCTTCAGGTGTCAGATTTGTGCGAAATCTCGCGATGGTCGGAATGCTGACCTTCGTCGTCGTCGCATTGTCTGATGTCGCCCATGCTTCCTGTGGCAGCTACCTGCATACTCGGTATTCGTCGCCTGCACGAGACTCGGTGTCGCGTTTCAGCGGTTTCTCCAGTGGTCGTGGATTCAACCACGGCACGATGGCACTCGAAGCGTCCTTTGTCTGGAACGATCAGGCTCCAGTGCCTCTCGGCCCCCTTCAGAATCATCCCTGCAATGGTCCTGGATGCCAGCAGCATCCGGTTCCTCTTTCATCGCCCCCGCTCGCTGTCACTGCGGGGCCGCAACTGCGTGAAGCAGACTGTTTCATGGCCAATCATTTCGCCAGCGAGCGATCACTGTTGTATCAGTGCTGCGATCGCTCCCCGGCACGCGCAATGGCCGGACATCCTGAGCCCATTGAGATTCCGCCGGAAGCCTGACCGATCGCTTTCGCAACATCCGCACGCCCGAGCAATCTTGGTCGCTCTGTTTCCACAGACCATGGTGCTCACAGAGGCGTGCAGGAAAGGCGATCACCCGGGAGCTTCGATGTGTCGTCTCTCCTGACGATGTCAAAAGCTCTCTGCCAGAAACTCTGAACGAGCATCAGCCGTCACATTTCTGGCACCCATGTTTCAGATGCAGGCTTCCCCTTTATCTTCTTCTCTCTCATCTGCTGTCGCCGTTTCTGTGTCCAGGACGGAATCAGAGTTCGAGAGGGCTCCGGAGAATTGCTCTTATGTCCACTGCAGTCACTTCTGCGAGTGCCGATGCACCGAAAAAGCTGGTTCGCAAAGCGATCGGCCCGAAGCTCAGAATCGTCTTCAATATCGTACTTGGCCTTCTGTCTCTGATGGCGGCAAACAGCCTGTACCTGGCAGGAGTCACGTTCCTGCAATATTGGACCGGGCAAACGTTTGAAGACTATTTCTACGAATGCATGTTCCTGGCCCACCTGGTGATGGGACTGCTGATCGTCGCGCCGTTCCTGGTCTTTGGCATCCTGCATATGAGGAATACCAAGGATCGCAAGATCCGTCGAACAGTGATGATCGGCTACGCTCTTTTCAGCGTCTGCATCATTGTGCTTGCGACGGGATTCCTGCTTCTGCGCAGCTTCGTGGACCTGAAGAATCCCGTCGTGCGATCGACAATCTACTGGCTGCATGTCGCGGGACCGGTGTTCGCCGGTTGGCTGTATTTCATGCATCGTCTGGTCGGCCCAAAGATGCGATGGAAGTCGGGCCTGGTCTGGGCGGCCACTGTCGCCGGCGCAGCTCTGGGAATGGTCTACTGGCAGTCGCTGGACCCTCGTGACTGGAACGTGCGAGGACCCAAAGATGGCGAACAGTACTTCTGGCCATCCCTCGCAAAAACTTCCACCGGCAACTTCATCGACCATACAACACTCGACATGAACGACTACTGTCTGAAGTGTCACAAGGACGCTCATGACGACTGGTCGAAGAGTGCTCATCGCTTCAGTTCTTTCAACAATCCGGCGTATCTGGCCAGCGTGGCGGAAACCCGCGAAGTGGCCCTCAAACGCGATGGTTCGGTCCAGGGATCTCGCTTCTGCGCGGGATGCCATGACCCGGTTCCGTTCTTCAGCGGTGCGTTTGATGACCCGAAGTTCGACATGCTGAATCACCCAACGGCTCAGTCGGGAATCAGCTGCACGGTGTGTCACGCGATCACGAACGTCAACAGCAATCTTGGCAACGCGGACTACACCATCGAAGAACCGATTCACTATCCGTTCGCCAAGAGTGACAGTGCGGTTCTGCAGTGGATCAACAATCAGCTCGTGAAGGCAAAACCGTCATTCCACAAGAAGACGTTCCTGAAGCCGCTCCACAAGACTGCGGAATTCTGCGGTGCCTGCCACAAGGTGCATCTGCCGTTTGCTCTGAACCACTACAAGGAATGGCTGCGAGGCCAGAACCACTACGACAGCTGGCTGCTGAGCGGTGTTTCAGGGCACGGTGCACGCAGCTTCTACTATCCGGAAAAGGCGCAGCAGGACTGCAACGGATGCCATATGCCTCTGCAGGAGTCCGGGGACTTCGGAGCAAAGTTCCTGGATGATTCCGGCAAGCTGAAGACTCACGATCATCTCTTTCCGTCCGCCAACACGGGCCTGAACTGGCTGACTCATCAGGATGACGCCATCAAGGCTCACAGCGATCTGATGAAAGGAACAATGCGAGTCGACGTGTTTGGAGTTCGCGACGGTGGTACGGTGGAAGGCCAGCTGACGGCTCCATTGCGGCCCAATGTTCCGACGCTGAAGCCGGGCAACACGTACCTTCTGGAAACGGTCATTCGAACGTTGAAGGTGGGTCACCACTTTACTCAGGGAACGACAGACTCGAACGAGATCTGGCTGGAGGTGACTCTGAAGTCCGGTGATCGCACGATCGGTGCGAGCGGTCTCATGAAGGAAGACAACAGCGTCGACCCATGGTCACACTTCGTCAACAACTTCATGCTTGATCGAAACGGCAACCGAATCGATCGCCGCAATGCTCAGGACATCGTGTTCGCTCTGTACAACCATCAGATTCCTCCGGGTGCGGGACAAACGGTCCATTACAGCTTCACGCTGCCTCAGGATGTGTCTGCTCCTGTGACCGCGAAGGTTCGGCTGCTGTATCGAAAGTTTGACTCGATTTACATGGACTTCGTGGATCGAAAGAACAAAGAACTCGGCAAGCCGATCCGAGGCCACAAGGAAGGTGAAACGTACCGCAACGAACTTCCGATCATGGTGGTTGCGGAGGACGAGGTGACGTTCCCAATCGAGGGTGTGACGGCCGAAGTGACCAACAAGCCGCGAGAAATTCCGGAGTGGCAGCGTTGGAATGATTACGGGATCGGAATGCTGCTGAAGGGCAAGGCGGAACTCAAGCAGACTCTTGAAGCCTTCCGCAAAGTCGAAGAACTGGGGCGATACGATGGTCCATTGAACCTGGCGCGAGCACTCGTGGAAGAAGGCGGAAATGGCATGCTGGATGAAGCGGCCGCCGCGCTGCAGCGAGCTGCCGCTCATAAGGAACCGGCCGCTCCTCCGTGGACTGTGGCCTGGCTCAGCGGTGTCATTAACCGGCAGCAGGGCAGACTGGCGGAGGCTGAGGAGAATTTCCGGTCGGTGCTGGAGTACAAGTCAGAAGATACGATCAAGCGAGGCTTCGACTTCAGTCAGGATTACATCGTGATCAATCTTCTGGGTGTGACGATCTTTGACCGAGCCCTCAAGATTCGTGGTGCGGATGAGGAATCTGTGGCCGAGCGGAAGCGACGGCTGGAAGAAGCGGTGGAGGTGTTCCAGCGAACACTGGCCATCGATTCTGAAAACGTCGATGCTCATTACAACCTTGGCCAGCTTTATGCCAATCTGGGGGACAAAGCAAAAGCAGAAGAACACCAGGCGGCTCACACAAAGTACAAGACAGACGATACGGCGCGCGGTGAAGCGGTTGCCATCGCACGCAAGAAGTATCCGGCGGCGGACTTTGCTTCAGAGGCCCTGGTGATCTACGACCTGCAGCGAAAGGAAGGTGTTGCTGCCGCGTCGAACGAAAAACCTGCAGCTTCTGGAGCTGAGGAGGACTAACAACCAACAAAAATAGCGGAAGGGCGCGAGCCCTCCGGTGAAATGTCTTGACGAGGGCGCAAGCCCTCCGGTGAAACGTCTGAACGAGGGGGCAAGCCCTCCGATGACGCATTACGATCAGGGCGCAAGCCCAATGGCGTGGACTTAGGGACTCGCCATTCTCGCAAGCCCTCCGGTGCCGCAAGAACCGGAGGGCTCGCGCCCTTCCGCTACTTCAGGTGGCGGACGGCAAGCCACAGACCGGCCAACGTCCGTCGTCTGTGGCTGCGACTTAACCCCATTTGGAATTTGAAACATGGCAAACCTGAACCAGAACAATAACGACAACGAGACAGAAGAAATTCAGAACGACGAAGTGGTCGGAGCCGCCTTAAAGTGGTCTCTTGCCATCGTCGTCCTGATTGCTGCCTCCGGGTTTGCGCTCTGGATTCTGAATCGAAAGCCGCCGGAAAAGGCACCGGAGAAGGTCGAAGCCACTCCTCTTCCGGAGAAGCGTGAAAAGCCAAAGCTGGAGATTCCAAAGATCCCGTTCACGGACATAACGAAGGCGGCCGGTATTACGTTCGTTCATGAGAACGGAGCGGAGGGCGAAAAGCTTCTGCCTGAAACGATGGGCGGTGGAGGAGCGTTTCTGGACTTCGACAATGATGGTGACCAGGACCTTCTGTGCGTGAACTCCGCTGCCTGGCCCTGGGCGAAGAAACCTCCGGAGAAGCCGCCAACATCAGCGCTGTACGCGAACGACGGCAAAGGAAATTTCACGGACGTGACGCCGGGCTCCGGACTCGATGTGGTCATGTACGGAAACGGCATCGCGTGCGGCGACTATGACAACGATGGTGACGTCGACGTTTACATCACCTGCCTTGGACGCAATTGCCTGTTCCAGAACGACGGCAAAGGAAAATTCACGGACGTGACAGCTGCCGCCGGTGTCGGCGGCGATGAAAAAGCCTGGAGCACCAGTTCCGGCTTCTTCGATTACGATCTCGACGGCGACCTGGATCTGTTCGTCTGCAACTACATCGAATGGGACCGAGCCACCGACCAGGCGATGAACTTTACGCTCGACGGAAAACTGCGTGCCTATGGCCGGCCAACCGACTTCAAAGGTGCGTTCCCGTATCTGTTTCGCAATGAAGGAAACGGGACATTCGTGGATGTGTCCGAGACGCAGGGTGTACAGGTGACGGCGAATCTGGGAGCTGCCCTTTCCAAATCACTGGGCGTGACGTTTCCGGATCTGAACGGTGACAATCGCCCGGACATTGTGGTGGCCAATGACACGGTCCAAAACCTGTTGTTCCTCAGCCAGCCCGACGGAACGTTTCTCGAAAGCGCCGCTGCCTGTGGGGTCGCGTTTGACAATGCGGGGAATGCTCGAGGAGCGATGGGGATTGACTTTGGTTACTTCCGCAACTCGCCATCCATTGGAATCGCAATTGGAAATTTCGCAACAGAAATGACAGCTCTGTATGTGTCGCAGACTCCGGATGCAGAACTGCCGGTGTTCCGCGACGAAGCAATTTCCAACGGAATCGGCCCGATCACTCGCACGGACCTGAAGTTCGGTGTCCTCTTTCTGGATGCAGATCTCGATGGTCGCCTGGACCTGTTCGAATGCAACGGACATCTGGAAGAAGACATCAGTGTGGTGCAGTCGAGCCAGCGATACGAGCAGTCTCCTCATTTACTGTGGAACTGCGGAGCTGATCAGGAAGAAGAGTTCGTGATGCTGACGGAAGAATCGACAGGGGAGGATTTCCAGAAGCGAATGGTGGGGCGAGGTGCTGCGATGGCGGACATCGATGGCGACGGCGACCTCGACATCGCTCTGTTTTCCTCCGTCGGCCCAATGCGACTGCTTCGAAACGATCAGTCACTTGGCAACCACTGGCTTCGATTCAAGTTGCAGGGAGCAAAGTCAAATCGCGATGCGATCGGAGCCATCGTCAGCGTGACACTGCCCGATGACACGATTCTGACCCGAGTCGTCATGCCGACACGAAGCTACCAGTCTCAAACCGAACTGCCCGTCACATTCGGACTCGGCAAACACGATAAAGTCAACAGCGTCGTCGTCACCTGGCCCGGCGGCAGCAAACAGCTCGTGGAAGTTGACGGCGTCGATCGCCTGATCAAGGTCGTCGATCCAAGAACGCCGTAGGGGCAGGGTTCTTGGTTCGTCGTTCTTGGTTCTTCGTTGTTGGCTTCAACCCGTAGTGGAACTCGCCAGAGTTCCTTTTTTTTCAGTTTTCAGTTTTCAGTTTTCAGGGTTCAGCTGCGATAGCAGCGCCAGCAGATAGCCCCGGGTGCCAACCCGGGGTTCATCAGTCCCCCCATTATCTCCCCTTCAGCCGTGAAACGGCGACACGCCCGCTCCTCCTCTGCTCTTCCGCCCTTCTCTTAATCCTAATCTTCATCTTAATCTTGACCTTGCTCTGGGTTCCCGCCTCCGCGGGAATGACGGGCGTTCGCTCATTTTGCAATTTCCAATTTCCATTAACCCTTGAGCTCCCCGCGCGCAACCAAGAACCAAGAACCAAGAACCAAGAACCAAGAACCAAGAACCAAGAACCAAGAACGCCCCTCCCCCGAGCTTGCTGGCGCTCGCTCGACCCCTCCCGGACTTTGTCCAGGAGGGGGAGCCGTTCCCGACAAAATGCTGGGAATCGGAATCCGGAATTCAAGAGCATGGGCACTCGGTTCAGGTTTCCATTGTTGGTCTTGTTCCCGGATCTACAATGCAGAAACAATCCCCCGCCTGTTCTGCCTCTCCTTCCCTTCCTCCGATTTTGCTCCGCCAGGTGACTTATGCGTCATCGATTTTCCGTGATTGCCCTGTCGCTGGCACTGATCGGTTCTGCTGCATCCGTCTCTGCTGACGAAGCGGGAGATGCGTTTGAAAAGCACATTCGGCCGATCCTGCTCGAGAAGTGCATTGAATGCCACGGGCCGGCCAAGCAGGAACACAATGTCCGGCTTGATCGACGCACCGACGTGCTCAATGGCAAAGCGGGTGACGTCGCACTCATCGTCCCCGGCAACCCGGACACCAGCCGACTCTGGCAGGTCATTCAGCACCACGATAACGACATCGCGATGCCTCCTTCCGGAAAGCTGCCGCCGGAACAACTGGAATTCATTCGCCAGTGGATCGTCTCCGGAGCAGTCTGGCCGGAGACTTCTGATCTGGAAGGCGAAGCAAAGAGACGCGCTGAAAAGTGGCGGGAACACTGGTCATTCCAGCCCGTTCAAAAGCCTGACCTGTCGGAGGTTCCGGCAGGCGTTCAGCCAATTGACTACTACATTCGCCGAGCGCTCACGGAGAAAGGCATCCAACCTTCCCCTCCTGCGACTCAGCATGTTCTGGTGCGACGTCTTTCGTACGCGATCACGGGACTGCCGCCGGAACTCGCCGACCTGAAGGCCGCGACTGATGCGGCCGCTGCAGGCCAGTGGGAGGCGTGGAAGTCCGCGTACATCGATCGGCTGCTCAACGCGCCTCAGTACGGCGAACGCTGGGCGAGGCTCTGGATGGATGTCTCTCGCTACGCCGACACCAAGGGGTATGTCTTCACGGAAGATCGCGAATACCACGAAGCATGGAAGTACCGCGAGTGGCTCATTCGAGCATTGAATCAGGACATGCCCTATGACGAATTCGTCAAGCGGCAGCTGGTGGCCGATCAAATGCCCGGCTCGGACGATCCCGGTCAGCTCGCCGCGATGGGATTCCTGACGCTTGGTCGACGCTTCCTGAACAATCCTCATGACATCATCGACGATCGCATCGACGTGGTCTCGCGAGGATTGATGGGGCTGACTGTGTCGTGCAGTCGCTGCCATGACCACAAGTATGATCCAATCAGCATGGCGGACTACTATTCCCTGTATGGCATCTTTGCTTCATCCGACGAACCCAAAAACGAACCATCCACACTGCGAATGGTCGACCGGCCAAACCCGGTGGAGCCTGTGATCTTCCGCCGCGGTCAGCCACATAATCGAGGCGATCAGGTGCCTCGGCGCTTCCTGACGGCTCTGGCCGGTCCAGACGCAGCTCCATTCAAGAAGGGAAGCGGGCGAATGGAACTGGCGGAAGCGATTGCGTCAAGCAGCAACCCGCTGACCAGTCGAGTCTTCGTGAACCGCCTCTGGGCGCAGCTGTTCGGACGCGGCTTTGTGGATACTCCCAGCGATTTTGGCGTGCGGACTGACCGGCCTGGGCATGCGGAGCTGCTGGATTATCTGGCTTCCGATCTGGTCGAAAACAAATGGTCGATGAAGTCTCTGATTCGCCGCATTGTGTCGTCAGAAACGTGGCAGCAGTCGAGCGATCGGCGAGAAGATGCGGAACACGTGGACCCGGAAAATCGTCTGCTGGCGCGCATGAACCGAACTCGCCTGGACTTTGAAGCCCTGCGAGATTCCGTGGTGGCTGCTTCGGGTCGACTCGACAAAACCATCGGCGGTCCTTCGGCGGATCTGGCGAATGATCCCAACGTGGTGCGTCGTGCGGTCTATGCTCGCATCGACCGCCAGAACCTGCCGGGGCTGTTCCGCACGTTCGATCTGGCCAGCCCGGATACTCATGCTCCCAAACGTTTCCAGACAACGATTCCTCAGCAGGCACTGTTCCAGCTGAACAGCCCGTTCACAATGAACCGCGCGGCGGAAGTCAGTCAGAGAACGGCTTCGGCCGGAAATCCTGACGACGTCGCAGCTCGAGTCAAAGAACTGTTCCTGATCGTGCTGCAGCGTGAACCTTCCAATCAGGAGATGACGGAAGCCGTGTCCTTTGTTCGTCAGATGCTGGATGAACAGGCGAAGGTTTCTCAGAGCGGCTGGGAATACGGTTACGGCGCGCTGAATGAATCCGACAACATGGTCACATCATTCCATCGGCTGACTGTCGCGAAGGAAGGAAAACTTCAGGGTGGCGAGAACCTTCCCGACGCGAAGCTGGGCTGGGTCTTCCTGAACAAGGGCGGTGGTCATACGGGCAACGACATCAACATCTGTGCGATCCGACGGTGGACGGCGGACAGTGCATGTCGAGTCCTGATTCACGGAGTTGTCTCGCACGCGGTGGATCAGGGGGATGGTGTTCGAGTCCGAGTCGTCGGGCCGGGGTCAACTTTGCAGGCCGACGCGGTGGCTCAGAATTCGACCGCTCCGTTTGCCGTCAAAGCTCTGGATCTGCAGGCCGGCCAGTGGATCGATTTCGTGATCGACTGCCGTACAAATTCTGCACACGATTCTTTCAAGAGCCGATTTGTGGTGACTCAGTCGTCGGGCGGCAAAGTGGTGCGTATCTGGAAGTCCGATGAAGATTTCCGGGAAACACCACAGGAACGAATGGACGCGTGGTCGCAGTTGGCTCAGGTATTGTTGATGTCGAATGAGTTTGCGTTTGTTGATTAATGGCAATGCACGGAAATCCTGTGTTGAGATAGCGGCACGGCGCGAGCCGTCCGGTGACCGTGTTGAGATAGCGGCACGGCGCAAGCCGTCCGGTGACGCAACACCGGAGGGCTCGCGCCCTTCCGCTACTTTCAAGCGATCATTTTGATGATGTGCAATGTCCAAACAAGGAACAGTCCCCATGAATCCCTTGAATCCACTCAACTGTCAGGCGTCTGATGTCGGACCGATCGCCGTCGGTCGTCGAGGCATGCTGAGTCGCTGCGGCATGGGGATGGGAGCACTTGCGCTGGCGGGCCTGATGAATCAGGACCAGGCTCGAGCCGAAGAACCGCTCAACCCGATGCTGCCTCGACCGGCGCAGTTCCCGTCCAAGATCCGGCACGTCATTCACCTGTTCATGAATGGCGGTCCGTCGCATGTCGACACGTTTGACCACAAGCCGGAGTTGCAGCGCCGCGCCGGGGAAATGATCTCGTCCGGGAATCTGGCCACCGAGCGTCCGACGGGTGCCCTGTTCGCGTCGCCGTTTCGATTCCGGAAGTACGGTGAGAGTGGTTTGACCGTCAGCGAGCTGTTCCACAACACGGCTCAGCATGCCGATGACCTGTGCGTGATTCGATCGATGCACGCCGATGTTCCGAATCATGAACCTTCACTGCTGCTGATGAACTGCGGCGAAGCACGACTGGTGCGGCCGAGCATGGGATCGTGGCTGACGTATGGCCTGGGGACGGAGAATCAGAACCTGCCGGCGTTTGTCGCCATGTGCCCGGGCGGCTATCCGATTCAGGAATCACAGAACTGGCAGAGCGGTTTTCTGCCGGGCGTGTATCAGGGAACGTACATCGATACGAAGCATACGGACATCGAGAAGCTGATTGAGAATATTCGGAACGATCGCATCACGTCGTCAGAACAGGCCAGGCAGCTGGGCCTGCTGCGATTCCTGAACAAGCAGCATCTTCAGGAACGCCCCGGCGATGCTCAGCTGGAAGCTCGCATTCAGTCTTACGAACTGGCCTACCGCATGCAGACCGATGCGGCCGACGCGTTTGACGTCAGTCGAGAACCGAAGCATGTTCTGGACATGTACGGTGACGGCGTGAATGCGCGGCAGATTTTGATTGCTCGCCGACTGATCGAACGAGGCGTTCGGTTCGTACAGGTCTGGCACGGCGACGGCCAGCCATGGGACAATCATGACGACATTGAAGTGAACCATCGTCGACTGGCAAAGCAGTGTGACCAGGCGATTGGAGCACTCTTAACCGATTTGAAACAGCGGGGCATGCTGGAAGAAACGCTGGTCATCTGGGGCGGCGAATTTGGACGAACGCCGGTTGTGGAGTTACCGAAGCAGGGAGCGAACGCGGGGAAGATCAACGGACGCGACCACAACCACTGGGGCTACACCACCTGGATGGCCGGCGGCGGCGTCCGAGGCGGCTATGTGCACGGGTCGACGGACGAATTTGGCTTCAAAGCCGTCGAGAATCCCGTCCACGTCCACGACCTTCACGCCACGATCTTGAAACTCATCGGTTTCGACCACGAAAAATTCACCTACCGCTACGCCGGCCGCGACTACCGCCTCACCGACCTCTACGGCAAAGTCGTGGAAGAACTCATCGCGTAACCCCCAGGCCCAGAGGGCCGCGTTCTTGGTTCTTGGTTCTTGGTTCTTCGTTCTTCGTTCTTCGTTCAACAGTCCCACTGAAAACTGAAAACTGAAAACTGAAAACTGAAAACTGAAAACTCCCCACGGCCAGCGGCGCGGTGTAAACCCGCCGGTACATCACCCCCCAAGTCATCACCCAAAGCACCAAAAGCACCACCAACAAACCAACAAACCAACAAACCAACCACCAAGCACAAAGAACCAAGAACCAACAAGCCAAGAGCCAAGAGCCAAGAACCAAGAACCAAGAACCAAGAACCAAGAGCCAAGAACCAAGAACCAAGAACCAAGAACGCCCCCGCCTTTGTATGGTGGAAAATATCTCCGCACGCTGGTAGTATCTACAAACACCCCAGACACACGGAGAGAGCACCATGGTTGACACCGAATCGCAGTTCCTGACAGTGGCTCAGCGGGAGATGCTGCAGCGGACGTATTTGTGGAGCCAGATCAATGGGCGTCGGGCGGAAGTCAGCGATGACCGTTTCGAGCCGGACGGGCGACGGCGAGCCAAAACAATCCGAGAAGCCATCTCAGCCGGCTTCCTTCGACCGCTCGAAAAAGACTCCTCGAACGGAAAGACCTACGAAGTCACATCGCAGGTGCTTAGTACTCTTTCCGTCGAGCCGCCGGATCTGATGCAGGTTTGGTCAAAGTTGTACGAACGAGCTTCGCAGCGCCGAGTGTATTCACGGCCCTGGGTTCGACTGGAGGACCTTTCGATGGGCCAACAGGCGGCTGTTCTGGATTGCGTGAGCATGGACTGGTACGTCGTTTCATCGGTCCCGCACGAATACCATGCGACTCTTGCCGACGAACCGGATGTCGTGTTGAAAGACGTAGCAGAATCGCAGGCTTACCACCGATTTTACTCCGGCCCATACGAAACACTGACCGCCGCCGCGGCCGTGCGATCCGGCAAATCCACCTGCATGCTCGCCGTTTCTTCAGTACAGCTTCGCGAAGCTGTGGCGGCACGAATATCGGAGGAAACACATCAGCGTCTGTTCGTCTCGAACCTGCTTTGGGCACTGGCCACATTGAACATCGTCCCGAAAGACCTGCTCTTCAACGGCGACGGCACCGCAAAGCTCAACAGCCAGCTGATCGAAGGCCACACCTTCGGCTTCGGCAGCTCAGCTCCCGCACCAGCACCAACCACCCGCAGCGAAGTCAACTGGCAAGCAAACCTCAACGAATCCATCGAGCGACTCAAATCACAAATCGACCAACTCCAAAAGACGCTCGACCAATACCGCCAAATCGACCACGGCATCCAAACCTTCGGCGGCTGGGAAAAGTTCATGGATGAGATGGAAGCAAGAATACGGCAGGAACAGCAGTAGGCTCCCTGACCATGGTCGTGAACTACTCTTGCAGCACCTTGACAAATTCACCGATGACGCGAAGGTCAACCGTGTCGTCAGCTGTGAGCCGAATGGACTGACGCTCTGGATTCAACGGCTGTAGTTCGACGATCGCATGGCCCCAGCCATCCTCGTTTGCGGTCTTTGTGGAGTGGTACTTCTTGATCGTATACCGGCCACCATCTTCAGGATCGAGGTGTGTTTGGCATTGAACGAGCAACAGCCGACCTTCTCTGGTTCCGGCAGGGCATTGCCGAAACAAACACCATGAGCCGTCGGGAATTCTGGGTTCCATGGATTGGCCGCGTACCTGAGCGACGAACATTCCTTCCTGCAGTTTTGCGTTCTCCACTTTGACCCAGCCGGACTCTGCTGGAACGCCATCTGGTCCCCATCCTCCAGCGGCCGCAATGAGGTCATACACTGGCACATGCGACTTGAAACGTTCGGAAGACGTCACGCTGATGACGATTTGAGGTTGCCATGTATTGGCCGGCTCAGCTTGCGTCTCCTCGCCACTACTGGCGTTACTTGCAACTGGTACTATGGACCAAGAATCGCCATCCTTCGTGAATCGAACAGTAAAGCCCGTGCCCGGCAGCCCGGCGTTCGGACCAAACCACTTCTGAAGGAGTTCGCTCAACTGGTTGCCAGTGTCTCCAACAGGGGCGGCCACATTGCAGGCGACTTTGACAAACTTGAATTCCCACTTCGCTCCATCGGGCAAAACGACTTCCGTAGGCCCGTAAGGTCTTTCGGGGCATTTCGCCTTATCCGGCACAAACAGGATGGCTTTCCCGCTGGAATGCGAGACTTTCGCCTCAAAACTCACGCCCTCAGCAGACTCGGTTTTCCAACGGCGAACGTATTGAGCCAATCGCCAGTCAACGATTTCCGATGTCATCGACTCAAGCGTCGGCAAGAGTTCCGGTGGAATGTCTGGGAGGAATCGAAATTGATCACCAACGCGATCAAACCACTTTTTTCCCTTTTGAAGGTCCGTCCAGCGATCGATTGGCCACTTGTTCCACCACTTGGTCCACGCCGGATCGTCTGCCAATGCATGGTCAACGGCATGACCGTCGCCCTCGAGGTCCTTCCGCAGTACTTCATGGTTCTGCAAAAACCTTCTGCAGGATTTTCCAAACTGGTCAAGCTGAACGGCCGTTGATAGTGATTCCTGGTCGAGCAGGACTCGAAGGACGACCATCTTGTACGATTTATTCAGGTTGGTCGTTTCCAGCATCGTGAGCCAATCGCCGAAGAGCTGCAGAGTAATTGCTTCGGCTTCCGACAAGTCTCCTTCAGCGTGACAGAATTCGAACCAGCTACCGTTCCTGACGGAGATTGCTCGGGGCAGGTATCCGTGGTTAAACATTTCCAATGGGGTAGGTCGGCGAGTCAGGTCGTCACGCATGGCCCGATACGCATCAATCGCCTGTGACGCTCCTTTCGGAATAAACTGACTGATCAAGTTTTGGGCTGCGAGCTCAACATCCAGCAGGCATCCGGGAGGCAGAGGTGCATCGCCCGTCTTTATCCATTCCCGAAGAGTCTGCCAGTTTGCCGTTGTGTTGTTCAGCGACAGGATATGAATCAGCCGTTGAGCAAAGATGCGATGATTGCCCACGAAGTCGATCACTAGCAACCGCGACTTCCCTTCACTTGCTCGCAAGCCTCTTCCCAGTTGTTGCAGGAAAATGACCTTTGATTCAGTTGGCCGCAACATGATTACTCGGTCAACAGCCGGGATGTCGAGCCCTTCATTGAACATGTCGACCGCGCAGAGGCAGTCCAGGTCTGCTCTGCGGAGTTCCTCCAGTGACGCCGAACAATTGTCGCCGCCTGCCCCGGAGAAAACGGCTGCTGCCCGCAGCCCCTTTGACCTCAGCCAGTCACGTGTAAACAATGCGTGCCGTCGGGAACAACAGAAGACGATGGTTCGCCCGGCCGGATGTTCCAGCATGGCCGTCCAGAGCCGGTCCATACGTTCGCTGCGTACAACCCGTTCCTCAAGTTCCTCCGGAGCAAATCTGCCGTTGCGCCAGGGAATCTGTTCGAAGTCAACCGTGTCCTTAATACCGATGTAATGAAACGGAACCAGTGACTCTTCCGCGATCCCATCACCAATCGATGCATGGTAAGCAAGGTTATCGTCGAAGATCGTTGCAACATCGATGCCGTCAGTTCTTTCCGGTGTTGCTGTCAGGCCGAGTATGAAGCTGGCGTTCAGCCTCGCCAAAACTCGCCGGTAACTTGGGGCATGAGCGTGGTGCACTTCATCCATGACGACAAAGTCAAAATGCTCCTCTTCCAGCCGAGCTAGCCCAGGTGGTCGCGACAGTTTCTGGATCGATGCGATCACCAGATTGCCGTGGAGATCGCTGCTGGCCCCAACGTACAATGACGTCTGGTCCTCTCCAAATTGCTGATCCAAAATCTGCGACAATGCTGCCGCGGCCTGCGACAGAATGTGGGCGCGATGTGCCACCACAAGCACTCGCGGACGCTGCCGGAGTCGCTCGGCAATCTGCTCTGCCTCGAACGCGGCAAGCCACGTCTTTCCCATCCCAGTGGCAACTGCCACCAACGCACGGGAATAACCAGCATCACGAATCCTTTGTAACGAAGCCAGCGCTTTGATCTGCCACGGGCGCGGGCGTCGAAGCTCCTCCGGCGTATCGATTCGTTCCAGAATTAAGTGTTTAGATCGAAGCTCCTTTGCTTTCTCCGCGTAGCCCTTGAGCAGTTCTGACGTGAGTTCTGATCCTTGGCCCCAGAGCAGCGAGAACTCACGGCGCACTTGCTCGTGAGTCTCTGGTGCGAACTGTTGTTCGCTGATCAAGTTCCACTCGACGCCTGTCTGCAGAGCTGAACGAGACAGGTTGCTGCTGCCGACAACGATCAAACCTGAATTCCCATCCGAGATCTGCCATGCCTTTGGGTGAAATGATGTTGGTGCCGTTGGTAGTTTGGCGGTCTCGACGAGCCGTGCCTGGAGCCGCGGATGGTCATCATCCTCTGCAGACAATTGCTCCCAGCCCATCAATCGCCAAAGGGCTTTCGGGTCCGAGATGTAAAGATAATCGCTGACCAGAATCCGGACTCTCGCGTCGTTGCGTATTGCCTCAAACAGAGTTTGCTCAATGACATCCAACCCCGACGGTTGCACAAACGACGCAAGCACGTCGATCTGCTTAGCGCCTGTCAGTCGCCATGACAGTTCGTTCCAGAGTGTTGAATGCGGATACCCAGCCGACAGTTTCAGGCCATGCTGTCCTTCGGAAGTGGTGTCCTTCGAGATCAGATAGTTGCCCTTCCCCGGAATCACATGGCGAACTCCGCCTCGCGGATCTTCCATATCACCTTTGTACCGGGGAATCACATGGATATGAAGATGTGGCACAGTCTGACCAGCCGCCTCGCCCGCATTGAACCCAACATTGTAGCCGTCTGGCTTTGGATTGAGGCGTTCGTCAAGGATTACCTTCACCTCATTGACCAGTGACATCAACGCCGCCTGTTCCTCCGGTGTCGCTTCAAACCAAGTCGCAACGACTCGGCGAGTGACCACCAGCGCATGTCCTAGACTCACAGGAAAGCCATCGTGCACAGCAAATGCAAACGCGTTCGACGCGATCCAGGAGCTTTTTGGTTGCCGAAGGAAGACGGAGGTCATTTGACAGGCTTCGAGGCGTGATCTTTCGCGGGGAAGAAGGACCAATACTGAAGAATATAAGCACTACAAAAAAAACTTCGAGCCAAAGCTGGCCGTAACCAGGTATGGAGGTCACGGACTTTGCTCAGAAACTGGCCATCAACCTTTTCTGTCAGCCATTGTTGTAACGTAGAGAGCTTCCTTGTCTTTCGTTGACGGCTTTCGCTTCACTCAAATACCGTAGCCAACTTCAGTCTAAGTGCTGCGATCGTGAGCAGCTTTTCATATACCCGGATCCCATACCTGGCGCTCACTCTTTATCAAACGAAACCACCGTGCAGGCCTGCTAACGCCGCGGGACCCCCAAGCACTGCAATTGATGAACGCGGAAGGGGCAGGAGTCAAAGTGCGTTTTCCGTCCTTCATCGTCAGACAAACCTCAACGCGTAAATTGATCGCGCCATCAGTCGGTCGAGCCGGAAGTCCAGCGACGTTCCGCGCTCCGTGGATGCAACAAGCACAGATCGCCGTCCGACACAACGTGCAACACGAATGGAACTTCCCACAGCGATCCCTGATGGATGACCTCGAGGGCAAGGTCCGATGCAGACTTTTTCCACACGCTGCTAGCCTAAACGTTCAAGACTCTCCCCCAGTTGGAGTCATATGGAAGCAAAATGTGCGAAAACCCAGATTCACTCGATTGTCTGCCAATCCGCCTCTGTTAAATGAGAACAACGCGCCACATCAATCTGAATTATTGCTTCAAGCGCCGCAGCCCGAATTTGCGGAAGATACACGTGTTCACTACACACGATCCTGCCAAGGAACTGCCGGAGGAGAACAAACTCACTTTTGGGGAGTAATTGCGGCATGACGTTGATCCTTGCCGCAACCGAACCCGCATTCAAACCGTCGGGCCCAAACAGCTGCCGAAAGGCGTTCTCATCTGCGAGTAACTGTGCTTCTAGGAGGGTCGGACGACCGTGATGGAGGGCATTCAAGGCTACCGAGCGTTGCTCCTCCGACAGTTCGCCGTTCAGTAGCATCGTTGCTGCTCGCACGCTAATCGCTGAAGAGACATCATCAGGGGAGCATGGAGAAAGACTATTCATCCTTGCAGCGAGATCAAGTGCAGCTACGTTCTCCAGCTCCAAGAGCTTTCTTATCACGTCATGGGTCGTCGACAGATCTGATGTGACTTCATAGTGAAACCAGAATAATCTCTTCGATTCCGCGTTGAGGTCACCCCAGAACTTAGCGATCAGTTGAAGGTCGACTCCCGCAACTCGAAGGCAAACATTTATTAACGTGCTGGCCCATGAACTGCTGAGGTTTCCCGGGTCCGGAATGGACTTCAAGATTTCATTCATATCGCCGGGATCAATGCTCTCAAAGTCAAGAATCGACATCACATCACTGAGGATAAGAGAATCCATCAGCCGTGAATCCTTATGAATTCTCACTGCCACCTTAAAAACCTCAGTCACTGGCAGACGTTGCCGTACGCAACTGTAAACTTCGGGCGTAGTGACTATAAACTCAATATGCCCATTCGAGAGCGCCTGAAGTCTCGCCCACTGCGTATCTCGTAGTAGAGCGATCTCTTCAATGCACAGCAATCCCTCGTCTGAGAGATAGTCCCAATGATCGACGGGAAACAACAGCACGGTCCAAGCATTCTTTACTCGTGCGTTCTGAGTGCAAAACGATTCGAGAGTCGCCTGAAGCTCGCGGACGGCAGCGGGATCATCATAGAAAACCTTAAGCCCAGATTTGTAAGCAATCCACTGTGCGTCTGAATTAAAAAGTGCGGGCGGAGGTCCAAGAACATGATCACATGTCAGTCCCCAAGTTGGTGGTTCCGGGAGAGCTTCCATTGCAGTCCGTGCCGCCAGATGTAAAGCAGAATCGTTGGGGCAAACTAGCGCACAAAAAACGGCCTGAAGGTAAGCACGATACGGGCCCAGCGGAGCCCCCTGACCTTCCGACAAAAATATCGCCGAGTCCTCTACTACGACGTTCATCCAAGGCGGACGCGCAATAACCATAAAACTCGCTTCGCCACGGTCTAAATCTACAGCGACCGACTCTTGAAACCGAACAGGGAGTTCCATGAAGGTCCATGGGTCCCATTGCTCTGCTCTTCTGATCAATCCAAACGGCAATGTGCAAATCAAATGCTCAGCGATTGACTTAGGCAGCAGGGAAAGCCATTCCAGCGAATGCCAAGAATGAGCCCAACTTTGTCGGTAAGGGAAATCCTCCACGGCGGAAATGACCGCCTGCTGGCCTGCGAGCTCTAGTCGCACGGGAATTCTGTGCGCCAAGGCCGCCGTTATTGCCTCTTTTGCCAGCTCTGGCGCTTGAACAGCCTGCTCCATGAACGCGACGAGCTCTAAGTACTCCGATGATCCAGCTGACATAAGTTCGGGGAACAGCTGAATCGCAAACAAACGAGTTCCAAGAGACGGTTGTTCGATCGCTACGAATGCCCTCCAGAGGCATTTCCACACTTCCCCATGGCCGAGGCAGCGAATGATGGGAGCGATCCACTTCTGTCCCAACCATGCCCACCATTGCGCTTCGGGCAAGCATCCGGAAACGGTATTCTTTAATTGGATGAATTGAAAGCGACTGAACTCAGGTAAGGAGAAAAGAACGGCTCGCCTTGTTTGGATTTGCTGCACTAGAGTGTCTAGAAAATTATCGCCCTCAATCCGGGCCGAAGCCTTCAACGCCCACAGGGACTGCTCCGCAGGCTTTGCCATCGCTCCATAAAAACGCAGCACTTGGAGCCAATAGGCGCCTCGTTCTACAAGACGTGGAAAGACCGCATCCGTACTCGCCGACGAATGATTGGACATATAGTTTGCGGCAAAATACTCTCGATACGGCTGAATCAGAAAGTCGACGTCAGATTGATTCGTCCCTTTCCCTGAAAGAAAGACGAGACGATCTGTGGTGAGATCATAGATTCTCTGAATCTCTTGATTCGGAATTCCACGGAAGTCTTGATCGCCACGCACGAGCCGCCAAACACACCAAACCAGATCTTTAAACGTCGCTTCGGGCATTACTCCGCTCTCACCCCGAGCCACAGATTCATGAATTTTGTAACCCACGACCTCGTGAAGCAGTCGAAGCTCTCGCTCGAACTTAGAAATTAAGTCATTCTTTGACTTCTCGCGCTGAAAAACTACATCAACATACCTCAGGAACAATTGATTTCGCTCTTCGGGAATATCGCATCGCTTTCGCACGATAGTCAACATCACTGTCGCCTGAAGGAGCGTGGTCGCAAGTCTTCGAACTGCATCGGATGCCATTCCACTCTTAATACGCTCTTCCGCTTCAGTGCGTTCTTCGGGATTCCGTATTCGTTCGTCTAGCCACGCCGCCGCGTAGACTTGGAAATCTGTCGCCCGGAGGTCATTCAAAGCCCATCGAAGCGGCTGAAATCGATCGAACTCGCCGTGGTATCCCTGCGGCCTGCTAGACATGATAACCTGTAGGTTAACGTCTTCACCGCTACAACGATAGAGAAATGCTTCGCAGTCCTTTAGAAGATCGTCACGGTCATCTTTATTTGGCACCTCATCTAATCCATCGAGTACCAATAGTGTTGCGTTTTTGGAGATCAGCGTAAAGATATCCTCATGACTCAGATCTGATTCAACGACACCACCAATTAGTTGCCGTGAGATGTATGCAGCTATGCCTCTTGGCTGGTGTTCTGCCTGCGACTTTCGCCATTTGGCATATCGGCGAAGTTCAATTCGAAACGGGATACGCAGAGTACAGGCCGAATCTAGATGCGATGAAGTCCATCCCGGTGGGAGGGTTATCCGCTTTGCGAGTGCATTTGCAAGGCTCTCATCGATAATCCGCGCCGCGTGATATAGAGTAAGGAACTGTGTCACCGTACTCTTGCCGTATCCTGGCCCGGCGAGAATCATTATCTTTTCAAGATCGCCCCAGAGCAACGGGAACGAGGATGGAACATTTTCAAGATTGTCCGGCATGATGCCTGGCGCATCGCTTATTAAGCTTGCATCTCCCGACCAGCTGTCGACTACATCTTTATAGCATTCCGGAATATTGGTTCGATCAAGCTTCATCGTCTGATCGATGAATACTCTACTCAGAGGTAACGCATCGTCGTCTCCCGCTTCATCTGCTCGAGCCCTCGACTCATGGTCCAGCAAGTACCTAAGATAGCCACGCAACGTATTTCTTCTGCGGTCTTCGGCAAGGTTCAATGCGTGGTACAGCGAGCCGATGACGTCACCAGGTAGAATCAGCTCGTTGTATGCCGTTCTTACACCTGGATTATTGTCGAGCATGCGAGAAAGATCAGAGGCGTCCCAGACTTTTACACTTGCGATCTTGGCCTTCCAACTTTCGGCAATTTGACTGACCTTGTCACGCGTACCAATGCGGCTGGCGCCGGTGAGGGGCACATTAGTGATCAAGACATAATGATGGCAAGTAGTGCTGTATTTTGTCGTGAGCTTGTCTAATTCGCTTCTTAGGTCACTGATCACGGCCGCCGCGGCGTTTGCCCAGCCTCTGAGACCAATATCATGGTATTTGACTTGAAAAACCCAAAAATGTTGGGTGTCTTTTTCGATGCCTGGCAAGATCTCGTAATCGGGGTGATTCGGAGCCTGCGTCCAAGTTGCTTCACGCGCCCCATCGGGGCCCGCAGAGCCAAATTGAATTAGTTCACCATGGTTTCTTCGCTTCACCTCTAGTAGGGCTTGCACCATTTCCTGAAATGCAGAACTTCCTAGTCGATGGAACTGATATTTAGCCATCTGCTTCTCCTTAAATGAGTTGACATACTGTCAATCTCGGCTCGCAGTGCCTGCTCGACGGGAGTCTGCACATACAGGTACTCTTTGAGTGCGTTCAGTTCCGCGACATTACTTTCCAGGGTCGTGACCGCTGTGGCGGAGCCTTTGGAAAGTGTCGCGATCAGGTCTTCAAAGTCCATGCTCACCGATAGCTCTCTCCGCTCGGTCCCACAGATTGCAATTTGGTGCCGCCCAGGTGCGTGTCGTGTACCTCCCATACTCCGCGGACAGCTTAGTCACCGAGTTCAGTTGTCTCCAACCGTTGGCTCAGCAAATTCCGCACAATGCCGGTGAATTCAGTTGCTCATGAATTCAGTGCTGTTCAGGCGTTGAGGGGAGAGGGGGGGCGTTCTTGGTTCGTGGTTCTTCGTTCTTGGTTTGTGGTTTGTGGAGATTGCGGAAAGCGAGTCACGTGACATTCTGGGGCAGTGGGACATTGTTCCGCGAGAGAACGCGATTTGGGAGTGGTGGGAGGGGATTTTTCACACGTTGTTAATGAATGGGTTCTTGGTTCGTTGTTCTTGGTTCTTGGTTTGGCGTTGTTGGTGCTTGGGGCTGCGGGACGAAGGTAATGGTTAATGGTTAATGGTTATTGGAGAATGGAGATTGCAAAATGTGGGGGGGGGTGATGTACCGGCGGGTTGACACCGCGCCGCTCGCCGTGGGGGAGAAGGTTTTCAGTTTTCAGTTTTCAGTTTTCACGGGGGCCGTTGAACGAAGAACAAAGAACGAAGAACCAGGAACAGAGCTGCGGCGTGCTGGGTTCCCGCCTGCGCGGGAATGACGGGGCGCGCGCGGGGGCGTTCACTTTGCAATTTTCACTTTCCAATAATCATTAACCATTGAGCTTCGTCACGCGCAACCATGAACCAGGAACGGAAAGGCGGCCCTCCCCCGAGCTTGCTGGCGCTTGCTCGACCCCTCCCGGACTTCGTCCGGGCGGGGGGCGCTCCGCTTACTTGTCGAAGTGGAAGGCGAGGGTTTGGGGGTCGGAGTAGCGGAGGGAGCCTTGGTGGGTGACGAGGGCGCTCACAGTGGGTTGCTGGGCGGCGGCTTGCCAGTGTTGAGTTTGGCTGGTTAATACTGCGACAGGGTCCTGAGATGGGTCCTCGGACATGCTCTTCAACCAGCCGGCGACGGCGAGGTCGGTTTGCATTTGGCGTGTGGCTCCTGCGACGTCGACGAGGATGCCGCTGCCGATCTTATCAAAGCCCTGCGCGATTCCGTAAAAGACGTACGGATGTGTTGATGCGAGAATCGGTGTCTTCAGTCCAGGCAAAATCTGAGTGATGCCTGCGTGGCCGTTCTGCAAGTTCGTTCCATACAAGTCGTTGAATGTCTCCAGGGGATGAGCACCATAAATTACGATCGGATCGGTAAAGCCCTTCGCAGTCCTCGACGGATTCAGCAGCAAATGAACCTGCTGTCTCTGATAGTCATGAAACTGCTGGATCGGGATCAGGCCCCAATGCGGATCGCCTTTGTCGGACTTCTTTGAGCCCTGGTCATCTTCGGCTCCGATCGGCGTGGCGTCCATGACGGTGTTAAACAGCGGCAGGTCCGAGCTGTCAACTCCGTTGGCTGTGAGCAGTTCTTCGCATCGCACAGGAACAGGGTCGTTCAGATAGTCCTGATTGGTTTTCAGCAGCCGAATCGGAGGATAGTGAAAGAACAGGACGGCTTTCTGATTGAGCATTGCCATGCCAAGCGGAAGAAAGAAACGCCATGGCTGATACGGCGGCTGGCCGGCCTGCGGAATCGTCGGATCCGGGTCCCAGCGTCCGCTGGCTTTGATCGTCGGAATGACGGTCGTCAACGCCTGCCATCCATGAGCCAGAAATCGCGGAATGCGCCGCGAGTATTCTCGAAATTCCCCGGCCAGCGATGCCGGTCCGTCCAAAATCAGCAGCACATGACGCCCCCGAGTCCGTACGGTCAGAGTCGCTCCTTTGTCCGCCAGACCATCTCGCTTCAAAGTCATCGTCAGCCAGTGTGCAACCGTCTCCGTCACCGTCCATCCCAGCGACGCCGCATTCGGCCAGGAAAACAGCTGAGAGACTCGGTTTAGGCTGCCAAGTGGGATGGGGTGGCGCATGGGGCTTGGTTCTTGGTTCTTGGTTCTTGGTTGGGGGGTTCTTGGTTCTTGGTTCTTGGTTCTTGGTTGGGGGGTTCTGACTACGATGCCGGAGCGGGGAATGATTAATGGTTATTGGAGAATGGAGATTGCAAAATGGGGCGTTCTTGGTTCTTAGTTCTTGGTTCGTGTAGTGGGACTCGCCAGAGTTCCGATCGGTTTTCAGTTTTCGGAGGGGAGTTTTCAGTGTTCAGTGGGGGCCGTTGAACGAAGAACGAGGAACCAAGAACTAAGAACGGAATAGCGTCGTGCTGGGTTCCCGCCTGCGCGGGAATGACCGGCGCGCGGGGGCTCACTTTGCAATTTTCACTTTCCAATAACCATTAACCCTTGCGCTACGTCTCGCGCAACCAAGAACCACGCACGAAGATCCAGGAACCGTGGCGCGGCCCTCCCCCGAGCTTGCTGGCGCTCGCTCGACCCCTCCCCAACTTCGTTCGGGAGGGGGGCGGAATTGGGTTTTCGGTGTTCGGTGTTCGGAGCGACTGGTAAACGAAGAACGAGGAACCAAGAACCAAGAACCAAGAACCAGCGGCCGTCGGCCGTCGGCCGCTTAGCCTTCGGTGGTTCGGCCGGCGCGGGTGGAGCCTTCGCCGGCGATGGATTCTCGCATGCGTGTGTCGGCCTGGACGTTCTTCAGTTCGTAGAAGTCGAGCAGTCCGAGGGTTTGCTTTTCGAAGGCGTCGGCGACGGCTTTCGGGACTTCGGCTTCGGCCAGAACGACGGCGGCTTTGTTCTGCTGGATGCGAGCGACCATTTCCTGCTCACGGGCGCGAGCCGCCGCGCGGCGCTGTTCGGCGGATGCCTGAGCGACTCGCATGTCCGCTTCGGCGCGGTCGGCTGACAGACGAGCACCGATGTTTTCACCGACGTCAATGTCGGCAATGTCGATCGAAACGATCTCGTAGGCCGTCTGAGCTTCCAGGCCCTGCTCCAGCACCGTCTTGGAAATAAAGTCCGGGTTCTCCAGCACGGTCTTGTACGATCGAGTTGAACCGATGGCCTGAACGATCCCCTGACCGACTCGAGCAATCACGGTTTCTTCCGTCGCACCACCGATCAGCTGCTGGATATTCGTTCGCACGGTGACTCGAGCACGGACTCGAAGTTCAATGCCATCGGCAGCCACGGCGGACAATGTTCCCTGAGTCCTCTTTGGATCCGGACAGTCAATCACTTTCGGATAAACGCTGGTCGTCACGGCTTCCAGAATGTCTCGCCCCGCGAGGTCAATCGCCTGAGCCGTTTCCCAGTTCAGCGGAATCTCCGCCTTATCCGCGGCAATCAAGGCTCGAATCACGTTCGGCACGTTACCACCCGCCAGAGCATGTGCTTCGAGTGCTCGTGTGGTGATCGGGTACTTCTTCAACAGTCCCGCCTGCACCGCCATAATCTTGCTGCGGACGATCACGACCGGGTTGACTCGTCGAAAACGCATGTAGACAAGGTCCAGCAGTCCAATGCCGGCTCGCGTCATCTTGCATTGCAGCCAGAGGCTTGCAAACTGAGCAAAGATGGCCAGGAACACGATCATTCCCAGCAGCACAAAGACGACAATGCCCCACTCAATGTTGGTTAGCGCCAGCATCTGGACCATCTTCATGTCGAGTGTCTCCGTCCCCGTTTATTGTTGTCGCCTGACTGACAAACTGTGGTCAGCTTTGATGTCCCCCGCCAGGAATGGCGTGCGTCACCCTGACTTATGACGGTGGGTGTAATCGCCCGGAATGTCGAAGTCAAGCGGCTCCGGCTCCAGTTCTGCCGCAGCTGGTGGAACATCAGTCGGCGGCACTTCCGGAAGTCCCTCCGCCGGTGACGTCGCTGGTGCCGACTGCTCGTCAGAAGGAAGCACAGGCCGAACCAGCAACCGATTAGCTCGCGCGCCGATCACGATAATCTTTGTCCCGGGGTCGACCACCATGCCAGGTGATTCCGCGTGAAAGCGTTCTCCATCCAGAAGCACGATGCCGCCAGGAGTCATCAGGTTCTGAGCTGTTCCGCGGCGACCAATGTGTTCTTCAAGCGGATTCGGAGGAAGCTTCTCGGCGGACGGAGCCGGCGGAAGCGTGATGCGTGCTCCAAAGCTGCTTTTCTGCATCAGTGCTATTGTGCCGAAGACGGACCCGGGGATGCCGCCGACCAGGACGACGATGTACGACCAGAAAAAGCCGGGGTTCGTTCCCCACCACGCTTTGCACGCGGCCCAGAGCGATACGATGAGGGACACAGTCGCGCAGATGAAGATCATTCCCATGCTGGGAATGAAGAACTCCACACCGAGCAGTACAAGCCCCACCAGCAACAAGACCGTTGCCAGAATGCCAGCGTCCGGCATAAACACGCTTCCGAAGATGTCATGAGATTCATCGAACGATTTCCCGGGATTGTAGCACCAGAATCCCAAAAGGCACGCAACCCCGTTGTCGTAACGGGAAGAGGAGGTGCGGGGTGAGATTCAAGGGGTGTAGTGGAACTCGCCAGAGGTCCCGCGAGCAACGAACGTCGTGGGATCGGTAGGGAGGCGTCAACACGATGCAATTTCGCCCCAAAGGGGCAACCACAAATCAGCCTGGGGCACCGCCCCAGGTGTGTGATCACATGAAACGCGAAGCCCCATCGGGGCGGCACAACGACATGTCGAAACCGGGCCTCATGGTCTTGGGAACATTGACGCTTCACGTTCGTCTCGCACATCTGCAGGCCACGCATGTTGTAACGCCCCTTCAGGGCTTATGAAGACGGTGGTTCTCTAACCCGGGGCGTTGCCCCGGGCTGATTTGTTGTTGGCCCTTTGGGCCGAGGGCGGGGTGCAGGTTCGGCTAGCGCCGAAGGCTCAGGATTTTTGGGGTGTGGTGGAACTCGCCAGAGTTCCTGTCAGCAACGAAAGTCGTGAAGTATCTGGTGACGAATGTTCGGGGATCTCTGGCGAGATCCACTACGGTTTTTGTGGGAATCTCTGACGAGGCTCCAACACGATGCAATTTCGCCCCAAAGGGGCAACCACATGTCAGCCTGGGGCATCGCCCCAGGTCTGTGATCACATGAAACACAGAGCCCCATCGGGGCGGCACAACGACATATCGAAACTGGGCCTCATGGTCTTGGGAACATTGACGCTTCCTGTTTGTCTCGCATATCTGCAAACCACCCATGTTGTTTCGCCCCTTCAGGGCTGATGAACACGGTGATGCTCCACCCCGGGGCGTCGCCCCGGGCTGGTTTGTTGTTGGCCCGTTGGGCCGAGAGCGGGGTGCAGGTTCGGCTAGCGCCGAAGGCTCAGGGGCGTTGCTGGAGGATTCCTTCGTTGGCGATCATGCGGAGTTGGGCGCGGATGGCGTACCAGGCGGCGAGGAGGACCGGGGTGAGGAGCACGATGATGAGGCTCGTGGCTTCGATCACGCTGATGTAGTTCCTGGCGATCGACCATCCGAAGTACTGGATGATTCTTGCGACGATCACATCGAGCGTCCTGTAGGTCTGGTTCCGGAGCGCCAGGATGATCGCGATGATTCCGAGTCCAATCGCGGGAAGGGCGACGGCGTGGTATCGAAACTGCGACGAGCGTCGGAATGTCAACCGATGCCGCGCCCCGCACTCGGGACACACGATGGCCATCTGAGGATGTCGCAGAAACACACTGAAGACTCGAACGGTCTTCTTCTGACAACCCGCACATTGCAGCGACCTGCCATCCAGCGCCCGTGCTCGATCAGCATCAGAAGACTCGGGCGGTGAGTAGGGGTTGGGTGAGGGTGACTGAGGCATGCGTTGGCTGGTTTGAGCGGGTGTTGTGTCTTTGTCTTGTTCCTGATCCTAATCTTAATCTTGTTCTTAATCTTGATCTGCGGTGGTGTGGGTGGGTTCTCGCGTCGGAGACACGAGGCACGATGTTATGGTGGGTTCTCGCGTCGGAGACACGAGCCACGATGTTAGGGTGGATTCTCGCGTCGGAGACACGAGCCACGATGTTAGGGTGGATTCTCGCGTCGGAGACACGAGCCACGATGTTAGGGTGGATTCTCGCGTCGGAGACACGGGCCACGATGTTAGCGTGGGTTCTCGCGTCGGAGACACGAGGCACTTTGGGGGTGGAGTTCTTGCTCGTGCCAGCCGTAGACTTTGGTGTAGGCGATGTTCAGGCCGAGGCATTGCTTTGAGGCGCATTGGTCGCGGAAGACGCACTGGTGGAATCCGTTCCGATGAAATTCATTCCAGAATCGCGGATCGATGCGAAGTTCCGGCTGGTCGTTGATCAGTGCGAACGATTCTGATCCCAGAAGACAGTGCGGGAAGTTCTTGACTTCCACGTCACGGCCCAGAGATTTCGCGAGGCGGACGGCTTTCCGGAGATGCGGGGCGGTGTCCAGGTGGGACACGATCAGATCCAGTCTCGCTTCTTCCGCCATCGGCCAGTAACACCAGAACTCCATCCGGCGAAGATTTCGAACATTGCGCAAACGTTCCACGACGGATGAGAGTCGATCGAAACTGAGGCGAGTGACAACGGTGTTGGTCAGAATCGAAACGTTTGGAAACTGGTCGAGATTCTGGATGCCGTTCATCGTGCGAACGAACGATCCGGGGACTTCGGTGATCAGATCGTGCTGCTGAGCCGTATCGGCGGTCACGCTGATAAAGAACTCATCGATTCCCGCATCGATCAGAGTTCGGCAGTAGTCCATGTTATCCAGTCGCATTCCGTGAGTCTGGATGCGAACATGGTCGAAGCCTGCGTTTCGGGCACGTTCCGCCATGCGAGGCAGATCGGGGCGAAGTGTCACCTCAGCCCCGGTCAGGATGAGTCCCTTCCACTTTCGTTCTCGCAGGTTCTCATCAAGCAGTGCCTGGAAGTCAGTATCGTCGGCCGGAGTCAGCCAGTGCATGGATTCCAGAATCATGCAGTGCTGGCATTTGAGATTGCAGCGAAAATGGACGGTGAGTTCGACGTAATCGGAGTGCGTGAGCTTTCCGTTCACAGAGGATTCAAGGGTTGCAGTCATGTGACTTAGCCCCCACCGACAACGCTGAGAAGGATTCTGTAGTGGATCTCGCCAGAGATCCCACGACTGTCATTGATGAAAGGAACTCTGGCGAGTTCCACTACAACTCGGAGCTGCAGAAATTCCATCCCAGCGTTTCCCCACCGGGTTGACCCCGGTGGTCTCCGGTTTTTGCACTACCGTGATTAGTACTTCAGTTCCACGGCGATGGAGGGACCGGTCAGAGCCAGGTTGGAGCCGATGCCGTAGACGTCGTCGGAGACCGTGTTGGAGAACCAGTACTGAGTTTCCCAGGCGGTTCGCAGTTCCAGCTGGAGATGCTGGCCGAGGTCGTGCTTCCATGAAACCCCCAGCTGATTTTCGCCGATCAGCATGATCTCTTCTTCGAATGTCGTGGCGGGCATGAAGGGAAGCAGTGCTCCGTTGCGAACATCACCAACCAGCATGGACCCTCGAAGATTGCCGAAGAGCGAAAGCCCCTGGACCCCGAGATCTCGACGAGCCGCGACACCCAGAGTTGGGCCGATGCCTTCAAACGTCAACTGACCAATTCCCAGCAGCGTGGCCGAGGGATTGGTGTATTCGAGTTTTCCGTAGCGAACACCGCCGGACACTTCAAAATCGAAATGACGAAACTTCTGAGTCAGCACGGCTTCAAGGTCGGCCGCTTCCGCAGCGACTCCCAGTTCGGCAGGTGCGAAAGGCGGGACGTACTGATACTGATCATCAAACGACCAGTAACGTCCTCGGACTCCAATTCCCGAGTCAGACATATAGCCAAGCACGTAACGAACATTGGCCGTGTAATCGCTGTCGATCGTGCGGCTGACGGTCGGGCCAAGACCAAAGGACGAAGGAGCTCCGCTGATGTGGGGGCGAAGGAACAGAACTTCGACACTTCCAAACAAACCGCCGCTGCCGTCATCCTGTGCGTCGAGGCGACGGTCCAGCTGCCACAGAGGATCAGCGGGTGCGACGGTGGGACGATTTCGCAAAGCTTCGAGTTCGGCTTCCAGCTTCTGAATGCGTTCTTCCAAAGCCGGGTCAGTGGACTGAGCAACAACGGGAGTGACAAACGACGGTTCGCTGTCAAACGCTGAGCCAACGGTTGCGATTCCGGAGACGTCTGAGTCCAGTGTGGCAACGCCGGACGCAGATTCCTGTGCCAGGGAGCAACTGACTGAAAGCAGGAACGCGGCGCAACTGTTGATAAGCTTCGGGAGCCTCACAGCATTGTCCTCCGTGACTCTGAACTCCCAGAGAGAGCAGCCAGAGTCTCACCTTGATGACGTCCGAGCGAACCTCATGTCGCTCGGAATCGCGAAACGCAGGCAGAGCCCGGCGCGCGAAATTGTTCTGGAAATGAGATCGGCGCAATTCCGCAGAAACTGCGCTCGGAGGCGGAAACGGACCACTCAGTTCAGCGGTTCCGCTGAACAGGCTGTGGAATGATCGTTACAGCCCGATTCTTCACATGCTGAAAACGGGGGATTTTCCCCAGTGTTTTTAATGGACCAGGCAGACGCGCTGCAGGTGGCGTTCGCGCAAAAGAACTGTAAAGGAGTCATCCCCGCGGGAAGAACCGGCCTGGATTCGTTCGAACGAAGATCGTTTCGCTGGTCAAACATGTTGGGAGGAAATGGCCGGGCTGCCCAGTTCACCAGCGGGGCGTCTTTACGCAGCGGCAACAGTGGCATAGAGTCTGCGTGAGAAATCGGACACTTTGACACCCAGGGAATGAACCAATGAAACTCGCCTTTTCTGTGACCTGCCGGCTGCTGATGATGATGATCCTGTTGTCAGCATCAACGGCCTTTAACGTTGCTCTGCACGCCCAGGAAAACACGCAGGAAGGTGAGGCTCCCGCTGAGGACGCAGAGAATCCTCAGAAGAAGATGATCGACCAGATGATCAAGCGGCAGATGGACCGCGCCAAGAAGACTTTTGAAGCAAAGATGGCCGTTCGAATCCATGAGATGACCGAGGTCTGCAAGCTGTCCGAAGACCAGACTCGTCAACTGCGACTCGCCGCCAAAGGCAGCATCGTGAAGGCTTTGGAAGATCAGAAGCAGCGCATGGAAGAAATGCAGGCTGGATTCGAGGGCGGTGATCTCAACGTGAATTTTGTCGCCGGGCAGCCGATTATGGCAGATGTGGCCCTGGAGGCGATTGCAGAACCGGTGCCTGCAGCACAAGCCGTTCCTGCAGAACCAGTGAAACCCGCGGAGCCTGCGGAACCAGCGGATCCCGCTGAGCAACCGGAACCACCAAAGCCTGCGGAAAACGAAGGGGCCGACTCAGAACCAAAGGCGGAAGCAGCTGTTGCTGCGGAACAGGTCGAGATGGTTGCACCGGCGATGGCGATCGGTGTGGACTTTGCAATGGGCATGCCATTCATGGGTCAGAATGAACAGAGCAATCCATGGCAGCAGCCGATCTGGGCTGAAACAGTGAAGAGCACTTTGACCGAGGAGCAGTTCAAGACTCTGGAGGCATTTGAGAACGAGCGAACTGTTCGGACTCAGAAGACACGGATTCAGTCCTACGTCCAATCGCTTGACACAGAACTGCATTTGAATGCCGGGCAGCGAACGGATCTGGAAGCGTGGCTGGAGAAGGACTTCCGTTCCTTTTTTACCGATCCCAATGTCGAGTACATGTTCAGCAGTTCGATGTTCATGGACGACAGTTTCTTCGTCCAAGTGGACGACGGACAGCCTCAGCCCGCCGCAGATCCGGAGCACTTCAAGGTGGTCAGCAAGATTCTGACGGCCGAGCAGATGGAACTGTGGAAGACGCACTATGCTGAGTCATTCCGGACACTGGAGAATATGAAGAATGGGGGACCGGAAGAAGGCGGATTCGGCGTTCAGCAGATCCTTGCTCCTTTTCGCTAACAGTACCTTTGAGTGTTTGTGAGACCATGAAAGTCGCTCTGTTCATTCCCTGTTACATCGATCAGTTTTATCCGAACGTCGGCATGGCCACTGTTCGCATTCTGGAAGCCTATGGGATTCGTCCTGAGTTTCCGGAGGCTCAGACGTGTTGCGGCCAGCCAATGGCCAACAGCGGATGTATGACGGAGGCGAAACCTCTGGCGGAGAATTTCATCCGCACGTTTTCGCCTTACGACTACGTTGTGTCGCCGTCAGGCAGCTGTGTCTCGATGGTTCGGAATCACTATGACCATCTGGTTTCTTCACAGGATCCGGATGCACCTCGAGTCAGAACCGGGACGCTGGAACTGAGTGAGTTTCTGGTCAACGTTCTGAAAGTGCAGCCGCCGGCCGGCGAGTTTGCTCATCAGGTCGGTCTGCACCAGAGCTGCCATGGTCTTCGGGAACTGCGACTTGGGCCGTCCTCCGAGGTGATGAAGCCGCGTGAGAGTCTGATTCAGACGCTGCTCTCAGGACTTCGTGGCATTCGTTTTTCCGAGCTGGCTCGAAAGGACGAATGCTGCGGCTTCGGCGGTACCTTTGCCGTCGCCGAAGAAGCCGTGTCCTGCATGATGGGGGAAGATCGGGTCAACGATCATCTAAAGGCGGGAACTCAGGTGCTGACAGCCGGCGATATGTCGTGCCTGATGCATTTGGACGGGATCATTCGTCGCCGGAAAGTTGGCATTCGAGTCATGCATTTTGCGGAGATCCTTGCGGAAGCGATGAAGGCCTGACAGCCCGATTGTACGCTCGTCATCGCACGTTTCCCTTCGCGCGCTGTACTTCTCTCGTAGCAAACTCAGTCGCCCATTCTTTGAAATAGTTCAGGTCAGATCATGGGACACTCAACACTCGCAGCAGAATTCACGGGCAATCGTGAGCGTGCTCAGTGGCACGACAAGGCACTCTGGTTCGTGCGTGAGAAACGCGACCGCATGGCATCGTCCGTGCCGGAATGGGAGCTTCTGCGCGAAACGGCCTCTGCGATCAAGCAGCATACTCAGTCACGGCTTGCTGATTACCTCGAAGAGTTTGAAGCGAATGCCATTCGGAACGGAGCGATCGTTCACTGGGCCGCGGATGCTCATGAACACAACGAGATCGTGCTGTCGATCCTGCAGCAACATAAAGTGCGCCGGCTGGTCAAAAGCAAATCGATGCTGACCGAAGAATGTCATCTGAACCCATGGCTGGAAGAGCACGGCATCGAGGTGATCGACACGGACCTCGGCGAACGCATCGTTCAGCTTCGCCAGGAACCTCCCAGCCACATCGTCCTTCCGGCGATTCATATCAAGAAGGAAGAAGTCGGCGAGTGTTTCCATGAACACCTGGGAACTGAGAAAGGTGCGTCCGATCCGAAGTATCTGACTGAGGCGGCCAGAAACCATTTGCGCGAGTGTTTCTGCACGGCTGACGCGGGACTGACAGGGGTCAACTTCGCCATCGCAGAGACCGGCGGGATTGTGATCTGTACGAATGAAGGCAATGCGGACCTGGGAGTCGGCATGCCGAAAGTTCATATCGCGTGCATGGGGATCGAGAAGCTGATTCCTCGTGCGGAAGATCTTTCGGTCTTCCTGAGACTGCTGGCTCGTTCAGCCACGGGGCAGCCCGTCACGACATATTCATCTCACTTCCACGGTCCTCAGGAAGGCGGTGAACTGCATATCGTTTTGGTCGACAACGGACGCAGCAACATTCTGAAGTCGGAGTTTCGTCGCAGCCTGAACTGCATTCGCTGCGGTGCGTGTATGAATACGTGCCCCGTCTATCGACGCAGCGGTGGTCACAGTTATCAGTCCACGGTTCCCGGACCGATTGGTTCTATCCTGACGCCGCTTCAAACGCCGGAGCAACACAACAGTCTGCCGTTTGCGTGCAGCCTGTGTGGTTCCTGCACGGACGTCTGCCCGGTCCAGATTGACCTGCACCATCAGTTGTTTGCCATGAGAGAAATGCTGGATGGCAAGCAGCTGATCGGAACCTCGAAGAAGCTCTCCATGAAGTTCGCGTCCACGCTGTTGTCGCATCCCTGGATGGTCAACCTCGCAGGCAAGGTCGCAAGGACCGCGCTGCGATGGCTGCCTCGATTCCTGATCTACAATCCTCTGAATGCCTGGGGACGTCAGCGAGAACTCCCCGAACCGCCTCGCAAATCCTTCCGTCAGATGTTTGCTGATTATCGCAGTAAGAAGTAGGCGGTGAAGTAGTGGACTTCGCCAGAAGTCCTTGGTTAGCGAGGGCTGGAGTAGTGGACTTCGCCAGAAGTCCTGTCACTTCTTCTAATGTCGAAGAACGAACAACTGGTAGTCCGAGGCGGGAGCGGCGAGGAGTTCGCCGTTGGCATCAAGGACACTTACGTCGAATCCTCGTTCACGTGCGAGGTACCAGAATCGACGTGTCACACTTCGACCTCCGTCGCCGAGCCAGCAGATTCCATCGGCTGGCAGCATGCGGTGAAGCAGATCGAGAATCGGAGTGAAGTGGTTCTCCTGGTACAGGAGATCGCAGCCGATGATCACGGGATAGCGTTCGTCCGGCGGCTCGCGCCAGTCCAGAGTGCGCGCTTCAAACTGGCTGAACCCGTTCTGCTCGGCGTTGTGCCGGGCCACTGCCACGGAAAGAGGTTCATAGTCCGTGAACGTCACATGATGTCCTCGCTGCAATGCTGCCAGGCCAACGAGTCCCGTGCCGCAGCCAAGTTCCAGAACGCGTGACGGAACCGGCCATTCGGCTCGCAACACCGCCTTCGCCATAGGAAGCGCCGCGGGCCAGACGTATGCCCAGTAAGGCATCCGATCATCGGTCTGGCTGGCCGCGACGACACCATCGTCATCCAGCAGGGCATCGGGGTTTCCAGGAACCGTCAGCTTCCATCGAAAGCCGTCAATTTCTGTTTCGCCCGAAACCCATCCGCCTCGAAGAGCACCGGCCGCCTGTTCGATCTGTCGATCCTGTGAGCCTCCTTCCGGCAGAAGCTCCGTGCGCATGTTGATGGGACGAGGAATCATCTTGCAGGCAATTATTGTTTCTGTTTCTTTCCCTGCTTCTTTGCTTCCGGCTGAGGTTCGCCATCGAACGGCTGGTTTCCGTAGGCCGCTCGCGGTGGCTCTTCCGTATCCTGAACTTCCGTACGAAGCCGTTGAAGCTCCGCCTGAAGTTCCTTTACCGTGGACGCGTAGGCAGGATCAGCAAAGAAATTCTTCGTCTCATTCGGATCCACTTCGCGATCCAGTAATTCCCAGTCATCAACGTCCGGCTTGTAGTAATGCACCAGCTTGTAACGATCAGTGATGACTCCGACATGAGGACGCACGCGATGCGGCACGGGATACTCGTAGTAGTGATAGTACAGACTCGTGCGCCAGTCCGCAGGAGTCTGGCCTTTCAGGATCGGAACCATGCTGCGTCCCTGCATGTCGTTTGGCGCTTCGGCTCCGGCTGCGTCGAGAAACGTCTGAGCAAAGTCGACCAGTGAGACGATTTTATCGCACGAAGCTCCCGGAGCTGTGACGCCCGGCCAGCGAACAAACAACGGCGTGCGAAGGGATTCTTCGAAGATCCATCGCTTATCAAACCAGCCATGTTCGCCAAGGAAGAAACCCTGATCGCTGGAGAAAACAACGATCGTGTTTGCCGCCGAGCCATCGTCTTCCAGGGCCTGCATCAGGCGACCAACGTTCTCATCAATCGCTTTCACGCAGGCAAGGTAGTCGTGCATGTACCGGTTGTAGCGCCAACGGACGAGATCTTTGCCGGTCAGATTTGCTGCGAGATACTTCTCATTTCGAGGCTGGTAGTAGGCGTTCCATTCCTTCAGCTGAGCCTCATTCATGTTGGACGGTGTTTTGAGTTTGGCATCGAGATCTGTAAACGTCCGATCGATGCCCATGTCATGATCAGAAACCGCCTTGCTGCGACCTTCATAGTTGTCGAACAGAGTTGCAGGCTCAGGATAGACTCGGTCTTTATCCCAGCCCAGGTGCCGAAGAGCAGGTGCCCATTCGCGATGCGGCGCCTTGTGCTGACTCATCAGAAGAAACGGCTTCGATCGATCTCGGTTCTTCACCCAGTCGATGGAAAGGTCAGTGATGATGTCCGTCACGTAGCCTTCCGTTTTGACTCGTTCCCCGTTCCTGATCATCGGTGGGTTGTAGTACAGCCCCTGGCCCGGAAGGATGTTCCAGTAGTCAAAGCCGGTGGGATCGGACACCAGATGCCATTTTCCAATCACCGCGGTCTGGTACCCGACTTGTTTCAACAGCTTCGGAAACGTCGTCTGCGAACTGTCGAACGTGCAGTTGCTGTTGTTGTAGAAACCGTTCCGGTGAGAATACTTGCCCGTCAGAATCGTGGCACGGCTTGGACCACAGATGGAATTGGTCACAAGGCAGCGATTGAACTGCATGCCCTGCTTTGCGAGTCGGTCCAGGTTGGGCGTTTCCAGCAGGTGGCGGCTTTCGCCATACGCGCTGATAGCCTGGCACGTCAGGTCATCGCAGAAGATGAAGACAATGTTGGGCCGCGTCGCAGCCGGAGCTGCCTGAGTGGCCTGTGCCGAAACAGGCTGACACAGAACGAGGAAAGTCAGCAGCACGAGTAGACAGGACATCATTCCGGACGGAAACCATGCCGATCCTGATGTGACTGCATCTCTCGATGGATTGTGTCCGGAAATTCGCTCAAAGCCACTCATCGCCGCCTTGCCCCTTATCATCCAAAGCCCTTTCAGAAAATCGACGTCCAACGTCACTGTGGCGAATCTGGTATTTGTGGTCAAGCGGCTCGCGCCCCGGTACACTGCCAGAACGTAGTGGAAGTCACCAGACTTCGTGTTTGCAATGGGAAGGATCTCTGGCGAGATCCACTACATTGGGTGATTGTTTGTAGTGGAAGTCGCCAGACTTCCTGTTCGCAGCCTGATGAAAATCGTGATGAATGGGAGGGATCTCTGGCGAGATCCACTACATTGTGTGATGGAAAGGATGGACTGTGACGACGACACCGACTGGCCCTGTCATGCGTCGGCGCGGCCTTCTTGGATCGGCTGCTGTTGTTTTGGCGGGGCTTCAGAATGCGCTGAAGGCGGAGACGTCCGAGCATCCGCCTCATTTCGCGCCGAAGGCAAAGAATGTCATCTTCTGTTTCATGGATGGTGGCCCCAGCCATGTAGATACGTTCGACTACAAGCCGATGCTTAAGAAGCACCAGGGCCAGAAGATTGGTGCTCGCTGGGTTTCCAGGAAATCACAGTCGGACGCCAACAGAGTCTGGTTCGGCAGTCCGTGGAAGTTTCGACAGCGGGGACAGTCCGGACTTTGGGTGAGTGATCTGTTTCCGGAAATCGCATCGGTCGCTGATGAACTCTGTGTGGTGAAATCAGTGGTCGGCGAATTGCCGCTGCACGGTCAGTCCAATTTGCTGCTTCACACCGGCAGAATTCTCGGACAGGCTCCCAGCATCGGAGCATGGGTGTCGTATGGGCTGGGAACGGAGAACCCAGGCTTGCCAGGTTTTGTGCTCCTGAACAATGACTGGGTGCCGAACGGAGGACTCGAGAACTTCGGCAGCTCATTTCTGCCTGCAAGTCATCAGGCCGCGATGATGAGAGCCAAAGGTCAGCCGGTCGACAATATTGCTCCGTCCGACAGTGTGGACCTGCAAAGCCGAAAACTGAAAATGCTGAAGACGGCAGGAGAATCATTCGCTCAAAAAGTTTCATCGCCGTCGCAGATACAGGCTGCTGTGACGAACTACGAAACCGCGTTTCAGATGCAGCGAGTCATTCCGGAGCTGGCGGATATCACTCAGGAGCCGCGGTATCTTCAGGACCTGTATGGCGTTCATTCGACCGATGAACACCAGGCCTACTACGCCTCTCAAATGCTGAGAGCCCGTCGACTGATTGAAGCCGGCGTACGATTTGTCGAACTGACGTGCCCCAGCTTCGACGGCAACAATTCTCCATGGGACCAGCATGGTCAGCTGAAGACGCTGCATGAGAAGAATGCAAGAGTCACCGAACAGTCCGTTGCAGCACTCATTCGAGATCTGAAGCAGCGAGGTCTGCTGGATGAAACAATTGTGATCTGGGCCGGGGAAATGGGCCGCACTCCGCATACTCCGGCGATCTCAGAGTCAGCGGGGCGCGATCACCATGTCAGCGGCTTTTCGATTTTCATGGCCGGCGGTGGTTTTCGCCCCGGACATTCCTTCGGGGAGACCGATGAATTCGGTGCCAATGCAGTCGAAAACCCGGTGTCCGTTCATGACATCCACGCCACCATCCTGCATCAGCTGGGGCTGAATCATGAACGGCTCACCTATCGCTACGGCGGGCGTGATCAGAGGCTGACCGATGTGCACGGCCGCGTTCTTCATGAACTGCTGAAATAAGAAATCCCAGAGGGAAACAGAGTAGCCGTCAATCTCCGAATGACGAACCTGCGATTCTCCGCAGGCTTTCGGCGGCCATACGAGGTTCGTCCGGCCGCGGTTGGCCCGCGGAATCGCAATACATCACTCGGAGAGTGATGCCTACGGAATCGCGATACATCACTCGGAGAGTGATGACTACGGATCGGCAGGCCGCCTACGGCTTTACACCTTCCGGGATATAGAGTTCGTTCAGTTTGTTCGCTGCAATTTCCGGATCAGTCCCGGAGTTCCACATGCGTGGGGCGACCTTTGTTTCGTTGTACAGGCTCTCCATCGGATCCCATACCTCATCGACTTTGTCTTCGAACAGGTCGCCGATCAGCAGGTCAGTGACACGACCACGCAGGTGCGGGAAGTTGCGAACGAAGTTGCCGAAACTGAAGCCTTCGTAATACTCGCACACCAGGCGACGCATGCGGTCAATTCCGCGGTTCAGCTTGTCGCCCCAGTTGCCGAGTTGTGCTTCTGACGTATCGTTCTTCGCAAGTCCATCGGTGATGGCATCAGCGGCCATTTCGCCGGACTTCAGGGCCAGAAGAACGCCGGAGGAATACAGAGGATCGAGGAATCCGAAGGCATCACCGACCAGAACCCAGCCCGGGCCAGCCACTCGCGTGCAGCGATAGGAATAGTCTCGCGTCGCAAAGTAACCGGTCACTCGTTTCGCACCGGCAATTCGCTGCTTAACGACTGTGCACTTTTCAACTTCTTCGTTGTAGGTTTCTTCGTGAGTACCCCGTCCTTTGAACAGGTAGTCAAACGGAGCCACAACTCCCAGACTGATTCGGTTGTCATGCAGAGGAATGTACCAGAACCAGCCCTGCTTGTTTTCGGTCTGGATGACGACGGTTGCACCTTCATCGCGTCCGGTGTCGCGGTAAGCACCTTCCCAGTAAGTCCAGATCGCCCCTTTGTTCAGAAGAGGGTCCCAGGTTCGCAGCTTCAGACGATTCATCAGCATGCCCGTCTGACCGCTGGCATCGACAACAACCTTCGCATTCACCTGCTCGATGGTGCCGTCTTCGAGCTGCACCTTCACGCCGGTGGCCCTTTCGCCATCCATGATCACGTCAAGAACGCGAGCGCCTTCCTGAGCATTCACGCCGTGCTCGCGAGCATTGTTCAGCATCATGAGGTCAAACTCACTGCGAACAACCTGCCACGTCTGCGAACACTCATGAGGCTTGTTGTCATAGAAGTAGAAAGGAGCGGACAGCTTTCCGTTTGCACTGACGAACTGGACGCTGTGCTTGTGAACGAATTTGCTGGCCTTCATCTTGGGCAGCATGTTGAGGCGTTCCAGAACCCAGTACGTTTCCGGAATCAGCGACTCACCGATGTGAAAGCGAGGAAACTTCTCACGTTCGAACAACCGAACTTTGTAACCCTTCTGAGCAATCAGGGTCGATGCCGTCGAACCAGCTGGCCCGCCGCCAATCACCACAACATCGGTCTCTGTTACCTTCTCGGGAGCCGCAGTAACCATGGATGCCTCCTGTGATTTTCACGCAATCCGACGCAACGGGCCGGGAACCAACGTCGTCCAATCCCGTATCGCCGCTGCCAATCCAGTTATAGTCCTTCAAACGATAGTTGTCCAGACAACTATTTGTCGACATCCAGGGCGTGACGACTGCAATTTTGCCAAAAACGGCCGAAATGACTGAACACAAGGGGAGGTTGCGGCAAGAATCCGCGGCCTCTGACAGACAGGCGAGACCGTCAACCGCGGAACGGCTGAGAGGGCATGACGCTCCCGAAATGGCAAGTTGACGGCTTCCGGCAGATTGCTTTCGAGCGTCAGACGAACATTGACTGCAGTTCGCTCGCGTCAGGCGCATGTGCTGCGGTTGTTGTTGGAGGAGGGGTTCTCGCGTCGGAGACACGAGGCACAATTATTTGCGAGGCAGTTGATCGAACGGGATCTGTGGCTGATCGGCTCCGCTGGAGTTTCGTTTGAAGACGGCACCCGGCTTTTCTGACTCGGCGAAGAACCCGCAGTTTCGGAGGTAGAACGATTTGCCGTCGGCACCTCCGACGAAATCCAGTCGATGTCCTCCACCGCCCGTTGCATCGACAGAGAAGCGGGCTGACAGCACTTCATGCCACATTCCCGCCGTGTCGCGGACCCAGACGTTTTGATGCTGACCACGTCGAGTCACGTGGCCGGTCTGCGGATTGAAGTTTTCGAGGAAAGAGTGAAAGCCCTTCAGATGAGTATTGGTTTTGGGACGACGAAAACTGGCGATCAGTCTCCATTCGTCTGCCTGCTTGTCGCCGAACCACGACGTGTATGTGGTGCTGCCATCGCCGTTGGGCTTGACCTGAGTCAGGAAGCGATATGTTCGGCCTGCTTTCCAGGGATACACCAGAAAGCTCTGACCTCCTGAGCCTTCATTTCCAAATTCGCCGCTTCGAACATCCGGCCCTTTGCCAAGCAGTTCTACTCGCTGGTCCGGAGGAATATCGGCAGGATTATCGGTACTAAACGGGCTCCACACCGAAAACAGGACTCGACGTTCTGTGTCGCTGTTGACCTGAATTCCAAAGTATCCTTCCCCAAATCCATTGGCCATAAAGTACGAGCCAATAGGATCATCGCCTTCGGCAACCAGGATCTCACTGTAGGCATACTCTATGTCGACGTCCTTCGGCACGACGTAGCTCAGATGGACCGAAGGGCCTCGACGGCCCCAGTAGAACATGTTGCCTTCATTGGTCGCGACGCATGTCAGTCTGACTCCGTCCGTTGACGTCTTTGCAACAAGACTGCGAACTTCACCAAACAGTTTTCCGGCAGCCTTTGTTCCCTGCAAGTCGACCTTCACGTAACCGGGCTTGTCCACTGTGATGGTGCCGACTTCGATCTGTGCGAAGTCCGGTTTGTCGAGGATGACATGAACGGTCTTTGCTCCGGCGGTGACATCCAGTTCGGCAGCGCCGCCGGAAGACCTGGCGTCCAGAGACAACTGAATCTCACAGGGTCGGTCCGCATGGAAGTAGATCGAATACACTTCCTCTGGATCCTCCCACTGCAGCGATTCTTCACGACGCCGAGAACGAAAGAACGGATCCGGAGCCGACCGGTACGCATTCCCGGCAACCGGCACCGACAGCTCCACAACCTGCGCGGCCGCGAAGCCTGCATTCGAACCGACGACGGAAAGAACCAGCAGCAACAGCGGAAACATCAAACGGAACAAGGCACAACTCCGGGCCAAACCTTCGGGGGGCTTCCAACCAGAAACAAGTGACCGGAGTCTATGCGTGGTCAACGAGGCGGAGCAAACGCATGGACGTTGCGGGGTTCTTGGTTCTTGGTTCTTGGTTCTTGGTTCTTGGTCGCCCCGCGGGCCGTCATTCCCGCGAAGGCGGGAACCCAGCAACGCCGCGGCTTTGTTCCTGGTTCTTCGTTCTTTGTTCTTGGTTTAACGGTCCCACTGAAAACTGAACACTGAAAACTGAAAACCGAGCCCCCCACCCGTCATTCCCGCGCAGGCGGGAACCCAGCACAGTGCGTTATTAGTTCCTGGTTCTTGGTTCTTCGTTCAACGGTCCCACTGAAAACTGAAAACTCCCGCGGCGTGGCTGTCGCCGTTTCACGGCTGGTGGGCGATGATGGGGGAACCGATGAACCCCGGGTTGTCACCCGGGGCTATCTGCTGGCGCTGCTATCGCAGCTGGGAGGCGGTCGACTGTGCTCGTCCCTTGTTCCCCGAACACTGAAAACTGAAAACTGAAAACTTCCCCACCTCGTCATTCCCGCGAAGGCGGGAACCCAGCAACGCCGCAGCTCTGTTCCTGGTTCTTCGTTCTTGGTTCTTCGTTCAACGGTCCACTGAAAACTGAACACTGAAAACTGAAAACTGTTCGAAGGAACTCTGGCGAGTTCCACTACGGCCCGAAACCAAGAACCAAGAACCAAGAACCAAGAACCAATCCCGCCCAACCTACGCCTGTGGTTCGGGGCGGTATTCCGGCAGCATGGAGACTTCGGTGGAGGTTGCTCGTGCCTGCTCTTCCATCTCCTGAAGAATCTCGGCCATGGAAACCGATTCGACGCCATCAAACGAAGGGCGAACCGGAAGCGTCGTCAGCTGATGGACCTTGGTGTTGCGAAACACATCGTCGGAGGTATGAAACCTCCAGAGGATGATCAGGACGCCGGCCGTCAGCACGGCTCCAAACCAGCCGAGCCACGGGTTAAGATCATCGGCACGCGTCGAAAGGACACGTGGAGCAAGGATGCGAATACGATCCGAAATCAGAAGCGGCGTGTGAGCCAGGTCACCGTCGCCTGTCCGCCCTCTTGCTGCATACCCTTCTCGCTTGAAGAAGTATCCCGCGAGTTCCACTTCGATACTCTCTTCGGTATTCAGTTCCCGCAGCGGAAGTCCCGGATCCGCCGACAGAGCATTCACATGGATCAGGGAGGAACCTGAATCCTTGGTGGAAATCCATGCGTCATAGGCAGACTTGACGCCGAAGGTCTCGGCTGCTTTTGGCAATGGTGCCTTCAGTAATCGTCGAAGTCGTCCGCGAATCACAAACGGCTTCCCTCGACACGCTGCCGGAGAAGCCATGAACAGGGCATACTGGCCTTCAGGAAACTTATCCCGTCCATACGGCAGAACTTTCTCCGCCAGCACCAGCGTTCCAAACCACGCCTCCGATTCGCTGCTCAAAACGCCGAGAACATCGTCGCGAATCTGCCGCACGAGTTTCTCCGGAACATCATCGGCGCCAGCAGCGGAACCGGATTCCCGCTCCATCTCCGCCGCACCCGCACGATCAATCATCTTCGCATAGTCAGATGGAGAAGTGGCATCCGTCGACGGCACCACCTGAAACTCATCCGGCTGCAATTCCGACTGTCCCAGCAGCGAAGGTGGAACAACAGGGCGAGCCGCCACCGGAGCTGGTGCCGGCGAACTCCAAAGTCCGCCGTTGAACGCAATTTGATACACAAGCAGAACAACCACTACGGCCGCGAGCCCCAGCGTCACACGCTTCTGAGCGCGGGCAAATTGCTTGTCGCGTGGTTGTCCTTTGGATCGAAATCGCACTCAATTCCACCTTTGCATGAGCAGAGAAAAGGCAACGTGACAGTTCGAACGTCGCCACTCGCAGAATTACCTCAAGACGACGCGGTCAAACCTCTTTTCCTAGTCTACGCAATACCCGCCCCTCAACACAAGGTCGGTTCCGCCGCGTGCCCGTCGCACAGGCAACGCTGTGAAGGATTCTGTAGTGGATCTCGCCAGAGATCCCACGACTTTGGTTGATGACAGGGACTCTGGCGAGTTCCACTTCAGCTCGGAGCTCAGGAAATTCGCTGACGAAAATCCTTCACAGCGTTGTTGCGCAGGCGAGGCGTCTAGTTTCTGCTGACTGTTTCATCCATATTCAGAACCAGGTTGCACGTCATGGCCCATGCTGCAAGTTCCTGAACGGGCAGACTCGTATCCGCCTTTGACTCGCCGTTCTGAAGCACCTTCTCGGCGTTCTCCGGCGCCGCAAGGAAGTGTTGACGCTGATTCTGAAGTGCCTCCAGAACGATCTCTTCATCCACGCGTCCCGGAAGTCGTGACAGTACTGTTCGGAACAGGAATTGAACTCGGTCTGCGTCGGAGGCTCCACCTTCCTTCATTACTCGCTCCGCCAGCTTTCGAGCAGCTTCGAAGTGCTGGACGTCGTTCATCAGCTGCAATGCCTGCAGAGGAGTGTTGCTGCGTTCGCGGCGAGTACAAAACTGTTCTCGGTTCGGGCCATCGAAGTTGGTCATAAACGGTGGCGGCGCGGTTCGCTTCATGAAGCAATACACGCTGCGTCGGTACAAGCCTGCCCCATGGTCCTGCAAATAGAATCTCGTATTGCTATTCTCGTAACCCACAGGCTCCCAGATATCCGGCGGCTGATAGGGCTGAACGCCTCGTCCGCCCATCGTCAAATCCATCAGACCGCTGACGTACAGAACGTTGTCACGCAGTTGTTCGGCATCAAGGCGGAATCGAGGCCCGTGCGACAGGAGTCTGTTTTCCGGATCAATCTGCAGCACGTGCGAACTTGCGGCGGAGTCCTGACGAAACACGGCAGACGTCAGCAGCAGCCGATACAGTGCCTTCTGGTCCCAGCCGGAACGACGAAACTCCAGCGCCAGCCAGTCAAGAAGTTCCGGATGACTTGGCAAATCACCTCGAGTCCCAAAGTCGTCACTCGTCTTCACGAGTCCCGTACCAAACACCTGCTGCCACAGACGATTCACCGTGACGCGAGCTGTCAGAGGATTTTCTTCGGAGACGAACCAGCGAGCCAGATCCAGTCGGTTCGCCCGACGCTGACCGGCCAAAACCGCTCCCGTTTCGTCTCGCAGTGGTGGAAAATCGGAAGGCACCGCGGGCTCGACCTTCTCCCCCGGCTTGTCGTACTGTCCTCGAAGCATCACGAAGGATTCTCTGGGTTTGTCGAGTTCTGTGAAGATGAAAGTCCCGGGAATCGAATCCTCCAGCGTGATCACATCCTGAGCCGCCGATTCGAAAGCGAGTCGGAGGTCGGCAGAAGAACTGTCCTTCGATCGCTGAACATTCTTCATCCAGAATCGATGAAGGTCTGCCAGTTTGTCTTTCGGAGCGTCGTCCTTCGGACCGCCTGTCAACAGACCTTTTAGATCGCCGCCGATTCCGTCCGGGTTGGCGCCCTTGCTGATTTTCCACCATTCGTTGAAACTCGTCCGTGGATCGGTTCCCGAAGCCTGCTGTCCGACAATGCGAAGATCATCGACCCAGATCTTTCCACCGTCCTGGATCAGCATGATGCTCTTGATGCGAGCACCGGCATTCGCTTTGAATTTTTCAAATGGCACTTCCAGCTGAACCCACTGATCACGGGCTGGGACTGGTCCCATATAACCGGCAGCCTTGCGGTCTTCTTCGGCGTTGTCAGACCAGATCGCACGTCGGCTGGCACCATCATCAAACTGTACGATAAAAGACTTTGGCGGATGGAACGGATCAACTCGCACCCAAAGAGTCAGCTTTCCCTGCTCGGGGATCACGACAGGAATCAGTGTCAGCTCGACCGTCAGATCGTATCGCGACCCATACGCCAGCTCCAAAACTCGCCGACCAGACTTTGGCGCTGGCACTGGATCGAGCAGCCACACAGCGGCGTTGCGGGACGTGTTGCGAGTCCGGGTGCCGAGCGGAAATCGGTCATCCAGAATGGAATCGTCGATCGCTCGGGTCTCCGACGAACCGGTCACGGACCAGTCGACCGCTGGCTCGGCCTTTGCCACAGCGTCATCCAGCCGCTTTTCTGCGTCCGCTCGACGAGTCTTTGCAGTCTCCAGTTCGGCCGCCTGCTGAGGTGTTGGCACTTTGATGAACGGCGAAGTGTCTCGAATGTTGCCGTCCATGCCAGGATCGGAAGCGGAGTAAAAGAACGAGTACATCGAGTAAAAATCTTTGGTTGTCACCGGATCGTATTTGTGATCGTGGCACACCGCACAACCAGCCGTCAGCCCCATCCACGTCTGCATCGTGGTGCTGGTACGATCGACGGCATAGCGATAGAGAAATTCATCGTTGATCGCTCCGCCTTCGCTGGTGGTCACATTGCATCGGCTGAAGCCGGTCGCGACCTTTTGATCCAGAGTGGCGTCAGGCAGCAGGTCGCCGGCAAGTTGCCATGTTGTGAACTTGTCGAAGGGCAGGTTGGTGTTGTAGGCACGGATCACCCAGTCGCGATACGCCCACATTTCTCGTTCGTTGTCCAGATGCAAACCGTGAGTGTCTGCGTAACGAGCCACATCAAGCCAGTATCGAGCCTGTTCTTCGCCATAACGCGGCGAATCGAGATATCGCTGCACCATCTTTTCGTACGCGTCCGGAGATTTGTCGCCAAGAAACTCATCCACTTCGCTGACCTTCGGAGGCAACCCGGTCAGCACAAAGGCAACCCGTCGAATCAGAGTTTCTCGATCGGCTTCGCGCTGAGGAACCAGTTGGTCTTTCTGTAGCCTTTCCAGAATAAAAGCATCCACAGGCGTCCTGATCCAGGAATCCCGAATTGCCGGCGATGCAGCTGTTGCCGGAGGTTCGAACGCCCAGTGTTTCTGGTACGCAGCTCCCTGCTGAATCCAGGTGCGCAGCGTGCTCTTCTGTTCGTCGGTGAGAGATTTCTTTGAAGCGGGCGGAGGCATCATCACATCAGGGTCACTCGAAGTAATTCGCTTCCAGAGTTCGCTGGAATCCGGATCACCCGGCCGAATCGCCGCCACACCGTCGTGAACCGCGAACGCTCCTTCCGCAGTATCCAGCCGGAGATTGCCCTCACGGTGCTTCGCATCAAAACCGTGACACTCGAAGCAATTGGAACTGAGGATCGAGCGGATATCGCGATTGAACTGCAGCGTCTCCTGAGCGTTCACGGCCGACGCAGAACACCAGGCAACGGATACAGAGATCAAACACAGTCGAACTGTTGTCCGGAAAGTCCTCATCCGAGGCTCCAATCAAATCACGAGGTCCATCATTCCGAAGCCAGATCACGCCAGCCCCGAACAGTCCTGCATTGTGGTGATCTGAACAGGATCATTCCAGCGTGGCTGCAAATGCACGCTGATTGCCACTCAATCACGTCGATGGTGGTGTTTTGAAAGCGCTGGATGAACACCAGACCGAGCTTCGCAACTGAAGGATCCCGACAGTTTGAACATTTGCCAATAAATCTGTAGTGTGGTAATTGACAACACACTGAATATAGATAAAACTTGATCCCTCATCATGATGGTTCTCTGTTGCAGCAGACTGACGATCTACACCCCTTGATCCAGGAGACGCACCAATGAAAGCCATCAGCAAATACGCGCTGCTCGCGGCAATCGCAGCCATGATTGCCTCAACCGCACAAGCTCAGCAGCCTCCAACACCAACCCCGGATCCCGGTCCAGGATCCGGTGGCCAGCCTGAAGAGAAATGTGAATGCCAGATTCACATACTTACTGAGGCCGAGATGAAGGACATTGGCCCCAAAGTGGAACTGAAGAAAGTGAAACACGAATTGACCCCTCCAGGAAAGACTATTGATCCGCCAGTTGACGAATGGAGTGGCTACGATGATCTGTACCGGCTCGCCACAGCAACGACGACTGTTGCAGAAGACGGCACCGCTGAAGTCGGTCTAAAGCTAAAGCAAGGGTTCGAAGTCTATGATGGGCTGCCTGGAGGCGACGTGGCCTTCGGTCCGGATCATCAGCATCCCAGCGGGAGAGTCGCATACAGTATTGTCTTCAAAACCAAGAAGGATCCTATGAGATCAGTTGGAATTCGGCTGAACGGAGCTCTGTTCATTAGTGCAACCGTGTCGATCAGTGGTAGCATCGCGCAGCCAGGGGCTTTTGTGCCACACATAAGCGATTCTGTATCTAGCGTCGCCCTCTCTATGTCGGCGAGTCATCCGCTTCCCAAGTGTGTTTCGGAAAATAAACAAGAGATCAGAGAGTCACTGACCATGACTGGAAGCGTCAACTCTGAGGAAGATGTCAGCGGAAACATAGCAGTAACTGCCGGAAGCGAAGAAGACTCGGCAAAGGGACCAGACAACAGAGTCGTCGAGAAGATCGGCGGCACTGGTTCCGCTACATATTCCATCAGGATTTCAAAGCACGTGTACAGTGGCACCGCAACAATAGCCAAGACCATTTTGATCCAGGGAGAATCGAATAGCGATACACTAATTATTCCAGTGGTCATCAACGGATCGATTGCCCAAAACGGCATGTCTGATGCTGGTCAGGCAATCGGAAACGTCACGGCGGACGCGAGTTTTATCTGGAGCGGCGAAGCGACGCCATGTGCCATGACGCAGGCCGTTGCGCCACCGGTTCAAGGGCCTCCGGTCATCATTATTTTTCCCGGCGGAACGTGATGGACAGAACGGTCCACGCCTCTGAATGACTGTCAGCACAAACAATCAGGTCGCACTTCGAGAGGAGCACTGTGAGAACTCCACTACTTTTTGCAATGGCCTTTGTCTTCATCGCGGGCAATCCTTCGCCAACGACAGGGAAGGCAACACGGCAGATCCTTCAGGACGAGCCGGTGAATGCTCCTGCTCATCAGATCCCCCCTGAAATGTTTCAGTACGGGGTTTCGATGTATGAAGAACATCGCGAGTCGCTTGATTTTGTGACGGCAGTCCCCGAGTTGATTCAGAAGAGTCTGCAGAAACGAAAGGTGCTGATTTATGACCAGAATTAGCACCTTCTTCGGACTACTGACACTCGTATTTGCTGCTCGCTGGAGTGGCACAACGGCACCACCAGCGGATGAGGCGGGCAGTTCAAGCAGGGCAACTGCCGAGCCAGTTGGTGTAGAAGCAGAATACTCGATCTGCTTTACTGTTCCCCTAAGGCAGCAATCCACTGTCATGCATGTTCGGTATCTGGTCACGGAAAACGAGTGGGCGGCAATCATCGGAGCCGATCTTGGATTCAGCCAGGCCCCAATAACGCCGCACGTCGCGACCGCCGTGATTCACTGCACTCAGGAAACAGTTGAGCTGTATTCACCGTGGAAGGGTTACCACCACGTGCATACTCGGCAGCCGCGGAGGCTGGCTGGTAAGCCGGACTATTGGAATCAGACCTACGAGCCGCGGGACATGATTTCCCGACTTGATGAAACGGACGCATGGGGTCTTACACCCGAAGTGATTGATCGTGTGCTGGCGTTGCCGGATACCACTGAGCAGGAATTGAACTACGCCACCAAAAGAAACGCAGACTTGTCCCCCAGCTTGACTGTCACTCGTGCCGAGGGGGCAATCAAGATGATTCAACAGACATTGGCTCCTGGCTGGCTTCGAGTTCATTCCTCATTTGAGCAGGTTGGGGAACAGTGTGTTTCCAAAATCTGTGACATGAGAGATCTGAATTCGAAGTTCACAAAGTTCTTTCAGTGGACAAACGAACTTCCCGGGAGCCATCCTCGACACGGAGAGACAGGCTTGCAGTTTCACAATGGTGGACGGCGGGTAGAGCTGGACTGGCTGGATGCAGAAGGTGTTGTGCTGCCCAAATCAATCAAGGTCAAGCTGGGAAACTCCAGCGAAGGGATGCTGCTTAGGTCCTGCAAGCTGGTCCGTTCGAGACGGGTGTCGGCCGATTGGATCCGTTCCGAGATTGATGCGGCCAAGAAACGAAAACTGGAAGACCTGGCGGTTACGAACTTTGGGCTGAAACTCGGTGATTATTACTGGGGAAAGTCACCGCAAAAACTCACTCAGGAACATCTCAAGGTCGCGGGCGAGTTTCACACTGCCGCTGGTCGCTTGCTGGAAACACCGGGACTCAGCGTTGGCGATCAAGTTTCGATTCTGAGGTCTCTGGTAATCCTCACAGCAGCGACAGATCAGTCAGAAGATCGTGTTCTGTTTCGCAAAGCAGTGAAGGACTACTCGAGCAAAATCCTGGAGACGGCCGGGATCGATGGCCTTGCAACGATGATGCAGGACATGTTCGAAATGCTGCGTTTCGCTCAGCGGGAAGAACTCATTGAAATTGCTTATCAGCAGTTTCGAACTCACATCGATGACAAACCCCTGGAGCAGCAGTTTGAGACATTGATGGGAATTCAGGGACCTGGAGATGTCGGGGAGTTTAACGCGCTGTCCCTGCTCAACGTCATCGACAAAATGGCGGATCAGTCCGAACTGACAAGTTTGACCCGAACCAGGATCTGTGCGGGGCTCATCATTGCTCACTACAAAGTGGAGTGTGCACTGGGCAACCATCTTAAGACGAAGAGCGAAACGATTCACGACTCCGTTCGCCGACAACAGCAACGAGAGAGACTCATCAGTGAACTTCTCAGAGTTCTTGAGAGAACTGGTGCCAGTAATGATGAGGCCGTCAGGAACACGGCACTTGGACTCAAAAAGAAGCTTGCAGATACTGATCTGACCGAGTAATGATCTTTCTTCGCCTGAGGTGCGGTATGGCCCGACTCTGCAGTCGCTTTGCTCCGATCGTCTTTTCGATCGTATCTGTCGTAGTTCTCTCAGGAACATCCAGCATCTCCGCGCAGGAGGTGCCCTCGCCAGAGGTCTTTGCGGGAGTTGTCTGCGATTCCTTTGCCACTTCGGAGGTGATCCAGGTCATCAGCGATCTGGAGTCTGAATTTGGCTGTCGGTGCAATGATCTGGGTGGAGAAATCCGAGAATCAATCCGCAAGAGGTTCGGGGACCGCATCCAGGTGCCCTATGCAAAGGGCTGTGTGCTCATATCTCAGGGTGAATCGATCGAGTACTGGTACTTTGAAGAGTGCTTCACTGTTGATGGAGCCAGGGCTCTCGTCGAAGATTTCTCCAAACAATGGAAGTCGGCCGAGGAAACAAAACGACCAAACTATCAGGTCGAGATGAACTCGCCTGCAGATAACCAATGGTCTATCGATATCAGCAATCTGCTCTGGTCCTCGAAGATTGTGAAATCCACTCCGGAAGAGAAGGAGAAAACAGGCGAAGATTTTCAGATCGTATGGACCTCCAGAAAGTCGCGCAGCGCCTCTAAACATCGCTTTCGATATCAAAATGGATGGCTTTGGAGCGCTTACTCGGATTCTCTCTTTCAGCCAACCTTGCTTCCAGATGTCGCGGAGCACACTGCTGTGAAGGATGCCTCCAGGAGGCGACTTGGCAGAGTTTGGTTTTCGCCCCAGAGACTCTCAGTTGCGACAAAGACGCATTGGGATACCGCAATTGCCACGGCGTTGGGGACTGTTGCTCAGCAGAATGATGGTCAGTCTGTTCAAAAAGCACTGTCCAAGAAGGGCTTGCATGACGCAGCTCTTGCGATGGTTCGGGCGATTCTGAATGACATGGAAACGGCGTCTGCTGAACTCAATGTTGATGAGCAACAGGTCGTTCTCAACGGCCGCATTTCAGTCAGGTCCGAAAGCCAGACTGAGCAATATCTGCGAAGGGCTGAATTACCGCAAACTCCTGCTCCAAACAATGCGACTTCAGGAGTGAGCTTTGTAGCAGCCACACGACTTCCGCAGAATGTGTTATCCGCGTTTGATCACGAAAAGGAAGACCCGAATCGTGACCTTGATCTCGTCTGCGCCGGGGAATTCACCGGAGCTTCCCAGGACATACTTCAAGGTTCTGTTTCAATCACTGGCGAACAGCCTGCTCGATTATTTCGAATTATTAGTTCCCTGGCCCCGGAACTGACACTGGCGGAACCGATCACCGTTCGTGGGATACCGATGCGGGTCATCATGTCAGAAAACACAAACAAGACAGCATTGGAGATTACCATCAGGGGCGAAAACGCCGACGAAAGCGCCGTACCGTCGACAAACGTTGTCGAATATGGCAGCCGAGGATCTCTGGTGGCCTTTAGAGTCTCGGAGAACATTCTACGTTCTTCCGATTGGCTTCTTCAGCCCAAGCCCCGTCCGTCAGAGAACAAGGAAAGCGGTGCCGCGATCCAGGGTGATTTTTCAGCAGACCGTCATGGACTAACGGCAAAAATCACATGCCGTCTGTCTGCAGCGAGAAAGATCCTTGCGTCAATTCTGCTTCAACGGCAATAGTCACGGACACAGCTGTCTGGTGACCTTCACCCCATCGCTCAACCGACGCGGGCCACTTCGGTTGCTTCGGCTCATTGCACGACATCAGTTCTTTGTCTGAGGTCTGCGGACTTTGAGGTAGCATCGTTGTGTCGGATGCTCCTGCGGATAGGCCTGGCGAACAACGCAGCTCACGGCTTCGAGACCAGCGGCGATCGCGGCCCCGAGAACGACATCCGGCTGCAGGAACTGGAAACGCAATGACTTTCCGCTCATCAGAAAGTCATCCACGACAATGTCCTCATCGCCGACATGAAACGATAACAGCAACTGAGCACCTGCGGTCAGAACACGCACCATTTCCCGAAAGACGTGACTCAATTCGTCCGGAGAAAAATGCACGATGCTGTAGAACGCCACGATGCCGCCGATCGTACCATCGCCAAATGGCAATGAACGAAAGTCGGCAACCTGAAAGCGACAGCCAGGAAACTGTCGCGATGCCTCCGCAATCATCTCCGGTGCCAGGTCGATCCCAATAACATTTCCTCCGGCGTTCTGAAGAAACTCCGTCACGTGCCCCGGCCCGCAACCGAGATCCAGCAGCACGCAACCGCTGGCTGCTTCTGCCACAAACTCGTTCAGCAGTTCACGATCAAATGGCTTGTAATCCAGCTCTTTGCCAAAGCGATCAAAGTACTGTCGACTCGCTCCGTCATACGCAGAACGCACCTGACCGGCATCCATTCTCTGACGATCCATGGATATGCTCCTGAGCTGCCGGTTGAAAAAACTGATTCGGAAGGGCAAAGGTCCTCTGGTGGAAGAAACGCATGGACAGCGAGACAGTTCTCTATGGCTGATCCAGCGGCTTGGCAAAGTGAACCACGGCGCCGGGGTTCTTCAGGCGTTTGGTGATTTGGACCACGTCCATCTGATCCTGGTCACGCAGCAATGCTCCTGGCGGCACGGGAATGACGCCAAGGCTGACGTTGGAACGACGAGTAAATCCTTCGGTCTGTTCCTTCGGAGCCCCTTTCCGAGGATTCTTGAATGGCAGCACCTTGTAGGTTTCACGGTTCTCCCAGACGACAAGCGAATACCTCTGAGCCGGCGGGATGTTATGTGATGCGGTTTGCTCCAGCAGAGTTCCTGCGGGCCCGGGCACAAGGTACACCTCTTCCAGAACACCACCGGCTTCGCGAAGCAGCTCCACATCAATTTGTGCGCCCACATCGATCTTCTGTTCGGGAGGCTGGCGCGGATCGAACAGGTCAACAACCTGCACCAGCAGGGGGTCTTTCCCGGTATTTTTCAGAGTGACTCGAGCCGGTGGCAGGTCGGGATTTGGAATCAACTTGCGGCTGACAAGGACCGGTGAAAAGCTGAGTGTCGGGACGGCATACCCGGTCGTCCAGCCCGAGCCGGACCAGTTGGCACAGACCAGCCGGCCAATCGGGTCCACAGTGAAGACGGTCCCGACCGCAGGAGCACACGCAATGGGTGCTCCCATCAGAAACCCTGCTCCAACCAGGTTGGGTGTCCACGTACCAGACGCCTGAATCCAGACGTTCCAGTCTCCTCCAGCGCTGATGGTTGAGACCATTGGACCGAAAGCCGACTTTCCGAGTTCAAGGAGAGAACCGGGATTCTGACCGGTCGCAATGACAATCGGAGCATCCCATGGCATCCCGGTTCGTTTGCTGAACAACAGGAGCTGGCCCGCGGCGTCAATCATCGCAACATTCAGCCGCAGCACCGGATCCGGACTGAATGGAAAGATCTCGGCCGCAACACCGCACCCTGGCAACAGGCCGCCACCGATCGCCGCGCCGGACCACATTCCGCCATGCCCGTTGTAGTACCAAAGTGTTCCAAAGTGATCGACCGCACAAACATGGTAGTTCGTTCCATGAGCAACCGCAGTCACCGAGCAGCCGTGAGGAAAAGACTCGCCGGACGTATTCAGTTTGTGAGCCACAGCGGTTGCCGGATCGACGGCCCACAAGTCACCAGGTCCATCGACCGCAAAAACCATATGCGATCCCGCGAGCTGAGCATGTTCAATCTGCGCTCCGACCGGAAAATTCAACGCTGGCTGCAATGACTGAACGATGCCACCGTTGACGATTTGCACCAGCTTGTTGGCCGGAGACACAGTAATAACCGTGGGCCACGAGGCACCGGCCGGCTGCGGCAAAAAGGCAATCGGTGCCCCCGGAACGAGTGGATGCGGATAAGGGGCAGGTCGAACGACCCAGCCGGCAGCTCCTCCGTCAAACAGAACCAGCTTGCCATCGGGTCCTGCGTATCCGGCAGTTGTCTGAGTACCCATCGGTGTCCAGCCAATTCCGACAGGGCCCGACGCAAATGACGCTGAGGCGGTCAGAACTAAAGCCAGGACTGCCGCGGCGATTCGACCAGGCCAACACAATGTGGCACTTTGCTGCAGCAAAAGGGCACACTCCGTCTCCACCGGTTCAGCTGAATGGGACATGGCGATTTCTCCGAGCCATTTCACAGACATTCATGGAAGAACACGGCAAGCTGCGAGCGGAATCAGAATGCCAGGCTCACAACTTCCGTACAGGTTTTACGAAAGCATATCGCATACCAATTGCTCTGCCGACTGAACCGGAAAACCTGTAGTGGAACTCGCCAGAGTTCCCTTCGTCCGCCAGGTGTAGTGGAACTCGCCAGAGTTCCCATGTTCCTCGAACGACATACGATGTCTGGAATGGAAGTCATGGGATCTTTGGCGAGGGCGATTTACGCTGGTTCGATCGCGGGTCATCAATTCGTACATCAGTGCGCAGAGTGATTCAACGGCGGTCTGCAGCTGCCACGCCGCTCACACCAAAGTCCCCAGCGCCTCCATCACGATCTTCAGATGAGCCGGTAGCCACGCTTCTGTCGTGGATACTCCATGTCCCAGAAGGGATTGCTCAATTGGCCAGCCCATGGGGGTTTTCAGACCGGTGGGATGGTAGTCCAGGAGAAGATTCAACCCGTCTGCATGACAGCGGGTTCCTGTCTTCCACCGTGCACACGTGTCGCGAACGAGCTGCGTTCCGATAAATCGTGTATCAAGTCCATGAACGGGAGCTTCCAGATTTCGTTCCAGAAGTTGCGCCAGTCGATCGTGAAACTCCTTCGATGGCAACGTCGGAGTATCCGTGCCGGCAATTGCGAACGCCTGCACCCAGTCTCCCCATTCCGCAAACATCATGTCGTTGAAACCGTGCGGCGGAAACATCGGTCGCGCTTTTTCGGGGGCTTTCTGGTCGTAGACTCGGTGATAGCACACGTGAATCAGCTTGTTCAGTCCCTGAGTATCCCAGCCGTATCGAACGGGCGTTTCAAACGTCACGGCGATCAGTTGGCTGGCCAGTGGGTGAGGTCCTGGCGATGTCTCGAGCGATCGAGCCACTAGTTGCCAGTGTTCTCCAGTGGGACGACCACAGGCTTCAAAGAACTGCTGAACGGTCGGCTTGTGATTGGCGAGCAGATTGCTGATCATCGCGAAGGAATTGCCAGCGTGCGAATGCCCCCAAAGAACAATCTTCTGATCCTGAGGAACGGGACGCTGAAGCAACTGAGCCAGCAGTCGAATGGCAAGTTCCGCACGAGCAAAGTGATGGTTCTGGCTGGACCACGACGGGGTCAGTAGTTCCACTGCCGGATCGGGGCCAACCAGCCTTTGAAACTCCTTTCGAAACGTCTCTGTATAGTTCCCGATATCCTTCATCAGGCCTGCCGTCAGAGGTTTCGTACGCTCCTCAAGAAGATCTGCAAACGCCCTCATTTGAGAAGCAACGAGCGGCAACCCGGCACTGAATGTTCGCAGAATCTCGGCCAGCCCCAGAGGGTCATCACCGACAAAGGTCCCATGCACCAGGATCACTCGTGCCACCTGATGTTTCGTGTGCAGCGCAGAGAAGTGACCTTCTTCAAAAGTCTCCGCTGTCACCTTCCGAAACCACGGCTTCACTCCCGGTGTCGTCGGATACTGCTGATGCTGAAACTGATTACTCGCTGGCATAAGAGCCTCATGGGGCCGGCACGTAGAATGGACGCCCTCGTCCGTCTGCAAATGACTCCACTTTAAGTTCGGCCGAGTCATACCATACGCGGTCCAAATGGCCAAACTTGCGAGAAAAAGCAAAGGAACGAGACGGCCGAGGGCGGCCGTCTTGCGGGTCAATATGACTTCATTTGGCCAGGGGCGAAACCGGATCGACTGGTGTTTCCAGTGTGAAAGGCAAAGGCGGTACATCCGTCAAACATGACGTCGTTTGTCGACGGAACACAACAAGTCGGCCTAATCCATACGCTCCGGAGATCACGGTCGTACAGGTGGTGTAAACTTGGATGTTGAAACCGTTGCCTCAAGACCTCCGGGGATCACCACGATGCATCGCAAAGCTACGATCCTGACGGCAGTGACTGCTTTTGCTGCCGGAATGCTGTGTTCTCCCCTGCTCCATTTGATAAGCGGTCCGGCCACTGCGGATGAAAAGAAGACCCCCGACGCATTCCTGAGCGGCGGTGCTCGGTCGGAGAAAGTCCTTGTGGAAATTCTGACAACACTGAAGGACGTAAAAACCGACACTCGCTCGATCGAAGAACTGCTCAAGTCAGGTCGCATTGCTTCCGGTGATCAAAACGGAAGCCGAAAGAAACAGGGCGATCGATGACACTGCAGACGCTTCGAAAGAAACTCATTCGCAATGCCGTCTGTCGAATCGGAATGGAGTTCGATGGTACGGGCCTGATTTGCTCGCAGGTTCGACGGGCAGAACGTGGCTGGCAGGTGGTTCGCAGCCGTGCCTTCACGGCACTGGGAGCGGACGACGCGGTTGCGTCAGCTGCGGTTCTGCTTCAGACCACGGCGGGCATGAGTTCATCCGAAGTGGCGGCTGTCTTGCCGATGGAAGTCTGCGACCTGCGAGTCTCCGAGTTGCCTGGACAAAGCTCGGATGACGAGCTTCGCCACATGCTGCGCGATGAACTGGAAGCGGCCGGCCTTGGTGAGACGACATTTGATTTCTGGAAGTTGCCGGAAGGAATGGTGCAGCAGGCTGGTGCGCAGGGCGTTTGTTCGATCAGCATGAATCAGTCGGTCATCCACCGAGCCATTGAGAGAATCCGTTCCACAGCTCATTCCGTCGTCGGTGTTGATGGTATTCCCACAGCAGCCGCGCGAGCTCTGCGGATGATGATGGACTCCGGGCGGCTATCGGTCGAGAATCACACGCGTGCCAACACGCTGGCCGTTCATATCGGATGGAAGAAGACAACACTCGTTCTGGTCAGTAACGACATTCCTGCGCTGGCGCGCGTCCCACAGATTGAAGGACTGGAAGGCTGGGTTCGCAAGGCGCAAAATCGCAGCGGACTCACGGCGGTCGATCTGCTGAGAATTACTCAGGGCCTGCACGCTCGGCTCCCTGTTCGAACACCTGCGACTCTCGTGACAGGTCTCGCATCGGCGACAGATGAATGGGCATCGGGGCTTTGCGAAGAAATCCTTCGCAGCATTTCATTTGCGCGCCGCCCGGGGCTCCGAATGATGCCCGGGAACATCGTGCTGATGGGAAGCGGATCGATCATTCTGGGGCTACAGCAGTACCTGTCCGAGCAGCTGAACATAGCGACCATTCCGTGGACTCTTCCACAGGAGAACGGACTCGATGTCAGCGCTGAAATGGCCATCTCTTCGTCTCTGTCCGCATGGGAGATCGGGCTATGACGACGGGCATCAATCTGCTTCCTGAAACCATCCGCAGGTCCGCTGTAAGGGCTCGTGTCATTCGAGTCTGGAGCGTCGTACTGTTCTTCGGCATGGCTGCCGTGGGAGTCGTGCTTCAGTATCGCTGGACTGCCATTGCTCGAGTCTCCACAGATCTGATGACGATCACGCCGGATGCTGAGAGTGTGCTTGTTCAGCTGGAACATGTCTCGGAACTTGAGAAGCAGCTGGACCGGCATCAGGCAGAACTCGCCGGGCTTGATTCAGCTCCCATTCATAACGGCGTCCTTCCGCTGCTGAATACGGTTGCCAAAGGAGTCAGTCGATTTTCCGACAGCATGGTGCTGACTCAGATTCAGTTTATTGAAAAGAATGCCCAGCCTGACTCAGCAACGCCTGTTTCGCTGACCAGTGAAGAATCCAGTTCCTTGCTGGCGGAGGTCCGCATTTTGATTCATGGGACTGCTGAGTCTGACATTACCGTCGGACGATTCGTTCAGGCATTGCGAGAATCTGCGTTATTTCAGAACGTGACCTTGCGTGATGAAGCCAACCCTGCAGCGGAAGGATTTCTGCGCCGGAGATTTGTCATCGAATGTCAGCGGCAGGAGATGCCCTGATGCAGCCTCACGATCTCAGTCTGCAAACTTACGCTCGGCGCTGTCATCTTGCTGGCGGCCTGATCACCTTGTCACTTCTGACCGCCGTTTACACGATGGCAGATGGACACCTGGACAAGACCGCGAACAATCTGGATTCAGAACTTCATCGGAACCAGACACTGGCACTTCAGCAGCCTGCTGTTGATGCTCGGACTGAAGAACTGCGGGCCTCAATCGCTGTGGTGGAAGAACAACTGCTGGGACGCCGAATTCGCATCCCGGACACTCCCTCAGAGCACCTGTTTTCTGAGCAGTTGAATGGGTTGGCCGAAACCTCCGGGCTGTCTTTGGATGAACTGAGGCCCGATCAGTACTTCCATTCCGCAAAGATGGATCGCATGACGTTTCGAGTCCGTCTGTCGGGGGAATGGAAGGGACTGTGCGAGTTCCTTCAGCAGATTACGATGCTGGAGAGACTCTGCCATGTAGATCAATGTCAAGTCTCCTCGGAGCCAGAATCGCCATCACGTCTGCAGTGTGAACTGGAAGTCAGCATCTTCTGTCGAGCACCAGCGCCGACGGCCAGTCGGGAGAAGGCGACGCTGTGAGCCGAATCAAGTTTCAACTGGGCAGCGTGAATCCGAAGCAGGCCGCCGCGGTGGTCCTGCTGCTCTGCACCCTTTGGGCCGTGTTTCCCTCTGGTGGATCGGAGAAGGATCCAAAGAAACCGGATGGCTCGGCAGAGGCCGACCAGAGCCTGGTTACGGAAACCGCCGGCGCGGAATCGTCTGGCGGCGCTCAGTCCACAGGAGCGGCGAACGACGCAAGTCCAGCAATCGAAACAGCGCAGAACTCCGGCGGCACACCGATGCGTTCCAGTCTTCCGTTGACCAGGCTGGCCGGCAAGCCCTACGAACCTCTGAACGCCAGCGACGTTGCGGACATGGTGTCGATCAATCCGTTCATGACGACTGCTGTTGAAGTGACGAGCCGCGGTGCTGACCGTAGTTCGGATACCAACAAGGCTGAACCACCCGAAGAAGTTCACCGACGCATTCTTCAGGGAAAAGCAGCCGGTGCGAGTGTGAGTCTGGTATATTCCAGCAACCGAGGAACGTCGGCAACGGTGATTAACCGACAAATCCTGAAGCCCGGGATGACGACCTCTGATGGACTCGAAGTGCAGGACGTGGGCGACAAAGGGGTGCGAGTGAGACTGCAGGCAGAGACACAGTCCGCGACGGAAATTCGCCGGAGCCTGAAGTCCCGCAATGAGGAGTCTGCTCCGGTTCCTGACACAGATTCCAGTGGTCGGGACTGACTGCTGTTCGAGCCAAGTGGATATTGATTCAGCGTGCCGCGGGATATCATCACGTCTTGAAGCGGGACAAAGTGTCAGCTCTGGCGACCTCCCGCATCTCACTTTTCAGCGCGTTCAAGGAAAATATGTCGGGGCGAGCGAGGCCTGTTGCTTATGTCGTCACCGAGCAATCTGCCGGTGCGGTGCTCGCTGCGCTGCGAAAACATGAGACGGATCTGACGTGGAAGGAAGCACGAAGACTACTCGAAGGTCGACTGATTGGCATCAATGGAATTCTGTGCATAGATGAAGGACGGCGTGTTCAGCCGGGTGACTCCGTCGAAGTGCGGACTCGCCCTTTCCCTCCTCCGCCGACCGACGAAGATGTAGCGATCCTGTTCGCTGACCCGCACATTGTGGTCGTCAACAAGCCGTCCGGAATGTTGTCGCTTCGGCATCCGGGCGATGTCGCCTGGAATCAGGCTCGCAAGGACCGCCAGCCATCGCTTGAGGAAGTGCTGACTCGCCGACTGGCCAAGCGAGAACGTCGAAGTCCGTCGGACATCAGTTTGCTGGCCGTTCACCGAATCGATCGGGAAACCAGCGGCGTCCTGATGATGGCTCGCACTGAACCCGCGCAGCAGAGTTTGATCGAACAATTCGCCGCTCACAAGACTCATCGCCGCTATGCATGCGTGATCCCCGGTTCGCTGCCCGCACAGCGGCTGGAATCGCGAATGATCCGGGATCGTGGCGACGGTCTGAGAGGACTCGCTTCGGAAGACGATGAATCCGGCCTTCGTATGGTGACTCACATTCGGCCATTGCGAACCTGGAAAGAGTACTCGGAGCTGGAGTGCCGTCTGGAAACGGGACGCACCAATCAAATCCGGATTCAGCTCGCCGAGCTGGGGCACCCTCTCTGCGGCGACGTTAAGTATCGAGGCCCGTTTGGAAGCGAACCAATCGCGGACCGCAGTGATGCTCCACGGCTCGCACTTCATGCAGCCGAGTTGGGGTTTGTTCATCCAGTCACCCGACAGGAACAGAGATTCCAGGTCCCCTGGCCCGCCGACATGCTCAAATGGCTCGCTGAGATTCGCAAATAACGCTCCCTCCCACCGTAGTGGATCTCGCCAAAGATCCTGCCACGCATCAATGTCAGAAAAGTCAGGCGACTTCCAATACCGCCGGCTATTGCGCTCCGAAAAAGATAAACCAAATGGTTTACAATCGATACCGACGCAGTTATACTAAACCAAATGGTTAAAGAACATACCGTCATGCTGGACCGCATTTTTCACGCATTGGCCCATCCGGCGCGAAGATCAATGCTGCGCAGTCTTGCGGACGGCGAACGGAACCTCACTGAACTGGCGGCCCCTTTGCAGATGTCGTTTCCGGCGGCATCCAAGCACGTCAGAGTTCTTGAACAGGCCAGACTTGTTCGCCGTCGGATGGTTGGACGAACACACATCTGCCGTCTCGAAGCCAAGCCTTTGGCTCAGGTTTCGGAATGGCTGGAAAACTATCGTCGGATCTGGGAGTCGAACTTTCAGCGACTGGATGTCCTGCTGGAAGAGATGAAGGCTCAGGAGGCGTCACGGGATACCGGACGCAGGAACAGGAAAGCAAAAGAACCGTCATGAAACGAATGCTGGACGTCACAACGCCGTCGGACCGGGAAATTGTCATGGTCCGTGAATTCGATGCACCCCGTCGGCTTGTCTGGGATGCGATGACAAAACCGGAACTGATCAGACGCTGGATCTATGCGCCGAATGGATGGCAAATGACAGTTTGCGAAGGAGGTATGAATGTTGGTGACTCCTTTCGTTGGTCATGGAATGATGCGGATGGCAAGCCTGCTATGACGATCTGGGGCGAGAATCTGGACGTAGTGCCTCAACAGCGCGTCGTCCACACGGAACACATGGAGATCGGCGACGGCATTTCACTTGGTCAACTTCTGGCAACGATCGAACTCACGGAAGCCGGCGAATCGACGACTCTCCGGATGACTCTGCTGTTTCCTTCAAAGGAGGCTCGGGACGGAGCATTAGCCTCAGGAATGGAGCGAGGTGTATCCGCTGGCTACGAGACACTGGATGGAATTCTGGGCTCGCAACTCTGAAGTCACCCATTGTTTCCGTTTTAGACACTTGCCGGAGTCTCGGATGTCTGCCGCTCGAATTGCCCTGATTGCGAATGGTGTTTTTGTGGGTCTGCTGGCAATCCTGCATGTGATCAGGTCAGATGTTGATCCTTCATGGCACTTTATCAGCGAGTACGGAATTGGCCGTTACGGCTGGGTGATGCAAGTGGCATTCGTAAGTCTTGCTGCGGCCAATCTCGGAACACTGGTATCGATACGCTCAGGTCTTCGTACGGCACTCGGTGCGACAGGGGCATTATTATTCGTCAGTGGCACCGCTGGCCTGCTCATGGCCGCGATGTTTGTCTGCGATCCAGTGAACACTCCGGTGGAATCTCAGACGACCAGTGGAAAGCTTCATAACATCGGCGGCGGACTGGGCCTGCTGGGATTTGTTGGCACGGTCATCATCAGCGTGCGACTTCTTCGGGCACCGGAATGGCAGTCAGCTCGACGGTTCGTGCTGATAGCAACAGCTGCGATCATTCTGGGGTTCTTGATCTCCTTCATTACGATTGGTGCAATGGCGGCCCGGCACAACGGCGTGTTTGGCCCGGATACTCCCGTTGGCTGGCCAAACCGCATTGGAATTCTGTCTGGATGCGTCTGGCTTGCGATAATCTCAATGCAGTCCATTCGGCTCGCAGACCCAACGCAGGCTAGACACACGCCGACCTAGACCCGCCACGACCGACCTGCCGCAAGTCTTCCAATTCGGACCGCGCTGTCCCGTTTCGATCTGCGTATTGAGATTCTTGATCTTCCGGGGAGGGTAGTGCTGTCCACGTTGTTGGTCGTGTCTAAGATCTGCACGCATTGAGGTACCGACTGCCGGTGCTGTCGTTCGCTGTTTCTGACATTTGAGTGCACTCGATGGACATCAACTTTCTGATCGCTCTGCTTTCCCGCTGGACTCATATTGGAACAGCGATCGTGCTGACGGGCGGGCTGACGGCTCTGCGGTTTGTTGTGTTTCCTGTGCTTGCCGGGCATCCGGAGCTGGTTGAGTCGATCCGTCAGCGATGGAAGAAGTTTGTGCATGGCGGAATTGCCCTGTTTTTGATTTCCGGCTTCTACAACTACATCAAAGCAATGCCTCTGCATAAGGGCGATCCGCTGTATCACGGGATCGTTGGAACGAAGATCCTGATTGCGTTTGTCGTCTTCTTCTTTGCATCAGCTCTCGTGGGACGTTCCGCAGGGACGAAGAAATTTCGGGACGATGCTGCCAAGTGGAGCCTTGTGACTCTGCTGCTGTCCGCCATCATTATCGGCATGAGTGGTTTCGTGAAAGTCCGAGTTCCGCCAACAAAGCCGACAACGGAATCGGCTGAACCTGCAGCAGATACAAAGCCATAGAGGCGAGTTGAAACAGCGGGGGTTCAGGCGGCGTCGTAGACATGGGGTACCTTCTGGGGACGTCCGTCGCCATTGGGTTATCGGCATCTTCAATCGCAGGAACGCGGACGACGATCTTGTCGGCGTATGGAAGCTTGATACTGAGCAAACAAGTGGGCAGCCACCGTGCACGGCTCGACAACTCTGGGTCATTCGCCACGGAACTTTGGCGATTGTGACAGATGACGGCATCGACCAGGCGTTGCTGGACGAATTCAGGCTGTGCTGTTTGCCCGATGACTTCTGGTTTGCGTCCTGAAGCGATGCTCTGTTGATTTGGCGTGTGCTTGTTTGGATGTTGAACGCTGGGTAGTGCAGAAGACTGTTTCCACTTGGGTAAACCCGGGGTAAACCCAGTGGCGATCTTCTGCCTCTGTCGCTCTCTTAGTAGTTGACGGGTTGAGTTGAACGGAGGTAGGCGAACAGGTCGCGCAGTTGCTGGCCGGTGTAGGCTTTGAGGGCCCCGTCGGGCATGACGGATTGTGGAACAGCTTTCATTTCATCGATATCCGATTGTTTCAAAACAGTATTCTGGCCATCAACTCCGCGAAGGATCACGACCTGGCTGTCCTTCTCCACAAGAAACCCGTTCAGGACTCGCCCATCGATCGTGACGACCAGGTAGTTTTCAAAGCCCTCACGAATCTCAAGGCTCGGGTTGACGATACTGGTCAGCATGCGTTCGAGGTTGTCGCGAGCAAACGGAGTCAGGTCCGGTCCGATCCGTCCGCCTTCTTCAAACAGCAAATGGCATCGTCCGCAGTTTTGCAGGTAGAGCTGCTTGCCAACTTTCGGGTTGCCGGTCCCCTGAGCCAGCTCCGTGCCAACTCGCGCCAGTTCTTCCTGGATCTGAGCCGGTGACGGGCCGGAGATCGGGCCCCAGACGTCTTCGATTGCCTTTCGAAGTTCGGCATTGGAATGCATGGCCATGCGGCGAACCGCGGCCTCACTGACTTTGTCCTTCGCAACATCCCCCGCCTTCACAGCGCTGACGAGCGCAACAGACCACGCCGGTCGGCTGGCCAGCAGCGTTTCAGAGGCAAGCCAGGCTTCCTGCTTCATCGTCTTCGTACGCTTCAGAATCTCAGACGCAATCGAGTCATCAGGATAGTTCTGGATCGCGGCGATTGCTGTGGCAAGAACCAGGTCATCCTGCTCTGTCGTGATCACACTCTGCAAAACAGCAAGAAGTTCGGGCGAACGGACCTGACCGCATATTTCCAGCAACTGCCGTCGAACATCGCGAGACGCTGATGAGTCCTGAATGGTCTTCGTCGCTTCGGCCACTGCAGCAGGCTGTCCCTGTCGGAAGCGCAGTGCAAGAGACCCGCCACCGCTGGCCGACAGTGCCTCCGCCAGCTCTTCCGGGATGCCAGCAAGACTGCGTCCCTGAAACGCTTCTTCGAATCCCTTCAACAGCCGGTCGACAGAATCCTTATCCGGTGCGGCCTTGATGAGTGCGGCGGCGGCCAGAAGATCAGAGCGAGTTCCTGCCAGAGCATAACGCTTCATCAATCGCTCAATCATCGTCTGCTTCATCAGCGGTCGCTGCCAGATCCCCGGGTCACTCAGAAGCTGACTGGTAATCTGTTCTACACCGGTCCGCCCCATCTGAGCTTCCAGTGCCCACCAGATCAGGAGCGGCTGATGAATGTCCGCGGCATCTTCATCAAAGCGCAGAAGCGCCCGAATGATCGGAATCGCAAGCTCCGGAGGCAGACGTCGAGCCGAACTGGCCATCTGCTTTCGAACCTCAATGTACGCTTCCTCCTCGGCGACGATTGCGATCGAGCCGGCGAACCACGGATTGACCGCAGCGGCGTCGCATACAATGCGAATGGTCCATGCTCGTACAAACGGATCATCATGCCCCAGCAGCTCAAGTGCAGCCGTATCACTGAGCCCGCCGCATGCGTTCAAAGCCCAAAGCAGTTCCAGCGCTGTTTGGCCGGCCGCTGTCTTCAGCCGACTGCGGATTTCCGGAATCAGTGAAGCGTCACGGCGATCTCCCAGAAGGCGAATGGCCGTTTGACGATACCACTTGGAAGGATGTGAAAGCAGCTCCACCAACTTTGCTCCATCGGCACTGGCAAAGGCCGCTGCTGCTGTCGGCAGCGCGCCGTTGGAACCGTCAGGCTTTGTCAGCTTGTAGATGCGTCCGGTCGTTTTGTCGATACGTCCCGCGTAATGACTGCTGTGGTCAATTCGCTGTTCGTACAGGTCAGCAACGTAGATGTCGCCATCAGGACCGGCCTTGATATCGACGGGACGAAACCACGGATCATCCGTCTTCAGGACTCGCTCGATATCTTCCGTTTCGAAGGACGACTGCAGGGGACGAAAGCTGCTGAGCACCACCTGGCCCTGCAGTGGCTCCACACCGAACAGCTGGCTTCGAAATCTCTGGGCCAGAGTATTCTCTTCGTAGATGATGAAGTTGTGAGTAAACCGGGGCACGCTGTTGTGCTTCATCTGTTCGAAGAAGCCGAACGAATACGGATTGGACAGCGGACCGTGCTTTCCAAATCCCTTTCGATAGTAGCCGCCCTGAACATAATGGAAGCCGCGAGTATCCCCGCCATTGTGCCCGGAGAAGATGCGTCCCTTTTCATCAATCTCGCAGCCGAAGGAGTTTCCGCCTCCCTCAGCAAAGATCTCATAGATGTGGCGTTCGGGATGATAACGCCAGATCAGCTGCCCGAGTGACTTCACGGGCGGTTCTTTGCTGCCAGGCTTCCTGACAACGCCGGTCACCGTGCTGCCCTGGGCTCCGTAGAGCCAGCCGTCCGGACCGAATCGAAGACTGTTGATGACCGAATGAGAATCTTCAATGCCAAAGCCTTCGAGCAGCACTTCGGGATCACCGTCCGGCACATCGTCGTGATCCGTGTCGGGGTAGAACAGCAGGTAAGGAGGGTTCGTCACATAGACGCCGCCTCTTCCGACTGCCACCGATGATGCAATGTTGAGTCCGTCGACGAAGATCTTGTGTGAGTCATAGACTCCGTCGCCGTTCGTGTCTTCGTGGATGCTGATTCGATCCGCGCCTTTGAAATGATTGGGCGGCGGTGGAGGAACTTTGTCGTAGACCGAGCGCAGGAACGTATCGCGGCTGACCATCTTCAGGCCCGCCGGATCAGGGTACTGACGATATTCCATCACCCACAAGCGTCCTCGCTCATCCCACGTCATGAACAGCGGCTGAGCAATGTCCGGATCTCCCAGGACCAGCTGCACTGACATGTCGGCGGGCGTTCGAAAGTGCTTCACTGCTTCAGCAGGCGGAAGTGGATCCGTATCACCGTTTCGACGAGCCACGTACTTTTCGACATCATCGACCTGGTCGACCTTTTGGTACACGCCACGAGCGGCCGCGTCGGCATCGGATGTCGCAGCCGCTGGATCAACTCCAAAATCCGCCGCAGTGGCTTTTGCCCAGGCCGATTCATCACCGGGGCGATACTGCCAGATCCCTTCCAGACGCACGGCCTGCTTCTTCGCTTCATTCATCAGCACCGGCGGAGCGACGCTGAAGTTCGGCCGGGGATCGTACTGGTAGACTCGAATCGCGACGGTCAGAAATTCGCCGCCTTTCACCTGATCCGCTTCCACGGCGTACCGGCCGCGTTCTCCCAGGCCGCTTCGAAACTGAGGCGGGAACGTCCCGGCGACTCCTACGGTCTGCCCACCGACCCATGCGGAACGAGCATCGTCCAAAGCTTCGACGAACAACGTCAGCTGCTGACCATCCCAGTCCTTCGGAATTCGCACGAGTGCACGATACCAGGAGTATCCATTGACCGGAGCCAGTTCACCCGACGGCACACTGCGCCACGCATCAGGAACGGCAAGTTTGTGCCAGTCATCGGCAAACAATGAGCCAGATGAAAGGCTGGACGAAAGCACCAGAGACACAAGCAGCAAAACGGACAGGCGGCCGCTGTTTGACATCGCGACGATTCCGAAGGCAGGACTTGAAGGAAGGGAAGGACCGGGAGTATCTCAGGAGTGTGCCCCAGATTCCAGGCCATCGCTGCGTCGGTGAATAATCGGATGCATGCCAAAGTAGGTCCTTTCTGCCGGATCTGCCGGGATGGACTTCGCCGAAAGGCGAACCCCGTTCTTGCACACACGCGATGCCAAGGCCACTCGTTTCAAACGCACAGACGTCGCGCTGCTATCAATCCACGGCGACCTGCGATCCAATGGATCCTCATCTGGGTGCTGGTCGCGGCAGGCCGCGAAGTGCCGCCCGGCAGTCGGCACCTACAAATGTCCGCGACTGCGGCCAATTGCTCTGCAAACCTGTTGCTGTCGTCACATCCTCCTCTTGAAATGACTCTGGCCTTGAGCCTAGACTGGATGCATCCCGCGTGTCGGCTCAGAAGGGATAAGCAGACTTTGGTGAACAATCATGGTTGATCCTCCAGGGTCAGGATTGTTCGTCTTGGCCTCTGCACAATCCGACACATGCTTCATGACAGACGCTAAATTGCGGCGTGCCATTATCGTGGAATCCGCGCGGCTGATGTACTCGCGCAGTGAATCCGAATACTACCGTGCCAAGCTGAAGGCAGCTCAGCGACTTTGCCAGGGATGGGTCAAACCGTCGGAGCTGCCAACGAATGCCGAGATTCGTGAAGAGATTCTTCGGCTGGCGAACCTGTACGAAGGCCCGTCTCGTTTCGACCGACTGCGCGAGATGAGATTTGAAGCGTTCAGGATGATGAAGATTCTGGCGAACTTCCGACCGAAGATCATCGGCAGTACGTTCACGGGCCATATTCGTGAAGGCTCGGACATCGACATTCATATTTTCTCGGCGACAGCGGAGGCGGTTGAAGCAAGGCTGGAAGCGGAAGGCTTTGCGTACGAACTGGAACGCAAGCGCGTTCGAAAGCATGGCGAAGAGCGCACCTACACGCACTTCCATCTGGAAAGTCAGTTCCCGATTGAGCTGACGATGTACGCTCCGGACAAGATTTCCTACCAGTTCAAGAGTTCGATCACGGGCAAAGCGATTGAACGAGCAACGCTGCCGGAGTTCGAACAGTTTCTGGCTCGTGAGTATCCCGACGCGTTCACGGCGGAAGGGGATGGCGGTGTTTCGGGCAGTCCAGATGCCGGACCGGATCGATTCATCGTCTATCGGTCACTGCTTGTGCCGCTGGCTGGAGTGACTCAAAGTCGTGAGTACCATCCGGAAGGGGACGTGCTGTACCACTTGCTGCAGTGTTATGTTCTTGCGGAAGACGCATTGCCGTACGACGAAGAATTCCTCCTCGCGGCACTGCTGCATGATGTCGGCAAAGGAATTGATTCGAACGATCATGTGAACGCCGGGCTTGAAGCACTGGAAGGATTCATCACGGAACGAACCGAATGGCTGATTCGGCATCACATGGATGCTCATCAGATTCGAGACCGATCGATTGGCTTCCGACTGCATCAACGACTTCGTGAGAGTGAAGACTACGAAACGCTTCTGTTGCTGAACGAGTGTGATCGAAACGGACGCGTACCGGGATTTCGTGTTCCGGATCTGGATGATGTCCTTGAAGACCTTCGAATCCTTGCTCAGGACGGCTGACAATGGCAGTGCGTGGCCGCTTGTCGCAACCCGGAGGGCGAGGCCATCAGAAGTAGTCGCAGACGGCCGAGGGCGACCATCCTGCTTGTGGTGAGGGATACTACTTGAATGAGAACACGTCGGCTGTTGGCAGGTCTTCGATCGACTGAAGTCCGAACAGTTTCAGGAATCGAGGAGTCGTGACGTAGCAGATGTCGGCACGCTTGCTTCCGGTGCGTTTGATCTCAATCAGCTGAAGCCGAAGAAGCTGGCGCAGTTGAGTCATCGCGCCGGGCTTGTCGATCGTGCCAAGCTTGTCATTGTCGACCGGCTGGTTCCATGCGACGAACGCCAGGACTTCCAGAGTTTCCGGGGACAGCTTCACTTCGCGCGGGCCGAGTCCGAATGTGCGAGTCAGAATGTCTGAGTACTCTTCACGAAGCTCCAGGCGGTAGCCGCCTTCATGCAGACGAATCTCGTACGGTCGGTTTTCGCGAGCATACGTCTGATTCAGCGAATCGATCAGTGAGACGGCAACGCGGTTGTCGACATCCTGGCCGATCAGTGACGCCAGTCGTCGCGCTGTCAGGGCCACATCACCACCGACGAATAATGATGCTTCGATCACTTCACGCGGAGTGACCCTGCGAATCCCTTCGACCAGAACGGACTGTTCGGTCGCCTGAGTCTGCGCGGCGGTGGTCTTCAGATCTTCGGCAAGCTGAGCACCGATCGAAAGGCCGTCGGTGACCCCTGTTTCTTCCGCAGCGGGCGCCGGTTCGACAAAGTCCACCATGACGGAGCCGACCTGTCGCTCCGCCTCATCCAGAGCCGCCAGTGCCTGGCGATAGGCCAGTTCGATATCCTCAATGGCAAACTCCGATTCAGACGGATCCACATCGGTCTCGTCCGAATCGAAATCGCTGAGTTCTTCGCTCTGCATACAAGCGTCCTCCAGGGAACGATGCTCCCTGATTTGAAGGAGCCGATCGGCTCAGAGCATCATCGCCAGACTATTCGAGGTTCTCCTTGGAGAACGCTGACATCATCTTGCCGACGAATCGGAGCATTCCGGTGTCAATCATCAGATCGCCGGAGAGTTCTCCGTTGGCGACCTTGAAGTCGAGCACGACGTTGTCATTGCCCAGTTCGAACGCTGCGATCGCTCGGGCACGACGACGTTCAGCCGCTCGCCACAGTTCCAGTTCATCGGCATCCGTCGGCTTCTCAGCCTTCTTCTTGATGTCGTCGATGCGTTTGGCCCATGGCAGCAACTTGATTTCGACGTGGAGCGGAGTTGTCGTGGCCTTCGGAGCACCCAGATTGGTGATTGCAGTTTTCAGCTGAGCCAGAGCATCAACTCCGGATACCATCCAGACCTGATCTTTGCCGATGCCCACAAAGATGTCCTTCTTCGCGCCGAAGACATCATCGAACAAATCAATGAAGCCTTCTGCCAGCTGAATGCGGTGAATGTCCACATCGCCGGCCTTGTCCTTGTTCATCTCGACGATTGTGCCTGAACCGGCTTTGGCCAGATCCGGCAGAATCGTATTCAGATCTTTTGCTGCCGGAGTCGTGTAAGCAATCATCGTCATGAAGTCGCCTTTGCCATCCGGAACGGATTCGACAAAGGCATTGAACCAGCCAGCCGTGATCGACGCTTTGATGACGTTCGTCACGCCGGCAATGACCCTGGTGGAGGCTTCCTTTTCGGCTGCCGTCCGCTCCTTGGACGCTTCGAGTCGAGCGGCCATGTCCTTCTGAGTCAGATCCAGAAACTCCGAAAAATTCTTCTGTCGCATCGCGTCAACCGGATGGTTCAGGCGAATGGACAGTGCGGATCCCGGGAACTTTGCGACCGATTCGAAGACGTCCGGCTGAGCATTAAACTGAGCCATCACATCGGCCATGCTTGAACCCGCGATGGCCTTGTAGGAACTCAGCAGATTCGCCGTCGGTGCTCCTTCTTTGGACGCATCAATCTTCAGCATCAGGCTCAGCAGATCTGTTTCTGCAACGATGCGTTCGCCTTCGTCCATCGTGATTTTTGTCGCGAGCTGGCGGAGTTCAAATTCTGTCTGCGATTCATCCGGGCGCTTCTGAATCTTCTCCATCGCCGGATTTCGAACGCCGTCAAACGCCTTGCGACGAACATCCTGAGCTGGCTTGGACGCGTCCGGATTTGTCAGCTGGGCAATCATGTTGCCATTGATCGTGACGTCTTTCAAAGTGGCCTTCATGATGATTTCACGAAGTGCCGGCAGCTGGTCGGCGTCCTGAGTCAGAATAAAGAACGCGTACTTGATGTCCGGGACAACTCGCAGCCAGCCAAACTCCGGGTCCTGGCTCAGCTTGTACAGCGTCTGATCCTTGCTGTCGCGAGCGACTTCGTAGCCCAGAGACTCGATGTTCTCACGAAACTCCTTGAACAGCGGCTGCGATTCCGACAGCGGCACGGCAATCAGCAGGCCACTGGGATTCAGTCCGGTCAGCACCTGAACCTGAACCTGGCGGCCACCGTCGGTGCCGACGACGAAGGTGTCGATGTAACCTTCAATGTTTTCCCACTGAGTCTGTTCTGCGGGAGTCGTCAGATCCAGGATCTTCTTCAGGTCCGCCTTGAGGGCATCAAAGCCCGGATGGGCGACCGTGATTTGAGCATCCTGAGGCCCCTGAGCAGCCGCGGGAACCATCAGAGACAACGTGCAGAGCAGTGTTGCAGCCAATCGAACTGCGATCTTCATTGCATTCACCGAATCAGTTTGTGGGATTTCCGTTCCTGTGCATCCATGTCCGCGGGGCCGCTTGTGCAGAAGCGTATTCCCCGCAGTTTGCTGATTCTAATTCAGCGTGGCAAAACGGGTAAAGACTGGTTGACCATCGGAAATGCCTCGTTTGTTACAACTCCGGATTTTTCTCAAAGTCCCAAAGTCCTGAGAAAACCCAAAAAGCGAGCGGTTGGGCGTCCGCCGTTTGTGTCATCTCTTTGGGAAATGGCGGGAACGTCAACCCAAAAAAGGACCGAAAACCGTCTGGTCATGGGCGGCACTTAGGCAGCGTCGCGCTGGTAGAACTGGAACGCGACACCGGGCGACACGAGAAGATGGAATTCTCGGCGCCCCCACGATTTCATCTCCAAAGGCCCTACGACGGCAGGGAGGCCGCGGTACTCTGAATACATCATTTCGAGGTCTGACACGCCGACGCTGAAACTGGCATTCTCGGCCCAGGCCCGGTTGTTGTTTTGAACAAGGTTGAATGTCACCCCATCACGTTCGATGCCAGCCATTGTGCCCGCCTGCCAGAGCACGCGGAATCCCATCTGCGCGGTGTAGAAAGCCAGGGCCGCCGCCAAACTCTCGCCAGCCGGGATGAGAGGCGTAACAGTGTGGAATGTTGCCTTCATGTATTTCGACTCCATGCCGGGCAGAATGGCCTTCACTTCGACCTTCAGATTTGGCTTATGTTCTCACGACACTGCGGCTAAAGCAGGATCAACCTGGTGGTGTCGTCGTTTCTTCTGTTTGTAGATCGCTTTCGTCACTTCGCAGACGATGAAGCTTTTCGATGCCTGAAGGAGACAATTCGAATGCGCCACCGATTTTCTTTCGCGGAATCGTCACGTTGTCCGGGAGACGAATGGAAGTTCGTCCGACACCCGAGTTTCTAAATATCCGACTGAGATAAGGAAGAGACTGCAGCATCGGGACACCGGTTTCG